>Ga0326727_10000087_pt1 | contig 402306 bp, 290 predicted proteins | sample MB2enrmetagenome_FD_207643 | JGI IMG/M metagenome (GOLD analysis project Ga0326727, IMG submission 207643) | Lab enriched peat soil microbial communities from McLean, Ithaca, NY, United States - MB29MY | ecosystem: Environmental > Terrestrial > Soil > Wetlands > Peat | place: USA: New York...
GTTATTCCGCCCCTACGGGGCTGCAAAATGCGCTACCCTCCAACGAAGATTTATTTAGCGAACTTCTGACTCAGGACACTAGGAGAGGCGCACTGGGCAGAGTCTGAGCCACGGGAGTGGCGACATCCTGTGGCCCACGGCGAGCCAGCCGTGGGAAAGAACGTCGCAAAAGGAGTCCTGAGCCCCGCCCGGGGCGACATCTGGTCGTAGGTCCGACGAGGCGCTATGTTTCTTGCCAGACGACCGCCGGATGCCGCCCCTACCGGGGCTGACGAATCTCGTAGGCCGTCAGCATCCCACGGCTGGCTCGCCGCGGGCCACATGATGTCGCCCGCCAAGGCGGGCTTCTGAAATCTGATGGCTGAAAGCTGATAATTGGAGTCGTCAGTCCTCAGTCTTCAGTAGTCAGTAGGGAGAGTGGCGGAACTGACGGATGACTGAAGACTGAGAACTAAGGACTAAAGATGCGCTGGCGGCGTGAGCTTGCCAAACTCGGTGCTTTGTTTCGCCGGCGGAAACCGGCGGATGATCTCGCGGAAGAGATTCGCGCGCATCTGCGCATGGAAGAGCAGGAGAACCTGGAATCTGGCATGACACCCGAGGAAGCTCACTATGCCGCGTTGCGCCGTTTCGGGAACGTGACCTTGGCGCAAGAGAGGAGCAGGGAGATGTGGGGATGGAATTCCGTCGAGACGCTCTGGCAGGACTTTCGCTACGGCCTGCGGACCCTCTATAGAAATCCGGGCTTCACTGTCGTCGCTATGATCACGCTGGCGCTGGGGATTGGGGCCACGACAGCGCTTTTCACCGTGGTGCGCTCCGTGCTGCTGAGACCTTTGCCCTTCAAGGCCCCGGCACGCCTCATTCGCCTGTATGAACACAGCTCGGACGACAAGTTTCCGTACAATACGGTGGCCGGCGGGGTGTTCGCCGAGTGGAGGAAGCAGAGCCATGGCTTTTCAGATTTGGCGATTCTTTCCCCCTATGGTCAGTACAACCTGTCGGGAGCGAGCGGCCAGCTCCCGGAAAAAGTGAGCGCCGCCGAATGCTCATGGAATATGTTTCCCACGCTTGGGGTGGAGCCTGCGCTCGGGCGGAATTTTGCCGCGGAGGATGATCGGCCGTCCGCCGCCCCGAGCGTCATTCTGAGCTGGGGACTCTGGAAGAGGCGTTTCGGTGGCGATCCCTCCATATTGAACCAGACCATTCACCTTGACGCAAAGTCTTACACAGTGCTGGGAGTCATGCCAGCGTGGTTTGCCTATCCGGACCAGTCCACCCAATTGTGGACTCCGATTTATCATGAAGAATCCGCAGAAGAGATGCAGGCCCCAGATTCGCATGATTTCGTGGTCATTGGGCGCCTGAAATCTGGCGCGAGCGAAACGGAGGCAACGGCGGAGTTGTCGGTGATCGTGCGGCGCCTGCATGATCAGCATCTCGATGATCCCTTCATCAGCAAAGCCGCAAACAGCAGGCCACTGCTGGAGGACATTGTCGGAGATATCAAGACGCCCCTGTACATTCTGCTGGCCGCGACGGGTTGCCTCCTGCTGATCGCCTGCCTGAATGTCGCGAGCCTCCTGGTCGCGCGCGGGGTGGCCAGGCGAAGAGAGTTCGCAATCCGTGCGGCCCTGGGCGGCAGCCGCTGGCGTCTGCTCGCCGGACGTCTGACCGAGAGCTTTCTCGTCTCAGCCGCGGGCGCCGCGGCAGGACTGATGCTGGCGTATGCCATGATTCAATGGTTCGTCGTGACGCGGCCGGATATGAGCCGCGTCGGAGCCATCCATATGGATGGCATGGTGGTGGCCTTTGTGCTGGGGTTGATCCTCGTCTGCGGAATTTTCGCGGGCGCGACGTCCTCGCTTTCTATCAGGGGCAATCCCGTTCTTTCTGCGATCCGCGAATCATCTCGCTCGCACAGCGCCGGGACCGCGAGGGTCAGGCTGCGCCAATGCTTGCTTTCGCTGGAAGTAGGCCTTACCGTCGTGTTGCTTATCGCGGCGGGTTTGCTGTTGAAGAGTTACGGACGGCTGCGTTCCGTTGATCTGGGCTGCGCGACCCATAACGTGCTCACCCTGCATCTCGGCCTTCCGGAGGCAAAGTACAAGCAGGCGGTGCAGCGCGTGAACTTCTTTGATGCATTGCTTGAGCGCGTGCGCTCACTTCCCGGTGTCCAGGGCGCTGGACTCGTCAGAGTTGTGCCGGGGGAGGGTTACGGCGGAGATAGCGGCTTCGCCATCGCCGAGCATCCTCCGCTGCCGCAGGGGAAGGGGGAATATGCCATCGTTCGTTGGGCCGATCCCGCCTATTTTGCAGCGCTCGGAATTCCTCTGCTGCGAGGGCAGACATTCGATGACAACCGGCGGCCGGAGAAAATGCATGAGGTCATCATCAGCCAGTCCTTTGTCCGCCAGTATTTCCCCGGGGAGGACCCGATTGGCAAACACTTGGTCACCATCGGCCATCAGTCCTTTGCCATTGTCGGCATAGTTGGCGATACTCGCTTCCACGTCGCCAACCCTGTGCAGCCCATGATGTACTTTCCCATTTGCGCGCCTCTTTACGGGGGTTTTGTTCCAAACTACGCGACGCTTGCCGTGCGCTCGAGCGTCGATGTCACCAGCTTGGCCTTGCCGATTCAGCGGGTCGTTCAGCAGCTTGACCCTGAATTGGCTGTCTCCGATATCCTGACCATGAACCAAGTGATCGGGAAGTCCACCCTTGAACACCGGTTTGAGACAACGCTGCTGATGGCATTCGCCGTCTTGTCGCTGGCACTGGCCGCTGTGGGTCTTTTCGGAGTTCTTTCCTACCTCGTCGCGCAGCGTACGCAAGAGATCGGAATCCGCGTTGCGCTGGGCGCGCAAAGGAGTGACGTGCTCCGGCTGGTGGTACGGCAAGGAATGATTCCTGCCGCGATAGGGATGGGCATTGGAATCGTTGCCGCGCTGGGGGTGACTCGGCTTTTGTCCAGCCTGCTGTATGGCGTCGAACCCACCGACCCGCTGACATTTGCATCCGTATTGTTAATCTTAGCGGGTGTGGCGGCGTTGGCCACCTATCTTCCAGCCCGGCGGGCGACGAAAGTCGATCCCATGGTGGCGCTGCGGTACGAGTAAGGCAGAGGTTAGGAGTTGGTGGCGAGCTTCAGTCCCTGGTTTCGGTCTTTGCTCACAAAGATTGAGACTCGAGCTATTCAGGGGCGGCGCTCATCCAGCAACGTTGCCACTTCGCGACGCAAGGCGGTAAGGTTTGTTTCGAGAACGCCCCATACAATGTCATCCGCAAGGGAATCGTAGCCGTGAATTAGCCGGTTCCTGAAGGCGATGATGCGCTGGGTGTGGCTGATACGAGATGCAATTGTGGGCTCGAAGCGCAGCAGTTGGTGGAGGGCCTCGCCCACGATTTCGAATTGACGCTCGACGGCGGAGCGCAGGAGAGGTCTGCCGAGTAGTCTGCGAAGGACTTGCCTTGCGTGAACTGGAGCAGCAAGTCACATGCTTGCTGGATATCAAAAAGGTATTTGCGGACCTCAAGGCGCAGCATAGATCACCACTCGGCTTTGCTCGACGGATTGGCGAAAGTAAGGATTGCGGATGGGCTCCGCCTCAATCAGATCCACGGAGCGACCCAAAAGCCGCTCCAAATCCTCCTGCAGGCCGAAATAACAATCCGCGTGTTGGGCGGGGCTCAGCTTTGGAAACTGGACAAGAAAGTCGAAATCGCTGGAGGCCGGATCGAAGGAGCCGCGCGCAGCCGAGCCGAACAGCGACAATCGCTGCACTTGCCGCCGCCGGCAGATTTCTCGAAGTTGCGGTGCCTTTTCTTCGAGGATGGGGTTCACAGGTCTTCCTCCCGTCGCAGTTCTCTGGACGGTATTGTACGCCACGGCGCTGCCGTTCTTCACCTTTGATTTTATGATCGCCGAGGAGACTTATACTACCGTCGTGACCTCTTGGGCGGGCATAGAATGGGGATCGTCTCCCGGTTGTTCCGGCGATAGATGCGGAAATCTTCCTCGTCCACGGTAATCACGGTGTGCCGGGGAAACAGTTCGCTCATGCGGATGAGGCACAGATCAGCCAGGTCGGGTTGGCGGTCCTGGTATCGTTCCGCCAGTTCTGCCAAACGCTTTTGATGCTTCGGTATCTCGAACGAGACTTGCAACATTCCGTCCTCGACCAGGGACAGAACGTACGATACCGAGCGAAGATGGAAAGCGGCTTCCGCCAAGACCGCTTCGCAGGTCAGCAAGGGCTCGGTCATGCTCTCAGCGATTTCCACCGCCCAAGCATGAAAGCGGTCGCTGCGATTGCCAAAGGCTACGATCAGGCCGGTGTCGGCAATAGCCTTCATGAACGCGCAAATCCCTTCCGGGAGGAGAGGTCCTGGGGGCCGCTGATTTTCCCCGCGTGGCGAAGGAAGCGCTGGTTTCCCGCTTCGGACCGGGCACGCTCCAGTTGCTGGCGGATAATCCGTCCGGCGGGCAAGCCCGTCCGGCGGCTCTTCTCCTGGAGCCACTCGGCAAGTTCCAGTGTAAGACGGACGCTAATTGTGTGACTCATACGGCAAAAATGTAGCACGAACGGAAACTGCCGTCAACCTCGCCGGGCGACCACGGTCGATCCCACGTGGCGCTGCGATATGAGTAAGGCAGGGGTTATTGGTGCAGGGCAGAGGCGCGAGTATCAAGCTGCAGAGCGTCCCTACGCATTCGAAACCACCGATGTCATGCTGAGCGTAGCGAAGCATCTGCAGTTGCTTCAAACAATGGGAAATGCGGATTCTTCGCGCAGTTTATCCTGAGCGCAGCGAACGGGCTCAGAATGACACGCCATCGGATCTATCGCTTATTTCTGCGGCTCGGCGCTCGTGTCCTGAGTCAGAAGTTCGTTTAAGAATTCAGCCCGTCAGCTGACGGGCGACAGATCGTAGCCCACGGCGCAAGCCGTGGGTCAGCAAGCGCACCCTCTCCCCCTTCCCCTCTCCCGCCCGCGCGGGAGAGGGGCGCCGAAGGCGGGGTGAGGGCCGTCGACCCAGGGCTTGCGCCCTGGGCTAAGTTATTCCGCCCCTACGGGGCTGCAAAATGCGCTACCCTCCAACGAAGATTTATTTAGCGAACTTCTGACTCAGGACACTAGGAGAGGCGCACTGGGCAGAGTCTGAGCCACGGGAGTGGCGACATCCTGTGGCCCACGGCGAGCCAGCCGTGGGAAAGAACGTCGCAAAAGGAGTCCTGAGCCCCGCCCGGGGCGACATCTGGTCGTAGGTCCGACGAGGCGCTATGTTTCTTGCCAGACGACCGCCGGATGCCGCCCCTACCGGGGCTGACGAATCTCGTAGGCCGTCAGCATCCCACGGCTGGCTCGCCGCGGGCCACATGATGTCGCCCGCCAAGGCGGGCTTCTGAAATCTGATGGCTGAAAGCTGATAATTGGAGTCGTCAGTCCTCAGTCTTCAGTAGTCAGTAGGGAGAGTGGCGGAACTGACGGATGACTGAAGACTGAGAACTAAGGACTAAAGATGCGCTGGCGGCGTGAGCTTGCCAAACTCGGTGCTTTGTTTCGCCGGTCGAAGCCGGTGGACGATCTCGCGGAAGAGATTCGTTCACATCTCGAAATGGAAGAGCAGGAGAACCTGGAATCCGGCATGGCGCCCGAGGAAGCACATTATGCCGCGCTGCGCCGTTTCGGGAACGTGACCTTGGCGCAAGAGAGGAGCCGCGAAATGTGGGGATGGAATTGGGCAGAGACGCTCTGGCAGGACCTTCGCTATGGCCTACGCATGCTGGCCAAGAATCCCGGCTTCGCGGCAACCACTATTCTGACCCTGGCGCTGGGTATCGGCGCCAACACGACCATCTTCAGCGTGGCATGGCGCCCCATGCGTTACCGTGACGCCGATCGGCTTCTGATGGTGTGGGAGACACGCCCCGATGGCAGCCGCAGCACGGTTTCCGCTTCCACCTATCGCGATTGGCGCGACCAGAATACGTCCTTCGAGCAGCTCGCCGCCGCGCGCAGCGCGAGTGTCGCCTTATCCGGAAGCCCTCCGATTCTTGTGTCAGGAGCTAGTGTTACCCCGAACTTCTTTGACACTTTCCGCTTGCAGCCCGAGCTCGGGCGCTTCTTTGGGGCGGCGGGCTTTCGCCCGGGCGGGGACCGGGTAACCATCCTGAGCCATGAAATCTGGCAAACCCATTTCGGAGCAGACGCGGGCATCGTGGGCAAGACCATCCGCCTTAATGGCGAGACGTACGTCATAGTCGGCGTGGCGCCCGCTGATTTCGAGTTCTTTGGGCGGGTGGATTTCTGCATGCCTTTGGCCCTTCCCAGTGGGAAACTTGACCGGCAAACCCGCGACATGCTCGTGGTGGGACGGCTGAAGCCGGGCGTTACTGCCGTCAAGGCCGGGGAGGAAATGCGGAGGCTCGCGGCGCGAGTCGCACAGGAATCGCCCGACACCAACAAGGGATGGAGTGCGCTCGCCCAGAACTTTTACGAGGCTCTGGCGGGCCCGGGAGTCTACCTGGAGCTGCTTATCCTCTTCATCGTAGTGAGTGTGGTCCTACTCATGGCTTGCGCGAATGTTGCCAATTTGCTTCTGGCCCGGGCCTCCACGCGCGAGAAGGAGATTGCTGTCCGCATGGCTTTGGGCGCCAGCCGCTGGCGGGTCATGCGCCAACTGCTGGTGGAGACTTTCTTCCTGGCCTTGATGGGGGGCGCGCTGGGCCTTCTGCTGGCCTGCGGAGCGGTGCGCTACCTCGCAACTCTGACAGTCCTGCAGGCGCCGGGGCTGGCTCCTCTTGAGATCAATCGTATGGTTCTGGAATTCGCCGCAGCGCTCTGCCTGGCCGCGACAGTGTTTTCCGGACTTGTGCCCGCCTGGCAGACTACCGCCACGAATTTGATGGAGCATGTCAAAGCCGCCAGCCGCACTGTGGCGGGCGATCGCAGGCAAAGCCGCCTTCGCAATGGGCTGGTGATGGCGGAGCTGGCATTGTCTTTGGTGCTCCTGGTGGCGGCCGGCCTTAGCGTCCGCAGCTTCATTCGCCTGACTCAAGTCAATCCGGGTTTCGACAGCAAGGGCCTGCTTGCCGCTCACCTGTCGCTGCCCGCTCCGCAGTATCCCGACGCGGGTCGCGTCCGGACGTTCTATTCGGAATTGCTCGAGGAGGTGCGCACGATCCCCGGCGTGGAGGACGCGGGGATTTCCACCAGTCTGCCGCCGACGAGCTTTGAAGTCGGCCAGCCTTTTCGCGTCGAGGGCCGCGATCCGGCCTCGCCCGCTGCCTCCGGGGTCGCGAACTATCAGGTTATCAGCGCCGAGTACTTCCGCACTCTTGGCTTGGCCGTGCTGCGAGGCCGCGCCTTCACCGAGGACGACCGCCAGGGGGCAACCCCGGTGCTGATTGTCAATCATCGGCTGGCAGAGAAGTTCTTTTCGGGGAGTGATGCCCTGGGCAAGCGTTTGTTGATTGCGGAACTCGTCCCCGGTCGCGATGCCCCTGCGGCACCATTGCCGCTGGAAATCGTGGGTGTCGTGAACGACATAAAGAACTCCCGTCTGAGCGAACCCAGCACTCCTGAGATCTATATTTCCTATCGGCAGGCACCCTGGACCGACGAATACCTGCTGGTCCGGAGCCGGAGCGAGACAGAGCCACTGGTGGCTGCCCTCCGACATGCTGTCAGCGCAGTCGACCCGGACCTGCCCATGACCAGCGTCAGCACCATGGACGACCGTTTGGCGCGTTCGCTCGCCGGTCGACGCGTCGTCGTGGCCCTCATGGGCATCTTCGCCCTCCTGGCGCTTCTGATGGGGAGCGTGGGGCTGTATGGCGTTATCTCCTACTCGGTGAATCAGCGCACGCCCGAGTTTGCTCTCAGATTGACTTTGGGTGCTCCCCATCGGGAGATATTCCGCTTGGTGGCCAATGGCGCCATGCGGTTGCTGCTGATCGGAGGCGCCATCGGCATGCTGCTGGCCCTGGGAGTTGCACGCCTCCTCGGGAGCATGGTTTTCGGCGTCAGCGCCTATGATCCCGTCACGTTTCTGGCGGTGCCATTGGTCCTTTTGGCCGTGGTCCTTACCGCCAGTTACCTGCCCGCCCGCCGGGCCACCAGCGTCGATCCCATGGTGGCGCTGCGATATGAGTAAGGTAGCGGCTAGGAGCTTGCATAGGAACGCCCCAATACTGTCATCCAGAGTCCATTCGCTCTGCTCAGGATAAACTGCGCAAAGAACTCCTGTATTCGAATTTTCATGCAATACCCTTCCTTCGTTTCACTCAGAGCCTGCCCCATTCGCTGCGCTTAAAGCAAGGTCTGAGCGAAGCGAGCGCGACCGGCTTCGCCTCCCTCCGGATGATAATGTGAGCGTTTGAAGGGGCGCGGCCCGAGCGGCGCCCGGCATCGCGGGCGGGAATCGTCGGCGTCCTTGGGCCTGTGAGACATTGGGGCCTCTCGTTGCCAGTCCGGCCGGATTCAACGGGCAATAAGTCAATATGCTCGTTGAGTTGGATATTTTGTCCCACACAGTCGCCACACCAGTTGATTTTTGCGGCACCAGAACTGCAACAATTACTCGTGGTTTTGCCGAAAACCGATTGAGAAGTTCCAAAGTGTCCCTATTCGACTGGAATATGCGCAATTTGCCCCAGTTTCGCTCCGCAAAGACAAAGATGGTGGAGCCGCGCGGCTCGGAGTCGAAGCAAGGCTCTATGAAGCCGAAAATCGGGAAGCGACTAGGTTCCGGACTTGTCCTCTTGTTCGGGTTAATTCTAGTTAATTCAACCTGTGTACCCCTCCAAGCTGCAAATGACTGTATTGCGTGCCATGGGCCCGGCGCGGGGCTGGTGAATTCGAACGGCAAAGCCATCACGGTGCGGGCCGACGCTCTGGCTCACAGCGTTCACAAGGACCTTGCGTGTCTCGACTGCCACGCGGGCGCAGCCAAATCCGGACACACGGCTGCGACAGCGGGAGCTTCCTGCCTCAGCTGCCACGACGAGGTCGCGGCGAAACTCCGCGCGAGCGCCCATGCGGCGCTGGGCAATTCCCAGGACAGCTCATCCTGCATCACTTGCCACGGCACACACGATGTGGCTAAGCCTGCGGAACGCGGCGTCGAGTTCTGCGCCACTTGCCATGCGACGGAGGTGAGTCAATACAATGCGAGCATTCACGGCCATGCACATGCGAAGATGAACGGTGACGCTCCGACCTGCCAGAGTTGCCACGGCCCCGCCCACATGGTGGTCCCGGCTGGCGACGCCAATTCGCCAGTCAACAAGGCGAATCTTCCGAATACCTGTGGCCACTGCCATTCCGACCCCGCCTTGGCGGCGAAGTACTTGTTCGCGGTGGTCAAGCCCGTGGAAGCCTACGAGTCAAGCGCGCACGGCCGCGCCATTCGGCAGGGCAACTTGAACGCCGCGTCGTGCAACGACTGCCACGGCGTGCACGATATTCTTCCTTTGTCGGACTCTCACTCGAAAATCTGGAAGCAGAACGTGGCATCTACTTGCGGTCAGTGCCACAAAAGTGTTTACGACGTCTATCGGGCAAGCATTCATGGGCAGGCGGTGGCGGCGGGCGCGCTGGAGGCCGCCACCTGCACGGACTGCCACGGCGAGCACCGCATTCTGGCACCCGCAAATCCGCAATCGCCAGTTTATTTGGCCAATGTTTCGCAGGCCACCTGCTCGCGCTGCCACGCCAACACCCAGTTGATGGGGCGCTTCAACATGCCGGCGTCGCGCGTCCCCACTTATGAAGACAGTTATCACGGGCTGGCTTCGCGCGCCGGCCAGCAGACCGTGGCCAATTGCGCCAGTTGCCACGGGGTGCACAACATCTTTCCCTCCAGCGACGCGCGCTCGACCGTGAACAAGGCGAATTTAGCGAACACCTGCGGGAAATGCCACCCGGACGCCGGACAGCGGTTCACGATTAGCTCGGTGCATACGCTTCCTACCTCCACGGCCGGCGGGCGAGTGCTGGGTTTTGTGAAAGCCTTTTACCTTCTAGCCATCCCGTTAATTCTGGGGTTCATGGTGCTGCACAACCTGCTGGATTGGTGGCGCAAAGCGCGGCGTGCGCTCGCGCAATACCGCCAGGAGCGCGGCCATATGCGTCTGACGCTTAATGAGCGCGTGCAGCACGTATTGTTGCTCGTGAGTTTCATCGTCTTGGTCATCACCGGATTCGCACTCAAGTATCCGCATTCGTTCTGGGCGGAGCCCATCGTGCGCTGGGAGAAAAACTTCCCGCTCCGCGGCTGGCTGCACCGGACGGCCGGGGTGGTGCTGATCGGGGCTTCGCTTTACCACCTGATTTACGTGCTTGCGACTCGCGCCGGGCGCCGCTGGTTGAAGGACATGCTCCCCAAGGTGCGCGACGTGCGGGACGCTCGCGATACCGTGGGCTATAACATCGGTTACCGCCCCAACCCGCCGCGCTACGCGCGCTTCAATTACGTGGAAAAGGCCGAATACTGGGCACTGGTGTGGGGCACGGTGGTCATGGCCATCACCGGCATCCTGCTGTGGGCTCACGATGCGGTTTTGGCCTACCTCCCGCACGCCTTGGCCGTCCTGGAAGTGACCACGGCGATCCACTTTTACGAGGCCATCCTGGCAACCTTCTCCATCCTGATCTGGCACTTCTATTTTGTGATCTTCGACCCCGACGTTTACCCCCTCAAATGGACAGTGTTGACCGGCCGCGCACCCGAGCACGAGGTGAGAGAGGAGGAGGAAGAAGAAGCTCCGGCGCCAGCCCCTCCTGAGGCAAAGGCCTAGGCCACGATCGAAAACCCGCGTTCGGCCGCCCCGACCATGCGCGACCCGAACACCCTCATCCCCCTCATGCCGGAGAAAAGCCGCGGAGCCAAGAGCCTGGGTCTGTGCTACTTGCTCCCTCGGGGAAAGTACCCGAAAGTGGGGGGGCGGGCGAGCTAACGATGGAAGGGCTGGAGACAGAATTCGCAGACGACAGGTAGGGGAGATTCTGAATTCTTGAAATCTGAATTGCCGAGGCGGGTGTTACCCACTTTACTTGTAGACAAAGATCGCGGCGTAGAGGATAAGCAGGATCATGACGAGGCCGATGGTCAAGGCGGTGAAGCCGAAACGCCGCCAGAACGCAACCACGACCGGGGGCGGAGCGGGTATCAGATGTTTTCCCAGCTCACCCCGCTCGAGCAGTTCGCGATACTCCCGCGGCCGGTCGAGCTTGAATTTCTCCAGCGGCTCCCCGCCGGTAAACACTACCGTGTCGATGGGGAACCGCTCTGGCCGGAAATGCGTGTTGAAGAAGTGCACGGTGAAGATGAACCCTACGGCCAGCAGCGCCTCGTCACTGTGAATAATGGTGGCCACGTTGATCAACGAGCCGGGCAGCAGCCGCGTGAAGAATTCCGGGAACCAGAGAAACAAGCCGGTGCTGCCAATAATCACCACTCCCCAAAACACCGCGAAGTAATCAAACTTCTCCCAGTACGTCCAGCGGCCATATTCGGGGCGCGGCCCTTTGCCAAAAAACCACTTGAGGGAAGCAACGAACTCCCGCCCGTCGGTCCGATTGAACACCATGCTCTCCGGACCGAAGATGAACTGCCGCCAGGTCTTGCCGCTGGCACGATGCTGGCGGAACAGGTCCCAGAGGTGCAAGCCGAAATAGGTGAAGGTGAGCACGGCGCAGAAGCGGTGGATGAGCCCGGCGCCCTCGAAGCCTCCCAGCAGGTGCGAGAGCACCTGCGCCCAGCGCGTATAGGAGAACTTCAGCATCATGCCGGTCATCGCCAAGCCCAGAAAACTGGTGATGACCATGAGGTGCAAATTACGGTCAAACGGCCGGAAGCGGCGCACGTAGCCCGTGCCGGCTTCTCCGCTGTTGGCCTTCAATTCTTTGCTGTACTGGAGCGAGCGCGGCAGCCAGGCCGCCGTATGCAGTCCGGCCACCAGCAGCGTGCCCATCAATAGCGAGGTCATACTCCAGAAGGTGAGGAACAGAAAGGGATACTTTTCCGGATCGTGGTGAGTGGCGTGGGTCAGATATCCGGCAAAACGGCGGTTGGAGCCGGGATGGCACTGGCCGCAGGTCTTCACGACGTTGGCGCGACTGAGCCGCGAGGCCGGATCGGTTACGGAGCGGACATCATGCGCTCCGTGACAGTCGTAGCACTTGGCGGTTTTCACGTAACCCAGCTTGGAGACCTTACCGTGATAGGTGTCAAAGTAGGTTTTGGTGATGGCCTCATGACACCGGCCGCATTGGTCCATGATGTGGAGGCGGAAGTCGGAGAGATCGGTGCGCCGGATGGTGTGCGCGGAGTGGCAATCGCTGCACACCGGCATGGGCTTGGTGGTGTGGGTCACCTGGGGGGAATGAATGCTGGTGATGAAAGACTCGTAGATACCGTGATGGCACCGCCCGCAGGTGGCCGCCACGTTGCGGGGGTTGACGCTGGAACGCGGGTCGTTGCCGGGGAGCTCGCGGTGAGGCGTATGACAGTCGGCGCAATCGGCCGTCACCGTAAGCCCGCTCTTCAGCAACCCCTTGCCGTGAATGCTCTCCTCATAATTCTCCACGATATTGGTCTGGGCGCCTTTATAACGGAGCGCCGCCCGCTGCCCCGTGCGGTGGCAATTGCCGCACAGGGTCGGAACGTTGCGCGAAAAGGTCGGCGAGTGGGTATCGTTCCGGCTGAGAATTCCGTGTTTGCCGTGACAGTCCGTGCAGGCGGGCGCGTCCGGGCTGCCTTGAGCCAGCAACTGGCCATGAATGCTCTGCTGGAAGTCTTCGACGGCGTTGGCGTGGCAAACCGAGCAATCGACCTTGACGGTTATGGTGGCGCAAGGCCGCGTCAGGGACGGGTCGCCGCCGATATGGCACTGCACGCAGGCGGTCCGGGCGTGCCGCGACCCGGAAAGTTCCTGCTCGCTCACGAACAGGGAGCGTCCGTCGCTCGCGCTCTTCAACTCCCGGTTGCCATGGCAGCGCTGGCAGTCTTGATCCGCCATTCCCTGGGCGTAGAAGACCCGCCGGATCTTGTGGGGCTCGTGGCAATCCACACAGGCCGGGATCAGGCCCGGGTGTTTCTCCCACAACTCGCCGCGAATGACTCTGCGATGCACGGCCTCAATCAGCGCATGGCACTTCGTGCAGGTATGGGCGATGTTCTGTTTCGAGATCGAAGAACGGGGATCGGTGTGCGGCAAAACGAAGTGCGCTGTGTGGCAACTTGTGCAAACCGCCGTGACGATAAGACCCCGCCGGAACAAGCCTTCGCCGTGGATGCTTTCGCTATAGTTCTCCAGGATCTGGTCTTGCGGAATGTTGTGAGTAAGCTGGACGGGCGAGCCTTCGTGGTGACAACGACCGCATAACATGGGGATTTGAGTCGTGCCGGTGGGAGAACCGGGAGCGGTCGGCCGCAGAATGTCGTGTGTGCCGTGACAGTCCTCGCAACGAGGAGCCAGCGGGTCACCGCGTTTGGCCGCCCGCCCGTGCAGGCTTTCCGCATACTGCTGTTTTTCATCGGCGTGGCACGCACCGCAATCAACCGCGGTGAGCTTGGCAGGGTGGGGAAATTCTTTTTTGCTTTCCAGATCGCTGTGACAACTGGTGCACTCCAGTGTGGCGTGGGGAGAAGCCCGCAGAGCAGCCTCGTTGAAGGGGGGTGGGACTCCCGGCTCGCGCTTGCCCGTGCGGCGGCCCGCTTCGTGGCAACCCAGACACACCTCGCTTCCCGGCAGAGGCTTGGGCTGCTGGGCGCGTAAAGTCACAACAAAAAGGACGGCAACAGAGCCAACCACGACGAAAGTGGCCAAGAGGCGCCTTTGCCCGCCCAAAGTCATACCATTTGTCCGAGTTCCTGCGCGCTTCCCGTAGAATTTCGCAGCAAACTACCACTGCCGCAATTCGGTTGCCAGCCGAATTCGCGCCGCTTATGGGAGACGCCTTTCTGACCCAGCTTCCAACCGAGCGGCTCCGCCCTTGCCCAGGAAGATGTGGGATCAGAATTGCAGAAAGCCTTTTCCACAGTCGTCAGCTGCGTGGGGAGCGTTGACTTGAGTTTATAACCCTCGCCCCCTCATGGCGGTTCCCCAACCCTCTCCCCTCGGGTGGCCCGCTGCCGGCGTTTTCATCAGCGAGTGCGGGAAGGGGGCCCCACGTTTTACAGGTGGGGGTAAGGGGGCCCCGAGCGCCGGGGTGGGGGCTAGGCCACAGAAATTTCCACAAAAATCGCCGGGACATATGCCCCACCTGCGGCTGTTCCTGGAGAAGAACCGCAGACCTTGAGGAACAGGTCCGCGCTGCGCATGCTCCTCGTCTGGCACCTTGCATTTCGAATCTGACTGTGTAGAATGTCGCCGTTGCGTTTGTGGGGTCCTCGGCAATCTATCAGGATTGCGTATCGCATGTCTTCTTGGGAGGACTTATGGGTCATGCCATCTTTCGCAATCGCAGGGGGATTCTCCCTGCGGCGATCCTTGGTCTTGCGTGTATCTTCTCACCTTGGAGTCCTGCGCCGCTCGGCGCGGCCTCAAAGGCGACGCCGTCACCGGCGCCCGGCCAGTTGAGTCTCGACAAAGTTCCCGAGGATAGTCGCGCCTGCCTGAAGTGCCACATGCAAAAAGGCATTACGGGCAGCGCCGTCCGCGACTGGCAATTGAGCAAACACTTCGAAATGGGCGTGGCTTGCGCGAACTGCCATCTTCCCGCCAAAGACGCGGCCCCGGGTATTCTTAACGCCCCCACGGCCTGTGAAGACAAGCGCGTGCGGCGTGGGGTTTCGCCCCGCAATTGCGCGCCGTGTCATGCCCGGCAGTTTGAGCAATTCTCCACGGGCAAGCATTCCGTTGCCTGGGTGGCTATGGCTTCCATGCCGACCACGGCCATGCAGCCCCACGCCCTAATTGAAGGTATGAAGGGTTGTGGAGGCTGCCATCGCATCGGGCTGGACGAAGGCAAATGCGATTCCTGCCACACGCGTCACCGTTTCATCGCCACGGAAGCTCGACGCCCCGAAGCCTGCATGACGTGTCACATGGGCTTCGACCATCCGCAGTGGGAGATGTACTCGACCTCGAAGCACGGCTCGATTTATGCCATTGAAGGCTCCCACTGGGATTGGAACCTCGACCTGGCCGACTGGTTCAAGGACCCGGACCGCGCTTCGCCGAACCGCCCGCGCGCACCCGTCTGCTCCACCTGCCACATGCCCAATGGCGATCACAGCGTGCGCACTGCCTGGGGATTCCTTGCCCTGCGCCTGCCGGAAAAGGATCCCGAATGGCTCGGGTACCGGCAGAAAATCTTGGTCGGACTGGGCGTGCTTACACCCGACGGCAAGCCCACGCCCCGCCTGGAAGTTGTCAAGGTGGGCAAGCTCGCCCGCCTCACCGGCGAGGAGTGGCAGGCCGAGCGCGACCGCATGATCAGCGTGTGCACCCAGTGCCACGCCCATGCTTTCGCTCAGCAAAACCTGGAGGCCGCCGACTCCATCATCAAGGATTCCGACAAACTCGTCGCCGAGGCCATCGATATCGTCGAGGGCCTATACAACGACGGCATCCTGGAACGGCCCAAGGACCGCCCGCCTGTGCCCGACTTGCTGCGCTTCTATGAGGTGAAGTACCCCATCGAGCAGAAGCTCTACACCATGTTCCTCGAACACCGTATGCGCAGCTTCCAGGGCGCCTTCCACATGAATCCCGACTACCAACATTGGTACGGTTGGGCGGAGATGAAACGGGACTTGGCGGAAATCCGCGACGAAGCCACCCAGCTTCGCGCCGCGCACGGTAAGGCCGCGGGCGGGGGCCAATGACGGCCTGCTATCGCATGGCTTGGAAGTTGTGAGCGAGTGCCTGCCTTCACCGTAGACCCGCAGGGACGAGCGTTGATTCGATTTTCTTGACCTCGCTCCTAACAGCAATTCCCTAGCCAGAGCGGGCCGCGTGAGGGGGCGTTCCTGACATCCCGAAATCCTCCGGCGCTCCGCAGTCGATGGTATTCCAAGTTCGACACCAGTTTTCGCGTGTTTCCGATCCTTTTCATTCCTGTCCAGGCTGTGTAGAATGACACGACTGCGCCGGTACGCAGTGACACGCTATGTCGAGAGGTAGAATGGTCGTCCCGCTCTTTATTCTCATCGCCCTCTCGATTCTTTTTTTCAGCCACTACTTTATCTACTACTCCCTCGTATATTTCTTCGGTATATCCGTGCGGGCACATCGGACGGCACTGGCGGTTGTCCTGTTTCTCCTGCCGCTGAGCTTCATCGCCTCGTCCTTCCTTGCGCATTGGTCTGACAATTTCCTCGCCCGCGCATTGTATTTCTGCTCCTCGCTCTGGCTGGGCGTCGGGCTGACGCTGATCACGGTCTTTATTTTCACCTGGGCCGTCTGGGGAGCAGCCAGGCTTTTCACCGACCGTCTGAACCCAAGGTGGTTTGGGCTCGTCGCCGTGGCGGTCACGTGCCTCTATTCCGCTTACGGCATATGGAACGCCTATCATCCCCGCATGGAGCCCATTACGGTCAGAATCAAAAACCTCCAGCCCGCTTGGCGAGGCAAGAAGGTGGTGCAACTTTCCGACGTGCATTTGGGGGCCATCCTGGGCGCACGCTTCCTGGCGAGCGTCGTGGCGAAGGTGAAGGCCGAGGACCCTGCCATGGTGGTCATCACCGGCGACCTGTTTGACGGCAGCGACGGACATCTCGAGGAGTTGGTCGCACCCCTAAATGGCCTACGGGCGCCACAGGGAGTCTATTTCGTGACCGGCAACCATGAAACCTATCTGGGGGTGGGACGTGCTTATGCGGCACTCCGGACGACCCCCGTCAGGATTCTGAACGACGAGATGGTAAGTCTCGACGGCTTGCAGGTGATCGGAATCAGCTACCCCGAGCGCGGACATTCCATAGACATCGCGGAGGTCATTTCGAAACTTCCCGGCTTCGATCCTGCCCGGCCCTCGATCCTCCTTTACCACAGCCCCACCCATATCGCGCAGGCGAAGGCGGCGGGCATCAGTCTGCAACTTTCCGGGCACGCCCATCATGGTCAGATCTTCCCCATCCAGTTCATCTCGCGGCTGATCTTTGGAAAGTATTATTACGGGTTGCATGTTGAAGGTAGTTACGCCATCTACACCACGAGCGGCGTCGGCACCTGGGGCCCGACGATGCGCACCGGCAACCATCCCGAAATTGTGGTGATTCATCTGGGTTAATCGCCTTATGGTGCTGCTCTCTTTTGGCGGAGGAAAGATTTCCATCCGCTTCTCTACAGTCACTCGATCTTCCGGTGACCCGATCATCCAATCGCCTGATGTATTGCTCGTACTCGCGTGCGCTTGCTCGGTTGACCGAATGGGTGTATACACGTTAGCAGCTTGCACCCTGGCAAGGAGGTGCGCCAGTCCGCGCTTTCGAATTTGTCGCGAATGAGACGATTCGGTCCGCACATTCGAGGGAGGAAACCCCATGAAGAAACTGTTGAGCATTCTTGCCTGTGTCTTGCTGGCTCAGGTCCTCGCTGCTGCTCAGGAAAAAACTGAAAAGGGTGCGAGTCCGGCCCTGAAAGTCGAAAAAATCGTCGTGGCCACCTCCGTGGACAACCATGAGCCGGTTGGCGAAAACACGGCCTTCGAGGCTTCGGTCGGCACCCTCTCTTGCTGGACCAAGGTTACGGCCTTGACCACGCCTGCCACGATCAAACACGTGTGGTACTTTGGCGACAAGAAAGTCTTCGAGCAATCCCTGGACCTTAAGTTTCCTTCCACGCGCACCTGGAGTTCCAAGGCGGTCAAAACGGGGAGTTGGAAAGTCGTTGTCATGGACGACTCAGGCGCCGAGCTGTCTTCGGTGAATTTCACAGTGAAATAGCTCGTGTTGCGACGACGCTTATGCCCTCCCTGGTGTCAGGCAGCGTTGCGGGGGTCACACCCGCGGTGCGCATGTCGAGGCGTGCCTTCCTCGCGTGGAGGCTCGCTGGATTGCCAGAATGGGGCAAAGGCCGCGGGGCCCTAAGCGGGGAATGCTTCCCGAGAGGGTTCCTCGCGATCTCCCGATCACCCTACTCTTTCTAAGGGGGCTTCCATGGCTTCTTACACACGTCGCGATTTCATTCGCCGGGGAATGGAGGGCGCTGCTAGCCTGGGCGTACTGGGGGCGGGGAGGTGCGCGTCAGGTGCGGCGTCCGGGCGGCCCGGGCTTCCCCGTCCTGCGCGGGGGCCGCAAACGGTCGCGGCGCATCCCACCGAGATCGTTGTCACTGCCACCCCGGTGCGAGAAGGTTTCGGTGGCGTGGGGTTTCACGCTGAAATGTTCTTGGATGTGGGCACCCAGGATTTCTTCGAGCAGGTGCTCGCCAAGCGTTGGCGCGAGTTGAATCCGCGCTTCGCCCGGCTCTTCCACCACTGGCAGGAGGACAAGCCGGGCGTACGCGATGCGCAAGTGCTGGAAGCAATGGCGCGGCAGTTGGTATTCATGAAAGAAGCCGCCGGAACGGAAATCTATGTAACCACTGCCGACCTGAAGGAGACCACCAGCGACGAAGACCGTCGCGCTTACGCCGGTGCGGTGGTGGACGATCTCGAATATCTCGTCAACCGGGGCGCCACCAACCTGAAATACTACTGCTGCACCAATGAGCTCTCCCTGCACGAATGGGCCGACATGCACGACGACCTCCCCAGGTACCAGAGCTACCACCAGAGCATCTTCGCCGAAATCAGAAGGCGCGGCCTGGGAATCAAGCTCCTGGCCACGGATGCCTCGCCCGTCGAGTACTGGCCCAGTCTCGAGTGGGCTGCCACACACATGGACGACATTACAGGAATCTACGGCGGCCACCATTACATCAACGAGCATGAGCCCGACAACTTGGATTTCTACTCCTGGTTTAAGGACCGATGTGGGTGGGCAGTCAATCTCGCTCGTGGCAAAGGAAAGGATTTCATCCTCGGTGAATTTGGACCTGCGCAATACTTTGATTTGAAATATGGTGTGCGCTGGGATGCTTGCCGGTATTTTGACACCCCCCTGGAGCCCTTGGCCGGCTTGCAACTGGCGGAAGGAGCTCTGGCAGCCATCAATGCCGGCGTTTACGCGCTGAGCTATTGGACCTTTACCGATTACCCGGATGAAAAGGGCGCGACGTACATCAATCAATGGGGCGTCTTCAAGTGGCTGACCAACGGCGCTGCTCCGCGCGCCCCTTACTATTCCTATGGTCTTCTCACCAAATTCTTTCGCGGCCCTGCAACCGTCCATCAAGTCAACACACCGGAAGAGAAGCTGCGCGTGGCGGCGATCCGGCATGATGAGGACAAGACGTGGTCGATTGCCATCATCAATCGCGACTCACGGGACGCACCGGTAAAGCTTCTGCTCCCGGGCTCCGGCCAGCCGGCCGTTTTCCGCAAATACCTGTATGACCCAAAACACGTTCCTATGACCGTGGATGGCGACCTACAGGAGCCTGCGGCCAAGATCCCCCTGCGAGATGGCGTGCTGGCGGACGCGGTCGCGGCAGGCTGCCTGGCCGTGTACACCACCGCCTATGACGATACTCCCCCGGCAGCCGTGCGCGGCCTGGAAGCGACGCGCCTGCGCGATACCCGCATTCCCGGTGGAGCCGTTGGAGCAATGCGCTTGCGCTGGACTCCCAATACCGAGCCCGACTTGTGCTACTACCGCGTTTACCACTATGGCGTCCGGATCGGCTCGACCGCAGCGAGTGAATTCATCGACTCCGGGCCTGGCCATGACCATCCAGGCGGCTACTCAGTGGTGGCGGTGGACCGCTCGGGGAACGCCAGTTCCTCGTAACGCTCAGTGATCGGCAGAGTTCGTACCTGGCGACCCATCGGTGCGCATGCAGCGCCTGCACCGCCAAGGACTCTTCCCCATCCCCAGTACCCTCCTCCCTCGCTTTTTCACTTCCGCAATCCACCCCTTGCCGGTAAACTCTTCCCCATGCGTCCCACGGAATTCATCGCACTGTTGCGGAAAGGCGAGGCGGGCGCGGCTTATTTCCTGCGCGGCCCCGATCGCTTCCTGCAGGAGGAGTGCCGCAAGGCCGTGGTGAACTCCATCCCCGCGGACTCGCGACAATGGTGCCTGGCGGAAACTGAATTTGAATTAGGCAAGCTCCAGCACGAGCTCGAGGGCGCCGAGCAGATGCCCATGCTGGGCGGCCACAACTTTCTGCTCATCTCCGACCCGGGAGATTTCAAGCAAGCCGGGGATGAGGACACGGAAGCGTTGCGCGCTTATCTGGAGCGCCCCTCGCCATTCTCCACGGTGGTATTCTTCGCGGCGGAGCCTGACCGCCGCCGGCGCTTCATCCAGTTGCTCGAAAAGAAGACGCAGCTCGTCGAGCTGCGCTCCCCGGACCGCCAGGAAGCCGCGCGTTGGGCGCAGCACTTTCTTCAGCATGCGGGAGTGGAGATCGAGCGAGGTCTCGCGGAGGAAATCGCGGGGAAGTTTGAGATCAGTCAAGACTCGCGTTCCGGCAGCGGACCCTCCGCCGTTAACTTGCTTTGGATGCGCACGGAGCTGGAGAAGCTCCTCACGGCACGGCACGGCCTTAAGCGCCTGGCGCCCGCGGATCTGGACTCGATCGTCGCCTTCCGTCAGGAACGCGAGATCGGCAAGTTATTGCGCGCCATCGGCGAGCGCCAGTGCGGCGAAGCGCTCGCGACGCTGCGCGAGTTGCTGGCCAGCAAAGTCGCCGAAACCCTCATCCTCTGGTCCATCGGCGACCTGTTCCGCCAGACGCTGCGCGGCGTGGCCGGCCACGCTTACCGCGGCGGCTGGTCGCGGGACGCGAATCCCCACTCAACCTCTGAAATTGCGCGCGTCACGCAGAAGAATTATCCCCGTGAGGAAGTGCTGCAGGCCATGCGGGCGGTGCGCCGCGCCGATCTGGGAATCAAGTCGTCCTGGAAGCATTCCAAGATCCTACTGGAGTTTCTGGTGTGGCAAATCGTGGTGGGCAAATCGCCGTCGGGAGAAGCCGCCCTCGGCGATGAAGTCCCCGTGCCTTCGGCGGACTAGGACCTCAAGCCTCTTAGCCCTCTCCCGAGGGGAGATGGTGCCCGAGGTACGAGGGCGGGTGAGGGATTACCTCGGTTCAGCTTGTCACGCCAGCGAGTTGAAGGCCACCGTCAGCCGCGACTTGTAGCGGGCAGCGGTGTTGGGATGCAGGATGCCTTTGTGAACGGCCTGGTCGATGATCGTCACCGTGGGTTTCAATAACGCCTGCGCCGCAGCCTTGTCCTTGGCCTTGAGCGCGGCGCGGAATTTGCGGATCTGGTGACGCAGCCGCGTGGTTTGTACAGTATTCTGTTCGGTGCGCTTGGAGGTTTGCTTGATGCGCTTCAGTGCGGATTTGTGACTTGCCACGGAAACTCCTTTTGAGCAGAATGCAATCACTGAATGTAGCAGATAGGCTTTGGAGCCGTCAACGGTGAACGCGCATGCCTGAGCCTTCCACCGTACCGGAACTTCCCGTCCTCCTGGATGCTGCCAAGATCGCTGCTCGCGTTCGCGAACTCGCCGCGGAGATCTCACGCGACTACCAGGGCCGGACTCCCCATCTGGTTGGCGTCCTCAAAGGCTCCTGGGTTTTTATGGCGGACCTCATTCGGAATCTCTCCATCCCATGCAAGGTGGATTTTCTAGGCATCGCGAGCTATGGCGCCGGCACCATCTCTTCCGGCGAAGTAAAGATCACCAAGGACCTTGACCTCAGCATTGAAGGCTGCGACGTGCTGATCATCGAAGACATCCTCGACACCGGCCGCACTTTTCAGTACTTGCAGGAACTGCTGGGGGCGCACGCACCGCGCAGCCTGAAGCTTGTTACACTGCTCGACAAGCGCTCGCGCCGCGTAGTTCCCGTCCGGCCCGATTACGTGGGCTTTGAAATCCCCGACGTGTTCGTGGTGGGCTACGGCCTGGATTTTGACCAGCAGTTTCGCCACCTCCCCGACGTCCGCTATATTCCCCAATTGCCTTCGCGATGATTCTGGTTCTTGTAGCGCCGGCCCCCAAAAACGCCCTTGAGAGTTTCTTCGTGGAGCACGGTATAATGACCAAGCGAGCCTGCCAGACCCATGGAAGAATTCTCCACGCCACTCATGCGGCAGTACAGCGCCATCAAGGAGCGCCATCCGAACGCGCTTCTCCTGTTCCGCCTGGGCGATTTCTACGAACTATTCTTTGAAGACGCTGTAGTCGCTTCGAAGGAACTCCAAATCACACTGACTTCCCGCAACAAGGAGAAAGGCGTTCCGGTGCCGATGTGCGGCGTTCCCTACCACGCCGCGGAGGGTTACATCGCCAAGCTTATCCGGCGCGGCTTCCGCGTAGCTATCTGTGACCAGATGGAAGACCCGCGGGTAGCCAAGAAGCTGGTGAAGCGCGAAGTAACGCGGGTGGTGACGCCGGGCACGGCGATTGATTCGCAAGTCCTCGAGCCGCGCGCGAACAACTACTTGGCGGCCATTGTGTGGCGCAATGGCGCTGCGGGACTGGGGCTGCTGGACCTCTCGACCGGCGATTTTCGCACCACGGAGTTTTTGGGCGGGGAATCTGCCGTACGCCTGCAGGACGAGCTCGACCGCATGCAGCCCAGCGAGCTGCTGCTCGTTTCGGGCGCCTCGAGCCCGCTAAATGGCCGCACGGGTTTTGGCTCGACCGTTACTGAAACGCCGCTCGATGAATGGGTGTTCAGTGAAGAGTACGGCGCGCGCCTGCTGCGCGACCATTTCTGCGTGGCCACACTGGCCGGCTACGGTCTGGAGGGCCATCCGCTCGCCGTGGCTGCAGCCGGAGCCATCCTCCATTACGTGCGGGAAACGCAACGCGGCTCGCTGACGCATCTCGACAGCATTCGCTTCTATCAGCAACAGGACTCGCTGCTTCTCGATCCCGCCACGCTGCGCAACCTCGAACTGCTGGACCCGGCGTTTGGTGAGTCCCGGGCCTCCACGCTGCTTGGCGTACTGGACGATTGCGCCACTTCGCTCGGTGCGCGCAAGCTCAAGGCCTGGATGTTGCGTCCATCTCTCGATCGCGCGGAGCTCGAGGCGCGTCTCGATGCCGTGCAAGAACTGGTGAAGAACACCATCGCCCGCGAAGAGCTGCGCCGCGTGCTGGCCACGGTTCAGGACCTCGAGCGCCTGCTCAGCAAGGTCACACTGGAAACAGCTAACGCCCGAGACATGCTGGCGCTCAAGCAATCCCTGCGTCCGCTGCCAATCCTGCGGACCTATCTCAACCACTTCCAAGCGACCCGCCTGGGCGAGCTGCAGGCGCGACTCGATGAACTCGCTGACGTTCACGAATTGCTGGAAAGATCGATCCATCCCGAGCCGCCGGTGACCCTGAACGAAGGTGGCTTGCTTCGCCCCGGCTACCATGCCGAAATCGACGAGTTGCGCGACCTCGGCCAGAACAGCAAGCGCCTGCTCGCCCAGATCGAGCTGCGCGAGCGCGAGCGCTCCGGCATTGCCTCACTCAAGGTGCGCTTCAACAGTGTCTTCGGCTACTACATTGAAATCTCCAAAGCGAACCTGCATCTGGCGCCGGCCGATTACGAGCGTAAACAGACCTTGGTGAATGCGGAGCGCTTCTCTACCCCGGAATTGAAGGAACTGGAGGCCAAGATTCTCGATGCCGAGGAGCGCAGCCATACGCTCGAACGCGACCTTTTCGTCGGCATCCGCCGCCAGGTGGGGAACGAAGCCGCGCGCCTTCGCCAGACCGCGGCGGTGCTGGCGGAAGTCGACGTGCTCGCCTGCTTCGCTCACCTTGCAGCGGACCGCAGCTATCATCGTCCCGAATTCTGCGACGACGGCGAAATGCTCATCCAGCAGGGACGACACCCCGTCATCGAGCGCATCGTGGAAGAAGGTCAATCCGGCAAGTTCATTCCCAACGACCTGTACATGAATGGCAGCGCGGACCTGCTGTTGATCGTGACCGGCCCCAACATGGGCGGGAAATCGACCTACTTGCGCCAAGCTGCGCAGATTGCGCTGATGGCGCAGATGGGGAGCTTTGTTTCCGCCGAGCGCGCCAAGCTCCCCATCTTCGACCGCATTTTCACGCGCGTCGGCGCGTCTGACAACCTGGCGCGCGGCCGCTCGACTTTCATGGTGGAGATGACGGAGGCGGCAGTCATTCTAAATACCGCCACGCCGCGCAGCTTGGTGCTGCTTGACGAAGTTGGCCGCGGGACGGCGACCTTTGATGGCCTGGCTCTTGCCTGGGCAGTGGTTGAGTATTTGCTGACGCACGCGCGCGCCAAGACTCTCTTCGCGACGCACTATCATGAATTGACGGAACTGGCCGACTTGCTCCCCGGCGTCAAGAACTACCATGTCTCGGTGAAGGAATCCGGGTCGAACATCATCTTCCTGCGCAAGGTCGAGCCGGGGAGCGCTGACAAGAGTTACGGCATCGAAGTCGCGCGCTTGGCGGGTTTGCCCAATACCGTGATCGAGCGGGCGCGCGAAATTCTGACGCGGCACGAACAGAGCGAGCATACCCTGAGCGAGCGGCTGGCGTCCCGGCAGCAGGCATCGGAGGCCGGCCCGGTGCAACTGACCATCTTTACGCCGCTCAACGTCGAGGTTGTCAAGGCCATCGAGAGTGCTGACCTCGACAATCTGAAACCACTCGACGCCCTGAACCTTCTCGCGGAATTGAAGAAGCAGATTCAATCATGAAATCGACCCCGCAAGGGCTGGTGTCATCTGGAAAGGGGTCCTTTCCGAAACAACGGTCATTTCCGCGAAGGTGGGAATCCAGTTTGTGGGCGGCGAAGTGGAGTAGGTTCCCGCCTTCGTGGGAATGACCGCACCTGGGACCACTTGTGTCTAGCAAATGAAACCCGTACCGACCCCGCAGCCCGCCCGGGCGGACGGCCCAAGGCGCGATGAGCACCACGGAGTGAAGTCCCAAGTTCAGTTATGAGGAGTTACGGAGTGCCAGACCGTCGTTCGCATGCAGCACGCCTGGTAGTGGGATTGATTTCCGGAACCTCCATGGACGGCATCGACGCAGCCTTGGTGCGGATCTCCGGCCCGGAGACCCAACCGCGCGTGCGCCTGGTGGCGTTTGAAACGTATCCCTATTCGCCTCCCGTCCGGCGGAGCGTTCTGGGCATCGCCGCTGGTAAGGCTGTCCCGGCGGGCGAAACGAGCCAGCTCAATTTTCTCCTGGGAGAACTCTTCGCGGAGGCGGCATTGCACCTGTGCCGCACGGCCCACGTTTCACCCGCTCGGTTGGCGGCAATCGGCTCACACGGCCAGACGATCTACCATCAGGGCTCACCCCGGCGCGAAGCCGGCCGGCTCGTTGCGAGCACGCTGCAAATTGCCGAGCCCGCCGTCATCGCCGAGCGCACCGGAGTACCCGTCGTGGCGGATTTTCGCACCGCCGACATCGCGGCCGGTGGTCAGGGCGCGCCGCTGGTGCCGTTGGTCGATTACCTGCTTCTTCGCGACGCCCGGCACGGCACCGTGGCGCTCAATATGGGCGGCATCGCCAACTTCACGGTGATTCCTGCGAAGGCTCAGCCGAAACAGGTTTGCGGCTTCGACACGGGCCCCGGAAACATTCTCATCGACGGGCTCGTCCGGCACTTCACACAAGGAAAGAAGACTTACGATTCCGGCGGGCGGTGGGCAGCGCGTGGGCGCGTGATCGAACCCTTACTGGCTGAGCTTCTGCGTCTGCCTTTCTTCCGCCAGCGGCCGCCCAAGAGCGCGGGGCGCGAGCAGTTTGGCGACCCCTTTATCAGGCAATTCTTCCGCAAGCGGCGCGGCGCCACGCCGGAGGACTTGATCCGCACGGCCACCGAACTGACCGCGCGGACGATCACCGACGCGCTCGACCGCTTTGTTCTCGGCGACATCTCCATCCACCGCCTGATCATTTCCGGTGGTGGCGCCCACAATCACCTGCTAGTCAGCCGGCTCAGCCAACTGCTTCCCCGCCTGCGCGTGCGGCTTTCGGACATTTGCGGACTACCGGTGGACGCAAAGGAAGCCATCGCCTTCGCGGTACTTGCCGACCGCACCATGCACGGCCTGCCTAGTAATCTTCCCAGCGTCACAGGTGCCCGCCGGGCCGTGGTGCTGGGCAAAATCTCGCGGCCCTAGCGACGATGTAGCGGACCTCACATGCCGGGTGCGCGAACTTCCTTAAGGAGGAAAGGCCATAACTCATAAGGAACGTCGTTTGGAAGACCTGGTTTCCGTTGGGCCAGCCACGCTGCGGGATTTTGAGCTGGTGGGCATTCGCACGGTCGGGCAACTGGCGCGACAAACGCCGGAAAGCGTTTACGAAAAGCTCTGTCGCGTGACCGGCAAAAGTCAGGACATCTGCTGCCTCGATGTCTTCAGCGCCGCCGTGGCGCAGGCGCGTGATCCCAACCTCCGCTTCGAGCAGCGCCAGTGGTGGTACTGGAGCCGCAAGCGCAAGGCACAGGACAGAAGACGTGCCTAACAGGCTACTGAAAAGGGGCATCTGTCATGCTGAGCCCTTCGCTTCACTCAGGGTGACAGAGGGTTCAGAATGACGGCAGGGAGGCGTTCTCCCGCAGCCCCTGAAGGCCGCGGCGTTACAACCTTATTCGCAAGTACCAGAGCGTGGTGAGTGCCGTCTCGCGGAGGGAGTAGAGCACGCGCAAGGTGGGATCATCTTCGATAGGGCTGTCGGGGGCAGGGGAAGCGTAGGCGGTGATGCTCAGCGCGCGGAACATGAGCTTAAGGCGGTAGAGGTGGAAGCCGTCGCTGACCACGATGCAGGTTTGGGCATGGCGCTGGGTCAGGATGCGCGCTACGGCCTTCACACTCCCGTAGCTCGTATCACTGTGCGTGTCAGAGAGGATTTTCGCTTCCGCCACGCCCTGCTGAATCAGGTAGTCACGAGCCACTCCGCCTTCCGTGAAGTGCGGATCGCCTCCGCTGCCGCCCGTGGTGATGAGCGTCGGCGCCAAGTCCCTGTTCTCGAGCTGCAGGGCGTGGTCCAGGCGGGCCTTGAGCACCGGTGACGGTGCGCCGTTGTATTCCGCGGCTCCAAAGATCACCAGGGCGTCGGCGGGGGCCGCCTCGTCGTGTCCCGCCTGCCTGCGGATCGCCGAGTAGAGCGAGTGCTCCGCCCAGGCGCAAGCCCCCAACGCCACGAGCATGGCGATGAAGAATCCGTAGCGAAAGCGTGGAGAGTTCAGTCGAGAAACTCCTTCAACTCAGACTCAGAGATGGCGCCAGGGCGGACGATGCGGCCGCGCTCACCTACCAATTCGACCACCGTCGAAGCCAGGACCCCGCGAGTCAGGCCTCCATCCAAGATGAGCGGCACCGCGTCACCCAGTTGGCAGTCCACCTCATCGGCGGTCGAGCAGGCGCTCATATCAGAGAGGTTGGCGCTGGTACCCGTCAGCGGGCGCCCCGCCGCGGCAATCAAGGCGATAGCGAAAGGCGCTTGGGGCCAGCGCAGTCCGACTTTGCCGGTATTGGCAGTAACTTTCAGCGGTATCTGGCGTGAGGCTGGAACCACGAGCGTAAGAGGGCCCGGCCAAAACTGCCGCGCCAGCTTGAAGAACAGTTCCGGAGGACGGTTGGCAAGGTCCACTGCCTGCTCAATGGAATCGACCAGCAAAGGGAGCGGTCGGTCTGTGGTGCGACGCTTGATGCGGAAGATCTCACTGATGGCCGCCAAGTTGAACGGGTCGGCGCCCAAACCGTAAAAAGTATCCGTCGGAATGGCCACCACCTTGCCACAAAGAATCAGTCGAACAGCGTATTCCAATACGTATGCGAGGGGGCTATTGTCCAGCTTCAGGATTTCAGCCATAGGACCGCCGACCGACGGCTCCTTGTGAATTCGGATACAGACCGTAACACAAGCATTCCACAGGGTCAACAACACGTTCAATGAGCGGGTCGAGGGGGCTTACGGGTGGTAGTCTGGTCGCTGCACACCGCCAGGCGGAGATCACAGGGGGCGTTTTCCGACTAACAGTCTGCTGAAGAAGCCTCGCGCTGCCGTCGTTCCGAGCCCTTCGGTGTTACTCCGCGCTGTCGTCCTGAGCGCTTCACTGTCATCCTGAATCCGTTCGCTGCGCTCAGGATAAACTGCGCGAAGAATTTCGCTCTGCGCGCCCCGGGGAACTCGCGCCCACCCAAGTCTGGTTCGGCCAAAATGCCCTTGACTTAAGTAGAGTAGATGGGTGACAATCCTGTCACCTGCTACTTGGGTTTGTGCACTTCATACTCCAAATTGAAATGGGGGTGTAGAGCGGTTGGCCGAAGTCAGACTTCAGGACGGAGAGTCTCTAGAAAACGCGCTGCGACGCTTCAAGCGAAAGGTTCAGCAAGAGGACATCATCAAGGAAATCAAGAAGCATTCCTTTTACCTGAAACCTGGAGAGAAGCGAAGGGTCAAGGCGGCATTGGCTCGTAAACGGGCTCGTAAGAAGGCCAGACACGAACAGGACTAGACATCGTGCGCTGAATCGAAAGAGGGGACGGTGATAACCCGAACCGTTCCCTCCAGCCGAGAATTGGATCGGGTGAGGCCCTGTTCGACCAAGGGAGTGCAGTATGGACTATCGGGATAGGGTCCTCAAGTGCATCGATTGCGGCGCAGAATTCGTTTTTACCGCAGGGGAGCAGCTTTTCTTCTCCGACAAGGGTTTCAAGAATGAACCCAAGCGGTGCAAGCCCTGTAAGTCGAAACGAAGTCAAGCACTGAGCGGTCAGGGCTATCAACGCGTCGAAACCACCACCATGTGCTCACAGTGTGGCAAGGAAACGACGGTGCCCTTCAAGCCGACTCAGGGCCGGCCTGTTTACTGTCGGGAGTGCTTCCAACAGCGGCGAGCTGCAGCTTCCCCGGCTTAGCTCTTTCCACTCACACCCAGTGGGTCCCGTTTGAGAGGTGAGGTGTCTCTGCGGGCCGCAGAAGCCATAAGGGATGTGTCTCTAGTCCAATGCTGCTCACCTAAGAGCTTCAGAAGATTAGTTCTCGATTTGTTCGTAGGTCACCCCCACCCGGGGCTTCGCGCCATCCTCCTCCAATGGAGTCCGCTTGGCACCGGCTGGATGGCTGCCCGCAACTCGGATACAATGGTCGCCGGGCATGGCTACATTTCATATCCTCAATTTCGGCTGTCGCGCCAGCCAGGCCGATGGCGCCGCCTTAAAGCAACAACTGCTTCAGGCGGGGCTTGAGGAGGTCGCGAGCCTCGAGGAGAGCCAAGTCGCGATCCTGAACACCTGCACCGTCACTGCCACGGCGGACGCAGAAGTCCGCCAGTTCGTCCGCCGCATCCATCGACGGAATCCCCAGTGCCGCATTCTGGTTACGGGCTGTTACGCGCAGCGCGCGCCGGAGGAGATTGCTCCCCTCGAAGGCGTCGCCTGGGTAGTGGGCAATTCTCACAAGCATCTGGTGAGTACGTTGCTCGCGGAGCTGCCAGGACCGGTCGCGAACGCCGTGGAACCCCATGCGGATGCATCTTCGCTTGTCCAGATCCAAATCTCTGGAAACCATGACAAAAGGCAAATGACGAGTGACGAGCAAGCCCGCGCCTCGGTTCAATCGCCCCATCACCCGATCACCCGATCACCCGATTTTCCTCACTCTGCTCAAGTTCTGGTGGGCGAGATTACGGAAGAGTTCCATTTTGCCCCGGTCTTTCCGGATGATCGCACGCGCCCCACGCTGAAGATCCAGGATGGTTGTAACGCCCGTTGTTCCTTTTGTGTGATCCCTTCGGTGCGCGGGCGCAGCCGCAGCCTCTCACCCGACCAGGTTTTGGCTGAGGTGCGCAGGCTTGAGCAAGCGGGCTATCAGGAAGTCGTTCTCTCAGGGATCAATTTGGGCAGCTTTGGGCACGACCTGGAGCAGCGCAGCGGCTTGCCGGAAATCCTGGAGCGCCTGCTCGGTGAAACCTCCATCGCGCGCATCCGCATCAGTTCCATCGAACTCATGGACGTGAGCGCCGCGCTCATCCGCCTGGTGGCGCGTGAGCCGCGCCTGGCGCAGCATTTTCATATTCCGCTGCAGAGCGGTTGCGACCGGATTTTGCAGCTCATGAACCGGCGCTACTGGGCTCGCCATTACGCCGAGCGGATTCTGGCCATTCACGACGAGATACCCAATTGCGGAATCGGAGCGGACGTCATGGTGGGCTTTCCAGGCGAGACCGGCCCGGACCATGCCAGCAGTTTACGCTTCATCGACTCGCTCCCGTTCACGTACCTGCACGTCTTTCCCTATTCGGCCCGACCGGGCACGCCGGCAGCAAACGCCCCGGCGCAAGTCAATGGGCGCATGGCGCGTGAGCGCGGCCAGGAGATCCGTGCCGTCATCGCCGCCAAACGCCAGGCGTACCTGGCGGCGCAGGTGGGCCGGAGTATTCCTGCCCTGACCCTGGGCGAGGTCGAAGACGGCGCCCGCGTGGCGCTTACGACCAACTACCTTAAAGCTCTGCTGCCGGGTTCGGAGCTTCCTGCCAACCGCTTGGTAGATGTCTGGGTGGGACGCGCCAGTGCTAACCAGTTGTTCGGATGTACGTAGGCGTCTTCACGGCTTACTGGTCCAGCCTCCGACCAGAACCCTCGCACTCCGATTTCGTCAACTTCTTCGCGATCTATGTGTCAGATCCTGAATCCCTGAGCCCGAAGTCCTGGGTCTCTACGCCGGCCTCTTCTCTTTCGAGGCAGCGCCGTCGGATTTTCCTGCCGCCACTGCCACCGGCCCGCCCGCTCCGTGGCACTTCTTGTATTTCTTGCCGCTCCCACAAGGGCAGGGATCGTTTCGGCCGATCTTCTCGCGCCGGATAACCTGCTGGGGTTTTTCCACCGCCCCCGCACCGATCATCTGCATTTCCCGCTGTTCACGCCGTTTCCGCTGCTGGTACTGGCGGATCATCTCTTCCTCTTCCTCCGGGGTACGCATCAAGAAGAGGTAGCGCAGGGTTTCGTCTTCGATGCGGTCCATCATGGCCTCGAACATCTCGAAGGACTCGCGCTTGTACTCGACCAGGGGATCGCGCTGCCCGTAACCGCGCAGGCCGATCCCTTCCTTCAAATGGTCCATCGCCAGCAGATGGTCTTTCCACTGCCCGTCCACCACCTGCAGCATGATCATGCGTTCGTGCAGACGCATGCGTTCCGGCGTCCACACCTGCTCGCGTTCTTCATAGCGGGCGTGGACCAGTTGTTTCATTTCGCTGTTGAGCTCCTCCAGCCGTTTGGGGTCGAGGGGGAGGTCGTGCTTCTTCAAGTCGATCCCGAAGCGTCCCCACATTTCGGTGCGCAGGCCGTTCACGTTCCACTGGTCAGCATGCTGATCTTTGGGGCAGAAGCTTTCGACCAGCCACTCCAGCACGCGGTCGGAAGCGTCCTGGATGAATTCCTTCTGGTCGCTGCCTTCCAACAACTGGCGCCGCAGGCCATAGATGGTCTCGCGCTGTTTGTTCATCACATCGTCGTATTCGAGCAGGTGCTTGCGCGATTCAAAGTTCTGCGCCTCCACCGCCTTCTGCGCGGCCTGGATGCGTTTTGAGATCAGGCGCGATTCGATGGGCACGCCCTCCTCCATGCCCAGCTTGTGCATGATGTTGGAGATGCGCTCCCCTGCGAAGATGCGCAGCAAGTCGTCCTCCAGCGAGAGGTAGAAACGCGACGAGCCCGGGTCGCCCTGGCGGCCGGCGCGCCCGCGCAACTGATTGTCGATGCGCCGCGCCTCATGCCGCTCCGTCCCCAGGATGTGCAGTCCGCCCAGTGCAACCACGCTGGCGTGCTCCTTGTCGGTGACCACTTTGAAGCGCTCCACGAATTCCGCCCATTGTTTTCGCCAGGCGGAATAGGCCGCTACGTACGCGTCGAATATCTCCTGCGCAGACCCTTCCGGCGGCCGCTCCGGGGGCTCCGGATCAACTCCTTGTTCGCGATATTTCTCCGGGGCCTTGCGGAATTCCTCGCGGGCCATGGTTTCCGGGTTGCCGCCCAGCAGGATATCCGTTCCGCGCCCGGCCATATTGGTTGAGACGGTAACGGCGCCGACGCGCCCGGCCTGGGCCACGATCAGCGCCTCGCGTTCGTGCTGTTTGGCGTTCAGCACGTTATGCCGGACTTCCTTCATGCCCACTACCTCGGCCAGGCGGGCCGGGGAGCAGCGAATCTCGATCAGGTAGTCAAGTACCGGAAGGTGTCTGAGGTCGGTCCTATTCACTAGCGCTACGAGGTCGGGAAGAATCGATTCGTCCGGGCGAGGCGGCTCACCGTAAGGGTAGCCGCGAGGTGCACGTTTCAGCACGGCTTCCAGGAAAGCACCTCGTGTGCCATTAGTACCCGTCGCCAGGGCCTGGTAACGACCCTGATTTAGCATCTCCTTTATCGTGGAAGCTGCAACTCCTACACGCGTCAGCCACGCCAGGCCTTGATAATCGGCCTGTGCCAGGTGCTCCGCCCAAATCTTCAGTTTCGGCCCTTCCAGGCCCGCCGCCCTGGCGAGTTCCTGCAAGCGAGCCGGCAACACGCCGGCTTTCTTCAGCGCCAGGCTCAGGCGTTCGGATTTCTCGATCGCAATACTGCCCATCAGCACCGGCTCGCCGCGCAGGTGGTACTCTTTGATTTCCTCGATGACCGCGTTGAACTTCTCGCGCTCGGTGCGATAGACAACGTCCGGGAACTCGTGCCGGATCAACGTGCGATTCGTCGGTACGATGACGATTTCCAGGTTGTAGATCTTTTCAAACTCCGCCGCTTCTGTCTCCGCCGTGCCGGTCATGCCCGCCAGTTTCTTATACATTCGGAAATAGTTCTGGAACGTGACCGTCGCGAGGGTCTGGTTCTCACTCTCAACCTTGACGCCTTCCTTCGCCTCGACGGCCTGGTGCAGGCCGTCGCTCCAGCGCCGGCCGGGCATCAGGCGGCCCGTAAACTCATCCACGATGACCACTTCTCCATCTTTCACCACATAATCGCGGTCCAGTTTGAAAAGCGTGTGAGCCTTGAGCGCCTGGTAGACGTGGTGGATATACTCCATGTTGGCGGGGTCATAGAGGTTTTCGAGCCCCAGGTATTTCTCGGCCTTAGCCACTCCGGATTCCGTCAGAGTGGCCTGGCGATGTTTTTCATCCACCTCGTAATCGGTCTTCTCGACGAGATGCGGGATGACCTTGTCGACGCGGAAGTACTTGTCGGTGGATTCGTCGGAAGAGCCCGAAATGATTAGCGGCGTTCGGGCCTCGTCGATCAGAATCGAGTCCACTTCGTCCACGATGGCGTAATGGTGGGGCCGCTGCACATAATCCGCGAGATCGAACTTCATGTTGTCGCGTAGATAATCGAACCCGAACTCGTTGTTAGTGCCGTAGGTGACGTCACAGCGGTACGCGTGGCGGCGCTCCTCGTCATCCAGGTCGTGGACGATCACGCCCACGCTCAGGCCCAGCAGGCGGTAGATGGGGCCCATCCAGGCGGCGTCGCGCTTGGCCAGGTAATCGTTCACGGTTACGACATGCACGCCCTTGCCTTCCAGTGCGTTCAGGTAGCAGGGCAGCGTGGCCACCAGCGTCTTGCCTTCGCCCGTTTTCATCTCGGCGATCTTGCCTTCGTGCAGCACCATGCCGCCGAGGAGCTGCATATCGAAGTGCCGCATGTTCAACGTGCGGCGCCCCGCTTCGCGGCAAAGGGCAAAGGCTTCCGGAAGAATGTCGTTCAGGGTGGCCCCGTCCGCGAGGCGTTCCTTGAGCTGGCGGCTGCGCACGGCAAACTCAGAGTCAGGGAGCTGCAGCATCTCGGGTTCAAGGGCATTGATTTCAAGCACCCTCGAGCTCAGGCGCTTCAGTTCACGTTCGTTCTTCGTCCCAACAATCTTGCCTAAGGCGTATTGTAAGAAATTCCCCATAGTTTATAGATGACCTTCTCAATCCTACTCCGACACTACTATTGTAAGGCCCGGTGCCGAGGTTGACAAGGAAGGTTGCCGAAGGCTCGGCATTGGTCTGCCTTGGCCGTGGCGACCCTTAGGCCCCTACCTCTTGTTGCATCCACGGGCTCATGGCGTCAGAATAGTGCCGAAGCTGCCGCGGGGAGCGGTTCCTGCGACGGGAGAGGGTGTAGACCCGCGAGCAGCTCGTGGCGGTGGTGACTCCAGCGCTCAGGTGAGGCCTGAGGACGGTCAACGCCGGCAGGCGGGGCGCGGCCTCGGGAGGGGGAATCGATGAGAGCAGCGGCAAGTATCTTAGGCTTGGTGATTGTGGTCGCGATTATCTGGTTCGTGGTGAAGTCGCAGTTCTCGTCGCAAGGGCCCATGGGAGGGCGGCCGCCCATGGAGACGATCGACGTGGTGGGGGTGAAGAACGAACTGCTCGCCATCGCGCAGGCCGAGCGGCTGTACATGGCGAGTCATGGTTCCTATGCCTCGCTGGAAGAGCTGCACCAGGAAGGCTCACTGGCTTTCTCCGGCGCCGAGCTGCGCGGCTACGTTTACACCGCGGAGGTGGAGGGTGGCCAACACTTCAAGATCACGGCCAAACCCGCCGACCCGGCCAAGGCCGCGTGGCCGACGCTCGCGGTAGATGAAACGATGCAGATTGCACAGCAATAAGCGCGCAGCGCTGAAAGCTGATAGCTGATAATTGACAGCTCATGGATCGGTCCTTATTCCATTTCTCACGAGGTAATCATGCGAGTTGAAGCACGCGCTCCGGCACGAGTTGACCTGGCGGGTGGGACGGTGGACATATGGCCGCTCTACCTTTTTCATCCTGGTGCACAAACGATTAATATTGCCGTTCGTTGTTATGCCTCCTGCGTGATCGAGACGCGTGCCGACCGGCGCATCGTGCTGGCCTCGCAGGATCGAGGGTTGCGGGAGAGCTGGGAGAACCTAACGGACCTTTCCCTGGGTACCTCGCAATTGCCTCTGTTACGAGAACTCGTGATGTTCTTTGAGCCCCGACGCGGGCTGACCATTCGCACCAGTTCGCAGGTCCCGGCCGGCGCCGGTCTGGGAGGGTCCTCCGCTCTGAACATTGCCTTGTGCGGCGGTCTGGCGGGGGTGACAGGGAAGCGTTGCACGCGCGCCACGATTCTGGAGATTGCCAAGAACGTGGAAGCGATCGTCATCCGCGTTCCCACCGGCTGGCAAGACTACTACCCGGCGCTTTACGGCGGCGCCAACGCCGTCCATTTGGAGCGCGATGGCGTGAAGCCCGAACGCTTGCCCCTGCCCTTCTCAGACGTGGAGAGGCGATTTGTACTTTGCTACACAGGCCAGCCGCGCGACTCCGCCATCAATAATTGGGAAGTGATGAAGGCGCACATCGACAACGACGAGCGCGTCCTCAAGAATTTTGACCAGATCACCACCATTGCCAGCCAGATGCGCGAAGCGCTGCTTGCCAGGGATTGGAATGACGTGGCGCAACTGTTGGCACTGGAATGGGAAAACCGCAAGCGCAACTTCAAGGGCATCTCCACCCCCAAGATTGATCGCATGATCGAGCGCACCCAGAAGCTGGGAGCGATTGCCGGGAAGGTCTGCGGCGCGGGCGGCGGGGGATGCGTAGTGTTCATGGTTCGCCCGGGAACCAAACCCGCCGTCGAACATGAGTTGACGCGCCTGGGCGGGCAAATCATCAATTTCAGTATTGCGCGTACCGGGCTGGAAGTTCGTAGTGATCAGACGGAAAGAACCCGGGGGGTGCATTGAGTTTGGATCGCGTTTTCATCGTGGATGGCGGGCTGCGCCCGTTCTGGCGATTCTTCCTGGCCGCGGTGCTGCTGTTGGTTGCTGACCTGGTGGCAGGCGAGGCGGTGGGAGTGGCCTACCTCACCTTGGGGCATCATCCCGGACCGGTAGCAGCCTTTTTCTGGAACGCCCTGGCGACCTTGCTTGCGGTGCTCGCGGCCTTCAAGCTGCTGACGGCGGTCTTTGAGCGGCGCCCCTTGGGTTCTGTGGGGTTGGCGTTTCACGGCCGCTGGTGGAGGGAACTCGGTCATGGTCTGGCTGTCGGCGCAGCGATGATCTTGATCGTGGCTGGGCTGGAGTGGGCGGGTGGCCTTGCCCAGTTCACGTTTGCCCTCCAACCCCTGCTGCGCGCGGCGGCGTTGACGTTTCTGCTCCTGCTGGTGACGGCTATCAACGAGGAGCTTACGTTCCGCGGGTACCCGTTCCAACGGCTGGTGGAATCCATCACTCCCGTGGGGGCGATTGCCGTCGCCTCTGTCCTCTTCGGCTTGGTGCATCTTGGCAATCCGTATCACACGTGGTTCTCCACCGCGAATACCATGCTGGTGGGAATTCCCTTGGCTGTCGCTTACTTGCGGACCCGCTCGCTGTGGATGCCGCTTGGGATACATTTCATCTGGAACTTCCTCATGGGCTTCCTTCTGGGGCTGCCCGTGAGCGGCCTTACCTTCCCGGTCAGCGTTATAGCGGCGCGGGTGCACGGCGCGGCCTGGCTGACCGGTGCGGAATACGGCCCGGAAGGCGGCGGGTTTGCAACCGTGGCGATTGTTGCGGCGACTTTCTACGTGATCTTCTCGAAGCGGATTTACATGACGGAGGAGATGCGAGCCCTGGTCTTCGATCCGGTCCCGGCGTGTGAGCCGGAGCAGCCGATTACACTCTTGGCGGCCGGTTCAACGAAGGAGTAGCGAATACGAATGTCGATCTGTCGTAAGAAGTCTCACGCCCGCTCCCAAGGAGCCAGCCCGAGCTGGTTTTGGCGTAGCCTGTGGCTGGGCGTCACCTTCCTTATGCTGCCTGTCGGTTTCGCGAAAGAAAGCATGGATCGCGCGACCCGCATTGATTTGATCCGCGGCTTGCTCCGAGAAATTGCGGTCAGCAAAGTTGCCATGCCACGCGGAAGGAAGGGTCTGCGCCTGGACGCCCAGGGGAAACTTGATCAGGAGAAGGCCGAAGCCGAGGTGCGCACCAACGGAATGGCCGTCAAGCCCGGCATGCCCGTGGAGATTACCAAGATCACTTTCAAATCGGACGAACTTATTTTCGAGCTCAATGGAGGCGGCAGATCCGGGAAGAAGTGGTATCAGCACATCGAAATCGGCATGGGAACCACCACGACACCGATTGGCGCGCAGCAACCGGTGACCCTTGCCTACGGGTCTTCGATCACGCTGGCCGTGGGGAAATCCGCTCCGGACCTCACCGTCTCCCAGGTAAAGCAACTTCTCGCGGGTGTCCTCGATTTTGAGCGGCATTCGCCAACCGTGCTGTATTCACCGGTCGTCCCACCCAAATTCAAAGAGGCCATCAAGAACCACCAGATTGTGGTGGGAATGGACCGTGACGCCGTGCTTTCCTCCAAAGGCGCGCCCGACCGTCGCGTGCGCGAGGTTCGGAACGGCGTCGAGCAGGAAGACTGGATCTACGGAACGCCCCCCCACGTGCTCTTTGTGACCTTTGATGGTGACCAGGTCGTGGCCGTGAAACAGTATTGAGAGCGGCCGCTTCCCATCGATCCTATGCCCCCGAAACGCGTTCTCCAGGCGCCAGTCCGCAGCCTGCGCGACGGGGGGGACTGAAGCACGCTTCCTTGCGGTTGGTGTTTGCATTTGGAATCAACGGTGCGGCGATGTACTGCCGTATCTTTGCGTTGAGCTTTTTCGCGCAGGCGAAGCGGGGACAATATGTACTGTTGACCCTTTTGTCTTTGACTTGGTGGTTTGCTCCGCTTAGAATTCTTGCTTCAAGTCAATCTACAGAAAAACGCACCGGAGGTAGCAATTATGCCAGTCAAGGTTGGAATCAATGGGTTCGGGCGCATCGGACGGAACCTTTTGCGCGCGTCCCTGAACGATCCGGGGATCGATATCGTCGCCGTCAACGATATAACCGACCCCAAGACTCTCGCTCATTTGTTGAAGTACGACTCAATTTTCGGCATCTTCGACGCCAAGGTTGGCTTCGGGGACGACTCCATCAGTGTCAATGGCAAACCGATCCGCGTCTTCAAAGTGAAGGATCCGGCCGAAATCGATTGGTCCTCGCTCGGCGTGCAAGTGGTTGTCGAATCCACGGGCTTGTTCACCAAGGCCGAGGATGCCAAGAAACACCTGAAAGGCTTGGTGAAGAAGGTCATCATTTCAGCTCCGGCCAAGGGTGAAGACATCACCGTCGTGCTGGGCGTGAACGAGAAAATGTATGACCCGGCCAAGCACCATGTCATCTCGAACGCCTCCTGCACCACGAACTGCCTGGCGCCGGCGGCGAAGGTCATCCACGACAGCTTTAAGATCCTCAAGGGATCCATGACCACGATCCACGCTTACACCAACGACCAGCGCATCCTGGACCTGCCCCATAAGGATCTGCGAAGGGCGCGTGCTGCGGCTCTTAGCATGATCCCCACCACCACCGGCGCGGCCAAGGCCATTGGACTGGTGATACCCGAACTGAAGGGCAAGCTGGATGGATACGCCATGCGCGTCCCCACGCCCGATGTTTCGGTCGTTGACCTCGTGGCGCTGGTCGAGAAACCCACCACCAGCGAGGAAGTAAACGCCGCCCTCAAGAAGGCTGCGGACGGCCCCATGAAGGGCATTCTGCAGTACGTCGAAGAGGAACTGGTCTCGAAGGACTTTACGGGCAATCCGAACTCGTCGATGGTGGACGCCGGTTTTACCAAGGTAATTGATGGCAACCTGGTCAAAGTCGTCGCTTGGTACGACAACGAGTGGGGTTACTCCTGCCGCGTCCGCGACCTGATCGACTTTGTGGCGAAGAAGGGACTGTAGAAGAGCACTAGGAAGTAGGCTCAGTAGGCAGCGGGCGGCTGTCCGTGGTCAGTCGTCCGTTGCCCTCCGAACGTGCAATTCGTGTGGGTGGGATTTAGCAGAGCCCAAAGCGTGGGCTGGCTTGCTGGTTGGCCGCGTGGACCCATCCCCGCCACCCCCAACGGACCACGGGCTACTGACCACGGACCCTGTCCAGCTCGCTTCACATCCTGATATGAGGAATCATAACCATGGCTAAACTTTCCGTTCGTGACCTCGACCTCAAAGGCAAGCGCGTCTTCATGCGCGTGGATTTCAACGTGCCCTTGAATGACGCTGGAGAAATCACCGACGACACGCGCATCCAAGCCTCGTTGCCTACGATTCAATACATCATCGAGCACGGCGGCCGGCAGATTCTGGCCTCGCACTTGGGCCGGCCCAAGGGGAAACCCAATCCCAAAATGAGTCTAAAGCCTGTGGCCACACGCTTGGCGCAACTGCTCGGTAAGCCCGTGGCCTTCGCGGCCGACTGCATCGGTCCGGAAACCGAAGCCGCGGCTAAAGCGCTCAAAGACGGCGACGTGCTTTTGCTCGAAAACCTGCGGTTCCACCCCGAGGAAGAAAAGAACGACCCGGAGTTTGCGAAGAAGCTCGCCGCGCTCGGCGAGGTTTACGTGGACGACGCGTTCGGTTCCGCGCATCGTGCCCACGCCTCCACGGAGGGCATTACTCACTACCTTTCCCCTTGCGCAGCGGGATTATTGATGGAGAAAGAGCTCGAATACCTTGGCAAAGCGGTGGGACACCCCGATCGGCCCTATGTAGCCATCGTGGGTGGCGCCAAGGTATCCGACAAGATCGAACTGCTGCAAAACCTGATGAAGTTTGCGGACACCGTCTTGATCGGCGGCGCCATGGCCTATACTTTCCTGAAGGCGCAGGGCGTGGAAGTGGGGCTGTCCAGAATCGAGGCTGACAAGCTCGACTTGGCTCGCGACCTGCTGCAATTCGCCGAGCGCCGCAGCATCGATTTTCGCCTCCCCCTTGATCACATTGTGGCGGAGAAGCTCGATGCCAGCGCGGCAGCGGAAGTGGCGCCCACCCGCAGTATTCCCGCCAACCGCCTGGGTGTGGATATCGGTCCGGCCACGCGGGCTGACTACGCTGCCAAAATCGCGAGGGCCAAGACCATCGTCTGGAACGGCCCCATGGGAGTGTTTGAGATTCCCCAATTCGCGGAAGGCACCATGGCCATCGCCCACGCCGTCGCCAATTCATCGGCAGTTTCGATAGTAGGCGGCGGGGATTCGGTCGCGGCGGTGAAAAAGGCCGGGGTGGAAGCGAAGATCGCCCACATCTCGACCGGTGGCGGCGCTACACTCGAGTTTCTTTCCGGTATCACGCTCCCCGGAGTCGCGGCGCTGACGGACAAGTAGGAGGACGGAACTGCACGTCCGTGGCCCGTGGTCAGTTGTCCGTCGCCCGTTATGGACGCCGAAGAGGTCCCGGATCGGTCCTGGTGAACGTAATTTCACTACGGACAACGGACAACAGACCACGGATCAAGGACAACCGACGACTGGCAATCAACTCAAAGGACTTATCTAAATGCGCAAACCTGTAATTGCTGGAAACTGGAAGATGTACAAGACCATCTCGGACGCGATGTATTTCATTGAGCAGATCAAGCCGGTGGCGGCGCAAGCCGAGCACTGCGAGGTGGTGGTGGCCCCTCCTTTCACAGCTTTGGCCGGTGCGGCGGACGCGGCCGAGGGATCGAAGGTTGCGGTGTCCGCGCAAGATATGCACTGGGACAAAGAAGGCGCGCACACTGGCGACATCTCCGCGGCGATGCTGGTGGATACCGGCTGCACGCACGTCATCATCGGCCACTCCGAGCGCCGCCACGATCACGGCGAAACCGACGAGCAAGTGAACCGCAAGGTCAAGGCGGCGCTGGCTGCGGGCCTCACACCCATCGTGTGCGTGGGCGAAACGCTGGCGGAGCGCGAATCGGGCCGCACGGGGGAAGTTTTGAAAACCCAGTTCGAGGGCGGATTAGCTGGATTGACCCCCTCCGGTTTTTCCCGTATCATAATTGCTTACGAGCCGGTTTGGGCGATCGGCACAGGGCGTACCGCGACACCGGAAATGGCCGCGGAAAGTCACCGGGTCTTGCGCGATCTGGCTCGAAAGAACTTCGGAGAACAGGAAGCAGACGCCGTACGCATCCTCTATGGTGGCAGCGTCAAGCCCGATAATATCGGCGGGCTGATGGCCCAGGATGGGATTGACGGCGCGCTGGTGGGCGGAGCGAGCCTGAAAGTGGATTCGTTTGCCGCTCTCGTGAATTACCCGCGAGCCTGAGCGCCGCGGGCCGGTAAGGAGTGGAATGATTACTTTGGTACAAGTCCTGCATGTGATCGTCTGCGCCCTGCTGATTGGAGCGGTGCTCCTGCAGGGGGGCGAGAATGTGGATATCACTGCGGCCTTCGGAGGAACCAGCCAAGCGGCCTTTGGTCCGCGCGGCTCGGTCACCCTGCTGGCCAAGATTACCTGGGTGTTGGGAGCGATTTTTATAGTGACGTCGATTACGCTGGCCGTGCACGCCTCGAGTCAAAGCAGTGGGTCGTTGTTGGAAGGCGCGCCCACCAAGTCCGCGCCCGCGGTTCCGGCGCCCAGCAAGAAGTAGGAAGAACAGTTGTCAGTAATCAGTTTTTCAGTTATCAATAAGAACCCGTTTTGGCGCGAACTTGGGCCTGGCGGCTAAGAGATGAAATCTGAAAACTGAGGACTGCCTTTTGTGCGGAAGTGGCGGAACTGGCAGACGCACCAGCTTGAGGGGCTGACGCTCGCAAGAGCGTGGGGGTTCGAATCCCCCCTTCCGCATACCAACCTTTATTTTCGGTCTCCAGATCGAGCCCTGCGGCTGGCCCTGCAGGGGCGATCTAAGAACACTAAGTCCCGACATTCCGCTCAGTGCATTCAATCCTGTCAGCACGAAACAGGCTGCTGGAAAACGCTCCTTCGCTGTCATCCTGAGAAGGCGGAGCCGGCGAAGGCCCCCTGCATTTACTTGAAAATTCAAATACAGGGGTCCTTCGCTTGGCTCAGGATGACAGCATCGGAGGGTTTTCCGCAGCCTGGTACAGCCGCCTCCACATCATATTGGCCCAGTACCGCCCGCCGCAGTGATCTTCAGAACCTCAGCAGATACGAGAACTTCACAAAGAACTGATGCCCGTCCTGCAATAACCCTGGCGTGCGCAGAAGTTGGTTTCCGGCAAGTGCAGACAACAACTGAATATTATCCATATTGCTGTTATAGCCAACATAGAGTGCCGTGAAGGGGTTCACGAGGTAGGTGAAAAGGAAATCCCCGTTGAAATTCTTGGTGGTGGCGAGAGAGGTGAAGGCGGGATTGGCCAGGACCGTCGTGTACTGTGGGATGACGCGGAGCGAGAGCTTCTGGCTGAACTGGTAGATCCATTCGGAGTAGATGATGTGATTGTTGAACACGCTCGCGCCCGTCATGCGGTCGGTCAGGCGGTCCAGCAGGTAGGTATTCTGGACGCGCAGGTGTTTTTCCGGGCGCAAGACCAGCCCGACACTCGCCATGTTCACATTGGAAAGCAGAGGCAATTGGCCGGCGGGTGGAACAATATTGATCTGTGCTCCCTGGGAATAATCGGCCTTGAAGGACACTTGGCTGATCAGACTGGTCTCGAAATAGAGGCCCTGGCGGTGATGCGAATACACCAGGTTTTGCGTGAGTCCCTGGAAATCCTGAGGACGCAGCATTTCCTGATCCTGCTGCCAATACGTTTCAAACGCCGTTTGGCCGGTGAATTCAAAACTCATCGTGTAGTCCTGGTAGGTGTCCAGACGGTTCCCGCGATGATCCCAGACGGGATTGACGAAGACCGTCGGCCCCCAGGAAACCAGGTATTTGTGCTCGGGGCGAAACCGGTACATGGCCACCTCACTCACGCCGCGCATATCGATGCGCAGGGGCGGCTGTGTGATGGTGCGCCCCACGTAGACGGGCCGGTCCACCGCGTCGGTCTCAATATATCCCGTGAGTGTATTGAAGCCCGGGCTAAGGTCGTTGTATTGGGTGTTCGAGGAGAACTGCCTCCCGTCAAACCGCAATTGGCTCTTGTACGCGGGTCCGGCGCTACGGATTCCGCCAGACAGAGTCGTTTCGCTGGAGACCGCTTGCCCAGTAAGCCACCAGTTCTTTCCCAGCTTGAAACGTGTATCGAGCCCTCCCACCCGATTGTGCGTGCCCGCAAATTCGCGGTCCGTATAGATCATGCCGACGGCGGATTGCCGGAAGATGTCCCGATTAACCCGCAGCACGGTGAAGTAGGCGCGCTGGCCGTAAAGCGGATCGCCCGGCTCGACCAACTCGCCCGGTGAGCGGTCGTCTGCCACGAGCGCCCCGATGGCGTAAGGGCCCTCCTTGCCGGTCAGGCGAAACCCGAACTGTGGATCGGCAATGTTTCGCGTGAACAGCAAGTTCATCGGAGTTTCGAAATAGCTGGGGTTTTCGAGGAAGAACGGACGTTTCTCCGGGTAATACACGGTGAATCGCCGGTTCACGGTGACCTGTGGCTGGTCAGATTCCACCTGCGAGAAGTCAGGGTTTGCCGTCATATCCAGGGAGAAGGAGTCTTTAAACACAAAACGCCCGTCAGCGCCCACCTTGGGGTCAACCGTCTTGCTCGCGAACACCGGATTGTTCGGATCGGTTTGGTCGAGGGTCCGGTACGTGCGGGCATATGCGTAAGGGGTCAGGACACCATGCTTTTCAGGAGAGATTCCTTCCAACCCGACCAACGTGGCCTCCTGGCTGATGCGGCCCTCAATGCGCGTTGAAACCCAGGGCCAACAGGCGGATTCGTTATGCCGCGGAATCCAGCGCACGAAGACGATTCCCCAGGTTTGTTTTTCGGTTTTCGGGAAGCGCATAGTCTTGAAGGGAACCGAGAGCCAGACGACGAAACCCTGGGGGGTGAGTTTGCCGCGCGACGTCCACACCCCGTCCCAGGTGCCGTCGAACTGGCTGCGCGGGCCCTCGGTCCAGAGGCCATCCAACTGATGGCCATAAGGGTTGACGGTGAAAACGTAGGCCCGGCGGTGATCGTGGAAGGTGTCCAGGAAGAGGTCGATTTTATCTTCCATGTAAAAAATGTCGCGCGCGACTTTGTGGGCGCGGAGGCGCGACGGCTCCGAGTCGAAAGCCACGTAAACGCAGTAGAGGTTGTTGGAGTCGTAGCCGAGATAGGCAATCGTTCTCTGGCTGGCGGGTTGGCCGTCGCTCGGCAGGCGTTGCGTGAACTCTTCCACCTTGGCCAGCTTGCCTTCCCACTTGGCGTTGGGCTTCATCGCCAGGAAGTCTTCCAGGGTGGGCGGTTGCGAAACCCGCGGGATGACGAGAGTGGTGTCGGCGCCGATGGGCCTTGCGCCGGCTATAGCCAGCCCGGGGAGCAGCAAGACCAACAAGAAGGGGAGAGAAGAACCTGAAGGCTTCATAACCTAATAAAGACTCGTTCCCGCGGCGCGATTCAGTATGACGACGGGTGGGCCGACGTCAAGAACTGCGACTTGAATCCGCCGGCGGCAAGGGTCGTGGACCTCGCAAAGGCCGTTGGGATAAGTCGATTGGGCAAACCACAGCACCTCAAATGGATGGATTAGCCTAACTGAGATTGCCCGGCTGTGCCAGGCATTCCTTTCGGCACCCGCGTGTGCATCCGCAGGGCGTCGAGTGGGGCCGTACCCTGCGCCTGCTACTGCCGCAACCAATCCTGCAACTAAGCCCTGAAGGGGCGATCTCAGAACCTGTGCCCTAAGTCCCAGACATTGTGCTCGACGTATTTAATCCCGCGGGAAAACCTCTCATACTGTCATCCTGAGGAGCCGCAGGCGATCCCGTTCGCCTCGCTCAGAGCTTGCCCTGAGCGCAGCGAATGGGGCAGGCGCTGAGTGAAACGAAGGGAGGACCTCTTTATTTGCTTGAAGATTCAAATACAGGGTCCCTTGCGCCGGTTGTGCCAGTTCCTCCAACCAGCACATGCGGATTCGGATCATCGGCGTAATAGGCGGTAAATTTCCCGTCGCAGATCTCCAGCGCCGAAGCGCGCCCGCCGTAATAAGCCTTGAGCATCCCGGTATCGATGAGGAAAACGCGATGGTTGAAGCGGGCCGTGACGGTAAACCCGGGTAGCACGGTGTGGCCGAGGACGATGTAGTGGGCGTCGAGCCGGTCGAGCATCTTATTCAGACCCTTCTCGTTCCTTTCCTCGGGTTCGAGGGCCAGGCCCCGGTACCACAGGGGGCTGTGGTTCGACATCAGCAGCCCGTTGGGCAGGTCGAGCATCTGGCGCGCACTTTCGACGTCGAGGAAGCCGGGCCAGCCGGACTGGCCCGCGCCGCTGCCGAGTTTCACCTGGTTGAAGGCTTCATCGAAGGTCATGTAGCGCCAAATGGTTTTCTGTTGTACGAGCCTCTGCCACAGCTTGTCGAAGCCGGCGATCTCGGACCGGATCTTGCCGTTCAACTCGTCGACCGAGCGGAAATGCAGCCCGGGGTCGAGCCCCGCGTGCAGGAAGATGGTGTCGCCCAACTGAGCGATCGCGTCGTGGGTGCGCAGCCACCGCCCGTACACACCGTCCGGGGCGTAAGCGTCGCGCTCCTCGAAGAAGCCCAGCGGGTGGCGCGCTAACCATCGCTGGTGGGCGTCCTCGTCATCCGGCACGTCTTGGATCGCACGGCTGGCGGCGATGAACTTACGATAGTCTTGATAGGCAAGATCGCGCACCTGCTCGGACTGGCCGGTCGCGAACGACTGGAAGTCGGCGGGCGTGATGTAGCGCGTGTCGCCCATCATCTGCATCACTTCGTGGTTGCCGAGCAGCGGGATCACCTTGCCACCCTGCGCGGGCGCCTCGCGCTCAAGCTCCATCAGCAAGTCGAGAACCTTGCGCGTCTCCGGCCCGCGGTCGGGGACGTCACCCACTTGCACAAAGATGGTCGCGCCGCCCGCCCACTTGTGGCTGGCGTCGATCAATCCCACGCGTTGCAGGATGCCGAGCAACTCCTCGTAGGCACCGTGCACGTCAGCGATAGCGATTATGCGCTGCGGCGCACCGGGCACTGTTGCCGTTGATGGCGGTACTCCCGATGCCCCGCGACCCATCATCAGCACCAGGCCGGTCAAGAGCACAAGGGCCATAATCAGGATCGTGGCGCTCCACCTTTGTCGCAACCTGAAGTGGTTTTTCATAATTCTCCGGACTTTCCTTGGATGGCGGCGGCCTGAGTTTTGCAGCGGCGAGAGTTTTTGAAGAAGGGAAGCACTGGCCGTCCCCGTGCGGATGGCATCGCGATAGTGTCCCTGGCTTAGAGCAAATATCATGCGGCTAGCGACTAATAACCTACACCTTACCGCCCTCGGACGCAATTGTCAGTCGGGTTTGCAATGCACGGGCTTCCCCGGTTTACGGGAAGAGCCATGGGTGTTTCTCAGGGAGAAGTAGCCTTGCGCTACATTTCCTCTTGGGGGCGGTTCGCGAACCGCAGAAATGTTCCCAAGAAAAGTAGCACTGACCTGAAGGTCGGCGCTACGTTGCTCGCCACCGACCCCTCCTGATCCAGGAGGGGAATTGCGCGCGCGGCCAGAATGTCGGACACTTAGGCGCTTTCATTTCACTTTGTGCCTACCGGTAGGCAGCGCGGTAGTAATTTACTTGACAATGGCCAAAAAGGGGGCTAGACTCGGTGCGGCATCATCGGGCCAACAGGGCTTGGCCCAAACATATTGCCCGCCAAGCGCCGATCGACCTTATCAGCGCTTCGCCGCCCGGCTGATCCCACCTTAAGGAGACCTTCCATGTCTCTAGTCCACAGACCGAAAATGAGCGAGGCGAACTTTTCCGAGCGGAGGGCGGGATTCGGAGCTCGGGACTCAGGGGTCGGGGTCCGGGATACGAGGCTCAGGACTAACGGTCAGCTATCGACTGTAAGCTGTCAGCTCCAAGAAGATAGGAGATTCCAGCCTGCGGCCAAGCGTGGCGGCTCACGAATGTGGTCATCAAGTCCGAAACCTGGGGACCTTGCCCCTAGAGATGTTAAAAATGAAGGTCGATCCGACTATGTATATGAAAACAAAGGCTAGCAGTGACAAGATGTCCATCGACGGACAGGCCTTTTACATGAAAATGCAGCAATTTTTGGATAATCGACAACAATCTGCGGGCTTATTGGCCGAAAATGCAGAATTGCGCGGTAGTTTCCGAAACCCCAACCTTGCCGAGAGGAATTGGGCTTGTCGCAGTGCGCCGATACGGGAATCACGCCGTGGCTCGGTGGAATCCGCTGCCCCGACGCCGGGCTTCATTCACCCAATCACCCAATCACCCGATCTCCCGATTCCACTTGTGCCCGTGACACACTTCCCCAAATCGGTTATCGGCAGGGAGAGAACTGAAGATGAGGGAGAAAACGTTATGGCGAGCGAGGTCATCGTGCAAACGTCCCACCAGTAGCTTCTTGCGTTTGTGCAGCGGTGGGGCGCCGCGGCTGGAATCATCACCCCGCGGCCGTCTCACGAACCAGGGCTTTAATGATCCCCCGCGTAATGGCGAAGTTCTCGGCCATGGCGTCGAAGAGCCCTTGCTGGTCAATCTGAATTGCATGGACCGGCGCGGCCGCCACGGCTGATTCCGAGTGGGGCTCATCGGCGAGGAGGGAGGCTGCACCTACGACCTGACCTTCTCCGGCTCTTCTCGACCTTTCTCCTTCGAGGAGTTCAACGTCCCCTTGGAGCAATAGGAACATCGAATCGGGTGCACTATTCCGGCTGTAGAGTGCTTGCCCCACCTCGAAACTCACCTCGTGTGCCGCACTCGCAACGCGTGCGAGGTCTTGCGTGGGTATGAACCGGAAGGTGGCTTCTTTCCGGAGGAGGTCAACTCTTTCCAAAACCGTAAGCATGGGTGATCCTCAAGCTGCGTCGGTGACCATCAAGCGGGAGCAGGTCCACTTCCAGGTCTGGTCTAAAAGTGGGTCCTTTTCGTGCGGAACCTGCCGGACCGTCTCGAGCAGGTTGGCCATCTGCGCCTCGCCGACGGCGTGAAGTGCGCACGCGCAGAGCCAGCGGTCCGTTGAGAATAACAGCACCCGCATCGCCTCGTCTCTGGATGCGACTTGGGTTCTACAGATTCTTTCGGCAAAAGCCAACTTGTCCTGCAGGCTGCTCTCCGGATCCATTACTGAAATGAGCTGTCTGTAAAGTGCATGGGGAAGAAGGTTCTCGAGCAATTCCAGAGCGTTGGCCTGAACCTCGCGTCTGCCAGAGTTTATTCCCACGTAGGCGTTATGAATGTCACGCGGGGAATAGAGGAGCGCGAGCAAACTGAATATGCGTTCGAACTCATCGCCCATCCTCTCCCGCAAGGCCCGTGTGAGCAGCGGCTCGGTCGTCTGGGGGATATCTGCTGTCCTTTCTGGCGCTCCAAAAGCGGCCAGAATCTGGAAGGATCGATAGTATCCGACGAGCTCGGACTCCAGCATATCCGCAATCCTGAGTTGCACGGGCACGAGCGCCGGATCCTGAGCCCTCAAGGTCTTCAGGGCCTTGACGATTTCGTAACGCAAAGTGGGATCGCTTTGAATGAGGCTCTCGGTCAGCACTTGAGCCGCTTCCGGTGTTCTAATGCCGGCCAGCACGCGCGGGATCTGCTCTCGGACCGTGAGGGGAGCGGCGTCATCATTAAGGCGGCCGGAAAGCAGATCTACAGCTCGGGGGCCGTACTCCGCCAGCGCCGCGCGGGCTGGCGCCCGCAGCCTTGGCTCCCCCAGTTTCTCGATAACCAACGGGAGAAACTCGTGACCGTGCACTCTGCCTGCACTCAAGAGCGCCTGCTCGACGACCTCAGGGTGATCGTCCCGCAAAAGGCCCAGCAATTCCGCATGCAGATCGGAGGGTGGCGGGATCAAACCCAGCGCCCGAGCCGCTTCGCGCCGCGAAGCTGGCGCATCATGATCCGTTGACACCAGCATGGCCTGAAGGATGAGTTCCGCGGCAGCCAGGCAACCTTGATCCCCGGTCCGCGCCAGATGCGCAACGATCGCTGATTGCAGACAATGCGCAGGCACACCCGTTGGTTCTTTGAGCAAAACCAGCGGATCCTTCCCCTGCGCGACTAGGTAATGCAGCGCCTCAGCACGCACCTCGAGAGAATCGTCTCCCAGCATTTTCTCCACTTGGGGCAGGATCTCTCGCTTCCCCACATGCGTGAGCAGTTGGAGAGCTCTTTGGCGAACGACCGGTGAGGGATGCTGGAGTAAACGGGTCAAGGCAGGATGCCACGCAGCTTCGCGGCCTATATCGAAAAGACTCAGGCCATACAGCACCTGCTGCTCGCCCCCACGCTCCAATGCTTGGGCGAGAATGTCGATGGTAGTGGAGTCCAGGACTGCTGCCGCAGTCTTTTCGGGGTCCAGCGTCCGTCGCTCAACGGCCTGCCGAAGCACCGTGAGGTACTCCCGGCGCACCCCGCGCGCAATCACCAACCATACTAGGATGAAGGCAATCCCCACTAGACTGATCCGGCCGGGAGTGAGGTGGAGCCGGTTGGCAAACAAAAGGAGGACAACGCCGGCTACCCCGTCAGCACCTCGCCACACAAAACCATCGATAAAGGACTTGATCTGATTCTTTACGTTGGGTGGAGCAACAGGAAGGTACAGAAGCTCCGTCGAGGATTTATCCAGCGAGTAGCGGAACAGATTGTGGCTACCTTTCAGGATGCAGACCGTTAGAAGGACAGGAGCCAACAGGACCCCGAAGCTCCCGACAAGAAAGAGCATGGGCAGAACAAACAGGGTTATCCGCACCCCAAACCAGCGAAGGAGTCGTCCGGTCAGCAGCATCTGCAGCACGAAGGTTCCTACGCCTAAATAGCCCTCAAAGCGGCCAAAAAAGACCGCCAAGGCCACCTTGTCGCCACTAAAGCTGTGGTTGGCGATCATTTTGAATTGATAGCCGATGATGGTGGTTGTGGCGCAACCGATGGCAATCAGCGCCGTGATCAGCAATAGATACCGTGACTTTCTGATGTGTGCCCACACCTGCCGAAGATTCTCGGGAAGCTGGCCATTGGCTGGGACAAGATTGATATGGGGAAACCGGTCCGTCGACTGGCGAAATACAAGATGCGCCAGAAGTGCACACAGCCCCATCAACACCGCCATTACTAGGAGGAGCGTTTCGGGACGTACGGTGCCCTGATGCAGAACGTCCGCCGTAACGAAGCCCGCACACGGCGCCCCAAGCGCCGCGCCGCCGCCCACGAAACCGAACACGCGCTTGGCTTCGCGGGTCGTCAGTACATAGTTGGCCAGTGTCCAGCCCATGGTCGGCGCCATGGCGCCGATCGTGTACACCCAGATGTAGAGGAGCGGGTATGCCCATTTTCCTTCGTAATGGATCATGCTCCAGAGCAAGGCCAATCCCACGCCAAAGAACAGGAGCGAATAGACCATAAGACGCTCTACCCGCAACCGGTGAGACAGTCGAATGTAGACGGAGGTCAGCCCTGCTACCGCCACCGCCGTAGCTATGATCACTTGTGGCAAGTATTTCGGGAAGGCGGACACGAACAAGGCATCCCCGACGGTGTGCCCCATGATGTAACAGCCAATCGCCAGGAATAGGAAGAGAAACAGCAGGGACGCAGGGGTAAACTCGCGGTGCCGGAGATTGAAGGCTTTTTCCAGGTAGGAGGTCATTTCTCCTGTCTCCCCTTGCCTATGTACAGATCCTCGCCCACCTCTGATTTCCTGGTGGGAGTACCCATTTTCTGAGGTTTGTCCCCAAGGCAGTGGGCTCTAAACTTCCCGTCTAGGATCTCGAGGGCCCATGCCCATCCCCAATAGACTTCTTTCAGCATCCCCCGTCGCCTCGCTCATGGTCATGTACTTCCAGATGATATCTTTTTCGGAGAGCGACATCCACCGAAGATCAAAACTCGCAATCCCGCTATGAACACGGCGGTTCAATTCTGCGATGTCGAGGAAAGGTAAGTCGGGATTCAGGCCCCTATGCATAAACAAGCCGTCTCCGATCTTCGCCATCGCTTCGTGTGCGCGAAGCCAGCGCCCATAGACTCCTACTGGCCCGAAAGCGTCACGGCGCTCGAAGAAACCCCAAGGGATGCTCGCCAATCCATTGCTGATGGTCGTCAATGATCTTTATCTGCTGAAGAAAGGCCAGAAATCCCGTCCACGCTCCGTGGATGTCGCGCACGGCGACAATCCTAGGCTGCGCGGCACAAGGTAAGGCCGAACAGAGAACAACAACCGCGGCGGCGAAGGCTTGCGGAAGCAGAAATGAATGGCTCTTTTTCATCGTCTGGCCGGAAGGCCCCCGGGGTCCAAGCTCTGTCCGACTTTAATCCTGTCAGGCTAGCAATGCAAGGGCAATAGAGAAACGGTACCACCGGCCATCCGAATGCCCTTTGAAAGCACCCTGGGCATACCGTAAGGGAGAAGCGCTTATAGTTCTTTTATTATGGTTCTTTTAACTTGCCATTCAGGAAGCGTAGGGTTATATTCCACCAAGCAACCGCCTTTAGCCAGATCGAAGAGGTGCAGTATGGCGCAGCGTAGAATTGTTCTCCTCATAACTCTGATTGTTCTCTGCCTTGTATGCCTGCCCGGCCTCGCGCAGACGGCGGAGCCCAACCTCACGGAAGAGCAGCAGAGTGAATTCCTGCTGCACGCCCAGGTTGTGAATAGCAAACAGCTCGGCAAAGGGGTAACACATCCTTGGCGACTGACGCTGAGCAATGGCGAACTAACCCACGACGCGGCGTTTCAACCCGTTGATGAACACAAGGCCACCATGACATTCGGAGACGGGCATACGGAACTGAACTTCGTCGACTCGTACCATTACGACATCGCCGGATACCAGGTGGCCAAATTGGTGGGCATGAGTGACATGGTTCCGGTGTATGTGGAGCGCCGCTGGAATGGCCAGACGGGTGCGCTGAGCTGGTGGATCCCCTGGAAGTGGGATGAGGCGATGCGCCGTGCGCAGAATATAGGTGCGCCGGACCCGGACGCCTGGAATAAACAGATGTACAAGGTGCGAGTGTTTGACCAGCTCATCTATGATACCGACCCCAACCTCACAAACGTCTTGATCACGGAAGATTGGAAGATCTGGAGAATTGACTTCACCCGCGCCTTCCGGGTATACCACGACCTGCTGAGCCCCAAGGATCTGGTGCAATGCGACCGGCAGTTGCTGGAGAAGCTGCGTCAGTTGAGCTACGATGAGGTCTTGGACAAGACGAAGCCGCATCTCACCAAGTCGGAGGTCAAGGCGGTGATGGCACGGCGGGACAAGATTGTGGCCTATTTCGAGAAGCTCATCGCCCAAAAGGGCGAGGGTGCAGTGCTATATTAGTCCCGTCCAACTTAGCGAGCCTGAGCATTGATTCCCGGCCTCGAGGCAAAGACAGTTTCCGCATCGGCCCCTTGCTCTCCAAGCCTTCCGTTGCCCACCGGCAACGAAAGGCGCCCAAGCTGGCTTCACTTCGTTGGGCGCCAGTCCTGCACTAGGTCGATAAGGAGGAATCCACAGGGTACAAATGCGCCGAGAGCCATTCCGCTCCATGTCGGCGCACAATCAAAGGAGGATGCTATGAATAAATGGATCGTAATACTTCTGGCCACCGTGTTTGCAGTAGCTGGACTCGCCACCCAGAAAGCCACGGCCCAGACGCAGCCAGAGCAGAAGCCGGCGGTCGCTGCGCAGCAAGCCCGTTGGCACGGCCGCATCGTCAGGATGGACAAGGATCAGTCCACATTGGACGTCCGCAGGAAAAACGTCACGAAGAGGATCTACTATGACAGCTCGACCAAGTGGATCTCTGGAAAGAATCCTGCGCAAATGAGCGATTTCAAAGAGGACTCCGACGTAATTTGCCTGGGCACGTACGGTGAGAAGGGCAAGTTTATGGCCACCTCAATCGATCTGGTCCAGCATTGATAGCGGAGCCCCTTCCCCTGGCAGTTCTCGCAGGGAAGCGCCCGTCAGCTTCTTGAAGCTGGCGTCAAGAACAAGTTCATGATTGCTCCGGCGGGGGTAGACGTCCTCCGCCGGAGCTCTCGTGGGCAGGAGTGTAGGTGTCGAATCTTCCCTGGCCGCCGCGTACTGGTTTTGGCCGTGGCGGTCTACCTGGCTGCCGCAGGCCTACCCGGGAGGAAGTCCGGGCCTTCCGCAAACCCGCGCCGCACTCATCTGAGGGCGGCCGCTCTCGAAATCGGCCGCCGTAAAGTGTTGCGCCCCAACCCCCTAGACTGTCTGGGTCACGATGTTCAGCGAGCGTGGTTTGTCGGGATCAAGTCCCTTGACTTCCGCCAGTAGCGCCGCGAAAAGCTGTCCCGGGACGATGTAGGGAATCGGGGTGTAGATCTCCGGAATCTTTCCGGGCACTCGGATCACCCGCGTCGCGGCCGGAATGCTGGTCCCGGGAGCAGTGATGGCCACCACTTCCGCGCGCAGCCTGCGCAGCCGCTGGGTCAGTTCTCGCATGCTATGGAACGTCGGGCCCGGCGGCATGAAGATGAACGCCGGGAAATCATGCTCGATCAGGGCGATCGGTCCGTGCAGGAAATCCGCGGCCGAGAATCGCTCCGCAATCACGTAGCAGGTTTCCATCAGCTTCAGGGAGAATTCAAACGCGTTGCCGTAGTTGATGCCGCGCCCCACCACCACACAGTGATCCATATACCGGTAACGCTCCACCAGTCCGCGCAGTTCGGAAAGCAACTTGAGCGCTTCCTTCGCGCGATCGGGAATCTCGCTGACACTCTCCATGGTAACGTCCGCCCCCAACGCCGCGGCGAGCAGATAGAAAACCATGAGCTGGCCGGTATACGTCTTGGTCGCCGCCACGGATTGCTGACGGCCAGCATGCACGAGGAAGACTTCATCCGCCAGCTTGGCCAGAGGAGAATCTTTCTCATTGGTGATACCCACCGTGTAGCCGCCCTGACGCTTGGCGGCCTCGAGCACCAGATTGATATCGGTGCCTTCCCCGGATTGTGAGATGCCTACCACCAGCGCCTGGCGATAGTCCAGCTTAGCGTGATAGAGCGTGTGCACGGAGGGTGAGCTGAGCGAGGCCGGAATGCCGGTAGTGATTTCGGTCAGGTGGCGGCCAAACCGCGCCGCATTGTCGGAGGTCCCCCGCGCCACCAAGACCACCAGCCGGAAATTCTGCTGGCGCGCGAATTTCATGAATTCCAAGGCGTGCGCGCGCTCGGCTTGGAAAGTCTTCCGCAGCGCTTGCGGCTGCTCCAGGATTTCCTTCAACATCACTGACATAGATTCCTCATGACCAAGGACCCCGTCTCCTCAAAATGATCACCCTGGAGATCATACGCAACGCAAGGCCCACGCGCAATAGTGCCTCGTGGCCGGCCAACCAGCCTCATCTTCAGATCCCTTCCTGCCGATATCCGATACGGGGAAGTGTGTCACGGGCGCAGGTGGAATCGGGTGATAGGGTGATCGGGAGATCGGGTGATTGAGTGATTTGCGAGTTGCGGTTTTTGCAGCCAGCAAGTTGATTCATCTTCCTGCCTGATTCTACCGATATCCGATACGTGGAAGTGTGTCACGGCCAGGTGGAATCGGGAGACCGGGCGGCCGGGCCATCGGGTGATCCGGTGATCGGGTGATTGAGTGATTGGTGATTTGTGAATTGGGGTTCGCGAAGCCAATTTGATTCAGCGCGGCGAGCGATCGGCATCTTTTTCCCCCTGGGCTCGCTTATTGTCTTGGTGTCTTGGTGTCTTGGTGGTCCATCGTTCTTTGCGGCTCCTGCTTTCCTGCTCGGTGCTTGTCACTCATCACTTGTCATTGCTTTTCCGATTCGTGCTTTGAACTCCGGACTTGGGACTCTATATCTCATCACTCGCTACTGCTCGCGCAGCCTGTCATGCAGTGTTTGGCTATCGTCCCCGCCCGCCGCGCTGTCATCCCGAGCCTCGCGAGGGATCTCGCACTGAACGTCCCTGGCCCTTAGGTTTCGCCTTTGCTTTTCACTCGTCACTGCTCTTGCGATTTGCAATTCGCTGCTTCGGACTTCGGACCTCGGACTTTGGACTCTGTATCTCATCACTCGCCACTGTTCTTTTGCGACCTCGGACTTCGCACCCAAGGAGTCGATCGATCCCCGTCCATTATCGTGAAATTTCTGCATTCTCTGCCAAAAAGCCCGCAGACTGTTGTCGATTATCCAAAAATTGCTGCATTTTCGTGTAAAAGGCCTCTCAGTCGATGGACATCTTGTCAATGCTCACCTTTTTTTTCATATACATAGTCGGATCGATCTTCATTTTTAACATCTCTAGGGGCAGGTCCCCAAGGTTTCGGACTTGATGACCACATTCGTGAGCTGCCACACTTTGGCCGCAGACTGGAATCTTCTTGGAGCTGACAGCTTACAGCCGATAGCCAACAGTTAGTCCCAAGCCCCGAATCCCGAGTTCCATCCCTGACAACCGGCACCTGGCACCTGACTTTCCCGCGAGCCCTGAATCCCTTCCCCTGCGCGGCCAGGTTCGCCTCGGTCATTTCTGGTTTGCGGACTGGAGACATCGAAGCTCTCCGGGATCAGCCCGGCGGCGGCGACGCGCTGGTAAGGTCGGTCGGCGCTTGGCAGGCAATATGTGTCGGGCCAAGCCCTGTTGGCCCAATCGTGACGCAGCGAGTCTAGCCCCCTTTTTCTCCATTGTAAAGTAAATTAATAACGTGCTGCCTACCGGTAGCCTGATATTTTTAGGAAGGCGCCTAATTGTCCGATATTCTGGCCGCGTGCGCGCCTATTCCCCGCCTGGACCAGGAGGGTCGGGGACGAGCCACGTAGCGCCGACCTTCAGGTCGGCATTTGTGCCGGGTCATTTCGTGCTGGCCTAAAGGTCAGCCCTACTTTTCTTGGGAACATTTCTGCGGTTCGCGAATCGCCTCGAAGAGAAAATGTAGCGCAAGGCTCGCAGTTCAGCCTTGCGGCTTTTCCACCGCGACGCGCCTCGAGCGGCGCGGCAAACAGGAACTTCCGCTTAGCTCGAAGCACGACCCATAAGGGCTCGGATTATGTAGTTTGCGGTGCGGCGAAAGCCCGCACCGCTGGAAGAGCCGCAGAGCCTGCCCTGAGCTCGGCGAAGGGGCCGGAGCGCGGGCCCTGCGCTACCTCTCAGGCCCGTCAGGGCCGACAGAATGTGGCCCGCGGCGGCAGCCGTGGGGGAGCGGTAGTTGTCAACGCATCAAGCCCGCTTTAGCGGGCGACAGAGTCGCTGGCAGTGGTCGATGATTTCTGTCGCCCCTGCCGGGGCTCCGTCCTCCCTTAGCATCTTTCCCCCATGGCTGCCGCCATGGGCCACATTCTGCCGCCGCCACGCGGCTTATGATGCTGGGTAACGCGGAAAGGGCTCGGTACTCGGGATTCGGGGCTCGGGGCTGGCTGTTGGGTCGCTCCCCGCTGTCACTGATGACTGAAAACTGACAACTGAAGACTGATTTTCGGCGCCGTGCGGTTGCCGCTGGGGTATCAGGCATGGGCAAAGCCCACGGACAGAAAGGCACTGCCCATGGCTACCTGCTACAGGCGCGTGTATGTTCTGCGGGATTAACTATCTAGATGCGGCAACCGATTGATAACTTGGCAAACGGTCATCGTTTCCCTTCGTTCGTGGTAGAATGTGCCCACAAATTTCTTTGTGTCCACGATAGCCGCACGAGGTAGCAATGAGATTCTGCAAAACGCTGATTCTCCTCACGCTGGTGATGGGGTCGGCCTGTGCCCTGTCTGCTTGGGCGCAGCAGAAGCCCTTTACGCAGGAGCAGATTAGTAACATGGTCCGGGACGGATTCGGAGACGAGTCGGGCGCGAAGCTGATCGAGCAGCGCGGGATTGATTTCGCCCCGGCGGCAGGCGCAAGCAAGGCATTTCTCAATGCGCTGCGCGCCGCCAAGCCGCCTGAGCCCGCGAGCGGGAAGAAGCCGCTGAACCAAGTGGCAGTTTTCGCCCTACTGGTGGGCCAAGTGCCGAGCCACCGAGTCACTATGTTGGTTCAGGAACACGGAATCGATTTTGAGCCCACAGATGACTACCTTCAGGAAGTCCGCTTGGCTGGCGGCGAGGACGAATTAATCAGCGCGCTCAAAGGTGCCAAGGTGACCAAGCCCGCGACTGTCGATCCGGCTGCGGAGGCTCGGCAGGCCGAGGTGCGGCGACACGCCGCGCGCGGAGCGGAACTCAAGCAGAAAGCGCGATATGCTGAAGCAGAAGAGGAATATCGCGCGGCCTTGCGACTTGATCCTCAAAATGCCGACCTTCACGCGAGCCTGGCCTATGTCCTGCTTCAGCAGAAAAAATCGGACGCCGGTGTGTCCGCAGCACGTGCAGCCCTGCGCTTGAACCCCGATAATGACCTGGCGCACTTCCACCTAGGCGTCATGTTCGGAGAGAAGAACGATCTGGACGGGGCGATAGTCGAATTCCGTGAGGCGCTGCGGCTGAACCCCCAAAATGACCGGGCGCACGTGACCCTAGGCGCTGCGCTCGGATTGAAGGGGGACCGGGATGGTGAGATCGCGCAATACCGTGAAGCCCTGCGCTTGAATCCCAAGGATGGCTTGACGCACGTTTTCATCGGCCGCGCGCTCGAACACAAAGGCAATAGGGACGCAGCGATAGCGGAATACCGTGAGGCGTTACGGGTAGACCCTAATAATGGCTCCGCGCACTTCTACCTCGGCTTAGAACTGGAGAAGAAAGGCAACAGGCGCGAAGCCCTTGGGGAATACCGTGCGGCCTACGTGCTTAACCCCAACGACACGAAATACAAGCAGGCGTACGAACGCCTGTTGCGGGAAATGAACGGACCCTGAGCCGAGTAGCAAGGGCGGGGTTTATCTGGTCGCGGGCTACCTTTTGTCTCGAACGGTGTGAGGAGGCGAGCCTATGGAGTACAAGACGTTCGCTGCACTAGCAGAGGAGTCGAATAGCGGGTGGGTTTGGCTTGGAGAGAACGAGGAACTCAAGTCCCGGATGATCGTGAAGATCGTTCTCAGTGGGCGCGAGGTATTTTGCGAGTGCCGAACAATCGACGCCAACTTTATGGACCAGTATAACCAGCAAGGGCGTGTCCCAATTCCCAAGCCCGCGGGGAATACCTTGGTCATCGGCAAGTGGTACCGCGACGCCCTCGGAGGGATCAAGACCCAGGAAGACGTACCGCTTACTATAACACCTGCCAAGATGCCCGCCTGGCGAGCGTTTCGGGCAGCCGCGCATCATCCCGACTTTGTGGTAAGACTGGCTACGTATCTCGGCGTGATCGGAGTGTGGTCTGGGTTTTCGAGCCTGTTTGCGTCATTCGTCCCGCCGGACCTCGTCCTGTTTTGCGTCGGCGCACGGACGATTTCTTCAGTTTTTGCATTGCTCTTTGGAGTGATTTGCGTTGCGGCTTGCTGGCCTATCAGAAGGTGAATCCCCGGCTAGCCGCGACATGCACATCGCGGCATTCACGGTATGTGCAACTTGGCGAGTCCGCTCTCCCCTGACCTCTGGCGTAACAGAGTGGCTTGGGAATATTCATGGATTTGTGGCGCCGTGGGGAGTAAGAAGCGGCTTAAGCCCTGACTTCGAATGGGGAGAGAATATGACCGATGCCACATGCATTTGCACCGCAGAACTTTGCGACCACCCCTCTGGCAAGCGTTGCGGTAAGGCAGTTACGGTGAAAGTGAAGACAGCGGTGGCTCTGGGTGGGTCTAAATTCAGTCCTGAGAACGAAACCGGAATATGTGAGGATTGCTGGAGCAAGATAAGACTGAATCTTCCTTGGCTTTTCTCGCCTTAGCGAGTAGCGCGACCTGTTCTGAAGGTCCGCGGTTCGTCGCCCATTTATACCAAAAAGCCGCGTACCTAGCGAACAGGTGCGCGCTACGCTTGCTCAGCGGTACCCCCCCACTCTGACGACATGCGCTGACAGTGATGGCTAGCCGCTTGACGAGGCATCGTCCCCCCAGAGAGGCTGCCTGCTCAGGAAGGAAAAACCAGAACCTCGGGTCCACCAGCTTTAAATGAGCGGGGAATCTTATAGATCATTTCTTTAGCGAATGCTTTCTCGGCGTCATTTGGAACAAGTATGGTGTCGATCTTCATAGAGACTTTCCCGGCGTCTGGGAGGCCATCAAAAAAGCGAAATGAGTCAATTATAGGTGCCGACGGATAGCGAACCCGTATGTTGATATCACTTACGGTTGGATGCTTCTTCCAATCGGGATTAAGCAAGCAAAGTTCATGCTTTTCCACGTCCGTAAGCACACGACATGGATCCTTGCCGCGAATTTGCAGAAACTCCACAATGCGCCATTCCCTTTCGTATAAATAACGAAAGTCCTCATTATCCTGGGGCGACATTTCCTTAATAAACGACAAAGATCCCTCAATGCAATTCCGCCCGAACGTGAGCCAGTTGATGAGAGCCTCTCCAACAAGTGGCTTCCCATGAGTGAAGGTCTGAGTGACAAAGTGATGCTTGATCTGGCCTTTCCTAAGTAATTCTTCGGTCCCTTTGACGAGGGCGCAGTAGTTATCTACAGCAATCATGGCGGCATGTAGACCATTGACTACGATAGGGCCCAAGTCCTTGAGTGTATCTCCTCCGTGATGATTTGGGAGGTACCAGACCGGGCAGCCACCCCACTGAACTATGGTCTCCCGGGAAAAACCGACGCCGTAACGCCCGTAAGCCCCTCCGTGTGTTGCAAGCAGTTCAAGGGGAATGTCGGTGAAACAAATGCGAGCCCGCTGCATAACTTCGACCTTCCGAAGTTGATTCTCGCCGTCACGCACAGTGAAGGTATCGAGTCCGCCGCGATTTGTTGTTGTCAGGAGAAAACCCTTCTCAACGATTGAAGTCAGAATCGCCCTTGCCCGTTCCGGCGGATCATGGCGCCAGCAGTGGAAGAGTATTGGCCCAGTGTGTTCCGCACTCATGTGGTTGCCTTAAGACACGGATTCAACAGGGGTCTCCGCTTTAGTTTCCTGGGCGACCCCTTCTCACCTCGCAGATTTGGACGATGTGAATGCTGCGAGACCAACTCGATGAAGGACTGCGGTGAACGGACGGCGTGAGACAACCGGAAAAAGTGTTGGCTTTTGTCATTCCCTTTCAGACCAGTCCCACTTCCAGCAATTCAGGATCTTTTCATCCAGCACATAAATTTCCACGTCGCCTTGACCGGTGAACTTCTCATCGAATTTCTTTCTTGCGTCCTCCCTCACGAAAACCTCGACCTTATATTCCCACCCGTCAACGGGCACCGAATTCTTCTGGAGTTGCTCCTTTAGTTTATCGAACCACTGTTGGTTTCTCCCTTCGACCTTACCGATCAGTTCACGTGGATTTGCACTTGTAGTTACCTCCACTACGGAGACAACCTTCTTCTTGAAGTCAAGCACAACGAAGTCGGGAAAAGCCCATCCTCGGGCCAGACGAAAGTTGGGACATAGGAAAATGTGGGGCTTCCCATCGCAGAGATACCTCATGACAAGTTCTTCATAAATGTCCATGATTCGTCTCCTTTCCCAGCCCCAAAGCATCAACGGACTGGGAGTCCCATTTTGGCTTCCCAGACGCTGCAACTATAAATTGAGCTGGCTGGGCTTTCAATAGCAAGCGTAGCGTACCTCCGTGGGTGATGTCTGTGACACTTCATGCCCGCCAGCGCTCGCCGGTTCGCTGCATTGTTGCCTCCGCAAGGCATCGCGTATAGGTTGATCGGTTGTCCGGGTTGGGGCTTAGGGCAGGATTGGATCTCTGTTGCAGGGGCGAGCTCGCTGTAAGCTCGCTGCCCTCGCCACAATCACCTATGACAAGGCTCGTTCCAATTCCGAAAAGAACATTCGCGCGGAGTTTGGACGCCGATCCCGCTCCCGCGCGAACGTCCGCGCGAAGAATTCTTGCCAGTAGGCTGGCGAGTCCGGCAGGTAGGTGGCGACTGGAGCAAAGCGCCCGCTCAGCACCGCGTTGTGGTAGTCCGCGGTCGTTGCGGCAGCGAAGGGCAGCGCGCCGGTCAACATCTCGTAGGCCACCACGGCCAACGCCCACACGTCCCACGCCGCATCCGCCGGCGCGCCCAGTAACCGCTCAGGCGCCACGTAGTGCAACGTGCCTACCACGAGTCCGCTAGCGGTGTCGGCGGTCGCCTGCGTCTCTTTAGGAAGAAACTTGGCAATGCCAAAGTCCAGCACCTTGACTGTCTCACCCGTTTCGGACCGAGCCAGGAAGATGTTCTCCGGTTTCAGATCACGATGCACCAACTGCCTGCGGTGCGCGGCTTCCACGGCCGCGCACACACTACGCAAGACTTCGACCGTGCGCTGTGGCGCCAACCTCCCTTGCTGCTTGAGTTCTTGCCGCAAGCTTGTGCCCTCGAGCAGCTCCATCACCAGAAACGCGCGAGTGTCCGCCGCCACGCCGAAATCGTAAACCGCCACGACGTTGGGGTGGGAGAAGCTTGCCGTCGTGCGCGCTTCCTGCCGGAAGCGTTCTCCCGCGTCCGCACTGCCCACAAGGTCATCGCGAATCACCTTGACCGCGACCCGCCGCTCGAGCGCCTTGTCTGTCGCCTCATAGACTGCGCCCATGCCGCCCTTTCCTCGGCACCGCTCCAGGCGGTAACGCCCCGCGAGCGTCCGGGGCAGGCGCATGGGTACCAACCTTGCGTCCTCCTGTGCGCAGCGCCCCACGCCGGTGTCATAACATACGCCACACTCCGGGCATTCCTCCAACCCGGCGCCCGGTCCTGCCGGCACGGCTGCCGCTTTGTCGAGCAGCAACGCCAGGCTCGCCGCAATCGCCATCAGCAAGTCCTGGTCCTCGCGGGAATAAGGTTCTTCGGAGCGCTTGATTCCGAGGGCAAGCAGCGCCTCCCTGCTCTCGGAGGCAGAGGAGATGGGAACCAGCATATCGATGCGCGCTTGGCGGAAGTAGTCGGTCTCCTCATGTGGAAGTTGCTGCTTAAGCCAGCCTGACTCCGCGAGCGACACTTCCAGAGGCTTGCCCAGCAGTCGCATCAGCGCCAGGGCTTTGGAGTCGGCGGGTAACGCCGCGGGAGCCTGCCCGGCGGGCGCTGCCGCCAGGCTGTGATAACTCGCCTCGCGCGGCTCGCGCACCAGGACCGCCACAAATTCCGGGTGCAGCGCCGCCTCAATACGCGCCACCACGCTGGGCGCCACGCGCTCAATGCTTCCCGCCTCGCGTACCCCCTCCGCGACCTCGCGGAGCAGGCGCTGTGCATCGTACCGATCGCGGAAAAAACGTTGATCGAGCACCTCCATCCACCGTTGCCGCCGCACATAAGCGGTGGCCGCCAGCCCGCCTAGCACGATATAGACCCAGCCACGCGCACGCAGAATCTCCAGCAGCGGCCGCTCGCGGTGCAGCAGGATGTCGCCCAGCATGGCTGCCACCAACGCCGGCACCAGAAAGACCAGCACGTCGCGCGCTAGCGCATATTGCAAGCCCTGGCGGATCATCACGCCGACGTCGAACAACCGATGGCGCAGAATGGCATAGGTAAAGGACAGAGGAAACGCGAACAACAGCACGTAGACCACGGCTTGCAGTGCTGCAAGCCGGTAACTCAGCCCCCGCCCTGATCCGGTGGCGACCCACGAGACCACCCCAAGCGTACTTAGCATCAGACCGGCCAGCACGATGCGCACGCGACGCCGCTGGTTGACGTCCTCCAGCCGCCGATAGCTCAGAAGCAGGATCGCCAAGCTGCTCACGGCGTAGACAATGCTTCTCAAGGAAATCGCAGAGAAGACCCAAACAGGCGCCTCCGTGGCGTGCCCGGGTTGGTAGATGACCTGATACGCGGCAAAAACCCGCCAGGGCAGTAACGCCAGCGCTGGCGTCCACACTAAAAGCCATGGCCAACGCGCCTGGAATATTCTGCGCGGGAAGATAGCAAAGAAAGTGAGAAGGATGGCGTCAGGTACGAATCTGCTGATTTCGGGAATCCAGAGGAACAGGCCAAGCCATACGGGCAGGTGACGCCAGGTTGCCGCCCAGCCGTCGGGGAACCCGAAGGTGAATGCAGCAGTGGCAAGCAGCCAGGCGCCCACTCGCGCCACCGGGTCAAAGGGTCGGCGGAAGGCGATGATCAGCCCGAGCCCCAACGACGTCAAGATGAAAAGGATGTACCCCAAACCCTCCCGTCCATAGAGTGAAAGCCATTCCCTCCAGGGAGGCCGCGAAAAAGTGAGCGTCAGTTGGAGCCGCTCATTTGTGCGACTAATCTCCCATTGTTCGGGGCGTCCAATTTCGGTATTCGCGCGAATGGCTTCCCGGTCACGGAGGTTGCGGATGACTTGTCCATCAATGGCCAGCACACGGTCGCCTGCCCTCAGCCCTGCGCGCTCCTCCGCGGAGTTGGGATGGACCGCGAGCACGACCAGTCCTCCCCTGCTGAAACTACCTTCATACCCGGGCAAGGCAGGGGGTCCCCAAAACATCTGATAGGCGAAAAGGGCAATGAAGCCAACGAAGGAGGCCGCGACGACGCACATCCACCAAGGCGCGCGCACGTGTTGCATGGACCTGTCCCTCTCCGAGGGATTGTAGGTGGAGGATTATATCAGGGGTCTTATTGAGATGCTTTGCTGCAATGCTCCTGCCAGAATCATGGGATTCTCGCGGGTGGGACATACATCGTCTTTCCCGCATGCACCGAGGAGCGGATTGCGCGGAGTTGATTCTTAACTCTGTGGCCCAGCGACGGTTCACGAGTATTCAAGCCGCGGAGTTTAAGAACAACATCGCGCTACTAACTCCTATCCACCCGTGGGAGCCCGCTTGGTTCCGGAAATCTGCGCTTCCAGCTCGGCCATGTCGAGGACGATGACCTTACGGCGCTCCAGGCGGAGGATGCCCCGGTCGACGAAGCGCTTGAGATTCCGTGAGACCAAGTCGCGCACAGTGCCGATTTCCGCGCCGATTTCCTGATTGGTTTCTTGCAAAGGAAACTCGATTCCCCGCCGGGTGCGAACTCCCATCTGCGTCGCTCGATCGCGGAGGAACCGCGCCAGGCGATGGCTGACTTCCTTCAGGGATAGCTCTTCCACGAGGCTGGCCAGGTACCGGAAGCGCCGCGCCAGCGAGCGGATGACGGCAAAAGCCACTTCCGAATTCCGCTGGCACAGCTCCAGAAATTCCCGCTTGGGAAGAAATAACAGGGTGGAATCCTCCGCGGCCGCGGCGGAGGCAGGAAAGCTCCCGCCGTCGAAGACCGAGAGTTCGCCGACGGTCGAGCCGGCGCGCTCGATCACCAGGATCTGCTCGCGGCCGTTTTCCGCCATCTTGAAAAGCTTGATGGCTCCCGACTGGACCACAAAGAGGCCTTCGCAAGGGTCTCCTTCGCTCGCCAGGATTTCGTCTCGCAGGAGGCGCCGCGGAACACAATGGCCGGCCAGGGCTTTCAATTCTTCGGGGGGCAGTACGGCGAAAAACGAGACCCGCCGCAAAGTTTCGAGCGGCTCCAGCGCGGAGACTGCCCCCGTCCTAAGCGTGACCGGCACAGCGTGCAAATCGACCTCTATGCTGAGACTGAGTAGGAGCCCGAATCATCAGCTTAGCAAACCCTGGACCCGAAGGCACGACTTAAGTCATCGCACCGCTCAGGATGGAAAGATACGCTCAAAGTGATGAGGGCCGGCACGGATCGGCGAAACAGGCGGGCCCTCCGGAGGAAGTTACGATGGCGTATATAATCGCTGAACCCTGCATCAACACCAAGGACACCGCCTGCGTGGACGTTTGCCCGGTGGATTGCATCCATCCACGAAAGGACGAGGCAAACTTTGCCGACCTGGCACAGCTCTACATCGACCCGGTGGAGTGCATCGACTGCGGCGCCTGCGTCCCGGTCTGCCCGGTCTCTGCCATCTTCCCTTTGGACGACCTGCCGGAGAAGTGGAAGAATTTCACCGAGATCAACGCACATTACTACCAGAAGTGAACGGCGATTCTTTCATAACTTCGAAGCCTTTCCGCACAGCCGGGGGGCCGAGCCGTAGGTGGCCGCCCTCCCCACAAGCCTGGTCTGGACTAGTCTGATCTTATATCGCCACGACAACAATGGAATCAGTTCGCAAATGAGTGAACGAATTAGCCGCGAAGGGCAGGTTAACTCGAAGCGGAAAGGGTCTTATGGGGTCGATGCGCCCTATATGCTTCCCGTGCCCGTGCTCTTGATCGTGGGCAATCTCGTCAGTGGCGTGCTGTCCCGAGAGGTGTGGCCATTTGTGGCCGCGGGGATCATTCTGGCCAGCATGGGCTTGGGTCTGTATGCGTCGCGCCGGGGAAAGTTCGTCGTATGGGCTGACTTATTGAACGGCCTACCATGGCAGGGTGACGAGCGCGTCCTGGACATTGGGTGCGGCCGCGGAGCCGTGCTGTTATTAGCGGCCGAGCATCTGACCCGGGGCCGCGCGGTGGGAGTTGATCTCTGGAGAAGCGGAGACCAGTCCGGCAATACCTACGAGGCGACGATGCATAATGCTCGCGCGGAGGGCGTCGCCGATCGGGTTGAGTTGCACACGGCGGATATGACGAGGCTCCCATTTGACGATGCGAGCTTCGATGTGGTCGTCTCGAACTTGGCGATACACAACATTCAGGGTCGCGCGGGCAGGGAGTTGGCGATCGAGCAAGCCGTCCGGGTGCTGCGACCCGGGGGGCGGCTGTTAATCGCCGACATCTTTGGCACCCGACTCTACCGTGCGCAGCTTGAGGAACTCGGGTTGATTGAGATTGACCGCCGAAACTTGGGGTGGAGAATGTCGTGGGGCGGACCGTGGCTCGCCACGCGCCTCGTAACTGCCACGAAGCCGATGGATCCCTCACCCAGCCCATCATGAAGGGCCACTCACTTTCAGGTTGACCCTGGAATCCAAGCGTAAGTAAGATGCAATATTGTGCATGTTTTTCGCACGGGGATTGGCCCTGTGCGTGCTCCTGTCGGGTCCTGGGAGGAGACGGCTTGACGAAACGATGGCTGATCGGCTGTTTGGGCACGGCGGTTTTCTTTAATGGCTGTGCCGCAACCCCCAAGCGCACGGCGGTTGTACAAGTGCCCGCTGCGCCCCCGCCTTTACAGACCCTGCCCCTCAAGGTGACTGAGCGCATCGTGCCCCCCGAAATAGTGCCTGCCCCGGATGCTGCGGAGATCCTCTTGAAGCAGGTGGATGAGTTATACGAAGCCGGGATGAGCGATTACAGCGCGGGGAACCTCGAAAGGGCCAAGACGACGTTCGACCAGGCTCTGTCCACCCTTCTGGAGTCGGACCTGGACATCCAGGGCGATGACCGGTTGAGCTCCGAGTTTGACAAAATCGTCGAGAACGTCTATGCGGTAGAGGGCGCGTCGCTGGAGCATGGCGAATCACTGAACTCCCATAACTACGAACCCGCTCCCCTCGACTCGTTTTCAGGTCTGACCTTTCCCGTCGATCCCAGGGTCGCGCAGCAAGCCCAGGAAGAATTGAAGTCGGTGCATTCCGACCTGCCCCTGGTCTCCAATGAATTCGTGGATGGCGCCCTGACGTTCCTCCAGATACGGGGGCGCAAGTATATCGATATGGTTCTGAGACGCCGCGGGTTGTATGAGCAAATGATCCATGACGAGCTGCAGAACCAAGGGTTGCCCCAGGACCTCATCTACATTGCGGCAGGCGAGAGTGCCTTCAATCCTTTTGCCGTTTCCAAGGCGCGCTGCGTCGGCATCTGGCAGTTCTTCCTGGGCACGGGGCTGTTGTACGGCTTGAAAAAGGACCGCTGGGTGGATGAGCGCCAGGATCCCGTCAAGTCCACGGTGGCGGCAGCCCGCCACTTGAAAGACCTTTACCAGACTTTTGGCGACTGGTACCTGGCCATGGCGGCTTACGACAGTGGGCCCCTCACCGTGCAGCGCGCCATTGAGAAGACAGGATATGCGGATTATTGGACGCTGCGGAAGCTCCATGCCCTGCCGGAGGAAACCGAGAACTACGTCCCCGTTTTCCTGGCGACCATGCTCATTGGCAAAGACCCCAAGGCTTACGGGTTCGATACACAAACCGACCCGCCCCTCGTGGTCGATCGAGTCACCGTTGAGACACCCACGGACCTGCGCCTGATTGCCCAACTCATCGATCACCCCGTCGGGGACCTGATTAATCTCAACCCCAGCTTGCAGCGCTGGACGACGCCCGGCAATAATCGGGAATTCGTTTTGAATTTGCCCCCGGGGACGAAAGACGTGTACGAAAAGAACATTGCGCTTGTCCCGCCCGACAAGCGCATTTGGTGGCGAGCGCATAAGGTGGCGGAAGGCGAAACCGTGGCCGGGATCGCCAAGCAATTCCGCATTTCGCCCATGGCCCTGGCGGATGTAAATCGACTGATCTCGGGGGCATCCCCCGTCGAGGGGGCGCACCTTGTGGTTCCGATGGCCCCCGGCAAGGACTCATCCCTGGTGCGGGTGCGGCAAACAACGGCCCGGCGACTGACGCACTACCGGGTGCGTGCAAGCGACACGTTGGACCTCATCGCCGATCGCTTTGACGTGACGCCCTACCAGATTCGCCGTTGGAACAGCCTGAAGTCTTCGCAGTTGGCCCCAGGCACATCCCTGCGCCTTTACGTGCAAGCGGAAGAGAGCGGTTCTGCACGGCCATCCCGTGCGCACGGCAGCGTCAAGACGAGTCGCGCTTCCCCCAAGAAGAAGCCCGATGTCGCGAAGCCTGTTCTCACCAAGAAACAGCCCTCCGCTTCCGCCAACCCAACTTCTCCCGCGGCGGCGCTGACAGTCAAGTAGGTCCCCTCAAGGAAATTTATCAATAGCTCTTGACAGGATGATTCTAGTGGTATACATCTGCCCCAACCACAAGTTCTGTTGTGGGCACGCAAGCCACCTTGGACGGAAATGAATTTCCATGTGTGAGCACCGGACGACAGGAGGAGGGATTCATGGCCTTCGAAGAGGAGAATGAACCAGGCGACGAGCTGGAGGACTACGGGGAAGAACTCTCCTCCGATTACAAAGAAGAAGCGGAAGAGAGTACAGGGGATGAGGGCGAGGAGATCGAGGAAGAAGTCTCCTACGAGGTAGTGGTACCCAAGGAACCGGGAGCTGCCGCCGTGGCAGCACCCAAACCGGCACCCGCCGCCCCTAAGGCCGCCCCGGCCAAAGAGAAACCGGCTAAGAAACCCAAGCCCAAGGCGAAGAAGCCGGCCAAGAAAGCGGCCAAGGCCCGCAAGCCTGCCGTGAAGCCCAAAAAGGCCAAGAAAGCAAAGAAGCCCGCCAAGAAGCAAGGGCGGCGACGGTAGGCAGAAGTATCGACGCGGGACCTCGGACGATGACCCCAGCGTTCGCCCTTGCGGGGCAGCGAAGGGGGAGCCTCGCCCGGGCCTCGGCTTTGCACGCCCGAAGCGCCTTGCGTCTCCGATCATGCCAACCCCCGAGTCTAGAGAATCTCCCGGCGGAGCGATGGAACCGCAGGGCGCTTGGCAGGAGGTGGGCCCCGCGAACAGCCCGGTGGCGCCCCGGGTTCGCGCCGTGGAGTTTGTCCGGCGGATGCGTGGCGCCTCCCAGCCCTGCCTGCTGCGCTGCGAAGACGGGGCCAGCTACGTCGTGAAGTTCCAGAACAATCCCCAGCACGCACGCGTGCTCGCCAATGAGATGTTGGCCTCGCGCTTGGCGCAGTTGGTGCTCCTGCCGGTTGCCGCTCCGGCGTTTGTCGAAGTTTCTCGTCAATTGATTCGCAATAATCTCCACCTAGTGTTCGAGGTTGGCGACCGCCGCGAACCTGTCGTGCCGGGTCTGCATTTTGGCTCGCGCTTCCCAGGAATCTCCAGCGAGATGCTGGTCGTGGATTTCCTGCCCGATCGCCTCCTGCGGCGCGTCCGGGACCTGCATGACGTTTTCCTGGGGACCTTCGTTTTCGACAAGTGGACGTGCAATTGCGACGGCCGCCAAATGATCTTCTACCGCCCTGCGAACGGCGATGGCTCCACCTATTCCGTGGCGTTGATTGACCACGGCTTCTGTTTTAACGACGGCGACTGGACCTTTCCCGACAGCCCCGTTCGCGGCATCTATCCTCGCCGTTTGGTTTATGAGAAGGTTCGCGGGCTGGAATCGTTTGAACCTCTTCTCTCCCGTATCGAGGATCTCACCCCTGCTGAGGTCGAAGGGTGCGCACACGGAATCCCCGCGGAATGGTGCGAGCCAGATCCCGCCCAACTCGTGCGGCTGGTGGAAGCTCTTTACGACCGGCGCCGCAAACTGCGCCAGGCGATCATCGATACCAAGAACTGTTCGCTCTGCCCGTTTCCCAATTGGGAGTGATGTCAACTAGGGAGGGTGACAATCTACAGGCAACGCTATCCTCCGGAATGATCAATAAAATGGCAGGCGGTCAGACCCCATGGCAGAAGCAAGCAGCTTGAAAGCCTGGACGTATTTCCTAGTGCGCTACGTCCCCGACAGCGCGCGCGAGGAGTTCCTGAATCTCGGCCTGTTCCTGCATAACCCCGAGGAGCAGTTCCTGGACTGCCTTTTTACCGATGACTTCCGCCGCCTCAAGCGCTTCCACCGGCAAGCCGATCTGCGCTTCCTGCGGGAGTTGCAGACTTACTTCGAGCAGCAAATTCAAGAGCACGAGAGCAACCTGGAGGGGTACCTCCAAGAGATGCAGGAGTCATTCTCCAATCTCATTCAGCTTACGCCGCCGCGCCCTCTGCTCACCGCCGACCCGCAGGCGGAATTGCAGCGGCTTTTCGAAACCTATGTGGGCAGACGCTTGGCAGCATTTCCCGCGGCGGACACGCGCATGCGCATCAAGCAGCGGCTTGTGGAGGCGCTGCGACGCACGATGGTGTTCAACGATAAACGCTTCGAAAAATACATCCCTGCCGAGCAGTGGACTGAGAAGGGTGACCCTTTCCATTTCGACTTTGGCTACCGTCCACGGCTCTCCGCAGGGAAACCCAACGGGCACCTCAAGCTGATCCACGCGCTCTCCCTGCGCCGTGACCATGAGCTGGCCCACGTCCTGGCGAACACCCTCCGCTACATTCGCCGCAAAGAGCCTGCGGAACTCACCGCCCTCATTGAAAGCCTGCCCTCGCCAGGTGACAAGACTGCGGGGCATTCTTCTCGCGTGCTCATGGACGCCGAAGTCACCCTGCAGCCTCTTTCCGAGGTCGAGGCCTTCGCTGCCTCAGTCAGCAAAGAACTCCAGTTCTGTACCTCCGCGTCGTGATGCGGATCCCATGCCCGGCAATCGGAGCGCGGATCCGTGATATTCAGCCGGGGCGGGGAGGGGTCCCACCTTTTGCGGGTGGGGGTGAGGGGTCGGCCGGGAACAAATTGCGAATTGCTGTTCTGAAACCCATTAAGTGAACAGTTGGGGTTAGACCTGCTCGGGAATTTTGAACGGCGCACGGAAGCCGCGGTCATCGCCACGCAGCAGGCGGTTGGCCTCATCGTCGCCAATCACTTGCTCCTTCTCCGGATCAAAATTGAGACTGCGCCCCAGGCGATACGATGTATTGGCGAGGTGAACCAGCGTGGCCGAGAGGTGACCTTCCTCGATGGGCGCCAACACGTCTTCCTTTTTACGGGTCCGCACGCAGCGGATGAAATTGGCCCACCGGTTTCCGTCTCGCGTGACGCTGGGGCCGGGCTCTTGTTCTTCTCCCAGCCACGTGCGGTAGGATTCGTAGCCCGTCATCGCCATGTACCCCTTCGAACCGTAGAAAAGATTCCCGCACATCGCCTTGGGCTGCTTGGAATGGGCTTGGCCCGCGGCCTGCGGAAGGGCCGCCGCACCTGCCCCAAACCCGGGCAGGCCAATCTCGGCCTCCGTGTTGGTCATCCAATGCCGAACCTCAAATTCCAGCAGCCGTTTCTTTCCATCCGGCATTCGGAATTCAAACGCGCAGTTCAAGACGTTGGGGGTCTCCTGATCGTCGTTAAACATGACGTGCCCCCCGATGGCTGAAACCTTGTGGGGAAGCTTTACCGCGAGGCCCCACCGGGCCAAATCGACCTCATGGACTCCTTGATTACCCAGGTCACCGTTACCGGTGTCCCAAATCCAATGCCAGTTATAATGAAAACGGTTGCGAGTAAAAGATTTCAAGGGGGCGGGACCCGTCCACAAGTCGTAATCGACACCGGCCGGTACGGGCTCGGCCTGGGCAACGCCGATCGTGTCACGCCACTTGAAGCAGAGGCCGCGCGCCAGGTAAACCTCGCCAATGACCCCTTCGCGAAGCTTCTGCACTCCTTCCCGATAGCCTTCCGCAGAGCGGCCTTGCGTCCCGTGCATCGCAATCCGGTCGTACTTGCGGACCGCCTCAACCAACTGGTGACCTTCCCACCAGGCATGGGAGCAGGGCTTCTCAACATAGATGTCCTTTCCCGCCTGACAGCCCCAAACGCCCATCAGGGAATGCCAGTGGTTAGGAGTGGCGATGGAGACCGCGTCGATGGATTTGTCTTCCAGCAGCCTCCGCACGTCGCTGTAGACTCTGGGTTTCGCCAGATGCCGCTTCTCCATGTCCGCCAACCGTTGGCTAATGACGTTCTCATCGACGTCACAGATAGCGGCAACTTCTGTGTTGGGAACCGCCGCCCATCCTTCCACATGAGTGAATCCCTGCCCGCGTACGCCGATCACTGCCACCCTGACGCGGTCGTTCGCGCCCCAGACTCGGCGGGGTTCCGTTATGAAGCTGATGCCCCCGAGCGCCGCAAGGCCCGCGCTGTTCTTGAGACCTGTCTCCAAGAAGCCCCGTCGGCTGACTCTTGAATCACTCATCTTAGGTCCTCCCTTGTCTGCCTGCATTCACCCTGAAACGGCGGGAATTTATCAAATGGGCCGGCGCCGTCCTCTGGCGACCGCACTATTCTACCTCAGGCACAGCCGGCGTAGACCGCGGGAAAAGCGGCATGAAATCCAGGGAAGGAATTCCCATATAGGGGCAAGCCGTGCCGCAGAGCGTCGAGGTTGCGGGAACCGGGGATATGATCTCGTATCATGTTCGACCTGCCCCGGCGGCTGCTTTCTGATATCATTAACTTTCCCCTGGAAATCGATGTGCGTGAGGTGTCTTTATGGAGTTTGAAGGTCGAGTCGCCATCGTCACGGGCGGGTCAGGCGCGCTGGGCAGCGCTGTCACTCTCGATTTGCTCGCAGGCGGCGCGCGCGTGGCTGTGCCCTACACGGCCGATGAACATTGGGCCACCCTCCAGAATAGTGCCGGTGGAGCGCGTGAGCGCCTGTGGGGTGCGAAAGTCGATCTGACGAAGGCTGCCGGCGTGGAGCATTTCGTTGCGGCTGTTGTCGAACTCTGGGGACGGATCGACTTCTTGCTTTGCATTGCTGGGGGATTTGCTGCCGGAAAAATCCAGGAAACGAGCGAGGAAAGCTGGGACCGGATGTTCGATCTAAACCTGAGGACCGTTTTCCTGGCGCTGCGCGCCGCCGTTCCGGTGATGATCAAACAGAACTTTGGCCGGATTGTCACCATTTCCAGCGGAGCGATCCTAAATGGGGGAGGCGCCGGCATCGGGGCCTACGCAGTCTCGAAGGGTGCGGTCCGCCAGCTTACCGAGATCGTAGCAGACGAGCTGAAAGAATACGCTATCCACGCGCATTGCATCCTGCCGGGAACTATGGACACTGACGCTAATCGACGCGCCATGCCAGGCGATGACTACTCCCAGTGGGTGAAGACCGAAGACGTGGCGCGCGTTATCCACTTCCTGCTAGGTGAAGACTCCCGCGCTGTCCGCTCCGTGGCGGTCCCAGTGCTGGGGTGAAGCAGTAAGCGGTCCAATTTAGTTCTGCTGCGACCCTGTATGACTGGTGGGGCATTGCTCACTCCACATGTGAATGCCTACGAATGCCGATTGAAAGTTTTGGCTGATCCAACTAAAATAGAAGATTCCGCTTTTGCCAAAAGGAGTTTTATGAAGAAAGGTATTCACCCCAACTACCACGATGTAACGGTCGTTTGCGCATGCGGCAGCACGATGAAGACGCGCTCGACCTATAAGAGCGACATCCTGCATTTGGAAATCTGCTCCAAGTGCCATCCCTTCTTCACGGGTAAGCAGAAGCTCATAGACAGCGCCGGCCGTGTGGAGAGGTTCCAGCGGAAATACGCCACCTTCAAGAAAGGCGAACCTGCGCCAGCCGAAACCAAGGCCACGTCCAGTTCCTAGCGGTGCGTTGCACAAGCATCGGGCGAGTTTGGTTTTGCCGGTCGTACCGGACTCTGGTAACCAGGGCTTTGCGCTCCTAAAGTGAACTGGACTTTGATGGATAGGACCTCGCCCATCGATCCCTACATCACCAAACCCAAGGTCTATCTCGTCGGACGCCAGATCCTTGTGGATGAAGAGCTGGCGCGATTCCTGCAGGACGAGGGACTGGCCTTCACGACGGATGCGCCCACGGCTGCTGAGGCCTTGATCGAAATCGCCGGGCGTGCCTGCTACATGTCGTTTGGGAAGGGCCGGAAAAGCAATCGCGAGTATCTGGAAAACATCCTCTCTTCGAAGCACGGGAGCGTGCTGGAGCACGCCGTATGGTGCCTGCTGATCACCGGCGTTAGCCGCGCGCTCACGCACGAACTGGTCCGCCACCGCGCCGGCTTCGGCTATTCGCAACTTTCCCAGCGCTACGTGGATGAGAGTGAGGCGCGTTACGTGGTGCCGCCGCTCTACCAGGAAGACCCGGAACTGCGCCAGAAATGGCAGCAGACCATCGAGAGCATCCGCAAGGCATACGCCGACTTGGCGGAGGCGACCACTCAACACGTGCAGCAGACACACCCGGAAATGGCCCCACGCGACCGGCGCAAGTGGGCGCGGCAAGCGGCTCGCTCCATCCTTCCCAACGCCACCGAAACCAAGATTTTTGTGACCGGAAATTCCCGCGCCTGGCGGCACTTTCTGGAATTGCGCGGCAGCCCGCACGCCGACACGGAGATTCGTTTGCTGGCTGTCGAGGTCTACCGCATCTTCAAGAAAGAAGCCCCGAACATCTTCCAGGATGTCGAGCTCGTCGACGAGCCCGACGGCATGCCTTCTGTTCGGGTCGTGCATTCCAAAGTCTAACGTGCTTTCACTTCTGGTCGGCCATCCCACAGGAGGGGCGCCCAGCTTCATATTCCGCCAGACCTCGAGGATCACACGCGCAGCCACACCTTGTACCTATAGCGGACTGATCTCTCCTCGCCGGCCTTGAGGGTAATCTCCCAGCTCAGACGTGACATTGGGTTGTCCACCGATATCGCCTCTCCCAGCTTCTCCGCCTTTCCATCATCGGTCTGCGACTCCACGCTCCCGCGCAGGGTTTTTGCAATGCTGAGTTGCACTTCCTTGCTTTTGTAGTTTTTGATTTTCAACGTCCCTTCGACCGTCACCTGATCGTAGGTATACCCGCGCCGGCGCTGCACGTTTTGCTGCCGCTCGACCTCTTGCTCCTCATGGCTGGCGCGAATGTCCGTGGCAATCGTCAGCTTCAGGGTCGACGTGGCGCCTTTCGGCGTGTACGGTAGTGTGTCCTGCGACACCGGCTTCGTCCCCGATATCGCCATCGCCGGACCACTCGTCCATGGGAACTTCGTCGTATTCTTCACTCGGAGGGCGTGCCAGATGTTGCTTCTTCCGGTCTGGTCTGATCCTCGATCGCTCTGATTGTTTTGTAAATTCCCAAATCCATCCACGCGGGGCTGGTCCTGCACTTCCCACTGATAAATGTGCTCGTAGTTTACACTTGCCGTAAATACGTTGTAGGTCGCGCGTTCGCCTCGCGCCAGTGTGACCCCGCCACGGGAATACAGGAAGAGGTCCTCCTCCGGCGCGCCGGCCAATTCTTCAACCGCGGTTTCAAAACCGGGTGCGGGCGTGATCATCCCACTGGCCACTCCACCAACGTCCATGTTCACGCTGGCCTGCGCCATTAATGAGTTCGAGTAGCGGCCGTTGAGCGGGCTATCCTTCCGGCTGGCCGCCTGCATGAAGTCCAGCAGTGTCTGCTGCAAAGCCATGGGCGAAGGAATGTGGGCGTAGGCAAAGTTCGGCACACCGACTACAAAGAAGAGGTCCGCATCCTTCAGGTCCTCAGCGTCGTCGACCACAACCGCCTGCATGGTAATCTGTGCGGTCCGGTCGTCCTGCAGCGACATGAGATACGAGGGCGTCCATCCCAATCCGTTCTCCAGGTACCCCATCGTCAGGTTGGCGTGGCGCGTTGCACCCCGGACCTTGAATCGCAACGCCTTCCGTTCCTCCTCGCGCTGGGTCTGGAGCACGGGATCCGCTGGCAACGTTACCTGCGTGACGTTGCGGAAGTACAACGCCAAGAGCTTGCCCCCCACCTTCAGGAGCAGAAACTCCGGCGCGACCGGCACTGGGGTCGATGCCGTGCTCACCACCGAATAGGGGTTCTCCGCCGAAGCTGCGGACGCTGATGCCAACACCGGCGCCGGGTGCTCCGCCTCGCGGAATCCCACAATCTCTCCCGAGTACTCTTTCTGATTGTTGTACTCCACCGTGACGACTTTCCCCGCATTCGCCAAAAGCACATCCGCCAACGCCGTCAAGTTTTGTTGCCCGGCCACCCTGTAGCGGTAAGCAACAACCTCATCCAGCGACGTCCCTGCGTCATTCGGCGTAATCCACAGGGAGCCCAGAGTCGCATTGGGGATGGGCGTGATTCTCCCCGCACCATCCTCCAGACGCACATCTCCCTGCTTCACGACGAATGCCAGCCCGTTTTTGAACGCAGCCACTGCCGACGTTTTGAATTCGCTGTCCGGAGCCTCGCCCGAGCAGGGCGCGAGCGTCGCAAGCATGCATAAACCCGTAATTATTCCCATTCTGCAGGTGTGCCTCATGTTCACCTCCGCGAAACCCAGTGTCGGGGCGATTATGCAGGAATGCACGCTGAGATGCCATAAAAGGCTCAGCGGGAGCCTGATCACGCGCTCTTGAGGTAAGCCCAGGTTTCCGGAGCAGACGGAATTGAGATCGAAATGCGGTGGCGCAGCGGGGCAAGTTTCTGGGCGAGCAGCCGCAGATCCTTGGGCGCGGCGTGGGTTCCTTCTGCGATGACCACCTTGACTTGCGCATCGGTCCCGCGCAGATGGGCGAGGATGCCGGCGGCCAGGCGTTGCGCGCTGGCGCGGTCCAAGGCTCCTTCGATCTTGACCAGCGTGCTGTGCAGTGCCCGCTCCATGCTCACGCGCAGCGAACCGAGCTCGCCGGGACGCAGGGCCCAGCGAGTGGTGCGGTAGGCACGGCGGACCAGCTTGGGGTGTTGAAAGGAATCGTGGCTCAGTGTGAAACGTGTCCACGCGGCCGCCGCGGGCGCAACCCAGGAAAGCACGCGCGGGCCCAAGCGGGGCGGACCGAGCGAAGTTCGAATCTCCGTTTCGAGACGCGCCGCAGCTTCCGGGGTCGGGCCGACGCGCTTCGCCACGCGGAAAACCGGATAGGCACGTCGAATCTCCTCCGCCCAACGCGCGGCTTTGGCGCGCAAATAGGCTGAGCTGGAATCGTGGTAACGCTTCCAGCCCTGGAACCAGACTTCCACGGATCGCAGAATGGAAGGTCCATTCACCCGGAAGTCCGTGTCGAAACCCTCGCGCTGCAAAGCCTCAATTTCGCCCGCCGTCATCGCCGGATGCACGACCATGGACGTGAAGCCGTCGCAGGCGCGGTAATAGCTCTCGAGGTCCGCCGCCATGTCGGGCCGGAAGCGTCCTTCCTTCATCACGCGCTCGAAAAAGGGTGTGCCCGGCGTGGGCCCATAGATGAGGAATTGCGTATAGGTCGGCCGGAGCCCCAGGAATTCCGCCATCTCCTCACGAATGATCTGGGGATTGTGATAGTCGAACCCCAGGATCATCGACGAGAGCACGGTGATGCCGTGCGAGCGCAACTCCGGAATCAATTCCTCCACCGGCTTGCCCTCTTGCTTGGCATATCCGGAACGTTTTCCCTCATAACCCACCCAGACCCCGTCCACGCCGGTCTCCAGCAGTTCCTGGGGTGTGAATCGGCTCAAGGCCTTGACGGAAGCGAAAGCGAAAACCGAGAGGGGTGTGCCGCGCGCGAGCACCAGCTCCCGCAAGCGTATGGCGCGGTCCTTGGCAAGCAGGAAGTCCTCGTCCAGAATCGCCAGGCTCATGTGGGGGTCGATCTCGAGATAGCGCTCGATGACTCGAAAGATGTCGTCGCCGGTGGGTAGCAGCCGAATGTGGCGGCGCTTGAAGAAATGCGACGTGCAGCAGAAGTCGCAGCCATTGGGGCACCCCAGCCCCGCGAAGATCACACCAGTGCGGTCCATGGGAACCGAGAAGACCTTCAAGTTGAGCGTCACCAGGGGATGATCGTAAGGCAGGGGCCGGGGCGCCTCGCCCAGAAGCGCGCGGAAGTAAGCAACGCCCTCTTCACGGCATATGTGGTCGCCGTAGGGAGCCAGCGTCTGGTCATCCAGAACCGTTCCGTAACCGCCCAAAACGATCTTGGCCGCCGGCGCGTGCTGGCGCACCAGCGCCACCGCTTCCTTCATGCGATGGAAAGTAACCAGGTTGAAGGAAATGCCGACGTAGTCCGGACCCTTGCGCAGTTCACGAATCAGCTCGCGGTGCGAGGGATAGTGCAGAACCACCGCGGGCGCATCCAGATTGGCGGCAATGTAGTCGAGGGCATAAGTGAAATTCACAGAGCGGGGGCTGAAAACCCCCTGCGCGCGCGTGATCTGCCCGTGGAGCACTTCGTAGCCCACGCTCTCACCATCTCCGTGCGCGGCCCCGATGGGACGACAGATACTGGTCAGGAGAACTTTGGGACGGCGGGACGAGGGGCCAGCCTGCACTGTACTCCTCTGGGATTCTTCTCCCCAGGGCGTGCCCCGTCCGGTCCCCATTTTTGTCTGCATCATTACCTCATGTGCAAAGGCTTGTAAAGCCTGCAGCCACGCGTTGGCGAGAACCACTTGGCATCAGTCCGATTTCACGGCGACGAGTGCCCTTGGTGAGGTCCAACTTATAGTGTCCACTGCGCCGGCAGCGCCGTCAAGAGAAACCGCGTTGCCGTCTCCCGTCGCTAGCCGGCAGCGGAGAAGCTCGCTCCCCACAAACTCCACAGTACGGGCATTCTGGAATCAACCTCGGATTCCGGCAGCCTTACGGTAACGAGACATGTGTTCCTGAAGCTCGCGGTTGTTGGGTTCGAGCGCGAGCGCCTTGTTCTGGATATTGACCGCCTCTTGATAATCCCCATTGGCAAAGTGCGCTTCCGCAAGAGTATCGATGTATCCTGCCACTTTCCAATGTGTCAAATCGACGGCGCGCTGGGCGTGGTCCAGCGCGGCTTTGGGATCACGGTACTTGAGGTCTTCACTCGTGGCGTAAAGCCAAGCCAGGTTATTGTGCGCTACTGCCAGGTTGGGTTCAAGGCGCAAGGCTTCCTGGTAGTGGGCGATGGCGTCGGCAAAGAGTTTTTGTTCCGCGCACAGTTCCGCGAGCAACGTCTGGGCCTCCCCGGTCTGAGGGTTCTTCCCGAGTGCCGCTTCGAAGGCCTGCTGCGCCTTCGGGAGGTCTCCCTTCATGCGATAGGCCATGCCCAGCCGGAGGCGGGGCTCAGGGTCGTCCGGGAGGCCTAGAAGGACTGCTTCGCTGTACTCTTGGATGGCCTGGTCGTACATCCTCTGCGCGAGGTACAGCGTGCCCATTTGTTCGTGAGGCCGTTCATCATGGGGACCTCTGCGCGCCGCTTCCTGAAAGCTCTGCAGCGCGCGATCGTATTGGTGCGCGACTTCAAACTGAGTGCCTTGCGCCAGCAGATGAGTCACGGCTTCGGAAATCCGATAGTCGTTCACCGTCGCCGTCATAGCGAGGAGCACCGTAGCGATTGGAAGCAACACGATCGCTTGCAAGTGCTGCTCACCCATCTTGTCTCGCAGGAGACTGGGTTCCAGTGGTGGAATGAGCAGAGCCAGCAGGGCGCCGGTGAGTAGCCCGCCGAGATGTCCCCAATTGTCGATCCCGCGCACCGTGAATCCGAAGGCCAGATTCAGGACAATGAAGGGGATCATTCCTTTGCCGAAAGCCCTGCCCCAGCGCGGAGGAATCACGTCGCGGTGGACGTAGCCCGTAACGAGCATCGCGCCGGCCACACCGAAGATGGCCCCGGAGGCGCCGGCGGCGATGTGCGTTGACACAGTCATCGAGAGGAGCGAACTGCCGATCCCCGCGGCGACGTAAAGCGCGGCGTAGCGGCCGTAACCATACACTCGTTCCAGGATAGGCCCCAGGATAAAGAGAGCGTAGCCGTTCACGAGCAAATGCAGCCAGCCGATGTGAAGGAACATCGGCATCACCAGGCGCCAGTACTCGCCTCGCCGCAGCAAGGGGCCGTAAGAGGCGCCGAATTCGAGTAGAACCCGGGGGTCTTTCGATCCCCCGGCAAGACTCATCCAAATAAAGAGCAGGAGGTTTATGGCAAGGATGGTGAAGGTGGCGACGGGCCAGGACCGGCGTACGGCCACCTCGTGACCCTGCGGGTCAGCGGGCGAGATTAGAGGTTGATCGGTCATGAATCACAATCGAACAGCAGAACCTTGCAGCACAAATCGACAATTATACCATCTCGCGCCGTGCCTTAACCCGATCCGGCGCTGCCCCGGCCGCCTCTCGCTTCCAGATCGTCACTTTCCCAGAGAAGCCCGGGCCGTGCGCACGGCTTCCACGTATTTGCGAGCGTTGGCGGAAATCACGTCGAGCTTGCCTTCGCGCAGAGCCTTGATGTCAACAAGTTCGCCGCCCACAGCGACCGCGGCCGCTCCTGCCTTGATGAATTCGGGGGTCGTCTCGAGATTGACTCCGCCGGTGGGCACGAATTCAATCTGCGGAAAGGGGCCTTTGAGCGCCTTGATGTATTTGGGGCCGCCGACGGGTCCGCACGGGAAGATCTTCACCAGGTCTGCACCCGCCTGCCACGCAGCAAGGATTTCCGTGGGCGTCAAAGTTCCGGGCATGCAGGGCTTGCTGTAACGGCGGGCCATCTCAATGACGTGCAGGTTGAGCGCGGGTGTGACGATGAATTCCGCTCCTGCCAGCAGCGCGATGCGGCAGGTCTCCGGGTCGAGGATCGTGCCTGCCCCCAGCAAGACTTTGTCGCCGAATTTATCCGCTACCTTCTCCAGCACGCGGATGGCGTTTGGAACCGTCATGGTAATTTCGGCGATGCCGATATTGCCTTCGATAATGGCCTCCGCTGCGCGCAGAGCATCTTCCGGCGAAGGCGCGCGCACAATCGGCACCAGGCCCACTTCCCGAATCAGTGCGAGGGATTTTTCCTTTGACCAAGCCATGCCTATCTCCCTTCCCCTTAGTATGAATTCAGAGCTTCACATCGGCTGTGCCCGCCGGCCGTTTTCAGCGCGCGACGCGGAGGCTCGAGCCCTTGAGCAGACTCTCAACTTCCGCCAGCGTCGCCCAGTTAAAGTCGCCCGGCATCGAGTGCTTCAGCGCACTAAAAGCGTTGCCGTAACGGACCGCCGCGTCGTAAGAACCTTTCGTTAATCGCCCGTAGATGAAGCCGGCGCTGAAGGAATCGCCGCCACCCAGACGGTCCACAATTTCCAGTTCGTACTTCACGTCGTCATAGAATTTGCCGTCCGCGTAAGCGACGGCAGTCCAAGTGTTGCGCCACACCAGCGGGTTCTCTCGCAGGGTAATGGCCACGGCGTGGAAGTGGAATTTCTCCTGGAGTCGCCTTGCCACTTCTTTATACGATTCGGCGGAAACGTGCGTAAATCCTTTCTCGTCCGTCTTCCCTTCCGCCCTGATCTTGAAGACCACGTTCGTGTCTTCTTCCGTGGTGATCAGGACGTCCACATGTTCCATCAGAGGCTCCTGCACGGACTGGGCTTTTTCCGGCGACCACAGTTTGCCGCGATAATTGAGGTCGTAGCTGACCGTGAGGCCCGCTTGCTTTGCGGCTTGCAACGCCTCGCGCGTGACGGACGCCGCGGAATCGCTGAGCGCCGGCGTGATGCCGCTGGTATGAAACCAGCGGGCGCCTTCCATGACTTTCTGCCAATCCACTTCGCCCGGTTGGATGGCGCTGATGGCGGAATTCCGGCGGTCGTAGAGCACGGAACTGGCGCGGGGCGCAGCGCCGAACTCCAGGAAGTAGAGACCCATACGGGACTCGGCGTCGGACGCCCATACCAGATGCGACGTGTCCACGCCGGCCTGGCGGGAGCGGTCTTCCGCCAGGCGTCCCAAAGAATTCTTCGGCAGCCGGGAGACCCAGGCACTCTTCAAACCCAGGCGGGCGACGCCCACGGCGACGTTTAGCTCTCCACCGCCGACTTGGACGTCCAACGTGGAAGTTTGCTCCAAGCGCTGGAAGTGCGGGGGCGAAAGGCGAATCATCGCTTCGCCAAAAGTAACGACATCAGACATGATATCCTCCACGAGCGGGTCGGATCCCACGAGTAATCGGACACTATAGGATGTCCCGGGTAGATTTGCAGCCCCTTTTCAAGGTGCGAAGCCCACGCTGCCCTTCGCTCCCCATCCTGAGCCGTTCGCTGTCTCCCTGCATCCCCCCCCCCGGGCTGTCATCCCGAGCCTTGCGAGGGATCCCGCCCAGGGTGCCTTCCCGCCCTTTTCGTGTCATTCGCCAATCGCAATTCGTCACTTGTATGCTCAATAACTACCTTTTTTTTCAGAAATATAATGGCTAAGTTACTCTAACTATCTTATTTTTCAACAATATAATGGCAAGGCTTAAAACTGACATTTTTCCTACATTTGTTTTCAATAACATAATGGGTCTATCCTTCATTTTTGCCCCCCGTTTTTTTTCGCTACTTTGTCACCATTAATTAATCAACTACTTTATTTTCAATGATATAGATTTTTGCACGATTTTCGCTGTTTAGCGCTAACTCCTTTTCGTTTCTAGCACATAATGGCTAGCCGCGGTGTTTTACAGTGGCGCCTTGGTTTTAATGAAGCTCCGTCGTCCCTATGATCTATGTTCACGATCAGTGTTGGCCGGTGGCCAGATCGTAGCTCCGCGGGTAGGCCCATGCCTCTATAGTAGGCACAATATTGAGGGGGTTGTAAAGGGGGGGGCGGCGATTTGGTGGCTATCGGTAGGCACAAAATTTTGACATCCGTCAGAATCTTGCCATTTCAGGATGCAAGATGAAGCTATGTCACAAGTAACCGGGCATTTTAGCTGATTTAACGCCCCGACTTACCAGAGCAGCTCTTCCATCGCGGGGTGGCTGCGGCGGCGCGACCAAGCGGGATTCGGATCACCTTGTTCGACGCGCCAAGAACCCCGCCCCGCTGGCAGAGCGGCAGCCTGTCCTGAATAGAGCGAAGGGGCCAGAATGCGCTGGCACTGGCAAGAAAAGAGCAGGGTAGTTTTCAGGGCGAGATCCCTCGCGAGGCTCGGGATGACAGCGCGGCGGGAGGGGCCCTGCATTGCCATACAGTAAACTCGTGTTTTTCTAGCAAGGATCTTTGCGCACTTTACAGGGCCGAATGCGTTCACCCCAGAAGCCAAAACCGGACGATTGCATTCAGAGGCGGTCGGCTGTACGTTAGTGGTCGGCTGAAAAATGGAAACCGAAATTCCTCTGGAAAGCACAACGGTCCATGGCTGTCGGGACAAGCACCTTGGAAACCGGCACGAGTGTTTGACGCCTAGAGCAGAAGCGCGAATTCCGGTGTGGGCTCTAATCCTCGTGCTCGGGTGCAGTTTCGCCCACGCGGACGTGCGTAGCGCCGAATCAATACCGGTGCTCGAGCGCCAGGCACAACCGGAAGAGCTGCTCGCCTATCCGCCAGACGGGCAGGCCGTTGCGGTCAACCCCCCGGGGTTCTGCTGGACACCTCATGAGGGGGCGAAGGTCTACCGGTTGCAAGTAACAAAGCTCGGCGAACCAACGCAGAACGTTATCTCGACGGCCCCTTTAGCTTCGACGGCTTTCCCCCCTGCCCAAACGCTTGCTCCAGGGAGCTATTCCTGGCGGGTTTTTTATCTCGGTGAGAACGGAGTAGTGTTCGGCACAAGCAGAACCCGAACCTTCACCGTACGTCCGGGACTGCCGGAGCTGCCCATGCCGGACGTGGCGCGACTCAAGGCCGAATTGGGCGACGCCCGTCCCCGTTTGCTCCTGGCGGGTGACCGGTTGCGTAGCCTCCGCCAAGCCATTGCCGAAGGCCGTCTCAGCGCATGGGGTGCTTTTCTGGAAGCCGCCGCACGCGCCGAGGAAGAGAAGCCGTACCCCGAGCCGCGCCCCTCCGGCCATGGTCCGTCGACATCTGCGGAGTACCTCCAGATTTTCAGATCGGGGAAGGTCGGAAGCGCCCACCTTGTTCGCCTGGCTCTGGCTTACCGAATTACGGGCGAGAAAAAGTACTTGGATGGGGCGCGCCGATGGTTGATGGCGCTCGCCAGTTGGGATCCGAGAGGGATCACGAGCCATCGCTTACCCCAGCCAAGTGGCGGAGAGGGCAACGATGAAGCTTCGATGCCCATGCTCGAGAGGATGTCGCTCGCCTGGGATTGGATGGGTGACCGGCTATCGCCAGAAGAGCGAGGCGAAGTCCTTGTTGCTATGCGGGAGCGCGGCAATCAAGTGCTGGAGACTTTACAGAAAGAAGACTTCCTTTCTCATCCATTCGAAAACCACGATGGTCGCGTCTTGGCCTTTCTGGGCGAGGCGGGCTTGGCGTTTTTGGGCGACATCCCGGATGCCGGCCGCTGGCTCGACTATGTCCTGCGCTGTTATCTCACCTGTTATCCCTCCTTCGGAGGGGACGAAGGCGGCTGGGCGCAGGGGATCAGTTACTGGTCGATCTATCTTTACTGGCTGACCGGTTTTGTCGAAGCTCTGCGTGAGGTGACCGATGTTGATCTCTTGCGCCGCCCTTTCTTCCGCAACACCGGGTATTTCGGTGTGTACGCACATCCGCCTTACGCTCCCAGGGGCGCGTTTGGCGACGACTCTTATTCCCCGCCTACCAGGCCGGAGCAGATGCTGATCGATTTTCTGGCTGATTCGCTGCGCGATCCCATTCTGAAGTGGCAGGCGCAGTCGATCCGAGTGCCTGCAAACATAGCGGCGGATCCAGACGAGTGGTATATCGGTGACGTGATTTCCATCTGTAGAGCAGTGGATCGAGCCCCGGCGCTGCGCCCCGAGCCGCCGACGCGGCTTGAGGGTTCGCGTCTCTTTCCGGATATTGGCTGGGTGACCATGCACTCGGCGCTGGGCGACGCCGCCAACGACGTTTGGGCCTTATTTAAGGCCAGCCGCTTCGGGTCGTTCAGCCACAGCCATGCAGATCAAAACAGTTTCCTACTGAATGCCTATGGGCAGGCTCTGGCGATCGACAGTGGGTACTACCCCGAGTACGGCACCCCCCACGACGAGCTGTGGACCCGGCAGACCCAAGCGCACAACGATATCCTGGTGAATGGGCGAGGTCAGCCACCTTACACTTGGGCTGCCGGAGGGCGCATCGAAAGTTTCGAGCAGCATGGGCTTATTACGATCGTGCGCGGGCAAGCGGCGGAGGCATACAATCTGCCGCAGCCGGAGGGCGTAGCGCGACTCTGGCGCCAACTTCTCCAGGAGCCGCTTCCCCCCATGGAGCCGACGGTGGAGAGCTTCGAGCGCACGCTGGTGTTCGACGGATCGCAGGCCCGGCCACTGCTCTTCGTCAGTGACTATGTGAGAACCACGGGGGCGGCAAATTTCGACTGGCTGTTGCATAGCTTAAGCTCCATGCAAACGGACGCTCAGTCAGGTTCGATAAGCCTTAGTAACGGCAATGCCAGGCTCGAGGTCCGACTGGTTTCTACGGAGCCCTTGAGTTTCTCGGAAGGCAGCGGATTCCCCATCCCGCCGGAGCCTGTTATAGATACCGCGTACCCCAACCCGCCGGCGGAGACCCAGTGGCACCTCAAGGTTCACAGCGAGCATCCGGCGCGCGAGACCAGATTCTTGGCCGTGTTGGTTCCGTATCGAGCCTCCGAGCCACCCCCCGAAATAACGGCCCTCCGATCTTCCAATGCCCGAGGGTTTCGAATCGGTGATTGCGAAGTGGCCGTCTGGTGGGGGGAAGGGAAGCGTGGTGTGATTTCGTTGGACGGATTAAAGGGTAATGGGCGGTTGGTAGTGAGCGTCGTCCAGGGTGGCATAGCTCAACCCTTCGTCTCTGAGTGAGGCCGGCATTAAAGGGACAGCCGTTTTCTGTCGCGACGCGTCTTGCGGCATCAGCCTCCTGCCGTCAGCCATCTTGCGGCTAGCTTTTTCGGTAAGGTCGTTTTATACTTCCTCGCGCTGTTAGTTATCATTCCTGCATGGCAAAACTTGACTGCCTGAAACTTCATGACGCTGAGATCTTTGAAGAAGTCTTCCGGTAATCTCTATGGGGGTGGACCATGAACGAACCGCAATCGTCACCAGGTAAGCCCAACCGCGACGATGAAAAGAAGCGCCAGGAGCAAAGTCGGCGTCAACTTCATTTCGCGATCGGTTACTTGATCACGAGCCTCATTGTCTTGTGGCTGTTCCAGGTGTTCTTCTTAAGTCCTGCCCGGAACACCGAAATTCCATACAGTGAGTTCAAGCAAAAACTGGCTGGCGGTCAAATCGTAAAGGTGACCATCGGCGAGAAGAGCATCAGTGGTGAGATGAAGAATCCCACATCGGGTGGGACTCCTCCGGTCGTCCCATTCACTGCCGTACCTGCGCCTGCCGGCGACCCCAAGCTGATTGAAGAGTTACAAGGCGCCAATGTAACTTACAACTTCGAGCACCCACCGAACCCCCTGGGGGGCATTTTGCTCCAGTACTTTCTGCCGCTCGTGCTCCTCGGCGCTTTCTGGTACATGGCCTACCAGGGAGCGGGCGGGGGCGCTGGGATGGGCAGTATGTTTGGGGTCGGCAAGAGCAAAGCGACCGAGGTCAAGCCCGAGGATGTTACGGTCAACTACAAAGACGTGGGCGGAGCGGATGAAGCCATTGCTGAGCTCCAGGAGACCATTCAATTTCTGAAAGAGCCAGAGCAATTCGCAAAACTTGGCGGGCATATTCCCAAGGGCGTGTTGCTCGTCGGGCCCCCGGGCACCGGCAAGACGCTGCTGGCCAGAGCCACGGCCGGGGAGGCCAAGGTTCCGTTCTTTGAGACCACGGGCTCCGAGTTTGTCGAGATGTTTGTGGGCGTGGGCGCCGCCCGCGTGCGCGACCTGTTCGAGGAGGCGCGCAAAGTGGCTCCGGCGATCATTTTTATTGACGAGATTGATGCTATTGGTGAGAGTCGGGGAGGCGCGGCGCGCATGAACGCCAATGACGAGCGTGAGCAGACTCTTAACCAATTGTTGGCTGAGATGGACGGCTTCAAATCTGACAGCAGCGCTCCCGTGATTATGATGGCCGCCACCAACCGGCCGGAGGTGCTGGACCCGGCACTTCTGCGCGCCGGCCGCTTTGATCGCCAGATCGCCATCGGCAATCCCGATCTCATTGGCCGAGTGCAAATCCTGCGGATTCACAGCAAGGATCTAAAGCTGGCGGCAGACTTTGACATGGAGCAGGCCGCCCGGATGACGGCTGGCTTCAGCGGCGCTGATCTGGAGAATGCCATGAATGAGGCGGCATTAGGCGCTGCCCGGCGCAAGGCCACGGCAATCACCCTGAATGATTTCGAGACTGCGATCGAACGGGTGGTTGCGGGTTCCGAGCAAAAAAGCCGGGTAATGAACCCGCAGGAACGGACTACGGTGGCCTACCACGAGGCGGGCCACGCGCTGGTGGCGGAACTGGTGCCGCATGGTGAACCGGTCACCAAGATCAGCATCGTTCCCCACAGCCGTGGCGCTTTGGGCTACACCATCCAGACGCCAACCGAAGACCGCTATCTGCTCTCGGTCGACGAACTCAGGGACAGGATCGCCGTTATGTTGGGCGGGCGTGCCGGCGAAGTCGTGCAGTTTGGGACCATCAGCACCGGAGCCAGTGACGACATTCAGCGGGCGACTGATCTGGCCCGTCGTATGGTCACAGAATTTGGCATGAGTGAAAAGCTCGGCTCGGTGCGCTACGCGGGTCAACAGCTCCAATACCTGGGGGGATCGGTCGAGGACAATAGCCAGCTCAGCCCAGAGACTCGTCAAGTGATCGACACGGAAGTCCAGCGCATCGTTACCGAACAGTACGGGCGTGCTCAGGGGCTGCTGAAGGAGCACCGGGCGGCTCATGAAATATTGGCCCAGCAACTGTTGAAGCAAGAGACGGTAAGCGGGAGTGACGTCAAAGCGGCGCTGGAGAATAGTCCGAGCCCGGCATCGCCTGCCGCTGGCACTCACTAAAGCTGAAGGCTTCATTATTCTCGCCGGACACCGCCTCGCCTTCACTTCCGATGTAGAGAGGAGGCCAGTGGCAGGATTGACGACGGTGCGCTGAGAGACAATTACGCGCGGTTTGGCGCTTGTCCCACCGCCACCCCAAGCTAAACCGTCGCCGGCTCAACCTTGACGTATTGAACCAGAATCAGGGCTAAAGTCCTGGGTTGCCAGAAGGGGGTACCCCATGCGAGCCTTCAGCCTCCTCAGCAAGACTTGCCTGTTAGCCTTCATCATGCTTCTCCAAGACGGTGCGGGCCAAACGCCGAAATCGCCTCCGTTGATTCAACCGCCGGCCAGGCCAACGGCTCCGGAGCTGCCGGTGGTCGTGACCGGGCACGTCCACGTGCCACTGAACCCGGCCAAGCTTAAGGAGGAAGCGGACCAGCTCTCGAAACTGGCCCAGTCGATCCCAGCGGACGTTGATAAGGCGGCTAAGGGCCAGCTCGCTCAAGACTTGGCGGCCCGCTTGAAGCAGATCGAGAAGCTCTCCAAGCAATTAAGGCGCGAGGTTTCCCCGTAGCCGACACCGTCCCCGCCTGTGAATCCGCGGGACAGTAGCCAGCCCGGCGGGTTCCGGTGTCAAATCCACAAGCGCAAATTCACATCCCCGCCTGATCACGCACCGTAACGCGGCTTCTCGTCTCTTGCCTCCCTGATGGGTGGGGATGGAAATGACAAAATGCCTTCCACGTTTCGGCATTCTCGACATAGCACCATGTAAACAGGACACTGGGCCATGTAAATCTAGCGACTGGACGCATCCGTTGTTTCGGCAACGCTCATGGTTTCAGCGGCTTAATTTCAGGCAAATCTTGGAACCACGATTGCGAATAAATTGGTTCACGGAGTCTACGGTCGGACTGTTTCTGCCGCCCTATTTCTAGAGTGGCACTTGTGAGCCAAACTACTGAAGATACATTGGTTCGCAACGATGAGATGAACTGACCCTAGGAGGCAAAGATGCGCAAAGCAGTGCAGTTTCTCTTTATCGTATTATTCCTCCTGTTTATGGCGGGATGTGGGAGTCAATCCCAGGTCACCACGACCCCGGTAAGCACGAACCCAGCCGATGTGCCGGTCAGCCTGTCGATCACCGACACGCCACCTGCTGGGGTAACGGTTCTGTTTTTCCAACTGACCATTACGGGAGCCACTTTGACATCTTCGTCAGGGGGGACAGTTTCGCTTTTGAGCAGCGCCAATCCGATCCCAGTGAATATCTCTCAGCTCCTGACAGACACCGCTTTTCTCGGTAGCGCGAATGTACCAGCAGGAACTTACAACAGCCTGAGCCTGAATTTGGCCAACCCACAGCTCACGATCTTCAACGGTTCAGACTCCGCGATCGCCAGTACGTGTGCACTCAACACCGTGTGCCAGCTCCAGCCGAATACCAGTCCCTTGACGTTGACATTTCCCAGTTCTGGCGCTAGCTCCACGGCGCCTTTTCCTGTCACTCTATCGGCGAACTCGCCCCTGGCTTTTAAGCTCGATATCCATTTGGACGCGGTCATTCAATCGGACCTCTCCGTGAATCTTAACGCTACGAATGGGGTCACCATTTCGCAGTTGCCCGCACCTCCGTCGGGGATGCCGTTCCCGCACCTCGGCCACTTGAAAGGGACGATCCAAAGCGTCAACACCAGCGCCAGCACAAACGGGTTCACGCTCCAAGCCCGAGACGGCAGAACCTTTACCATCGATGTGAACAGCAGCACCACCTACAATTACCCTGGCTCGGTATGCTCGGCTGACAATTTTTCCTGCTTGGCTCCGCAGCAAATTGTCAAAGTTGAGGTGAGCCTCCAGACTGATGGAACCCTGCTCGCGTCTGAAGTCGACTATGTGCAGCTTGCTGGCCAGACGACAGTGGAAGGCAACATCATCCGCTTGAGCACCTCAGGCGGCAACACGCTCATGGATTTAATCCTACAGAATGGGCCGGCCGCATCCAGCACGCTTCCCTTGGGGCATCGGGTTACCGTGACCGTTCCGGCCGGTGCCGCTTATGCCATTGACTCCGGCAGTTTCACGCTTCCCGGCGGCCTGAGCTTTGCCAGCGCCTCAGACCTGATCGTGGGCCAGGAAGTGTCGGTCGTCGTCCAGGGATCAGTAACCACAGCGAGCGGATCAAACAGTTGGACTCCCTGGACTGGTCCGGCGCCGATCACTTTCACCACCAATAGTGTTACGCTCGAACCCAGCCAGATCACCGGGACGGTGGCAGCGCTCCCTACTCCTCAGGGTTCTCTGAGCTTCACTCTCGCCACAAAGCCGGTCTTTTTTGTGCCACCCTCTGCAACCCCTGGGGCAACTCCAGCCTGGGCGCCCGTTATAATCACGGTGGAAACCACGAGCGCCACGACCTTCACGAATTTCACTACGGACAGCCTTTCGGGGCTGGCTTTGAACGATATAGTTTCTGTAGGGGGCCGGATCTTCTCGACGCCGAGCGGCGCCACCGCAATCACGCAAGCGGCGGAAACGGTGGTCGATCGGCCCGGAGTAGTTCCACTTTTCTAACCCGGATTGATGACGCGCACGTTGCTCCACAACCACAGGGGGACCGGTTCGCCGGTTCCCCTTTTGTTTTCGCAAGGGAGGCGGCATAAACCTGCGGTGGCAAAGTTCATGATAGTTCCGGATTGCGGTGCAGGATCTCTCGCCGACCATCGCGATTGGCCTTAGCGAGGACGTCACGCTGCGCAGTGAGGGGGGCGCGACCGACACGGGTAATCGAAAATAACGGATCGGCCTTTGCAAGCAAGATAGAAAGCCTCAAGCCTCATGTCTTAAGCTTCAGGCGGCTCTTGTTTGCTTCCAGGAAAGCTCGCAGATCCTCTCCGGCATCAAGGAGCCTGGTCCATTGCTCGTAATATAATGTGACCGGGAAGCGCCCCAATCCATAGACGCTCACGCCGCCTTTCTCGCCTACTCTGAATTCCAACTTGCCGCCTTTCTTCGCCTCGACCTGTTTCTCAAGGTCGGCGATGCGGGCCAGCAACTCTTCCTTCGTTGGCTCTGCCATTGGAATCATCCTCCTGTCGTCGCCATAACGGCGCCGTGTGAGTGTTCACTCTCAGGCTGCGTTTCCAGGACTACGGATCGATCGTCAGCAGGGAGGTCGCGCACGTCACCAAATTAATGGAACCGCATGATAGCTGATTTCCTCGTATCGACATAGTGGGCCTTTTCGTGACACATGCTCCGGTCTCATCCGCCTCACCCGCGCCTCCTATATTTATGCAGATTCCAGCAATTGCATCATAAGCGGAAACGTTCCATAAGCTTCATTCTAAACCCCTTGGGTGTGCGGGCGAGGCCTCAGCTACGATTCGGAAGGAACGAACCGTAATGTGAATGTGGCGTTACCTACCTTGGCGCAGTGTCTGGCCGCCACGCCATTTACCCCGCCTGACCCGGACGTGCTGCCGGGCGCCACGGATGTCGCTGCTCCCGATGGGCCTGACGATGAGCTCAACACAGGCTATTTCTGGGACCAAGCCAAGCGGGCCGGCCTTTCCATCCGCAATTACGAATTCTTCATCGATCTCGCCCGTTACAATCTTGCCAATCCGTACGACGTGTTGCTTGGTATTCCCGAGCTAACCGATCCTTTCAGCACCAAGAGCCAAGTGGCCTATCCCACCAACGGTACGCTGGCGCCTGTGAGAGACATCTACTTCCACGGTTTCGATAACTCCCCCGAGCAATGAACAAATCGGTGCTGGAGCGCCGCGAAGGGTGTATGCTGTGAGGCGGTTGGGAGCTAAAAAGGGAAATACCGGTTCACCCCTCCGGAGGCAGCCATGCGCCGCACCCGCTTCATCAGCTTTCTGTTCCTCGTCGGGGCGCTCGCGTTCTTCTTCATCCCCGACTTTCGCCAGAGCTTCCGAGCGCCGCTCATCAGCATCCGCGCCGCCAATCAGTATGGTAAACATAGTCCAGGACGTGTTCTTAAAGATACTCCAGGAGTGGGAGGCCCGTTGCCCGCCAAAATGCTCGAGCAGGCCGCCAAGCTCGCTGAGGAGAGCCGCGATGGCCGGACGCTGGCCTTTGTGGCGCTGCGCTACCCCGCCGGCGCGGAAGGCGTCCGCTTGGCGGACGAGGCCGTCGCCTTGGACCCGCAATACACGTGGATTTACTATAGCCTGATCAGTCCTTATCGGGGAAAGGCTGATCCCATTTCTGATCAATGGCCCGCCAAACTCCAGGCCTGGGACCCCGACAATGCCGTCCCGTACTTGGCGGCCGCAGAGGGCATTCTCTACAAGAAGGGTGTCCACTGGGTGGCTCCCCAGGACTTGGCGAGCGAAAGCGAGTGGCTACAGGCGATGCAGAAGGCCTTCGCCGCTCCGCGCTATGACACGTACACGCTGCGCCGGTTTGACCTGGAGCGGTCGTGGCTGATCGAACACCGTCTGGCCCGCGCCGACACCCTGCTCTGGTCGATGGGAAGTTATCCCATCCCGGATCTCTTGAACGTCAGCAATTACGAATTGCTGGTGGAGAGGCTGGGCAGGGACGCGGAGAGGGCCAAGAAACTTCCGGAGGCCCTCAACGATTACTGGACCGTCGCGCACTTCGGCGAGCGCATGCAACTCTCGGGGGTTTCCTTGACCGAGGCACTAGAAGCGGCCGACGTCCAAGTTGATGCCTACGATCGCCTAGTCCCTCTCCTGCGCCAGATGAAGCGCACGGACGAGGCGGCCACCACCGACTACGCGCGGGCTCAGATGCACCAACAGGTGGAAACGCTCCTGGGGAGGGATCCCCTCGTGAAGAGCAGTAACTTCAATTGGGCCGCTTCCATGGTCCTTCTGTTCGCAGGCCTGACAGTGATTTTCGGCTTGCTCTCCCTGCTCACGGTAGGGTACGTCAACGCGAAGCGATGGATCCGCCCGGAGAAGAGAGGACTAATGTTCCAATTCCTGACGGTGGCAGAGAATTACATGCCGATCCTCTTCTTCCTCTCCTGCCTCAGCCTCTACATCAGTTATTACCCATTCGCCCAAAACTTCCACTACTACCTCACGGCGAGCGGAAACATACACGATCTGGGGCCGCTCTGGTACAACGTTTATCCCGCGCCGGGATTGAAGCCCGTGTACCAGGATCTTGACTTCGAGTACCCCTTCCGCACCTACGCTTTCTACGCTATTGCCGGGGCGATTGTTGTTTCCATCTACGATATACTGGCGCTGGCAAAGCGCCGGGGGCCGCAGCAGCCATGATCCCTAGGCGATGCCCTTCGCGTGCGGCGGGCACGCAAAAGAAGCAATTTGTCCCGTAGTGAGCGTCAACCTGGCGGAATTCAGCATCAGAACCTTCATCGAAGAAATCAGCCCTGATCCCGGTTCCAAATCACGCTGCCGCGTCCATGGAACTTGCGTCAAAACCTCCATGTCGGCAGCTTAGGCCAGTCCATTGTCCCTCGGCGTACTCCGCCCTGGCTTCCTTCAGGATGTGGATGTCTCGGTCGCACTTGCGCGGATCACATCCGCGGCTTCACCAAGGCTTGATAGATCGGGGGTTGGCTCAGCGCCTGCACATTGGGCTCCCCAGGGCCGATCCTTCGCTGGGTCATGCCAACAAAAATGAGATCGTTGGTGGGATCGACCCAGAACCAAGTGTCCGCCGCTCCCAACCAGAAAAAAGTGCCCTTGCCCACCACTTCGTCGGCTTCGAGCGGGTCCGTATAGACCGCGCAATCGTAGCCCCACCCCATGCCGGGCCTGATGATCGCCGGACCAATTGAGAACTCGCCGGTCATAAGATTGGAAGCGAGATGGTTGGTAGTCATGAGCGCAACCGTGGCCGGCGCGAGGATGCGCACGCCATCCAGCTCGCCGCTGTTCAGGAGCATCTGAGCGAAGCGCAGATAGTCCTCGGCGGTTGAGACCATACCGCCGCCGCCCGAGGGCATCGATGGCTTCGTCGCATAGTCGTCGGTGGTTGCGCCGGGCGCCGCGTTCACAACCAGTTCGCCGTTCTGGCCCGATGCATAGAGCGTGGCAAAGCGGTTCCGCTTCTCTGGGGGAACGAAGAAGCCGGTGTCCTTCATGCCGAGTGGTCCGAAAATGTGCTGCTGCATGAAATCGGGCAAGGACTGCCCCGATAGTTTTTCCACGATATAGCCCTGGATATCCATCGACGCGCCGTAGACCCAGCGAGTTCCCGGCTGGTAAAGCAACGGGATCTTCGCCAGCTTGTCGATCATGTCCTGAAGGGATCGTGATTGCCACACCTGCTGGTCCAAGTACATCTTATCGACCAGGCTGGTGCCAAAGAACCCGTAAGTGAAGCCCGCAGTGTGGGTCATCAGCTCGTGCATGGTGGGCGGATGGGCAGGGTCTTCCAGAATCATCTTGCCGCTCTCGTCCACGCCTTTGAAAACTTTCAGATGGGCGAACTCGGGGATGTACTTCGAGACCGGATCCAAAGGATGCCATTTGCCTTCTTCGTAGAGGATCATCATGGCAACACCAGTGACCGGCTTGGTCATGGAGAAGATGCGGAAGATCGTGTCCTTCGTCATCGGAGCGCCGCTCGCGAGGTCCTTCTTGCCGTAAGTCCTTTCCTCGACCACTTTGCCGTGGCGCGCCAGAATGGTGACGATACCGGCCAGGTGCTTCTGGTCCACTTCCTGCTGCATCACCGCGTGGAGCCGTTCGAGTCGCTCGGACGAGAAGCCGAGCGCCTCCGGCTTATTCCCGGCAAGATCGGGTGTCTTGTTGTTAGTCTGCTGAGCCTGGGTCTGATGCGTGCCGACGACAAAGAGCAGTCCGGCGAGGAGCGATAGGGCGAGACGCGAGTATCGTGTGTTTTTCATTTGCCTGACTCCTGTTTGATTTGCGGAGCTGCTGCAGATGGTCGAACACCCTGGTTGAGGCCGCTGCGCTCTTCAGGCTCCGCTTCCTGGGTCGGTCGCTGCAGCCACTCGTTTATTCTTGCCGTATCGATCCGTGCCCGAGGCAACCGATCGATTCGGTCACTGCGCAAAACTCTTAGCGCGGGAAGAGGCATATGATCGAGTCAGCTAAGTTTACCCAATCAAAGAGCAGATTGCACCTGGATCGCGTACTCGGAAGTAATCCACTTGGCCGCAAAAACCATTCAGAAAAATGACCCTCTACCGAAGATTGAGTTGATTGGGATGGGTAGGGACGAAGGCGTGTATACTCAGAGGTCTTGGAAGGCCAAAATGGAAATTCCAGTTCGGACAGGGAGGTCTTGTCATGCGGAATCGACTTGGACATTACTGGTGGGCGTTCTTGGTTTTGGCGGTTTTGTTTCTGCCTAGCTGCGAACAGAGGACCATCAGCCACATATTGGCCGACCCGCACCGCTATGCATAGCAGGAAGTCGGGGTGGTCGGTAAGGTGGTCAGGAGCTACTCGCTCCTGGGTCACGGGGCTTACGAAGTTGATGACGGGACCGCTCCCGCGTTGAGATCCACGCTGTCCAATTGCTCAAGTTACCCACCCAGCAGGGAGCCCAGATTTTGGGCGGGAATATTCAACGGCTCCTCGGCAAATAGGCCATTCAAGTTGAGCGACTAGTATCCTGACTGGAGCAACCCGCCATGGCTTCATGGCCAGGCTCGGATGTGATGTCCATTTAGGGGAGGGTGCAGTTCTGCAATGCATCAACCATGGAGTTTCCCAATCGCGAAAGATCGCTCTTATCGTGGTACTACGACGTGATGCTTTTGGGGTTGCACTTATTGCTCGTCAATTCCACAATTGCGGGTTGGACAATTGGCGTATAGTAGAAGGCTGAATCTGGGTTGAAGGGAGGTATAAACCGCATGCAAATCCAGCGCAAAGCGGGACCGAAACCCGCTGCTTCGGAGCCATCTCAGATGGAGAAAGGCCAGCTATCCCTGCGCTTCGGTGAAACCATCCCTGCCACCTTGCAGGCGGTCGAAAGAGTCGTCCAAAGCATCATGGCGCTGGCGAGTGATATGAAGTGTGGAGAAGGCCATCTCTCGGAGATCGAATTGGCTCTGCGAGAAGCACTCGCTAACGCTGTTATTCACGGGAACCGGCAAGACCCGTCCAAGAAGGTCGAAGTGAGATGCTTCTGCCAGCCCGATCGAGGCATGTTGTTGGTGGTCGAGGATGAAGGCGCGGGTTTTGATCCGAAGGAGGTCCCGGATCCCACCCAGGCGGAGCGCTTGTTCGAGAGCCATGGACGCGGCCTCTTCCTGATTCGGCGCACCATGGACCGCGTAAGGTTCTCGCGGTCGGGGAGAAGGGTCACGATGGTAAAGCGTCTTCGCCGCTGACTTGCCCCCAGTGTATGAGCGCCCACCGAAGGAACCGCCTGATCGCCCACGGCAGGTCACCCTCATGAACCGGCGCTGCGACTGTTGCCCAGCAGGCCCATCCCCCTCGCGGTCCTGCATGTGCGGCAGGGTAGCCCCCGTCATCTTCGTCTCCACCCCCCGGCCTTGCGCGAGAAGAAATACCTTGTGGAGGCCCTGAAGGAGATGGGGTACGAAAAGCCGCGCAAATCGCTACCGGGGCTCATCCATCGCCAGGATCTGGTCCGCCTTCACGCCGGAGAGGGTCTGTAAAATCCCGCTGGACCACCGTATCTCCACCTTCTGCACGGTCGTCTCCGGCCCCAGGCCGAAGTGTACCCGCTTGTCGCTTGCGGAAAGGTAACTGCTGGCGGTGGTCACCGTGGCATACTGCGCGCCTCGAGCGGTGACCACCTTTACTTCTGCCCCGATGGCGTCACGATTGCTCTTGTTCCCCGTCAGTTTCAACATCAGCCAATGGTTCGCCGTGGCCGTCTGGTTGAGCAAAATGTGCGCCGGGCCTTCGCTGGTCGAAACCACGGCATCCATGCGGCCGTCATTATTGATATCACCCACCGCCAGCCCCCGGCCGGGCCACGCCTGGTGGAAAATATCGCCCGATGCCGCCGAGACATCCACGAAGCCTTTGCCGGTGTTCCGGGCAAGAAACATCGGCTCGCGGTAGTGAATATTGGGGTTGACCAGGTCCACCGTGTCCATCACGTGCCCTTGCGAGGCGAGCAGGTCGATCCTGCCATCGTTGTCGTAGTCGATGAAGTGCAGGCCCATGCCGGAATGCTGCTCCGTGATGTTTCCCAGTCCGCTCGAATCCGTCGCATACTGAAAAAACCCCTTGCCCACGTTCTCGTAAAGGGCATATTTGTCGAGCGCCAGGTCGGCCACCGCCAGGTCCGGGAGTCCTTCATTGTTGTAGTCGGCAAAGTCAACACCCATGCCGGCATAGGTACGCCCGCTATCCGTCACCCCGACCCCCGCCAGCAGGGCCACTTCCTCGAAGGTGCCATTGCCCTTGTTGTGGTACAAATACCCCGGCATCGAGTCATTGGCCACGTTCGTATCGGAGAAGTGACAATCAAATAAGCGATTATTGGCGACTTGCAATGCAACCAGCAGATTGACGCCTGCTATAAACAGGCCGGCGAATTTCAACAGCGAGTAACGCAGTGGGAAACGCAAGCGGGAGCCCCAGAGGATAATTCCTGCGAGCCAAAGGCACAGGAAGAAAAGATCGATCGCATGTCCGGCAGGCGCCAGGCCCAGAGCCGTCTGAGCTGCTTGCCATTCCCATCCATCATGCCCCCGCCCAGTGAGAAGAAAACGAAGCGTGTAAAGGCCCGGAGGGAGAAGCGCTGCGAGGAGCGCGGCCTCTGCTTCTGGGCGCCGCTCTTGCAAAAAGAAGAGCGTTGCTCCCAACACCGCCAGCGCCGTTCCCACCGGTCCGCCCAGAGATACCCAAATCTCCTGGTTCCAGTACACCTGTGGTAGAAGGATGTACTCTCTTGCCAGCGTAGGCACAACGGGGATTCCCTGCATCCAACCTGCGACGGCGTGCCCGAATTCGTGTAGATACATTCCGGCGATTGTGGTTCCAGTAAAGACTAATGCATACCGGACGCTGGCTTTCATGATTGCGCCTTATGCCTCGCCGGAAACTTGCCTAGGGCTACCTTACGACCGGGTTGTGATGCGGTCAAGCTAAGCCGAAGCCATCTCCAGGTCCAACGACACCAACTGCGGGCATTCCAAAGCCGAGTGTGCAGCGATGATGAAGCAAAGGGATAGGGATTGTGCTAGCATCAGCGGCAGGATCAATCGTAGGTTCCAGAAAGAACTGCCCTCGGGCAGCGTCTTCCGGGCAAGATCACCATCGAATCGAGGAGGCGCAATCATGAGACGGGTAAGGGGAATGACCCTCCTGGTAGGGGTCGGCGTGTGGCTCCTTTTTGGGCCGCAACAAGTTCTCGCGCAGGCTTGCAAGGAGGAGGCATCCATGGTGGAGGGATCCAAGCAGGCTTTGGTGGAACTCACGCAGACGGTGAAGAAGGAAAGTCTTCCGGATTTTGGACGCCTTAACCACCAGAAGAGCGTACTGAACAAGCTCACCATAGAGAATAGCATGCTGGGAGAACTGGTGGGCTGCCTCGAAAAGGCCGCACAAGACACCACGGCGCCCAAAGAACAAGTGGAGGCTGCAAAAGCCCAGCATGATGCATCCGCCAAGTTTCAGGAAAAAATCAAGCACGAACGAAGCGCCATTAAAGATGCACAAGCGGCGACGGAAGCGAAAGCTCTTATCGAGAAACTAGACTTGACGCCCTGAAGATCAAATGGTCCGCCAGCAAGCACGGCGTGCGCGGTGACGAAGAAATATCAGTCAGAAAGAGAAGAGAGACCATCCGCTGCACAGCGCTGCAATGCAGCATCGTCAGCAGCATGACCAGTCAAGCCACAGACCAGACAGGTCCAGGCTACAATTGCTGAGAAAGCGCTGATATAATTTCCTCGCCGGATTCGAATTTTGCGTACAAAATCTTAACCGGGGATCTCCGGAGATGAACCATGCAGAGACCTAAAGTGGCCGTCGGAGTCTTCATCCTTTTATGCTTGCTGGCCGTGACCCTCGCCAGGACCAAAGAACCCAGCACCTCGAGCTTTGAACCCACCACCGTTGTTTTGAGCGCTGAACCGGTCTACCCGGCGATGGCGATGGGCTCCGGGACAGTTGTCCTCGCAGTCGGCATTGATGCTGCCGGTGAGATACAAGACGTGAAGGTCATCAAGGGTTCCGGTGGGGGGTTTGAATCTTCCGCGCGCGAAGCGATCAAGGAGTGGAAGTTCAAGCCTGCGATGCTGGAAGGCAAACCCATCCCGTCCGTTGTCACCGTCGCCTTCTCTTTCAGTTGGCCGGTCGTCTGCGGCGGGGGCCGTGGTAAGTGAGGTAACTTCTCATCGGTTTCTCTCTCTTGATGCCAGGCGGGCGCGGCACACTCCAGAATGGAATCGCTGGGTGAGAGGTGAATTAACATGAAACGCGGATTTGTACTGACCTTGTGGATAGCCACCTGCATCAGTGGACTTCTGTTGAGTGGTAGCGCTCAACAGCCTTCCCCGCGCACGACCAGTACGGCAGACAGCCACTGGACCATCGGCATCTATACCGGCGCGTCCCCCTTGCAGCTTTCACCCCCGCCGAATGTCAGGAACCCAGTGTTGACGGGGGCGGATGTCAATGACCTTGATGTCGATACCCTCGCCCATCCATTCATGGTCGTTGAGGGCTCGCGGTATTACATGTTCTTTACGGCTAAGGACCTCAAGACTGACAAGGGCGGTATTGGAATGGCGGAAAGCAACAATGGCCGGGAGTGGCGCTACAGGCACATTGTCATCCAAGAGCCCTTTGTCCTCGCTCATCCGTTCGTGTTCAAGTGGCAGAATGACTACTACATGATTCCGGAAGCCCATACGGAGACATCCGTCCGGCTGTACAAGGCGACGGCATTTCCCGACAAGTGGGAGTACCAAAAAGACCTGCTCACCGGCGATCATTTCATCAGCCCGACGTTGGTAAGGTACAAGGACATGTGGTGGATGTTCATCTGCGTTGAAGGAAACGACACATTGCGCCTGTTTTACGCGTCGGATTTCAAAGGGCCGTGGACCGAACATGTTCGAAGCCCCGTGGTTAAGAAGGATCTGCATACCGCGCGGCCTGCTGGCAGGCCATTCTTACTCGGTGGGAGGCTGTATCGGCTCGGTCAGGACTGTCTCCCGGTTTATGGATACCAGGTGCATGCTTTTCAGATCACGGAACTCAGCACCAGAGCTTACTCAGAAAAGATGATCGACGCTCCCGTGGTGAAAGCCTCATCGAAGGGCTGGAATGCCGAGGCCATGCATCATGTCGACGCTCACCAGATTGGTGAGAACCAGTGGATTGCGGCCGTCGATGCGCTCGGCAAGTGATTCTGCCCCTGGTGCTTCCTTTATCTTCATCAACATTCCTGCGTTCGCGAGAATGGCTGGTGTTTCGAAATGGATCCCATTCCAAATGAAACCACTCCAGGCGGGCGGGTGGAGGATTCTGCGCGTAGTCCCAATCCGGCGGCTTCTCCCACGGGGTGACGGCTTCCCTACAGGCTCTTGATTCTTTCCTGGCTGAGCGGGCTTGAAATCTGTTATAAAGGCCTGACTTGCCCAATCATGAGGACCGGGAGCTGGCCTGTGCGCAAACCAACTTGTGTACTTATCTTCACGCTTTGGATCGGGAGTGTGGTTGTTGCCCAGGAGCCATCCGCGCCTTCCCCGCTCGTGGACCGCGTTGGCCAGACCGGTTTCCTACAACTTGAGGCGGAGAGTTTCAAAAACCTCCCCCGCCAGCAGAAGGTGCTAGCCCACTGGCTTTCGATGGCAGCCATAGCCGTGAACCCCATCATTTACGATCAGAACTCCGCTTACGGCCTCGAACTGAAGCAACTGCTCGAGCAGATCCTGACGCATGCGCGCGGCATCGACCCGGCGGTGCTCAAGAAGCTCACGGACTACACCAAACTATTCTGGGCGAACCATGGGAACCACAACACTTTCACCTCGGAGAAGTTTCTACCGGATTTCACCTCTGAAGAATTCGCGGCCGCGGCCGAGCAGGCGTTGAAGAATCGCGCGCGCTTGGGCCCGCGGACGAAACTCCAGAAGGAACTCGCCGACCTGCGCCCGGCGATATTCGACGCGGACTATCAGCCTTACCTGACGGTGAAGAACCCCAAGAACGGCGAAGACCCGCTCGCCGCGAGCGGCAACAACCTCTACCAGGGCGTGCGGATGAGCGACCTCGGGGGCTTCCACGACAAGTACGCCCTCAACTCGCGCCTGATCAAGAAAGACGGCAGACTTCTCGAGCAGGTGTACCGCGCGGGCACTCCGGACGGCAAGGTTCCACCAGGTCTCTACGCCGATGAACTGAACCGGGCGATTCGCTATCTCACGATGGCGGTCCCTTACGCCGACGCGCCCAAGAAGAAAGTCCTGCACGACCTGGTCCGCTACTACCAAACCGGCGCCCCTGCCGACTGGCGGCAGTTCAACATCGACTGGGTGCGTGATGACTCCCCGGTCGACTTCACCAACGGCTTCATCGAGGTGTACAAGGACGCGCGCGGTCTGAAGGGCGCCGCGCAGTCCTATGTGACCGTGGTGGACGAGAAGATGAACAAGCTCATGCAGGCGCTCTCCGCCCAGGCCAAGTATTTCGAGCAGCGCGAACCCTGGGATGACAAGTACAAGCTTGAGACACCTCATCCCCCCATCGTGAACACCGTCGAAGCGCTGATTGAGACCGCCGATTTCGACATCACGACCATCGGTGAGAACCTGCCCAACGAAGCGGAAATCCACGATCAGTACGGCAGCAAGAGTTTCATTTTCACGGGCTCCACGCGGGCCTTCGCGGCGGCAGAGGGTACAAAGGTGGCAGGCGAGTTTGCCTATTCTGATGAAGCACGCGCCCGCGCCGAGAAGTACCAAACCCTCTCGAACGACATCTACACCGCCATGCATGAGGTGCTGGGGCACGGCTCGGGGAAAATGAATCCGAAACTGACCGAGGAACCAGCCGTCTACATCAAGGAGTATTACTCGACGTTAGAAGAAGCCCGTGCGGACCTGGTGGCGCTATGGAATTTCTTCGACCCCAAGCTGATTGAAATCGGGGCCATCCCCAACCTCGATGCCGCCCGGGCCGCTTACGACGGTGAGGCGCGGGCTGCGCTCGTCGAACTCCATGAGTTCCCCACCGGCGACAGCATCGAGGAGGACCACCGGCGTGGCACGCAGCTTATCGTCAATTACATTCGTGAGAAGACCGGCTCGATCCAGCCGGTGGAGCGCGATGGCAAGGTTTGCCTGGTCGTGAAGGACTACGACCAGATGCGGCAAGGCGTCGGCATGTTGCTGGCCGAACTGATGCGCATCAAGGCGGAAGGCGATTACGACGCCGCCAAAGCGCTAATCACGAAATACGGCATCCACTTCAATACCGCTTGGCGCGACCAGGTAGTGGAGCGCTACCAGAAACTCGACCTGCCCACCTTCTGGAGCGGGATCAATCCCGATCTTGTGCCGCACTTCGGCAACGGCGGAAGGATGGATGACGTCGAGATCGTCTATCCGCGCAATATCATGAAGCAGCAGCTCCGCTACACCGAGATCGCGGGGCATTAGTGCGGATTTTCCGCCATAGAATTGGAAGGGCGGGGAGGACGTGCCCGCTACTTTTTGAGAAGTTTGTGCTTAAGGTCGGGCCAGAATTCCTTCACTTCGTAGGAAGTGAGGTCCCAACCGATTGAAGTCCACCAGATACTGATGCTATTTCCAAGAGTCCGCGGCGCAGGATGGTAGAGATTGGAAATGCCGGCGCCCAAGCCATTGCCGAGGAGTTCGGAAAAGTTGAATTGTTTGTGACCGGAATCCGACCGGGTGATGAAAATCCGCAAGCCGGCGTACATAGCGCGGTGGAGGAATCCTCCTTTCCCCATTTGATAGTAGCGAGGATCCTGTCGCAACAGTGAAGGGAACACGGCGCCGGTCATAAAGTCTCCGATGGCGGTGTCGCCGAACGATGTCCCATAGCGTTTCGCATAACCGCGAAATCCCTGCCCAAAGGCCGGTTCACTATTGCTAGCCTGGTTAATGCCAGCGGCCACGCCAACGAAAACGAATTCGACGGGGTCGAAGGCACTGAGAGCTTCCGCCTTGAATTTTTGCTTGACCGTTTCTGGGGGGAGCGAGGAAGCGTTTTCCACGGTCAGGTAGTTGGGCAGCGCAAAGAAAAGCCGGTCGTTCTGCGGTTTGCTCTCTTGGCGGACGGGGGCAGCGTTCTTGCTCCCCTCCTGATCCCCGGTCTTTACCGGGGTTGGCGAAGTGGCCGGGGGAGCCGCCGGCGCCTCCTGCTGTGCCATCAACTTTATAGGTAACAGCAGTGAAAAGAGTAAGATAACGCGTAGAAACCAGCTCGGCGCCCACCGGTGTCGGTTGATCATCTTCGTCAGTTATCTCCCCACACCCGAATCGGCGGCCTAAACTCTCTCCTTTAACTTGCCCTGTGGCTTCGTGGCGTTTAGTTTGACGCGCGAAGAATCCGAAAGGTTATCTTTCGCCTTGCCGGACTGCGCGACCGACAACTGCGGCGCAGCCTCGGTCTCGGCAATGAACCTCCCGGGCAGCTTGACACGCACCAGAAGCGAAGCATAGGATTCTGCCATGCAAAGTTCCGCTCTTCGACAACCGGCCGTGGCGGGACGATTCTATCCCGCTAAGCCGGAAGTGCTGGCTCGACAAGTCGATCAATACCTCGCTGGGGAGTGGGGCACTCCCGAGAAAGTCGAGGCGGCGCTGGGCTGCATTGTCCCCCACGCCGGTTACGTTTATTCCGGCGCCGTGGCGGGAGCGGTATTCCGGAGGCTGCCGGCGCTCTCTCTCTACGTCATTCTCTGCCCCAATCATACCGGACGCGGCGCTCCGCTGGCGATCATTTCCAAAGGCGAATGGCTGACGCCCCTGGGTCGCGTGCCAGTAGACACGGAACTGGCCCGCAGCCTATGCCATTACTGCCACCTGCTCATGGAGGATGCCACAGCCCACGAAGACGAGCATTCTCTGGAGGTGCAGCTTCCCTTCCTGCAGCGCAGCGTGGGCGCCTTCAGCTTCGTTCCAATTGCCCTCGGCGTGGGTGGGTTCGAAGTGCTCGAATCTCTCGGTCACGCCATCGCGCAAGCCCTGAAGCAGTCACTCCGCCCGGCGCTGATCGTTGCTTCCAGCGACATGAATCACTACGAGCCGGACGACGTAACGCGCCGGAAGGACGGCATGGCAATTGACCAAATCAAGGTACTCGATCCCAAGGGATTGTATGAGGTCATCCGCCGCGAGGACATATCCATGTGCGGGTACGGCCCCGCCGTCGCCATGCTCACTGCGGCCAAGGACCTGGGTGCAACTCGCGCCGAACTTGTCCGCCACGCCACTTCCGCGGACGCCGGCGGCGACCGTAGCGAAGTGGTTGGCTACGCCGGGATCATAGTTTCCTGAAATCCTGACTAATGGTGTCCGCCACCGCCACCGCCTCCCGCGTGGCCACCGCCCGATCCTCCGCCCCCGCCCCCAAATCCACGTCCACCCCCGCCGCTGCCCCCAGACCCGCCTCCCGAGTGACCACCCCCGGACACCGAGGATGCCGACTTGGCTGCGGAGGCCGAAGACCCTCCAGTATTCGCAGAGGAAGTGTGCGTACCTGGGCTGGCGGGCGCACCCGCCTCTGTCCGCGGCGCGGCGGCGGGACCGAACCCAGACCCCTCGGCCCGTGACTCCGCCGGAACCGGGGCCAAGGAACCGCCAGCTTCCGGGGCGCGCTTCCCCACAGGGGCGGGAGCAAGGCCCGGTTCGGTCGGCGCGGCCGCAGGCTCTGGAGACGCTTTCACCTGTGGGTTATTCACGTAGTTGCCCCTGTGGGGATCATAGGCAATGCCCGAATCCGGCGACATCGCGGCTCCGCGCCGGGGTGACGGCTCAGGAGCTACCGTCCTTGGCCCGCCCGCCTCTGTCGCCTTGGCCGGATTATAGGTATTATCGGCAGAAGACATCATTCCGCTATTACCCTTGATAGGCCGCCCAGCTCCGTACGCAGCCGCTTGAGGTGCAGCCGGGCCGGGCAGCAGAGCTGCCGCCGTCGGGTGGATCCCCGGCTGGTCGATCTTCTCTCCGCTGGCCGGGTTGAAACTCAGCAGACTTGCGGAACTCACCCTTCCCCCGTTGCGAAGAGTATTCGTGCTCACGACCGCTCCGCCGCATCTCGCCCCACCCAGGCAAGGATTCCCGTCTCCATGCACCGGGTGCCCCCGCGGAATCCAGCCGATCCAACCCGGGCCCGTGTACCAAGTCACGAGTGCTGGCGACCATGCCCCGAAACTGCCGGGGAACCACGCCCAGCCCATCCCGGAGAGAAACTCCCAGGCCCCATAGTGGTAGGGCAGCCAACCCCATGGCTCGGCGCCGATCCAGGTGTAGCCCCAGCCCGGATACCAGCACCACTCGCCCTGCGTGTAAGGCGCCCAACCGTAGTTAAGTGCGGCGGGCGTCCATCCGTAGCCCCAGCCCGGCACGTAAGACCAACTGCCGTACGCACCCAAGTCGCTCCACCCGTAAAGATCCGCCGTGTTGCCCGCGTAATCGTTCGGCGAGGGACCCGTTTGCGCCGTCCCGGCGCGACTTTCGCGCTCCTCCACCCAGTTGTCCCAATCGTCTTTGGTTATGCCCTGCGAGATATTAACTGGTTCGGTTGTACCCGGGAGCAACTCCAACACCGCGCCCTTGTCGAGCGACCAAGAACCCAGGTCGCTCGCCATCTCCACGTTGCCTTTAAAGACCTCCACGCGCTCCACGTCTTGATCCAGATCCACTCGGAAGAACGCGTGGCCACCCACCGTCAGCGTGCCGTCGGGCGTGGCCAACTCAAAGGAATCCTCAGCGTTGTCCAGCCGGGGATGAAACGTCCCGTAGCCCAGTTCGAGCTGCAGGTGGTTAACCTTGCCGCCATTGGCCGTGAGCGCCAACTGGGTGAAGTCCAGCAGGGCACGCTGGCCCAGGCGGATAGTACCGCCATTCTCAAACTCCACCTCCGCGAAGCTGCCCTCCCCGGTGGAAAGCTTGAAGCCCTCTTCGAGGGGTGTATTGACGGGAGCCTCGGCCCACCCCTGCACATCGGGCCGCGCGATGGTCACGTCGCCCTCCACAAAACTCAGACGAACGATTCGCGCATGAGAATAGCCCTGTCCCCACAACAAGCCTGCTGTGAGCAGGCCGAACGTCCCTGCCACGAAGCTCAGAAGGAAGCAACGATTGTGCCGTTTCATGGGGTACCTCCCCGCCATCCACTGCCTGGCCATCCCCAGCTCATCCTAACACTTACCTAGACGAACCCAGTAACTCAAAAGTTGCAGGCAGCGTCTGACTTCAAGTCCCCTTTCGCCGGGATCGAGGGAGCGTTCCATGCCTTTGTTCACTGGCACCGGGGCAGGGTTCGCGGGCCGCAGTTCTCCCCCTGCTGCGCCGGGGCAGGCGCTAGTTGGTCTCGTGAATGCGTTTCAGGATTTCCTGGGCGCGGGATTGGGCCAGGTGCAGGAGGCGAGGATTGCCGGCAATCTTTTCCAGCGTGGGGACCAGCAGATCGGTTTCGAGCAAGTCGCGCTCGTTCAGCTCGATCTGGATTTGGCGCAACTGCTGAGGCAGACTCAAAGGATCGTACTTGCTGGAATAGTCGAGCTGAGCGACGTGCTGTTCGACACTCGAGATTTGCTCAAAGAGTTCGGTGAGTTGCTGGGCGGTGTGGTTCTCGGTGTAGTTAAACTCCACGCGGTTGACCTTGCCCCCGGCTTCGTAGGTGAAAGTCTTCAGGCCCATGGCGGCGACCTTGTGGCGGCTCTCCAGGTTGAGGGAGTTAAAGTAGCCCAGTGAACTTGCCATAGAAAACAGGCGCTGGGTGGTGGCAGGAGAGATCTCGAGCGCGCGCGGGTTGGGCGCATCAGCCAGTTGGCGCCCCTCGTAGGTCGCCTTGCCGTTTGCGTCCACGCACAGCGCCGCGTATTCCGGGACGCTACCCGGCAGGGATTTGGTGAAGGTGAGCCGGGGAACGGGGGTGGAACTCTGTGCCAACCCGGCCCGGCCCGGCGCCAGCCAGTGCCCGGCGCCGCACACCCCGGCCGCGAGTGCCAGGATTTCCACCGCCCGCAGGAAGAAGCGATGCCGACGAACCATAAACCAGCGCGCGATCTCCGAGTTACCTCCTCCCGTCATTGCTCTCTGATTCCCAGCAAGATCGAGAACCCAGCCTGGGGCTTGGTCCGAGACCCGGGGACTCGGGTCCCCCCGGAGTGAGAGGGCGGTCCAGCCCCTGCCAGTCATCCCGGGCACTCTGCGACACACCGGGCACGACGATGAACCGCTCTCCCCTCTCGGAAGGGAATCCAGTCGCCCCTACTTCGACTGCGTGAGGGCGTGTAGTTCCGCCTCTTCGATATCGAAGTTGGCGTACACGTGCGAGACATCCTCGTGGTCTTCCAGTTCATCCATCAGCCGGAGCATCTGGTCAGCCTGTTTGCCGGTCAGCTTCACGTAGTTCTGCGGTACCATGGTAACTTCCGCCGCCGCCGTGGTGATCTGCGCGGCCTTCAAGCCTTCCACTACGCTATGAAAATTCTCGGGCGAGGAGAGAATTTCCCAATTGCTGCCGTCCTCGTTCATGTCATCGGCGCCGGCGTCAGTGATGAGCTCCAGCAGCTTTTCCTCGTTCGCCTTGCCTTTCTCCACCACCACGTAACCCTTCTTGTGGAACATCCACGCCACGGAGGCGCCGAAGGTCCCGCCGTGCTTGGCAAAGATGTGGCGGATCTCGGAAGTCGTGCGGTTCTTGTTGTCCGTCGTGACTTCCACGATCATGGCAACTCCGCCGGGCCCGTAAGCTTCGTACACACCTTCTTCATACGTCGAACCGGGCAGTTCGCCAGTGCCTTTCTGGATAGCGCGCTTGATGTTGTCGGCGGGCATGTTCTCGGCCTTGGCGGCGAGGACGGCCGTGCGCAGGCGGGGGTTCGAGTCGGCATCACCACCGCTGATGCGTGCGGCCACGGTGATTTCCTTGATCAGTTTGGTGAAAATCTTTCCACGGCGCGCGTCCGCAGCACCCTTCTTATGCTTGATCGTTGCCCACTTAGAATGGCCTGACATAGGAAAACTGTCCTTTCAACTCGCGGCATTTGTCCCCGTGGCAACCCGCCGCGATCAGGGGGTTGGGGGTTGCGCGAGAATGACTATAAGGCGGAAAAAATGGTACCACAAGACCGCGCGGGATGCTACGCGGACGATTTCAAGGTAATGCTCAATGAATCTCGGAGAACTCTCTCGTTGAATCCTAAAACAGCCGAGAATAGCGAACGTCCATCGGGCTGTGAAGGGGACTTTCGCCCTCAACTATCGAACTTGCTGGCACACATAAAAGCGCCCCGGCATTGCCGGGGCGCTTTTTGGGTCGGGTTTTGTTCTCAGACCCTAGAAGTAGATCTTGCCCGCGAGTTGCAACACTCGGCCGGCGTTCGCAGAGATGACTTGACCGAACCGAGGATCATTGATGTCCGCGACCACACCTCCGATATCATTATTGGGCTGATAGGAGTAAGGGGTGAACTGGGTATGGTTGAAAGTGTTGTAGGTCTCGAGCCGCAGCTCGATATACTTGGACTCGGTGATATGGATTTCCTTCATCAGCGAGAGATCGAAGTTATTGAGGCCGGGTCCGTGGAACATATTGCGGGAAGCCGTCCCAGTACCGGTGCCGGGGGCCGCCATGGCGAAGGCGCCAGGATTGAAATAGTAGTTCGAGACCGGCTGGTTCTGTGCATTGAGAAGGGTGTAAGTTCGCGGATTGCCGATATTCAGCCTCTCTCCGGTCGTATTGGGACGGTCCCAGCAAAGGACGTCGATGACTTCTTCTGCCCCCCAGCAAGTATCCGAGGGCGCAGCCGTATTAGCCAAACGGACGGGGAAGCCTGTCTGAAACGTTGCACTGCCTACCAGCTTCCAGTCATCCGTCAGCCGGCGCAACTGATGCGTCCACCGATAGAACGGCAAGGTGTAATCGTAGCTGAACACGAACCGCTGGGGCGCGTCGTTGTCCGATGGCCCATACATACCGCCGTGGGGGTTTACACCGGGCGGGATGAAGCCATCCTGGTTATCCGCGGTCGAGTTTTCATCAAAGAAACGAGACCAGGTATAGGCCATAAGGAAAGAAAGCCCCTGGCTAAGCCGCTTATTGACAACGACTTGCAAAGAGTTGTAGTTCGAGTTGAATTCTGTCGACTGCTGGGCGATGGTCGCCAGGCCGGTGGTCATGGGGTTATAGCGGAAGGTTTGCGGCGCGCAAGCGCCCAGATTCGCTTGGGTGCAGCCCGCCGCAGCGGCGACCGGATTCAGGCCCTTGGAGTTCCCAGCAGGGTTCAACTCGTAGTCCCCTTCCAGGTGGCGCCCCACATTTCCAACGTATGCCACAGAAAAAGTCATTGAGCCGCTCAATTGCCGCTCTATCGTCAGATTGTAGTTCTCTGAATACGGCACACCGAAATGAGGGCTAAGCGTGCTGATCGGCAACGGCTCCAAAGAAGCGAAGTTGGTGGCGGAACCAAATTGCGGAGTGTAGGGAAACTGGTTCGAGATGGAGCAGGTGGCTGGCGGAGAGGTTTTTGTTGCTCCCGGGCACCACCCTTGAAAGGGAGCGGCAAAACTCGGACTTCCCCCGGTGTTTCCAATCCCAAATGAGGTCAACGAAAACGGAGGTGTCGAAAGGTTTTGCAAGGCGAGTTCTTCTTCCGTTCGGTTGTAGTAAATACCGACGCCAGCATGGATGCTCCAGTTTTTCGAACCGCCCGGGCTCCAAGCAAAGCCAAGTCGGGGCGCAAGGTCGTGGGTGGGGGTCTTCACTCCACCCGCGCTGTTGATTCCTGCATCGCCGGGCCACAGGACGCCGAGCGGCGCGCCGGGGAAAACCGTCGATTGCTGCCCGGCCCGGAAGGCATTCACGTCCTTCCCGCTATAGTAGAGGTTCAGGTAAGGCGTTTCAATATCCCAACCCGTCCCAACCGTCACGGTAAGATTGGGCCGCACCTTCCACTCATCTTGGCCATAAAAGTAATACTCTCTCGAACGCGCGTCAATGACCGCACCGTTCGTCTGCACGTAACTGTCCGGTTGGCCTAACAAGAAATCCGCCCCCGGGTCGCCGGTGGAGAAGGTTCCTGTTCCCGCAAAGAAGAATGCCCCGGACAGAAAGGCGGAGAAGGGATTGTAGACCTGAAAACGATCCATCGAAAAGCCGGCCTTCACCGTGTGCCGTCCCACGACCTTCGAGAAATTGTCAATGAACTGATAGGTGTTTTCGAGGCGAGGCTGTGGCCCGTATTCGCTGAAGCCCAGATCGAAATAGCCGGTTAAGTCGACCGGTGGAAGTGAGGCAATATCCGGGTGTTGGGGAGTGATGCCCGTGAACCCGTAATTGGTGGGGTTGATCGGATTTACCGGGTTCACCGCCTTAAAGTTAAACCGAAAGTAACCGAACCGCGCCTCATTCAGCGTCGTACTGCTGAAAACGTGGTTCCAAGCCAGGGTGTATTGCTGCCCGTGATAGCCGTCTGACTCTTCAAAACCGGGAAGAGTGGCGCCTGCGAAGGGCAGTGTCTGGGTTGTCGGGTGTCGTTCCCAAAACCAGTAACCCCAAATTGAATCATGAGTGCCGAAGCTGTGATCCATCCGGGTAATATACTGATCTTGAATGCCCGTGATACTCGGGTTGAACGTATATTCGTTTCCGTTAAGATTTGGCGGGGGCACGAACTGATTCATAAGCTTGAGCGCCAGCGTATTCAAATCCCCCTGGGGGATAGTGCCACCTGAAAAGAGGGTCGAGTAAGGAGTTCCAGCCGGATATGTATTCCCATCGTCGCCGACCAAAGGCGCGGCAGAAATCCCTTTTGAGGTCGCAAGGTCTGCAAACGCCCCGCCTCGTTGGGCTGTAGTAAACACCGTCGGAACGCTGAAGGCCTGAGGAACGGTGTTTCGAGTGCCCTGGTAGGAAAAGAAAAAGAACGTCTTGTCTTTGCCGTTGTAAACATGGGGTAGCAAAACGGGCCCGCCAATGGTGCCGCCAAATTGGTTCTGGTGGAAAGGCGAGGTCGTGGCCTGGAAAAAGTTGCGAGCGTCCAGAAAAGTGTCCCGATAGAAATCAAACCCGTCACCGTGGAGCCGGTTGGTTCCGCTCTTGATCACCGCGTTCATGACGGCCCCGGAGTTGCGGCCGTATTCCGGGTTGATCGTGCTCGTGACCATATGGAATTCCGCAATGGCATCCGGGCTTGGAATGACCGCGGCTGCATTGAGCGCGATATCGGCTGTATCAACGCCATTCACATAGAAGGCGTTCTGTTGGGTCTCCGCGCCATTGGTGGCAAAGTTCGTCCCCCCGGTGCCCGCCCCAAAACGATCGGATGCTCCCACCACGCCAGGCTGAAGCTGCTGAAGCTGGAGCCAATTCCTCCCATTCAAGGGCATGTCCTGGATCGTGACACCTGTAACTGTGGTCCCCAGTTGCATGCTCGTGGTATTGATCTCCTCAGCCATCGCTTCCACCGAGACTCGCTCCGCGACCGCGCCCAGTTCCAATTTGATGTTGAGCGCATAGACCTGGTTGATGTCCAAGTGGATGTTTTGAGCCTCAAAGAGCTTGAAGCCACTCATACGGACCGACACGCTATAAGTTCCCGGCGCCGCGAGTTGAAGGAACTCATAATTACCATCACCACTCGACGCGACCTGCTTTGAGTTCCCGGTTTGGACGTTCGTGGCCGTCACCTGGGCGCCGACAACCACTGCGCCCGTAGGGTCGCTTACCGTGCCCCTGATTCTTCCGTAGAGCTCATCAGCCTTTGCTTGGCTGACCGCCAATATTCCGATTGCACCGACCAGAAGCAACGCTTTCAAAATTGGGGGGATGCGCATACTACCTCCTGACCAAGAAGTGGATTGGCCTTCCCCAACTTAAGGGATACGACCACAGAAGTGCCCAAAGCCCTTAGGGACCCGCCGCTCCTAAGTTTGGTATAAGGCGCAGGCTGAATTGCCAAGAGCCTCTTCACCCTAGAGATTACCAGAAACACATTGGACAAAGCTAATTCCCGGCAAGCTTGCTGCCAAACTTCTCTGATTGTAATCGACTGAAAATAAAGACTTACTTTAATTGAAATGCTCTTCCCCGCTTTCATAATATGGAAAAACATAGAGGATGTCCGTTTATTTGTATAAGATTGGCGCGAGCACATTGCCCGCTTCGGTAAAACTCCAGGCTTTGCCCTGAAAGAGGCTCTCTCGCGTCAAGTCAACAGAGACCTACTTCCGCGCCGGCTTCAGGGTCCACGCCTGCAGTTTGGCGAGCGACATCAGCTTGGGCGCATGAAAGCCGCGGGGGAAAATTACCCAGTCCCAAAGCTCCGGGGAATCGTCCGCCACATAATCGGCTGCGGCCAAGCGTGCCGGCGCGAAGCTGACGCTGTCCGGCGGTTCGCCTTTATCGGTAAGCTTCACAGTCAATTGCGCGAGGCCCACCAGATAGCTCTCTGGGGGAATAGGCTGGCTGCCCATCCAGACAGCGCTGGGAATGCGCCCCGTTTTCTCCAGCTCATCCTGGACGTCTAATACGGTGCGCGCCATTTGCGGCCAGGGCACCTCCAACTTAGCCGATAGTGGCACTGGCGCCGCGGCGGGCCCAAAGGGCGTGCCCTCCAGAATAAGCGGTTCCGCACCCTTTCGCCGGAGAAGGCTCGCAACGAACTTATTAAGCAGGTAGAAAACTTCGCTGGCACTCAGGCTGTAGCGCTCGCCTGCCTGGAAGGTGACTTCCGGGTCGACTTGGCCCGCGAAACCGACGATATCCTGCGTCGAGAAGACGTGCTTCTGCGCTTGATCCCGAAACATCTGCGCCGCTTGGGAAGCCGTGATGAAATCCACGCGTGGGAAGGACTTCATGAAGACAACCAGGTCTTCCAGGTACTTGAAGGCTCGCTCGCTCTCTTCCGGCGTCTTCAGGGGCGGGAGTTGCCAGGCGTCCGGGGGCGGATTGGCTCCTTCCCGGAAATTCACCGCGTCCCAGAATTCCTTGTGAACGAATTCACAGGGATGGAAGGGCAGGCTGATCACTCCGCCTTCCTTCCGGCTGGTCATTCGGAAATAGAAATCCTGGAACTTGGCTTTGGCCATGTCCAGGTTGGACCAGCTTTCATCAGGCCGAAGCTGCTCACCTTCTTGCGTGTTGAAGATGTTGAGGAGCCCTCCATACCAGAAGGGGCGGCCCTTCAGCCCCACCTGCTTCCCCTCGTCGAGATATACGCGCACGCCCCACTTCAGCAGCGCGGGGAAAGCCTGCGGTGCCCAGGAAACGCCCGGCTGCCCGTACGCGGCGGGGGTTTTCCCGAAAATGCGCGCCACATCGTCGAAGCCGGGGCGCTCGCGGCGCGTGAACTCTTCCACGCCTGAATCCCAGTCAAGTGTCGACTCGTATTCCGCCACCGTGGGATGCTGGCTATGTGTGTTGCTGTGATACCCGATATCGTGGCGTTCGAGGGCGCCGATCACGTCCTGTCGGCTGCGCCGCTCGAGCGTGCGCGCCTTCTCGCCTACGACTTTGAAGGTGGCCGAAACTCCCTGCTGCGTCAGAAAAATGGCCAGCCGCTTCGCGGCGTCGTCGCTCTGCGGCAGGATGTAGTCTTCGGTGTCAAACCAAAGCAACATAGAAACCCGCCCGGGGGTGGGGTTCTCTTCCGGCTTTTGCTCCGGCCGCGGATGAACCCGCGGTAACCCGAAGTTGGGGACAATGGGATTCTGGTTCGGGACCTGGGCGGAGGCTGGGGCTTGAAGGATCAGGATCAGCGCCGTCGCGGCACACCCCGCGGCCAGCCACGCCCCGATGCTCCGGGCGTGCGTTCTCCACCTTTTCATTTCCCTCTTCACCATGTTGGCCTCCTTAAGGCGCGGCGCAAGACCCCAGCCGCAACCCATGCGAAGTTCTCCATGACCTCTGTGCCTTTCAAGCCTTAACAAAGCCCGCACAGAGCATCCCAGCGACCTCTGTGTTGAGGCTCTGCGGGTCACGGAGGACACCGGGATACTGCTGACGGAAGGCATTATCTTCGCATACGGCGAAGAAACTCAACCTTAGTACTATAGAGCGCTCCGGCCCGGCATCGAAAACAGCTCGCCCTCCCGGATTCTCCACCCAGCAATCCTTAATTAGATGTTTCCAAGCTCTGCAATATCTTGTCGAAGGTGGGTGCATAGGATTCGAAGGCTTTTTCCGGCGCGACGAAGATCAGCGCCAGCAGGTAATCGCCCTGGCGGATCGTCACCAAGTGGTCCGTTTCTCTCTGCCCGTCGATCGGGGAAACACTTTGCAGCAGGGTACTGACCGCCGGGCGCCCCTGCAGGTTCATCCCGGTTTGTTGCAGGATGTGCAGTTGCGGGTTCGATTGCCGCATGGAGTCCACCAATTCCTGGGTTGCATCCACCAGTCCCCAATTCTGCCGCGACGGCCGGGAGCGGCTCACGGCTGCCCCGTAAGCCTGCGCAGTCTCCCCCTCGGGCCCGGTCACCATGCCGCCGGGAGGGAACAGCGCGACCTCATCCTCGCTCTGCTGTACCTGCCAGTTATCAGGGTAGCTCAAGACCAGCACTTTCCCGTCGTAACGAAGCATGTGCTCGGAAGGCGGGGGTGGCGGTTGGCTGGCGCTGGCCTTCGGCGTGCCCTGCGCTTCGGGGGGCGGAGACATTTCCGCCAGGCGGCGCTTGATGGCCTCGAATTCCGGGCTATCGGCCTTCGCACCTCGCGGCGGGCCCAACTTCCCGATTTCCGCGTCCACATCCTGGATGCGGTTCTCAGGATTGGGATGATCGGAGAAGAACTGTAGCGTGCGCTGTGGATATTTCTTCTCGATGATCTGGAAAAACTGGGGCATGGCGCGGGGATCGTACCCCGCCTGGTAGAGGATGTAAGTCCCCACCTCATCCGCCTCAGCCTCGGCGCTGCGCGAGTTGTGCAGCATGATGGAATTTATTCCGAAGCCGATGCCCATCTCGGCCAGTTGCGCCGTAATGCTCCCACCCTGTCCCAGGATACCGCCCAAGATCGCCAGGGGCGCCTGGGCCAGCACGGCCTGGGAGGCCATATGCGTGCCGTGGCGCATCACCACGTGGCCGGACTCGTGGGCTAGCACACCGGCCAACTGCGCTTCGTTCTCCGCCGCTTCGATCGCTCCGCGGTTCACATAGATGTACCCACCGGGCAGGGCAAAGGCATTGATATCCGCGCTGTTCACGACTTTATACTGCCAGGCGTATTCCGCATGGTTGTTGGGCGCCCAGGAGGCCAGCCTGCGCCCCAGGCCGTCCAGATACTGCAATACCTCGGCATCGTTGACCAAGGGTAGTTGCTTGTCCAACTGGGTTGAGCCTTCTTTTCCCACCTGCACGTCCATGGGGAGAGAAAAGAGATTGAAACCGGGCTTGAACTCGAGCCTTTCTACGCCGAAAACGGCCTGGGGCAGAAAAGCCAACGACACGAATATCGCCGTCACCAAGCATCTTCTTGACACTTGGTGGGCCACCCGGCAGATCATGGCTTTCCTGTCCCCTCTGTTGCTTGACTGCAACCCTTGTTTGAACTGGCCCACATGCGCCGACGCACTGGCTCGGACAACTATTCTACACCCCGCGTTCCTCACCGGCCGGCTGCTGGAAAAGGGCATCAATCATGCTGAGCGCAGTGATGTCATGCTGAGTCCGCGGCGGCGGACGAAGCACTTCGCCTTGGATTGCCTTTTTCACGCAGAAACCCTTTAGCGCTCCTGGGGGGAGAGAAACTTCCGGACCACCTCATTAAATTCCGCGGGCTTTCCCACCATGGGGATGTGCCCCGTTCCGTCCAACACCACAAGCTGCGAGCCGGCAATACCCCGCGCGAGCCGCTCGCCAAACGAAAGCGGAATCAGGACGTCTTGGCGTCCCCAGATAATCAGCGTGGGAATCTGCACCTTCCCGAGCTTCGCGTCTTCAAGTTCCTTGCCCGTGGCCATCGCCGCCACACTGCTGGCGATGGTGTAACTGTCACCGTTCTCCAGGTGTCGCTCGAAGGCGTTCGGCCCAAGGTCCACCGCGACCCATTCCTTGTTGGCGGCGATGAAATCGAAAAACCAGTCCACATTCAGAATCGAAAGTCGTTTTGGCCGATCCGCCGGCATCTTCAAGTCAATCTCGGGCCGCAATCCGGCGGCATCAATCAGCACCAACTTTTCCACCATCTGTGGGTGCCGAATCGCAAAGTCCAGCGCGATCCAGCCACCCAGCGAGTGCCCCGCCAGGCTGGCGCGCGGAATCTTGAGCGCCTTCAGAAAGCCGTGCAGGTAATCGGCGAAGGTTTCGACCGTGTAAAAGATTAGCGGCTTGTCGGATTGGCCGTAGCCGATCATATCCAACGCGAGAACGTGGAGATTCCGGGAAAGCGGGTCGATATTGGCGGTCCACTGCCGGGAATCCCCTCCCAGGCCGTGGATGAGGACGACGACACTCCCTTTCCCCGCCTCGTAATAGGCGATCTTCTGGCCATGCACCATTACGGTCTGGCGCGGCGGCAGCGATTGCACGGTCTGGCTCGACGCCATGGTGCTGAGACAAAACCAGGCGCCGAGCCCTAAGCCGACAACCCGGCGGAGGGCAAGGGGCGATCGACGTTCATATTCCATCAGTGCATTCTCTCCATCTCACTCGCGAGCTGCCGGCGCCGCACAGCGCCGGTGGCTCCCGACACGAACATGGTCACCCTTGGACGCAGGTCAACTTCATCTCTCAACTGAATTGGATAGTATACCGGAAATCGCTCTGCCCGACTGATTGGCGATTTCCCTACGCCCCGGACGAGTATTTGGAGCGCTGGAGCGCCGGGCGCGCATCGAATGAACCAGGGCATGGAACGTCGAACCTTCATCATCGGAGCCAATGAAGGGAAATGCGCGGGGCTATTTACCCAGATATTCTTCGGGGGCTTGATCGAACTTAGCCTTGCAGCCTTTGGCGCAGAAGTAGATGGTTTGGCCCTTGTAATCGCTGGTGGCGGCGGCTTTCTCAGAATCAATGGTCATTTTGCAAACCGGGTCAACGACCTTCATGATTCCTCCTCGGTCAGGAGTGCGGTAGTTGGAGGGGACACCAGTCCCACGGACCGCGCGCACGGCTCACCGCGCGACCTCGCCCGCCGCGCTACAAACCGGCCGCGACGGGTTGCACGGTGACTCGCAGCCTCGCGCGCCTGGGCTGGCACTTCGGGCAGACCAGAATGATGCTGGCGACGTGCTCACCCTCGATGCGCTGCACGTCCCAACCCGCGCCCACCGCCTCCTCAACGCGCGGCAGCCGCCGATCGCAATACCAGCAGCGCCCTTTGCCGGTCGAGCAGATGGCGTGCAACGCACTGTGCACGTCCAGCCCTAGCCGCTCCGGTGCTTTAACTGCGCCCAAACTCACCTCCGGTCTGACAAGGGATTTTCGTATTCCACTACTTAATCAATCCCCTTCGAGGATTCGTAATGTGACCTGCACGCTGGGACTCTCGAGGGTCGCGCTATGAGCATCCGCCGGCGCTTCATTGCCTTCTGCCTACCTTCCTCTACGAGCACCCGCTGGTCGAACCGCAATTCAGGCATTTATAGCAGGCGCCATTGCGGACCATGATGGCGCCGCAATCGGCACAACTGGGCGCATCGTCGGTGGGTTGAACGCCCGCCAAACCCGCCTGGCTCATCGAGAAGTTAAATCCTGTCTGAGGAGTTTCGCCCGTGGCGCGTGTGAACTGATTCGCCAGTTCCGTGGCCTTCTCCGCTTCCGTGCCGTTCAGCGACTGCACGCTGGCATCCTCCCTGGGCTGCGCGTCGCGCGGCAGGAACTTCCACGCCAGCCAGCGGAAGATGTAATCCATCACCGACTTGGCATAGCGGATTTCGGGGTGGTGCGTCCAGCCGCTGGGCTCGAAGCGCGTGTGGCTGAACTTATCGCACAGCACGCTGAGCGGCACGCCGTACTGGAGCGCGAGTGAAACGGCCGTAGCGAAGGAATCCATCAGGCCTGAGACCGTGGAGCCTTCCTTGGCCATGGTGATGAAGATTTCGCCCGGCTGGCCGTTGTCGTAAAGGCCTACCGTAAGATAGCCTTCGTGCTGGCCCACCGCGAACTTATGGGTGAAGCCCGGCCGCTCATCGGGCAGCTTGCGGCGATAGGGCCGCAAAGGCGCGTCCGGAGTCCGGGGTGCGGAATCCGCCGGCACGGGCTTGCTATTTTCCGGCTTGAGATTGCCGGCTTCCGGCTCCTGCGGAGGCTTCGCATCGGAAGTATTGAGCGGCTGCACGCGCTTGGAGCCGTCGCGGTAGATGGCGATGGCCTTCAGGCCCAGCCGCCAGCCTTCCCTATAGACATTGGCAATATCCTCCGGCGTTGCCTCCTCGGGCATATTAACTGTCTTAGAAATGGCCCCGGAAAGAAAGGGCTGCACGGCGGCCATCATGCGGACGTGGCCCATGAAATGGATGGAGCGTTTGCCGTGGGCGGGCTTGAGCGAGCAGTCGAAAACCGGCAGGTGCTCCGGCTTCACGTGCGGCGCGCCCTCGATGGTGCCTTGCTGGTCGATGAAGTTGACGATTTCGGCGGCTTCCTGCTCGGAATAGCCCAAACGCAGCAGCGCCGTGGGCACCACATTGTTGACGATCTTGATCAGCCCACCGCCCACCAGCTTCTTGTACTTCACCAGCGCCAGGTCCGGCTCGATGCCCGTGGTGTCGCAGTCCATCATGAAGCCGATCGTTCCGGTGGGCGCCAGCACCGTGACTTGCGCGTTGCGATAGCCGTACTTCATGCCGTTCGCCAGGCATTCATCCCAGGTCTGTTTCCCCGCTTCCCGCAGGTTTTCCGGAACGTGGCGCGCGTTGATCTGCTGCGCCGCCTGCCGGTGCATGGAAATCACGCTCAGGAAGGAATCGCGATTGACGGGGAAGCCCGCGCAAGGCTCCAGTTCCGCGGCGATGCGCGAGGAATGCAGATAAGCCTCGCCGTGCATGAGGGCGGTGATGGCTGCCGCGTAGTCGCGTCCGGCGTCGGAATCATAGGGCAGCCCGTTGGCCATAAGCAGCGCGCCCAGGTTCGCATAGCCGAGCCCCAGGGGGCGGAAGTCGTGGGAGTTTTGCGCGATCTTCTCGGTAGGGTAGCTGGCGTTATCCACCAGGATTTCCTGCGCCGTGATCAGGATGTCTACCGCCTGCCGGAAGGACTCCACCTCAAATTTCCCGTCGGGAGTGAGAAACTTCATCAGGTTCAGCGACGCCAGATTGCAGGCAGAGTCATCCAGGAACATATACTCGCTGCAGGGATTGGAGGCGTTAATGGGCGCCGTGGCCTTCGCGGTATGCCACTTGTTGATGGTCGAGTGGAACTGCATGCCGGGATCGCCGCACTGCCAGGCGGCCTCGGCAATCTTCTTCATCAGGTCGCGAGCGCGATACGTCTGGGCAACCTCGGCGGTGCTGATGCGGTGCGTCGCCCAATCCTTGTCTTCCAAGACAGCTTGCATGAACTCGTCGGTCACGCGCACGCTGTTGTTGGCGTTCTGGAAGAAGATGGAGCTGTAAGCTTCGCCGTCGATGGAGGAATCGTAACCCGCCTCCACCAACTTCCAGGCTTTGCGCTCCTCTTTCGCTTTGCATTCGATGAACGCTTCGACGTCGGGGTGATCGATGTTGAGGATCACCATCTTGGCGGCGCGCCGCGTTTTGCCGCCGGACTTGATCACGCCCGCAAAGGCGTCGTAGCCTTTCATGAACGACAGAGGTCCCGAGGCCACGCCGCCACCCGACAGCGACTCCACGGATGACCGCAGCGGTGACAGGTTCGTGCCCGTGCCCGAACCCCACTTGAAGAGCATCCCCTCCACTTTCGCCAGATTCAGAATGCTCTCCAGGTTGTCCTGGACCGAGTTGATGAAGCAGGCAGAGCACTGGGGGTGCCGATAGGCGTCGGTCTCCTTTAGGACGCCGCCCGTGGCCGGGTCCCAATACCAACCCCCGCCCTGGGAACTGCGGTGGTATTTGTGCCACAGGCCGCAGTTAAACCAAACCGGGGAATTGAACGAGGCCTTCTGCCGGACCAGAAGGTGCGTCAGTTCATCGTGAAAATTCCGGGCGTCTTCCTCGCTGCGGAAGTATCCGCCCTCCGCGCCCCACTGGGAGATCGTGTCGGCTACACGGCTGATCAGTTGCCGCACGCTCGATTCCCGCTCCGGGACCGCCAGTTTGCCGTGGAAGTACTTCGACGCCACAATGTTGGTGGCGGTCTGCGTCCAGTCTTTGGGCACTTCCACGTTGCGCTGCTCGAAAATGACCTGGCCCTTGTCGTTCTGAATGGAGGCGGTGCGCAACTCCCACTGGACTTCATCAAAGGGATGCATCCCGGGCTTGGTGAAAAGCCGCTTGACGGCGATGCCGCGCTTGCTCGGAATCTCGCTGCCGGGAGCCCAAGTTTTTGTTTCTGTCGACATAGAATCCCTCTCGCCCATGGTAGGCCTCCAGTAAAGTGGGTTTGCCCGCTTCTGAATATGATTAGTCGCTGGTGCGGCCTGGTCACAGCGGATTAGCTACGCGCTCCCCGCTGCCGATTCGCCCCCCTCCGGACGGAAACCGGCTCCGCAACGGCTGGTGCGGAATGTAACTCCGCCCACGAGCTTTGTCAATAGGGAAAACACTACATATAGTGGTTGCGGCGGCAACATCGACAAAATCTTGTGGAAAACCTGTGGAAGCCTGAGGATATGCCCAAGCCCTCTCCCCGCCGGCCGGAAGCCTCTTCCGGCCGCGGTCTGTTGGGCTGAGGTGTTTCAGGCTCTCAGCGGTGGCCGCTGCGCCCAGATCAATACCCACACCTATCCCTTGAGAGCGAAACAGCGGAGAGGAGCGGGGCAAACGGAGTGTTCGCCCCGCGAAACAGTACCTAGGTTGGCAGAAGCACTCTCAGGTTGGATTTGCCCAGGGACTTGGTCAGGTTCGCTTCCACCGTCTCTTTCGCCTGCCCACGCGCCACGGCGATCTCATCCACCAGCAGCAGCCAAGAGCGATCCAGCATCTTCTTCTCGCGGAAGGAGAGCGGCTTTGCCTGGTTCAGGATGACCAGCGTTTTGAAAACCTCGGCCACTTGCATCAGCGAACCACTGCGCATTTTTTCGGAGTTTTCCTTGAATCTCCCTTTCCAGTCTGGCGCGGACTTGCAGCGGCCTTTCTGCAAGTAGTCGAGAACACCACCAATTTCGCTGTTCCTGGTGACCCGCCGTAAACCTACGTTCGCCACGCTGCTCGTGGGCACCATGACCCGCATACTGCTGGAGCTGAGCTTCAGCAGATAGAACATTTCCGGCTGGCCAGTAAGATTCCGAGTGGAGATTTGTTCGACGATGCCGACACCTTGGTTGGGATAGACTACCTTCTCGCCTATCTGAAATTCCATGGGTCTCCTTGTTTGCTAATGAATGCGTGCGGTGTTACACGGTCTTAATGATAACCCAACAATTGCACAAAGTCAATGTGATAGCAGCCAAAAGATTGTTCTGATTCGAAATGCCGCGTTTGAGGGGTCGCACGGGGATCGGAGCTCCAGCATGTTTGGGGCGTCTCCGTGGTGACAGGCTCTAGCGAGATCTGGTTCGCATCTGCTGTATTTTCAGCGGATTGGCTGCCAGAGCTCTGAAGGTCGAGGTATCACAACCCACGCGAACGCGCTGGCTCAATAGAGGCCCCACACCGACCCCGAGCGTCGAAGAGACGAGCTGTCAAATCCCAGGCCAATGGTCCATAGGCTAGGGAATACGCTCCGTCGTTGTCATCCCCCCTGTATTTGAATTCTCAAGAAAACACAGAGATCCTTCGCTTCGCCCAGGATGACAGCTTGCGTGGGGCCTAGGCAACTACCCAGAAACCAATTGGCATTCCAAAAGCTAAATATGAAATTTGGGAATTCTAAACTTCTATTCTCCCCCGACCGCTTGCGCTTCGAAGTGTTTCTATAGCTTTCAATAACTTAGCACGTCGCGGAATTCCTACAGGCATGGCATCGCTTTTGCAAGGTAGGCAAAGGCTATCCCTGGAGTCCCATCGAACAGCTGGACCTGATTAGGATTAGGTAATCCCTAATGCAAGTGCTCATTAGGGCATGGTTTCTCGCAGGAGGTCGTAAACAATGAGAAAAACCTTTGCCTCTACGTTTGTCCTTATCTGCTGCCTATCGCTTTCGGCGTGGGCTCAAGACACCGCGAGCATCGTGGGCACCGTCAAGGATTCCTCAGGCGGTGTGATTGCGGGAGCCAAAGTGACGGTGTCGAATCCCGAAAAGGGTTTCACTCGGGACCTGGTGAGCAACAGCGTGGGAGAATATTCCGCCCAGGTCATTCCTATCGGCAACTACGTCATCGCCGCCGAGGTGCCGGGATTCCAAAAACTGGCGCGCTCGGGAATCACCGTCGGTGTCGGACAGGTCCTGCGCGTCGACCTGACGATGGCAGTAGGCCAAACCACCCAGGAAGTGACCGTGACCGCGGCCGGGGCCAAGGTTGAAACGGAAACCGCCGCCATTTCAGGAGTCGTCACTGGAGCGCAGATTGCCAATCTCAACCTGAACGGGCGCAACTTTGTGACCCTGGCGCTGCTGGTTCCGGGCGCCGTGGCAGACGACGGCCTGGACACGTCGCACGTCGGCGTGATGGGCAATAATAACATTTCATTTAACGGCGGCCGCATGCAGTACAACAACTGGGAGATCGATGGCGGCAATAACACCGATGAGGGTTCCGCCAGCACCTTCAATACTTATCCCAACCTCGACACCATCGCCGAATTTCGCATTTCCACCTCCAACTACGGCGCGGACATGGGCAAACACTCGGGAGCGACCATCGAGGTGGCCACCAAATCGGGCACTAAGGAATTCCACGGCGATGCCTTCGAATATGTGCGCAACGACGTGTTCGACGCCAACCCATGGGACATCAATCGAGCCTCCATCGGCAGCGTGGCTCCCAAGAGTCCCCTGAAGTGGAATGATTTTGGCTACACCCTGGGGGGTCCGTTCTACATCCCGGGTCATTACAACACGAGCAAGTCGAAAACCTTCTTCTATTGGTCGGAAGACTGGCGGCGATACCGCGAAGGGCAGACGGTGGGTGCGGGTGTGCCCACGCCCCTGCAGAGGCAGGGCAACTTCAGTGAATGTGACCCCTCCTCCGCCAACTACAACGCGGTGGTGGCCTCCGGCTGCACACTTCCCTTGGACCCGAACGGGAATCTATATCCTGGCGACACGGTGCCCATCGACCCGAATGCCGCCGACCTGCTGAATGGCTTGGTTCCCTTGCCGAATACCGGTCCGGCCGGCCACGAAAACGGTTATGTCGTCGCCTCCAGCACCGCCACCAACTGGCGGCAAGAGCAGATTCGCGTTGACCAGAACTTCAGCGACAAGACCCAGGTCTTCGTGCGCTGGACCCAGGATGCCTGGAACACCATCGCGGTTCCGGCCCTCTGGACGAGCTCAAGCTCCGACACCGTCAAAACGCCTTTCTTTGGCCCGGGCAAAAGCGGCGTCATTCACTTCACTCACACCTTCAAACCAACTCTGATGAATGAGTTTGTGGCCAGCTACTCGGTGGACCACATTTCGCTCTTTAATGTGGCCGGCTCATCTTCACCCGCCCACTCCATCGATAAGCCTTCGGACTGGACAGTCGAGAACCTATTCTCTGCCAACGCCTCGAACCCGCTGCTGCCTTCAATCGACGTCAATTACGGGTTTTACGCCGATGCCGGAAATCACCCTTGGTTCAACTCTAATCCCATCGTGGACTTCAAAGATAACGTCGCCTGGATGATGGGGAAGCATGCGTTCAAATTTGGGATCTTCTATCAGATCTACCACAAGAATGAGCAGTTCGGCGCCAACACCCAAGGATATTTCACCTTCACGAATAGCAGCCCCATCTCGTCGGGGAACGCTTGGGCTGATATGTACCTGGGCCGGATCGCCAACTACACGGAAGGCACCATCAACTTGAACGGCACCGCCATCGGCGGCTATCCGAAAGGCCACTGGAATGGGCACGAAGCTGAGCCTTACATTGAGGACGACTGGAAGGTGACGAAAAAGCTGACCCTGAACCTGGGACTACGCTATTACTACTTCCAGCCCTTTCATGACGTCTCCGCCACCAATATTGACTCCGCCTTCCTCCCCAACGATTACAATCCTGCCGCGCAAGCGCAGCTCGTGAACGACCCCGTGCTGGGACCGGTCCTGGAGCCGGGAACCGGGTCGAACTACACCGTTTACGGCAACGGCCTGTACGCTTGTGGCACACACGGCGTTCCCAAGGGCTGCTTTTTCGGTTCCAAGAAAAATTTCGCTCCTCGCTTCGGCTTTGCTTACGACCCCTTGGGCACCGGCAAGACCGTCATCCGGGGTGGCTATGGCATTTACTATGAGATGGGCAACGGCAACGAGAGCAACGCCGAAGGCGGCGAGGGCAATCCGCCCGTCTCCCTGGGGCCGACCGCCTATAACCTGGTGGGTTATAGCGCCATCCAGCCGATCAACTCGCCTTCCGCGGAGCCCATCAGTCCGGGCGGATTCACGGCCATTCCCCTGCACCAGAAGTGGCCCAGCGTGCAACAGTTCAGCTTGGGAATCCAGCACGAGTTTCCGGGCAACAACATCATGAGTGTCGGCTATGTCGGGAGCCTCGGACGGCACTTGGCGACGGCTCGCAATCCCAACCAGGTCCTGCTGGGCGGCGGGACGGTGAACGTTCCTTCGCTCGCCAACACGGTGGGCTGCGATGCCCAGGGTAACTGCGATATTGAAGATACACTGATCGGACCGGGCGGCAATGCATCGGTGTTTTTCGTTCCCTATCAGGGTTACGGCGGGATGACCGGTAAGCAAAACACGGCGGTCTCGAACTACAGCTCTCTCCAGGTCTCCTGGCGTCATGACGTGGGACACGGCCTCACGTTCCAGGCTGCCTATACGTGGGCGCACTCCATTGACAATTCGACCTCCACCTACTTCGCAACATACGTCGACGACAATTTCGACCTGTCGCGCTGGAAGGCGACATCCGACCTGAACCGCACGCAGGTGGTGGAAATGAGCTATGTCTACGAATTGCCTTTCTTCAAGCATTCCAACAGCGCCCTCAGGCGGCAGTCTTTGGGCGGGTGGACGATCAGCGGCATCTCGAGCTTCTACTCCGGCGAGCCCGTGAACTTTGGTTGTGGCCTGACCGATCCGGTGAGTGGTCTCAGTTACTCGACCGGTGTCGGCGGTGGCGTGATGTGCAATTCTCTCGGTCCGGTGAAGATCAAGAAAGGGGTCTACGACGATCCCACCTACGGTCCTACGCCGACCTGGGTCGATCCTTCCGTGGTCGGCCAAGTCACGCTGCCCCAGTTGCGCGCCGACGGTGAGCCCGGCATGTTCGGTTACATGGGACGCAACCCGCTGACCAGTCCGGGGGTAAACAACTGGGATCTCGCCATGCTCAAGAATTTTGCGATGCCCTGGTTCAACGGCGAGCACTCCAACCTTCAATTCCGCTGGGAGACCTTCAACACCTTCAATCACACCCAGTTCGCTGGCGTCAGTATTGGGTGCAGCGGCCTCACCGCCCCCGGCGCCCCCTGTATAGGTCCCAACAACATCGGGAATGGCGAAATTGGTTACGCCCGATCACCGCGCATCATGCAACTGGGGTTGAAGTTCATCTTCTGAAGCAGGCTTAGCGCGGACCTCCGTCTTTGAGGTCTGCACTACGGCCGGCGGCACGCTCTGGCAAGTGGGTAGCCAGGGACAGTGCCAGTCTGTCCGTGGACTTTTCCCATGCCCGGGGCCCCAGCGGCAACCGGGAGGACAGAAGACAGATTTCATCCGGCGTCGTATAATAGACGGGAACTGTCTGCAACGGGGCCTTGAGAAACGCTTATGAGGTTTTTATTTGCTGGGCCGATGCTTCTGATCCTTGTGATCTTCATCGGCAGCCAGTATTTCTGGTTTCGGCAGGTGCGGGCGCTGGGCATCAAACTCCTCCCGAGCGGCGCCCTGCGACGGTGGCTGGGCGTCCTGGGGGGAATTATCTACCTGGCGGTGCTCACGTACAACCTTCCGTCGCTTGAAAACTCCACCGAGCCCACTCGCCTGACGTTCCGGGCCGCGTTGCTTCAGGCGCCATTCCGCTGGTGGGTTTTCGCCTCGGTGCTGGGATTCTTGGCCGTCGTCATCTTCCGCATTTTCGAACGTCTCGCACGCGCCGCTTATGCGGGCTATGCCAGGCTGTTTCTGCGCTCGAACCCGGACCGCCCCGTCCTGCTCTCTCCGGAGCGCCGCCGCTTTCTGGAGAAGACTGCCGTGACCGTGAGCACTGTGCCCTTCGTCGCCAGCGCCTATGGGCTCCTCTATGAACGCACGGATATTGAGACCACGCATCACCGCGTCAAGCTTAAGCGGCTTCCGAAGGCTTTCGACGGTTTTCGGCTGGCGCAGCTTTCCGACATTCACATCGGTCCCTTCATGCCCGCCGACGAGATCCGCCGGTGCGTGCTGATGGTGAATCAGTTGAAACCGGACTTGGTGGCCCTGACCGGCGACTTCATCACTTGGGACGCTACGACGGAAGGCGCGGTCGTCGAGGCGCTCAGCGCGCTCCGGGCTCCCTTCGGAGTTTTCGGTTGCCTGGGCAATCACGAACGCTGGGCCGACGTCCAGGACTCTCTCACCCGGCTTTTCGCGGCGCAAGGCGTCAGGATTCTGCGCCACGCGCACGCCCCGATCGAATCCGGCGGCGAGCAGTTGAACCTGATCGGCGTGGACTACCAAACGAGCCGACGCTTCGGCCCGCCGGGCGATCGTATCGTCAGCAAATATCTGGAGGGCGTCGCCGCACTGATGCTTCCCGACACCGCGAACATTCTGCTCAGCCATAACCCCAACTCCTTCGACCGCGCCGCCGAGCTTGGTATCGACTTGAGCTTGGCCGGCCATACCCACGGCGGACAGGTGACCTTGGAATTCATCTCCCCCCATCTCTCCCCCAGCCGCTTGATCACTTCCTACGTGCGCGGGTGGTTCCAAAAGGGCGAGTCGCTGCTCTACGTCAACCGCGGCCTCGGAACCATCGGTGTGCCGATCCGCATCGACGCCCCGCCGGAAATCACACTGCTTGAATTGAAATGCGGATAGGGCGTGCAAAGCGCAGGCTTCGAGATGCGGAAGTGCCAGGGGTTTCAGAACCAAAAACCTTTCTATACGGCGCGGTAGTTCTGGTCCGAAAATAGGAAGTAAGTCATGTAGTGTCAGTAGGTTACCCTATAGGGCCGGGGCCCCCATTCTCATGCGGTGGCACAGGTACTCCTGCCTGTATGCTCTGCATGAAGGCCCGACCCTGGTGCATAGGCAAGAGTGCCTGTGCTACCCGCGGTCGTGCGAACGTGCCACGATGGCCTACACTTCTGGTATACAGGGAGTCGACGATAAGCACTCATCAGAGGGTCAGTACATGGGACGCCCGGCAACGCCTACTTGCGGGAGCAGGTTCAGGCCGGAGCTGAAGTCGTCGTATTGCGCTTTGTCGTATCCCAAAGCGCCATGAGCCTGCGGTGAGAGCGGCTATTTGGCCATTCTCTCAAGCCGTCCAACAGCACGCTGTATGCTGCGCTGCACGCGGTCCCACGCTGAGACAGGGAGAGAGAACGAAGCGTCGGGGGCTCTGCGATTCACGGTTGGGGTTCGATAGGACCGGACTGGCTGGCGCCAGTCGATTGATGGTCGGGGGACGAGCGGGGATGAGGCACAACCTTGACGTGACAATAACCCGAGCAGGCGAAGAAGCGCGCTGCGAACCGCCGGGCCGCCGCGCTCTTGCCATGACGTGCGGCCTACCTGGGGCATCGCCCTGCCGCGTGTCTGGCGGTCAGGCGGGCCCTGCCAGCATCGTGGCCCGACTGGCTTCTCGCGTATACTCCCGCTACGGGCCTGCCGGTGCCTCCAGCAAGAGACAACGCGAGAGCCATAGCTGAGACGCGACGCGGACTAAACCAGCAAGTGCGCGGTCTCCTCCTCCTTGGGCACTTCGGAGTTCAGGTAGGGCATCCAGGGCTCTTCGTAGACCACCTGATAGCCCCTCGCATGGGCCTCCAGATCATGGTAATAGTGGATGTGGAGGATGCTCGTCGGCTTGGTTTGTTCCGACCACTCATTAAATGCTTCCTCCAAGACCGTCCGATTGGTTGCGTCAGGAATGACAATCGTTGCCGCCTTGAACGATTTCTCCGGCATTGGGACTACTCCTCAACCAGAAGCTTGCGTCGGCGCATCCACCAGAGACCTCGCCTGCCCCCATCCCGGATCCCCAGGCTCGGGCACACGCCGATCTAGACTGGGTATCGGCAGAGGCTGGAAGAACTTGAGTTAATTGTTTCTCACGTGGGCGGTCCCAAAACAAAAACGGGCTGGCATTTGCCAGCCCGCTTCGGTGGAATTAATCCCGGCGACGACCTACTCTCCCACGCAGTTACCCGCGCAGTACCATGGGCCCTGGAGGGCTTAACTACCGTGTTCGGGATGGGAACGGGTGTGTCCCCTCCGGTATGACCGCCGGAAAACCTAAGGGCAGTGACGAGTGACGAGTGATAAGCAAGAACTTCGTCACTGGCCAGTCATCACTGCTTTTTGAATAGTGTGGCGTCCAAAGTAAAGGCGGGACGTAGCGGCAAATGGCCAGGAAGCAGATTCTGCTTGTCACTCGCCACTCTTCACTCGTCACTGCTCTTGATGCACTGAGCAGATTTATGGTCAAGCCGAACGGGCGATTAGGACCAGTAAGCTCAACGCATTACTGCGCTTACACACCTGGCCTATAGACGTCGTAGTCTTCGACGGCCCTTCAAAGGGATTGCGTTCGTGTAGCACGCGAACGCGCGCCCTTGGGAGATCGAATCTTGGGGCGTGCTTCCCGCTTAGATGCTTTCAGCGGTTATCACTTCCAGACTTCGCTACCCAGCCGTGCCACGGGCGTGACAGCTGGTACACAAGAGGTCTGTTCATCCCGGTCCTCTCGTACTAAGGACAACCCCCCTCAAATCTCCTACGCCCACACCAGATAGGGACCGAACTGTCTCGCGACGTTCTGAACCCAGCTCACGTACCGCTTTAATGGGCGAACAGCCCAACCCTTGGAACCTTCTACAGCTCCAGGATGCGATGAGCCGACATCGAGGTGCCAAACCGCTGCGTCGATGTGAACTCTTGGCAGCGATCAGCCTGTTATCCCCGGCGTACCTTTTATCCGTTGAGCGATGGCCCTTCCATACAGAACCACCGGATCACTAGGTCCGACTTTCGTCTCTGCTTGACTTGTTGGTCTCGCAGTCAGGCTAGCTTATGCCCTTGCACTCGACGGCTGATTTCCAAACAGCCTGAGCTAACCATGGAGCGCCTCCGTTACAATTTAGGAGGCGACCGCCCCAGTCAAACTACCCGCCTAGCCAGGTCCCTGGCCCGGATCACGGGCCGAGGTTAGAACCACAGAATCATCAGGGTGGTATCTCACCGTTGGCTCCCCTGAGTCCGAAAACCCAGGTTCAAAGCCTCCCACCTATGCTGCGCAGACAACCCCATAGTTCAGGGCTAGGGTGTAGTAAAGGTGCACGGGGTCTTTCCGTCTAGGTGCGGGAAACCGGCATCTTCACCGGTACTACAAGTTCGCTGAGTCACTCGCCACGACAGTCGCTCTATCGTTACGCCATTCGTGCAGGTCGGAACTTACCCGACAAGGAATTTCGCTACCTTAGGACCGTTATAGTTACGGCCGCCGTTCACCGGGGCTTCAGATCGAAGCTGCCGAGGATTGCTCCCCATGACCTCTCCCTTTAACCTTCCGGCACCGGGCAGGCGTCAGCCCCTATACGTCGTATTCGACTTAGCAGAGACCTGTGTTTTTGTTAAACAGTCGCAGAGCGCGTTTCACTGCGGCCTCCTCGGGCTATGAACCCTAGCGAGGCACTCCTTCTCCCGAAGTTACGGAGTTAATTTGCCTAGTTCCTTAGCGAGTGTTCTCTCAAGCGCCTTTGGATATTCACCTCGTCTACCTGTGTCGGTTTGGGGTACGGTTGCGACCGGAACTGCTTAGCGGATTTTCTTGGCAGCGTGACATCGCGGACTTTACAGGGTCTACGACCCTTCGGCTCACTCCTCAGAGTTGGCTTTGAACCGACCCGGTGGATTTGCCTGCCGGATCCTCCTGGAAGCGCACATCGGCTAAGCCATCAGCCGACTCCGCTAGCCTCCTGCGTCCCCGCTTCGTCATAACGTCCCGATCGTAGTGCCGGAATATTAACCGGCTGTCCATCAGCTACGCCTTTCGGCCTCGCCTTAGGGACCGACTGACCCTGAGCGGATTAACCTTTCTCAGGAAACCTTAGACTTTCGGCGCGGAGGGTTCCCACCTCCGTTATCGCTACTTATGCCGGCAGGGTCACTTGAGTACCGTCCACGAGCCCTCGCGGTCCCGCTTCAAACTGTACTCAACGCTCCTCTACCAAACTGAGATTCCGAAGAACCTGAGAGTCCGCAGCTTCGGTAAATGGCTTGAGCCCCGTTGAATTATCGGCGCAAAGACGCTCGACCAGTGAGCTGTTACGCTTTCTTTAAAGGATGGCTGCTTCTAAGCCAACCTCCTGGCTGTCTGAGCGACTTCACTTCCTTTCCCACTTAGCCATTGCTTCGGGACCTTAGCTGGCGATCTGGGCTATTTCCCTCTCGACAACGAAGCTTAGCCCCCGCTGTCTGACTCCCGGACTGTGCTTCGCGGCATTCGGAGTTTCGTTGGATTCGGTATCCGTTAACGGACCCTAGTCCATCGAGTACTCTACCACCGCGAGCTATCGTCCGAGGCTAGCCCTAAAGCTATTTCGAGGAGAACGAGCTATCACGGAATTTGATTGGCCTTTCACTCCTACCCTCAGTTCATCCGAGCTGTTTTCAACCAACACCGGTTCGGGCCTCCGGCCGCTGTTACGCGGCTTTCACCCTGACCAAGGGTAGATCATCCCGCTTCGCGTCTATTGCCCGCCACTATGCGCCCTGTTCAGACTCGCTTTCGCTACGGCTCGCTCCCCCTTGCGGGATCATCGCTTAACCTTGCGACGGACAATAACTAGCCGGCTCATTATGCAATAGGCACGCCGTCAGGCTTGCGTGGATGTTGCCACCCACACGTTGCCCTTCGACTGCTTGTAGGCATACGGTTTCAGGTACTTTTCACTCCCCTCGCCGGGGTGCTTTTCACCTTTCCCTCACGGTACTGGTTCACTATCGGTCGCCAGAACGTATTTAGCCTTACGGGATGGTCCCCGTGGATTCCCGCAGGGTTTCTCGTGCCCCGCGGTACTCAGGAACGCGCGTGAGAGTCCGATCAGCTTTCGCCTACATGGCTATCACATTCTTTGGCCGACTTTTCCAAGTCGTTCGACTAGCCGCCGGATTGTTAACTCTCTGGCTCTACGCCGACGCACGCCCTACAACCCCCAGCCCTCCACACTGAGTCACTGAATGACAGAATCACTGAATCATTGACCTTTCTCAATGACTCACTGACCTCACTGATTCACTGACTCACTGTGGAAGACTGGGTTTGGGCTCGTCCGCTTTCGCTCGCCGCTACTCGCGGAATCGCGGTTGCTTTCTCTTCCTCCAGGTACTGAGATGGTTCACTTCCCTGGGTTGGCTCGTACCCGCCTATGGATTCAGCGGGCCGTTTCCGGGTTTTACCCGGAAGGGTTGCCCCATTCGGAGATCCCCGGATCAAAGGGTGCTTCCCCCTCCCCGAGGCTTTTCGCAGGTAGCCACGTCCTTCTTCGCCGTCTGGCGCCAAGGCATCCACCGTACGCCCTTAGTAGCTTGACCATATAATCTGCTCAACACATCACCACCAGAAGTCAGAAGCCAGAATCCAGGAGCCAGGAGAAAACTCCCTGACCCCGAACCCCGAATCCCAAAACCCGGCGTCGTCTCACAGATTCGCCTTTCTTTCTCTGCCCGGATCCAATCCCGAGCAGGGTGTAGCCGCCAACCCAATCTCCCACTCCCAGCTAGGCGGTTTTCACGCTGTTACTGAAAGCTGAAGACTGAACGCTGACAGCTACTACTACTAGGTAGACGCCACACTATTCAGTTTTCAAAGACCATCGAGTGCCCAAAGCCGACTCACGTCTTCCTGGGCCTCTTCCTGCAACCTTGTGCCCGGCGCTGACCGAGCCGCCAAGTTGCTGAGCCTGATTCCACTCATTTCCTCGCGTGAAACCAGGCTCAACCACCTTGCGAGAATCCTCCAAGCGCCACACTGGGCGCACAAGGCAGATCGCGCGCCGCTGCGGCCGCTAGGGTCAACTACTTTGAGCTTCGGGGATTGAAACAGGCGGGAGGCGAACATACCAGGGACCCACTTGCCTCAAGCCCTCATCCGAAAGCCTTACGCGTACCCACCTCCACAGGATTCCGCCCGGGACCGTGTGGAACCCTCAGATGCGCTCGATTGAATCAAATCTCAGTCGCGCGCCCCTCACTTGCTCCACCTTCGAACTCGCAATCAGAGAGCATATATTAAGCCCACGTGAAATGCAAGAGGTTTTTTTAACAAGCCAAAAGAATTCTTGTCGGGCCGACTCGGCAAGCCCGGGGGCGTCCAAGGGGCTTTGAATCCGACTTGCTCTTATCCCCTCTCGTGCTTGACGCCTAAGGCAGAAACACTACTGCCCCGGGCACTCGCTCCCCCCAATTCCTTTCCAAAACAAAAGTCACTTGCGCGGGGCCGGCCATTGGATTAAGAATTCCAATGGGGCTATTCTGTGGTACGGGTGTCATTTGCGAGACTGGGGCGCTCCAAGCGCGGTCATTCCCGCGAAAGCGTGAATCTACTCCGCGAGCCGTTGGAAATGCGCCGACACACTGGATTTTCGCTCCCCGTCTTCACGGGGAAAAGCTTCGCAGGAATGGCCAGTATTTCGAGAGGCATCCTATTCTAATTGACACCAGTGCCCATTCTGGTCGACATCTGGCCGCCTCGGGTAAAATGGCGGAACCGCAAACGCTGAACTGCCAGAGGGGGTAATTTCAATGATCTTGGGCGTTCCCAAGGAAGCTTTTCCCGGCGAACGGCGCGTGGCGCTAGTCCCCGTGGTGATTCCCAGCTTGATCAAGGCCGGTTTCCAGGTTCTTGTCGAAGTGGGGGCGGGCGCTAGCGCCGGCTATCCCGACGTCGACTATCAGGAGAAGGGCGCCAAGCTTGCCGCCATGCACGCGGAGGTTTTCCAGTTCGCGGACGTCATCACCCAGGTTCTGTGCCCCGGGTCGAACGATGCCACGGGCAAGGACGACTTGCGGCTTCTCCGCCGCGACCAGGTGGTCATCGGTTTTCATCGGCCTTTCGGCTCCGCCGGCTCCGTCCAGGAACTCGCGGCCACTGGCGCCACTTCCTTCGCTGTGGAACTGATGCCGCGCATCACTCGCGCGCAGAGCATGGACGCGCTATCCTCGATGGCCACCATCTGCGGTTACAAGGCTGTGTTGCTCGCGGCGGACCGCCTGCCGCGCATGTTTCCCATGCTCACCACGGCGGCAGGCACCATCACACCGGCGCGCGTCTTCATTATTGGCGCGGGCGTGGCCGGACTGCAGGCGATCTCGACGGCGCGGCGTTTGGGCGCGGTTGCCTCCGCCTACGATCTGCGCCCCGCAGCCCGGGAGCAGGTGCACAGTCTGGGCGGCCGCTTCGTCGAACTGCCCCTGGAGGCGAAGGACGCCGAAGACGCGCGCGGCTACGCGCGGCAGCAGGACGCTTCCTTTTTCGAGCGGCAGCGCGAATTACTGGGGCGCGTCGTAGCCGAAAGCGACGTAGTCATCACCGCCGCGGTGGTTCCAGGCAAGAAGCCTCCCGTGCTCGTGACGCGCGAGATGGTGGGACGCATGGCTCCCGGTTCGGTGATCGTTGACTTGGCTGCCGAGCGCGGTGGCAACTGCGAGTTGACCAAGCCCGGCACTCGCGTGGTCGAAAGCGGTGTGACCATCATCGGCTACTTCAACGTGGCGAGCACCGTGCCTTATCACGCCAGTCAGATGTACGCGCGCAACCTCGCGGCCTTCCTGCTTCACCTGGGAAAGGACGGCAAGGTGCAGATCGACCTGGAGGACGAGATCACTCGCGACACTTTGCTGACGCGCGGTGGCGAAGTGGTGAATGCCCGGGTGCGGGAATTTTTCTCACTGCCGGCGCTCGCCGCGCAAAAAAGTTAGACGCCGGATTTCCGGTGTTAGGGGCGAGGGAAATTGTAAAGGTTAAAAGGCGGGGGGGACGTGGGGATAATGATCCCTAATTATCCTGAATTATCCTGAACACCGTACCCTTTACCGCTCACTTCCACCCCTAGCATTCAAGATATCAGACCCTCGTATAGGAGGACTTTGTGACGTCCGATCTCATCAACAGTCTGTATGTATTCGTGCTAGCCGGTTTCATCGGATTCGAAGTGATCCGGCGAGTCTCGCCGTTATTGCACACGCCCCTCATGTCGCTGACCAACGCACTCGACGCCATTGCCGTGGTCGGCGCCATTGTGATTACCGGTGAGGCCAAAAGCACCCTTTCGACCGTCTTGGGAACGATCGCCATTGTGGCGGCCATGAGCAACGTAGTCGGCGGCTTTCTGATCACCGACCGCATGTTGAGAATGTTCAAAACCGCGAAGCCGAAAAAATCATGACTCCTTTTGCCACGCAACGCGTCATTGAGATCACGTATCTACTGGCCACGGTACTCTTCATCCTGGCCCTGAAATGGCTCAGCGCTCCCTCGACTGCCCGGCGCGGCGTTTTAGCTGGAGAAGTAGGCATGGCGCTGGCCATCGTGGGGACCCTATTCCACCACGGCATCGTCGAGTACAAGTGGATTGCCATCGCGCTGGTGCTCGGCTCGATCATCGGCGTCCCGCTCGGCATGGTGCAAATGACGGCCGTGCCCCAGCGGACCGCCCTCAGCCACGCTTGCGGCGCCCTTTGCGTGACCCTGGTGGGCACCGCGGAGTTCTACCTGCGCACACCGGATATACCCAAGTTCGTGATGGCCGTGCTGTCGATGGAAGTCATCCTGGGCGCGCTGACCTTCACGGGCAGCCTCATGGCCGCGGGCAAACTCCAGGAAGTCCTGCCTCAACGCCCCATCACTTACCGGGGTCAGAACTTCGTAAACCTTTCACTGTTGGCAATTTCCATCATAGTGGCAGTCCGGCTGGTGCTTCACCCCGAGCAGAAGATGCTCTTCCCCGTGATTATCGGCATCGCGCTCGTCTTCGGCGTCATGATGATTATTCCCATCGGCGGCGCCGACATGCCCACGGTAATCTCCCTGCTCAATTCCTACGCCGGACTCTCGGCCGCCGCCATGGGGTTCGTCCTCGACTCGAAACTGCTCATCGTGGCCGGCGCCCTGGACGGCTCTTCCGGTTTCATTCTTTCCGTGATCATGTCGAAGGCCATGAATCGCTCCTTCACCAACGTGCTTTTTGGAGCCTTCGGGAAGGTGCAAACCTCCGCTGTCGCCGCCCAGGAGGGGCGCAACGTGCACAGCGCCACGGCGGAAGAAGCCGCCCAGATTCTTGCCGCCGCCAACTCCGTGGTGATTGTTCCCGGCTACGGCATGGCGGTGGCGCAGGCGCAGCACAAGGTGCGCGAACTTTTTGACGCCCTCACCAAGCGTGGTGTGGATGTAAAGTTTGGCATTCACCCGGTGGCGGGACGCATGCCCGGCCACATGAACGTGCTGCTGGCGGAAGCCGATATCCCTTACGATCGGCTGCTGGATATGGACGCCATCAACCCCGACCTCCCGCAAGCCGACGTGGCGCTGATTATCGGCGCCAACGACGTCACCAACCCCGCGGCGCGCACCGATCAATCCAGCCCCATCTATGGCATGCCGATCCTGGACGTGGACAAGGCGCGCACGGTGATGGTGATCAAGCGCAGCATGAATCCCGGCTTTGCCGGCATCGACAACCCTCTTTACTACATGGATAAAACCTTGATGCTCTTCGGCGACGCCAAAGGCTTTGTGGGAGACATCGTCCGCGAACTCACCGGCGGCGGACACTGATCCATTTGCAATTTGCGATTTGTGATTGAAGAAATCTCCGCGCGACGGCGCGGGCGTCCATGATTGATGTAGGGGTAGGGCTTGCCCTACCCTGTTCGCGGGTCGTCATGACCGGCCGGGGGCGGCAAGCCGTCCCCCTACAGCAACAGCGGGGATGCACCACCCGCGTTCAGGGCGCAATTAGCTTTTGAAAGTTTCCCAGCTCAGTTATACTGACTGCAGCGGGAGGAGCTATGACCAAGAGCATCGAGGCAGTTTTCGACGGTGTGACGCTTCGCCCCGACGAGCCGCTGGAGCTTCCTCCCAACACTCGCGTGCGCCTGACCATTGAAAGCCTGCCCGCACGAGGGGAGGCAGGGTCGTTTCTGCGCACCGCCCGCAACCTAAGGCTAACCGGCCCCGCCGATTGGTCGTCCAACCTCGAGACTTACCTGTATGGCGAGAACCCTGACGCCGGGCAGTAGCGTATTTCTGGATACGGCGTACGCCGTCGCGCTTGCTTCTACTTCCGACGCATATCATCGTCAGGCACTGGCCTTGGCTGACGAATTGGAAGCCAACGAAACCCCCTTGGTAACCACTTGGGGAGTGCTGCTGGAAATCGCCAACGCTTTATCCAAGGTTCAATATCGACACGCAGCTCTTCAGTTGCTTTCCTCGCTTCAGCGCGACGCCAGCGTGGAAATTGTGCCGCTGTCAGATCCGCTGCTTCAGCGGGCGGTGACGCTCTATGCAGAGCGTCCCGACAAGGAATGGAGCCTCACCGACTGCATATCCTTTGTGGTGATGGAGGTGCGCGGTATCCGGGATGCTCTTACCGCCGATGAGCATTTCAAGCAGGCGGGATTCCGCATGCTCTTGCGCGAGGTCGCCCTCGGATAGAACTGCTGGGTAATTCCGGTGCATTGGCATGCCGATCCTGGACCTGGACAAGGCGCGCACGGTGATGGGGATCAAGCGGCGGGCACTGATCCATTTGCGATTTTGAATTTTGGATTTCCGCTTTTCGATTTTGAATTTTGAATCCTAGATTGACGGCCTGTTTTGTGGGGAGGCGGCCCCACGTTTTGCGGGTCGTGGGCGTGAGGGGGTTCCTTCCGTACAGCCAGGTCTTCGCAGAGAATCATCGTGGCTACCGGCTCCGCCGCCCTCCGCCACTCCGCTGTTGGAGGCGAACCCCGGCACGGTGTAGAATCTGGGCCAGAGGTGCGAACATGGTTGACCGTAAGGCTCGAGATGCAATGTCACAGGCGATTCGATCCTACATGGACCAGAGAATCGCTTCTTTCAAATTTGACGCCGCTCTCTGCGAGATAGCAAGCGCCGCTCAAGACGAGTCGGTGCGGGCGCTGCGGAGGGCCTTGTGGTTCCACTACTCCGACGTCGAGGATCACAAATTCGTCGCCTCAAAGCAAGAATGGGACTATTTCAATCGTCTCCTACTCCTGCTGTCGTCCGATGTGGAAACTGAATTGGTCGCTGCCGGGGGGCGGTGGGACATTTATAAAACCTTTTCGGCGCTCTGCCTGGCAGGGTTTGGAGTGGTTGCTCTGCTAGCGGGTTTTGGGAGGTTCTTTGTTCTTTATTGGATCCTTTCCGGCTTAGTGCCATGGGTTCTCCTGTGGGTTCATAATCACAATGCCTCGAAGACTTGGGCGGCCAAGATTCCAATAGTTCCGTTTCCCTCAGTTAAGTCCCTCCTCTCTGTCCGCCGGCAAGTGGTAGATTTCGTGAAGAAGCGATATCCCGAGTCAATGTCGCGCAAGGCGAAGATGCATTGGTACCCCGACAAAATGATGTGGATTGTCCGAATTCCATTATGGGTAGTGTGCGCTCCCCTCTATCTGCTTGTGATGGCACTGCCCATAAGACAAACTGAAATGAGATTGAGAATTCCGGCCGACAACGTGCAACCCCAGGTATTGTAGTCCCCAATTCAAAACGAAAGACCGCGTACCTGCAGAACAGGTCCACGCTACGCTTGCTGATCCATTTGTGATTTGCGATTTTGGATTTCCGCTTTTCGCTTTTGAATTTTGAATCTTGGATTGACGGCCTGTTGCGCGGGCTGGGGGCCCCACGTTTTGCGGGTCGTGGGGGTGAGGGGTTCCTTGCGTACGGGCTTCGCAATGGGTGATCGCCGCTACCGGCTCCGCCGCCCTAGCCACTCAACTGTTTGGGGCCAATCCCGGGCTTCACGTCTCCAGCGACACAGTGTCACCGACCCGCACTTCCCCGGGAGTAAGAACCGTCGCATAGACGCCCGCGCACTGTTTGTGCTGCTGGGCAACGCAGCGAAGAACCGCGGGGCTCGGCTTGGCGCTCGCCGGATCGAGCGTGATCATCATGCACCGCTGGTCGACTTCCGTGATGGCAATCCGCGCGGCGTCTCCCACGCGAACAGTCCGGCCCACCCAGTTCAACTCCTCGAAGGCTTCGCCACCCTCCAGATCGACCAGCAGGTTGGGGCGAAAGCGCCAAGGGTCTTCCTCGGTTTCGCTTTCTTCCGCGATTCGAGCTACCGTCTGGCGGCTGATGAGCGAGACGGGCGCGACATCATACGAGCCACGGTAGTCGTGCAGCAAGAAGAGCTCTCGGCCCGAGCGCGCCTCGAGTGCTTGGCGGAGTTCGTGGCTCCCAATGGCGAACTTCTCCCCATCCGGGGCGGTGACCGTCACCTCGACTTCCGGCGGGCCGGCTTCCTCCACGCAAGTGCGGTAGCAAAGCAGTTCCGGTAGCTCCCGGGCCGTGAGCCAGGGAAAGGAGCGGCGCGAGGCCGTCTGGACGAACGCGTAGCGCCGGTCCGCAAGTACGCCTTGCAGCGTCAGCGTCGTGGCGGCCAAGGACTCGCCGCGCATCGACTTGACGGGATATCGCCCGAGCTGGCGAATCACACCGACTGACTGCATACGACACCTCCGCACTACGCCGCGCTAATCGGGGTAAATCTCTTGCGATGACCTGCGAGAAATCCGAATTTATGCGGCTCAGCTCTTAATCCAGAACGGCAACGGCTTCAATCTCGATCAGGAAATCTTTGCTGGCGAGGGCGGAAACCCCGATCCAGGTGCTGGCCGGCAAATTCTCTGCCGGGAAGAAGCCGAGTAAGGCTTCGCGCACCGATCGGGCGTTGTGGATGTGTTCGCCCACGATGTACAAGCGCAGGGATACGATATCAGTGCGGGTCCCACCGGCCGCCCTGACGGCCATCTCGAGGTTCTCTAAAGCCTGCCGGGTCTGCGCCCCCAAATCGGCAGGATCGGTGATCTGTTGCGCTGCGTTCCAGCCCACCTGACCGGACACGTATAGCGTGGCCTTTCCCACCGTGGCGACTCCCTGAGAGAAACCATACTGCTGGCTCGGGAAGAGCCCGCCGGGATTCAGATAGGTCTTCGACATCGTTAGAGGTCCTATGCTAGTGGGGGAAACCGCATGACAAGGATACCATGCGGCACCTCCCGGAACCTCATTATGTTGACAGGCAGCCGTGATCAGTGAGCACCGCCCGTCGTTTTCGCAGAGCGGGGCTACCCGCTGCACGGCACTTTGTACGGTTAGGCCGTTTATGGTCAAAGTGCCCGGTATGGCGAACCCCCCTGCGATTACTAGACACTTGGCGACAAGGCAGGAGCTGTTTCCTTAAAGCCCATTTCTGGATCGTGATGGTTACATCTCGGCCTAGCCGCGATTTGCAAAGAAGAAATCGGTTGGCTCATGCTGATGTCGACCATTGCAGGTCAATTACTTCCTCGTCCTACTCCTCGGTGCGCATTAAAACGAGTATCTCGTCGCGGATCATTTCAACCCCCCACGCGAGTGCGCTATGCAATGTATCGGTGGATCTGAGAACGGGGGCGAGATCCGGGCCCTGAAGCGCGATGTGAGCTCTGTCATAGGGAAAACCTGCGATGGACATGTGAATGTGGGGACCTCGTTTATACCTTGCATGGTCAGAATCTGGTGGGAGTGACGGATCGCAGTGCAGGCAGACAATTTCCTTTTCACTGATTTCAGTTGTTTCGTAAACGTTGAGATATGCCTGATCCAGTACGAAGCGGTTCCGTGTCTCCAGACGCCATGCCTCAAAGTACATGGCGTGATGTCGCCTGGCGTCAACAGTGAAGCGCCAGTCTCTAAAGTTGCTGGCAGGACGGGCTTCATCATGTGTCCCGATGACAACATGCGCGGTCCCGATGGATTGCCGAGTCCATGCCGGCCCGGTAGCCCTCCGAGAAATCGGACGCAGCAGTTGCTGAATTCGTGTTCCGCGTCGTGCTAACTCTTTCTCAGAAAGGCGCATGTTAGGTCTGAGCCTCTTCGAGTCCCAGAGCCTTGCGTTCAATGGCCGTTAGCCCGTAGGCGTCACTGACGAAGAGGTCTATCTCTGCGTTTAGTGTCTCGGACTGCTGTCCATCGGCCCTTAACCGCTTATCTACTAGCTCTAGTAGTCTTTTCTTTTGGGTCGAGCCCCATCGGTTAATGTCAGGGACCGGCGTTTTCTTCAATGTCTTCGATTCCAACATCGTGTAGCCATGTTGATATACATGTGAATGGGTCTGAATGTACCAGAAACACGCGCTGGAGTTTAGGACGGCGAGCATCAGCTTGAGAATCTGCTCCTCATCACTGGGAACACGTGCGATTAGAAATGGCGAATGGGAAACCGCATACCGGCCTCTTCCGTCGAACGCAAAGCGCGGCATAATTACTAAATGCGGAACTACCAGCTTGGGTCGAAGCAGACTGTTCGGTTCTCGTGGCCACATCGGCTCCCACCAAGCCTTTCGGTACCGAGCCAATCCTTTGCGCTCCTCTAAACGCGCCCGGTGTTTTACTAGGTAGTCCCAAGTTTTTCGAAAATCATCGCGGAGCATTTTCTCGGTTACTTTAACGCCGTCGAAATACGGATAGAAAACGTATTGCGAGGTGCGCTTCGGCACAGTATACGGTTGCATCTCGCGATCAGTTAACAAAGGAACGAACAGAGAGGGCTTATCTTCGGGAACAACTCTGCTGTCAACAACGAAAATATCGTCAGCCCCGGTGACGACACCCTCCCGCACTTCCAAGAACTCATCAAGGGCAGGCAAACTGCCTAATCGGGTATTTATGGCGGCCTCTGTCGGGACAAGCAACGACCAGCCTTCTGACTTGAAAGCTGACTGTTCAACCTCATGAATGCTATAGTACTTACCCTCGACTCTTTTGCCCTCAATGGCGTCTTGAAGCGCGTGACCAACCTGATCTTGGCATTTAATTATTGTCGCCTTAACATCGGGCAGGTTTTCACCCTTCTTTTGGACGATCAGGAGGATTACGTAGACGCTGGTATCCTCGAACACCCGGATTGCCGACAAATCCGCCAAGCAGTGAACCCAGCATTGCTCAAGAACCCAACTGCGGATCCCTTGTGCACTCTTACTGAGCAAAAAGCTATGGGGAAGAACAAAGAGGCCAAAGCCTCCGGGAACAAGACGCTGCACGGCGTCCTTGATAAACGCGAGGTAAAGGTCAATGCGCCCACTTCCCTGAGAACCCAGAAATTCAGTTAGGCGCGCGCGTGTCCCGGGATCTTGCACGTCTAAGGAAACAAACGGAGGGTTAGTCAAGACCGCGTCAAACGGGGCCTCAGCCTCTGGTGGTCGCGGAGCCGCGTCAAAGAAATCCTTTTGAAACACAGATAGCGCTATCGGCAGCCGATTCGTAAGAACCAGATACAACAGAGAGAGGGACAATTGGGTTGCTGCCACAGCATTCGGGTCCCGATCCAAACCGACCGTATTGATGAAGGCGGCCTCCACTAGTTCTGGGCGTAAAGCATCGTTGGTAGGATCGCACTGAAATTCGAGAAGAGTCCTGAGGAAAATACCAGAACCACACGCTGGGTCGGTCGTCCGAAGTCTTTTGAACTGATAAGGGGGGATGTGCTCCCGGAGAAACCTTGCAAAAAACCGTGCAATGAACAGTGGAGTATAAACGGCGCCATGCGACTTATCCGAAAACTCGGACGGGAGCTGCGGAAGCAGTCTCAGTTGCGCCGATTCATCCTGCCTCAACAATGAAACATACTGCTCATAGATCCGACTTAACGCATGCTTTGAGATCACAGCAAAGTCGTATCGATATGGAGCAAAACGGTTTTCGTAAAAATCAAACAGCAAACTTCGAACGGTATCCCGATCGAGTTGATCGAATCCAAGCAGGTCTGGTTCGTGAAACAAGAACCCCGGAATGTTGGACCCTACAATTTCCCGGAGGGCATCGCTTAAAAGAGTGCGCACATTAGTAGGCGCATTTTCTTGCCTCCATCGTTCCAGCAATAAGTCCTTATCGTTTGCCGTCAACCGTCGCCGATGATCTTCAAGCGCTCTGACAAAAACGAGAGCATTAAAGAGGCGAGCCAGTTGTTCAATGGTGACCGAATTGCCCAGCTCCGCGCTTAGACTTCTCTTCCAGAGTGATATGGTTTTGATCAGCGCATCGTCGAGAGCAGGAATGTTAGGGCTTGGCCGACGACCCACGATCTGCTCGAACATTTCGCTTCGGAGGTTATCGTAATTCTCACGCGAAAACTCTCGCTGTGCCACCGAAGTCGGAACTCTGGTTCGAACATAAACGAAGTTAACCTCAGACCCGTCGATCGCTACGTGCCAGTCAACCAGGTTGTTGTATGATACACTTAAGAGCGATTGGCGCTCATCAGATGCCAAAGTCGAATACTGTTTGGGACTCTGTAAGAAGGAAACAACTGCGCTGTTTTCGAGACCATGTTCCACCAGCAATTGGGCACTGGCAACGCGCCGCAGTTCAGGTTGATCAAGGCGATCCGTCGGCCGCCAGCCGAGCTCGCGGGAGAACTCCTGGAGCCGAACCGCGCGGTCAGATTCCGGAAGATGACCGGATGTCAGTTCTAATACCACGTCGAATTGGTTTGCCATCGCAGTTTCGCCTAATATTCGCCCCCCTAAGGTAACGCAACTGTGTGAGAAGCTCAAGGGCTTTTTGGCTCTTCGAAAGCGTGAGGCAGGTGGCGCGCAATCAACTCTCCCAATGGGTTACCCCACGGTTTTTGTTATTTCCTGTTAATAAACATTGAGCATGTCATGTTAGAACGGATGAGTAAGGTAAACTGCGCCCAACTCCGACACCGCTATAGACGCGCTACCAGCTTAAAGTCATGCCGCAAAAGAACGGACGGCGCCCGCTCAGGTCAGACTTCTCACCACGACGACCAGGAGCACAACAAAAGCGAATGCGTCGGTGATCATCACCGTCTGCTCCAGCACGTTTTTGTCTTTTCTGACAAGGTGTAACAGTCCGGTGAGCCAGTAATACAAGCCGCCGACCACGGCGGCAGGCACGAGCCAGCCAGGATGAAACAGGGAGCACATTCCCAGCGTCCCCATGGAGAGGTTGCCGAATGCAACCTCCCGGACGATGGGATGCGATGCGGGATTGGGAATCTCAAATATCTCCGCGGCCGTGAACCTAGGCTGGAGCGCTTGCCGCATGCCTGCGGTGAACAGCCGGATTCCCACTGCCCAAAAAACGAACCATTTCGCTGTCAGACCAAAGATGCCGACCGCGTGGTGCGAGGCGGCAGCCTCAATCGCCACGGACAGAGCCGGAGTAATGACCATCAATAGAATAATAAGGATCGCGCTGTACACCGAAATTTCCTTTTTAACCGGAATTTTCGTCTTGCCTTTCGGCTGCGAACCAATGTATCCCCGTTTGCCTCCGCTCGCAATCTTGCATTGGTTCCAAAGCCAAAAGATCCGGTCGTGCGCCACACGGCCTTTGTCGGGACCAAGAAGCCATGATTTGCCCCATTTCGAAGCGATTTCTCGGACACTTCTTCGTCAACTCCCCTCCTCCCGGAATCTCATTATGTTGACAGTCAGCGGGACCCAAACCGATACCTGAGCCCTGAAGGGGTGGAACAATCCTTTTCAATCCCACGTGCCGCTCGTCGTAGGCAATTCCGGAATGGGGGAAGACCTATTTCGCCCTTTCAGGGCTGGCGGCAGAATTGGGGGATCATCTAAACCCAGGCCGTTGGCCTGGGCTTTGTTATTTCGCCCCTTTGGGGCTAAAGAGCGAGTAGCGCGGACCTTTTTGGAAGGTCCGCGGTTCGTCCCCTGTTGACAACGCAAGGCCGCGGACCTCGAGGACGGGTCCGCGCCACACTCGCTTGTACGGCCAGGCCGTTTTGCGTCAAAGTGCCGGGTTTTTGGAGCCGCTAGATTTTCGGGGAGATTGCAGTTGGCCCACGCCGTTCCTATTGACAAGCAATAGGTGAAGAGCTATCCTGCTATGGCGTTCCAATAGGAGGCTCATGGGTGACAAAGTGGACGTCTGGCAGGGCACGCTGGCGCTGATGGTTTTGAAGACCCTTGAGACGCTCGGGCCGCTACACGGCTATGGCATCGCCCGCCGCATCGAGCAGACCAGTGGTCAGCAACTGCTGATCAACTACGGCACGCTGTACCCAGCACTCGTGAGGCTGGAGCAAGAGGGCTATATCGCCTCGCATTGGGGCCTTTCCGACAACAATCGTAAAGCGAAGTACTACCGGCTGACGCGTGCAGGGCAGAAGCAATTGGCCAAGGAAGCTCGGGACTGGCAGCAGGCGAATGCGATTCTGGCTCGATTCCTTTCGCCGGAGGGAGAACCCTCATGAGAAAGCTGCGCGCGGTGCTTCTTCGGCTGGCTGGGCTGTTCAATCGGCAGCACCGTGACCGCGAATTGGACGATGAACTAGAGAGCAATCTCCAGATGCAGATTGACGACAACCTGCGTGCCGGAATGTCGACCGAGGAAGCGCGATATGCAGCCTTGCGCAAGCTTGGCAACGTGACCCGGGTCAAAGAGGATGCGCGGGAGCTATGGAGCTTCGTTTGGCTTGAACAACTCTGGCAAGACGTTCGCTTCGGCTTGCGTCAGTTGCGGCGGAGCCCCGGGTTCACGGCGGTGGCGGTGTTTACGCTCGCGCTGGGCATCGGCGTGAACACGTCCATCTTTAGTCTTATTGACGCGGTCATGCTAAAGATGCTTCCCATAAGAGACCCCCAGCAACTGCGACAGGTTCTTTGGGCCGGCCCGCACGATCCCCGGGAGCTCCGCCTGCGCACCTCTTACAGCACTGGATTCTGTCCTGAAATTGCCGGCGTCGGCAGCTTTGATTCGGGTTGTTCATTTTCGTATCCGACGTTCGAGCAAGTCCGCGAGCAGGCCCAGGCGTTTTCACATGTGTTCACGTTCACGTGGGCGGGCGATCTGAACGTCATTGTGGATGGCCAAGCGGCCTTGGCCCAGGGGGAGTTGGTTTCCGGCGACTATTTTTCCGGCTTGGGCGTACAGCCGCAGCTGGGGCGCACTATCACTCCCACTGACGACCAGCCCGGCGCGGCTCCCGTGGCAGTCATCAGCTATGGATATTGGGAGCGGAGATTTGGGGGCGACCCTACTGTCGTCGGCAAAAGCGTCCCGATGAATGGGATCCCCTTCATCATTATCGGCGTCGCGCCTCCGGAATTTTTTGGCATCCAGGCAGGAAACTCGCCGGAGATCTGGGTGCCGTTAAGGAAAAAAACCGACCTCAACGAGGTCCGAGAGAAGCGAAGCGCGACTAAACCGCGCGGGGATGGGCCGGAGGTTTTGCAACAGGCGCAGGCGTTATCCGATTTCGAGAACCGCCAATCCTGGTGGCTACGCATCATGGGCCGGCAGAAGCCAGGGGTGAGCGACGCGCAGGCACGCACGGAATTGGAGATCATTTTCCGACAGAGTGTCTCCGAGGGGCTTTCGCCCGCGCCCAAGCCGCAAGACCTGCCGCGCATTGAGGTTCTGCCCGCTAACAGAGGCATCGAGGTTTTACGTTGGCAGTTCTCAAAGCCGCTTTGGGTTCTGATGGCGGTCGTCGGACTGGTCCTGCTGATCGCCTGCGCGAACGTAGCCAATCTTCTTCTGGCGCGGGGCAGGGCGCGCCAGAAAGAATGGGCGGTGCGGCTGGCGCTGGGGGCGGCCCGGTGCCGCCTGGTCCGCCAACTCCTTACCGAGAGCCTTCTGCTTTCGCTCGCCGGCGGAGCCATGGGCTTGCTCTTTGCCTACTGGGGAAGCCATCTGTTAGTGATGATGATGTCTGGCGGGTGGCAACAAATCAATGTCTCGGTGGGGCCGGACACGCGCGTTCTTGGATTCACTGGGGCCGTCTCCATACTCACAGGAATTCTCTTCGGGCTGGTGCCGGCCTTGCGCGGGACGGGAGTGGATTTGACTCCCGCGCTGAAAGAAAGTGCGGGCAGTCTGGCCTTTCGTCCTGGGCGAGTGCGGCTGGAGCTAGGCAAGCTTCTGGTTGTCGCGCAAGTGGCAATCTCTTTGCTCTTGGTGATTGGGGCCAGCCTGTTTGTTCGAACGCTTGTGAATCTGGAAACACTGGATGTGGGGTTCAACCGCAAGAACCTCCTGCTCTTCAGCATTGACCCGACGACGAGCGGATACAGCGGCCAAAGGCTGGCAGCGTTCTACCGGGACGTGCAGGAACGTGTCGCAGCCCTGCCGGGAGTGCGATCGGCCAGTTTTTCGCAACACGCCCTGATCAGCGAAAGCTACAGCAGCAATGACATCTCCATTGAGGGATATAAACCCAAGCCCCAGGAACGCAAGGACGTGGGAGTCCTCGGAGTCGGTCCCAAGTTCTTTGAGACGATGGGAATCCCCATACTTTTGGGACGATCGATTGGCCCGCAAGATAACGAGACCTCGCCCAAAGTGGCGGTCGTCAGTGAAGCGTTTGCTCGTCACTACTTTCCGGGTCAGAGCCCAATAGGCAGGCGATTCGGGTTCGGCGACAAGAATCCTTCCGAGATCGAAATCGTCGGAGTCGATCGAGACGCTAAGTACTCCAGCTTGTACTCGGATCATGACAACGGGGCGACCGTGTATGTAGCCTCTCTTCAAAACCCCGAAGCCCTTTGGGGAATGAACTATGAAGTGCGGACGGCAGGGAATCCCATGAACTGGGTGCCGGCAATTCGACAGGCAATCCGGAGCATCGACAAGAACGTTCCACTTTCCCACATCAAAACGCAAACCGAGCAGATTGACGAAACAATTCTTGATGAGCGGCTGTTCGCCAAACTTACGAGCTTCTTTGGCCTGCTGGCGCTGGGCCTGGCGTGCATGGGCATGTACGGGACCATGTCCTATGTCGTGGTCCGCAGAACTAACGAGATTGGCATTCGGATGGCGCTGGGCGCGCAGAAAGGCCGCGTCCTAGAGATGGTGCTGAAAGAAAGCCTACTGCTCGTGGCGGTGGGGATTGCGCTGGGATTTCCAATTGCACTCGCATCCACTCGGCTGGTGAAAAGCTTCCTCTTTGGACTCGCGCCGTCGGACCCGCTCGCCTTTTTCTTCTCAACTGTGATATTGGCCGCCGTCGCGGCGTTGGCGTGCTATCTTCCCGCCCGCCGGGCGACGAAGGTCGATCCCCTGGTGGCGCTGAGGTATGAATAAGCAAGCGCAGACCTCAAGAACAGCTCTGGGCTACCCATTCCCGCCGCATGCGGCACCTTGAGGATTAGCGGGGTAGCGCACGTAGGCGCAGTTTGCCTTCGTCTGCGGCTTTTCGCTCTAGCGGTATTGTTAATTATGCGGACAGTACAATGTTTAGAGCCGCGGAGTAGTGCTGAGATGCGCACAACTCCGCGCTGCCAGACTCTTGCTCTCGCACTTTCGTACCATTGACGCCCTGCGGTAGCCTGTTTTATGTTGGGCGCAGTTCGAGACCCTTCTAGGCAGAAGACCCGGGGTTGCCCGAAAGGGCAACCCCCTTTTCTTTTGGCCCGGACATTCCCCAGCAAAGAGAGTGCTCGTCACGGAAAGCTAAGCTGACTTGTGAGGGAGGTAGGCACAGTCAGTGGTTTCTTGACCGCGGGTTCTTCTGGCGGCAGTCGAGACCCAATAATTTTGCCTTGGACAGGGCCACGGTGGCGTGCCCCATCCAGATTGACCCCGTGTGATTGCCATTGGGGTTTCGCGCAAGAGATTAGCCCACGGTCAAAAAATCACTGACCGAGGCTACCCGCTTGACAGGCCAGGGGCAGGAGCGTAAGTTGTGGCGCAGGTTTTCGAGACCCGCGACGCGAAACGGAGAAATGGAAGGAGGTTCACCATGAATTTGAGAAGCCGAATTTTCTGGTGCCTGATGTCCATGCTCTCATGCTTGCTTATTGGCTCGTCGATGCTGAAGGCGCAGGCGGTAGGAGAAATCACTGGTTTGGTGATCGATCCGAGTGGCGCAGTGGTGCCGAACGCCCGAATTACGGCAACCCGCGACGCCACAGGTGTGTCGCAATCCACTGTTTCGAGCACCGCGGGAACATATACGATCCCCAACCTGATGGTCGGCACCTACACGGTGACAGCGGAGGCGTCCGGCTTCAAGACAGGGGTTGCGCATAACATCACGCTGAACGTGAGCCAGCAGCGGGAGGTGAATTTCACGCTCACGCTCGCAGGCGTGCAATCGATGGTGGAAGTGAACGCAGCCCCGCCCTTGCTCACCACTACCGACTCACAACTTGGCACCGTGGTCACTGGGGAGCAGGTGCAAAATCTCCCACTCGATGGTCGAAACATCGAGAACCTGATAGCCATCCAGGCTGGCGTCCAGTGGTACGGGGGTAACATGGGGTGGATGAGCGGGGAGCTAGCGAGTAACGGCAATCGCGGGGAGACTATGGTGGGGACCTTGGACGGCGCAGACATCAGTGATGCGGAGATGGGCACGCTTCAGTTTACAGATTTTAATCTGGATGCAATCGCCGAGTTCAGGTACCTGCAGAATAATTACTCCGCCCAATATGGGCAGGGCGCCGGCAGCGTCACTCAAATCGTGAGCAAATCCGGCACCAACCAGTTTCACGGCAGCCTTTTTGAGTTCGTTCGCAACAGCGCGACCGATGCGCGCAATTTTTTCTCCGCCACGGTCCCGCCGCTTAAGCGAAACGAGTTTGGCGGTACCCTCGGAGGCCCGGTTATAAAGGACAAGTCATTCTTCTTTGTTCAGTATGCGGGCCTGCGCCAGCGGCAGGGATGGCCGAACATTGTTCCCGTTCCGACCGCAGCGGAGAGAGAGGGCCAGGTGACGATCATCGGGGACAATGGACAGCCGGATCAACTTCAAGTGCCGCTCAACCCGGTTGCCCAGGAGGTGCTGAGCCGCTATCCGCAGCCCAATGAGCCTAATGGTCCGCTGGGGGCCAATACCTTTAACTACATGTTCTCACAACCGTTTAATAACGACCAGTTTTCGGCGCGCCTGGACCACACCTTCTCGGCAAAAGACAATCTCTTCGTACGCGCCTCGTATGTAAACGACATCTCGAGGGAAACGGATTCGTGGGCTGCTGAGTTGGGTGGCGCTAATTTCTCTTCGAGTAACATTGGCGAGGGGCGCAACTACGCCATCGGCGAGACTCACCTCTTCCGGCCGACCTTGCTCAATGACTTCAGATTTACCCTTAACCGAGGGATCGAGGGCGTGCCGGAGGTCGCGGCTGAAGTCAATACAACCGATACAGGGTTTAGCGACGGCACCCTGGCGAGTTGGGGGCCTGACTCATTCGAGACTAAATATAACGTTACCATGTTCGATCCCAAGGATGACCTCACCTGGACCGCCGGCCGCCACACCTTCAAGTTCGGCGCAGAGTTTCGCAGGGAGCGGGACAATGGCACCGGGGTGACGGGAATCGGTCCGAGCGGCGCGTATAGTTTTAACCCGGGGGTGCCACTCACCGAGACTATCCCTTCCACCAACGGCGGTGCCCCGCTGCCTGCCGGTTCGGCCAGCCCGAACAGCCTCATCAGCATGATGGAAGGAGATGACTACAATTATGGCCGGGCGACCGCAGTGCCGGGCTACGGTCCTCCGGGAGGAGGGTTCGTTTGGTGGGGGCTGCGCCGCTGGACTCTGGGTGTCTACGCCCAGGATGACGTCAAGGTCACTCACACACTTACGATGAATCTGGGCTTCCGCTACGAATACGAATCTGTGCCTTGGGAGGTGGGCAATCGCCTCGCGGGGCCTGCCGATTATGGCAGCCTTTACGGCCAGTTTGTCATCAATCCTAAGCCGATGTGGCAGCCGGATTATCTGGCGGGGAACTTCGGCCCACGCTTTGGCTTGGCCCAACGCTTGGGCAAGAACACGGTCCTCAGGGGTGGCTTCGCAATTTTCACGAACATGATTCCCACCGTTTATCCGGACCAGGCGCTGGTTAATTTTCCTATCGCCTCACTCAACTTTTTGCCGAATGCCCCATATTCCATCAACCCACTCCCCGTCTCGCTTCCGGTCTTGACGAGCACGTCAGGACAACCTATAGCCGCCGACTGGAATACAAAGCGAGTTCCTGCCAATACGCCCGTGAACTTGGACCCGTACGCTGCCATTCTCGGTCCTATCGGCGGGGACTGGGCCTCAGACCGGTTGCGAAACGGGTACACCATCAACGGTAATTTCACCCTGGAGCACCAGTTTCGCGGTGATATCGAGGCGCAGGTGTCCTACGTGGCCAACAACGGCGTGAGCCTTTATGACCAGGCTTGGCCTGATGCGTATACGGGGGCTGAGCCGCAGTACACCCCCTACACTGACATAACTCCTGGCTTGTCCCCCGGGTTCCAAATGTTCTATAACGGGGGCCACTCCAGCTACAACGCTTTGCAAATTCAGGCGCGCAAGGTCTCCGCTGCGCACGGCATCACGTTTCAAGCCAATTACACGTGGGCAAAGGATATGACGGACGCCGATTCGGTGTGGAACGTCGGCGCGACAAGCCAAAACAATCCACAGTGCCTCAAGTGTGAGTACGCGCCCGCAAACTACAGCATTCCCCAGACCTTCAATGCCAGCTTCGAGTACCAGCTTCCGATCAGCCATTGGCAGGCACTCTCGTCGCTTCCACGCCGGCTTACCGAGGGCTGGAAGCTCCTCGGTATCCCGGGCGCAGGAACGGGCGGTCCGTTCAGCATCTACGGCCCCTATGGTACCCTGCAATATGGTGAAGGCGGCCCCCAGCGGCCATTCTTTCTCCAGCGAGCGACGCTGGCCCCGGGCGCCTATAGCGGCGGTACACAGTTTTTCTCGAACGACGTTATAGGAAATAATAACGGGATCGGTACGGGATTCTTCGGCCTCCCCACCGTCATCAGCCCCGTGAATGGCGATCAGGTACTGCCCAGTCCGGGGAATTTGGGCCGTAATACATTCACAAGCCCCGGCTGGTGGGGACTAAACTGTTCGGTAGTCAAGGAGACGAAAATCACCGAGTCGAAGGTGCTGCAGTTCCGCGCAGAGTTCTTCAGCGTTTTTAATAACGTCACGATGTGTGGGCCAAACAGTGGGCTCGGCTCGCCGGGCTTTGGCGTCGCGACCTGCGCGGGAGGAAACCGGGTGATTCAGTTTGGACTGCGAGGCATGTTCTGACGGAGGCGCCTCGCGCTGCAGTTCGACCTCCCAAAGGCGTTATTTTTCAGATTGATGTTATCGCGAGAACCGGGTAGCGCGGTAGCCCATCAGACGTAGGCGCAGTTTGCCTTCGTCTGCGGCTTCTCGCTCTCGGGGTATTGTTAATTATGCGGACGGTACCAGCTTATTCAACTTTCCACGAACGACTTTAGTCTGGACAGTGCCTGATCCCACTGCTTGGAGACCAGATCGAGGTATTTCTTAATTTCTTCCATGGGCTCCGGATCGAGTTCAAACAGCGTCTCACGACCCGTGCGGAGGCTATGTACGATGTCTGCCCTCTCCAGCACTCGAAGATGCTTGGTGATCGCCTGGCGGGTAAGCCTGGAGCCCTTGGTTAGCTGAGAGATCGAGCAAGGCTGTCCGCGGCAAAGCTCCGCCACCAGCGAGAGTCGCGTCTCGTCGCCCAGCGCGGCAAAGACGGGTGCGTGAGCCTGCCGTTGGGCGGTCCTGCGCCTACGGCTTTTGCGCGACATAGCCCTCAATATTCTTCATTTGCTCTGTCCAGCCGCCGTCGTTCATGCGATAGGCTTCCAGGCGGCGCGCGCTGGGGATTTTGTCGAAACCGGACTCCGTGAGCAGGAGCAGTGTGCCGCTCGGGATCTTCTCCAGCCTGAATTCGACGAGCGTGGGCGTCTCCTGCGAGTAATCAATTTTGGGATCGACGGAGTACGGGTGCCAGGTGAAGGAAAAGAGCCGTTCGGGCTCCATCTTCTGCACGACGGCCTCCCATTTGACGTGCTCGTAGCCAGGGTGGGTAATATGGCCACGCGAGATCTGGCCGGGCACGAACGGGCCCTCCAGCTTCACGCGAAACCACTCGCCAAACTCGCGGCAATCCGTCAGGGCGCGCCAGACCCGCGCCGCGGGCGCCTTCAGCTCAATACGCTTCTCAATTCGATCAGCCATGTTTATGCCACCTCCAGGTTCGAGATTAGCACGGCGGGGCGGAAACGGCAACCGTTTGGTTGCCCTTTTCTGCATCCGGATTTGTCGGCGGTGCGCGTGTCGAAAATCGCTCAAGCTGATGAACCACCTGCCTGCCGTGAAGAACGCGTTTACAATGTAGGCGTGAACATAGAAGCTCCGTGTCCGTTGGCGCAGCAGCAAACTACGCGCACGTTCCTGGACACGCCGAGTCCTTTTCTATTGGCGATTGCGCTTGTGGCGCTGCTGGCGTGTCGCGCGGTGGCCTCCGATGCTCCTCCAAATCCAGAAGCTACCGACCGCAAGGATCTGGTCAGCGCGGTCAAGCGTTTAGAAAAGAAACTGGGATTCCGCCGGACCAAGAACTTCCACAAGGAGTCGAAGGAATCCGCCGTCGCTTATCGCTGCTACTACACGGGCAAACTCGAACTTCCGGACTCCTATGAGAAGCTGCAGCTTCTTCAGGGAACGAAGGCCGGCTGCCCACTCGACCCGCAAAAGTACGATGTCTTTTTCTACCCTATGGACGCGGATGCCAGCGGCAGGACGCCCGTCTCCGCGTCCCTGGCGCACGAGTCGATGGAGCGCTTCCTCGTCGTCGTTCCGCACGAGGATTTCCACGCCGCCCGGGAACTGCACAAGCTGCCGCCTACGATGAGTGAAGCGGCGTCAACGCTCGTGGGTTTTCTCACGGCCACCGAAGTGGCCCGGCAGGAGTTTGGGGAGAATTCAGAGGTCTACAAGAACCTTCAGCGCGAGCCGGAGCTGTTTTCTCGCAAAGCCGAAATCGTGAACCGTTATTACGCCCAATTGAGTCAGTTGTACGCCGTTGCGCGCGCCGGCCAGATTTCCGAGCGCGACGCGCTCGAGCAAAAAGAGCAGGCTTTCGAGGCATTTCACCAGGAGTGCATGGCCATCAGCCCCGAGCCGAAATCGTTCAACCGGTGCCTGGCTGCCAATAACAACGCCGGGCTGGCATTTGACGTAACCTATACAAGGTATTACCCATTCATGTATGACCTGTACGTGGCAGAAGGCCGGGAGCTCAAGCCGACTCTTGATGCTCTGAAGCAGGCTCTCGCCGCGGGAACGGAAGCGGAGATTGTAGAAAATCTAAAGCGGATTTCTCACCATCGAAATGGGAGGGCGGGGCTTTAGAGGCTGCCCAAAACGCTGCGATGTCATCCTGAGCCCGTTCGCTCAATCATCCTGGGCATTGACAGCCTTTCGACTGCCCATGATGGGCAGAAACTTGATGAGGAGAACCCATCACCGAAGCTGTCATCCTGAGCAGCAGCGCAGGATCTTTATGGGTTTTCAGTAACAAATGCGGATCCTGCGTCCCGAAAGAGCCGGGACTCAGGATGACAGGTGTGAGGGGTTTTTCCGTTTACCCCCGCGATACCGCCCTTTGCTGCCTTTTGCTCGTCACTCGTCACTTGTCACCTGTCACTCATCACTGCCCTTCATCGACCGCATCAGCACCTCGCGCAATTCCTCCGGCGTAAGCACCAGGGGATTCCCCTTCATGCTGCTCGACTGCGAGGCCTCCGCGATGAGCGTTGGAATATCCTGCTCGCTCATCCCGTAAGTGGCCAGCGGTGGGATCTCCAGCTCGCGGCAGGTGTCGCGCACCCACTCGATGCCCGCCTCCGCCGTGGCATTAGTCCGCCCGGTAAGGAGGCGCGACACGTGCCCGTAACGGCGCAGCGCGTCGCTTTGGGGCGTGCGGGCCCGCAAGGCCCGCAGGTTGATTTCCATGCCGTACGGGAGGATCGCCGCGCAAAGGGCTCCGTGCGGCGCCGGAAACTTTCCGCCCATTGGTCCGGCAAATCCATGCACCACACCCAATCCCGCGTTGGCGAGCGCCAACCCGCTCAGCAATGCTGCCAGCGACATATCCCGGCGCGCCGCAAGGTCATGCCCCTCATGGAAGGCCCGCCGCAACGAGCGCGCGGCCCGCTCGATTCCCTCCTGGCAGAACCCATCGGTCAGGGGATTGGCGCGAATCGAGACATAGGCCTCAATCAACTGCGTCAGCACGTCGAGCCCGGTGTGCGCGGTTACCGCAGGCGGCACGCCGAGCGTCAGTACCGGATCGACCACCGCGAGGCGCGGCAGAAGCCACGGGCTGCGCAGGCTGACTTTCACTTGCCGTTCGGGCACGCCCAGCACCGCGTTGCGGGTTACCTCCGAGCCGGTCCCCGCCGTGGTGGGCACGGCGATAAAGGGCGCAGCAGGGCATTCGAGCGGCTTCCCCCGGCCCACCACTTCCAGGTAATCCACCAGATCGCCGGGATTGGAGAGCAACCCCGCCATGGCTTTGCCCGCGTCAATGGCACTGCCTCCACCGCAACTAATCACCAAGTCACATCTCTCCTCGCGGGCAAAGGCCACTCCCCGGCGAACCAAATCAATTGTAGGTTCACCCTCGGCGACGAAAATCATGGCCGCTACGCCTGCGGCAGCAAGGTCATCCCGCAAGCTGTCTGAACGCTCGGGCGTGCGCCCCGTTACGAGCAGAGCGCGGCATCCCCAGCGCTGCGCCGCTGGTGCAACTTCGCGCACCCTGCCTTCACCGAAAAGGATGCGCGTCGCCGTGGCAAACTCGAACTGCATGAGCGCCTCACCAACCTTCATCTGGGGGGAATACGTTCAAGTACTCCACGCGCGTGCGCGCCTCAGCCATCAGGACCTCGGCGCGCTCGCGCCAAGCTGCGTAATGACTCGTTTCCTTGTGCGCCACCGTGGCCTCCTCGCTCCGATAGACCTCGACCAGCACGAAGCGAGTGGGGTCGTCCTTGTGTTGAATCACATCAAAGCGCGCGACGCCCGGCTCTTTCACACTCTGGTGCGCATTGTCCAGCGTCGCCTCCTTGAAGGCTTCGACGCAATCGGACTTTACTCGCACATGCACGTGAATGATAAGCATGGTTCCCTCCTGAACTTGAGCCCTCCACTGTCATCCTGAGTCCCGGTTCTTTCGGGACGAAGGATCTGCATTTGTCCTGGTCACTGAAAACCCATGCAGGTCCTTCGCTGCTGCTCAGGATGACAGTCTGGGTGATTGATTCTCCTCATCGAGTTTCTGCTCATCATGAGCAGCCGAAAGGCCGTCCATGCTCAGGATGAGAGCATTGGCTACCCTTCCTCAACGCAGCCCGAACCTCCCGACGCACCGCCAGCCGCGCGGCTCGCCGCGAGTCGAGTAGAGGTGCAAGCTTCGCACCTTGAATTCCAGGTCGACTCGCGGCCCCACCCCCGCCATCGCTTCGGCCTTCAAGCTCCGGCTGAGATTCCCGTAGAGGAGGCTCAGGTGGGGCATGAAAGGACCCTGGCGGCGGAACCCGAATACCTCCTGTGCCACTCGATGAGCTTCGAGAAGCGGCTGGGTGAGCGTCGCCCGAACGAAGAGGCAGCGGAAATACTCGTCGAGGTAATCGATAGCTCCGAGCCGGATCGCGATGGGCCGGATGAGTGTGGCCAGCGCCGCGGTCTTGCGCACGGCTTCATGGCGCGGTGTGACAATGCCCCCCAGCAGCGTGACGTGCGGCGCAAATTCCGGGGCAGCGTAGCGGACGCTCAATTTGTGAATAGTCTGCGCGAGCCTCTCGTACACATCGTCCCTCGGCATTAGCCAGAGGGAGTACCTTTCTCCGGCTTGTCTCTGGGCCATAACGATCCCTCAACCCGCACCCCATCTCCGCCGCCTGGAGATTACCCGTCAGGAACACCCTCGCTGCTGGTTTGCCGTCATGCGAAACTCGCATGGTGGTGCCACATGTGAGAACCGGACGCTCCGTGGCGCAGTCATTCGCTCTTACGTGAAAATGACACGTTTTTCGAGCGCGATCCTATTCCAATTGACGCGGAAACTTGAGATTACTCCCCTCCCTCAGCAAGCTCTCTAATCCAGAGGTTGCGAAAGCGCACCGGATGGTTGTGGTCCTGCAGCCGGAGCGGAAGTTTATCGGGTGTGCGGTGATAGGGCGGACGCACGTGGTGCCCGGTTGGGCCCGTGGGAGCAACGTGGTCCTGAACCAGCACACCGTTATGGAACACGGTGATATAGGCAGGCCGCAGCAGCTCGCCGTCCGCCTCGAAGCGCGGTCCATGAAAGATAATGTCGTAGGTCTGCCATTGGCCCGGGGGGCGCATGGCGTTCACCAGCGGTGGATATTGCCCATAGATGGCTGCGGCTTGGCCGTCGGCATAGGTCACATTCTGATAAGAGTCGAGTACTTGAATCTCATAGAGTCCATGCAGAAAGACGCCGCTGTTGCCCCGGTCCTGGTCTACGCCGTGCGGCGGGTTGGGCGCAGCCCACTCGACGTGCAGTTGGCAATCGCCGAACGGCTGCTTGGTCTGGATGTCCCCGGTCTTAGGGGTCGTTTCGAAATAGCCCTCGCCCACTTTCCATTTTGCCGGGCCGCCGTCGACGCTCTCCCAGTTCAGAAGATCTTTCCCATTGAAGAGCACGGTGGCATCCGAGGGAGGATTCCCCGCCTTCTCCTGCGTGCTGGAAGTGCCGGGCGTGATGACCCGCGGAAGCGGCCGGTTGCGATCGTGAATCTCCCATTCGTGCTTTGTCTCTTGAGGCGCCGCTGACGGCTGGCTGGTCATGATCATACCTAGGGCAGTTGCCACCGCCAAACAGCTCCCGCCAAAGAAGAGCGCTCTGCGCATTGTATTCATTCCTTCCTCCTGTCAGTTTCACATGAAATCGGATTGTGCATGCAACTCGCCTCGGGATCTACTCCGGGGCGTACGGCGCAATTGTACTCCGCAGCTTGGAGGTTGAGAACCTCTTCGACGCAAATCTCCCCGCCCGGCGCCGACAGCCGGTGACCTTCATACGCCCACGCCGCGCCAAAGGTCGTCCAGTCCATCCAGCGTGAACTCCGTAGACTGTGAACAGGCAATGATCCGGTGTTCTATATCGGCTACCTTGCTGGCGGCTTCCGGAATCTTGGCAGCCAGTTCCCAGGGGACGTTTACCACCCCGTGCTGGTCTGCGTGCAGCAAATCTCCCGGCTGCACGATCAGGCCGCCCACCCGCACCGGGGTCCCGGCTTCCACGATGTGCACGTAAGCGTGCGAAACGGAGATGTGGGCTGCGAAAAAATGGAAGCGCAAGGCCTTCACTTCATCCAGGTCACGCACGCCGCCGTTGGTCACAACCCCGACGCATCCCAGGGCCAGATGCACGTTGGCGTTGACTTCGCCCCAGTAGGAGCCCACCCCGGGCGGATCGTCAAGATCTTCCACCACCACCACGCGCGGCGCGGGCACCTGCAGAACCTTTTCCCAATGGACGCGCGGGCGAACGGTCGCACCTTCCTTTCCGGGCGCCGCGGCCCGGATCTTGAGAGTCGCGGCGTAGCCCGCCATAACGCCAAGGTGCGGGAAAACACAACGGATCTCCGGACGCATGAATCCTTCATGGCGCGGCCGAACGTTGAAGACTTCGATGGCATTAGCCACGGTCGGACTGGTGAACTCCCGCAAGTGGTCAAGCACATGAGCAGGAACAGCTTCCATCGCAGACCCTCCAGGGAAAACTGGCGGTCCCCATTCTAATTGAATTCCACTCGAGTTCGTGAGTCTCTTCTTCGCGCAGATAGCCGCAGGGCGGGCTGGCGGTGATGTCAGAAACGGGACGCCGCGGCGCAGGTCCGATTCGTTCTTCGTGCCGTTTTCTCGAGAGCTCAGATGAGGTGTATACTAAAGTTGTTCCCGGCCGGATTACGGCAAATAGCCGGCCGGTGAACTTGACAGGGCTGGGCCTCTATATTCAATTTAGAATATGTCGAAGACCAAGGCGCGGTCTCGAAAGATCTTGCACAGGGTGCCGAGCCCAGAACGAGAAGTTATCAGGAAGCAGTCGCAGGGGGGGAAAAATGGCCACAGAAAAAGCCACATTCGGAGCGGGTTGCTTCTGGGGAGTGGAAGCGGCATTTCGCCAAGTTCCGGGAGTCGTTTCCACGGCGGTGGGTTATATGGGTGGGAATCTCAAGAACCCCACTTATCGCGACGTCTGCACGGACCAAACCGGTCACGCGGAAGTCGTGGAAGTCACTTTCGACCCATCTCAGGTTTCCTACGGTGACCTTTTGAAGGTCTTCTGGGAGAGCCATGACCCCACCCAGGTCAACCGGCAGGGGCCTGACTACGGCAAACAATATCGCACGGCGATATTTTTCCACACACCCGAGCAGGAAGCAGCGGCACGAGCGTCAAAAGAGAGCCTGGAACGGTCCGGGACCTACAAGAAGCCCATTGTCACGGAGATCACTGCGGCGCCGGAGTTCTGGCGCGCGGAAGAATATCACCAGCAGTATCTTGAGAAGCGCGGCTTGGCAAGTTGCCACATTAAGTAAGCGTGGTTTCCCCGGGCGCGCCCGCGAGCCTTAAGTGCTCGTGGGGGGCGCAGCCTCCGCAGCTCCCGGGTTCGAAAGTTTTTCCCGCGCGACGGCGCGCTCAAGCAAACGCGGGAAGTCATTGCTCAGAACCTGGCGGCAGTTTCGGCACCTCCAAAGCGTGTCTTGCGGGTCGAGATAGTTGAAATTTACACAACCGCAGGGGCACGCCACCTGTAGCCCGGTGCTGCGTCCACGAACCACCTTGACATCTTCAAGCCCAACCGGAAAAGTCATGTTGCTTCCCTCAGCAGTGCCCAGCAGACCCTCCGCACGAAGAGCGCGACCTCGCTATTCTGCCTGCTCCACCCCCGAGTCGTCGAACTGACTTCCGCTGAACCCCGCGAGTCATGCCTTCCCCTTGTCAACGTCATCTCTCGATACATGGCCAGGGCAACGCAAGACGGGAAGGCGAGGATACTTGGCGTAGCGAGGGTCATGCGCAGAGCGTTGGCATTGGTAAAAGACGGAACCGCGGTCGCTGCGCACCTGCCGGGCGTGCCGGCAGGAGGAGCAGAGGCCGACGTGCTCGTTTTCCGGACGGCCTGTCAACATGGGGGCAACGTCAAGAGTGGGGCGAGCCGCTGGGAATCCGCTCGCACATCACCACGCAGTCCTGCTCGTCGACCTCCCGCAAACGGACGTCGATCAACTCGGTCTCGGAAGTCGGGATGATGCGACCCACATAATTGGCCTGGATGGGCAATTCCCGGTGGCCGCGGTCAATGAGGACGCACAGTTCGACGCGTTGTGGCCGGCCATGCTTCAGCAACGCATCCAGGGCGGCGCGTGTCGTGCGCCCGGTATAGAGGACGTCGTCCACCAGAATTGCGGTCTTCCCTCGCACGGAGAACTTCGCGCTGGTGGCTTGCACGACGGGCTTCTCGCTGATCTCGGAGAAATCGTCCCGATAGATGGTGATGTCGAGCGTTTCGACGGGGGGCGAGAATTTCTCGATGTCCGCCATCTTGCGCGCCAGACGCTCCGCCAGCGGCACGCCGCGCCGGCGGATGCCCACGAGCACGACACCCTCCAGGCCGTTATTGCGCTCCAGGATTTCGTGCGCCAGCCGTACGAGCGTGCGGTCGATCTCCGATGCAGACATCAACTGTGCCTTCTCACGCAGAGCGTGCAGGTTAGCCACCTTGGTTCTGTTCATGAACGGCTCCTGTCGCGGATTATAACATCGTCGCCACCAGCCTGCTGCGCTTGATGCGTGGCCGCGGTCCCAGGCTTGTCCAAATCACGCTCGCTCCGGTTGGCGGCAGCTTGCGGCGGAGCCGCGTTGAATTCCGGAAGGCCTTCGCTAAATTGGACAGCCCCTGCTTCAGGCCCGATGCCGGGCGCGTTGCCCCTGATAGGCGCGCCGGAGGTCACGCACAAAGTAGTCCGCCTCGCGAGTGGGTCTGGGAATGCGGAACCCATCCAGGCACTGACTCACAATCCGTACCGCCGAGGGCAGGCAGACGCGGTGCCCGATGGTGACGTATATCGGCTTCACATTCCACGTGTACGAAGGACTGTTCCAACCCTTTCGCCTCTGTCGATCAGCGGCGAGGTGGAGCCGGCCCGCGCTGCCGGCTCCACACAGGCGCCAACCAAGATCGATTTCGCGCAGCCGATCGTAGGTTTGTCCAGGAGCAGGCCAAGGTGGCAGGCAATTCCGAAGCGCCGCGGATGCGCGATCCCATGCCCATCAATCAGGATTACGTCGGGTTCAGTCCTCAGCCGCTCGAACGCCGCCAACAAGACTGGGCTTTCACGAAAAGAGAGCAGGCCCGGCAGGTAAGGGAAGCGCAGCGTGCGCCGCGCCGTGCGGCGCTCAACCTCGACGAGTTGCGGAAAGCTGTACACGATGACCCCAGCGAAGGCCAGGTTAGTCTTCGGGTCGAAAGCCAGGTCCGCTCCGGCCACGTAGCGCAGGGTTTCGAAGCGATCCTCCCTTTCCACCCGCGGTTGCAATGCCGCCTGGAGGCGCATCGCCTCACGCGGCCTCAGGTCCCAGCGGGTTCGTAATCTCATTTCCATCGCGCCGCAGTAGTGAGAGAATAGCGCGTTCTCGCCGGTCTGCCTACATAGACTTCACACCGCCGGTCAGAGGGTAGACGGGCAATTGCTCCCGGCAGCTCGTGAATTCGCAGCGGTCGATGTTCCGAAGGATTAGGGCCCATGAAACACCTCAACTTCGAGTTCAAAGCTCGACTCCATGACGAGTCACATATCCGCGGCACCCTCAAGCGCTTGCGGGCGCGCTTTCTGGGAACGGATCATCAGATCGACACTTACTTCCGCGTTCCTTCGGGACGCCTGAAGATACGTACGGGACGGATCGAAAACGCCCTGATTTTCTACCAACGGCCCAACACCGCGCGGGCCCGGCGCTCCACGATCGACATGATGCTGCTGCCGCGCCGGAACTCGGTGCGGGCGATTTTGGCGCGGTGCCTGGGGATTCTGGCCGTGGTGGACAAGCGCCGGGAGATCTATTTCGTCGGCAATGTTAAGATCCATCTGGACCGGGTCCGCGGCCTGGGGAAGTTCGTGGAAGTGGAGGCGATCACGAAGTCGGGCGACCTTCGCAAGGTGCGCGCGCAAGCCAGAGAATTCCAGAAGCTCTTCGCGATCTCCCCGGCTGACATTATCCCGCTGTCCTATTGCGACATGGTCCGCCAAGAACGGAGAATGCTAAGCCGGTGAAGCCCTGCCCATGGAGAAAGATATCCCATCCTCGATGAAGACCACGACCTTGGTGGCCATCAAGCGTGGCCTGCTTCTTTACTGGTCGCTCTGGTTTACCATCGTATTCGCCAGCAATGGTCTCGACGGGCTCGAGGCGCTGGGCGTGATCGACCAAGGCTGGAAGCTGGCCGGGGGGGATTTCACGCTGCTCTCTCCCGCCGCCGCGATCTACGGAGCTCCCGCGAGAGCGAGCGGCGTGCTGCTGGCGTGCCTGGTATTGTGGCAGGGAATTACGGTGGCCGCTTTCTGGCGCGCCTTTGGCAAGTTTCGCGGGCTCAAGAACTCGGACCCTCGCGCCCTGGCGGCAGCTTTCATCCTGGCCACTTCCCTGTTCGCCGCTCTCCTGCTGGCCGACCGTGTTTTCGGGGGCCACCCGTTTGTGACCACGCACCTCAAGATTCTTATCGCCGTGCTGCTAAGCTTGTTGCTGGTCTATTTCCTGCCGGAATGAAAGGCCTGGAGCCTGGTCCCATCCTCAGGAAGCGGTTTTGGCGGGCTGCGCCGGGGGAGCGGGCTGAACCTTCTTGATGATGCCCTCACCTTCTTTGATGGTAAGGAACTGGTTGGCATCGACGTCGGTGAATCTCTCGACCTTCTGTGTGGTGGGCCACGTCACTTCGATCAGGTCCACCTGCTTGGTTTGTCCCAGGCCAAAATGCAGCCGCAAGTCGCTTTGCGACATCACGCTCGTCCCCGTGTGGACCTCGTCGATTTGGGCGTGTTTTCCTGTGACCACGCGCACCCGCGTCCCGATGGCCGTGCGGTTGCACTGGGTGCCGAGCAGTTTGATGGTTATCCAATTGTTCTTGTTGCCGCCGTCGTTGCGCAGTAGCGACGGATAATCATTCATGTTCAGGATCAACACGTCCATGTCGCCGTCGTTGTCATAGTCGGCGAAAGCGCAGCCCCGGCTCGCGAAGCCCTTCGTCACTCCCGGTCCCATGTCCTTGGAGACATCTTTGAACTTCCCGTTCCCGAGATTGTGATAGACGATCCGCGGCGACGTGAATTGAGTATCGAGATGATATTCCTCGATCTCGGGGTAGACGTGGCCGGTGACGTGAAAGATGTCCGGCCACCCGTCGTTGTCGTAGTCCAAGAACCCGGCGCCCCAGTTCACGTATTGCGTGTTCACGCCCAGGCCCGCCACAAAGGTCACGTCCGTGAAAGTGCCGTCCTTGTTGTTGTGATAGAGGTCGGGGGTGTCGTCGGAGAAATTGGTCTTGAAGATATCGAGCCAGCCGTCGCAGTCGTAGTCGGCCACGCCCACGCCCATCCCGGCCTGCTCCTGCCCGTCCTCGTTATAGGCGCACCCGGCCATGACGGCGATGTCTTCGAACGTCCCATCGTGTTTGTTATGAAACAAGATGCTGGGCTCGGAATCGACTGCCACGTAGACGTCGGGCCAGCCGTCGTTGTCGAAATCGTAGGCGACGGCGGTAATCGAATAACGCGGCCCGGGTTTCAGGATGCCGGCCTTCTCCGATACATCCGTGAAGGTCCCGTTGCCGTTGTTGTGGCAAAGGATATTCGTGCCGCCCGGCAGGCCTCGCGGCCCGCACATGACCGGAATACCCTTCCACTGGCAGTAGCCCGTCTGTCCGGGCACGGGCACCTTTTCGAGATCGAGTTCGATATAGTTGCACACAAACAGATCCAGGAACCCGTCGCGGTCGTAATCGATCCAAGTACAGCCGGAGCCCCAGCGGACGCGCTCTTCCCATAATCCCGCCTGCCGGGTCACGTCCGTGAACGTGCCGTCGCCGTTGTTGTGCCACAGGACGTTGTGGCCCCAGTAGCAGCAGAACAGATCATCCCAGCCGTCATTGTCATAGTCGCCCACGCAGATGCCTGTGCCCCAGCCGGTCCGGCCTAAGCCGGATTTCTCGGTAACGTCCGTAAACGTGCCATCGCGGTTATTCTTGAAGAGATGCTGGGTGGGCGTCTTGCCGTCGGGGTAGGGCTCTTCGCCGGGGAGGCGGTCGCCATTCGTCAGGTAGATGTCGATCCAGCCATCCTGGTCGTAGTCGAAGAAAGCCAGCCCGCTGCCCTTGGCCTCCACGATGTATTTCTTGCGTTTGACGCCGCCCCACACGTTCGGCACGTTCAGGCCGGCCTCTTTGGCCACATCCACGAAGGTGACGGGGGAAGACTCCTGCGGGTGGGGGACGGTGGCCGCCTGGAGCAGAGGAGTTCCTGTCCACCGCCATAAAGGAGTGGTTAGGTAGTCCAGGATACTTGACCCTAACCAGACGGCTGAAGAACCCAGGAAGTTGCGACGCGCGACTTTCATTCCACCATTAGGATGCGGCGATCCAGCGAACCGTGGTCTTCTGCAATCGGCGCGCCAGCCCGCAGGAAGATGTTCTCGACGAGCAGAGATTCGAATCCACATTATACTACACGCGTTTCAGCCAGCCTTAGCGGATTGCGGAAAGGCCCGGTTCAGGCGGTCCGCGTCTCGCAAATGTCATCACTTCAAGCTTGTTTCACTTCTGGCGTTTCCCGCCTGGGCACGCTAGAATTCTAATGGAGTGCCAGACGGATGTCCGAAGCCAGAAGCGAGAGTCACACCGCGAGCCCCGCATCGTTGAGTGCCCGGCTCATTGCCATTGCCGTACTTATCGGTTGCATTTACTATGCCAGCTCCGTCGTCATCACTTTGACCTGCTCCATTCTAATCACTGCCGTTCTCGAGCCCGGCGTCAACGTGATAGAACGGCTGCGGGTGCCACGGTGGCTGGCGTCACTCCTCATGGTGTTGTTGATGCTCGCCGCCACGTACCTGCTGATCTACGTGATTTATGACCGTGCGCAGGCATTTGTCGGCGCCTTGCCCAAGCTGGCCGCCCGGTTGAAGCAACTTACCGCCCACATTCAATTGACGGCCCATAACATCAGCCAGAGCACCCAGACTATCATTCCGCCTTCCGCGGACGCCAACCTGCCGACCGTACGCCTGCAGCAGGAGTCCCCCTGGATGCAATTTGCATTGCGGGGTATCGGCTCGGTTTACGCTTTCGCCGTCACCGTGATGTTCATTCCCTTCCTGGTGTTCTTCATGCTGACTTCCAAGGATCGGTTGTGGGCTGCCTCGCTGAACCTGTTTCCCATCCAGCAACGGCAGCATGCGGAGAATGTGATCCATGCCATCTCTCAGATGCTGCGCCAGTTCGTAGTCGGGAACTTCCTGGTCGGCCTCATTTCCGCCGGCATGATTACCCCTGTCTTTGCGGTCATGCATCTCCAGTACGCCTTGCTGATGGGCCCCTTGGCCGCGTTTCTCTGCCTCGTTCCCTATATCGGAGTGGCGTTGGGAATCTTGCCTCCCCTGCTCATTGCCCTCATGCAATACGACACCCTAGGGCCCTTCGCAGCCATCGGCATCGCGGTCGCGGGCGTCCATTTCGTGGCCGTCAACCTTCTGACACCCAAACTTGTCGGCAGTCGCGTCAACCTCAACGCCCTTTCCGTCACCATCGCCATGATGTTTTGGGGATGGCTGTGGGGCGGGATTGGCCTGATGCTGGCCGTGCCGATCACCGCCGCCATCAAGACCGTGTGCGACAACGTCGAGTCCCTCAAGCCTTACGGCGCTTGGATGGGTGAAGGCTGACCCAGCCCACTCCTAGGCCGCGTGCAAATGCAACGATCCTCCTGCGACTCGACCCCCGGGAAGCGCAGACGAGTTTTTCATCAACCTCCGAGCGCCTGGGCGTGCAACTCGCGCACCAGGTCCTGTATCGAATCGCAATCCTGGAAAACCCGAATCCCGGCGATCCCCACGGCGCCGCTCGCGAGGCAGGTGGCGACGCGATCGGATGTGATTCCGCCCAGGGCGAAAACCGGAATGTTAACTCGATGAGTTACTTCGCCGAGCTTGGTGATTCCGAGCGGCGGCCCATACTGAAGCTTGGAAGGAGTCGCAAAAATCGGCCCCAGAAGGAGGTAGTCTGCTCCTGCTGCTTCCGCGGCAATAGCCTCCTCCAGCGAGTGACAGGAGGCGCCCACCCGGAATCCCGACGGCGCCAATCGGCGCAGTTGTCCAACCGGCATCGAGTGTGTGCCCAAATGGACGCCGTGGGCATGCGCCGCCAGAGCCACGTCCAACCGGTCGTTGACGAGCACACGCGTTCCCCGGCCTCGCCGCTCAGCGTCTGCAACGGCGGCTTGCGTGAGGGCGAGAAGGGTTCGGGCGGGCATATCCTTTTCTCGAATCTGCACGCAATCCACGCCCGCCGCGATGGCGCCCGCGAGGCAATCCTCGAGGGAGCGGGTTTTGACCTGAGTACGGTCCGTAATGTAGTAAAGCTGCAGCTTGGCCGGCATTCCTGACCTACCGATGAGGGGAAGGGCTGACGCGCGCGACAAGGCGCCCTCAGAGCTTCGGAGGGGACTCGGCAAGGCCCCACTCGCGCCGAGAGCGCCACAGCTCATAGCAGGCTAGCCAGATATCCGCCAACCCGACGCCCGAGACCGCCCCTCGCAGAAAGTAGTTGTGGGTGATGCCGGACACGAGGGGGTAGTGATCCACAAAGTAGTTCTTGGTCCAGAGTGAGACCCAGGGGAAGATGAATAGAAGCACGCCGAGTTCAAAGCAGAACACGATGTAGGAGATGATGAGCAGGCGGCGCATGTCTTGGTGGATCCTGGAATCCGAGCTTTGGGCCGGGCGCTACACACCGCCTCGAGGACAGGGGCGGAAGAATTGCTCAGACGTGCTGCTGGAGTACGCGGATCTTCTCGGCAACATCGCGGAAGTCGATGTTCTGGCTGTAGACCTCGGTGAATCTCTCCAGGGCGTTGCGGGCGTCGCCCGCCTGTTCATAAGCCAAACCCAAATCATACTGCAGGGCCAGGATCGCCTCCTCATCGAGCCCGGGCGCCTCCAACGCACGCCTGTACCACCTGATGGCGACGGCGGGCATCCTCTTTTCCATGAAACAAATTGCGAGCAGGCTGCACGCCTGCAGAAAATTCGGAGGATAGGGTTCCTTCCCGGCGCCTCTCACCACTTTTTGGAATTCTCCGATGGCTTCCTCCAGCAACCCCATTTCCCGGAAGGCCACGCCCAGGTTGTAATGCGTCTCGGGGTCGTCCGCTGCGGCCGCCGCGCCGAAACCAGGTTCTTCCATTTCCTCCAGCAAACCACTGAGCTGCGCCGCGCCCGGAGCGGGCGGCGCCGGGGTAGAGGTCCTCGGTTCTCTAGGCGCCAACAAGTCGTCCAGCGAGGAAGGGAGTTCACCCGCCAGGTCGCGCAGGAAATCCGCGCTGGTGCTCCCCTGGGCGGCAGATTCTTCCAGAACGATTTCCGCTTCGGGAGGCGGGTTCATGGGCGCCGCGGGGGGAGTGGCAGCATAGGTCGTGGGCAGTTCCCATTCCTCGTGCCCGGGTTCGGCGGGGACCGCGGTCGGCGGGCGTGCCGGCTCACCCGCGGGCGCTGCTTCCGTAACTTCTATCTCCGGTTGTTCGGCAGGCGCTAGCGCGCCGCTTTCCTCCAGGTGACGACGGAGGTCAGCCACCAGTTTGTCGCCCGGATATTTCTTTTCCAGCGTAGCAACTGCCTGCCGGGCCTCATCCTCAAAACCATGCTCGAGATAGAAATCGATCTCGAGTTTGCTTTCTTCAAAATCGAAGGGCGCGCCTCCCGCGATGGGCGCAGTCGGAACTTCGACGAAAATGACAGGAGCCTCCTCAGGCGCCATTCTTGGCGCCGGGGCAGGCGTCACCGGGGTTTCCTCAGGCGCCGCAATGGGCGCTGGAGCCTGTGTCACCGGGGTTTCCTCAGGCGCCGCGGCTTGCTCCGTAGGCTCCGCCGCGGCCATCTTCGAGGGTGGCGTAGCAGGCTCCGGTGCATGAGTCGTCATCGCCTCCAGGTCGCCGGAAAAGTCCAATTCCAGATCCGGCTCGGGCTCCCGCTCACTGGGAGGCGCGGGGGGAGTAAGGTCGAAAACCAGTTCTGCCGGCGGCGGTGGCATCGGCGCAGCGGCTGTCTCTGGGGCCACTGCGGAAACTGCAGATTCCGGTGTCGAGTCGGGTTCCGACATCGCGGGAGGCGCGGGGGGAGTTGCCACAGGCTCCTCCACTTTCTCGAGGGGAGGAGGCGGTAGTGGAGAAACCGCAGGAATCTCCGGCGAGGTAACCTTCGCCGAGGCGATAGCTTGGTACTTGTTCGCGGTGGCAAGATCGCCGCGGGCCGTGAAAATTCTGACCAGTTCTGCGGCCGCAACCGACGCCCGGGCTGGGTAACGCTTGCGGGAGATTTCCACAATCCGCTGATGGATCTCGATCTGGTCCGGGTACACTTGCAAGACCTTGTCCAGCTCACCGACGGCCTTGTCCACGAGATTGTAGCGTGCAAACAGATCGCTGTTCTCGATGGCTTCGTTCACCATCGCTGCTTGTTTGGCATCGACGGGCGCGGGTTGCGGGGCGGCCTCTCCCTCGGGTGCGAGGGCCATGCCCTCCTCCGCGACCTCCTCGGCCTGGACGGGCGAGACCTCCTTGCCAAGTTTCTGATGAACCTGCCGCAGCAGGCTCTGGTAATGTTCATTCTCCGGTTCGCGCTGAGTCAGTTTTGCATAGGGAGCCTCAGCTTTTTCCCACTCTCCGGCCTGAACGTAGGCGTGACCGAGTGCTTCCAGAATCTCCGGCAAGCTGAACTCATCCGCCGTCCGTTCGCAAATCAGGTAAATCAATTCCAACGTGGGAAGGTGCTGGGGAGCCTTGTTCCACACTCGTCGGAGGGCTTCCATCAAGGGACCCGTATTTGCATCCGCGATCAGCCCCTCCGAAAGCTGTGAGAGGGGCTGGAACGCTGACTCCACATCACCTTTTTCCAGGCAGAGCACGACGAAGTTGGAGACCGGCGCAAAGTCCGACGGATTCGCGCGGTAGGCTTCCAGCACCAGCGCTTCTGCCTGGGAGTGCTTGCCTGAGGCAAAGTAGCACTCCAGCAGGATCTGCTTGCTCACGGGGTCCGCCGCTAGGTCCGGTGAGGACGTGAGGATCTTCTCGGCTTCCTCCGGTTGTTGGCGTGAAATGGCTACTCGCGCCCGCAGCAGAGTGACCTTGGAATTCTTCGGGTCCAGTTCCGCAGCTTTCTTCAAAGCGGCTTCGGCCGCCGGCAGGTCCTTGCGACGGAGCACAACCTCCGCACAATCAAAATAGACCTGCGCGGCTTCTTCCTCCTTGCCCGATTGCTCATATTCCGTGGCCAGACGACTGCGAAAAGTGGTGTTTTCAGGATCAAGCTGCACGAGCTTATGGAGGACATCCAGGACCCGATCGGCCTGGTTCCGCTTCTTGAAGAAATCTGCTGCCTGCAGATACTGTTCCCGCGCCTCCCGACTCAAACCCTGTAACTGGTAGAGTTCTGCCAGTTTCAGGAGAACCTCGACGGAGTTGGGATCGATCTTGGAGATCTTCCGATAGATCGCAATGGCCTTGACGTTGAAACCCTCACGGACGTACGCCTCAGCTAGGCGGTGAAATTGCTTTAACCCCTCAGTGATGTTCCGTTCGCGGATGTAGAGGTCGCCAACCGTGTTGAGCAAGGTCAAGTCGGAGGGATCATTCTCGAGGATTTCCAGGTACTGTCGGATAGCCTGAGGAATCTTGCCCTGAGCTACAGACTTCTCAGCCTCTTGCAACGCCTTGGCTTTTGTCCAAGCCATCTACACACTCCAACGACCCCTTTGGTGGACTGAAGGCAAACGTAACATACGCCCCCTCTCAAGTCAACGGACGGAGGTACCAAATCCGGCCCCCTAAGCTGTTGCAGCGCTTGCGGTTGGCGAAAACCGCAAACTTCCGCCCGGCAGGGCTGAAATGCTCCCGCCGCACCGCACCCTCCACCCCGGGATTCCCCGCAGGACGCCCCCCGGCGACCTCCACAGAATGATGGCCCACGAGTTCTTTCGCGGCCTGTTAGGCTTTCACTTCCGAGTGAAAAGCATTCTTCTTATGCGCACCGTCGCAAAATGGTTTCTTGTCGGAATGCCCACAGCGGCACAGGGCGATCGTGGTGCGACCCGACACGTCGAACAATTTCCCGTTGGCATCCTGTAGCGCGAAATCGCCTTCCACCAGCACTGGACCATCATTATGCACCGTAATTTTCGTCATTCCGCCCACCTCCACGAGATGCATTCAGGCCTATCTATTAGATACCGTTTGCGCCACAGTTTTCAAGAGGCACGTGAGCATGCATGATAAGAACGGAACCTGGCGCGATCCTGGCGCCTTCACGATACCGCGGGGACATGGGCCATTGCGAGGTTCGCAGGCCTTTATGGTATAAGAGGAGAGTCACACTCTGCGGGGGTGGCGGAATTGGTAGACGCAAGGGACTTAAAATCCCTCGGTCCGCAAGGACTGTGCGGGTTCGATTCCCGCCCCCCGCACCATCACTTCCAGTGACCCAACGCGCTTTGGCCGGATTCGGTCTGTCCTCGCTATCGTCGATTTGCCCAGTTCTGTGCTCACATCCTTAGGACTGGCTGGTGAGGGAGCCGCCTCAACAGGCAACCCGACTTGATTCGGCCGGAACTTGTGCTGGATTTCCACGACCTCGCCGGTCAGGAGGCCGGGCTCGGGGTCAAGCAGAAGACAGTCAGCGTATAGAACTCGAAACCGGATGCTGGGCACAACCCTGGCCCCGATTTCATGGCGAAGGTCCATCTTCTCAGCGGGCGGGAGAAAGGACTACTCTTGCAAGTACTTCACGGGGTTGACGGGGGTATCGTTGACAATCACTTCGTAGTGCAGGTGGGGGCCTGTTGCCCTGCCGGTCATCCCCACAGCGCCGATAACCTGTCCGGTTTTGACGTCCTGGCCCGTCACCACAAAAACCTTACTGAGGTGTCCATACTTCGTCGTAATCCCAAATCCATGGTCGAGCATAATCTCGTTGCCGTACCCGAATTCGGGTCCCGCGTGCAAAACAATGCCGTCTGCCGAGGCATCCACCGCGGCTCCAACGGGAGCCGAAATATCCACGCCAGAATGAAAGGCGCCCTCGCCCGTGAACGGATCCAGGCGCTGGCCAAAGCCGGCTGTGATCTGCCCCCGCACGGGCCACCGGGAAGGTACCGTGTCGCGTTCCAACTCCGGACTCGGAAACAAGCCCAGCGCGACGGTGTCGGCCGTGGGATTCAAGGAGCAACGCCGGATCAGATCGAACGCGTAGAGGGAGGCTTGATAACTTGACTCCATGGTGGAATTGGTCTGGGTCGCCAGGGCCAGCACCCCTATCGGGAGGCGCAGGCGATGCGCTTGCCCGAATCCGTAAGTGAAGGCAACTTCCGTTGCCAATGATTCCAGTGAATCCAATTTGGCATTGGTCCGGCTCACAGCATTTTCCAGAGTTCTGACCCGCGTCTTCATGGCCTCGCGTTCGCTTGTCAAGCTATTGTAATCTGAGACTTTCAGCAGCATCCTCGAATAACTGCTGGCCAGCGCAGCGACGGTCAAGATTCCGACCGCGCTAAAGGCCAGTACCAAATGCACGACATAAAACGGGAAGCGGACTCTGCGGAGTTTTCCGTGGGCTCCAGGAAAGATGATGAACGTGTAGAACCTTCTACCCATCTGGGTGGCCCTTGCCGGCCAAGGGTGCCTCCTCTCAGACAACCTTATAGGCAATCTTATATGCCAGCAATAGCACCTTGGCCATAGTACCTTCGTGCCAGTCAGCCGTGTATCTCGCAGAAAGGCGGGATTGCGGGTGGCGCAGACATCGCGCTTTTTGTGAGGTCTGCGCCTGCGCCACCGCCGGTTCCTCAAGAAACCCCCTTGGACTGGGTGGCTCTACTATTGTATTAGTACAGCGTGCTGCTCCAGGTAAACACCTCCTCGAGCGTTCCGTTTTCCCTGCAGATTGAAGGGCAGGTGAAGCAGGCCGTGGCGGCCGGGGCGCTCAAACAGGGTGACGCGCTGCTCTCCGTACGCAACCTTGCGATTGCCCGCCGGGATTCTTTCACAGCTTCAGAACGATATCTGTGCCACCCACCATTTGCCCGCGCGGCGCGAGTAGCTTGACAGTGCCGCGTGGGGGTTTCTATAATCAACGAGGTCAGAAGCCGGACTGCGTTGCGGCCTCCGAGAGCGGGAATAACTCAGTGGTAGAGTGCGACCTTGCCAAGGTCGAAGTCGCGGGTTCGAATCCCGTTTCCCGCTCCAAAACTTTCCATGGCAAGGGGCGAGTGGCCCGCCGCGGCGGGGCAAAGCGGAACGAATGGGGCCGCAGGTTCTGCTTGTCGCCAGCCACTCGTCAAGGTCTACGGGGCGCGGTACCCAAGTGGTAAGGGAGAGGTCTGCAAAACCTTTATGCGTGAGTTCGATTCTCACCCGCGCCTCCAGCTTCAACAATAAGAAGAGAAGAGTGGATGTCCCCAGCACAGCTGGTGTTGAGCACGTGTGACCTCTCGCACGCTGAGGTCCGGCCTGAAGAGCGAATGAGGCAGGCTCTAAAGGTCGGCGCTGTTTCCCCTCGATTTGCGCGCCAACGATGTATTTTCGGCCAATAAGTCCGACAAATTGCTGTCAATAATCCCGCAAATACTGAATTTTCGTGTAATAGATGTGTTTTTAACTGGACATAATGTCATGATAGCCTGTGTTTTCATAGACATAGTCGGATCGATCTTCATTTCTAACATCTCTAAGGGGTCAGCCCCCCGTTTCGGGCCCTGAAGAGTACATTCATGAGCCGCCACAGTTGGCCGCAGGCCGGAATCTTCTATCCCTTTCCATGAGCAACGCGTTCAACAGTCGGCAATCAGGAGTCCTCGCAACAAGGAATCAGAAGTCAGAAGTCCGGTGTTCTGCTTATTGCTTACTCCCTGCTGTCTCCTTCCTACCGCCTTCTGCCCACCATGCCTGCCCAAACCGCAAGTGTACGTCAGAACAATAAACATGTCAAGCGTAAAGTTAAGTGTATAATAGAGCCTACAAATTACGACAAGCCTCATGAGTTTTCCGACCGTTAGGAAGAAACCGGAAAGGAGGGCCGTCTAGTCAGTCGACGTTCCGCCTGGACGCAAGAAAAAGTGGCCACAGATCAAGCCAACGACCTAGGTAAAGGGGGGATGGGAAAGCGGCAGACTTGCATACCAAGTTTGATGAGCAACCGCTGCGCTTCGCTGCCAAAGACCAGCGATTCCGATCCTGCGAGGCCGGCCACGGTCGAGCAAGCGGGCGGAGCGCTGGACGCGCTACTTCTGCAACTGCAAATCCGCGTTCACGTCTTTCCAATCCGACGGCGTCCCCAACTTGCTGGTCCCCGTTTTCGGAATGGCGGTCAGGCCGAACTCCCAATAGAAGACGCCGCCAATCCAGGACGCCGGATTCTTCAGGCTGGCAGACGGATTCACAGTGTATCCCTCGTATAGCGTCTGCTTCAGGACGCCGGGCGTCATCCGGCTGGTGTATCCCCACTCGCCGAGGCCCACCTGAGCGTTGGGAAAGCGCTCCTGGATGCCCTGGAACCAAGTCACCCAGTCGGAGGCTTGCGGCAGACCATAAGCGCACCCTGTCGCGTCGGTATAGTAACTGATCAGGACGTAATCCATGCCTTTCTTGAGCTTGTCGCTGACGTAGGTGTCCACCCAAGTGAAGGGTTGGGCGCTCGCCGGCAAGTCCGTGGGGCAGAAAGTGAGGGTGAGAGCGGCGGGCTTTCCTGCGGCTTTGGTGATGTCGAAGGCGTCCGTCAACTTGTTGGCCACATCCTGAATGGTGGTGTTGGGCACGCCCCCCGGCCAACCATGGGGGCAGGTCTGGTGGTGGGCAGCTTCGTCTGCTCCCGTGTTGTAGGTCCAGTTGCCGTTGATTTCGTTGCCGACTTCCCAAAAATCCACAAGATTGCCGAGACCCTCGATATATTCCTTCCAGCGCGCGGCATGATCGGCGCGCGTGAAGCAGAACATGTAACTGGAATCCACGGGCTGGCCCATGATGATGGGATAGCCACCGGTATGGATATTCTTGCTGGCCTTAAGCTGCTGCACCGCGGCGTAATAACTGCTCGCCGAGGCGCCTTGCGTGCCGTTATCCACCTGCAGAGCGAACACCAAGCGCACCGACGGAGTGACTGCCAGATCGTTCAGCGCGGGGAGGACAAGATTGAGATAGCCGGAAGTCCGCACGTCGTAGTCGTCGGCAACGGTCACGCCGTGCAACACCCCTGGAAGATCGACCGCATGCGTACCAGGCTCCGAATCCGGCGATTGGCCCATGACGCTGGTGGGCATGAACGCAAACGCGCCGAGAGCAATGGCCAAGAGAAGCGCCAGAAAGGAAACGCACGGCTTGAGAACTATTTTCTGACCGATTCTTGTTTCCATATGGCCTCCTTAGCCTCTTGTAAATCCGCGCCAGGGGCTACTTGCGAGGAGGCAGCGTGCCCAGGAATTCGTACCGCGCTCTGTGCTCGTCCGGAGCGGCAAGCGGACTCGCGCTGAGGTGCATAACTTCATATCCACTCTGGCTGCGGTAGGACGGCCAGGGGGGCAGACCGATGCCGTTCGGGTTGCCCTTCTTTGCGAAGTTGACCCAGTAAGAAGACATGAGACCGGACAGCTTCTCGTCCTCCGGCCGCCACGGGAGGTTCTTCGACGCCAACGCCTCGAACACAAACTCAATTTCAGCCGAATGGTAGGCGCCGTGTGAGGGGGCGCCGCTTTCCGACGCAGGGGCGGGTGGAGCGTCGTCAAATTCATAGCGGAACACGCGGGACTTCCCGGTGGCGGCGTGCATTTCGATCCATTTCCAGGTGGAGTAGGCGATGAATTGATCTCCGGCGAGGTCTTGGGCCGATCGTTTGGCCTGCGCGTCCGTCGCCGCCGGGTAGAGCTTCAGCAAGGCCTCGGCCTTATCCCCGAACAGGGTGCGGATCCGCGCGGTGTAGTTCTGTACGGTCGGTTCCGCGTCTTGCAGAATGCCTTGATAGCCACCCTCATCCGCATTCCACCCAGCCAGAAGGGGCACGCGGCTTTGGCGGCCGGCGGCGTAAATCGCGGGTACGGTCTCCGGCAGGAAGTAACCATCGATATCCGGCCTGAACCAGATTTCATGCTGCTTCAGAGCGGCATCGAGAAGCTCCTGGGCTGGTTTGGCCCGGAGCTCGTCGAGGGAATGTGCCCCGAGAGATTCTGCGAATTTGCCGCCCATCTCTTCCGCCCGGGCGAGCGTCGGCGAGTCGAGGGTCGTGCTGAAGAACGCTCCGCTCTCGCCGATCGCGCGCTGGAGCAGACCTTGGGCCAGCGGTGAGGCCATCAACGCACTCACGGCGAAAGATCCGGCCGACTCCCCGAAGATCGTCACTCTGCGAGGGTTGCCCCCGAAGGCGGCGATGTTTCTCCGCACCCAATCGAGAGCCGCAACCTGATCCAGAAGGCCGTAGTTGCCCGAGGCGTGATGATCTGACTCCCGGGTAAGGTCCGGGTGTGCGAAGAATCCAAACACCCCGAGGCGGTAGTTCATACTCACCACAACCACGCCCTTCTTCGCCAAGTTCTCCCCGTCCTGCCGCGGTTCGGAAGTGGCTCCCGCGGCAAAGCCTCCACCGTAAATCCATACCATCACCGGCAGGCGTGCCTTCGACGATGTCGCTGGGGTCCACACGTTCAGGTACAGGCAGTCTTCGCTGGGTCCGTTATCGCGGAACACCATGTCGCCGAAAATGCGGCCCTGCATGCAGCGTGCCCCGAACTCGGTGGCTTGGCGAACCCCCGTCCAGCTCGGAACAGGCTGGGGCGCTTTCCAACGCAAAACGCCGACGGGTGGCGCCGCGAACGGGATGCCTTTGAAGATACGGACCTTGGCATCGGCGCTCGCCGTTCCCTCCACGGTACCGGCATCGATGCGTACCTGGTCAGCCGCCAGCGCCCTGACGCTTAACATCATGGCAAAGATAAAGATTGCCATTCGGCATCGCCACTTTTCTTCGCTCCTGCTCATTACGCCTCCTTCTCGAACTCCACGCTGGGATCACTTGGCTGACGCGAATTATTGCCCCTTCCGCCCACTTGTCCGCGACCAGTGCACTTCCGTGACGCAAGCGCGCCGGAAGCAGAGGCCGAGTTTAGCTTGTCCAGCCAGGCTTGTCGAGTGATCCGCTTTCCAGGGCAGTGGTGTCATTTGCGACACACGGGGCTCCCAGATGTAGTCATTCCCGCGAAAGCGGAAATCTACTCCGCAAGGCCATTCGATACTCGGTGCCGACGGGTTGGATTCGCTTCCGCAGGAAGGACCCGTGCATCGTACTAGATCGCATTCCAAATGACACCACTACCCGCGCGCCCAAAGTCACGGCATCCTGAACTCTAACCACTGTAGCGGAGCAGCACGAGGGCACAGGATCATGGTATAAAGGCAGCAGGGATAGGTGCGCTTAGCTGAGAAAACGATTTCTCGCAGGCGAGTCATAGCCGAGGGAAGCCAAAGCCTCAAACAGCGTCTGCAGGCACACCGCAGTTGAATTCAGACTGTAACCGAGGAGAGAGGACATGAAGCAACTTGGAATAATGATCCTTCTATTTGCAAGTCTTTGTTGCGCTCAAGAGTCGGGTGACTTTCGACCCGCTGCGACCAACGTTTGGGACGCGCAATATCCGCGCATCGACGGCACGGGGAGGGTTCAACTCCGCGTGAAGGCCCCAGAGGCCACGAAGGTTAGGGCGAATTTCTGGAGCGGGCCGAAGCTGGATATGGAGAAGCAGGCGGACGGATTCTGGACTGTCACAACGCCACCCCTCGTTCCCGGTTTGCACTATTACACGATTATCATTGACGGTGCGGAAGTCAGCGACACGAACAGTCACGCGTTTTTTGGCGGAGGCAAGCACGCCAGCATGGTTGAAGTTCCGGAGCCAGGCTCTACTTACTATGCGATTCAGGATGTGCCTCACGGCCAAGTCCGCGAGGTTTGGTACAACTCGCAGGTGACAGGCAGTTGGCGTCACGCGCTGGTGTACACGCCGCCTAAGTACGATGAGCAGACCAAGGTGCGCTATCCGGTGCTCTACCTGCAGCATGGTGGCGGAGAGGATGAGACGGGATGGATTAGACAGGGGGATGCAAATTTCATTCTCGACAACTTGATCGCCGCTGGAAACTGCAAGCCCATGATCATGGTCATGGCGTACGGGTACGCCCGCCGCGCCGGCCAAGCTCCGCCCGACTTGACCGGAAAGCCCTTTGGTTCTCCCGAAATGTTGAAAGCGATGCAGGATATGGCCGCGGCGTTCGAAGATGATGTGACGCAAGCACTGATTCCATATATCGACTCGACCTTCAGAACGATTCCGGATCGCGATCACCGCGCCATGGCCGGCCTTTCCATGGGAGGAATGCAGACCTTCCAGATCACGCTGAACCATCTGGATCTCTTCTCCTACATTGGCGGATTCAGTGGAGCCGGCGGGATGCTCGTGCTGGGGAACCGGAAACTGGATCCCAAGACCGACTACAACGGGGTGTTTGCTGATCCGGCTGCATTCGCAAAGAAAGTGCATTTGCTCTGGATCGGGGTAGGGACGGTGGAACCTGAGAGGATGCGGGCAGGTCTCGAAAGACTGCACACATCGCTGCTGGAGGCGAACATTCAGCACGTCTTTTACGAGTCACCCGGCACGGATCACGAATGGCAGACGTGGCGCCGCGATCTCAAGGATTTTGCACCGAGGCTCTTCTAACGAAGGCTGGTGGGACGGAATCTGCCTGGACGAGTAGCATTCCGTGGCGTAAGCAGTCTGCCTTCATTTCATGATCCTCTGGGTCTGTACACGCAGGAAGGTCCAGCGTGAACGGGCGACCTTAGGAATCGTAACACGGAAACGAAATAGCAATCGCTGTCGCACATTTCAGGAGAACGAAGAATGCCCTCTAAAGCCACTTACAGACCAAAGTTGTCTCTCCGCAGTCGCCATGACTTTCTATTCGGTTTTCTTGCTCAAAGAGTCTTGGTTGCCGCCTGCACTTTCATATTCACTTGGACTCTCGTCTCTGTGGCCCGGACCGCGCCTGCGATGGCCGCCGAAACAATCGTATTATCGGTGGACGCTTCCAAGGCCGGCGCGAAGATCGATCGCAACATCTTCGGCCAGTTCGCGGAGCATCTAGGCCACGGTATTTATGACGGCATATGGGTTGGTACTGACTCCAGAATTCCTAACACCCGGGGCATCCGCAACGACGTGGTCGCCGCGCTGAAAGCGATAAAAGTGCCGAACGTTCGCTGGCCAGGGGGTTGCTTCGCCGACGAATACCACTGGCGTAACGGCATCGGTCCCGCGGATCAGCGCACCGTAACGCTGAATCCGAACTGGGGCGGAGTCATTGAGCCAAATAGCTTCGGCACGTACGAGTTCATGGACTTCCTCGAACAGATTGGCGCCGACGCATACGTGTCAGTCAATGTCGGCTCCGGTACTCCACACGAAGCTGCCGCTTGGCTGGAGTACATGACCACCGCGCAGCCGACGACGCTGGCGAAGGAACGCGCCACCAATAGGCACCCCGCGCCCTACAAAGTGGCCAATCTTGGAATCGGCAACGAAAGCTGGGACTGCGGCGGCAACATGACGCCCGACTACTACTTGAGCCAGCTTAAGATCTACAGCCGTTTTGTTCGCAACTTCAACCCAGCACAACAGGACAAACAGCAGATGCTCAAGATCGCCGTGGGGCCTGGCGGCGGCGAACCCCGGTGGACAGAATGGACGGAAGCGATCATGACGGCCTATCAGCAGCACACGTGGAGCTGGGATATCAATGGCCTTTCGATGCACTCTTACACGGTGGCGAAGTGGCCGCCTGCGTACGCCTCCGTGGGCTTCGGGGAGAATGAGTACGCTCAGATCCTCAAGTCCACATTGGACATGGATGATCTGATCGCAAAACACTCAGCCATCATGGACAAGTACGACCCACAAAAGAGAGTTGCGCTCATTGTCGATGAGTGGGGAGCCTGGTATGCGCCGCTCCCCGGCAGCAATCCGGGGTTTTTGGTCCAGCAAAACAGCCTGCGTGATGCAATTCTTGCAGCGTTGAACCTGAACATCTTCGCCCGCCACGCCGACCGCGTGCGCGGCGCCAACATTGCCCAAATGATCAACGTGCTGCAGGCCATGATCCTGACCGACGAAGAGAAGATGGTCCGGACTCCGACCTATTACGTCTTCAAGATGTACGTGCCGTTTCAGGACGCCACTTTCGTGCCGGTGAGTTTCGATGCTGGTACCTACACGCACGGCAACATCAGCTTGCCACGCGTAGATGCGCTCGCGGCCAAGGACAAAGACGGCAAGTTGTGGTTGGAGATCACCAATCTGGATCCCCGTCAGCCGGTCGAAGTCGAGGCAAACATGGCGGGCGTCGCCGCGAAGTCAGCAGTGGGTGAAACCCTAACCGCGCCCGAGGTGGACAGCGTCAACACTTACGATGCACCGAAGACCGTCGTGCCGAAACCCATTGCAGCAAGGGTTCAGGGCAGCAAGGTGATGCTGACACTGGAGCCGAAGTCGGTAACGGTAATCGCAGTTGAATAATGACGCGGAACACGTGCGGGTATCGGTGCCGCTGCCTAATAGATCTTCACGTGTTTCGTTCGTGAGGAAGCACGCACTTACGGAAGGCTTTCTGGGCTGCCTTCATCAGCGAACCTCCGACTCAGGTCGATAGTTTTCAGGCGCCAGTTATCAGGAAACTTCGATTCTGTGCCGGTTCGTTACTGAAGACTGACTACTGATAACTGATGACTTCACTCATACCTCAGCGCCACCATGGGATCGACCTTGATCGCCCGGCGCGCGGGCCAATAGGTGGCGAAGAGCGAAAACGCGGCCGTCGTCAAGAAGACGACGGCGAAGACGGCCGGGTCCGCGGGCTCGACGGAAAAAAGCATTTCCCGAATAAGGCGCGTAACGGCCAACGCTCCGGCCAGGCCCAATCCCAGACCGACCGCGGCGAATAGCGCGCCCTGCCCGACGATCATCTTCAGGATGTCCTGCGGTCGTGCACCGAGTGCCATGCGCACGCCGATTTCGTGTCTCCGCTGCTCGACGGAATATGCGATCACTCCATAAAGGCCTACCATCGCCAGGAGAAGCGCCAAGGCAGCAAAGAGACCCGAAATCACCATCGTAAGGCGGCGAGGTGCGACGGAGTCCGAAACAATATTCTCCATGGTGCGAGTACTGCCAATGGTCTGATCAGTGTCGGTGGAACGAATGATGCCGCGAACGTCGGCGATGAGGTTTGTGGGGTTCTGCACCGCACGAACCACCAGCGTCATGTCGTTCATCGTGTCCAGGAAATACATCGAAGTGAAGGGTTTCTCGGTCGCCCCAAGCTCCTTCACATCGCCCACCACACCTACAACGGTACGCCAGTTACATTTTCCATCGGGGCACGAAATCCCGAAGCGCCTGCCCACCGCGTCCTCCCCGGGCCAGTAGCGCCGAGCCATGGTTTTGCTGATGACGGCGACAGGCTTGTCCTGGTCGGTGGCAACAAATGATCGGCCTGCAAGCAAAGGGATTCCCATAGCGCGGAAGTAACCAAGGCTGACCGTCCTGTGAGTTGCCCAGATGTCGTCGCCGCGAGGACGAGGCGGGCGGCCTTCGATGTAGATATCCTGGCCCCATGAACCGTCAGCCAGAGGTGGGATGTTAATGGCCCCCGCCGCACGCACCTGGGGCAGGGCAGTGATGCGCTCGATTACCTTGCCGTAAAAAGCATCCACACCTTTATTGGTTCGTGCCAAACTAACGGTCAATACGTTCTCAGAATTGAAGCCCAGGTTTACGGCCGAAAGTCGAGCGAAGCTCTTCGTGAGCAAGCCGGTGCCTGTCAAAAGTATGGCAGCGGTGGCAACCTCACCGGCCACAGCCATGGCGCGGAACGACCGCCTCCGCAGGCCAGCCACCGGGCTTCGCCAGCCTTCCTTCAAGCTTGCGTTCAGGTCAAGGCCGGTTGCGCTCCATGCGGGAGCCGTTCCGAAAAGGAACACGGTCAAAAGCGAAGTCACCGAAGCGAAGATGAGCACCGAGGCGTCGATTCCGCCCCGCGTGAGCGGCTGCCAATCTGCGGGCAGTGCTGCATAAAAGGTACGGGCGCCGGCAAAAGCCAACAACAGACCCACTGACCCTCCCAGGAGCGCCAGTACCGAGCTTTCTATCAGCATTTGCCGGATGACTCGTGGTCGGCTGGCGCCCAGCGCGCGTCGTACGGCGATTTCCCTGTGCCTTCCCGTGCCGCGAGCCAGCAGCAGATTGGCGAGATTGGCGCAGGCAATGAGAAGCACCAGCGCGGCTGCCCCGAGAAGCGCCAGAAGAGCCGGGTGAAGATCTCGCGTGTACCGGTCGCGCAGGCTCTTGACTGCAACTCTTAGATTCTGGTTCCACTCGGGAAATTGCTGGGCCAGTTGCGAGGTCATAGCATCCATGTCCGCTCGCGCCTGAGTCAGTGTCACGCCAGGCTTCAGCCGCGCGATTGCGGTCAGGTAAAAGCCGCCGTGCCCTTCGGTAAGGGAGGCGGCCAGGGGTGCCCACACGTCTTCGGGGGCAGTGGAGAAACGGAAACCGGCAGGGAGTACGCCGATTACGGTGTAATCCTTGCCGTCCAGGATCATCGTCTTGCCGAGGATGCCCGAGTTTCCGCCGTAACGCGCCTGCCAGAGCGCGTGGCTGATGACCGCTACGCGGGTGCCACCCGGCCTATCCTCGGCGGGCGAAAAAGTGCGGCCCAGCACGGGATTGACGCCGAGTACGTGAAAGAATTCTGCCGTGACTTGCATAGCGCGCACGCGCTCTGGCCCCTCTGAGCCGGTTAAATTGACTTGATGGGTCATCTCACTCCAAGCAGCCATCTCTTCGAAGACGTGGTTTTGTTCGCGCCAGTACTTGTAAGTGGGTGGATCGACATCCAAGGGTTGACCCGTTCCCCAGATTTGATCCGTCTTCGAGGAGTATTGCGTTACCACGACGAGCCGCTCGGAATTGCTGAAAGGCAGCGGGCGCAACAGGAAGTCATTGGCGGCAGTAAAGATGGCGGTGGTCACGCCGATGCCCAGAGCGAGCATGATGACGGAGACCGCGGTGAAGCTGGGGTTTTTCCGCAGCATGCGTGCGCCGTAGCGCAGATCGCTCCATAGGGTTTCGAGCCAGCCGAGGGTGTTCATGTGGTAGATCTCTTCCCGAATCAGCGTGGGGTTGCCGAGCTTGCGTTGCGCTGCGTAGCGCGCCTCTTCCGGCGACATCCCTCGGGCAATGTTCTCGTCTGTCTCGATGGCGAGATAAGCTTCGAGCTCACGCGCCCTCTCCTCATCCCAATAGCGGCGGCGAAAGAAACGAGTCCAACTCATCGGAGTCTTCAGTATTCAGTTCTCGGTCATCAGTTTTCAGTACCAGGTATCGTGCTTTTCTTTGTCTGACGACTGAGAGCTGACCATCGAAGCATGTTTCCTGGTCTTCCCGCTCGTCACTCGCCACTCATCACTCGTCACTGCCCTATTCATACCTCAGCGCCACCATGGGGTCCACTTTGGCCGCCCGGCGGGCAGGTATGTAACACGCTGCGAGCGCCACCAGCACCAGCATGAGGGGGACAGTGACATACGTAACTGGATCGGCAGAACTCACGCCGACCAGCAAATGCCCCAGTAGGTGCGCTACCCCGAATGCCATCAGGATGCCCAAAACCGAGCCGATTGCAATGATTGACATTCCCTGGCGGAGGACCAACCTCAGGATTTCGCCTGGCAGTGCCCCTAGCGCCAGGCGAATCCCGATCTCATGAATCCTTTGCGTGACCATGTAAGAGACGACGCCATAAACGCCAATGATGGCGAGTATCAGGCCGAGCATCCCCGTGGCGGCGGTCAACCCAGCACCCAACTGGAAGAACCACAGCCCGTTTGGTGTATTGAGCGCGTCAGTCATGGTCTGAGCGCCGGCAACCGGCAGCGCCGGCGCCAGGGACCTGATCAGCCCAATGACCTCCGGGCCCATTGCTTTTGGATTTCCGATGGTACGTACCTGGAGCGTGACAGGCAGGACGCGCTTCTGTGCAAAAGCCATGTAGAAGAAGGGGCCTTCCGGCGATGACAAGTCCTCCGTCCTGCTGTTTCTCACCACGCCGACCACTTCTAAGGGGTGGTCATGATCTTCGTCCAACCTGAACTGCTTTCCGATGGGGTCCTTGCCGGGCCAGAAGCGCTCCGCCATGGCCTGGTTGATCACCGCTACGTGGATCGAGTCTTGTTTGTCTGTCGCACTAATGCCACGCCCATGTAGCAAGCGGATGCCCATGGTCTCGAAATAACCGGGAGAGACAACGTTGTAGCCCGTCGAAGAGGGTTGCTGGCCCGCTGGCGCCAAGACACCCTCCACTTCGATGTATCCTCCCATGTTGTTACCGCCCATGGGCACCGTAGCCGCCACACTGGCCGACTGGATGCCGGGCAGCACGCTTACTCTTTCAAGCAGATCGTCGACAAACTGATACCCCTGGGTCTGGTTGTATCCCGCGAGACTAGGATCAAGGGCGACGTTCAGAACGTGTTGCGGATCAAAACCCAAATCGGACCTTTGGACATTCAGGAGGCTCCGAACGAAAAGTCCGGCAACAATCAGCAGCATCAACGAGCCCCCTACCTGAGTTACAACCAGGCCCTTGCGGAAACTATGACCGCCGGCTGTGGTCGTACGTCCACTGCCATGCAGAACCTCATTCACGTCGCCTGCCGTAGCTTGCCAGGCGGGGGCAATGCCTGCGATCACGCCTGCGAGAAGCGCCGCCGCCAGCGCGTACGCGAACACGCGCCAATCAAAGTGAAAATCCAGGTTAATAGGGATGTCCATGTGGAGAGGGAGCGAGCTAAGCACGCGGCTTCCCGCCAACCCCACCCCCAGCCCACCCATGCAGCCCAGCAACGCGAGCAGCAAACTCTCAGTGAGCAATTGCCGAATCAGCCGGCTGCGTTTTGCTCCCAGGGCGGCCCGAGTGGCAATTTCGCCGCGGCGGACGCTGGCCCGGGCCAGAAGGATGTTCGCAACGTTGACGCAGGCCAGGATCAGGACAACTGCCGCTAAGGTCAGGAAGAGTGCTCCCACGACGCCCAGCCCTTGCGGGGGTTCGGAAGTCGGTCCCGTCGGAGGAAGCGGGAAAGCGGTAAGCGCTCGCCAGTCGTCGGCCTTCGGGTACTCCGCGGCGAGGCGTTTGGCAACCACTTCCAGAACCGACTGAATCTTGTCCTTACTAACACCCGGCCTGAGCCTGGCGATGAGTACCAGACGCTTGTCTTGACGGTCGTTCAGGAAATCGCTCTTCGTTTGGTTGTCGACCACCGCCATCCCCAGTGGCATGTAACCCTGCGTCTCGATGAGTGTCGATACTGGACGGAATCCCTGCGGTGCAACTCCGACTATAGTTACAGGCCGGCCATTCACGGATGCTCTCGTGCCAACGACATTGGGATCAGCGCCCAAATGCACCTTCCAGAACGAGTAATTCAGCACGAGTACGGGGTCAGCGCCGGCAGCGTGACCTTCCGAGGGAAGAATGAAGCGGCCAAGAGCGGGGCGAATGCCTGTTATCTCAAAGAAATTGCCCGTCACGAAGTCGGTCCACATCCGTTCGCTCTTGCCTGCTATGCTCAAGCCGGTGGTGCTAAGCATCTGTACCCCGGCCATATCGGAGAACAAGCTGGTGGTTTGCGTCCGGATGTCCTCGAGGTCCTGATACGAAAACGTGTTGCCACCTCCCTTCCCCGAGGCGGACAGGGTGTAAATCTGTTCCGGATGCCTGACGGGAAGCGGACGGAATAACAACGCGTTGACCATACTGAATATCGCGGTGTTCAGGCCAATACCAAGCGCCAGAGTAATCACGGCGACCGCGGTGAATCCAGGATTCTTGCGCAGCATTCGTGCAGCGAAGCGCAGGTCCTGCCAAAACGCTTCGAGCCAATCGAGGCTGTTCATGTGATAGATCTCCTCACGGATCAGCGTAGTGTTGCCGAGCTTGCGGTGCGCGGCATAGCGCGCCTCTTCCCGCGACATGCCGCGGGCAATGTTTTCCTCGGTCTCGACTTCGAGATACGCTTCGAGCTCACGCGCTCGTTCCTCATCCCAATAGCGGCGGCGAAAGAATCGAGTCCAGCTCATCGGAGTCCTCAGTATTCAGTTCTCAGTCGTCAGTTGTGAGCGTTCAGCTCTCAGCTTTCAGCGATCAGGTACAGCCCCCCGGCCCACCGGGTCTCTAGCTGAGAGCTGACAGCCCCTAACCACTAACCACTGGCCTCCTCCGGCCGCAGCACGCGGTTGATGGCGCGCACCAATTCTTCCCAGCGGCTGGTTTGTTGGGCCAATTGCTTGCGCCCCGCGGGCGTCAGCCGGTAGTAGCGCGCCCGGCGGTTGTTTTCCGAAGTGCCCCAGAACGAGGCGATCCAGCCGCGGTCCTCCAGGCGGTGCAGGGCGGGATAGAGCGAGCCGTGTTCGACTTGCAGGACATCTTCGGAGCGGTGTTCGATCGCATAGGCGACGGTGTGCCCGTGCGCGGGACCCAGCACGAGCGTCTGCAGAATCAACAGGTCGAGCGTGCCCTGGAGCAGCTCGCCATCCAGTGGAGGTGAACCCTTTTTTGGCATACTGCCCTTATACTCCCATAGATCATCTACTACAAGGAGAAAGTGCGAATTATAGCGAGTTTTTGCAGTCGGACAAGATGCCCGCATGATACCGCTACCAGGGCTGGAGAAGATTGACTAGGGGTAGGTTGAGGATAGCTTTTCGCCTCGCAAGTAAGCAAGCGCGGACCTTTTCTTGCAGGACCGCGATATTTCGCACCCGCCATCGCTCGCCGGTTCGGTTCACTTCTGCGTCCGCAGGGCGAGAGTGAACACGCGACCGCCGTAGCTTCCAAAGTGGGTACAGCCCGTGACGCCGAGTTTTGAGACAGCCTCGGGTGGACATTCCTGCGCCGGAAGGCCAAAATGGAAAGTCCGGATAGCAGCAAATCTTGTTGTTCACGTCGTCGACATGAAACATTCCTGGTTGCTTCCCTTGAGTACCGTGGTTCTGCTGGCTGCCGGTCTCGGCGGGGCGGTGATGCCTCGTCTTGCCGCGGCGAAGGGCGCGGAGACCAAAGTCCTGGGCCTGAGCAAGGTGATTGCATTCACATACAGCCCCACGCAGAACTTCGATCCCAAGCAACTGCATTCGGTAACGTTCATCGGGCCGAAGAGTCCTGAGGAGTGGCAGTATTGGCGAACTCGCGGTGTGGTGATGGGTGTCGGCCACACGTGGTTCGACCTGTTGCGCTCGCCCGTCGAGAAGGCCGTGGAGAACTTGGTGGGTCAGGACTATGGCGGAAACCCCCAGCCTTTGGTGATGATCGACGAGTTCGGCTTCGACTACGGCGGCGGGATCGATGAGAAATCCGCCCGGATTCTCCGCCAGACGAAGCGCCGGAAACCCGAGTTGGCGCTTACGGTGTTTCATATGCGTGGCCCAATCCCCCCAGTTCTGGCGGAGTCCTACCGCGATGTGGCCGACCTGGTCATGCTGGAGAGCTACATGGGCGGCAAGCAATCTTACTGGTGGCTTGCCTGCCAGGTCTGGTCAGCGCGCCGTTTCGGCATCCTGCCCAAGACGATCGCCGTTCTCGGGGTCGGCAAAGGCGGCAATCCCGGTGAGAATTGGGCCCAAACGAAGGAGGAACTCGAACAGCAGGTTCGCTTCCTCCGCCTGGTTGGTCCCGAATCGCCCGGTGTGGGTTTTTACGCGGGCACGCCGGAACTCCTGGCCGCCGCCGACGCCTTGGGCGCGCGATTCTTCGATATTCCGACCGACGGCGCAGGCTTGCCCGCGGACGTTCTCGCCATTGCCCGGACTTTCTCCAGCCGCTATGAGAAGCCGACATTGGTTGTCTCTCCCGCCCTGGTGCAGCCCAACTACAACGAAGATGGCTCAGGACATCTAACCGAACCCCAAACGATGCGGCCCTACCTGATAAACCTTGGCGACCAGGACGCGCATGATGTTGAGATCCGCTTGCGCAATCCGCCCGCCCAGGGTGGCGACGTGTTCGCAGAAGGCACGGTTCCCCTCATCCCGAAGAGGAGTGCGGCGATGGGGATCATCCCCGTGACCGGCCACTGGCGCGTGTGGGTGGGGCAGTGGGAGATGGAAGTCGAGGCCCCCGGCTGCGACGTCCGGGTCTTCGGAGCCGCGCAGTGAACCGGTACTCTTTCCGTCGTGAGAAACCCCAGCTTGCTGCAATCCGATTGACTTATGGGTCTTCAAGGCGGCGGTTCCCTGTTCGTCCATAGGACCCCCTCACCCGGGCCGCCCCGGCTGGCGAAAACGCCGGCGGCGGTCCACCCTCTCCCCCAAGGGGGCGAGGGCGGTGAAATCGAATCAACTCTCCCCTCAGGCCTTCCAGACCGCCTCCCAGGTCTTAGCTTCAGGGTCGACGAGGATCACGTTGCCCTCGCGGCTGGACTTCGCGCCCGTGATACTGCTGGAAGTCAGGCGCGAGCCCAGCATAGCTGGCAACTCAACTCGAGCCGGCTGCGGCCCCGCACCGCGCTCGAACTTCAGCCGCCAACCCGTTTGTGGATTCAGTGGTTCGAGGTTAAGGCTGACGCGCCCAAAGCGCGTCGGGGTTTGGCCGAGCTGGAACGGTTCCTCCGCTTTCAGTTCGTAATCGCCGACTCCCGCCAGCAACCGGAGAGCGCGGCCATCCTCGAACGCCAGCATATCGCGGAGGTAGATGATGCACATGGCGCTGGCCCAGTTGTGGGGCATGTCGCCGCAATAATCGGAATTCAGCGAGCCCCGCGTGGGCTGCTCCTCGCGCCAGCAATAGAGCGGAGTGGCGTGGTTCAAGAAGCCGACAAAAGTCTGCCGCGCCCAGTCGGCCAGTCCGGCCCACAGATAGACCTGGGACACAAATGGCGCGTTGTAGCCCCACACACCTTCATGCGCCAGCCAGCCGGTTTCAGCGGGTACGTCCTCCTGAGTGCAGGCTTGCATCAACGCGATGTGGCCCTTGACGATGGGGTCGTCCTTGGCGAAGACCTCGCCTGGATAGATGGTGTGCGAGAGCGCCCACTGTCCCGTCTGCGGCCGAGGCTGGTCCCACTCATCAAGAGCCCATTGGGGATCTTCCTTCACCAGCATCGGCAGGTACTCGAAGCCCGCCGGATGCCGGCGCATCTCCTGTCGGGCGGCAGCTATGAGTGAGGCGCGCAGTTCGGCATAGAACTGCTGCATGTCCTCAAAGCCCGGCAAGCCCAAGCGCTCGGCTGCTTCAATCCCGGCCTTGAGCCCGGCCAGCACCCACAGCGTGTTGGTGAATTCCGAGGCGACTGTTCCCAATCCGCCGTCGCCGAAGCCTTGCGCCAACAGACCGTAGCGGCCGTTGACGCTGCCCTCCGCTTGGGCCTTCTCCCGCAGGGTCTTGAGGAAACCGGCGGCGCGCAGGATCTGTGGCTGCATCTTGCGGAAGTAGCTCCAGTCCTGAGTCAGCTCCGCTTGACGGACGGTCGTGAAGATGGCGATACCGGTGTCCTTCCAGTGTTCCCGCCCACCGCCCGCGAACACGGCGCCACTCGGTTCTTGCCGGTCCCAGGTCGCTTCGAGACTTTGCTGCGCCTCGGCGTCGTAGCCTAGGTAGCGAGCTGCTTCCATCAGGAAATTCCCATCCACCACCCACAAACCGCGGTAACAGGTGGGACCAACCTGAAGATTGACCTTGCCGTTCTTCACTTCGCTGGCTTGGAGGATGTTGCGGGCGCAGGCAGTCCAGAACTCGCCCCAGCGCCCGGGCAGCTTCGCGGCTACGTCGCCGCGGCAGGGGCGCCATCTCTGCCAGTAGTCCCGGACTTCGGCCAAGAGCCGGTCAGGTTCTGCCAGACCAGCTTGGATTCTCTCGAAGGGCTGGGCGGTTTGCGGAAAACGGAAGAAGTAACGGGCCGGGCGGTCGCCCGTCGCCATGCCCGCGGGCAGCCGGAAGGGTTGCCCCAAGCCAATCCCTTCACCGGGCGACAAGACGGCATCCGCGACCATGAAGACCGGTTCGGTTTCGCTGTCGAGCGAGACGGCGCTGGCCTTGCCCATTTCGCGGATGAAAGGCTTGCGCTTAGTTCTCAGGGTAATCAACGGAACCGCGTGCACGCTCGTTTTGGTCTTGGGACGGATTTCCAGGATGACGTTGTCCACGCGCCCCTCCGCCGGGCGGTTGGTGGCGAACGTGATGATTTCCAGGAAGGCTTGTTCCCGGTCGACGCGCGTGTGGATGACGGGGACGGAGGGCGATTCAAGTTCCTGGCTGCTAACCACATCGGGCTCGCATCCCAGGAGGGAGAATTCCACGGTCTCACTGAAGCAGTAAATCCCGCCATCGCTATATCCGTAGCGGAGCTCTCCGCGCTCACCGATGAGGCTCTTGTGGGGATCGCTCGGAAGGCAAAAAGCGGTTTGCCCATAGTGGGGGGCATAGCGAAAGTCAATGGCTGGTGGTTCAGCGGGGCCTGGAGTAGCTCCCGTGTTTTCCGGAGTTGGGGTGGCGCCGGCGTTGCGTGCAAGTAGAGCGGCATCTCTGGATAGGGCGGCGGCTCCCGCGCTGACTCCCAGCCCGCTCAGAAACTGGCGGCGATTCGGTTTGCTCATAAATGCTCCCTGTCTTATGAATGGGCGGGTGGGGAACCAGGGCACGTCCAGGGGCAGTGGTGCATTCTCGACATCATAAGCCACCACCCCGCCCTTCGGGCACCCCTCCTGAACCAGGAGGGGAATCTTGCCCGGGCAGGAAAGAGAGTCCCCTCCTAAGGGGCTATTCACGCACTTCCGCTTCCTGTTCCTCGACTACCTTTGTGGTGTCTTCCCACTCCCGCATCAGCCGGGTGATTTCCTTGCGCCCTTGCTCGATCATCTGAGTAAGCCGCACAGAATCCTCGGCACTCCTGAAATGCGCCAGTTCCTGCCCATAGCCCTCGAGTTCGGCCTCGCGGCGCGCCACCTCTTCTTCGATCTCGTGGCAGCGATCCTTCATCTGCTGCAAGCGAATGGGATTGACCCGTTTTGTTTTGGCCGGGGTTGCCGGCGCCGTGGCTGGCGCGCCGGTATCGCGTGCTTGCCGCGAAGGCGCGCTCTCTCCGATTAGATCCGGCATCCCCGGCAGGGTAAGATCGATTTCTTTCCCCTCCTTGCGCCACAAATAATCCTCGTAGTTTCCGGGGAAGACATTCACTTCCCCGTTGGCGATCTCGAACACGCGCGTGGCCAGCTTATCGATGAAGTAGCGGTCGTGGGAAACGAACACCACGGTGCCGGTGTACTCCTCCAACGCTTCCAGCAGCACGTCCTTGGCGCGCAGATCAAGGTGGTTGGTGGGTTCATCGAGCAGCAGGAAATTGGAAGGGCGCAGCAACATTCGCGCCAGCGCGTAGCGATTGCGCTCGCCGCCCGAAAGCACGCGGATACGCTTGAACACGTCGTCTTCAGTGAACAGGAAGCAGCCCAGCAGACTGCGCAGCTCCGTCTGGGTGCTGAGCGCCATGGGCGCGGCGCGCGACAGATCGTCAAGCAGGCGCGCCTCCGGATCCAGCGCCTTGTACTGGTCCTGGGCGAAATAATCCGCCTCCACCTGGTGGCCCAACTTGTACTCGCCGCCGCTGAGCGGCTCGATGCCGGCCAGCATTCTGATCAGGGTGGATTTGCCCGCGCCGTTCACGCCCACCAGCGCCACGCGATCGCCGCGCTCCACCGTGAAGCTCACGTCGCGGAACACCAGCTTGGGACCGTAGCTCTTGGCCACGTGCTTGAACTCCGCCACCGTCCGGCCGCTGCGCTGAGGCTGGGGAAAGCTGAAGTGGATGGCCTTCTCTTGCGGGGGGATCTCGACACGCTCCATGCGCTCCAGCTCCTTAACGCGGCTCTGCACCTGCTTGGCCTTGGTGGCGGTGTAGCGGAACCGGTTGATGAACACTTCCAGTTGCTGAATGCGCTCCTGCTGGTTTTTGTAAGCCGCTTCGATCTGAGTCCGCCGCGCCGTTTTCTCCACCAAGTACTTCTCGTAATTGCCGCTGTAGAAGTGGACGTGCTGGTTCCAGATCTCGACCATCTTCTTCACCGTGACGTCGAGGAAGTAGCGGTCGTGCGAGATCAGCACGCAAGCGTAGGGATAGTCCTCGAGGTAATCTTCCAGCCAGTTGCGGGCTTCCAGGTCAAGGTGATTGGTGGGCTCGTCGAGCAGCAGCAGGTTGGGCTTCTCGAGCAGCAGCTTGGCCAGAGCAATTCGCATCTGCCAGCCGCCCGAGAATTCCTCGGTGCGGCGGTGCCAATCGGATTGGGGGAATCCCAAACCGGTCAGCACCATCCCGGCCTGGGCTTCGAGCGAATAGCCGTCGCGGTGTTGGAACTCGGTCTCGAGCGCGTGGAAGCGCTCGCTGACGCGCTGGTATTCCTCACCGGCGGGGTCGAGTTCCGCGATCTTCTCCATCAGGCTCTCCATCTCCTGCTCCATGGAGAGCAGATCTCCGAACACCGACATGCATTCGGCGAGCACGGTGCGGCCCGAAAGGCTCAGGCCATCCTGCGGCAAGTAGCTCGCCGTGATCCCCTTGGCAAAGGTGATTTCGCCGTAATCGAGCGGCTCGAGACGCGCCAGCACCTTGAGCAAGGTGGTCTTGCCCGTGCCATTCGCTCCCACCAAGCCCACGCGATCGCGCGGCGTTATAAGCCAGTCCAGACCTTCAAACAGTAATTTGGGGCCGAAACGCTTTCCGGCCGAAGAGAGTTGAATCATAGCGAATTGGGCGCCGCCACCACCCCGCAGCACAGGCCGCGTCGTGCGATGAGGCGCACTCGATAACCCGTGGCGCGCGAGGAGAAAAGTCACAGGAGCAGCCGGGCACCAGATTAGCAGAGTCGGAACGTCGAGCGGGGAAGCGCACACCGGTTCTGAAGGTCGGCGGTTCGTGCCGTCTTGACGAGCAAAGAACACGGGACCACCTCGATCTTCTCCTTGGCTCCTCCACTCTATTTTAACTAACCACCTTTCTTTTCATCAATATAATGGCTAGCCGCCTATAACTACCTTATTTTTCATAAACATAATGGCAAGGCATAAAACTGACATTTTTTCTACATTTGTTTTCAATAACATAATGGGTCTATCCTTCATTTTTGCCCCCCGCTTTTTTGGGGCAGCCCCGTCGCAGCGAAATAGAATAACTACCGTAATTTCAATCGAATAGAGTTTGCTGCGATTTTGCCTCTCAACAGATAACTACTTTTGTTTTCTAGCACATAATGGCAAACTCTAAGAGCAAATTGCAGGATAATCAAATAAGTCTTTTAAGATCAATGAAATAGATTCTTCGGATTTTGGCTACAAACGCTTAACCCGTTTTATTTCTAACACATAATGGCTAGCCTCAGCGAGTCAATTAGATGTAGAGGCGGCGGGATTTATCCCGATCATATCGGGATGCCGCCATCTGGCGAGGTAAACTCGCCGTGATCCCGCGTATGCTCGCACCTCCATAGTAGGCACAGTCTGGACAAGTTTGTAAAGGGGGTGCGCTCATTTGGTGCCTACCGGTAGGCACCAAATTTTGACATTCATCAGAATCTCACCATTTCAGGGTGGCGAAGCCGTATCACAGGCACTCGGGCATCTTGGCTGGTATGGAGCAAGGCTCACGGCAAGAGCCCCCCGCCGGCTCGAAAAGCTATGACGCTGGAGAGCGAGCCCTGCAGTGCAATGTCGCAGTTTCTTGTTTTCTTAGTGAGGATTATGTGCCTTACGTAGGGCGACCTCTCCCGCCCATTTAAGAAAGTCATGGTTTAAGTCTGCGCGAAACGCCTTGGAGTGCGGTAGCAGCAGCTACCGCCTTTCTGGTTCTGGCTGTGGTGCGTTTGTGGTATGAATCAAAGACGGAAGGTGGTAGCTGCTGCTACCGCACTCCAAGACGGGCTTCGCCCGCAGGAAGGGCGCCTACAGCCCCGCGCTCACGCCCCTTGCCTCGCCGCTGGTCCTGTGTTCTATTATGGGAGCGTTCGTTCCGCTCCATGACGACGGAGGAATGAACTGGGCGTCCGCGCTGTCTCGGTCGCACGCCATTCCGTTTTAAGGGAGGTTTCTGATGTTCAAGATCACTCGCCGTGAGTTTCTGGGTACGGCTGCGGCTATCAGCCTCAGCTCCCGTCTGGGATTGGGGGCAGAGCAAAAGCTGCGCATCGGTGTCACGGACTGGAATCTGGACCTGGGCGCCAACCCTGACGCGGTGCCGCTGGCGGCAAAGCTCGGGTTCGACGGGGTGCAGGTGTCGTTTGGGCGCAAGCTGGTCGATAACAAGATGCCCGTGGACAATCCCGAAGTCATTGCCCGCTACCTCGCGTTGTCTGAGCAAAACAAGCTTCCTATCGACGGCACCTGTGTCGACAAGCTCCACGACAATGGCCTGAAGAGCGACCCCCTGGCTGCGAAGTGGGTGCTCGATTCCATTCGACTGACCAAGGCCTTAAACACTCAGGTGCTTCTGCTCCCCTTCTTTGGCCGCTGGGCCCTGCAAACCAAAGATGAGATGGATCATGTTGGTGATGCCCTGCGCGACCTGGGGCCGGAAGCCGAGAAAGCCGGGGTCATCCTGGGGTTGGAGGACACGATCTCCGCCGAGGATAACGTCCGCATCATGGAGCGCTCGCGGTCCGCAAGCGTGCTGGTCTATTACGACGTCGGGAATTCCACGCGGGCGGGGTTTGACGTAGTGAAGGAAATCGGGTGGCTGGGGAAAGACCGGATTTGCCAGTTTCATCTCAAGGACAATCCCCACTACCTCGGCGAGGGGAGTATTCCGTTTCCGCAAATCATGCAGGCGATTCGGGACATCGGCTTTACCGGCTATGCGAACCTCGAGACAGACTCGCCGTCGAAGCAGTTAGAACCGGACATGCGCAGGAATTTGGCTTTCATCCGCAATCTGATGGCGGCCTAGCAGGCTAACGAAGTACGTCGTAGCGCCGACCTTTAGGCCGGCACCAATGAAGTACGTGGTAGCACCGACCTTTAGGTCGGCATGTGCTGAGCTAAAGCTCAGCGCTACAACTAAAAAGCCGCGAACCTGGCGAAAAGGTGCGCGCTACGTCCTTCCGGGAACCCGAGCACATGCGCAAACGAATTAGGCAAACGCACTTCCCCCAAGCAGTCGATTGGCGTGCGGCGCTCACTGTGGCGGCGCTGGTACTGGGCGCGAGCCTGGCGTGGTTGGCGCGGCATACGCCGCTCGCAGCAGCGGATGATTCCTCCCGCACGCCGCAGTACGAAGTCATCGTGCTAAAGGACGTCATGGTCCCCATGCGCGACGGCGTGAAGCTGGCCTGCGACATTTACTGGCCGGCCCTCAACGCCAAGCCTGCCGAGGGAAGGTTTCCCGCGATCCTGGAACGCACGCCCTATGGCAAGGCGGGGGTGGAGTCCTGGGCAAAGTTTTTCGTGCCGCGCGGCTACGTGGCGATCGGGCAGGACGTGCGAGGACGTTACAACTCAGAGGGCGCGTGGCGTCCCTTCCGCGACGACGGCCATGATGGTTACGACACCGCCGTTTGGATTGGCGAGCAGCCGTGGTCCGACCGGAGCATCGGCACGGTGGGGACTTCCTACCCCGGGGGAATGCAGCACGCCCTGGCGCTCGCGAATCCCCCCTATCTGAAAACGATGATTCCTGCCGACGCCATGTCGGATTTCGGCCGCTACGGCGTCCGGCACAACGGCGCCTTCGAACTGCGTTGGATGAACTGGATCTTCAATATTGGCGGCCCCAACGGCAGCCGCGGCGCACGCAATCCGGAAACCCGCCAGGCGCTCTTAAAGTTGGGCGAACAGGTCCGCGAGTACACGCGCGGCCTGCCCTTGCGTCCCGGCACGACGCCGCTGAAACTCATTCCCGAGTATGAGAGCTGGCTGGTGGAAGCGCTCGCGCACGGTGACTATGACGATTTCTGGAAGAACGCCGGGGCGGACGTGGTCGAGCACGTGGCCGAGTACAAAGACATTCCCGTCTACCACATGGGCGGGTGGTACGACTCCTGGGGATCGCAAGTCGCGAACCTGAACTACGTCGCCCTCAGTCAGAACAAGAAGAGCTTGCAGCGCTTGATCATGGGGCCCTGGACGCACGGGGGGCGCTCGCATAGCTATGCCGGCGAGGCCGAATTCGGTCCCGAGGCCGCGCTGGACTTCGAGCAATTCGAATTGCGCTGGTTCGACCACTGGCTGAAGGGGATCGATAACGGCGTGGACCGCGAGCCCCATGTGCGCATCTTCGTCATGGGCGGCGGGGACGCGCACCGCACGCCGGAAGGCCGCATCTTCGTGGGCGGGCATTGGCGTGATGAGCTCCAGTGGCCGCTGGCGCGAGCCGTCGAGACTCCCTATTATCTGCACGCGAATGGGTCGCTCTCGCCCGAGAGGCCGGCCAGCGAAGCCTCCACGACGTACGAGTTTGATCCCCGGCATCCGGTCCCCACCCTGGGAGGAAACATCTCCTCGCACAACGCGCCACCCACGCATCACAATTCCATCGAACGGCCGGGCGATTCCGAAAACCTGATGGAGCAGGGCGCCTACGACCAGCGCTGTCGCCCGGAAATATGGACCTGCGAGGACACACGCCCGCTTTCTGCCCGCGGCGACGTGCTGGTGTTTCAGACGGAGCCGCTGGACCAGGAGCTGGAGGTCACAGGACGCCTGGTGGTGAAGCTGTGGGCATCTTCCAGCGCCCCGGACACCGATTTCACCGCCAAGCTGCTCGACGTCTACCCGCCCAACCCGGATTTCCCGGCGGGCGTGGACTTGAACATCGGCGACAGCATTGTGCGGGCGCGCTACCGCGCATCGCTCGAGCACGCTCAACTGCTTCAGCCGGGAGAAGTCAGCTCCTTCACGATCGAAATGTATCCCACCTCTCTGGTTTTCCAGAAAGGACACCGTATCCGGCTGGACATCTCCAGCAGCAACTTTCCGCGCTTCGATGTCAACCCGAACACGGGTGAACCATTGAATGGTAACCGGCGTTGGGCGATCGCCATGAATACCGTCTACCACGACGCACGACACCCCTCACATATTTTGTTGCCCATCATCCCGAGACCTTCCAGTACGCCCAGCCACGGCCGGTAAAGCCGCGCTCAAGGCTCGAATAGTTGGTGAATCTGGACAGCCTTGCTCGCAGACCGGCGCCCCAGCGGACGACACCGGGTCTTCAGCAGTCTGGGAATGGGCAAATCAGGCTCAAGATTGTTTCGGGGGATGCCGATGCTAGATTAAGAGACATACTCCCGGGCCCGCATCCTCCACCCGCTGCCGGTGTGGCAACCCCGGCGCGAGGATTCACCCGGGCAAGCGAGGCAAGGTCCATGCAGAAGTTCATTGCGCGGCAGCCCATTCTCGACCGGAGCGAGAGGGTTTACGGTTACGAACTCCTCTTCCGCGCCGCGGATGAGAACTTCTGCCGGCTGCGAGATGGCGAGCAGGCCTCGGCGGCGGTTATCTCCGACAGTCTGTTTTTGCACGGGCTCCAGGAGCTCACGGGTGGCGCACGGGCCTTCATCAACTGTGCGCGCCAGACGCTGCTCAAGGGTCACGCCGCGCTGCTGCCGCGCGAGCGCGTGGTGCTGGAGTTACTGGAGACGGTCGAGCCTGACGAGGAAGTGCTGGCCAGCTGCCGGTCCCTGAAGGACGCCGGGTACCTGATTGCACTCGATGATTTCGCGGGCACGCGGCAGGAGGCGCTCGCGGGGTTGGCGGACATCATCAAGCTGGACGTGCTGGCTACTACGGAGCGAGAGCGGGAAGCGGTCATACGCAAATATGCGCCCAAAGGCATCAAGTTCCTGGCGGAAAAGGTAGAGAAACGCGCCCAGTTTCGGACTGCTGTGAGACAGGGGTACACCTATTTTCAGGGCTACTTTTTCTGCAGGCCGGAGATCATTTCCGCACGCGACATCGCTCCCGTGAAGTTGGTGTATCTACGGGTGCTGCGGGCCGTGACCCGGCCGGAAATCGACGTGCGGGACGTGGCGGAAAGCATCAAGCACGATCTCTCCTTGTCGTACAAGCTGCTGCGTTTCCTGAATTCGGCCCTGTTCATGTTCAGCGCGCAGGTCACCTCGATTCAACAAGCCCTCCGGCTGCTGGGGGAAAATGGAATCCGCAAGTGGGTCGCGCTGGTGACCATTTCCACTCTGGCCGAGGGGAAGCCTCTGATTCTTGTCCACACGGCCCTGCTGCGCGCGGCGTTCTGCGAAATGCTCTCGCCACTGCTGGGGGCCGCCAAACGCGATGCTGATTTCTTCTTTTTGGGCCTGCTTTCGAATATCGACGCCATCTTGGGACGCCCCATGAGCGCCATCCTGGCGGAACTGCCCATCGCGGGGGACATCAGGGATGCCCTGCTGGGCGAGGCGAACACGCTCCGCGACGTCTTGCAGGCTGTTGTGGCTTACGAGCAGGGCGATTGGGCCGCGTTCGCCGCCTTAGCGAAGAAGCTTTCCGTGCCCGAGCAGGACTTTTCCGAGATCTACTTGAAATCCCTGCGCTGGTGCCGGGAGCTTTCCTTGGAGGAAGAAAAATAACCGTCGGTCCGCCTTGCACGCCACTAGTACAAGTTTTTCACCGGGGGACCGATCTTAGGTTCTTTCGGAGGAGAGCGCCAGCGGACGCTGGGCTACTTGGCGAACTGAACGACTCGGCTCAGTCCGCGCGGCACAATAGAAAGCGAGGCCCGGCCCTGCCCGCGTGAGGGCAAGGCCGGGTCAAGAGTGTTACTGGTCGTCGCCGCTGTCCGGCGAGATGACGACGTAGGCGCCGCTGCCCTGGCGATTGATGCGCAACAGCGTCTGCCCCTTGGCTTGAGCCGCCAGGCGATTGAAATCGGCAACCGAACGCACCGGCTGGCGGTTGATGCCTTCGATCACATCACCTTCCTGCAGGCCGTGGTGTGCGGCCGGGCTGTCCGGATCGAGGCCGCTGATCACCACCCCCGTCACGTTCGAGGGCAGGCCCAACTGATCGCGCAGGGACGGTGTAAGGCTCTGCACGCTGATGCCCCGCAGAGGCCCTTCCTGGACGGCCCCGCGGCCTCTGAGGGTGGCTTCTGCGGGACGCTCGCCCAGCGTCACCTTGATGGTCATGGGCTGACCCTCGCGCAGGATGTCCAGGGTGGCTTCGCTGCCGGGATTCAGGTTCGTGATAAGCGCCTGGAGCTGACCGGAGTCGTCAATTTGCTGGCCGTTAAGCCTGCGAATCACATCTCCGTTCTTGATCCCTGCCTTGTCGGCGGGCCCGCCTGCGGACACATCCTGGACGAGCGCGCCGCTGGTATCCGGCGCCTTGAATTGCTTCGCCAAGTCTTCAGTCAGGCTGGTGATTTGGATTCCCATGTACCCACGAGTTACTTTCCCCGTCTTAATCAAGTCCTCCATGACGTGCTTCGCCATGCTGGAAGGAATGGCAAATCCGATGCCGACGGAACCGCCCTCACCACCCGGCCCCGAGTTTCCGCTCAAGATCGCGGTGTTAATGCCGACGACCTGGCCGCGCACGTTCACCAGCGCCCCCCCGGAGTTCCCGGGGTTGATGGCTGCGTCGGTCTGGATGAAATTCTCGAACCCCTCGATTCCCATGCCCGAACGGCCCAGCGCGCTCACGATGCCGCGCGTCACCGTGAACCACTGCCCGAAGGGATTTCCAAATGCCAGGACCGTGTCTCCGACTTTCAACTGGTTGGAATCACCGAAGGGGGCCACGGGAAGGCCACTCGCTTCGATCTTGATGACGGCCACGTCCGTCTGGGAATCTCCTCCCACGATTTTCCCTTTAAACGTCCGCTTATCGGAAAGCAATACCTCGATTTCCGTTGCCTTGGCGACTACGTGATTGTTGGTCATAATGTAGCCGTCGGGAGAAACGATGACTCCACTTCCCAGTGCATGTTGAGGAATACTCCGCTGGGGAAACATGTCCCCAAAGAACTGGCGGAAAAACGGATCCATGAAAAAGGGTGACTGCTGCTGTTTGACCACCTGCGTGGATTGAATCGCAACGACGGCCGGCGTGACCGCTTTGGCGATCCGCTCATAGGCCTGGTTCTGCCGTTCCAGGACATCGATATCGGGACCGTCCAACCCTTTCCCCTGAGCCAGAGCAAATTGCGGATACAGGTGATGGCCTTGGTAAAGCACCGCCGACAAACCCAGGGTTAAGACCCCAATTAGAGTCAGGCTCAACCCCCCCAGGTTCTCCCGCAAGAATCGCTTGTTGATTCGCATAAAATCTTCCTCCTTGAAACCTCCTTGTAAAGTCTCTCCGGCGTTATGCCCAACGCGTGCTGTACGGATCGTTGCTTCCGGCAGAGATCAATCTCCATGGATGTAGGCCGGAAGGCGCCGCCATTTTGCCTCAATCCCTAATTGTACCAGCCCCTTCGGTAACTTGGGCCCGAGTATTTAGACGGAATCCGTTTCATTCTGTCAGCAAGGCAGCAATCCGGCCGGTTCATTTCGAGGAGACATTCCCCTTCGCTGCGGCTGAACGGGCTGCGGGATAACGCGTAGGCATTGTCATTCTGAGCCCGTTCGCTGCCATCCTGAGCGAAGCGAAGGATCTCGGTATTTCGCTCAGGGTAAACTACGTGAAGAATCTCTGCATTTGTAGAATCGGGCAAATGCAGAGATCCTCCTTGGCCTGCGGCTCCTCAGAATACGGCGCGACACTCCTCCGGCAGCCTCTAAAGCCCAGCGGCAGCCCGGAGACTAACCACTATCTCATTTTGATGCATCAGCAGGAGGCAGGGTTTCCGGAATGTCCGAGCCGACAAGCCCATCGCTTGCGTCTCTGGCAGTAGCTCTCAGCCCAGACCAGGAAGGATCTCCATGAGGGCGTCGACCACTTTCGGGTCGTACCTACCCTTTTGCACACCTTTGCGAAGCTCACTCATCGCCACGCGCGCGTCCCAAGCGTCATGATAGGGCCGCCATGAGGTAAGCGCACTGTAAGCCTCCGCCACAGCCGTTATGCGCGCTCCCAGGGGAATGGATTCACCCTGCAATCGGTCCGGATATCCGGACCCATCCCACGCTTCATGATGGTGGAGGACGATCTCCAGTAGGTGCGGATCGACGTAGCCCATGCGGCGGCAGGCGGCCACACTCTCCGGTACGTATTTTTCCACCAACTTCAATTCCTGGTCGGTCAGACTTCCCGCGCGATTCAGAACGTGGTGGGGCACGGCTTCCTTACCGAGATCCTGGAGGTATCCCGCCAGCAGCACAGTCTTCTTCAACTCCTCGTTCAGCTTCAGGCGGTCCGCAAGGGCATAAGAGAGGAGCGCCACGACGCGGCAATGACCGATCGCTCCGTCCAGGGCTTCGACGGCCAGGACCACCTCTTCGGGAATCTCAATGTGCGACTGCGCCGCCGAGTAGGCCGTGGCGATCGCAGGGGGTATCACCGCCGGGTCGTTCCAGCGGTCTTTCAGCGCATTCACCGCATAGACAGTGATTTTCTGCAACTTCCCCTTGAGCTGGATCTTTTCGAACTCATCACGCTTGATGTTGGCATCGGCGTAAGCCAGCTTGATTTCCGTGGATTGAGGATCCAGGGCGAGAGCGCGCTCAAAATAGCTGATCGCCCCCGTGGCATCGTGGAGGTCGAAATTGACCTTTCCCAATTCGTAAAGAAGCTCTGCGCTTTCACTTTCCCGGCTGAGCCGTTCTTCCAGGGCTGTGACGCGATCCAGCAACAGCCGGTCTGACTGCCGGCCATACCCCATGTTGCGCAGCTTGGTCGCCACCACGAAAGGCTCCACGGCATGGAAGGTCGGCTCATCGATATACACCTGGCCTGCTTCGCAAATCTCCTCGAGCCGTTTGGCTACGTTCACCCGATCACCCACGGCGCTGTATGCCTGCCGCCGGACTCCCAGCATACCCACGATGGTGCTGCCCGTGGCAATCCCCAAGCGCATCCGCCATGGCAGGTCGAGAGTCCCGACCTTCTGCTGCATTTTCAGACCGGCCACGACGGCCAACAGGGCGTGGCGGTCGTAGTCCTCTGGTGCGCCGAACTCCACCATGACCCCGTCACCCATGTATTTGTCAATATGCCCGCGGAAGAGCTCCACGATGGGCTCCATCTGACCCAGAAAATGGTTCAGTTCCTCCAACACCACGTCTGGCCGGTTGCGGTCCGAATAGCTCGTGAAGTTGGTAAGGTCCGTAAACATAATGCTGATTTCGCGCTTCTCGAAGCGCAGTTTCCCCTCCGTGGCCAGCTTCGCCACTACGGGGTCCATCGTGGCGTAAAGAGTCTTCTCCACTTTCGTCTTCGTTTCCTCGGTCATTTCCTCTGCCATGCGGCTGTGCTTCAGGTCCTCATATAGCTGGCGAGTTTCCTTATATAGCTCGCGAGTTTCCTGAAAACCCTTGGCCAGTTTTTCCTGCAGCGAACCAACAGCGATGGTGGCAAGCATCAGGAAGCCGCCCCAAGTGGCCAGGACCAGAAGGGCATTTAGCCGCGTGCCGGCCACTTCGAACCATTCAGGCCGGTATAACGCAAACAGCACACATATCAAGAAGCAGAGTACTGCCATCATTACAGCTTTGCGCTTCCCCAGAAAGTAGGCGGCCGACAAAACCGGAAGATAAAAGAAGTTGAGAAATGCGACCTTGTAGGGGAGGAAATAGAAGACGGCGACAACGATCATCGCCACGAGGATGACGAAAAAGCCTTCCAGATGCCGGTCGATGAAGCTCCGAACTTGGGCCGACAAAGCTCCCCCTGCGGGTACGGAACTCTCATCAAGCGACGCTGTGTTCAATTCTTCTTTTGCCATAGTTTGCCCAATCCAAGTGCGTAAAGTATAGCCCCACGCTCCGTCCGCGTACTATAGCCTCGGAACTTCCAAAGGGCAAGCCGCGTCTGCAGTTGCCGTTTACAGGTTTTCACTAACCCGACCACCATTGACCGGTAATCTCGGCCGAACTTCCAATGCTGGCCTCCTCAGCGTTGCGATGGAAGGGTGTTTCGAGTACTATCCTGCGGCTTGACAGGCTCGCTCCGGAAAGAACTTTCCGCCCTGTCATCCTGAGCCCTTCGCTGTCATTCTGAGTCCGTTCGATGCGCTCAGGATAAACTGCGCGAAGACTCTTGCTGTGCGCTTTTTCATGGCAATACGAGATTCTTCCTTCGCTGTGCTCAGGAGCGCCGATGGCTCCTCAGAATGGCATTGACGACGGGCTTTTCCGCAGCCTTTTGAGCACTGGTTTGCTTGAAAACAAACCTCCGCGCTCCGGGGCGAAGGTTTCCGACGTAAACGGCCCATGGGTTCTGAGCCTATGAAGCGATTCCTCAAACGTATCGCCCTCTTCGTTCTTCTCGTCGTCCTCCTCACGATCGTGGGCGGTGGGGCGTGGCTTTACCATCGCGTCCAGTCGAGCCTTCCCCTTCTCGATGGGACCCTGCGGGCGCCCGGGCTTTCCAACCGGGTGGAGGTTCTGCGCGACGCGCATGGCGTTCCCCACCTCCGCGCCCAATCGCTGGCCGACGTTTTCTTCGCGCAAGGTTACGTGACCGCCCAGGATCGTCTCTGGCAAATGGATTTGAGCCGCCGTCATGCCGAAGGGCAGCTTTCGGAGGTCTTCGGCGATCGGACGCTTCGCTATGACATGGAGAGCCGCACGTTAGGACTGAACCAGGCCGTGGAACGGGCCCTCGCCGAACTTGATCCGGATACGCGCCGGCTCTTCGATTCATACGCCCGCGGCGTGAATGCTTTCCTTGAAAATCACCGCGACCGGTTGCCCCTGGAATTCCTTATTCTTCGGTATCAGCCCCGACCCTGGCGCGCGGCCGATTCGATGGCGGTCGTGATGAACCTGTCGACTGCACTCAGCCAAAGCTGGGAAGAGGATTTGATGCGCGAGCATGTTTCCGCCAAGTTGGGGAAGAATCTCGCCTTCGACGTTTTTCCGGACCACTCTGCGCTAGATGTACCCGTGGCAGCGGCTCCGGCCTCGACGCCATCGAGCGTGCGGAAAGTGACGACGGGTCTGGGCGACGAACCTGTCGGAGAGGGTCCCCTCAGGGCAGCGGCGTGGCCACCCCACGTCGACTTTCCAGGGAGAATGGGGAGCAATAACTGGGTGTTGAATGGCTCCCACACGAAGTCGGGCAAACCGCTGCTGGCGAACGATCCCCATCTCAGCCACAGCATCCCCAGCGTTTGGTACATGATTCATCTCAAGGCGCCCGGCCTCAACGTGAGCGGCGTCAGCCTGCCGGGCTTGCCGCTGGTGGTCATTGGCCACAACGAACATATCGCCTGGGGTATGACGAACACAGCTCCCGACGTCCAGGACCTCTACGCAGAGAACTTCAACTTCCGCGATTCCCACAAGTACTTGCATAACGGCCAGTGGATTGACGCGGAAGTTCGCGACGAAGTCATCAAGGTCCGGGACCAACGCGACTACCATCTCATGGTCAAGGTCACCCGCCACGGGCCGATAGTGTCTCACGACGGCGACCGCGACCTCGCCTTGCGCTGGACGGCGCTCGAACCTCACGCCATCCGTCTTCCCCTTCTCCGCATGAATCAGGCCAGCAACTGGCAGGAGTTCACCGCAGCCCTGCGCGATTTCACCGTGCCTATGCAGAATTTTGTGTATGCGGATCAGGAAGGGAATATCGGGTACTACGCGGCGGGACTGGTACCGATCCGCAAGCAAGGCAATGGCGCCGTCCCCGCCCCGGGCAACACCGACGACTACGACTGGACGGGCTTCATTCCCTTTGAAGATCTTCCCCACTCCTACAATCCGCCCGGCGGAATGATCGCAACCGCGAACGGACGCATCGTTCCTGACAGCTATCCCTTTTTTATCGCAACGGACTGGGAGGCTCCGTACCGCACCGCGAGGATATTTCAACTCCTCCGCGAGGGAGGTCCCTTCAATCCTGCGGATATGTTGCGGATTCAAACCGATATCCGTGCGCTCGAAGACGAATGGCTGGTCAAACAAATCCTCGCGGCGGCTGCGCAGCACGCGCCGGAGAGCTCCGAGGCGCAGTTTGCGCTCGGCGCTTTGAGAGCCTGGGATGGCGAGGCGCGCGCGGATTCAGACGCCACCCTGATCGCGGAAGCTACCCGTCATGCCCTGCTCGCTCGCATCCTGAAACCGAAGCTCGGCGAGGACCTTTCCGGTTATCATTGGTCGATGAGCACCATCTTTCTTGAGAATGTCCTGGAGCACAACCTCACGCGGTGGCTTCCTTCGGGGGACGCGGACTTCCATGTGACCGTGATGAAAAGCCTGGAACAAGGGGTCAGGCAAATCCCGTCCTTAGTTCACAGCCGGAGTCATACCGCCTGGAGGTGGGGCGATACCATCCCGCTGACCTTCCACCACCCGCTGAGTGGAGGGCTGCCGCTTTTGGGACACCTGTGGGATGTCGGACCCTTCCCACAGGCTGGAACCGGCACCACGGTGAAGCAGACGACGCCTGGATTGGGACCCTCCATGCGCATGGTGGTGGATTTCTCGGACTTCGACCAATCGATGCAAAACATCACCTTGGGCGAATCAGGCCAGCCTTTCAGCCCTTATTACCGGGACCAATTCGAAGCCTGGTACGCAGGGCGGAGCTTCCCCATGTTATTTAGCGATGCGGCCGTCAATAAAGGCGCCGTCCACAGGTTGGTGTTGGAACCTGGACCGTGAATCAATCGAATCCTGCTCCACTGCACCAGAGGCCGCGTCTAAGGCTACAGTGATTCATACCCGAGAGGATCTAGCAAAGATGAAACGATCGCCACGACACTGCGCCACAACCCGTCAGAGGAGGACGACCATCTCAAATGGGATGCCGGCGCCGCAGTTGTTTCTCAGGATCTTGCTCCTTGTAGGTGTGACGCTCAACCTGGCGGGCCGATCGCCGGCCGCGCAGGGCTCTTCCCCATCACCCCTGGACCTCGAGTACACCTTGCGTGTCGCCCGCCCCACAACTCACCTGGTGGACGTGGGGATAATGGCCGGCAGGGTGGGCGCCGCCGATCTGGATTTTGTCATGCCGGCCTGGGCGCCCGGCCGCTATGCAATTTACGACTTTGCCAAGAACATTCAGGAGTTTTCCGCCCTGGGTGCAGACGGTCAGCCCTTGCCTTGGATCAATCTCGACAAGCAGACCTGGCGCGTTGACGCCCGGGCGGCCGGAGGCACGGTCAAGGTCAGCTACCGCGTTTTTGCCCATGACCTGACGGGATCGTTTTCCCAGGTTGACAGCACCCACGCCAACCTGAACGGCCCCTCTATCTTCATGTACGTGGACGGGCATAAACCTGACCCCCTCACTCTGAAAATCGAAACTCCTGCGCAATGGAAAGTGATCAGTGGCTTTTCCACTTCCACCACCGAGTCAGCCTTTCATGCGCCCAACTACGACGTCCTGGCGGATACGCCGCTCGAAATCTCCGCCGCATGCACGCTCGAGCAGTTTCAAGAGCAGGGAAAGAATATCCTAGTCGCCGTGCACACCCGCAGTGAAGACGACACCGAGCACTCGCAACTGTTGGAGGGCGTAAAGAAGCTCGTGCACGCGGAAATGGCAGCAATGCCTCCGCCGGATTTCCCCCATTACGTTTTCATTTTTCATTTCGATCCGGAAGCTTCCCTCGGGGATGGCATGGAACATTTGAATTCCACCGAGATCATCACCCACGGCACGGTGCGCGACGGTACCCGTGAGGCGCTGGAGACCGCCGCGCACGAATTCTTCCACACTTGGAACGTGAAGCGGCTCCGCCCCGCGGCGCTCGGACCTTTCGATTACACGCGCGAGAACTACACGCGCTCGCTCTGGTTCGCTGAAGGCGTCACGTCCTACTTCGGCTATCTTTTCCTGCTGCGGTCCGGACTTTGGACTCGCGAGCAGTTTCTGAATCACCTGGCGAGCGAGGTGCACGATCTGGAGAAAGAACCCGGGCGCAAACTCATGTCGGTAGAATCCTCCAGCTTCCATGCCTGGTTCTACGATCGATCGCCACAGATGCAGGAGACGAACTTCGCGAACGCGACCATCTCCTACTACAATAAGGGCACGCTTCTCGGGATGTTGCTGGATCTGGAAATGCGTTCGCGCACCCAGGGGCGGAAATCCTTGCTGGATGTCATGAACTTGATGTACCACAAGTTTTACGAGGTCCCCGCGACATCCTACTACGCGCCGGGCCGAGGCTATGAAGAGGCAGACATCCTGGCTGCGCTGGACGAAGTGGCTGGGTCGGATTTTGCGCCTTTCTTTGAACGTTATGTCCGGGGGACCGAAGCACTCCCTTACGACGCGACCCTGAAACTAGCCGGCCTCGAACTTCGTGCCCAGGCGGGTCCCGACGCGGCGCCGTCCTTGGGTGTGCTCGTACAACCCGATGACCAAGGAGCGCGAATTATTGCGGTGGAACCCGGAGGCGCCGCCGACCGGGCTGGACTCAGCCGTGACGACTTGCTTGTCGATGTGGATGATCAGTCTTTGGCCACAGAGGATATTTCCGTGCGCCTCAGACCTTACCCGGCAGGCGGCAAGGTCCCGATGACCGTGCAACGTTACGGGCGACGGGAAACGGTTACGGTTACGCTCGATCCACCGGTTCGAGACCAATATTCGATCATGCCTTTGCAATCGCCCACACCTGAACAGACCGCCATTCGGGACGGATGGCTCGGGGTGCAGCAGGGTGGGCCGTAATGGGACTTCGGATGGCAACGACAGGAGTACAGAAATGCGGTAGAATCATGCCGGTGGGGCTGGACCCTGGAAGGTTCTCGCTGCTGAGGCGGCCCCTCAAGGCGCGCATGTTTACCAGGTCTTTCCCTTTGCTGCTTGCGGTGCTGGCGCTGTGGCTGACTTCGACAGGTTCCGCGCTGGCTTGGGGCCCAACTGCACACGACATCGTCAACACCTGGGCCATCTATACTCTTCCTGCGGACATCCGTCCCTTCTTTGAGAACAACCGGCAGTTTCTGGTCGAGCACGCCAACGACCCCGACGAGTGGATAAAGAAGGATCGCTACGAACGCAAGCGGCATTACATTTACCTGGACAAGTACGGGGTTTTCCCTTACCCGACGCTGCCGCATGTTTATCAGCGCGCGACGGAGCAGTTCAGTTCGTGGCGTATTAATCGCGACGGCGTCCTGCCTTGGCAGATCGGCGACTTCAGCCTGCGTTTGACCAAGGCGATAAAAGACGGGAAATGGGACGAAGTGAAATTGGATGCCGCCGCTTTGGCGCATTACGTGGCCGATGCGCACGATCCGTTGCACACCACGCAGAACTTCGACGGACAGTTGACGCAGCAAACCGGTTTGGCGGACCGATTTGAGACTCGCCTCCCTGACCGGTATTCGAAGTTTTTCATCATGCACCCGGAAGGCGCTGTAAAGATCGATGACCCCACGGATTTCGCCTTTCAAACCTGCGTGGAGGCCAACATCTGGGTCGATTGGGTGGTGTGGTCCGATGTCCACGCGCGGGAAGGCTTGCGGGATTACACGGACGAATACTTCGATCGCTTCTACGACCAGGTGGGGCAAACGCTGGTTCGAGAGATCAATGCCGCGGCGCATGACGCTGGTTCGTACTGGTACACCGCTTGGCTGAACGCCGGTGGGCCTCAACTCCCCGCGCGATGATCCTTTGACAGTATTCGTAGTAGTGTTGGCTTCCCGGCGACAGGTTTTGCCGATGCGCCAGGACGGCAGGGCTGGTGGTTTGTTGAAGAACGTTCCGATGTTGCCATTCTGAGTCCTTCGCTGTCACCCTGAGTCCTCGGCTGTCATTCCGAGCGCAGCGAGGAATCTCGCCCTGCCCGCTCAGGATAAAGTACACGAAGGATCTAGCTCTGGATTCTTGCGTGGAAGGGAGGAACCAAGGCGAGATGCTTCGCTGCGCTCAGGCTCACGCTGCCCTTTTTCCGCAGCCTGTAAAGCCCCGCCAATCCCGCGGTGAGAGATCCGAGCTGGGGCGATACCATGTTTGATCCCGAATCCGATCTTCCGTCCTTTATCGCCCGATTACCCAAGGTCGAATTGCACGTGCACCTGGAAGGCGCGGTACGCCCGGAGACCCTGTGGGAACTCTCCCAAAACAAAAGTGGGCTAAAACAGAAAGTGGGCGAATGGATCAGCGAGCGATGCGCGCAGCACTACCGCTACGGGAGCTTTGGGGAGTTCCTGGTGGCTTTTGGCATTGTGAGCCTGCTGCTCGAGAAACCCGAGGACTATGCGTTGGCGACCACGCGGCTGTCGGAGTGGCTGGCCGAGCAGAAAGTGAAATACGCGGAAGTCATCTTCTCTGCCGGTGTCGTGTTGTGGAAGAAACAATCCGTGGACGCGGTTTTTGAGGCCGCCGCCGGGGCCGCCGAGGAGGCCGAGCCGCGCACCGGCGTGCGCGTACGCTGGATCTTTGACGCGGTTCGGCATTTCGGGCTCGACCACGTGCGTGAGGTGCTGCGCTGGGCGGTGCATTACCGCTCGCAGGGCGTGGTGGCCTTCGGCATCGGCGGTAATGAGGACCGCGGGCCGGCGCGGCTTTTTCCGGACATCTTCCGCGCCGCACGAGATCAGGGACTGCATGTAGTCGCTCATGCCGGCGAGGCCTGCGGACCAGAGAGCATCCGGGATGCCGTCGAACTGCTGGGCGCCGAACGCATCGGCCACGGCCTCACCGCCTGCCGCGATCCCCACCTGCTGGCCGCACTGCGGGAGCGGCGGATCCCGCTCGAAGTCTGCCCCACCAGTAACGTGGCCACGGGCTTGATCGCCCGATTCGAAGATCATCCGCTGCCGAAGTTCCTGTCGGAAGGACTCGTGGTCACACTCAATTCTGACGATCCCGCCATGTTCGGGACATGCCTCGAGAACGAGTTCTTGGAAGTCGCCCGCTGTTTCGGGTTCGGCCGCGAAACGCTCACTGCCTTGTGCCTGAATGCCGCGCGCGCTTCCTTTCTGGGCGACGATGAGAAGCAGGCACTCTGCGAGCAGATCACGCGCGCGGCGAAGCCGCTTTGAATCCCGGATGCCTTCGCTAATTTGGACAGCCCTGTACGCGAACCTCCCCTACGAACCCGTGCGCCTCATCCGTTCAACCGGTTCACGCCGTCGAAAGCCGCATTCTTGTAACATTCGGCCAGGGTGGGATAGTTGAAGACAGTGTTGACAAAGTAGTTAATCTTCCCGCCAAAGCTCATGACGGCTTGCCCGATGTGCACAAGCTCGCTGGCGCTCTCGCCGATGATGTGGACACCCAGCAGATCGCGAGTCTCGCGGTGGAAGAGCAGCTTCAGCATGCCGCTGCTGTCGCCGATGATCTGGCCGCGCGCGATTTCGCGGTAGCTGGCCTTTCCGACTTCATACGGGACGTTTGCCTTTGTCAGTTCTTCCTCGTTCTTGCCGACATAGGAGATTTCCGGGATGGTGTAGATTCCGTAAGGAAAGAGCGCGGGGGTGCTTTTGGCTTCAACCCCGAAGGCGCGGCACGCAGCCAAGCGACCTTGCTCAAGCGAGGTTGAGGCGAGGCTCGGAAAGCCGATGATGTCGCCCGCGGCGTATATATGCGGGACCTCCGTCTGGAAGCCCTCGTTCACCTTCAGGCGACCACGCTCGTCGGCCTTGAGCCCGGCGTCGGCAAGATTCAACCGGCTCGTGGCGCCGTTGCGGCCAACACTGTAAAGGGCTTTCTCGGCGACAATTTCCTTGCCGCTGGCGAGGTAAATCTTCACGCGGGGCTCACTGCCCTCCGGGGCCATCTCAATGCCGCTCACGGCCTCCCCGAGGCGCAGTGTCAAACGGTTTTCCCGCAGGTGGTAATCGAGCGCCTCGACGATCTCCGCGTCCACGAAGGGCAACAAGCGGCTTTGGCGATCAATCAGCGTAACGCGAATGCCCAGTGTTGCAAAGATGCTGGCGTATTCGCAGCCGACCACTCCCGCGCCGATGACGGCCATCGTGCGCGGCAGTTTCTTTAGTCCCAGGATGTCGTCGCTAACGAAAATGTTCTGGCCATCGAAGGGAATTCCGGGGTCGCGCGTAACTTCGGTCCCGGTGGCAATGAGCACGTTGGCCGCAGTCACGGTGCGCTCACCGGATTGATCCACCATTTTCAGGCGCAAGGTATGCGGGTCCACGAAAGCGGCTTCGGCGTTGATCACTTCCACGCCGTTGCGCATTAACTGGTGGCGCGTGACGTCGATCTCATGGCGAATGACACGCTCGGTGCTGAAGAGAAGGTCTTCAACCGTGATGTTTTGTTTGACCGCATAGGACTCTCCGTAAATACTCTTCAGACGGTAACCTGAGAGATAAAGTGCCGCCTCGCGCAGGGTCTTGCTGGGAATGGTCCCGGTGTTTATGCAAACCCCACCGATCATGGCCTTGCGCTCAGCCAGGGCGACGTGCTTTCCGAACTTCGCCGACTGGATCGCCCCCCGCTGCCCCGCCGGCCCTGATCCGATCACCAGCATGTCGTAATCATAAACCGCCATCGTCACTCCTCAGGAAGACATTGCTGCGACGAGAAAGCCTTGGATGCTGCCGAAGGGTTGATGCAAAGCCCGAATTTGCAAAAGCGAAGCCCCCATCCTAACGCGGCGGAGGCGGGGCTTGTGCGAGGCGCGATGCAGCGGCGGCCTCAGCCGTTGACGGCTTTCATGCCGCCTTCCGGGTAACGGGCGCCGGCCGCGGCGCCTTTGGGCGCAGCCTCGTTGAGCCGCGCGAGATCTTGCGCAGTCAGGGTGATTTCGAGCGCAGCGAGATTCTGTTCCAGGTGCGCGCGCCGCGTCGTCCCCGGAATCGGGATGATCTCCTCACCTTGGGCCAGCACCCAAGCCAGCGCCAGTTGTGAGGCCTGGCAGCTCTTTTCCGCAGCGATCTGCTCGACGCGCCGGACCAACTCGAGATTGCGCTCGAAATTCTCCCCCTGAAAGCGCGGCTGATTGCGGCGCCAATCGTCGGGAGCCAGGTCTTCATAGCGCGTGAAGCGGCCCGTCAGGAATCCGCGGCCCAGCGGGCTGTAAGCGACGAAGCTGATGCCCAGCTCGCGGCACAGGGGAAGGATTTCGTCCTCCGGGTCGCGAGTCCAGAGTGAGTATTCCGTCTGCAGCGCGCTGATCGGGTGCACGCGATGCGCGCGGCGAATCGTGCCGGGCGCAGCTTCGGAGAGTCCCAAGAAGCGAACTTTACCCTCTTCGACCAGGCGCGACATGGCGCCCACGGTCTCTTCGATCGGGACGGTGCGATCGACGCGGTGCTGATAATAGAGGTCGATGTTCTCGACCCGCAATCGCCGCAGGCTGGCCTCGCAGGCCTGGCGGACATATGCAGGGCTGCCGTTGACGCCCACGAAGCGTCCCTCGGCGTCGCGCACGTTGCCGAATTTCGTGGCCAGGACAACCCGGCTGCGGCGGCCCTGGAGGGCGCGGCCGACGAGTTCCTCGTTGTCCCCGCGGCCGTAGGCGTCCGCCGTATCCAGGAAGTTGAGGCCGAGGTCCAGGGCGCGGTGGATCGTCTCGACAGACTCCTCATCGTGCCGGGGACCGTAGAATTCCGACATGCCCATGCAGCCCAGCCCGAGGGCTGACACCCAAAGGGGACTGTGACCGAGTTTGCGGAATCGCATGGAGCCTCCTCGAAGTTCGATTCAAGATATGAGACACGCGGTCAGAATCTTCTTGCGGAGCGCGTGGCTCAGCCAGTTCCACTTACGGTTATTACGACTTTCCCCTGCGCATGTCCTTCCCCAAGATATCGGAGAGCTTCAGCCACTTCGCTTAACGGGTAACGTCTATCTATGACGGGTACGACCTTTCCGGTTTCAAGAAGATCTTTCAGAAAAACCAAATCCTTCTTGTTTAGCTTCGCCATAAAGGTACACATCTTCTTGCGCCCGATCAGCGACAGTAATGGTCCCAGTAGCAGGTTTTGGAGACTTGGTCTACCTCCGGCCCCGACATAAACTCCGTCCTGACTCAGCGCCCGCCTGTAATCGAAAATCGAATGATAGGCGTTCGCACCAAGAATCAGATCGTACCGCTGCCCGCTCTGCGTGAAATCTTCTCGAGTGTAATCAATGACATGGTCCGCGCCAATCGATCGCGCCTTGTCCACATTCCTCGTGCTGCACACGGCAGTGACCTCAGCCTCGAACGCTTTGGCAATCTGGACCGCAAATGTACCCACCCCACCAGACGCGCCATCAACCAGAACCTTCTGGCCGGGCTGGATCCGTCCCTTGTCGCGAAGACCCTGCAGAGCGGTGATTGCCGCAATGGGTACGGCTGCGGCCTCCTCAAAAGATATGTTGGCCGGCTTCAGCGCCAATTTATCTTCAGCAGCACACACATACTCGGCGAACCCTCCCACAACTATTCCCCCGAACACCTCGTCGCCGGGCTGAAACTGCTTTACTTGTCTGCCCACCGCTTCAACTCGCCCTGCGATATCGGAGCCGAGGATCTTGTGTTTTGGTAGGCTCAGCCCGAGCATCAGGCGGAGGAACAACGGTCCCACCATGATCGTGAAGTGCCTGTCCAGTGGATTTACAGATGCCGCGCAAACCTTGATCAAAACCTCATCGTCCGCGGGCGTAGGTGTTGCCACCTCCTTGAACTGCAGCACATCCGGTGGTCCGCATTGTGTGTATACAATCGCTTTCATAAAGTGCTCTTCGAGAGTGCTTAGGTCGGATCGTGCTGCGTTGTTACGCACGACAAGCGGGCGTACACGACGGCGTCTCTGCGACCCTCGGCTCGGGCACCGCCACCGGTGCGCGCGCATGCCGCGTTCCGCTTCGTCCCGCGTCTTGCACGGGCTCACCGCGTGCGTGGGCTGCAACTGAATCCAAATCTCGATTGTCTCGCGACCGGACGTGCCCTTAATAATGAAAATATAGAAACTTTGCGTGAATCAAGCCACCTTGCCCGCGGGAACAACCTGCTGGACCGCGGCGAAGACATCCTCGTCGGCGTAAGCGGCAACGATTTCCCCAAAATAAATCCGGTGGAAATCTCCGCTCGGGTAGGCCTCCTCACGCACCGCCTGCGTGAGGGCCTCGGGCACTACATCATTGCGGTGTAGGGTCCGGCACTCATAGTGAATGACGCATTCCTGGATGATGGGGGAACGCACCTCGCGACCTGGAATCGGCGTCAGGCGCATCTCCCGGAACTTGTCATGGTCTCTGCCCGAAACCGTCCCGCAATAGCTCACGGCCTCGGCCAGTCCCCGCGGAGGTACGTTGACGGTGAAATCGTTGACCTCTTCCAGCCGGCTGTAGGTATAGCGCGAGGGCCTGACCAGCACGATGAAAATGGGCCGCGACCATATCGCGCCCATCATCCCCCAGCCAATCGTCATGACATTGGCTTTTCCGTCCGCGCCCAGGGTGACCAGCAGCAACCCGTCTTCGCGCATCCGCTGCATCGTCTGGGCAAAGCAATCCGCGTAGCGCACGCTTACTTTGGCCATTCGAGTTCCACCTCGAGCACAATTTTAATCTGAGACTTCCGATTCGGCCAGCACCTCGTGGCTGGAGTCCACTCGCCCGACGAGATGCGACTGGGGTCATTTGCGAGACGTGAGCACTACTAGGTGCAGTCATTCCCGCGAAGCCTGTCCCCGCGCAGGCGGGGAGCGGGAATTTACTCCGTCAGCCATTCGAAATGTGCCCACGGGCTGGATTCCCGCTCGCGCGGGAATGGCCATTGTTTCGACAGGGATCCTATTCCAAGTGACACTACTAATGACGTGATCAGTTTTTTTCCTTGTGGCGCTCCTCCTTGGGAGCAGGCTTGGCTTTCGCTGGCTTTTGAGTTTTCTCCGCGTGAGAAATGACCTCTTTATCCTGCATGGCGCCGGCAGGCTTTCCTTTCCGCAGATTGTCAACCTGTTGCGGTTCAAGCGGGCGCCCGGGGTGTGACGACATGGCCGGCTCACGCGTTGCGAAAGGGACATTGCGCTCAGGCGGGGCAGTCCTGGTAATCACGCGGTTGGGCGTCGCAGGAGGCCCGGATTGGCCCCTCACGGGTGAGGTGGGCTGGGCCCCCCGCATCGGCGGAGCAGTTCGAGTGGCGGTAGGCACCCCGCGCGACCCTGTCATGGGCGCGCCGAACTTTTCCGCGCGCACGGGCGGGGCCGCTATCGACCTGCCCCCGAAAACCGCATGGGCGGCGGGACTGACCTCCGGATGGGGGATCACCTGCGCCCGGGAGATTTGTTCCGGGGTCAATCGGACAGCTCCTGCGCCCACTGACTGCCCACTCCGAAAAGTCTCGCTTGATACGGCGGTGAGGCCGGCTTCGCGGTTCACGTAGCGGATATTGGTTACATTAGTAACGTTGGTTATGTTGCGAACGTTCGTCACATTCACCTCGTGCAGATAAGTGGGCCCGTAGTGGTACCAGGGGACAAACGCCTCCCGCGGCCCCAGAGGAAACCAGGCCTGCAGGCCCACACCGATCCCCACGGAGAAGCCTGGTCCACCTACGAAGGCCACCAGCGCCGGAGCATACACGGGCCGCACGACGACCGGTCCGGGAACCCACACCCAAAGGGGTCCAAGATGCGCCCAACGCCCATAGTGGAAAGGCGCAAAACCCCAGGGTTCAGTTTCCACCCACGTCCATCCCCAGGGTTCTACCCAAGTCCAGCGGCCCTCTCGGTAAGGGACCCAGCCGGGCGGGACATTATTCGGATACCAGACCGGACCGTACCCCGGGTCGACGCGCCAGCGGCCATATTCGTCCAATTCCTCACAACCAGGAACCGAGCGGCTCACGTACTGTCCCGAACGGTACATCTGAATGCGACGGTCGCGCCCCGCACTCCAATTGTCGAAATCGTCCGGCTGGGGCAGCGAAACAAAAGCAACCTGGATGGGTTCTGTGCCGGTCAGTTGCACCGCCTGCCCGCTTTGGACGGCCTGCGTCACCCCCCCGCCGGTCACTTCCAGGCTGCCGGCATTCACCGTGACCTGGGTGGCGCTGCCATCAGCGGATGTATCCACGCGATAACTCCCCGCGCGCAGCAGAGTGAGCGCGCCATTCGGCGTGTCGATCTCAACCGAATTGTTGGCGGGCAACTCATAAACGGTGACTCGGATCGAGCCTTGGCCCAGCCCGAGCTGCATGAGCTGGTCATTCAGATTGGCTAAAGTCAGGTCCGTGGTTTGAGAAAGGCGCACCGCATAAGGCCCGACTTCCAGTTCGGCCCGGCCCTGCGCGTCGGCGTACAGGCGGTCGCCGGTCGAGACGGTGCGATTTACGGACACCTCGCTCCACTCGCTTTCACCGGAAGGCTGAAAGGAAACCTTGCCCTGCACAACGCTCAGTCTGGCAACGCGCGCGGGCGGGTCACCTGCATCGGCAAAAACGGGTTGGGTAAGCAGCCCAGTCAGCAACAGAAGAATCATGGATATAAACAATATTCGCCACGAGGTCAGTTTCATTTTCACTCTCCATTCCCAGGTTTAGATTCTACCTTTTCGGGTTGGCGTTGCCCAAGACTCAAGAACCTCTCCGATCAGGTGTAGCGTGGACCTCGTTCGTTGATTCCGCGGCCTTTCTTTGCCCATAGCGGGCGTAGCGCAGACGCCGCAGTTGCATCAGCGGTTTTGCCACCCGCGCTGGCACCGTCATCCTGGATTCCGGTTCTTTCTGGACGAAGGATCTGCATTTGTCTTGGTTACTGAAAACCCATGCAGATGCCTCGCTGCTGCTCAGGATGACAGTTCGCGTGAAGGGTTCTCCTCATCGAGTTTCTGCCCATGAGGGGCAGCCGAAAGGCTGTCAATGCTCAGAATGACAGTGAAGGGCTAAGGATGACTGCGCTGGCGCGGTTTTTCCGCAGCCTCCTACAACGTCCCGTTGTCCCACACGGATTGAAGGCCGCCGGACAGGGACCGATGCGGACTTTCCTCGAGGTCCAGCACGATTACTTCGTTCTCGCCTTTCTTGAGCCAGGGGCCGGGAAGGAACAAGCTGCGCTGGGGACCGATGTGCCAGTAGCGCCCCAGGTTATGCCCATTCACCCAGACGTATCCTTTGCCCCAGCCGCGCATGTCCAGAAACGTGTCGCCGATCGCCCTGAGATCGAAAGACCCGCGATGGAAAGCCGGCGCGGGCTTACGTCCCGGAGTGAAGTCCAGCGTAGAGAGGTCCGTAAGCGGCAGCCGGTAGATTTCCCATCCGGTGAGCTCCTTCCCGGCCAGGATGACGCGTTCCGTGATGCCTTTGCGATCGTCCACCATGTGCGGCCCGAAGTTTATGCGCCCCATGTTCTCCACCAATATGTCGAGGGGCGCGCCGGCAGCAAGCTCCACCTCCAGACCGGTTGACTTCAAGCGCCGGTCGAGCGCCCCCAGTCGCTTGGAGTTCTGCATGACCAGCGCGTAATCGCGCACCTCGTCAATCACCAGCCGCCCGCGCGTGGCCTGCGCCAGCTTCGTGCGGTAGAGGATGAACCCATACGCCTGGCCCACGGCTTCCATGGTTTGCGGCCGCTCGGAGCGGACCGGGTCACGCAGCAGCAGCTGGACGTCGGCAGATTCGGCGAGCTGGAAAGAAGGAATCTCGATCATCTGGAGCGGCGCGGGCAGCGCCGGGAGTTCGGCGCCGGCGGGCAGATGTTTGCGAATGACCTCGCGCAGGGCGTGGAACTTCGCGGTGGGACGGCCCGCTTCATCGAGGGGAGCATCGTAATCGTAACTTGAAATGTCGGGCTGGTAGGCGGAGTTGAAATTCGCCCCGCTCATGAAATCAAAGGAAGTACCGCCGTGCACCATGTACAGATTCGCAGAAATCCCCCGCGCGAGCATCCATTCGAGCCCGCGGGCGCTGGCTGCCGGCGGCGTGACGTGATGCCGCTCGCCCCAGTGGTCGAACCAGCCGTCCCAGAACTCCCCGCACATGCGCGGCACGTTCTGGCGGGACTTGGCGAAGTTCGCGAACTCGCGAGCGGGGTCGTCGGTGTCGCCAAAGTTGATGACGGCAAGCGCGTCTGGCAGCGTGCCCCCCGCGTACATGTCGGCCTCGGAGCCGTTCGAGGTGTAGAGGGTCCCCTCAAATCCCGCATCTCGAATCATCTGCTCAATGGCCCGCAAGTAGACCAGGTCTTTGCCGAACGAACCGTATTCGTTTTCCACTTGCACCATCAGGATAGGGCCGCCGCGAGTGACCTGGAGTGGGGCAAGCTGCCGGCCAACTTTGAGCATGTACTGGCGCGCCGCCGCGAGAAACCGCGGGTCGCGAGTGCGCACCTGGATACCCTGCTCCTTCAGCAGCCAGGAAGGAAGCCCGCCAAAGTCCCACTCCGCGCAGGAGTAGGGTCCGGGCCGCAGCAACACCCAAAGGCCTTCCTCCTGCGCCGCGCGAATAAAAGCCGCGGCGTCCAGGTTGTCCTGGAAGTTGAAAGCTCCCGGTTGGGGTTCGTGCATGTTCCAGAACATGTAAGTGCAGAGCGTGTTCAGGCCCAGGGAACGAATCTTGCGCAGCCGGTCGCGCCAGTACGGGCGCGGGATCCGCGCGTAGTGCATTTCCCCGGAAATAATCTGGAAGGGCTTGCCGTCCAGCAGAAAATGCTCGCCCTGCTGCCCAAAGGTGTGTGCGCCCGTTGCCGCGCGTCCCGCGCCTGCGGCGAGCGTCACACCTTGCTTCAGCAGGCCCCAGACGCCTGCCGCGGTTCCCATAAACTCGCGCCGCCCCAACTTCGTGATGAGGCCATTCGACATGCTGGACATCGGGTACCCCCGGGGGACTATTTCTCTTTGAAGAGCCGTGAATAAGCAACTCCGGCCAATGCCGCACCGATGATGGGGGCAATCCAAAAGAGCCAGAGTTGATGCAGCGCCCACCCGTGCACGAAGAGCGCCGGCCCGGTGCTGCGGGCGGGATTCACCGATGTGTTGTCAACCGGGATGCCGACCAGGTGGATGAGCGTGAGGCTAAGACCGATGGGAATTCCAGCAAAGCCCAGTGGTGCGCGACGATCCGTAGCGCCCATAATAATGAATAGGAAGAAGAAAGTGAGCACAATCTCTGCCAGGAGACAAGCACCCAAGGAGTAGCCACCCGGGGAGTGGTCGCCATAGCCATTGGCCGCGAAACCGGAACTCAAGTCAAAGCCGGCTTTGCCGCTCGCGATTACGTACAGTACGCTTGATGCAGCAACGGCACCCAAGACCTGAACGATGATGTAAGGAACCAGATCGGAAAGGGGGAACCGCCCGCCCGCCCACAATCCGACCGAGACCGCCGGGTTGATATGGCAGCCCGAAATGTGGCCGATAGCATACGCCATAGTTAGCAGGGTAAGTCCGAAGGCCAATGCCACACCGGCGAAACCAATGCCAAGCTTAGGGAAGCCGGCGGCGAGAACCGCGCTTCCACAACCTCCGAACACCAGCCAGAAAGTGCCGAAGAACTCCGCTCCACACCGCTTTGCTAACGACATGAGCAGTCTCCTTTCTTCTGTATGGAAATGATCGCCTGCCCGGACAACGAGTTGCCGTCGATCGGCCAGACGGATTGCGAGGCACCGAGGATAACACTTCCCATCGGTCCTTGTCTTGCTTAACCACAATGGGTATATCAGATATATTATAACGGGAAAGGTGGATGGAATCCTCCCATTGGGAAAGAGCGAATTCCTCTCTCTCAATTCCGCAGCACAAAGCCGTCAGGTTAATAGCCGGGATTTCCGTTTCCGATTTCCCAGCCGCCCTGCCGGCTTCGGGCTACCGGCGCTTCTTTGCCTGCCACCTGGAACCTATCTCCCGAATCCTCTCTCCCGTGATAGAATTATCCACAGCATGAGTTTCCGCGACCGCTTTCGCAGTTTTTTCCAGTTGTTCCTGCTGTTCACGGTGCTGGTGGCCGTGGCATTGCTTGCCGCCATCACCACCATCCGGCTGACCATTCACGGGCGTCAGGAGAGCATGCCCAACCTGGTGGGCACCTCCCTTGAATCGGCGCAGCGCCTTACCACGGGCTTGGGGTTGGAGCTCAAAGTCGAGGACAAACTTTACAGCCCGCAGTACGCAGCGAACCAGATTGCCCAGCAAATGCCGCCGGCCGGAACGCGCTTGAAGATGGGGCAGCACGTACACGTGCTGGTCAGCCTGGGGCCCCCACCCGTGGCGGTGCCCAACCTGGTGGGCGCAAGCGCGCGCGCCGCCAGAATCACGGCCATTGAGCGCGGACTTACTGTAGGCGACGTGGCAGTAGTTCCCTGGGCGGGCGAGGCTGACCTGGTGGTGGCGCAGGACCCGCCGCCCGCGACGGCGGAGGTACGCAGCCCGGCGGTCAACCTGCTGGTTTCCGGAGGCGAGGCCCCCCCGGCCTATCTCTGCCCCCGATTCATCGGCCGGCCCTTAACGGAAGTCCGGCGCATCGTGGAAAAGAACGGCTTCAAGGTCGACCAAGTAATCCCGGTGGTCACTGACGGGGGCACGAAAGGGATCATCCTCACCCAGACGCCTCCCGCTGGGAGCAAGATCGGTCCAGATGCGGTCTTCAGCTTCCAGGTTACGCAGTGAGTACTCAGCGCACTTCGCCGCCTTTTTCGCGTACAATAGGGAGCAACCTCTCTTGGAGGCAAGCCGCATGGTGAAGTTCTTGCTCTGGTGTATCTTATTGTTTTTCTGCTGGCCGCTGGCGCTCCTGGCACTCGTGCTCTACCCGCTAGTCTGGATCTTGCTGCTGCCGTTTCGGCTGGTGGGGATTACCGTCGACGGCGTGTTTGAGTTGTTTCGCGCCATCATTACTCTTCCTGCCCGAATTATCAGCGGGCCGCGCCACGCCTAAGCTCCCGGCGCCTTCCTGGCCGCGCGATGAAGCCCGGGCGGGAGCGGCGAGCCTGCCGGCCCAAATCGTTCTGGCGGCTCGGATAAAATCCATTTAAACTCTGGCGGGGCGCAAGGCGCCCGAGTCTCGGGCGGGCCCTGGGAGGCGCGCCCTGGAGGAGTCGACTGCTTGCATCCTCTCGGTCTTAATGCGCTGGATTTCGCGATTATTGCCGGATATTTCCTCGTCATCCTCTTCGTCGGATATCGGCTGCGACGGCGGATGGTCTCCACCACAGACTTTTTCCAGGCAGGACGCTCGCTCCCCGTGGCCGTGACCGGCATTGCGTTTGTGGCCGCCAACTGCGGCGCGCTGGAAATCATGGGCATGATTTCCACCAGCGCCAAATATGGCGCCCGTGCCAACCACTTCTACTGGCTGGGGGCCATCCCCGCCATGTTGTTCCTCTCGCTGTTCATGATGCCCATTTATTACCGCAGCCGCGTGCGCAGCGTGCCGGAATTCTTGAAAATGCGTTACGGAGAGGCGACGCGGGCCTTCAACGCGTTGGCCTTTGCCACCATGATGGTGCTGGTGAGCGGTATCAGTCTCTACGCCATGGCCATTGTTTTGGGGACGCTGCTGGGTTGGGGGTTTGCCACCAGCGCCTGTGTGGCGGCTGCTGTGGTGCTGGTCTATATCGTGCTGGGCGGCCTCGCGGCTTCCATCTACAACGAGGTGCTGCAATTCATTCTGATTGTGGCAGGACTTTCGCCGCTAGTGTTTTACGGCCTGCGCGAGATGCACGGTTGGACGGGCCTGGCGCACGCACTACCACCCGCCCTCAGCCACACCTGGAAAGGCTTGCCCGTAGCCAGCCCTTTCAGCGCCGCCATGGACGGCGTCGGAAATGTTTTGGGACTGGGATTCGTTTTAAGCTTCGGGTATTGGTGCACGGATTTCCTGCTCATCCAGCGCGCTCTGGCGGCAAAGAACGCCGCGGCGGCCGTGCAAACGCCGCTCGTGGGGGCGGTAGTCAAACTTTTTTTCCCCGCCCTCGTGGTGCTGCCGGGGCTGGTGGCGGTGGCGCTTTATCCTCAAAGCATCACCGCGCGATATGATTTGGCCTTGCCCACCCTGATGGCCCGTTATTACTCGCATGGGCTATTGGGCCTGGGCGTCACGGCCATGCTGGCCAGCTTCATGTCGGGCATGGCCGGAAACGTCACGGCCTTCAACACGGTCTTCACCTACGATCTCTATCAGGCGTACTGGGTGCGAGGCCGCTCCGACCGTCATTATCTCGCCGTGGGCCGCACAGCCACGATGGCGGGAGTCCTGCTCAGCGTGGGGACGGCCTATATTGTTCTCCACTTCAACAACCTGATGGACTATGTGCAATTGCTCTTTTCGTTCTTCAACGCACCCCTCTTCGCGACCTTCCTTTTGGGGATGTTCACGCTGTGGGCGACGCCCGCGGGCGGCTTCGCCGGGCTGGTGGCGGGAACGCTGGCGGGGTTTGCCCATTACCTTGCTTATCACTTTCACTGGCTGCCTTACGGCAGTGATATGACGGCCAACTTTTACGGCGCCCTGTGCGCGTGGAGCGTCTGTTTCCTGGTGACCGCCGGGGTGAGCTTAGTGACAACGCGCAAGCCGGCCACGGAACTCGTGGGGTTGGTGTACCGGCCCGGCGCCGGCGATGGCGGGCGCGAGGGTGGGGGCATGAGGGGCGCCTGGATCTTCGCGGGAGCGGTCGCCGTGGGATTAGTGATTCTAAACTGGGTGTTTTATTGACCGGGATCGGCCGACTCGGCTGGATGCACGGACGGCTCGGTTCCTGGCGCGTCCCAGCGTTCGCTGTCATCCTGCGCCTGTCACCCCGAGTCCTTCGTCTGTCGTTCTGAGCCTGTCCGCTGTCATCCTGAGCGAAGCGAAGGATCCTTTTCATTTAACTCAGGGCAAACGACGCGAAGGATCCTGCTCCAAGGCATGCGCCCAATCCGCATGTATGAATCGAAGGCGTGGACTGCGAGGTTTGCCCTACCTGGTGAGAGGTCGCCCGCGCTTTTCCAGGGCTCCCGAAACATAACCGTTAATCGCTCGCCGATCTACTTCTGAGACGTCTTGGAATTTCACACCGATGCCGGCTTCAGGCGACTGGTGTTGCACCGTTGCGTGAACGCGTATCGGCCGATCGTATCCTGGCAATGCGAACTCCAACTCGATCTCCTGACACCGCACGAGCCCCTCGGAGGGCTCCAATAACAGTCCCCCGCGGCTGATATTGCGGGTTTGCAATTTCAAGGTACCGCAGGGAGAGGAGCAGGTTGCGGTCACGCGCAAGGGCAATCGTGCATGGCGACGCCTCTCCTCCCACATGGCGCGCCGCATGGCCTGAAAAAGGTGGACGAGCCGCTCCTCGCTGAGCGGCTTGGCGAGGAAGAAATTGATGCCCTCCTGAATGCCCCGCCGCATCGTTTTTGCATCATCCTCCGCGGTCAGCATTACGATGGGAACCCGGCTATTCAACCTTGAACGCCGGATGGCATGGGTGAGTTCAAACCCATCCGGATGCCGCATCCGAGCCGCGAGCAGCACCCCGTGGAGTTTGCGCGTTTGCGCGACCGTCTCAGCCTCTCGACTGTCGGATTGCGCCAAGACCTCGCAGCCCAGCGGCTCCAGAACCGCCTGCGCCAGGCTCAGAACCGGAGCTTCTTCATCGACCACCATCATGATAAATGGCATAAGCTTTAACTCTTCGCCATCGGTATTTTTTGGCCGGAGGATGAGCGGCAAGGCCCGCGCCATCACTGAGCAAATCACCCACCGCATCAAGCCTTGCGGCGTTCAGCCCGACTCGCTTCTGGCCGTCACGTCAACCAGGCCGCCAACCCGACGAAATCCAGGGCCGCGCGCTCACCCTCGCTCAGGTCTCCCTTCAATCGCTTACCCGCCCGAGATTTTGTACCCACTGAAGTGAGGCAGTCCAGCCGGGACTTCCGATTTGGACCTCTGGCTCATGTGCATCGTACGCCTCTCCCGCGCTTGACACAACGGAACTTATCACTAGTGCGGGCCCCAGCCAAGACCGCGGGTTTCCACGGTCCGTTTTGCCTCTGGGACGAGCCCTGCTTGCGGCATGCCCGGCCGCGGTCCACCAAGGCGAAAAACTAGTATAACGTCCCGTGTGTCCCCGGTTTTCCTGCGCAGGTACTCCGTGGCCTCTGTGCCTCTGTGGTGAATCCTTCCCGGGTTGCGGCTAAGCTGCGCTAAATTGCTCGAAGATAGCGGAATTCCCCCGCCGTTACGGGCGCCTGTATCGGGAGGAACGTTCGCTGCATCCCTACTGACAGGGGTGAGAAATCATGGCGCGAGTGTTCATTACAGGTTCTTCCGATGGGCTGGGCCGAATGGCCGCTCAGCTCCTGATCGAGCAGGGACACCGGGCAGTTCTGCACGCGCGCAACGAGCAGCGGGGCGAGGAAGCGCTCGCCGCCGTGCCGGGCGCGGAGGCCATGGTCATCGGCGATCTCTCGAGCATCGCGCAGACTCGCAGCGTGGCCGAGCAGGTGAACCGGCTCGGTTCGTTCGACGGGGTCATTCACAATGCGGGCGTTGGCTATCGGGAGCCCCGGCGCATCGCGACCGAAGACGGCCTGCCTCAGGTTTTCGCTGTCAACACGCTCGCACCGTACATCCTGACCGCGCTGATTCAGCGGCCCCAGCGCCTCGTCTACCTGAGTTCCGGCCTTCACCAGAGCGGCGATGCCAGTCTGAAGGATCTGGCGTGGGAGCACCGCCCCTGGCAAGGACAACAGGCATACGCCGACAGCAAATTGCATGACGTGCTCCTGGCCTTCGCAGTCGCGCGACGCTGGCCGGATGTCTTCTCCAACGCTCTTGAGCCTGGTTGGGTGGCGACGAAGATGGGAGGGCCGGGGGCGCCGGATGACCTGAATGCCGGCTATCGCACCCAAGTGTGGCTCGTAACGAGCGATGATCCCGCCGCGAAGGTCACAGGCGAGTACTTCTATCACATGCGGCTGCGCACTCCCAACCCAGCGTCTCGCGATGTGGAACGGCAGGAGAAACTGCTCGACGCGTGCAGGAACTTCTCCGGAGTAGAGCTGCCCACAGATTAGCGTGTTTCCCCGCGCACACAATCGCCTTGAAGCTCTCCCGGGAAGAGCAAAAGCATTTCACGCAAAGACGCGAAGGACGCAAAGACCACCGATGCAAGCAGCCGCGTGGGATTGCCGCGCGAACGACGTTAAGTCTCGGCGGCAAGTTGACGAGCCGCGTTCTTGAATCTCAAATCTGCAATCTTCGATTTCCGGCTCCCCAGTCCCTATTTCCGCGCAACCTTTCTTGAATCTTGAATCCGCAATCTTCAATTTCCGACTCCCCAGTCCCTATTTCCGCGCAACCCTTCTTGAATCCTGAATTTGCAATCTTCAATTTCCGGCTCCCCAGTCCCTATTTCCGCGCAACCTTTCTTGAATCTTGAATTTGCAATCTTCAATTTCCGAGTCCCCAGTCTCCCCCTCCGCGCTGCCTGCTTTTGCTTATGATTACTACCCAGATTCGCGTTATGATAAGCGTCCCTACGGTTCTATAAATCGATGCACCAGCGAAAATCTAAACGCTCGTCGAAGCAGCGCAATGCCTCTCCGAACACATCGGAATTCCTGACGCGAAAGCAGATTATCGACTCGAAACTCCGCGCCGCGGGCTGGACCATATCTCCGTTCAAGCTGGACCGGGCGCTTAGTGCCTACAAAAACTGCGCCATTGAGGAATATCCAACCGAGAGCGGCCCAGCAGACTATGCCCTCTGCGTGGACGGCCAAATTCTAGGTGTTGTCGAAGCGAAAAAGCTCACCCTCGGCCCTCAGGAAGTGCTGCCTCAGGCTGAGCGCTATTCTCGGGGTGTGTCAGCAAGCCCATTTGATTTCAATGGTTTTCGCGTACCGTTTCTCTACTCGACGAACGGCGAAGTCATCTGGCATCACGATGTTCGCCATCCCTTGAATCGCTCACATCAAATAGCAGCATTCCACACCCCCGACGCCCTGCGCGAGTTCCTAGGTCGCAACATTGAGTCTGCACTCGATCGATTAGTCAGGCGACCTAATGATCATCCCCGTCTCCGCCCCTATCAACGCGGCGGAAGCTTGGACGGCTTGCTGGTGAAACTTAACGAGGCGATCGCAACCTGAGTGGGACGCAGTAACCACCCCGGCGCCGCACCACGGCGGCGCAGCACCACCCCGGCGCTCAGCGCGCCACCCCTCCTAATTTAGGAGGGGAGTTCTTAGGTGCTCCCCTCCTCAGATGAGGAGGGGCCGGAGCGGAAGCGACGGGGGTGGTGCTGAAAGGGTGGAGCAAGGCCGGAGTGGAGCATCCGAAAAATGACCGACATCGTTACCAAACTTTGGGGCTTTTGCCATACGCTTCGCCATGACGGGATCGACTATGGCGACTACATCGAGCAGTTGACCTACCTGCTCTTTTTGAAGATGGCCGACGAGCGGAAGATCGACCTGAGCCACACCCAGGTAAAGGATCCGCAAGGCAAGGTCAAAGAGGTGGATTGCTCCTGGCCGACGCTGGAAGGCAAATCCGGCACAGACCTTACCCAGCACTATATCGACGTGCTTCGCGCCCTCGGCCAGCAGCGCGGGCTGCTGGGCGACATTTTTACGGAAGCCATGTCCCGCTTCACGAACCCCGTCAACCTGAAGAAGCTCATCGGCCTCATTGATGAGACGGAGTGGACAGGCCTCGACATCGACGTGAAAGCCGCCGCCTTCGAGGGACTTTTGGAAAAAGCCGCGAGCGAAGGCAAGAAAGGCGCGGGGCAATACTTCACCCCGCGCATTCTCATTCAATCGGTTGTCCGCTGCGTAAAGCCCGACCCCCGGGCGCACAAGGAATTCACGATGTGCGACCCTGGCTGCGGCAGTGGGAGAACTGAACAATATCCTTTCCTTGTTGGAGAACGGGAACGAGGAGAAAACGACGGCTAGAACGCCTCACCGCGGATGACTATCCCGGTGCCTGGACCACCCCGGCGCTCGGACCACCCCGGCGCTCGGAGCGCCACCCCTCCTGAATCAGGAGGGGAGTTTCTAAAGTGCTCCCCTCCTCAGATGAGGAGGGGTGGCGCGCTGAGCGCCGGGGTGGTGCTGAAAGGGGTGGTGCTGAAAGGGGTCCTGCTGAAAAGGGCTGGTGCCGAAAAGCAGTGGTAGCGAGCCGGGGTAAAAGGGTGGCGCTGAAAAAAGCTCGTGTTGAACAGGGTAGAAAGGAGTCGTGCGGCAACAAACCATGCGACAAATCCACAACCGACAGCCCCTGAAACCCCGGCGTAAAGAACTGCGAAGCTCTTTAACCCCGGCAGAAGCCACGCTGTGGAAGAGCCTGCAAAGGTCTCAAGTAAACGGTAAGAAGTTCCGCCGCCAGCACAGCGTTGGGAATTACATTCTGGATTTCTACTGCCCGGAGTGCCGCCTGGCAGTGGAGCTCGACGGCCAAGGGCATTTCAACTCGATGACGTCGGAGTATGACTATCGTCGGGACGAATACCTGAAAAAACTGAAGATACGTGTGCTGCGGTTTGAGAACCGTCTGGTATTTGAAAACCTGGAAGGCGTACTTCAGATGATCCGCGACCATCTCACCACCGCGGCTGAGGGAGTTTAGAGGGACAACCACCCCGGCGCTCAGCGCGCCACCCCTCCTGAATCAGGAGGGGAGTTCCGGAAAGTGCTCCCCTCCTCAGGTGAGGAGGGGTGGCGCGCCGAGCGACGGGGTGGTCAGAACGATGGTCTGGAGGAGGCAAGGCCAGGCCAACGTGGCAGGGTTTACATCAACCCGAACCGCTGGTTCGCAGGCGTTCCCGAAGATGTCTGGGACTTCCACATCGGCGGTTATCAGGTTTGCGAGAAGTGGCTGAAGGACCGCCGCAGCCGAGTGCTTTCCGAAGAAGACATCACCCACTACCAGAAGATCGGCGTCGCCCTGAATGAAACCATCCGCCTGATGGCCGAAATCGACCAAGTGATCGAAGCCCATGGCGGCTGGCCCCGCGCCTTCGCCACGCCCTCGGGCTCTGCCACACCCTAACCCGCTCCTGAGCCGAGCTTCACCACAACGGCGCATGTGCGCCACCACAACCACCCCGGCGCTCAGCGCGCCACCCCTCCTAATTTAGGAGGGGAGCAAGTGTGGCGCGGACCTTCAAAACAGGTCCAAGCTTGCTGACAACTGAGGCCTGGTGTGGGTCGAATGACCAAAGGCATGGGTGAAGAGGGTTGGGCTGTCCTTTGTTTGTCTCGACGGAGGCGGAAAAGGTTTCCACCTTGCGCACCGCGGAATATTTCCGCGAACGGGCTGCCGGCGCCAACCGCCGCGAAACTCTGCGGATTCCGAGCCGCGCCGGGAAGGAGAATCCGCCCCAGGAAGGCGACGAGCTTCCCCCGAGTAGGGAAACAGAAAGCGAAAGCCGAAAGACCGCCCCGAGAATTGGCGCCTTCAGGAAGCGTGGCAAAGAGCGAGCGGGGTAGCGCGGAATATGTCAATGCGGAGATGTTTCGCGCAGTCCTGAGCCAGATGAAAGTATCCTTCGCGTAGTCTATCTTGAGTCAGATGAAAAGGGTCCTTCGCTTCGCTCAGGATGACAGCGAAGGACACAGGACGACAGCGAACAGGCTCAGGATGACACGCGAAGGGCTGAGGATGACGGGGAAGGCTGGGCGGTTCTTACCATTGCGGTGACGGCTGTTTCGGCGGGGGCGGCGGAGCCGGGGGTAGTAATCTCAGTCCCAGCTTGGCGGTCCGGAACGCCAGGCTGTCCTTCTCGAGACCTGCCGGAGGCGGATTCTGCTTCAATTCCTCGCGCAGCGCCTCGACCCGCTCGCCGGGAAGCGGGTGGTTCATGAGGAGACCCTCGACGAGCGTAGGATTCCCCGTAAACTGGCTGAGCCGGCCCAGCATGGCAATCAGTCCTTGCGGGTCGTAGCCGGCGCGGATGACGTTGTAGAGAGCAAAGCGGTCGGCTTCCGACTCTTCCTCGCGGTTGAATTTGTGGTCCACGAAGAGGAGAATGGGCCCGCCGTACCGCTCCATCATATCGTTGACCTGCTGATCGTTGAGTAAGCCGGCTTTCTTGCCTTCATAGACCACCCGGTCGACCAGGGCACGCCGCGCCACGTCGTTCATGCTGTGGTAAGCCACCACGTGCCCAATCTCGTGGGCCAGCACACCCGCCAGCTCGCTCTCGTTCTGGACGAAGTCGAGGATACCGCGATTGACGTAGACGTATCCTCCGGGCAGTGAGAAGGCATTAACCGAGTTACTGTTCACGATCTTGAACACATATGGGAGTTGGGGCCGGCGGGAAGCCTGGGCTACTTTCTGGCCTACGTCATGGAGGTATGCGCTCAGCGGCGGAGCGTTCAGGATCGGCCTTTGTTTCTCGGCTTCCTCCGCGGCCTGGCGGCCCATTGCCATCTCTTCCTGGTCACTGAAGGTATTGTAGATGGCCTTGGAAGAAGTCGGCTCCTCGGCGCGAAGGGGCAGCCCCGCAAATAGGGCCAGGAAAAACAGAATTCCCAGGCCACGGGCTGCCCGCGAAGAGAAAAGCGCGCGTCGCATCAGGCCACGCGGCCCTTCGCAGCGTCCCAGGCGACTTTCATGCCGTGCCGGAGAGCGGTGTTGCCGATCCAGGAAGTCCGCGCCGCCTCGAAGCCGATGTGAATATTGGCGTTGGGAGGCTTTCGCGTACCCATGCAGTCCACGAAGTTCTTCACATTGTCGAGCGCTCCATCGTGCTCGGAGCGCACCAGGATCTCCGGCTCCGGCGTGAGCGTGCCGGGCGCCGATTCCAGGCCTTCCGGATATAAGGCCAGGTGGGCCCGATCGATTTTCAGCGTCGCCTCGCTGCCGCAGAATTCGATGCCACCGTCGTCCACGCTGCTGTTGATCGATCCGGTGAAAGTCACCATGAAGTCGCCGGGGAACTCATAGACAGCGGTGACGGTGTCGGGACACTGCCACTTCATGCGGTAAAGGCCGCCCACCGCGGTGGCGGTCTTGGGGGCGGGCTGCTCCATGTACCACTGGATGACGTCAATCCAGTGGGTGAGCAGGTCCGTCAGGATGCCGCCGCCGAAATCCCAGTACCAACGCCACCAAAGGAATTTCTCCACGCTGAAAGGCTGGTCGGGGGCGCTGCCCAGGAAACGCTTCCAATCCAGGTCGGCGAGGTTGACCTCCGGCATCCCTTTCCACCAAAGATAATAATTTTGGTACCAATAGGTATGGACCATGGTGATCTTGCCTAGCTTGCCGGAAGCCACGAGCTGCTTGCCGAGAATGTAATGGTCCCAACTGCGCTGCTGGGTGCCGGTCTGGACGATGCGGGTGGTTTCGTCCACGGCGCGCACCATCTCCGCGCCTTCTTCGATCGAATGCATGATGGGCTTCTCGCAGTAGGCGTCTTTGCCGGCATGCACGGCGTCGATAAGCATTTGCTTGTGCCAGTGGTCGGGGCTGCCGATCAGGACGGCGTCAATATCCTTGCGGTCCAGCACCTCGCGGTAATCGACGTAAGATTGCGCCTGCAGGCCGGCAATCTCCAGGCCCTGGGCCCGCGCTGGCGCGTAAACGTCGCAGACGGCTGCGAATTCGACCGTGGGGACTTTCTTGAACAGCGTCATCAGGTATTGAGCGCGGCCGCCGGTTCCCAGCACGCCCACCCGAATCCGGTCGTTGGCGCCTAATACGCGCGCCGGAGCCAGCCCCCCCAGCATAGCCGCTCCGGCGCCCGTAAGTGCCGCGTCTTTAAGGAACTTTCGTCGAGTTAATTCAGGTTTATTCAACATAAGTAAGCCCCCCTCCCGAGGGTAGTTATACTCATCCACATTTATGAAGGTTGTCGCGGCAATTCCCCCGGCGGTCGGTCGAAAAGCAGGAAGAACAAAGTTCGCGAGTCGTCGGGGATCGGAAGATCCGCTTCCCGGCGAAGAAAATGAAAACCGTCCCGCTCCACCTCTTGCTGCACGAGTTGCGGAGGGATACGGTGGTGCTGCATATACTCCGAGCGCGGTTTGCCCGGCTCAGCCATGTAATCGATCACGGCCAGCCGGCCTCCGGGCCGCAACGCTTCGAGGAATCTACTCAGCATCTTGTCGTATTGACTGAATTCGTGGTAGGCCTTGACGACCAAAATCGCATCCAGAGATCCCGCTGTCAGGTGGGGATCGTCCGGGGAACCCACGATCGCGATGATCTGGGGCACCTTCTTCTCTTCAGCGCTCTGGCGAATTTTCTGGATCACATCCTTCTTGATGTCCACGGCATAGACTCTGCCGCTAGGGCCAACGCGATCAGCCAAGTGAAAAGTGAAATATCCATCCCCACAGCCCACGTCCGCCACCGCAGAGCCACTCTGGAGTTCCAGCGCGTCCATCACTTCCTGGGGGTGCTGCCATGTGTCGCGGGTCGTCCAATCCCAGGCGTCGGCTGTCCCAGACACTGGCTGTGAAGGAAGTAAAAGTGAAGTGGCCGATAAGAGGCCGATGAGGACGCAAGCGAAAAGAGCCAAGCACCAATTCCGCGCGCGCATGGGATGATCCTCAAACATCTTTACGCTCAACCCTCGCCCGAGGAGGCTGTCTCGAAACTCGCCGATACCCGTCTGAGCCCCCGTCATGCCCATTCGCCGGATGTCACCATCACTGCGACCACCGGGTCGGCGTGCGGTCCCAACGGTGCTTACGCAGCTCCGCGTGCAGGTTCTCCTCCAAAGCCCCCTTGTCGCTGGCGCTCATATTCGCATCCACATGCTTCACCGTGCGCATGCCGGGAATAATCGTGCTCACGGTCGGATTGCCGAGGATAAAGCGCAGAGCCAGATCCGGCATGGTGGTGCCCGCGGGAAGGAGCGGACGCAAAGCTTCTGCCCGGGCCACGCTGGCTTTCAGATTCTCCGGCACGAAGTAGGTGTTGCGCCAATCGCCCTGGGGCCACGTGCTTTCGAGCGTGAGAGTGCCGGTGAGCGAGCCTTCATCAAACGGACACCGCGCGATGACGCCTACATCCTTCGCCGCACAGACCGGGAAGAGTTCGTCCTCAGGGTTCTGGTCGAAAATATTGTAGATGACCTGCACGCCGTCGATCAGGCCTGAGCGAACCGCGCGGACACCATTCCAGGGCTCCCAACGATTGATGCTGATGCCTACGGCGCGGAACAGTCCTTGGTGGCGCAGCTCTTCGATTTTCTTTACCCAGCGGTCATCCTGCAACCAGGAATCTTCCCAGGTGTGGAACTGGACCAGGTCGAAGCTCTCGAGGCCGAGGTTCTCGAGACTGGAGTGCACGTAGCGGTCGATGTGATCGGGGGGGAAGCAGTCGTCGAGCGTGAACTCCCGGCGGCTGGGCCAGGCGAAATTCTTGGGGGGAATCTTCGTGGCAACGTAGAGTTTCTTCCCGGCGTTATTGCGCACCAGCCAGCCGAGCAGCTTTTCGCTGTGGCCATTGCCGTAAGCCCAGGCCGTGTCAAAGAAATTGCAGCCCAAGTCCACGGCGCGCTGCAGCGATTGTTGTGATTCGCGGTCACTGGAGCCGGCCCAACCCGCCATGCCCCACATGCCGTAACCCACCTCGCTTACCATCCAGCCCGTGCGTCCGAACCTGCGGTGTTTCACTTCCAGGGCTCCCTTCCATCAGCGTGGACAGCCGCCACCCGCACGCCCGCGTGGCCTGATTGACTGGACCCGGCACTCTATCAGAAGTGCGCGCGACTTTGAACAGTTTGGTGAAAAAGCCTCTTGGATGATTAGCACCACGCCTTTCTCCTGCTTCCGAAGTCATAAGAATTCTTATAGGGTGGGGCTGTTATCGCCGAACAGGGCTTTGCGCACGATCCCGAGCGGGACCCCGCCCTGTTCCATGAAGGCGTCGTGAAAGCCCTGCAAGGTATACCTGGAGCCGAGCTTTTTCTTGTAGTCCTCGCGCAGCTTCAGGATCTGCAGCTTGCCAAGAGTGTACACCAGGTAGGTGGGATCAGTGGTGCCGCGCTTGGCCTCCAATTCGGCCACCGCGGGAACTTGGTACCCTTCGCGGACAAAGAAGTCCTTGCCCTGATCCAAGGACATGTTACCGGTGTGCATTTCGATACCCACGATGAAGCGAGCATCGCGCAGAAGGGCATCCTGCAACTGTCCCATGCGCAGCTTGGGATCACCGTCCCCGAAGCCCTCGTCCAACATCATCTGCTCCGAATAGTGCGCCCAGCCTTCTGCGTTGGTGTCGCAGTAGAGCAGCTTGCGTACTTTGGAGGTCAGGCGGTTTACCCACAGGAACTGGGTGTAGTGGCCCGGATAGGCCTCGTGAATGGCGGTACTCAGGATGGTGCCGCGATTAAAGGCTTGCATCCACTCCTCCACGTGCTGTCGAGACCAGTCCGGTTGGGGGAGCGTCACGTTGAACATTGCCTCGGTCGCCTGGGTTTCGTAAGGGCCGGGCGTGTCCATGGAAGCCGTGGTGGTGGCGCGCATGAAAGGTGGTGTTTCCTCGAGGATGGGGAAAACCCGGGAGGGGATGGTGATGATTTTTCTGGCTTCCAGGAATTCGCGCAAACCGGCCAGCAGTCCGCGAAATGTCTCCAGGAGTTTGTCCGGCGCGGGGTGGTCTTTCTCGAGAGCGGCTAGTACTTCTCGGGGGCTGGCCTGGGGATCGATCTCGGCGGCTGTCTTCTGCAGCCTTTCCTGGTTGCGGCGCAGATCGGCGTAACCGATCTTGAGCAATTGATCGAGAGGCGTATCCACCATTTCCTTAAACAGGAGTTTTTGCCGGAAGTTCTCAGCGCCGATGCGAAAGTCCCCCTGCGATCGGGGCAACAGATCGTTCCGGAGAAAGAGTTCGTATGCTTCGAGGGCGCTCACGACGGCGGCGTTGCTGCGTTGAAACTCCTTTTGCAAGGCGGCATTGGCAACTCCCGGGAATGCTTTGGTGACATCCTCGCGGAAGAACCCGATGATACCCGGCATCTGTTCGAGAGCGATCTCCGTGTAGATTCGGGGTGGGTTCTCCAGGTTGTGGCGGGCGGTCAGGAGCGCCTCGGGAATTTGCTGTTCCCGGGCGACGACTGAGCGCAGCCGCTCTTCGGGAGAAGCAAAGTTACGCTTGATGATAAGAAAAACACTATCGGTGACCCCAGAAGTGTAAAAGTTCGGGTCCTTCCGCCACATTTGCAGGGTCTCGAGTTCCAGCCGGCGGGCCTGAAGGGTGCTGGCGAGAAAGGCGAAGTCGCCGGGGCTAGCGCCGGAAAGCTGCGCGGGGTTGATCTGCCCCAGCCTTGCGGCAAGAGTCCGCAGCTTGGCGCTCTCCGCCTCGCGTGCAGCGCGGGAGTAGTCCTCAAGCTTCATGTCATACTGGTGAAAGCCCGCCGCCGTCGCTTCCGTGGGATGGAATTGGAAGTACGTGTCGAAGTAATCGTCGACCAACCGGTTGAATTCGTCGATGGGAGCACTTGCGGCGTCGTTGGCGCGCATACGGGGCACGAAGGACACTTCAACACACCACAGAATCAAGAAGGAGAGGGCAAAGGCTATTCGGCATCTGGTCATGCAAGTTCCTCGGGTCAGCGCTCATCAGTCGCGGAGACTTCTCGACCCGTGCATTTCGCATTGGTTTAGGTGGTCCACACACGACGCCTCTCTAGAGGAAAAGGAGGTCGGGCAGGTTGAGCGTCACGTTGGGCAGTACCGGACCACCGTCACGGTGAGGTCGTCAGACTGCGGGGCGGCGCCGACAAATCCCTGCACACTGGCCAGGATGCTCCGGCATACCTCCTCGGCCGATTGACTACAGCAGGACTCGAGGAGATCAAGCAAGCGGGCGTCGCTGAACAGCTCCCCGACGGTATCGCGCGCTTCCGTGACGCCGTCGGAAGTGGTCACAATCAGGTCGCCGGGCCGGACTTGCACCGAATCCGCCTGGAAAGCGACATGGGGGAAGAGTCCCAACGGGAAATTAGAAGATTCAGTATGCTCCACCCCGCCCTGGGCGCGCACGATCAGGGGCGGGATGTGCCCAGCGTTGACGAACTCAAAAACCCCTGGCTGGTCCAGCACGCCGTAAAGGACGGTGGCGAACATTTCCGGCGGTGTCCGCTCACAGAGGTAATCGTTGACGCGCGCGAAGAGTTCGGGCAGGGGCGGAGACCCCGCGGCGACGGCGCCGAAGGCTCCTTGCAGGCTTGCGGCCATGATGGCGGCGGGCAGGCCTTTGCCCGAGACGTCGGCCAGGGCAAAGCCCCAGCGCCCGTCGGGAAGTTGCAGCATGTCGTAATAGTCGCCGCCCACGGCTTCGGTGGAGATGGTTACGGCGAAAACCTGGAAGTAGTCGCTCTGGGGCAACTGCCGTGGCAGCAGTCCCACCTGGATATTTCGCGCCAGGAACATCTCGTGCTGGAGGCGTTCCTGCTGGCGGGCGAGGCGGAACATGCGGGCGTTTTCAATCACCGTCGCGCCTTCCACGGCCAGCGTCTGCAGCACTTGCCGGTCGAGCCCGGTCACGGCGGTGGCGTGCGACCGGGTGTCAAGATAGAGCAGGCCCAATAACTCCGGCGCCGCTCCCACGAAGGTGTCGCCCAGCGACTCCGTCATGGGCAGCTTCTGCAGCGGGACCGCCACAATGCCCCGCGCTCCGGTACGGATGATGCCAGTCTCGATCGCCGTGCGACCCGAGGATTCTTCCTCGAGAACCACCACTTCCTGTCCGGATGCCGCCACGCGCTCCACTACGGTGCGGGAATAATCGCTAAGGCTCGTCTCCAGGTGGCCGCCCCCCTTGCTGCGTGCCAGGCGCAATTGCAGGTCACCGTTCCCTTCTTTCAGGAATAATAGCCCGCGCTCGGCATTGGCGAGCTGCACGGCGGAGTCCACCAGCGCCGTGAGCACCTCTTCCAGCGCCGGCGCGCGCAGCAACATTTGCGCCATTTGCAGGAGGAGGCCTAGGTGGTGGATCTGCGGAGCGGAACTTTCCTCTCCGACCTTCTCGAACTTTTCGAGCAGGCCCGGCAGCACGGCTTCCTCCATGGCGAACGCCAGCGCGTAGGAATCCGTTACCCCCAGACTGATCTGGTCGCCCGATTTCAGCCGGTGCGACCCCACCACTCTCTCACCGTTCACGAAGGTTCCGTGGCGGCTGTCGGTGTCTTCCAGCACATATCCTTGCATGTCCTTCAGGAGGCGCGCGTGGCGCCGGGATATGCGGCTGTCGAGCAGCACCAGGTCGTTGTCGCTCTGCCGGCCAAGGGTGAAAGGCGTACGCGAAATCTCAACCTCGCGTTGATTGCCAAAGGCGTCACGCACGGTAAGCCGCGGAAATGAACTGGGCATGGGTGTAATTAACCGTTAAACAATAGGCGCCATATTATAGCAGAGGTCGCTTGCCCAGCCTACAATTCCTCGCGCCCTGAGGCCCTCAGGAGTACCCCTAGCTTCCCGACCGAAACCGCCGGACCGAGGCGGCAATGCCACGGGCTCGAAATCTCGTTGCAATTTCACGACGCTTGGCGCATGATGCATCGTTTCGCCTACTCACTGCCGTGTCCGTTGTAAGGGCTGAGAAATTGTCCAGCGGCGGCTGTTAAAGGACCCAGGAGGAGAAGCACCGTGAGCGGCAAGCCTGTTAGCATCGAAGCACCCAAAGGAAAGCTCGGCGTCCTAATCCCGGGGATGGGAGCCGTGGCCACGACTTTTATTGCCGGTGTGGAAGCCATACGTCGGGAACTGGCCTTGCCGATTGGCTCGCTGACCCAGATGGGAACCATCCGGCTTGGCAAGCGCACGGACAAGCGGATTCCGCTCATCAAAGACTTTGTCCCTCTCACCAAACTCGAGGACCTGGTGTTCGGGGGTTGGGACATCTTCAGGGACGACGCTTACGAAGCGGCCCTCCATGCGGGAGTGCTGGAGCGCGGGCTGGTGGATTCTGTAAAGAGCTTCCTGAAGCGCATTCGCCCCATGCCTGCTGTCTTCGAGCAGAGATTCGTCAAGAACCTGCACGGCGAAAACGTGAAGAAGGGCAAGCACAAGATGGACCTGGCCGAGCAACTCATGCGCGACATCCAGATATTCAAGAAGCAGCATCGCCTGGCGCGCTTGGTCGTGATCTGGTGTGGCTCCACGGAGATCTTCCAGAAACCGCGACCGGTGCACCGTTCGCTCGCGGCGTTCGAGAAGGGTTTGCGCGACAACAGCGCCGACATCGCGCCCAGCATGATTTACGCTTACGCCGCGCTAAGACTCGGCGTCCCCTTCGCCAACGGGGCGCCGAACCTGACCGCCGATATTCCTGCCCTGCTGGAGTTGGCACTCCAGAACCGTGTCCCCGTTTGTGGCAAGGATTACAAGACCGGCCAGACGCTGATGAAGACTATCCTGGCGCCGGGCTTGAAGGCGCGCCTGCTGGGCCTCGAGGGCTGGTTCTCGACCAACATCCTCGGCAACCGCGACGGCGAAGTCCTGGACGACCCGGACTCTTTCCGCACGAAAGAGGAGAGCAAGCTGTCCGTGCTGGAATATATCCTGCAACCCGAGCTCTACCCGTCGCTCTACAAGGGCTTCTACCACAAAGTGCGCATCAATTACTATCCGCCTAGGGGCGACAACAAAGAAGGCTGGGACAATCTCGACATCTTCGGCTGGCTGGGCTATCCCATGCAGATCAAGGTGGACTTCCTGTGCCGCGATTCCATCCTGGCTGCACCCCTGGTGCTCGACCTGGTCTTGTTCCTCGATCTCGCCCAGCGCTGCCCGGAACTGGCGCGCAAAGGTATTCAGGAGTGGCTTTCCTTCTACTTCAAGAGTCCCATGTGCGCCCCACACCTCTACCCTGAGCACGACCTCTTTATCCAGCTCATGAAGCTCAAGAACACGCTGCGTTACCTGCGCGGTGAAGATCTGATTACTCACTTGGGGCTGGAGTACTACGACTAACCGGCTGCTGAAAAGCGGCATCTGTCAATCGTTAGGTCTTGGCAGGGCTCTCGGGAGGAACCGAGGGGCCAGGGGGTAGCTCCGCCAGGAATTTCCCCAGGATCGTCCCCATCGTCGTAAGAAGTGCCAGATCTGCGGGAGTGAAATCGGGGCCGACCGGTTCACCGCCGCGTGCCTTCCGGCTGATTTGGATCACTCCCAGAACCTTGCCTTCCACAAGCATTGGCGAACTCATGATTTTTTGAATCGGCAGCGCTTTTTCCTCCTCGGAAAGGTCGATAGCTTCAAATATGGTCGGATGCTTGTAAGCGGGAAAGTTGTTCACGATCTCGCCGCGTTTGTCGCGAATGTTCTTCGCCGCCAGCGAGTGCGTGGTGGTAATGGGAATGGCTCCCATGAAGGAGAGCTTGGTGGGGAAGACAAAACTCAGGACCTTGCCATCCGCCGAAAGACGCAGGATGGCAACTTCCCCCTTCCTCGCTTTGAACCCTCCCGAGATTTGCGCCGCCAAACGATTCAGAGCTTGCTCCGTGGGAGCGGTCCCGGTTTTGCGCATCTCGTCGACGACTTTGGCTATGTTTAGTGCGTGATTGGTTTCCGCCATCTTCATTCACTCCCTCGAGAATCCTCACGGCAAGCGCGAATTATACTCAACCAAGTTTCGGTAAGCAATGCCGCATTGTGCTATCCCTTACCTCTCCCGGAATTCTCGGCAACTCCCCCGAGTGTTTCCTCTGCGCTTCGGGGTGATCCAGACGGGCTTGACTTAGCGGAGCTTTAGAGGGCACCATGCGGAGATTAGGATGGATCAAAATCGTGTAGCGAGAGGTCTCATCATGGATATTCGTCGGTTACGCGGGAGAGTTCTGGCTTTGTGCCTCCTGGCACTTGCAGGGACAACGCTGCTCAGAGTGGATGGGAGTCGCGCTGATGAAGGGATGTGGACTTTCGATAATCCTCCCGTACACCAGCTCCAGGAACGCTACGGCTTTACTCCCACCCCGGCCTGGCTGGATCATGTCCGCTTGTCCAGCGTGCGGTTCAACGACGGAGGTTCCGGCTCGTTCGTCAGCTCTCACGGCCTGGTATTGACGAACCATCACGTCGCCATGGGCCAGTTGCAGAAGGTTTCTTCGCCGCAGAAGGACTACGTCGCCGAAGGGTTTTATGCGCGCTCGCGGGCGGAAGAACTGAAGTGCCCTGACCTCGAGCTGAACGTTCTGGTGTCGATGGAGGACGTCACGAAACGCATGCAGGGCAGTTTGAGGCCTGACATGAGTGATGAGGCGGCGCTCAAGGCGCGCAAAGCCGAGATCGCCAAGATCGAGAAGGAGAGTACGGATAGCACCGGCCTGCGCTCCGACGTAGTCACGCTTTATGCGGGAGGGGAGTACTGGCTCTACCGTTACAAGAAGTACACGGATATCCGCCTGGTCTTCGCGCCGGAGCGGCAGATCGCCTTCTTCGGAGGCGACCCGGACAACTTCACTTATCCGCGCTATGACATTGACTTTGCTCTTTTCCGCGTTTACGAAAACGACAAACCGGTCGAAAGCAGAGACTGCTTGAAATGGAACCCCGCCGGCGCGGGAGAAGGGGAACTGGTTTTCGTATCGGGCCATCCCGGCTCGACGTCGCGGCTCGACACGATGGCGCAGATCGAGACGCAACGGGAGTACGGGCTTCCGCTCACCCTTAAGCTGTTGAATAATCGCCTGGAGTTGGCCCGCCGGTATTCGGGGCGCGGTTCGGAGCAGGCGCGCCAAGCCCTGAACTTGATTTTTGGGCTGGAGAACTCGCTCAAGGCCTACCGAGGCATGGCGCAAGGACTGGCGGACAAGGATCTGGTCGCCAAGAAACAGAAGGATGAAGCGGACTTCCGCGCCCTGGTGGCGCGCCGGCCCGAGTGGCAGGAGCTTTACGGCGTAGCCTGGGACTCGATCGCCCAGGCGGAGGCCAAGGAACGGCAAGTGTCGCGAACCCACCGTCTGCGCAGCACGCTGGGCGGCTACCGCCTGCCCAATCTGGCGCTCAACCTGGTGCGCCTGGTGACGGAAGTGAAGAAGCCCGACGGCGTGCGCCTCGACGGCTACCACGACTCCCAACTCGAGTCGCTGCGCTTCCGCCTCTTCTCCCCCGCGCCGGTTTATCCCCAGTTTGAGGAGGCGATGTTGGCCGGCACTCTCGCATTCACGCTTGACGAGCTGGGGCCGGATGACCCGTTCGTCAAGGCCGTCTTGAACGGCCGCTCTCCTGAGGAAGTGGCGAAGGAAGTGGTGGCCGGAACGAAGCTGGCTGATCCTGCCTTCCGGAAATCGCTGGTGGACGGAGGCGAGGCGGCTGTCCAGGCTTCCACGGATCCCATGATCCGCCTGGCGCGCCAAGCCGATCCCTTCGGCCGTGAAGTGATCAAGTGGCAGGAAGACAATGTGCAGAGTGTCGAAATGAAGGCCGGCGAAAAGATCGGGCAGGCGCGTTTTGCCGCCTATGGAAAATCCTCGTATCCCGACGCGACATTTACGTTGCGGCTGGCTTACGGGGCCGTCAAGGGCTATCCCATGAACGGTACGATCGCGCCGGTGCGGACCACCCTTTACGGGCTGTTCGACCGGGCGTACGACTTTTACTTGAAGCCGCCCTTCGACGTTCCCCGGCACTTCCTGGAACGGAGGTCGAGCCTGGACCTGTCGACGCCTGTAGACTTTGTCAGTACCTGCGACATTATCGGTGGCAATTCCGGCTCGCCGGTGATCAATAAACAAGGCGAGCTGGTCGGCCTGATCTTTGACGGCAACATCGAAAGCCTGGTGGGCGATTATGTGTACAACGAGGAGAACAACCGGGCCGTGGCCGTCCACAGTGCCGCGATGATCGAAGTGCTACGAAAAGTCTACGACGCAGGAGCGCTCGCGGATGAGTTGTTGGGGAATTGACCGCCCGCCATCCTGCCAGCGCTAGGGTGCAACAGACTCGGGGAAACCCGTGGGGACTGTCATTCTGAGGAGCCGCAGGCCGTCCTGAGCATAGCGAAGAAAGAATCTCGCATTGCCATGAAAATGCCCATGGCGAGACCCTTCGCGCAGTTCGTCCTGAGCGGACAGAGCAAGATTCTTCGCTTTGCTCAGGATGACAGTGAAGGGGTCAGCGCCGACCCAAAGGGCGGTGCTACGAGCGCGGTAGGGAGCGGTAGCGCAGTTCTGAGCGCGCGGGGAAGGCATGGGCGAAGTTCTTGATCTTTTCTACGATACCATCGACGTCCAGGCCGAACTTGGCGTGCAGCAGATCCGGCGCGCCGTGGGGAATGATGCGGTCGGGGACGGCGATGCGCAGAATGCTGGCAGGGATTTTCCGGTCCTGCAACAGGGTCGCAATGCTGGAGCCAAAACCTCCGGCCTCCGTACCCTCCTCCGCCGTCACCAGGAACTGTTTCTCCGTCGCCAGGCAGCAGATTAAATCTTCGTCCAAGGGTTTCATGAACCGCGCGTTGATGACCGTGGCTTGGATGCCCAGCGTGTCCAGGCGGGTCGCCGCTTCCAGGCACGGATAGGCCATGGCGCCCAGGGCCAGGATGCCAATATCGGAGCCTTCGCGGAGGATCTCGCCCTTCCCGGTTTCCAGAGTCCTAAAATCAGCATCCATGGTGATGCCCATGCCGTTGCTGCGCGGAAACCGGATGGCCGCGGGCGCCTTCAGGTGGATTGCAGTGTAGAGCATGTGGCGCAATTCGTTTTCATCTTTCGGGGCCATCACTACTATTCCCGGCAGGGCGGAGAGATAAACCAGGTCATAGAGCCCGTGGTGCGTAGGCCCATCCGCACCCACCAGGCCGCCGCGGTCAAGGACGAAAGTAACCGGCGCGCGCATCAGACAGGTGTCATGCATCACCTGGTCAAAGGCACGCTGCAGGAAGGTGGAATAAATCGCCACCACGGGGCGCATCCCTTCGCAGGCCAGTCCCGTGGCAAAGGTTACGGCGTGTTGTTCGGCGATCCCCACGTCGAAGAACCGGTCAGGGAAGCGCCGGGAGAATTCGTTGAGGCCCGTACCCTCGCTCATGGCGGCGGTAATGGCAACGACGCGCGGGTCTGCTTCTGCTATCTCGCAAATAGCCTTGCCGAACACAGCCGTGTAACTCGGCGCCTGGGTGGGCCCTTTGTGGAAGGCCCCGGTGGAAACATCGAATTGAGTCACGCCGTGATACTTAACAGGCAGCATCTCGGCGTGCGGGTAACCCTTGCCTTTCTGGGTCACGATGTGGACCAGCGTGGGTCCCGGACGCTCTTTGGCCTTGGCCAGAACGTTCAACAGCTCATCCAGACTATGACCATTGATCGGCCCGAGGTATTCGAAGCCCAGTTCTTCGAATACCAGGCCCGGGATCAGCATGCTCTTGGCGGACTCCATCAGGTTCTTCGAGAGTTTCAGGAGCCGTGGGCCCAGGCGCGGGACCGCACGAATCATCTTCTCAGCTTCTTCCCTCAAGCGGTGGTATGCCTGTCCGTGCACGATGCGGTTCAGATACCCCGCGAAGGCGCCGACGTTGGGCGAGATAGACATCTTGTTGTCGTTCAGGACAACCAGCACTTTCCTCTTTAGCGTCCCGAGATTGTTGATCCCTTCCAGTGTCACTCCCGAGGTGAGTCCGGCATCTCCCACTACGGCCACGACGTGATAGTCCTCGCCCCGCAGATCGCGGGCCACGGCCATGCCCAAGGCCCCTGAAATCGCGGTTCCGGCATGAGCGACGTTGAAGGTATCGTAAGGACTCTCATCCCGAACCGGGAAACCGGAGATTCCCCCGTACTGGCGAATAGTGGGGAACCGATCCCGGCGGCCGGTCAGGATTTTGTGCCCATAGGCCTGATGGCCGATATCCCACACAATCTTGTCGTGCGGCGTGTCAAACAAGTAGTGCAGCGCAATGGTCAGTTCCACAGTCCCCAGGCTCGAGGCCAGGTGCCCGCCAATCTTGGCAATCACCGAGATCATGTAGTCACGTAGTTCTTCCGCGACGATGGGGAGGTCCTGCCTCGGGACTTTCTTCAAGTCGGCTGGCGAGTCGATGCGCGTCAGGTACTTATAATCCATCAGGAAGTCCTCACCATGAGGTATTGAGCAATACCTTGTAAAATGCGCGCGCGTTCCCCGTACGGTTCCAGCACTGCGCACGCCTCGGCGACCGAACGAGAGGCAACCTGCTTGGACAACTCGATTCCATGAAGTGCGGGGTAGGTGGCCTTGTGCTGCTGCGCGTCTTTGCCGATCGTCTTGCCGAGCTCCGCCTGGGATCCCAGCACATCGAGCAAGTCATCGACAATCTGAAAAGCCAGCCCGATCTTTTCCCCGTAGTCCGTCACGCGCGCCACGTCGTCCTCGCTAGCTTGCGCGAAGATGGCGCCCGAGCGGGCCGCCATGCGAATGAAGGCTCCGGTCTTGGACGAATGAATGTAGTCAAGCGTGGCGGCATCGCTAGTGCGGTCGGTCATTTCCATATCGATGACTTGTCCGCCGACCATTCCGTTCAGAGTCCCGATGGCGTGCGCCAGTTCGTGGATGATCCGCAACTGGCAGGCCGCCGCGGCGTGCCCGTCGGAGATAATCTCAAACGCCAGGGTCAGCAAGGCGTCGCCGGCCAGAATGGCCATGGCCTCCCCAAACACGCGATGCGAAGTGGGCCTGCCGCGCCGCAGGTCGTCGTTGTCGAGAGCCGGCAAATCGTCGTGAATCAGCGAATAGGTATGGATCAGTTCCAGGGCGCTGGCCAGCCGCAGCAGTCCTTTCTCGTCGCCCCCGAACAGTCGCCCCGCTTCCAAGCATAAGGCCGGCCGCAGGCGCTTCCCGCCGGCGAAGACGGAATAGCGCATCGCCTCGTGGATACTCGGCGGGTACTGCTCGGCCGGTGGAAGCACCAGGTCAAGTGCCGCGTCGACGCGGGAGGCCACTTGCTCGAGATGGTTCCGAACCGCTTCCGGGGAAATGGGGTTCATGGTCATGGAGACGCATGGCCGGAGGTCGCCCTATGCCCGCCGGGGAGGGCACATTGATATGCCTGTCAGGTTCAGCTCGACTCCGTCTCCTCCGGCTCGAAGGACTCGGCCACGATCTTCCCTCCGGCTTTCTTGTTCAGAATCTCGATTCGCCCTTCCGCCGCTTCCAGTTGTGCTTGGCAGGATTCGGAAAGCTTCATCCCTTCCTCATAGAGTTGCAGAGCTTTTTCGAGCGGGACGTCAGCGTCTTCCAATTGGTGCACAATAGCATCCAGGCGTTCCAAGTTCTTTTCGAACGGCTCAGGCTTATCGGACTTCCCGAGATGAGGCATGGCCGTGTCCTTTCCCTGACCCATCATATCCTGCCCTTGGTCACATTCAGAGGAGGCGCCCAGGCACGCTCACCGTGCGGAGTGGCAGTTCCGTCTTCCCTCAGCGTGGCCAGTCGATCAATCTTATCACGGTTGGCGGGCAGACGTTGGCGGCCGGTCCCTGCCGAGCGCCTGTGCGACCTCAACGGCTAGGGCGTAACGACCGAAGGGCGCCGCGATCTGTACGCCTTGAACCTGCGCATGGATTTCCAGCAACGTTTCCTGAGCAATCTTCAGCCCCTCCAGGCGTGCGCGTTCCCCCGCATCGGCCCTGCGCATGCGCTCCATGACGGTGGGCGGAACGGAGATCCCCGGCACTTCGTTGTTCATGAATTCCGCGTTGCGGAAACTAGTGAGAGGCCAGATGCCGGCGATCACGGGAAGGCGCGGCGCCAAGTCCCTGGCCCGCTCCAGGAACTTCTTCAGTCGTTCGACGTCGAAGATGGGCTGCGTGACGGCGAAATCAGCTCCGGCTTCGACCTTGTGCTTAAAGCGGCGAAGCTCTTCTTCCTCGTTCACCGCGTAAGGGTTGATGCTCGCGCCGACCAGGAAAGCGGTCTGCGCGCCGATCGGGTTGCCCCCCACGTCCAAGCCGCGATTCAGATTACTTAGAACGTTGACCAGCCCAATGGCGTCAACTTCGAACACCGCAGTCTCGAGCAGAGTCGAATACTGCGCCGTGTCCCGCGTCAGCGCGAGGAGATTGCGCAGGCCAAGCGCATGGGCTCCCAGCAGATCCGACTGGATGGTCAGGACATTGCGATCGCGGGAGCTGTAGTGCAGCAGAACCTCAATACCTGCACGCCGTTCGAGCAGGCCGGCAAGCGCCATAGCGCTCATGCGCGCCGTGGCGCCGGATCCGTCGGGGATGTTGACGGCGTCAACACCTTGCTCCGCGAGGTACTGTGCACCCTCGATTTCCTTGGTCGCATCGCATCCCTTGGGAGGAACAACCTCCACCAGGACGGGAAACTCCTGCCGCTCCAGCTTCTCGGCCAGGCGCGAGCGGCCGGCCATCGGGACCGGTTCCTGCATTTGGGCGGGCCGCGCTATGACCTCCACGGCCGCACGGGATCGTTGCAGGCTCAGGGAGCGCACCGCGGCTTTGATGGCCTTGATGTGTTCCGGAGTCGTCCCGCAACAGCCTCCCACCAAGCGCGCGCCGGTCTGGATGAATCGCGTTGCGTAGCTGGCCATGTATTCGGGTGAGCAAAGATAGAGGTTGCGGCCTTCCACGGTCCGCGGCATCCCGGCATTGGGTTGCGCCGAAAGCTTCTTCTCCGTGACCGTCGCGATCCGCTCCAGCGTCTCATGTACGGCGGCGGGGCCCACGCTGCAGTTCACGCCGATGAGGTCGGCGCCCCAGGCGTCGAGCGCGCGCGCAAAATCGTCCGGCAGCGCGCCCGTAAGCGTGCTGCCATCGTCCTGGACGGTCATCTGAACGACGACTGGAACCTGGCCTGCCTCGCGGGCGGCCCGCAAAGCTTGGTGAGCTTCATTCAAGTCCATCATCGTCTCGACGATGATCAAATCGACACCACCTTCCACCAGAGCGGCAATCTGATCGTGAAACGCGACAAGGGCTTCCTCGCGCGAGGTCGAGCCCAACGGCTCCAGACGAATCCCCAACGGTCCGACGGCTCCCGCCACATAGAGGTCCGCGCCGGCTGCCTCCCGCGCAAGGCGGGCGCCCGCCAGGTTGATTTCCCGAACTCTTTCCCCCAGGTCGAACTTTTCCAGGCGATACCGGTTGGCCCCGAAAGTGTTCGTCTCAATGACTTCTGCCCCTGCCTTGAGGTAGGCCAGATGGACCTCCTTGACAAGTTGCGGCATGGTCAGATTCAGCTCATCGTAGCAACGGTTCAGAGAGATGCCTTTCGCATACAGCATCGTCCCCATGGCCCCGTCGCAGACCAAGGCCCGTTTATCGATTCTCTCCAGAAATGGTTCGCGCATCCCTTGACTAGTTTAGCATATCCGCCCGCGCGGGCGGGACGGTGCACACTGCCCGTCCCCGAATCCGCTTCGCAGAATACCCGGCTTCGGGCATAATCACGAAAGCCGTGGCCGATTCAATTTTTTACGTTCTGTCTGATTTCTTTGCCCGCTACGGGTACTGGGCAATCTTCTTCGGCGTTATGTTGGAAAACGCCGGCTTACCCATCCCAGGTGAAACGGTACTTCTGTTTGCAGGGTTTCTCGCCTACCAGGGCAAGATCGGGCTGTTGCGGGCGATTCTTACCGCTATTGCCGGCGCCACCCTGGGCGATAGTCTCGGTTTCTGTCTGGGACGGTTCGGCGGCACCGCCTTCGTCAATCGTTTCCTGCGGCGAATTCCCTGGGTGCGAAAGCGCTATGACAATGCGCAGAGACGATTCGAAAAATATGGGCAATGGGCCGTTTTCACGGCGCGCTTCATCACGGGCCTCCGGATGTTTTCCGGAATACTGGCTGGCGTGCTGCTGATGCCCTACCGGCGCTTTCTGCTTTTCAATTTCACCGGAGCGGTCATTTGGGCACTGACCATCGGCTGCATCGGTTTCTTTTTCGGAAGCAACTGGGATCGACTGGTCCGTTTGCTGACAAAACTGAATCGATTTACGCTGCTCGCGCTGGGGATCGGCGGGGTGGTCCTGTTGTTGGTTCACCTGCACCGGCGGAAGACAACTTGCTAAGCATCGATAGCCGAAGAGCGGCCCCGCCGGCGCGGGGGTGAGAGCGCAAAGGTGCTCGAGCCTATCTCTTCTCCATTCTCTTCAGGTCTTCCTTGGCAGCTTTGAAGTTCGGTCTGAGCTGGAGGGCGGTTTCAATTTCCGTCCGCGCTTCGGACATGCGGCCTTCCTTTTCGAATATGAGCCCCAACAGCCGGTGTGCGTCGCCCGCGTCCGGACCCTCGCCTTCGGGCTCCTCGGAAAGATATTTCTTCGCATAGCCCTCGGCGCGCGGGAACTCCTTGCCAATTTCCAGCAGGGCATGGGCAGCTTCATAGAAGGGACGCAGGTCATCGGGGACGTTCTCCTCCGAGGCCCCAAGGATTGCTTGCAGGTCGCTCCAGCGTTCCTCGAGGGCGAAAACCCGCGCCAGAATCCATCCGGCGTCAGCTCGAGACGAATCAAGTTGCCATGCCTGCTGGGCATATCTAGTGGCCGCATCGAGGTTCTGGCGGGGAGGAGAACTATAGAATCTTCCAAGCGTCGTGAGGGCGCGATAGTTCTTGGGGTCCGCCTCCACAGCCTTCAGATAATCGGCCTCCATCTCGGCCGGGTTCTTTTCGAGTTCCGCAAGTTCAGCCTGGGCAAGGTATCCTTCGCTGGGACTCAGGTTGGTTATCTTCTCGGCTAGGGAGCGCGCCTGGGTTTTGTCCCCCCCCATCAAACCGGGCGCCTGGAACTTAAACTGCATCATGGAATCCAGGGCTTCCAGGTTCTTGGGATCGAGATCCAAGGCGCTTTCAACTTCCTTTCGAAACTTCAGCGCCAGCGATCCCGCTGCGAATATGGTGGCCCGAGCCGCCATTTCGCCATAAACCTGGCCCAATTTGAGGTGGTAATTAGAATTCTTGCCGTCCAGTTCGACGGCGTGCTGGGCGAGCGGCAGAGCACCCTCAAAGTCCTTAAACGCCGCCTTCACTTGCGCCAGCAGATAGGCGCCCTGGGGGTCCTGCGGATGGGCTTTGATTTGTGGCTCGAGAATAGCCCGCGCCCTCTTCCAGTGACCAGCTTGGATAAGGGCCTGCGCGTCGCCGCTGGGAGAGTCAGTGGCGCGGGCGAATGCGACGCCGAGCACGGCCAGAGCCGGCAAGGAGGCTGTTGCGGCCAAAAGGGAAACGAGTGTTCGTCCACGCATTCCGAGCTGTAGTTTAGCAGAGTGCTCAAGAATATGTAGCGGTGACGGAACCTGACTCCGAATCTTTGCCAGTGACGAGATCATCTAAGCAGACGTAAACTGTTCGTCTGCGACCTCTTAAGAGTGATGTCCGCGTACGGGACCATCCTAGAGCGGAATTGTCGTCACCTAGATGAAAGGCAAAGTTTGCGAAGATTGCTGAGCAAGAGGTGCGCTGTGTGCACTGGCCAAGAATGGGGATGCTGCGATGACTGACACTGTCCTCCCGGGCGAGGGCAAATTGATCGTGCTCACCGCTCCGCTGACGGAGATCATCGATCATGCCGGTTACTTCATCCAGATGGCCTTGGCATCGATGCCGAAGCGCATGGAAGCCGCCATCGATCAGAAGTATCCCAAGTGGCGCGAAGTCGAACGCAACCCGGACGGGTCGGCCCGGTCCATGCCGGCGGGCGTCAGGCTGTTGGAGGCATCGCTCCTTCGGGAATTTTCCGCTGAAGACGTGGGCTGCTGTTACCCCGATGATCTCTGCCAATTTATCGGCCCGCGGACGCGCGTCGTCGGCGTCTCCACACACAATCCCCTGGGGGTGACATTCGCGGCCGGCGTGTATGCCTCGGTCTTTGGCTCCTCGCGCGAGCCGATCAATGCGCATTACGCGAAACAGTTATTTCGCGCGCTGCGAGAGAACCCGTACCGCTCTACCTTCCAGGTGATCGTCGGTGGGTCCGGCGGCTGGCAGATTTCCCAAACCGACAGCTACCAAGACCTCGGGGTCGATTGCATTGTGGAAGGCCGCAGCGAATCCACGCAGACGCTGGAATTGTTTCACCAGGCGATCCGGGGCGAGGCACTGCCCCGCTTCGTGGAAGTGAGCCATCCGGAAACCTGCGAGGCGCTGCTGACCCCCGCAAAGCGCACTACCTTCGGAGTGGTTGAGATGACGACCGGGTGCGGCCGGCGTTGTCAGTTCTGCTTGCCGGACCTCAACCCGCAGATTGACTTCCCGAAGGACAAGATTATGGAAGCCGTGCGTGCCAACGTGCGCGAAGGCAATCGTCTGATCTCGCTCGCCACCGAGGACATGTTCATATGGGGCCAGGTGCGCACGGGCACGCCGTTCTATTTCCCCCATCGCGAAGCACTCGTCGATCTTTTCACGGAGGTGGTCAGCGCGCCGGGCGTCAAACACCACTTGCTCAGCCACAGCACCCTGGCGCCCGCGGTAGTGGACCCGAAACTGATCGAGCAGTTATCGGCGGTGCTGCTCGACAAGAGTCCCGTCAAGCTGGCGCGCCGAAGTACCCACCCGGAGGGGCGAATCCTTTCGCCGCTGATCGGCCTGGAAACGGGCTCGGCGCGCATGGCCAAACAGATCATGCCGGGCAAGTCGGCGCCTTTCCCCATCGAGGAATGGCCCAGTGTGGTCATCCAGGGTCTCACCATTCTCAACCGCAACAACTGGTTCCCGGTGCTGACCCTGATGATCGGGAACCCGGGGGAAACCGACGCAGACTCGATGGCCACGCTCGATCTGATTTACGAGGTGGAGCGACGCGGGCTTTTCGCCTTCTTCGTCCCGTCGATCTTCACACCGCTGCACGATACCCGGTTGGCTACGCAAAAGGGGGTAGTTGAAAGTCACGAAATGAGCCCGCTGCAGTGGCAGATCCTGATGAAGTGCTGGAAGATGAGCATGAATGGGGCTCTGCAGAGCTGGTGGGGAGCGCCGGCATGGCGCCTGGGCGCGTTTCTCCTCTGGCTGTGGAAGTTGCGAAAAACCAATGGGCCGGCTTTCACCTGGCCGTTGCTGATGTTCACCAGCGCCTTCCCGGAACGGCTGATGGAGAAGATGGGCAAAATCTACCGCGGCCGGGCGCTCGCAGTGAAGAGCCGGAAGGAATTACTGGCATCCATCAAGCCGCAGCACAGGAAATACCTGCGGGAGGACAACGGCGACCTCCCCGACGGTTGGGATGCGGCGGTCCGAGCTAATCCGCCGCTCCGCATCATCCCATCTCATGCCGGCTGCGATTAGCGTGCACGCCATCCGCCGCCACCTTTTGTGAGGTCATCATGCGAGCCACGTTGTTGTGCCTGGCCGGTACGGCACTGGTCTTGAGCAACTGCCACAGGTCGGCAAGCGTCCCATCGAACGCCGCGATCCAACAGGCAATCGAACAGCATCTTCAGAAGCAATCGGGCGTTCTGCTCAACAACATGACCGTGGAAGTAGAGGACATCAAGGTTGAGGGTGACCGCGCCAATGCCGACGTGAAGTTCAGGAGCAAACAATCGCCGGACTTGGTCGTGGGAAGACACTACGGCCTGCGCAGAGTGAAGGGCCAGTGGCAAGTCGAGTCGAGCTCATCCCCCGGCGGCATGGGCAACCCGCATGGCGCGTCCATACCTCCACAGCCGAGCAGCCCCCCCACCGCTCCTGTTACTCCCGAACCCAGCCACTAAGCCGATGGCGCGTGCGTCGAGAAAAACTCCTGGAAGTGGGCACGGTCGCGGAACGCCTCGGTGCCGCCCGGCCGGGTGGTGGAGCAGGCGCCCGCCAGGTTTCCGTAAGCGAGGCAGGTAGTGAGGTCCGCGCCGCGTACGTACTGGTGGAGGAAGCCGGCATCGAAGCTGTCGCCCGCACCCACGGGATCGACTGCCTCGACGCGCAACGCGGGGCTGGTGACTTCCACATTTCCTCGACGCGCCACGGCCCCCTGAGGGCCGAGCTTCGCAACTACGGTCGGTACAATCTCCGCAAGCTTCGCAAGCCCTGCCCAGGGATCATCGGTGCGCGTGATTTTCATGATTTCGCGCTCGTTGGGCAGAAAGACATCCACATATCGAAGCACTTCCATCAGATCGTCTGCCCAGCGGTCTTCCGGGTCATCGTTGGTGTCGAGCGAGGTCGTGAGCCCTCGCGATTTCATTTTGTGGAAGAGCTCCGCAATCCGCGGCCGCAGGGCGCGGTGCAGGAAGAAGGAGGACAGGTGGAAGTGCTTGGCGGAGGCGAGATAGTCAAGGTCCAGGTCCTCCATGCACATTTCAAACATCGTGCCGGGATAGGTGAGGATATTGCGATAGCGCGCGCGCGGCAGAATCACGGTCAGGCCGGTGGTCGTGGGCCCGCTGACGGTGCGGACTTTCGAGACATCCACGCCTCCGTCCGCCAGTCGTTCCAGGCTGATGCGCCCGAGCGGGTCTGCGCCAATGCGTGAAATGAAACCTACACGACTGCCCATCACCGCCAGGTTGTGAGCAAAAATCGCCGAGGAACTGCCCAGGGTCAAAGCCAGGCGGTCGGCCAATAGTTCGCGCTCTGGGTCGAGCTGCTCCGGGAGACCATATAGAATCAGGTCCAGGTTGAGCTCGCCCACTACCGTCACATCGAAGTTTTGCATTCTTCCCCTCCAGGAATTGTGAATGATTACCTTTCCCCCGCCGCGCCACCAGAGCCGGTGGCTCCCACTTCGGAAGCGCCGCCAGGTCGCAACAAGTCTCGGGCGTCTGGTTAACCTATCCTCCCTGCCTCGCCGCCCGCAAGGTTGGCAACCACCGGCGGGTGTGTTAGATTATTGCATTCCGGTTTCGTTTGGTTAGTCTTTTGTTGGCCTGCTGGAAGAACAACGCGAAGAAACAGCATCTGACTTGGCGCACACCGTTCGCAGTAATCTTGTTAGCGCAACCCGACATTGCCGTAACACCCTGACGCGCTGAGGTGTATAAGTGGCGAGTCCCTGCCCCCGCTGTGGGGCTACCAAGACGGAATCGGTTCGGCACGGGCTCATCTATGGCGTATTCTGGAAGATGGGTTATCACATGCGGCGCTGCTCGTTCTGTAACCGCAGGCGCCTATTCAAACGGGCGGGCGGAGACCGGCCACACCCGGATGAGATGACGCGCGAACAACTCCAGGAACAATACGACAGAAGAATCGCCGAAGTTGGGGGAACCATGCCCACAGATCCAGTGCCTGCTGATCCCGAAATTGATTCTCCGCCTGCCGAAGAGGCGGTCGCGGCGGCGCCTCCCGAGAGTGTAGCCTCCGTCAGCGTTGCGGAACCCATGGAAGAGGTCGATGAGTTCGACTGCTGCCCAAGGTGCGGTAGCCCACTCTTCCGAAGATCCCGGCGCACATTTTTCGAACGTTTTCTGAAACGCCCGAGGATGGCCCGCTGCATCAGGTGCGCCTACCGCTTTCCCTACCCCGTTTAGCGCCAACGGGCCGTGTGCGGTTCACGCTCCAGCCGTCCACAGCGCCCGCCCCCGGCAGGGTGGCAAATGGGTTACCGAAACGCTGGCGGTTGCACATCGCCAGGCGCAGTCATTCCCGCGAAGCTAGTCCCCGCGGAGGCGGAGAGCGGGAATCTATTCCCCGGAGCGCTGATTTACCGCGGTCGAGCAGGATGGCTGCTGTGCGTCTGTTTGCCCGGCAAAGCAGAGCCCTGCAAAACGTGATACACCCTTCCTTATGAGCACCTCCCACGTAACCCGCCGCATCGCGCAAGCTTCCGGGATAATCATGGCGAGCGTGCTGGCCAGCCGCGTTCTGGGGTTTTTTCGGGAGTGGACGGTCGCCCACCAGATCGGCGCGACCGCCATCACCGATACCTATTACGCCGCTTTTACCTTGCCGGACTTCCTGAATTACCTGGTGGCGGGCGGTTCGCTAAGCCTCACCTTTATTCCCGTTTTCGCCAAGTTCATGGCCGAGAACCGCGAGGATGAAGGCTGGCACGTCTTCTCCACCGTAGTGACTTGCATGGGGATGCTTTTGGCGGCCCTCATCGTGGTGGGAGAAATCTATGCCGCACCGTTGGTGGAACTCATCGCCCCCGGCTTCAGTCCCGCGGAAAAAGCCCGCGTCATTTTTCTAACCCGCTTGATGTTGCCGGCGCAGATTTGCTTTTACCAGGGCAGTATCCTGAGCGCCGTACAGTATGCCAAGGGGCAGTTTGTGGTGCCCTCGCTCGCCCCGGTGGTTTACAACCTGGGGATTATCCTGGGCGGCGTGCTGCTTTCTCCGCGCATCGGAATCACCGGATTCGCCGTGGGAGTTCTCGCTGGAGCCGTGGCCGGAAACTTCCTGCTCCAGGTTTATGGCGCCCATCGCGCCGGGGCCCGCTTCTCTCCCAATCTGGATGTTCGCCACCCGGGATTCTGGCTCTTCATCAAGCTCACCGTCCCCATCATGCTGGCGCTCTCGCTTCCTTTCACCGACAATTGGATTATCCGCTGGTTTGGCTCCTATCTGGTCCCCGCCTCGATCACTTGGCTGAGCTACGCCAAGACCTTGATGCAGGTTCCCCTGGGGGTCGTCGGACAGGCGGTGGGCGTCGCGTCCTTTCCTTTCCTGGCGCAACTTTACTCGGAAGGCAAGCTGGCAGAGGTGAACCGCACCCTGAACGCCACGCTCAAGGGTGTGATCCTGCTGCTCATGCCGATTTCCGCGCTTACCATTGCTCAAGCAACGCCGGTCGTTTATTTCGTCTTTTCCCACACGCGCTTGCAGGCAAGCGATCTTGACGCCACTGCCTCCACCCTGGCGGTCTTTTCCCTGGGCATGTTTGCCTGGGGGGCACAGAACATCCTGGCGCGCGGTTTTTACGCCACGCGCGATACGCTGACGCCCGCCATTGTCGGCACGACGCTCACCTTCTTGAATCTGCCCGTTTATCGGCTGCTGGTCCGGCGGTACCAGCATCTGGGACTGGCCATGGCAAGTTCCATCGGAATCATCGTGTACACGCTGCTGCTTTTTGCCCTGCTGAACCGCCGCACGAAGAATCCCGAGTCCGGCGAAATGGTCGGGTTCTTCCTCAAGATCACCGCCGCATCGGTGATTGCCGCGGGAGTATGCTACAAGCTGATCCAAGTATTGCACGCGCGCATCGGCTGGCAAACCACTCTGCGCGCCCTGGCGGTTCTGGTGATCGTGAGCTCGTTGGGATTTGCGCTTACAGTCCTACTGGCAAAACTCTTCCGCGTGCGCGAACTGGATCCCTATCTGGCCAAACTGCGGCGGTGACCGCCTGGGCATTGGGATGCGCTGAGGTGAGCAAGTCACCCCTCATCCGGCCTTCTCCATCGGCCACCTTGGCCTGCACTAATGACAAATTTCGTTGTGTCGATGGCAGGGGAGGCGTACGATGCACACGAGCCAGAGGTCCAAAAATGGGAAATCCCAGATAAAGTCCCAGCTATGAAATCCAGATTCTACATGGTTGGTTTGGCGACCGCCCTTTTACCTGCGTCGCGGGGCGCGGTTCTCGGCACGCGGGGCGGCAACCGATGAAACCCCCTCTTTACCGAGCTGCTTTGACGCTCTGCTTCCTGGTCCTTCTGGTCGGGTCGATCCTGCAAACGCTGGCGGGCTCCGCCTATCTCACCACGAAATCGCACAACGACTGGGGCAACGACGACGCCTACATATCCTACCGCTACGCGGAAAACCTGGCGCGGGGCCAGGGGTTGGTTTTCAACCGCGGCGAGCGCGTGGAAGGATATTCCAATTTCCTTTATGTCCTCATGATGGCTCCGGCGTTTTGGTTGACCAGCCGTGATGGCGTGTATTTCTTCTCCGTGCTGCTGAACCTCATCTGCGCGGTGGGCGCGCTCTGGGTCTTCACCGATTATCTTGGCCGGAAGCTGGGCGAACGGAGCGCGCTGGCCGGCGCCCTGCTGCTGGCCCTATGCCTGCCGCTTTGGGTGGCGGTGGCCTCGGGCATGGAAACCTGCCTGGTGCTTCTCCTCACCCTGGCGATGTGGGTGAGCACGGAACGCGTGGCCGCTGATCCCGCTCCCCGTCACCTGGCGGCGCTCTGCGGATTAATCGTGCTCTCGCTCCTGGCGCGCGTGGATGGTTTCCTGGTCCCCGGAATCGTGGTCTTGTATTTATTGCTGAAGCGCCGCGTGCGGTCGGCGCTGGTCTGCGGGTTGACAATTCTGGTAACGCAGGGCCTCTATGAACTGTGGCGGCGGGCGTACTACGGGGCGTGGCTCCCCACCACCTATTACGTCAAAGTTGCGGGCCCGCTGGCGCTTCGCCTCAGCCATGCCTGGGGCCAATTCAGCACGATCAATTTCTTCGAAGGATTGCTGCCCTACACGCTAATCTTCATCTTCGCCATCGTCGCGGCGGTCGCCAGTGCCGTGAGAAGCCGGAGCATTTTCGCGGACGGGCTGCGCTTCGAGATTCTCTTTGCCCCTCTTTGGCTGGCTTACTGGTTTTACGTGGGCGGCGATCACTTTTGGGACAGGTTCCTGATCGTCCTTTTTCCCCTGGGGATTTTCGCGGTCCTCGCCCCCTGGGGCGAGATCGTGACCTCTCGGATGGCGGTGTATGGGATCGTGCTCCTCGCCGCTCTCCAGACGGGCCCGCCCTGGTTCGTCGATGTTCGCTTTAAGTACATGTTCAACAAGTACGACTGCTGGGTGGGGCTGGGGAAGTTTCTGGGAGACAATTACCAGGGGAGGACCCTGGCCGTGGAGCCGTTGGGCAAGATCCCCTTCTTCTCGGATCTCTATACCATGGATATGCTGGGCCTAGCCGACCCGGTCATCGCCCACATGCCGGTGGCGACGGGGAGTTTCTTTGAGCCCGGCCACATCAAATTCAATGCGGACTATACCCTTTCGCGCCGCCCTGACCTGATGGTTGTGGAGATCTTCCCGAATCGCGACATGGGCCTGGGTATGACCCGGGCCAAATACGAGGGGGCGGGCTACCATCTCGAATACCTGGCGGACACCCGCCGCCCGCCCGGCCCGCAGCGCTTAGTGGCGGTCCGAGGCCTCAGCGACGCGGTGGTCACACGCCTCATCGCCGATGGCTACGATTACGCCGTGGCGGCCAGGAACGATCTCCCCGCACTGAACGAGCTCCGCTGAGTTTGGCCAGCTATGGCCAAGCGGCGTGGGGAAATCTGCCACAAGACGACTATGGGCATGATATAAGCCCCATGCTTATCCCGCATTTCCGATATGGGTTTCGGCTACTAGATCTTTGCCGACATCCGTCGCCTTTATTCATGTGGGTCTCAACGTGCCGGAGATGCTCCGGAGGTCAGCACCCAATGGGTGAGACACAAAACCAGCCCTTTCAGCTCTCTTTCAACAGCTCCTGGAAGGTCGATTTCCAGGGATCGCGGGTTACGTCTGACGGTGGCCTGATTCTGGTGAGGGAGTTGGACGAACGTTTGGGTTTGGGTGAACTGATCGAACGGCACTTGACCGATTCCCGTCGGAAATGAAGAAAATCCTGTTGGGGAATGAGTACGCTCATGAAGGGTCGAAACGCGAGTCCATTTGGCTTTACGGTCACTCGCGGGCAATCAGTCGTTCAGCAGTTCGGGTGTTAGGGCGTTTTACGGCCACGTGAAGAGGAGCGCAGCTCCAGACATCCCCGAACCCCGTTTCGGGACAACGACCCGCCGCCGTAAACCACGCAAAGCTTGCTTCGGGGCCCCGAATGCCGTTTCGGGATTGTTTCCGAGCTGGCGACAATACGCTTGGAATCGGCGGGCGATCTTGTGGGATAAATCATGTACCGGTGAGCGCCTCCGTCTGGCGGGGGGAACATACACATCGACGGGGTATGCGATTCCCAGTTATGAGCTTACTGCTCAAAGGGCAGGGAGAGGACGTTGAAATCCTCCACGCTGTTCATCCAGCCTTCTTTGCCGTCCACCCGGAGTTTCAGCCACACTTCGTCCTCGGCTACGCCGATGCCGCCCTCGTCATCCATTGGTTTCTGGCGGTCGCTGGAAGGCCCCGAGGCAACGCCCTCGCTCCACTTGACGTGCGCCTGGCAGGCCACCATCTCGATTTTGGAATCCTCTTTCACGAGAACCCGTTCCGGCTTGTCGCATTTCTGCGCGGGATTCGGACAGAAGCGGACGAAGGTCACTTCGTCCCGATTACTCAAATCCTCCGGCTCCACCTTGTATTGGCAAGCCAGGTTCGAGCCGCTCACGGCGGTGTTCTCGCACGGTTGCGTCGGCGACAGTTTGCCTTGGGCCCAATCCACGCGCACCGGGTAGATCAAGCGGAAGTGATGCGCCCATACCCGGAACTCCAGCGCATCCGCTTGCGCCTCGAGGGGCCCAGCGGTCTTATACCCGGTCGTCTTATGCCCGGTCTTAAGCTCTTCGCTCGGTACCAAGCCCCCCTGAACTGAAATGGGTCCGCTGAAGGGTCTGAGCTTTCCGTTCACCACTCCGAACACCTGCCATGACTTGGCGGGCTCAGGCTCCGGCGCCGACGGCTCAGAGTCTTCGGAAAAGTTGACCAGCAAACCCGAGCCGTTCGCACCGGTCAAGAGGCCCGCGGAAACAAACCAGGCATCCGAGAATGCTTCTGTTTCCTCCTGGTAGGGGAATGTCCTTTGGTACAGGATGGCTCCGGTTGCTTCTTGAATTTCCATGGCAGCCACGGTCTCGCCGCTCTCCTGGGTTGATCCGGGCCGCCGCTTCTTCTTCCGCAGCAATACGGAGTAGTCACGTCCCGCGATGGAAAATGGGCCGAGGCGTTCCTCTGATCCTCCTCCTGGTTCTGCTCCGGCTTGCGCTGCCGCTTGAGGGGTCTGCGAGCGACTCGGCTGCAGGGGTGCTGCCGCCTGGGCAGCGAGTTGCGGCTGGCCGTATTGCCGGTTGCTGCGAGTCTTGAGCCCGCGCCAAACCAACGCGCTCGCGCCGACTACCAGGAGGCAAATCAAGGCCAAGCGCGAGGTCTTCATGGTGCGGGACTCCGGGATGGTAATCCGACGGCGGCAAAATCCTCCTCGCCGTGGATCCAGCCCAAGTTCTCATCGTTGCTGTCAATCAGAACCTTCAGCCAGAGATCGGAGAGGCCGATCTTCATTGCATCTCCATCGGCGATCCAGGTCACAATGGCCTTGGCGCCCAGGAACTCGATCTTGGAGTCTTTTTCCAGCACTAGGTGCCGAGCGTCATACTCGTTCTCGCGGGAGTCGTGGAACAGCCGTAGAAAGCGGGCATCGGTTTCGGCCAGCTTGGGATGGGCCTCAACGCGCAGATCGCAGCCTTTTTCGCGCAGGCCGCCGGCCTCCATCTCGAAACACTGCTCTCCCGGCACAAGGTGGCTATGCGGCCAGTCCACGCGCATCGGTACCATGACATAAAAATTTCCCGCCCAGACCCGCAATTCGACCAGGTCGCCCTGGACTCCGAAACCAACGGGCGTCGCGCCGCTGGCGCCCATCGCGATGGCTCCTCGAAACGGACCGGGACCTGGGTTTCTGCTCACTGGCTTGTCAAATTGAACAAGTTTTCCGCCAAGGAAGTGAAACAGTTGCCAGGACTCCGCGCTCTCCGGCGCGGCGGGAGCGGCCACGTAGCGGATCAGCAATGCTGCGAAGTTCCCCCCAGGCAGAAGCTGCGCGGTAGCCGTCACGGCCTGCCGGAAGTTTCCTTCCTGCACCTCAGCGGGAAAGGTCCTCTGATACAGGGTGGCGCCGGCCTGATCGCGAATCTCCAGCGCCGCAAGCGTCTGTCGTAAGGTGGGATTCGATGCGGCTCGCAACCGCTTGTTGTGGAGAACAACGCTGAAGCTCTGCCCGACAAGCGAAAACGGTCCCAGTCGCTGTTCCAAGTCCTCGAGTCCAGGGGCTACTGAGCCAGGGTTCGGTTGTAGGGAGGCGGGGCTTTGTGCTCCCGGCGCCCGAGCGGAGTAGAGTAACGCTCCTGCCACGAGCACAACCGAGATGAATGCAGCCATTCTCATGAGAGCCTACGAAGTCTTCCTGCTGGTAGTGTACACCAGGAAGCAAAGCATATGCGCCTCGTCGTTCCGGTCGTACGACCGCGTATTCGGAAATTATGTGCCGATTGCGGCACAATGGGATTGACATACGACCGGAATGCCGCGACCTGTCCTGAAGTCCCCTTGGGGGAAATGTGGAGCTACGAAGTACTGTTGGCGGTCTCATCTCCTCGAACCCTGTTTCCGGGGAGCTTGCATGATTCCGGGTGGGAAGGGCTGTTTATCAACACCTATCCAGCAGCCCTGATCCGCGCAGGCAAACTTCCAGAAAAAGGACCTATCCGGCAGAAGCTGAACGCCGGTGGCCCGCGAAAGGAATGGGCGTTGACTTGGCGCTAAGACCGCCTTGGCTAGAAAAATCTCGGCCGACCGGCGAGTACGATAAACTAATTAATTGATCGCACGAGGGAACTCCGGTTTAGAATCAGCTTGCGCAGCCGACAGCTGCTGCTTGAGTGTATTGAAGGGGGGAACTTATGCCAGGCCAGAAAGCCTTGACCTGTTTGTTGGTGGGAGCGGTCGTTGCCTGTTTGACATCTGTGCCCATTGCAGCGCAGTCCAGCGCATCTTTTCCTAAGGTGACCTCCGCACCGGCGGCGCCGAATGAGTTTACCTCTGGATATAACCAGCCGCCGAAGAACATTCTGGATGTCATGCTCGCACCCTCGCCGCCCCAACCCCGAATGAGCCCGACACACGACGCGATTCTCCTGGTGTCCTGGCAGGAGTACCCATCGATTTCGCGGGTGGCAACGCCTTTCTTGCGCCTCGCCGGCGTCCGCATAGAGCCAAAGAACCATAGCAAGCACGACACTCCGGGCGGGTACGGGATCACACCTTGCGCTAGGAGCTTCGAGCTGGTGCAAATCGCCAGTCGCGCGCAAATCCATGTGGCGCTTCCCGCGGGGGCGTGCCCGGGCGGACCCCTCTGGTCGGCCGACGGGAAACAATTCGCCTTCGTGAATATTGCGCCCGAATCGGTCGAGCTCTGGACCGGCGATGGCAGAAGCGGCGAAGTCCATCGCGTGCCCGGAGCCCGTCTGAACCCCATGTTCGACGACGCGCTACAGTGGATGCCGGACCAGAAGACGCTGTTGGTCAAGCTGGTGCCGAAGGGGATGGGCGCGCCGCCGCCCGAGCCCGCCGTGCCAATTGGCCCGAGCATTCAGGAGACCACGGGCGAAAAGGGGCAGAGCAGCACTTACGAAAACCGCGACACGCTTGGCAACAAGCACGACGAGGATCTGTTCGATTACTTTGCCCTCTCCCAACTCGCCTTGGTCAATGCGGCCACCAGCGCGATCACGGCCATCGGCAAACCCGCCAATTACGAATCGTTGGATCCCGCTCCGGATGGCCAGCACATCCGCGTCACCGCGATCCACAAGCCCTACTCCTACGTTACCACCTACGAGCGGTTCCCGAAGGAAGTTGAGGTTTGGGACGTAGCCCAGACCGCCCACGTTCGTGTTCATACCATCGCCTCGCTACCCCTGGCGGATCGCGTTCCTATTCACGGCGTTCCGGAAGGCCCGCGGGAGTTCTCCTGGCGTGCCACCGAGCCGGCCACACTCGTCTGGGCGGAAGCACTGGATGGCGGAGACTGGAATGTCAACGTTCCGAACCGCGACAAGATTCTTCTTGAGAAGGCGCCGTTCAACTCTCCGGCTGTCGAAATCGCGCGCACTGAGCAGCGGTATGCCTGGTTCGCCTGGAGCGAACAATCGAGCACCGCTCTCTTGACTGCGTACGATGAGAATCGGCACTGGATAAGGACGTTTGTGCTCGACGTCGATCATCCGCAACAGAAGCCCCGCTTGCTTTGGGATCTCTCGATGGACGAGAGATACAAGGATCCGGGCTACCCAGTCTACCGCCAGCTTGCGAATGGGTCCTGGGTAGTCCGTCAAGACGTCGATTCTATCTACCTTCAAGGAGAGGGCTCTTCGCCGGACGGAGATCGGCCGTTTCTCGACCGGCTCAATCTCAATACGCTTAAGGCGGAACGCCTGTTTCGCAGCGATAAGACTTGCTTCGAGCGGTTTCTTTCCTTTACCGGGCCGGACTCGAAGACATTCATTACCTGGCATCAATCGCCATCCGACCCGCCGAATGCGTTCACCCGCACGATTGGGCAACCCGTCGAGGCTCCCGCCGGAGAGGCGGCCTTTGCTTCCACCCGCGTCGCTATAACCCACATTCCCGATCCCACGCCGGCCGTGCGCGCGATCAAGAAGCGGCTGGTGAAGTATAAGCGCGCCGACGGCCTTGACCTGTCGTTCACGCTGTATACCCCGCCCGGCTATCAAGAGGGCACGCGGGTCCCGACCATTCTTTATGCCTATCCTCTCGACTATGCCGAAGCTTCGACCGCCGGCCAGGTTTCGGGCTCGCAGGAAACCTTCACGCAGTTGCGGGAGTACCGACTGTTGCTTCTCGCCGGCTACGCGATCGTCGACAACGCTTCTTTCCCCATCATCGGTGATCCGAAGAAGGCCTACGACACCTACTTGGAACAGCTCGTGGCCGACGCCAAGGCCGCCGTCGATAAGGCCGTGCGCCTCGGCGTTGCCGACCCCGACCGCATTGGAGTCACCGGACACAGCCACGGCGCTTTAATGACCGTAAATCTGGTGGCTCATTCCGATTTGTTTCGCGCCGGTGTCGCAACGAGCGGCTCCTATAACAAGACGCTCACGCCCTTTGGTTTCCAGAACGAGCGGCGCTCGGTTTGGGAGGCCCCGGACGTCTATCTGAAAGTCTCCCCGTTTTTCTCCGCCGATAAATTGAAGACGCCGCTCCTCATCATGCACGGCGCGGAAGACGCGAATCCCGGCACCACGCCGCTGCAGGCGAGCAAGCTCTACGAAGCCATTCGAGGCAACGGCGGCACCGCTCGCCTGGTGCTGCTCCCGCACGAGCCCCACTGGTATACCGCCTTGGAGTCAAACGAACAGCTTGTTTACGAGATGCTTCGCTGGTTCGACAAATATGTGAAGAACGCGCCGCCACGCACGGAGACTGCAGCCCATTAGCAGTTACTACCGGCTGTGTCCGGTGGGAAAGTCGATTTGGCGTACCTCGGTCCTCAAGGGGCGAGGGCCGCGGCCATCTACCCAAAGCGCTGCGTATCTCTCAGAAGCAGTGCTCGGATCTGCCTAGCTCCTCCCTTTGCAGGGAAGAGTGTCCCGACGTCCTTCGCGAAGTCGCGGGCAACACCGTCGGCATGAGGCGCCTTTTGGGGCCGGCCGTAAGTGTTGAGAAATCCCCTTCCCACCACGAAACGCCCCCGAAGTCCGCTTCGAAGACCCTAACGCCGTATCTCGTTCACAATACATCGTTCCAGCTTCCGCAGTCTTCAGAACCGTGACCTCACAGTAGCGCCAAGGTCACAAAGAAGCATTACGAACCGCCGGTGCGGGCACGGCAGGCACAGCTTGAGGGGAAAGCAAGGCGCAACTGGGAATGGTCGCACGAACGCGATTAGGCCAGCGGCCTGATGTTTTTTCAAGTTCTGATTGGCCGGTACAAAGGCGCTCTTGGCAAATGTGAACCGGTTGATTTCGGCATCAACAAGAGCTCTGATGCCGGGCGAGTTTACGTGCGCGTACACTCTCCCGTACGCAAATCCGACTTATACCAAAATCGTAACTGAGGTCAAGCAGGAAGCCGCAGCAGGCGTGGACGGAGAGACGTGGCGGCACTGCGGTGAGAAATCGTTCTTACTTTCCCACGCAGAATGTTTTGAAGATGATATCCAGGACGTCGTCGGCATAAGTGGCCCCGGTAATCAGGTCGAGAGGGTGTAGCGCGTCGTAGAGGTCGAGCAGGAGCAGCTCATGGGGCCGTTGCTGCTCGGCGGCCTGGCGCGCCTTGCCCAGCCCCCTGAGCGAATCCTGAATGAGCTGCTGGTGGCGCAAGTTGGTGATGAGCTCGCCTTCTGGGCCCAGACCGCGGGCGGGCGCCGCCTCCTCCAGGAGTTTCTCCTTGAGTTCCGGAATCCCTTCCCCCGTCAGCGCCGAGATACGCACTACCTGGGGCGGGGCAACTCCCGTACTCTCCGCCCCCAGGAACGGTTCAAGTTCGGCGAGCGAGACGCGTGGGGGTAGGTCCAACTTGTTCAGCGCCACCAGCAGCGCGCCCAGAGGGCGCAGTTTGCTAAGCAGGTGGGCATCCTCCGCTGTCCAGGGCTCCGAGGCATCCACCACCAGAAGCCGCAAGTCCGAATCGGCGATGGCGCCCATCGTCCGCTCCACCCCGATCCTCTCCACCGCATCCTCGGTCTCGCGAACGCCGGCGGTGTCCACAAACCGCAGGGGGATGCCACCCACGCTGGCAGTCTCGGCCACCAGATCACGCGTGGTTCCCGGAATGGGCGTGACGATGGCGCGTTCTTCATTCAGAAGGCAGTTGAAGAGGCTTGACTTGCCCACGTTCGGCCGCCCCACAATCGCGAGCGTCAGCCCTTCCCTCACGATGCGCCCGTACTCGTAGCCCTGCACAAGCTTTTCGAGGTCAGTGCGGATGCGGTCGAGCCGCGCCAGGATTTCCTGCCATTCGAGCACGTCTACGTCATCCTCGGCGAAGTCGATGCCGGCCTCGAGCCGCGCGATCAGATCGAGCAGCACCTGTTTGTGAGGCCGCAAGCGCGCGGAGACGGAACCCTCCATTTGTTGGGCGGCGACGCGCGCCTGGTAGAGCGTCTGCGACTCAATCAGGTCGCGAATCGCTTCTGCCTGCGTCAGGTCGATGCGTCCGTTCAGGAAGGCACGCAGCGTGAATTCGCCCGGTTCGGCGGCGCGCGCGCCACACTGCAAGCAGCGCTCCACGAGGTGACGCAGGACGACCGGCGCCCCATGGCAAGTGATCTCCACCACGTCTTCCGCAGTCGAGGAATGCGGCTGGCGAAAGCACGTCACGACCACCTGGTCGACCACCCGGCCCGATTCGACATCTGAAAACGTGCCGAGCGTGGCGCGCTGGGTTTCGAGGGGAAGTTGCGGAAGTTTGATCAGGCTGGTCGAAATTTCTAGCGCCCGGGGGCCTGAAAGCCGTACTACTCCCAAGCCGCCGCGCCCGGGAGGAGTAGAAATCGCGACGATGGTGTCTGCGCTTGTCATGGGATCGGGTGATCAGGTAATCGAGTGATCCGATGATCGGGTGAACAAAGACCGGCCCTTACCGGCGCTTGCCGCGTGAAGGAAGGTCGGCAGGCACAATCACCACCTTGCGCTCGGCGCCCATGCCTTCGCTCCTCGTCAGAACCTGGGAATTGCCTTTCAAGGCCAGGTGGATAACGCGCCGCTCGCGCGGGCTCATGGGGCTGAGGGTGAAAGGGTCGCCCGAATCGATCACTCGCTCGGCCGCCACCTGCGCGGTCAAACGCAGCTCCTCGTTGCGCAGCCGCCGCCAGTCCTGGCAATCGAAGGAGACTTTGCCGAAATGCTCCTCCTCCACGCGGACCGCTTTGAGCACCACATATTCCATGGCGTTCAAGAGCGCGGCATTCTTCTCCAGCAGCAGATCCGCGTCCGGTCCGGAGAAGTTCACCACGTACTCCGGCGCCTCCGAATCATCCGGCGCACTTGCGCCTTTCTGGATGGAAAAGGCCAGCGCAAAGTGAGCGTGTCGAATCAGTTCTTGCAGCAGGGACTCGATGCGGGGCAGGTAGTCCTGGAGGGAGTGTTCAACAGGCGGGGAGTCGCTGTCCATGGCGAATCATTCCTTGGCCGCTACCGGTTTGCGGTTTACATGGAGAGGGTCCGGAGCGCGCATATAGCGATTAATGATGAGTTGCTGCGCAATTTGCGCCAGGTTGCCGGTGAGCCAGTAAAGCACCATGCCGCTGGGAAAACGGAAGAACATGATTCCGAACATCAGTGGCATGATCATCATCATCCGCTGTTGAGCCGGGTCAGCGGTGGTCATGGGCGTCATGCGCTGCAGGATAAACATGGTCACAATCATTACAATCGGCAGGATGTACATCGGATCCTGCGCGGAAAGGTCTTTCACCCAGCCGATCCAGGGCGCGTGGCGAAGTTCGATGGAAAGATCCAGTACGCGGTAAAAGCCGTAAAGGAAAGGAAGCTGCAGGAGCATGGGCAGGCAACTGCCAAAAGGATTGATGTGGTGCTCGCTGTAAACCTTCATGACTTCTTCGTTCATCTTCTGTTTGCGCGGATCGTTGAACTTGTATTGCTTGTACTTGTCCTGGATGCCCTTGATGATGGGCGCGATGCGCTGCATTTCCTGGGCGGAGCGCAGGCTTTTAACTTTGAGCGGGAATAGCGCCAGATTGATGATCAGGGTCAGCAGGACGATGGCCCAGCCGTAATTGCGAACCCAGTGGTCGTAGATATACCGCAGGCCGATGAATAGCGGCTTGGCGACGATACTGAACCAGCCGAAGTCCACCAGCGACTCGAGGGGCGGGGTCATGGCCCGCAGCACGTCCAGGTCCTTGGGCGCGACGAACAGGCGGAAGGCCAGCGGCTTGGGCTGCGTTCCGACCAGGGTGGCAACCATGGGCCGGGGCTTTTCCTTCTCCGTCCAGTCGGGGGGAGACCACTCCTGCCGCGCGATGCGAAAGGCGGCTTGGTCGGGCTCCTCCGGAAGGAAAATGTCCGCGAAGTACTTGTCTTCCAGTCCCGCCAGTTGCAGCGGGCCAGGAATGGTGCGGTCTTCTTTCATTTTGCGCTGCGCCACGGTAGTGAGCTGGCCAATGGATCCGTAAACCGCCTGGCTCCCGCTTTCAATCACCGCGGGCGCCAGCGTGTGGTCGCCGAATCCACCCGGCCAGGCCACTTCGATAGGCAGGAAATGTTCGCCGTCAAAGACACTGACCTCGGTTTTGACCGCATAGCTGGCGTCAAAAGAGAACTGCTTCTTCGCCTGAATCTTGCCGTTGCTGTACGTGAAAGTGAGCTTGACGGGAGGCGCGAACTGGGTTCCGGAAAGTTTGCCGGCCACTTCCCCTGAGGCGACGTACATAGCCTCGGCCAAGTAAATCGCCTGGTTGAGCTGCGCCTTCAGCGCGGCGTCCCCCGGGCTCACAGTCATGGGGAAGCCCAGCGTTTCGCAGGCTGGGCGGTTCACGGTATCGAGCGGCTCGTTTTTAGCGTCGCGGTATTTCTTGAGAATCCAGCTCTTGACGACGGCGCCCTGGGTCGAGATCGTCACACGGTAGAGGTCGTTCTCGACGATGATCTCTTCCGCTTTACTTCCTTGCACCACCGGCAGCGCCGCAGCGGGCGCAGCCTTCGTGGTCCCGTGGGGAGTGCTCGCCGCGGGAAGCACGGGCGCTTGTCCTGGAGCGGCCGGCGCAGACGCCGCGGGCGTGGGCTTCTTCTGCTGCGGAGGCAGCGCCTTGACAAAAAAGACGCGCCACACGATCAGCATCCCGAAGGTGAGGGCGAAAGCGAGCATTACACGTTTTTCTTGATCCAGTTTCACAGTAGGTTCCAGGTTTCAAGTATCAGGTGCCAGGCGCCGGTTTCCACGGTTCGAGTTTCCTCTAGCACCTGGAACTGGCGTCCGAAATCTTTTTCTCAGGGCACCGGGTCGTGACCGAAGCTTCCCCAAGGCCGGCAGCGCAGCAGCCGCCCGAGCGCCAATCGCGCGCCCCTCCACGCGCCCCATTTCTCCACCGCCTCATAAGCGTAGGCTGAGCAGGAAGGATGAAAACGGCAGGCCAGGGGCATGATGGGCGAGAGGCAGGCTTGATAGAAGCGAATCATTCCCAGCGCGATGAGTTTCATGATCCCACTCCAGGCGCCGGCGGAGCAGGCTGGCCGGGAAACAGTCGCAGCAATTCCCGCTGCAGCGTCGCAAAAGGGACGTTCGCTACCGGCTCGCGGGGATTGACCAGGAAGTCCCAGCCGGTCGCCAGGTTCGCCCGGTGCAAGCGAAATACTTCGCGCACGCGCCGCTTCAGGCGATTGCGCAGCACAGCGTTCCCCAGGCGCGTAGGCACCGTGATCCCGAGTCGTGAGTGCGGCAGGCCGTTGGGCCGGAAGAAAACCGTGCATAATGAGGCGCTCCGGCGTTGCCCTTCGTCGTAAACCCGCCGATACTCGGCTCGGCGTAGCAGCCGGAAAGTCTTGGGGAAAGCTTGAGAGGTCAAACGATCTCTTTAGGGAATCAGGCGATGACGGCCCTTCTGACGGCGCCGCCGTAATACATTGCGACCCCCGGGAGTGCTCATGCGACTGCGGAAGCCGTGCGTTTTGGCGCGGCGCCGGCGGTTCGGTTGAAAGGTGCGTTTCAAAGCTCAATGCTCCCTACTATGATTTCAGGCGTTAAGACTGACCATCTAAAATACCTTGCGGGAACAGGTTAAGTCAAGTTAAGTCAAGTTAAGTTCGCGTTGATGGTCGTGGAAGCGCCGTTGTTTCGCAAATGTCATAGCGGCGTCCATCCTCAAAAAAATCTCATGCGCGGTGTTTAGACTTGCGAACGAGTAGACTTCTGATTAGAATGGGCCGGCAATTTGCTCGGGGTAGCACACTTTCAATTTGGGAGGAAAGATGAAAAGGACAATTATCACTTGCACGTTCGTGCTTGCGGTCTTGGGCCTTGCAATTCTGTTTAGAGCCCCGAGGGCGCAAACCGTTAACTCGTCGACAGCCATCGCTGCCCCAGCTCCCGCACCGATGGCCGTTCCAGTACCGGCTCGCTGTCCGAGGATCCATGAGGCCGTCCGTGCGCTCGAAGCAGCAGAGAGGGATATGCGCGACGCCAGCCACGATTTTTGCGGGCACAAGCGGGAGGCCATGGAAGCGACGCACCATGCGCTCGAAGAGTTGCGGGCCGCCGAAGCTTGCGATTCGTGTAGGTAAGTGGAGAATAGCACGGCCCCCCTTCTTGGGTCCGCCGTTCTTCTTGGGGAGTAGCGCAGACGAACGAGGGTCTGCGGTACGCTTACTCAACGTGTTCCCAGCCGACCGAGCGCGCCCCAACGCCACAAGCGCCAATAACCCCCTGTATGTGCAGCTCCCAAAGGTGGGCGTGTTCAACAAAGGGGGTTGGACCTTCAGGTCCGACAATAGCCAAAGCCTCCAATGGCGTGCTACGCGTGCAGGTGCGGGCCCGGCTGCTAATGAACACTTACGCTCATGAAGCTCGAAATTGAAAACGTCAGCAAGACCTATCGTGGAAACGTGGCGGCCTTGCGCGGTTTCCGTTTGGAACTGGGTCCGGGTGTGCTGGGACTGCTCGGTCCCAACGGCGCAGGAAAATCCACCCTGATGCGCATTCTGGCGACGATCACCCAGCCCAGTGCGGGGCGGGTGCTTTGGAATGGGACGGACATCAAGCATGATCCTGACACGTTGCGCACCGTGCTGGGTTATCTGCCGCAAGACTTCGGGATCTATCCGAATTTGAGTGCGGCCGAGTTTCTCGAGTACCTCGCCGCCGTGAAAGGCCTGGACGCGGCGAGCGCACACAAGCGCATCGGTGAGCTGCTGGAGCTGGTGAATCTCGCGGATGCCGCGCGGCGGCCGCTCGGGGGATTTTCCGGTGGCATGCGTCAACGCGTAGGCATCGCGCAGGCGTTGCTGAACGATCCGCAGCTTCTGATTGTGGACGAGCCGACCGCCGGCCTCGACCCGGAAGAGCGCGTGCGGTTCCGCAATCTGCTTTCCGAGCTTGCCGGGGAGCGGATCGTCATTCTTTCCACCCACATCGTTTCCGATGTCGAGGCCGTGGCCACCGACATTGCCCTGATCGTCCAGGGACAACTCGTTGTCCATAGTGTCCCCGAAGCGCTTCTGGCGAGCGTCAATGGAAAGGTCTGGGAGGTCGTGGTCCCGAGCGGGGAGCTTCCCGCGCTTCGGCAGGGCCATCTGGTGAGCAGCACGGCCCACCGTAACGACGGTGTGCATGCGCGGGTAGTGGCCGACGCGACTCCCAGGCCAGACGCGCGTGCCCTGGAGCCAACGCTGGAAGACGCTTATCTCGCCACCCTTGCAGCTCACCGCCACCGCGCTGCCGCTGAGGCCGGGATATGACAACCCTGCGTGTTGTAGATGCCATTGCACGCGCCGACTTTCTTGAGCGAGTGCGCCGCTACAGCTATCTCGTAACTTTGCTCTTCGCCGTCTACCTGGGTTATGCCGCAGGCACGGGACGAATCTCGTTGCGTCTTGACCACTATCGTGGGCTGTACACATCGGCGTGGATCGGGACGATGGTATCGCTGGTGGCGACGACGTATCTTTCCATCGTGGGCTTCTACATCGTCAAGAACGCCGTCGACCGTGACCGCCAAACGAGGGTTGGTGAGATTCTCGCCGGGACGCCGCTCACCAAAGTCTCCTATCTCCTGGGAAAATTCCTCAGCAACTTCGCGGTGCTCGTCTCCATGGTCGTTGTACTCGCTCTGGCCGCTTTGGCCATGCAGTTTCTAGCCGCCGAAGACCGCACCTTCCACGCCTGGGCTCTGCTCTCGCCCTTCCTGTTCCTCGCACTGCCCGCGATGGCGATGACGGCCGCAATGGCCATCTTGTTCGAGACGTTCCGCTTTCTTCGCGGGGGTTTCGGCAACGTTCTGTGGTTTTTTCTCTGGGGTCTCGGCATTGCTCTGCCGGTGATGACGGAGATCCCGCAGCTCGATCCCTCTGGCCTTTTGATCGTGCATGAAAGTATGGTCCCGGCGGCACGAGCTGGCATTCCGGGTTACCACGATGCTTTCTCGCTCTCCGTGGCCCCTGAGTCCGTGCGGGTGGCTACGGGTTTCCATTGGAATGGTGTGGAATGGACTGCCGGGGTTGTCACCCAGCGTCTGGCTTGGATAGCCGCAGCGTTCGCTCTGGTCTTGTGCGGCGCGTGGTTTTTCGACCGGTTCGACCCAGCGAGTTCGCGGCGGACATCCGCCGCCAGGCCTCGTTCGGAGGGAGCTGTCACGCAGGCGGGCGTAGCGCCGGAATTCCCCACGTCGCAACCTCACATCGCTACGTTCACTCATCTCACTCCGCTCGCCTCGAGCGCCCGGCATTCTAGCGCCTTGCCTCTTTTGGCCGCCGAACTCCAGCTCGCCCTGAAGGGTTATCGCTGGTGGTGGTACGTGGTGGCCGGAGGCTTGCTTATCGCCCAGTTCGCCGCACCGTTGGAAATCTCGCGCGGGCCGCTGCTGGCCGTCGCCTGGATCTGGCCTATCCTGGTGTGGTCCGCGCTGGGCACGCGCGAAGCGCGTTTCGGCACCGAACAACTGCTCTTTTCTTGTGCGCGGATTCTGCCGCGGCAGTTCCCGGCGGCATGGATGGCAGGTGTCTTGGTGGCCGCGCTCACCGGGCTAGGGGCCGCCGTACGGCTAGCGCTTGCGGGGCAGAGCGCCGGACTGTTGGCCTGGGCCGCTGGCGCGCTGTTCATTCCGTCGCTGGCGCTGGCGCTGGGCGTCTGGAGCGGCAGCAGCAAATTCTTTGAAGGCCTGTATACCGCATGGTGGTACATCGGCCCGCTCAACCGGGCCCCGGGGTTCGACTTCACCGGCAGCGCCAACGGTACGCAGGCCGGCCACTTTGCTCTCCTGTACCTAGGCATTAGTGCGATCCTCGTGGCAGCCGCGTTCTTCCGGCGGGCTCGTCAGCTCCGTGGAGCATAACCATAAGTCACTTTATTATCATCAATATAATGGCTAATCACCTATAACTTGTTTATTTTCATAAATATAATGGCTAGCCCATAAAGCGACATTTTTTCTACATGTGTTTTCAATAACATAATGGGTCTATCCTTCATTTTTGCCCCCCGTTTTTTTTCACTACCGTTCCACCAAGAAAAAGCTAAGTCTCTTAATTTCAATGATATAGACTTTTCAAGTGTTTTTTCTGTTCATCGCTAAGCGCTTTCGTTTCATATACATAATGGCTAGCTGCGGCCTCTTCCAAGTTGCGCAGAGACTTTTTTGAGTTGTCAAACGGCTCGCAGTCGGTCATTCGCATTCCCGGTGAGAACCTGCTGTAAGCCCATTCGCCACGCCCCGCCTACACTCAAAATGCCTACCCCGCCTCGCAGAGAGCTAGCATGCTATCTACTATATCATACATAACCTCGTTGTCAAGACAATAATGGGTTCCAACCCTCGGATGCACAAAGAGAAAACGTAGCGCAAGGCTCGCGGTCCAGCCTTGCGGCTTTTTCACCGTGGTTTTGACGCCGCGGCCAAGATGTTTGCGGAAACAGGCTGCGCGGAGGTAGACGCGGTTTGTCTTCCTCCGCGGCGCTTATTCGGGAAATTACGACTTGCGGACGTGGGTGCAAGGCCTGGAATGGGCGGCATCTCGCGTCTGCTACACGGTGAAAGCCGCCGCGTTGGATTGCCGTGTGAAGGATGTTAAGTATCTGCGGCGAATTGACGAGCCACGTTCTTGAATCTCGAATCTGCAATCTTCAATTTCCGACTCCCCAATCTCCACCTGCGCGCTGCTTGCTGTCATCCTGAACGAAGCGAAGGACACTTTTCATTTGACTGGGGGAAACTGTGCAAAGGACCGCAGTATTTATGAAATCAAGCAAATGCAGAGATTCTTCGCTTCGCTCAGAATGACAGCGAAGGATCCTTTTCAATTGACTCAGGGCAAGGTACGCGAGGGAACGCAATCCCTGCCCACATTGTCATTCCGAACGCCCAGCCTGTCATTCCGAGCGAAACGAGGAATCTCGCTCTGCCGCTCGGGCTAAACTCCGCGAGGAATGTCGCCCTGAGCGAAGCGGCAGCCTGCCCTGATCACCGGGGAGGAAATCTCGCTCTGAGCATTGGGAAGGAGAGCTCACCCCAGCCTTTGCCCTCAGCCCCAGACACAGAGAGAGATTCCTCACCACTCGGAATGACAGCCGGGAGGCTCGCTGACTATTCCGACGTCTGCAAAACACCGGCGCCGGTTTTTCTTAGAACAGGAACTTGACCGCCACCTGTGCGATGCGAGGATCTGCGGCGCTCCCGATCACGCCAAAGGTTGAGTCGTTGATGTTGCCGTCAGGGCCACCGAATTGTGCGTGGTTGAAAATATTGAAGAACTCCCCCCGGAATTGAAGCGTCTTCGATTCCGTAAGATGCACTTCTTTGAGCAGGGCCAAATCCCAATTGTTCGTGCCTGGTCCGTGGAAGAATCGGTGACTGGCATTCCCAAATTGCCCGAGGGTTTCTAGGCTGAATAGAGAAGTGTTGAAATAAGTCCCTGCCTTTCGAGGGTTGGTCTGGAGCAGAAGCTGGCCGGGGACATAATTGGGTTCATCCTGGCTACCGGTGGGGCCTGTAGCCGTGTTGCCGATCAGAGAACTGTCGTCAGTTTCAACAATCGTAACGGGAAAGCCGGTAGCGAAGCGAGTGATGCCTGACAGAATCCAGCCCCGAGTCAGCCGGCCGCTGCGGCCGAAGGCCTTGTCAAAGGGCAATTCGTACGAGTAGCTGACCACGAAATTGTGCATCATATCGAAGTCAGAGAGGGCCTTACTCAGGCCGGGATTGAAAGGGTAAACTTGGTCGATGGCCGACGAGCCATTATCCATAGACTTGCTGTAGGTGTAGCCTGCCAACATGGACATCCGACCGCTGGTGTGGCGCAAGCTGACTTCCAGGGCGTTGTAACTGGACTTACCGAGGGTGCGAAACCACCCGTCACTTCCATAAGCAGTGCCTCCATTGGGACCAAGCTGCTGGCGGGCCTCGATTACCTGACCCGCTGCCGTAGTAAAGGTGCCGGTTTCTCCAAAGGGACCACATGTGTTGCTTCCAGGAGCTACTTGACTTTGCTGGCTCACGCTCAGGCACACGGACGGGTTGCTGGGATTCGCTTCATCGTCGACCATGAGGTTGTGCGCCTGGGTTCCCACATAACTCACACTCAGCATCGTAGCCGCCCCAAGCTCCCGCTGAAGAGACAGCATGTAGTTCTCGGAATAGGGAATCACGTTCCCGTAGTAATAGGTCGGTGAACTGGAAATCGGTTCGAATTGCGCCCAATTGACGTTTGGATCGGGGTGAGAGGGGGAGGCGTTAACAATGGATGATGAGATTGGAAAACGCTGGCCTTCAGAGTTTCCGGTCCAAACATCCACGTACGGTGTCGCAAACATGGGTGGAGTGGGGCTTGCCCACCAATAACCATACGGAGCGTCACCGTTGCCGTTCGCATTTGTGAAGTCCTCGAGGTCAGTATAGAACATGCCCCAGGAGGCCCGGATGCTCGTCTTGCCGGCTCCGCCGGTCAGCTTCTGCCACACTCTCCCCTTGAAATCAGGGGAGTAGGCCAAGCCGAGTCGCGGAGCAATATTGCCGTAGCGGGTTGGGGCAACCGTTGTAGGTATCCCTGGATCGCCCGGAACCAGCCAACCTTCTGGTGCGGTCGGGAACGTCGCGGGCTGATGCAAAGGCACAAGCGCCTCCATGCGGTTGTACTTCTCCCACCAGGGTGTCGTGACATCCCACCGTAGCCCATAGTTCAACGTCAGATTCCGCTTCACGCGCCAACTGTCTTGAGCGAACACACCGAAGTACCGGCCGCGATTGTAAAGGGGTAATTGGACCCCCTGGTTGAAACTGGACGGAGCGCCGAGGAGAAAGTCGGCGAAGTCCAACCCGGTTTCAGTGCTGCCAGTGAAACTGAAAGTGCCGTTATTGGCGATATAAGTCTGCATATTGGCCTGGCTGAGCGCAAAGATGCCTCCAACCTTCAGACTGTGTGTTCCCACAATCTTGGTATAGTTGTCGAGCGCCTGATAAATGTTCTCCCGCACATTATTTCCATTCCCGCCAAGACCGAAACCGAAACTGACCAAGCCGATCTGGGGCAAGGTACTGAACTTACTTAGCGGGCATATCCCCAGCGTGTTGCATCCAACAATAAAGCCAGCCGAGGCGGGATCGATCGGAGCGGTTGCCGGAGTGCCGGAAAACGCAGCGTTGCGCATGTAGCTCAGCCGGAATTCGTTCAGGCTGGAAGAGCTAAAGCTTTTGGTATCGCCGAACGTGGCTAGCGTCGACCGTCCGATGCTATTGGTAGAGCCGATGGCGCCAACGGTAAAGGCATCGGGGCTGAACGAGGTATAGTCGTCAATATGGTAGTACCCTGACAACAGGCCCCAGCCAGAGTTGGCGTCGACGCGGATCGCGCCTTTGTCGTCCCGCTCCGTCGAGTTGCTCGATGCGCCCGAGTTCGCATAGGCTCCGGTGGGGAAGTCGGGCGAGGCCGGAATGTTGGGCGGAGGGATATACTGGAACAGTTTGACGGAGGGCGCCGACCAAACGCTTTGTGGAATCATAGCATTTGGAAAGACGCAGGCTGTTGAGGTCGTGCACCCGCTTGTGTAAAATGCTTCCCCGACACTCACCGGGTATCCCAATTCCTGGGAAAGCATATTGGCGAACGCTGGGCCCGTGACCGTTCCCGTCAGATGCTCCGACACATCGGCTAAATTCCCCTCCCTGTCCGCAGGCGAGGGAACGGGTGTAAATCCGGCTCCCCCCAGGACCTGCCGTGTTCCCTGGTAGTCCGCGAAGAAGAATAACCTATCGTGAGAAATCGGACCCCCGAAAGTGCCCCCGAATTGGTTCTGGCGAAAAGCGCCCCGGGAGGTGGAGTAAAAGTTGCGCGCATCCAAGCTGGTATTCCGTAGAAACTCGAAGGCGTCGCCATGGAACTCATTCGTGCCGGATTTGGTGACGAGATTGACCACACCCCCACTGTAGTGCCCATATTCGGCGTCAAAGTTATTGGTAAGGATCCGGAACTCGGCAATGGAGTCGAGGTTGGGGATAACGGATGCGCCGTTTTGCATCGGTTCTTGAACATTCCCCCCGTTCACCATGAAACCATTGGCATTCGCACGCCCGCCGCTAACTGACTGAGTGCCCTCACTAGTACCTGGACTGTACCAATTTATATCGGTGGTCGAGAACGGGACTACTCCGGGCTGAAGCCCCATCAATTCGGTGTAGTCGCGCCCGTTCAGCGGCAGGGTCGTCATCTCCTTGCTGCCAATCACCTCGCCCATCTGGGTGTTGCTGGTTTCAACGTGCACGGCGGTGGCGGAGACGCTGACTTCCTGAGTCACGGCGCCCACCTTCATCACGGCATCAATTCGCAAGGCGTTGTTGACGTCCAACACCAGACCCGTCTGCCGGTATTCCTCGAATCCGGTGGCCTTGATGCTCACCTCATATTTCCCAGGGGGGAGGGCGGGAAAGGAATAGAAGCCCTGGGCATTGGTCTGGGTCGGGGTATTAATTCCCGTTTCGGTATTGTGGGCAGTCACCGAAGCTCCCGGAATGACCGCCCCCGTGGGGTCCGTCACCGTGCCGGAAATGCTCGCCGTAACGCTAGCGTAGGCAACGGGGGTTGCCAGCGCTAATAGTAGGGCCAGATTGAAAAGAGTTACCCTCTGGATCCTTCGCATCGTAATTCCCCCTTCGCGTACCGCGAATCTGTTAGAGTTCGCGGAATCTCGCTTTTGCCTTGAACCCGACGCAAAGTTTGCACACGATCAAGGAAGTCGAAAAGCCCATTTTCTCTAGGCCAGGGGACTCTACGGTCCCGTAGCTGGACTTATCCCAGGAACCGTGCGTTGTCAAGACGACACATTGTCATTTCCCAAAATCCCCCTAACCGGGGTCCGGCCAGCGCAGAGCGCAGCTCTGGGGCCCACCGGGCGCTTCGCGAAGCGCGAAAACCATGGCTCCCTGATCGGAATGACGAGGTTGCGAAAGTGATCTCATTCCCAATGACACTACTATCCCCTACCTGGTTGACTCGACTTCTGTCAAACTGTACAGTTCAGATAGATGAAATGGAGAGTTTATGGCGAACAGCACCGCCACGCTGAAAAATGGCACGATAGTGGTGTCTGCGCTGCGTGCCCGCGCGAATTTCGGGAAGCTTTTGAGTCGTGTCAATGATGAGCGCCGGTCGCTCGTCATCGAAAAGCGCGGAACACCCAAGGCCGTCCTGCTGAGCATTCGTGATTATGTCAAGCTTGCCGCGCCGGAGCCCGAGGTCTTAAGAGTCCTCGGTGAGGAATCCGAGCGGAAGGGGACGAGCAGGTTGACCTCGCGTCAGATTGACAAGATCATCAAGGCGTCCCGGCGGCAGAAGTCCAGGCGGTAATGCTTCCCCTGCGTCTCGTCATTGACACGAATGTGCTGATTTCCGCTGCCCTCAAGCCGGCAGAAGTGCAGCGCACGGTCTTCCTGCTGGCCATCACCAAACCAGCCCGCTTGTATATCTCCCGTCCCATCCTGGAGGAATACAGCGAGGTACTTGCCCGCCCGGAATTACAGATTCGCAAAGGCCTTCGGCAGCAGTTACTCCAACTCATCACGAACCATAGTTATACCGTGGCTCCGACACGGCATCTGGAAGTGACACCCGATCCTGACGACAACATGTTCCTGGAATGTGCCGATGTCGCCCGAGCGGACTATCTGGTGACCGGCAATCAGAAGCATTTTCCGAGATACTGGAAAACAACCAAAATCATAACGCCACGAGAATTCATTAGCCTCACTGCTCCGCATTCAATTAAGTAGCCGGTAGGGCTTAGGGATTCCATCATGATTGCCATGGGCTCGCCTATGTGATACCTATCAATGCGCACCGAGCCCGGGTCCTCGCGCCGGGATGGGCCAGGTGCCTTTGCCGACGCGGGAGTTCGAGACAAGAAGACCGGCGCCCGGAAACAAAACGAAGGAGGCTCTTCCATGGATTCATACCATCCAGTGTCCCGCCGGCGCTTTCTCGAAAGCGCCACGATGGGGAGTGCGATCCTCGCGGCCGCCCCGGCTTGGGGCCGCGTGCTGGGCGCGAACGACCGCATCAACGTTGCTTTGATCGGTGTCGGCGCGCGCGGCTCGGATCATCTTGACCTGCTGCTCCAGCACCGGGCAATGAAGCCGGACATCGAAATCGTGGCGCTCTGTGATGTTTACCAGAAGCGGCTTAACGTCGCAGCGCGCAAAGCGCCTGGGGCCAAGACGTACGTTCACCACCAGGACGTGCTCGAGCGCACCGACATCGATGCGGTTTTCATTGCGACGCCCGACCATTGGCACGCTCCCATCACGCTGGCGGCGATGGAGAGTGGCAAGGATGTCTACGTCGAAAAGCCCATGACGCACACGGTCGAGGAAAGCAAAGTGGTGGCGCACCGGGCCAAGGAACTCAAGCGCGTCGTGCAAGTGGGCGTGCAGGGCCTTTCCTGGACCCGCTGGCACAAAGTCCACGAGATTATTCAATCCGGGATGATCGGCCAGGTGGTGGCGGTGCAGGGCACGTACAGCCGCAATGCTCCGGGAGGCGACTGGAACAGCGACTACTGGGTGATTGATCCGGCGGCCAGCCCGGATGCCGCCGGCGAAGAACACATCGATTGGAAGCAGTGGCTGGGTTCCGCTCCCCAGAGGCCCTTTAATGCCGACCGCTTCTTCCGCTTCCGTAAATACTGGGATTACTCGGGCGGCATCGCCACCGACCTGCATTACCACATCGTCGCTCCGTTCCATCTCGGCGTTGCCAACGATTTTCCAACTCGCGTGGCGGGCATGGGCGGGCTCTGGATTTACAACGACGGCCGCGAAGTCCCCGACACCTTCTTGACCGCTGCCGATTACCCCGGCAAGTACTCGATGACCATCCAGTCCTCGCAGGTCAACGAGAATGGACCCCTGACGATGATTCGCGGGACCAAGGCAACGATTCATCTGAGCGACGAATGGGAAGGCCCACCCTCCCGACAGTACGATTACGCGGATATTTTCCCCGAATCGCCGTTTGCTGACGAATTCGTAAAGAAATACGGCAACGACCAGGTGCGTGTCGAGGGCGTGGGGAATGAAGGCGACCTCAAGCACGTCGACAACTTTCTGGACTGCGTGCGCTCACGGCAACAGCCGAACTGCCACGTGGACCTCGGTTATAAGGTCTCCGTAGCGACAGACCTTTCCGTGCGCTCTTACCGGAATGGCAAAGTGTATTACTTCGATGCGGAGCGCGAGCAGGTGGTGGAAAAGGCCTGAGTGGCTGCGGTCCCATTCACTAAGAGCGTCGTCCGGCACCCGGTGGGTACTCCAACCCAGGCTGGGCAACCCACATACGAACACCCACCGAAGCAGTGCGGACGAGTTTCCCGCTGCGCAGGGGAGGATCCATTGGTATGAAAGGAACTCGGCTATTCTCATTGGTTTTTTGCTTTATGGTGATCTCATCGTGGCTTCAGGCGCGGACACCCCCGAGGGTGGCGAGTGAGAACCCGGACCCCGAAACGCTTCACATCGGCTTGGATGGTAACTGGAGGCTCTTCTACTTTCCCCAGGGCAAGTATCAGATCAGCCACCCTGACCAGCTCAAGACCAAGGAACTGACCTCGATCGAGGCTTCTGTGCCCGGGGAGGCCGCACTCGATCTGTCCCGGAAGGGGGAGTTGCCCGCGGACCTGTTCTTTGCCGACAACATCACGAAGTTGAAACCCTACGAACTGTATGAATGGTGGTATCAGCGCGACTTCCCCACCCCTCCTGGCGCCACCGGACGGCGGTTGGAGCTGCGTTTCCACGGGGTGGATTGCCTTGCCACCTATTGGTTAAACGGGAAGGAATTGGGGGAATCGTCGGACGCGCTGGTGGAGCAGCACTTCGATGTGACGGGAAGGTTGAACTCCACGGGGCCCAACCAGCTCACGGTCAGGTTAAGGTCGCCGATCATCGAGGCCGCCAACAAGCAGTACGACCCTGCCTATACCATCACTGCCGGACGCACGAACCAGGAGGCGATTTGGATCAGGCGGCCTGCACACTCGTATGGATGGGACATCATGCCGCGGGCGGTGTCGGCGGGCCTCTGGCGCCCGGTGGAACTCATCGTCCATGCGAAGCACGAAATCACCGACATGTATTTCACTACCCTCGCTGTTCAGCCCGGCCGCGCCACACTGGCGGTCTCATACGAACTTGCGACGGACCTCGCGCTGCTTCCCCAACTCCGGCTAAGGGTGCAGGGTCGCTGTGGCGAATCGACGTTTATATATAACCACAAGGTGGAGTTCACGGCGGGACGGTTCGAGGTCGAGGTGCCCAACCCCCAATTGTGGTGGCCCCGGGGATACGGCGACCCGAATCTGTACAACGTGACGACCCAACTCCTGCAAAATGAAAAGGTGATCGCATCCCGCGAGGACACGGTGGGAGTCCGCAAGCTCGAATTGATTCGGACCGAGACGACAAGCCTGGAAAAGCCGGGCCAGTTCCTTTTCAAAGTCAATGGGGTACCGATCTTGGTCAAGGGCTCCAACTGGGTACCAGCAGATGCCTTTCACAGCCGCGACGCGTCGCGCTATGAAAAGATCCTCGCATTATTCATCGACCTGGGGTGCAACTTCCTGCGAAGCTGGGGAGGGAACGTTTACGAAGATCACGCGTTCTTTGACATCTGCGACCGGAACGGGATCATGGTGTGGCAGGACTTCTCAATGGCCTGTGCGATTTATCCGCAGACGCCGGAGTTCCTGGAAGTGATGAGGCAAGAAGCTATATCGGTAGTAAGAAAACTGCGGAACCATCCCTCACTCGCCCTGTGGTCAGGTGACAATGAGGTGGATGAATTCTACTATGGCGCAGGCCTGGACCCCGCGCACAACCGGATCACCCGGGAGATTTTGCCGCAAGTGGTTTTCCAGGACGATCCTTACCGGCCTTATCTTCCTAGCTCTCCTTACATGTCGCCGGAAGTGATCGCCACGGGGAACCTCAAACTCATGCCCGAAGACCATTTGTGGGGTCCCCGCGATTACTTCAAGAGTCCTTTCTACACCGAGCATACCGCGCATTTTGTAAGCGAAATCGGCTATCACGGCTGCCCGAGCCTTTCCTCCATCAAGCGTTTTATCGACGCGGAACACCTGTGGCCGTGGCAAGACAACACGCAGTGGACCCTCCACTCCACGGATATGGCCGGTGATCCTTATCGCATCAACTTGATGGCCAACCAAGTGAAGGAATTATTCGGAGTGGTTCCCGATGCTCCCCAGGACTTCATTCTGGCTTCGCAGGTATCCCAAGCGGAAGCGAAGAAGTTCTTCATTGAAATGACACGCCTGCGCAAGTGGAGAAGTACCGGCCTGATCTGGTGGAATGTCATGGATGGCTGGCCGCAATTCTCTGATGCCATCGTGGACTATTACTTCAACAAGAAGCTTGCCTATTACTACATTCGACGTGTGCAGGAGCCTGTCTGCGTGATGGTGGATGAACCCCAGGACTGGCACTGCCGCGTCGTGGTCGGAAATGATTCGCGCGAAGACGCTGCCGGGCATTACCGTGTCTGGGATTCCGATTCCGGTGAGACTCTGCTGGACGGAGATTACGCCGTGAAGGCCAATGAAAACGTGGAAATTGGCCAAATCCCGGTCTTCCATTCCGGAAAGCGGCTTTTTCTGATCGAATGGACGGCGAACGGCAAGAAGCACACAAATCACTATCTCCAGGGCTTGCCACCCTTTTCACTCGAACAGTATAAATCATGGCTGGTGAAGATCGCCTCGTTACATAATGATTTTGACGCGGCGAGCATTGGGAAATAGCAGGGTGGCGTAGCGTGGCCCCGGAGCATGTACCCCTCGCGGGGCTCCAATGCCCCGTTCTTTCGTCGCCAGGGCCCTGCGGCTCGGGACAGGGCCGGGGGCACCCCAACCTCCTGTTCTCCTTGCGGAAGCGCCGGACCTGCCGCAAATGCCTTGCAATTCATAGCAAGTAGGGGCTATAATGTTTTTGGCGAACGCACATAGTGGGCGAAAGCCCACTTTTTTGTTAGGGCACACCGGGTCGGGTCCGCCTCAGCGCGGACTCGTCACAGGAGTGGAGCGCACGCTCGATGGGCAGGATGATCGACCTGGAAAAAATCCGGACGATGGCGGACCGGGTGGCGACCTCCGAAGGTCTGGCCCTTGTGGATGTGGAGTTAAAAGGGGGCGGCTCGAATGCCCTGCTGCGAGTTTTCATCGACAAGGCTACGGGAGTTTCGCACGCCGACTGTCAGTCGGTGAGCGAACAACTGAGTGCCCTCCTGGATGTGGAGGACCCCTTCCCGGGCAAGTATGTGCTGGAGGTTTCATCTCCGGGGCTGGACCGGAAGCTCACGAAGGGGAGCGACTTTGCCTACTTTGCCGGACGGCGGGCGCGCGTAGTGGTGCGGGAACCGGTAAAGGAGCAAAAGGTTTTTGAGGGGCGCCTGGCAGGTTTTGAGTGCGGCCGGGTGCGTTTGGACCTGGGCGAACGCGGCTTCGAAGAACTCGATCTCGCAAACATCCGGAAAGCTCAGTTGGTGGTCGAACTCTGACTGCCCCCCAGGCGCCTTCCCGAACCGGCGTTTCGGGGACAATTATCGCCCCGCTACGGCCAGGGGTGATCGCTCGAGCGATTGCTGTGGCCCTCAGACAGGGAGTTTCACCGAGAGGAAAAGGTCGTGACGACAAGTCTCTTATACCAGACCATTGACCAGCTGAGCCGCGAGAAGGGCATCGATGCGCAGATTATCATCTCGGCGGTGGAAGACGCTATTCTTGTAGCCACGCGGAAGTACTACAAGACTTCTGAAGACCTCCAGTCGCGCTTCAATAAGGATACCGGCCTCGTGGAAGTCCACGCCGTGAAGAAGGTGGTTGAGGATGTCCAGGATTCCGATCACGAGATCAGCCTGGACGATGCCCGCAAGTACGACCCGGAGGTGGCGGTCGAGGGTGAGGTAAGGATCCCCAAACCCACGGACGTGCTCGGCCGCATTGCGGCCCAAGCCGCCAAGCAGGTGATTTTCCAGAAGGTGCGGGAGGCCGAGCGCGACACGGTTTATGCTGAATACAACCAGCGGGTGGGCGAACTGGTGAACTGCACGGTGAAGCGCATGGAAGGGCCGGACGTCATCATGGACTTGGGCCGCACGGAAGCGCGCATGCCGCGCAAGGAGCAGTCGCGTCTGGAGACCTACCAGATTGGTGACCGGGTTCGCGCCGTCATCAAGGAGGTTGATCGCGCCGCCCGCGGGCCTCAAGTGATCGTCTCGCGCGCGGACGGGCTGCTGGTTCAGAAGCTCTTCGAGATGGAGGTTCCCGAGATTTACGATAGCACGGTGGTCATCAAAGCCATCGCGCGCGAGGCCGGGGAGCGCACCAAAGTTGCGGTCTACTCCAAGGATCCGGACGTGGATTGCGTCGGCGCCTGCGTCGGCATGAAAGGAATGCGCGTGCAGTCGATCATCCGCGAGCTGCGCGGTGAGAAGATTGACATTATTGAATACAACGACGACGCGCTGGTTTTCGCGGCCAATGCCCTCAGTCCCGCGAAGATCAACCACGTTTCCGTCCTCGACATGTCGGAGAAGCACCTGGAAGTGATCGTGGATGATACCCAACTGTCCCTGGCCATCGGCAAGAAAGGCCAGAATGTGCGGCTGGCGGCCAAGCTTCTGGGCTGGCACATTGACATCAAGAGCGAGGAAGAGAAGCGGCAGGAGATTGAATCGCAAATGGCCGCCATGGCCCTGCGCGGGGCTCCCATATCCGAGCTGAAAGGATTGGGCGATAAGACACTGGCGAAACTGCGCGAGCACGGTATCGAGAGCGTGGAGCAATTGGCGCAGATGACTCCGGAAGACCTGATGCAGATTCAGGGTGTGGGCGAGAAGACCGTGGATCGGATCCGCCGCGTGGTGACGGATTACTTTGAGCGCAATGAGTCGGGAGAGGCGTCCGCGGAGGCGGCGCCGGAAGTTGGGACGGCTGGCCAAGAGTTGGAGAAAGCCGCGACCCCCGCAATCGCCCCAACACCCGACGCGGAAGCAGCAGCACAAAGCCCGGTGGTCGAGGAGGCGCCCGCGCCCCAGGAAGCCGCGGCAGGGGAAGAAGCAACAGAGCCGAGAACTGCGGTGGAGGGCACGTCGGCCTCAGAGGAATCATCCCCTTTGGCCGAATCGAGCGAGACCCTTGAAGCCAAAACACCCGCGGTCGAGGGTGAAGGGCAGAGTAAGGATGAGCCAGTGACGTCTGGGGAGGGAGGTGGCGGCGCATGAAATAAGGCTGCCAGGGCTTTGATAGAACCGGCCGGCAGATTTCCATAGCCCAGGGTTTGGGCCAATGTAAGGGAGAATAAGAACTTAGCATGGGGAAGATAAGGATCAATGAACTGGCACGTGAACTGGAAGTGAAGAGTAATGTTGTCCTGGAGTACTTGGTCGAGATCGATATTCAGGACAAGAAATCCCATTCCAGTGCGCTCGATGACGATCTCGCCGACAGAATCCGGGCACATTTTCGCACCGGGAGTGAACCTGCTGAGAAGGCTGCTGAGGGGCATGCTGTCCCTGCACCTCCAGCCGCCGCAGTCGAAGCACTGCAACCGCTCTTCGACCTGAAGAAATTGCACGAGATCAAACTCGACCTTCCTCCGCTTACGCGCTCGATTGCCGAAATCAAGGCGGCGGCACGCAAGGCGGTGGTGGCGCCTGCGCCCCCACCCAAGCCTGCGGCTGCCCCGCCACTTGCGGCTGGGCCGGTCATGGGGCCAGCACTGGGCGTTGACCGCTCGGCGGACAGGTCCATACCGTTGACGCCGTCGTCGCCTGCCACGGGTACTTCCTTGGCTGGAGCGCCGCTTGTGCCGCCTGCGCCCGCGTCGCCCGGTGGCCGACTGGCGATGGGCCGGTCCGCCCCGGGGGTATCGCCCAGAGGTGGCTCTGAAGCTCCCACTCTCCCGGCCGCACGCGCCAGTGCAGGGACGGAATCGGCTGTCCCGGGTAGAGCCCCTGAGATTCCGCCGCCGGCGGGGCATCCGAAAGGGATGCGTCCTATGCGCCCGCTCCGGCACGCCGATCCTACTGCCCACCAGCCCATTTACCCTCAGGCGGTGAAACCGAAACCCGCTCCGGTACGAGTTCAGCCTTCGCGGCGTCCCGGGGAGCCCAGGCCGATGCATCCGACCTCGACACGCCCGGGGGTAGCCGCTGGCGCCGTGGGAGGTTTTCCTGCGGTTCGGCCGCCGGCCGGTAGACCTGTCGCTCTGCCCTTCCGACGTCCCCTGGGGGCCCCGCCAGGTCCGCCTCGTCCACTGGTTCCGGAAGAAATCCCGATCACGCGGAAGATCACCATCAGCGAGGGAATCGCAATCAAGGAGCTCTCTGAAAAGCTTGAAACGCGAGCCAAAGACGTGATCAAGCGGCTTCTAGATAAGGGGATTTTCGCTACCATTAACCAAACGCTGGACGGCCAGACGGCCACGGACATCGCCCGCACCTTTGGAGCGGAGGCGACGATTGTCACCTATGAGGAAGAAGTACTGCAGGAAGTTGAGGAAACGGATCGTGCGGAGGACTTGCTGCCTCGCGCCCCCGTGGTGACGGTAATGGGCCACGTCGATCACGGCAAGACCTCCCTTCTCGACGCCCTGCGAGAAACCAATGTGGCGGCGCACGAAGCGGGCGGCATTACGCAGAGCATCGGCGCCTACCAGGTGGTGGGTCAGGGCCGGAAGGTGACCTTTATCGATACGCCCGGTCACGAGGCTTTCACCCTGATGCGGGCACGCGGCGCCCGCGTAACGGACGTGGTCGTGCTGGTGGTGGCGGCGGATGACGGCGTCATGCCACAAACGCTGGAAGCCATCAATCACGCGCGGGCCGCGAAAGTTCCGATTGTGGTGGCCATTAACAAAATCGACAAGCCGGAAGCGCAGCCGGAACGCGTCAAGCGCCAGTTGGCCGACCATGACCTGATGCCGGAAGAATGGGGTGGTCAGACGGTGACCGTGGAGGTTTCGGCCAAGCAGCGCAAGAACCTCGACCTGCTGTTGGAAATGATTCTGCTGGTCGCCGATATGCAGGCTTTGAAGGCGAACCCCAAGCGGCTGGCCTCAGGGACTGTCCTGGAAGCCAAACTCGACCGCGGGCGGGGCCCGGTGGCCACGGTGCTGATCCAGAATGGAACGCTGCAGATCGGAGACTCCTTCATTGTCGGCCCCATCTATGGCAAGATTCGCGCCATGTTTGACGACCACGGCCGGCCATTGATTGCGGCTCCTCCTTCCACCCCTGTGGAAGCCCTGGGCCTGGAAGATGTGCCTCAGGCTGGTGATCGTGTCCAGGTGATTGAAGATACCCTCAAGGCGCGGCAGATCGCTCTGCATCGGCAGGGGAAGCTGCGCGACGCGGCCCTCGCCAAGAGCGCCCGCCTGACGCTCGAGCAGTTGCATGCACAAATGGCCGCGGGTGATGTCAAGGAACTGCCGCTGATCATCAAGGCGGACGTGCAGGGTTCGGTGGAAGTTGTTTCTGACACCCTGCTCAAGTTGAGCACGGAGAGGGTGAAGATCAAGGTTATTCATGCGGGCGCGGGCGCCATTACGGAATCGGACGTCCTGCTGGCTTCGGCCTCCAACGCCGTCATTATTGGTTTCAACGTGCGGCCCGAGCGCAAAGCCACGGAACTGGCGGCGCTTGAGAACGTCGATATTCGCTTGCACACCATCATCTATAACCTTACGGATGAAATCAAGAAAGCCATGGTGGGCCTGTTGGCCATCACCTACAAGGAAACTTCGCTGGGGCGCGCGGACGTTCGTGACATTTTCCGGATCACCAAAGTCGGAACCGTGGCCGGGTGCTATATCCAGGACGGCAAGATTACCCGTGACGCCCAAGTCCGCCTGCTGCGCGACAACGTGGTTGTGTACGAGGGCAAGGTCCGGTCCCTGCGGCGTTTCAAAGACGACGTGGCGGAAGTGAAATCCGGGATGGAATGCGGAATCTCACTGGAAAACTTCGGTGACGTCAAGGTCGGCGACGTCATTGAAGCCTACGTGAAGGAGCGGGTGGCCGAGCCCGCCCTGGTCTGAGAAAGCTCGCCGGCGGAGGGCTGACGCGATGCCGGTCGGTGTCTTAACCCTGGAGATTCAGCTCCCCTACGCGCATTCACTCAAAGAAAAGCGTGCGGTTCTGCGCAAGATGCGGGACCGCTTCCGCGCCCGATTTAACGTGGCCGTTGCGGAGCTTGACCATCAGGATGTCTGGCAGCGCGCTACTCTGGGTGTGGTCTCCATTTCCGATAGCCAAACCCTGCTGGAATCGGTCTTTCGCCAGGTCCTGGCGGAAGCGGAGAACATCCTGGGCGACGATGTAGCTGACTCCACGCTGGATTTCTTCTAGCAGGCTGCGGAAGATGCCCGATGTCCTGAGGGTTGTTCTGGAGTGAGGTGAGACCCCTCACCCTCATCCGCAAAACGCGGGGCCCCCAGGCCGCGCCGACTGGTGAAAGCGCCGGTCGCGGGCCACCCGCTCCCCTGGGGAGAGGGATCTCGTCGGCGCGCTGGGTGGCGAGGGGCGCGAACCGAGGCCAGCCAGGTGTAGTCCATGAGCATGACGGGACGCCGGCCAGAGCGGTTGGCCCAGCAGATTCGTGTGGAACTGGCCGAAATGATGGTGAGGGAGCTGAAGGATCCCCGTATCGGTTTTGCCACCGTAACCGGAGTAGAGTTGAGTCCGGACCTGCACCACGCCCGCGTGCTGGTCTCGGTGTTGGGAAGTTCGGAGGAGCAGCAGGAAACAATCGCGGGGTTGTCTTCGGCGGCAGGGTTTATTCGCCACGAAATCGGCCACCGGCTAGCGCTGCGGCGCGTTCCGGAACTGACCTTTGTTCTTGACCATGGTGTCGACGAGGGTGAGAAGATTGAAAGGCTTCTCCAGAAAATCCACAAAGACAGGGCGTCTTCCGAGTGAAAGGCAGTAGGCAGAGGATAGTAGGGGGAACGCAACGCGCGACTCAAACTCGAATCAACTCTCCCCCGGGTCGTCCGCCATTAAGGTTGGCGGACTTCCAGCCGCGGCGATAGAGGGAGTCCTGATTTGAATCTACGGCCCTCTCCCCCTGCGGGAGGGGGGTGACGCGAAGCGCCGGGTGAGAGGGCAGACTCCTGATTATCAATAATAATGCGGAAGAGGACATCCGGTTGGTTATTACGTAAGGCTGGCTTTATTACTCATGACAGAACCCACACCCACGAGACCTGAGATTGCCGGCGTGCTGATTCTCGACAAGCCTGCGGGCCTCACTTCCCACGATGTTGTGGCGCGCGTGCGGAAGACCCTGGGCACACGACAGGTGGGTCACTTTGGAACGCTCGATCCCTTCGCTACGGGGGTGCTGCCGCTGTCCGTAGGTAAGGCCACGCGCTTCGCCCAGTACTACTTAAAATCCCGTAAGGCTTACGCGGGAAAGATTCGTTTCGGCTTCTCAACTGATACCTACGACGCTACGGGAAAGCCCTCTTCGGAAGTCGTGCCGGTCACGCTTGATTCGCGCTTCCTGGAAAAGCTCTTTCGGGAATACACCGGCCGGCTGCTGCAGACTCCGCCGCCCTACTCCGCGAAGCGAGTGGGGGGCGTGCGCGCCTATGAACTGGCGCGGCAACAGAAACCCGTCAACCTGGCGGCCGCGGAGGTGGAGATCTACGCGCTGGAGCTGCAGGGCGTGCAGGGTGACGTGGTGCAGTTTGCGGTGGAATGCTCCGGCGGAACGTACGTGCGTTCGCTCGCCTACGACCTAGGCCAGGAGCTGGGCTGCGGCGGGCACTTGGCCTGCCTGCGGCGCACCGCGGTGGCGGAATTCACTGAGAGCCGCGCTGTAACTTTGGAACGGTTACAGGAAGCTGTGCGACAGGGGGCGCTCGAATCCTGCCTCATTCGCCTGGAAGCGTTGCTGCCGGATTGCCCCGAGCTAGTGGTGCACGGTCGCGAGGAAGCTGCGGTGCGGCATGGATGCACGTTCGAGTTAGCCCAGGCCCTGCGGCCGGGCCGGGGCGAGGCGGTGAGCCGCGCCCCGGTTGCTGCACTCCTCAAAATCCTCAACCCTGACCGGCGTCTGATTGCCGTCGCACGCCACGTCTCCGGCGCCGTCTATCATCCCAATCTGGTGCTGGCCTAGGATAAGGTCAGATGTAGCGCCGGACTACGCGCCCTCTCTTTCCCATCTCAAAGAGGAGGGGTTATGGTTTCGGCGGGGGAAGCCCCGCGGCCGCGGCAGTCTTGCTCGTTGGCGCTGAGGGGAGGTCCTGTCGGCTTAGGGCATAGAGGATCAGCTCGACACGACTTGACACGCCGAGCTTTTCGTAAATGCGGTACAGATGGTTCCGAACGGTGTGGGCGCTGACGCGAAGCGTCGTTGAGATTTCGCTATTGGGCAACCCCTCGACTACCATCCGCACTATCTGCTCTTGCCGCGGGGTGAGCAAAGGAATCCCTAAGGCATTGACCACGCGCGAGGGTTTCCTGTCCGCCAGGGCCTGCAGAATCCACTGGAGTTGCTGGCTGTTGGCCCAGACTTGCCCATCGTGGACACAGCGAATGCATTTACACACGACCTCGAAGGGGTCAGTATGAGACAGCACGCCTTTAGCGCCTGCGGAAAAGGCGACCAGCACCGCCTCCGGGTTGTGGCTATCCAGCAGCACAATCGGGCATAGGGTCGAGCCCGCAGCCCGCAAATCGCGCAAAGCCTTCAGTCCGCCCTCGGGATCGCCCTCGAGCCCGGCGCTGACCACTGCCACGTCGGCGTGATGCGCGGAAGCCTTCTTAGTGAATCCTTTAACGGTGTGTTCGCAGCCCACGACCGTAAACTGCTTCTTCGAACGCCCGAGGGCGTGGGAGAGCAACTGAGAGTTCAGGGGCGAGCTTACCGCAATGATAACCTTAATCGCCATAAAGGTGTGTCTGGCGCTCCCACACCACAAAGTGTGCCACGCGCGCACATAGACGCTACGCTATTCTACCTAATGCCTTTCTAAAAGCAAAGTCAATCGCATCTCGGGTCAGCGACACAATGACAGAGTACCCAGATGATCACGCCTCGATCGACTTCAAGATGATCGAAGCAAATGGTGGCGCTCACAGGAGGAATCAATGGCCTCACCTATGAAGAATCGGGCGACCGCTTCTGTGAGGTGTCCCTTGATTACTGCGGTGCAGATGAATTCGGGACGCTCGGCTTGAGACGATAGTCCTCACCTTGATGCAATTGCCTAGCCGACGCGCAGGAGCAGGCCATTCCATAGGCCGGGGTGCACTTTGCTTCTTGCGCAGCTTTGTTCGTTCGCCTAAAATGCTACTTTACACTTCAAACAGTAGCCAATGCGAGGCGGAATCTGATCGTTGGCTATGAATCATAAGCAAGTTGACAGGCGAGGCTTCCCCAGCCGGTCAGCTCGCTGAAGAGCAGTTCAGGATTCAGTCACCAAATGCCGGAAGGGGATTAGCCTTCGTGCAACCTCGAAAACATCAACGATATGGGCTGGAAATTCCCGTGATCTTCTCCTGGACGGATGAACGGCACACCGAACAACACGACGTAGGCCTGACGCGCGACCTCAGCGTCCGAGGAGCGTTCATCTTTGCCGCCACCCTTCCGCCGTCGGGCGCCACGCTCAAATTCAAGGCCTTTCTTCCGCTCAGTATTGCAACCTCGACTGTGCGGCTTCACGGGAGCGGGCAGGTAGTTCGCGTGGAGCGAGGCCGTGGCCAGAGCCCCGTGGGCTTTGCGATAGCCGCGGAGCAGCGAATTGCGTTGCGCAGGGGGGAGGCCACGCGATGACCAGGAAGTCCCGATCCCCGTTGCGGAGGTCGGTGTGGAGGAAACACAGACTCTCGTTTTTCGAGTGCTTCTTTTTGAGTTGCGGAAGAACTGGAGTTTTTCCGCAGCCTATTCGATGCAACTGCAATTGCGTGGAATTCGGGCAGCGGGTCAGCAATTGGGCGTTGACAGGAAAGGTCCGAGGTGTTAATGTGGATCTTTAAACAAACAATTCATCGGATTTTTACACGACCTTGAGACACTCGTGGGGGGCTTCTGGAGTGCGGGGCTTCTCGGGCGGCGGAACAACTTCAGTATTGCCGCAGCCTCTCTCTAGCAAGAGCTAGCAATCCGGAGCAATGTTGGCGGGCAGTCTCGGCCGACACAAGTTCAGCGACAATCAGGGTGGGGTACAGAAATGTAACTCAGAGGGCGGAGCTGTAGGCAAAATGCGACAACTCTTGCAATTGACTCCGGCAGCTGATGGTTCCCCTCGATGGCATTTACCTGCTACCACTACCCCAAGGTTGGGGCCGAACCCGCACAAGAAGCTAACCCCAGGGAGAAAGGCAAACGTCCCTGGCTGTCGTACAGGGAATCGAGGCTTGGTGAGCACGGGTATGGCTAGCAACAACGGTCGCATTCACGTTCTAATCACTAGCGAGCATCCCGCTTTCAGGGATGGCCTCCGCCAAGTGCTGGAGGCCGAGGCCGGGTTTGAAGTCGTCGGACTGGCCTCGGATGGTAAAGCGGCCTTGCGACTCGCCCGGAAACTCAAGCCGGACATAGTCCTCTTTGACGCCGGCATGTCTTCAGGTGCGGACTGGGAGACTCTGAAACGTCTCTCGTCGCCGCCTTCGATTCGTACCATCCTGCTGAGCGCGGTTCCTGACAAAGAGCGGGTCATGGAGGTTCTTCAACTCGGCGTGCGCGGCGTCATTTCCAAGCAGTCACCTGTGCCGGTTCTCGTCCGATGCTTGCGGAGTGTCATGGCCGGTCAGTACTGGGTGGGCCGCGACAGCGTCAACAACATCGTTGAGGCGCTGCGAAGACTCACACCTCCAACGGAACCGCGACCCAAAACCAAGAACTTCGGAATCACCGCCCGCGAGTTAGAAGTTGTCGCAGCGGTCGTCGCCGGCCGCACCAACAAGGTCATTGCAGAAGAGTTGTCCCTCAGCGAGCAGACAGTGAAGCACCAGCTCACAAGCATCTTCGACAAGCTGGGAGTTTCTGGGCGGCTGGAACTTGCTATTTTCGCCGCGAATCACGGACTTGTAAACGGGGACTGAACCGGGCATCCTCTCCGCATTGACCGACGGGCTTCCGTGAGGATTCAATTGACCAGTATGACAAAAACGCCCGGACATCTCCTTTGTAGACCCCGCTTTTCGGGCCGTAATCACCGCCTGACGCCTTCGGCATGGAGGTTTGTTGACGAATGGCCACGATGACGCGTTTTGCCAAACCCTCCAACGGGAATGGAAGCATCCAAATCATGATCGCTGATAGCCATGCCATGTTCCGCACGGCACTGCGGAAGCTGTTGATGGCCGAACCGGATTTTGTCGTTATTGGGGAGGCCGAGGATGGCATGGAGGCCGTTGCCCGCGTTCGAGATGTGCAGCCGCACGTGGTTTTGCTCGATTTGGTGTTGCCGCGCTGCTCGGGTCTTGAGGTCCTACGCGAAATCCGCAGTCTTTCGCCAGCGACGCGGGCCCTGCTGCTCGTTGACGCCATCGACGAGAAGCAGTTGATCGAGGCCCTCTGTCTGGGGGCGCGCGGCGTGGCCTTTAAGACCACTGCGACCAACCTTCTTTTGAAGAGCATCCGGGCTGTGAAGGCGGGTGAGTACTGGGTGGAGCGCGACCGCATCTCTCTCCTTATTCGTACGCTCAACGACCGCCTCGGCAACAACGGACATGACGAGCGCCAGAACGTCTTCGGCCTGACCCCGCGCGAACTCGATATCGTTCGAGCGATTGCTGCGGGCGAGAGTACGCAGGAGATGGCACAGAAGCTCTCGCGTAGCGAAGTCACGGTGAGGCATCAGCTGACCAGCATCTTCCGCAAGCTCGGTGTCCGCAATCGAGGCGAACTGCTGAGCTTCGCCATGAGCCACAACCTGGCTGGTAACGGAGATGGTTCACGGGGAGCGGCTGCTCCAATGCGAAGGAGCGCCGCAGCCTGCGAGCTGGCGTGACAGTCATATCCCTTCGCGTGGACATCGGTGAGTCGGCGCAGACGTTGGAGGCGCGATACTCCGGTGCGGCGGCCACCTTGCCTTCGGTGTGTCCAGGGGCTGGGTCGGGGGGATGGCTCCGGCAAGCGGCAAAGTGTGCCCAGAGAGGTTACTTGAATCCATGATGAGAAAACCAAGTGCTGAGCTGAGCGACTATTGGGATATCTTCCTGCGTCGGCGGTGGTGGATCATTATTCCCGCCTTGGTCATCGCCGGCGGCACCATCGCGGTAGTCTCGAAACTGCCCAAGGTCTACCGTTCGCAAACCCTGATACTCGTTGACCCGCAGAAGGTGCCGGCAGACTTCGTCAAGCCGACCGTCACAACGGACGTCAACAACCGTCTGCAGATCATCAGCCAGGAAATCCTCAGCCGGACCCACCTCCAGAGCATCATCGATGAGTTCGGCCTTTACCGCAATGAGACAGCGGTGGACCGAATGTTGGCCCTCTTGCTGCACAGGGGGAAGCGCACCCAGGAAGAGATTGTTGATGCGATGCGCAAGGACATCACCGTTGAGACCATCGCGGATGAGCAGAGCCGGGAACACACGCTGGGGGCCTTCAGGATTACCTACCAAGGGCAGGATCCGGCCGTGGTTCAGCAGGTGACGCGGGAGCTGGCCGGGCTCTTCATCGATGAAAACGTGAGGGTCCGGGAGCAGCAGGCGCTGGGAACAATCCACTTCATCGACGACGAGCTGGAGAAGGCCCGCACTTCGCTCAACGACCAGGAGCGGCGTCTCAAGGACTTTAAATCCCTCCATATGGGAGCCCTTCCCGAACAGGAAGCTGCCAATCTCCAACTTCTCTCGCAGTTGCAGACGACTCTCCAGGTCAATGGAGACGCGCTGGGCCGTGCCCAAGCGCAGAAGATATACGAGGAGTCACTGCTCAGTGCCTTAACGGCTCGCCAGGCAGAGGCCCCGCCGCCCCTGACTCAATCGGAGTTGGACTTGCGCCGCGAACAACTCAAGCAGGCGGAAAGCCGGTACACGCCCCTGCATCCCGATGTAGTGCAGCTCCGGGAAGAAATCGCAGAGCTTGAGCAATGGACCCCGCCGTCGGGCCAGGCTGCGGGTACTGCCAAACCTGCCCCCCCCTCCAAGGACTTGGCGCCCGAGCAGATTCGCGGGCAGATTAAAGCACTGGACGACGAGATCAAACGCCGCGCCCAAGAACAGGCTGACGTCGAGAAACGCATCCGGCAGATGCAGACCAAGGTGGAAGCCCTGCCTACGGTCGAGCAGCAAATGTTGGAACTGGACCGCGACTACCAGATCTCGAAGCTGAACTACGCGTCGCTGGTCGAAAAGAAGAACGCCTCGGCGATGGCAGCCGAAATGGAAAGGCGCGCCGAGGGCGAGCAGTTTCGAGTGCTCGATCCTGCCGACTACCCGGAAAAGCCGTACAAGCCCGACGTCGTGCAATTATCGCTGCTCGGAGTACTGGGCGGAATCCTGGGTGGTTGCGCCCTCGGCCTATTGATTGAATTTCAGGACAAGTCCATACGCAGCGCTGAAGACGCCACCTATTACCTCACGCTGCCGGCGCTGGCTACTTTCCCATTGTTGAATCATCGCCCGAGCAAGAATGGTAAAGCACTCTTGCTTCCCGGGGCACGCGGAGCGGCGACGGACGCAGGCGCCAAGCGGGAACCGAAAGTCAAAACGCCTCCGGTCCTGACGTTGGGACCGATCCGGAACGACGACTACGCTCCCTCTGTCCCGGTCGTACAGGTGCAACACGTTCCCAAGCTCCTGGTTGCTGCGCACAGCCAATTGGATGATGAAGACGACGCTTACGCCAAAGAGCAATTCCGTATGATCCGGACCCGCCTCATCGAGCTCATGCGAGTCCGCCCCATCCGCAGCATCATGGTAACCAGCACCGTGCCGGGAGAAGGGAAGACCTGGGTGGCCACCAATCTGGCGTTCTCGATGAGTTGCCTCCCGCACATGAGGGTTCTGCTAGTGGACGCCGATCTGAAAGGCGCAGGCCTTGGCAGCTTGCTCAGCGTTAATCCCAAGGTAGGTCTGAGCGATTATCTCGTCAACGGTAACAACCTAAATAGCGTCCGACGCCAGTTGCAACCCAATCTGGCCTTCGTTCCCACCCGGCAGTGGGAAGATGACTCGGCACAGTTGCTCGGTGGGCAACGAATGCACGAGTTCATGGAGGAGTCGTTTCGCGACCACGATTTGGTGGTACTGGACGCACCTCCGGTCCTGGCTCTGGCTGACGCCCAGGTACTCACAGCGCTGGTTGACGCTGTCATCATGGTCGTCCGCGCAGGGAGCTCACCGTACGATCTGGCGCGCAACGCCATCGACCTGCTCAAGCCGAAGATCGTTGGCCTCGTGGTGAACGGGGTGAAGGGTATGCCCGCCAAGGGCTATTACTACGGCGGCTACCCGAAGGCGAGGAGGTCGGTGTGATCAAAGTCTTGAACCGCTACTTTCCTGGCTACCTGTTCGTCATGGTGTCCACGGAAATTGCCCTGATTGTCCTCGGGGTTTGGGCCGCGGTTGCTTTGAATAGCGGCAGCTTGCGTTTTTCCCTCCTGGCTCAACCCATGCTATTGGGCAAGGCGCTGCTCATCACCGGCATCGCAGAGGCCTGCTTCTATTTGAACGATCTGTATGACCCCCGCTCGATCAGGTCCCAGATGGATTTATTGGCACGCCTGCTGCGAGCGCTCGGCTTGGCCTCTTTCATCCTGGCACTGGTTTATTGGGTTGCGGCGGGGACCCAGTTCGGCTTCGGCATTGGAGAAACCGCCATCTTCGGCGTCGTCGTGCTCATTCTGATATGGCGGGTCCTGTTGCAGTGGCTCGTCCGAGTTCATGGCGGCGTGGAACGCCTGCTCCTGGTCGGGTCGGGTCCCACCGCGCAAGCGTTGTGGCGCCAGTTGCGAGGCCGTGACGACCTTAGTCTAAAAGTGGTGGGGCTGGTGGCTGGCAACGATGCCGAGGAGAGCATCCGATTCCCCGGAGTGCCGTACCTGGGCCCTTTAAGTATGCTCGGAACGATTGCGAAAGAGGTGAAACCCGACCGCATTGTGGTTTCCCTGGAAGAGAGGCGCAACCAGCTCCCGGTCGAAACCCTTCTGACTTCACTGGTGCGCGGGGTGCAGGTGGAAGCCGCCACCGATTTGTATGAGAAGCTGACCGGCAAGATCCCCACCGACCTTATCCGTCCCAGCTGGCTACTCTTCTCGGGCGATTTCCACAAGTCGGCGGCGCTGAGATTCTACAAACGCTTTTTCGGCTTGGCCGGCGCCTTGCTTGGCTTGGTCGCCCTGAGCCCCCTCTTCGCTCTGGTGGCCGTCGCTATCAAGATCGATTCACGCGGACCCGTATTCTATCGGCAACCTCGCGTCGGATTCCGCGGGCGAATCTTCGAGGTGCTGAAGTTCCGGTCCATGCGCGTTGATGCTGAGTCCATGACCGGACCGGTCTGGGAGCAGGAGCGCGATCCGCGCACCACCCGCGTAGGCCGGGTCATGCGGGCGCTGCATGTGGACGAACTTCCCCAGCTCCTCAATGTGCTGTGGGGAGAGATGGACTTCGTCGGCCCGCGGCCGGAACGTCCCCACTTCGTCGAGCAGCTCCGTCCGCAGATTCACTTTTACGATGTCCGCCACGCGATCCGACCAGGGATCACGGGGTGGGCGCAGGTGTCCCTTTCTTACCCTCGCACTATCGAGGAGGCAAGGGAGAAGCTCCAGTACGACCTGTTCTACATCAAGAACATGTCGATCCCGCTTGACCTGCTGATCTTTGTCCGAACCCTCAAGTACCTGTTCTTCGGTTTGAGGACCCTGCCCAGCGACGAGCGCCGAAGCCAGATCGAGTTCATCGCCCGAACCCCCTCGCTGCCCGCCATGAATAAGGCTCTCCACGAGCCGATTCCTGCGGCCCTGACGGTTGACGTCGAGGACTACTTTCAGGTGGCGGCCTTTCGCCATGTGATTCGATACGACGACTGGGATCGCATGGAAAGCCGGGTGGAACAGAATACCCAAAAGGTCCTGGATTTGCTGGCCGAGTCGAATCAGCACGGGACTTTCTTTATTCTGGGCTGGATTGCCGAGCGTTTCCCGGACTTAGTTCGCAAGATCCAGGCGGCTGGCCACGAAATCGGTTGCCACAGTTACGCCCATCATCTCATCTACGAGCTGACCCCCCGCCAGTTTCGTGAAGATACTCTGCGCGCCCGGAAGGCCATCGAAGATGCCGCCGGGAGTTCGGTCCAGGCCTATCGGGCTCCCAGTTTTTCGATAACGCCTCGCTCCCTCTGGGCTCTCGACATCCTGGCGGAGCTCGGATTCAAGGTGGATAGCAGTATCTTTCCGATCCACCACGACCTCTACGGCTTCCCCACGGCCCCGCGCCAGCCCTTCCGGATTCGAGTCAATGGCAGCAGCCTCCTGGAGTTTCCACCTCCCACCTTGCGCATCGGACGCTGGAACGTGCCGGTGACGGGCGGGGGATACTTGCGCCAACTGCCTTTTAATTTTCAGTTGCGCGCGCTCAAGACCCTGGAGCAGCGTCGCGAGGCAGTGCAGCTCTATTTTCACCCCTGGGAGCTCGATCCCGATCAGCCCCGCATCGCGGCTTCGCTGCGGTCGCGACTGAGGCACTATCGGAACCTTGACCAGACCGCCCAGCGACTGCGGCGCCTCCTCGCGCTCTTCCATTTTGACGCCGTTTCCAAAGTCATCCGCTACGCCGACTTCGTTTCGGAAGTTGAGTTGTCCGGCAGCTCGGGAATGGCGCGCCCCCTCCTAAACCTGCCCGCCGAAAGCGTCAGCCACGCGGGGTGACCCCCATCCTTATACGAAGAGGAAAGTCCCGTGTGGATTTCGGAGCATTCTTGGCACGAAAGGTCACCGCCCCACTGTGGTTGAGAAGCGATTGAAGAGAACATTCTTCGTCCTGGAAGAACTAGAACAAACTCAGTTTGAGACAAGCGGGGAAATTGAGAAGCGGCAACTTGACATGCTTCGCGGGGTCATCCACTACGCCAACACCGTTTCTAACGTCCACTTTTCGGACTGTTCCGCGATTCCTTGTCCAGTCCGTGGAATGAAGGCCCATGGAGCGACGCATGCACAGTGAGACTTCGGAATCCGGTCAGCTCCCCTTGCGAAGGCCGAGCACCATCCACCGAGTGGGCTCGGAGCTCGTCCGGGTAACGCTGTATCCGCTGCTTCAAAGGCGCTGGCACCCTTCCGCCTCTCGTTACCTGAGACAATTGCGGAAGTATGAGTTCGCGTCGCTGGAAAGTATTCAGGCCGCGCAGTTGAACCGGCTAAGGGCCTTGCTGCAACACGCCGGCAGACACGTGCCCTATTATAGGAATCTGTTCCGAGCGCGGGCGTTCGATCCGTCGGAAGTTCGATCGCTCGCAGACCTGGGCAGACTCCCGGTGCTCACCAAAGCGGACATCAGGCAGAATTCTGCGGCGCTCCTCGCTGAGAACTACAACCAAGGGCGCATGCTCTTGAATGCCAGTGGAGGATCGACCGGAAAGCCGCTTCAGTTTTATCAGGACTCGACCTACTGGGACTACGCATGCGCCAGTCAGTGGTTTGTCGAGAGTTGGTGGGGTATTCGCCGAGGTGATCGGACCGCTTCCATCTGGGGGACGGATCGGGACATTCCGGCGCTAAGCTGGAGGGAGAAGGTCTGCCAGACAAAGGCTTGCAATGCTTTTGCGCTCACCGAAGAACGAATGGAGCGCTTTGCCCGGGAATTGCAGTCCTGGTACCCACGGTTCGTCGTGGGGTACGCCTCCGCACTTCATCTTTTCGCCCGATTCCTGATCGAGCGGCCATATCTCAGGATTCGCCCTCATGCCGTGAAATCGGCCGCCGAGGTCTTAACCGACAACGAGCGCGCTGTCATTGAGAGGGCGTTTCAGTGCCCGGTCTACGACTTCTACGGGTCTCGTGAGGTGAACAACCTGGCGGCTGAGTGTCCCGCTCACACGGGCCTCCATGTAAATGCCTTGACACGTTTCATCGAACTCGTCGACGAAGCCGGCGCGCCTACGGAACCTGGAGCCGCGGGACGCATCCTGGTCACCGATCTCGTGAACTATGGCATGCCGTTCATTCGTTACGAAATTGAAGATTTAGGCCGTTGGAGCGCGACGCCATGCAGTTGTGGGCGTCCGTTCCCACTCTTGGGAAAGGTCCTGGGGCGCAAGAGCGATTTCATCGTGACGTCCGCTGGCAAGTTCATTCACGGCGAGTTTTTCACCCACATGTTCTATGGCATGCCTGCGGTCACCGCGTTCCAACTGATCCAGGAATCGTTGACCGAAATCTGTTTGCATGTTGTGCTCCAGCCGGGCGCTGAAGCGTCGCTCCTGGAACCCTTGCGTGACCGGCTGAAGATCGCGCTAGGAGAGAGCGTACATTGCCGCATTGATGCGGTAAACGAAATCGAACGTCTCCCCAGCGGTAAGCATCGCTTTACGGTTTCAAACGTGACCGCGACCTTACAGTCTGCACAGACCCACGCTTCCTTGAACCCTGGGGCGGAGTTGAGAGATAACGGCTGAACGAAGCGCACGGAGGCGCGGATGGGAATCTACAACTCGTTCGTAAAGCATGTCGGCTATCCATTCTGGTTACATCGGGACCGACAACCGACGGCTCTCAGGGAGTTGGCACAGTTGAGGCAGTCACAGTTTTGCTCGCCTGCAGAGTTGAGCGAGTTGAAACGTAAGCGCCTGGTTGCTCTTCTTGAACACGCTTTTGCAAACTGTCCTTACTATCGACGCATGTTTCGGGACTCGGGATGGACAATGAAGTCCTTCCAGGACTTCGAGGATCTGGAGAGGCTCCCAATCCTAACAAAGGACATCCTGTTGGCCCACCTGGAGGAGCTTGTCGCGGAAAATATCCCCCGCGAACTCTTGCATCGGACAGCGACTGGGGGATCCACCGGACGGCATACTCCTTTCTATCGCGACAACAAGTGCCTGGCGGTAAAGTGGGCAAGCGAATGGCGCTTCCACCAGTGGACTGGATGGGACCTGGGGGAACCCATGGGGCTCATCTGGCCCGCAAGTCAGGACCTCAACCCCCACCCCAACTGGAAATCGAAACTGCGCAAGGCAACCTCCGACCGCCAGGCTATGCTATATGCCGCGTCCCTGTCCGAGGAGTCCATGAGCGGGTTCGCCAAGACGCTTCAGCGACGGCGGATCAAGTACTTGAAGGGATTTACCAACGCGATCTGCGTATTTGCGCGCTTTTGTGAGGGACGCTACACTTTCTCCCACCTTCGTTCGGTTATTTGCACAGGCGAAGCACTCCTCCCCACGCAACGCGACCTGATCGAGACAGCGCTGGGTGCCAAGGTCTACAACTATTACTGCTCGCGGGAGATTGGCCCCATCGGCCATCAGTGTGAGCGGCGAGGCGGTCTCCACATCAACGAAGAAATCCTTCATCTTGAGATCAAACCCGACAGTCCGGCCTCCGCTGATGGAAGTGGGGATTTACTCATAACAGACCTCGCTAACTTCGGAATGCCTTTCATTCGCTATCGGATTGGTGATCGTACTCGACTGCTTGGAAGCGACTGTGCTTGCGGCCGACGATCACGACAGCTCGAGCAAGTCATCGGACGCGCGACCGATTTTGTGATTTCTACTCGCGGCGAGTTAGTGCATGGCGCCTCACTGGTCCACTATGTCCTGGCGTTGGGTTTCGACATCGGGCAGGTCCAGTTCGTGCAGAGGGCTCCCGGGCATTTGGTTGTTCGGCTTACCCCCGTGGCGCGTGAGCGTGGCGAAGCCTGGTCGAAACTCGAGCAAACGGTCCGGCGCTTGCTGGGAGACGAGATCCAGTTGGAAAGGGAATTTGTTCCCGAGATTCGTCCAGAGCAGTCAGGGAAGCATCGAGTAGTCGTTTCGGAGATATCGCCTCGCGAATCGGGGTTCGCGATTGCAGGCGTCGAGGGCTGAGTTTTCCGAGCAAATCAGAATCCGCCTAACGAAGCGGTGGAAGGAAACTGTGGTTGGGTCGCACAACGGACAGCGAAGTAATGAGGTACAAGCGCCAGGCCTGAGCGCGGTCGGACCACAGGGGATGTACCGTTTATGACCGACCACCAAACCATCGTCATCCTCGGGGCTCTGATCATGGGCGCCCTGGCGGTCGCGGGGCTGCTTCGTCCCTTTTTCGGGCTGCTCGTCCTGATCACGATCTATTATGTGCAGCCAGCAGAGTTGATACCCGCTTTGGAGCCCTTACACATCGAGCGGACCTACGCGATCGCGCTGCTGTTGGCCTTTTTGTTGCAAAGGCCGTCGAACTCCGAGCGCCCCGTTCTCAATCCTATCTTGCGGGCGGGCATGGCTCTGGTGGGGGTGGCGGCGCTTTCGGTTCCTTTCGCTGTATGGAGGGGTGGGGCGGTCGAGGCGACAGTCAATCTGGCCAAGCTCATTATTTATCTGTTCCTGCTGAGCACGCTGATCGACACCAAGGATCGAATGCGGAAAGTCCTCTGGCTGCTCGCGGGACTGTTGGCATGGATTTCCGGCAACGGTTTTCTGTCCTATCTACAAGGGAACTTCATCGTTCGCCAGGGCATTGACCGGGCTGTTGGCGAGACCAGTATCGTCGGGGACCCCAACGCGTTGGCCAGCACAATCAGCGGTCTCCTTCCTCTGGTCTTCGTCTTGTGGCGATGTAGCCAGAAGATTTTGCAGCGCCTCTTGCTGCTTGGTCTCATGCTGTTGGCGTTAGCCACCATGGTCGTCACCGGTTCCCGCACGGGCTTGATCGGGCTGGCAGTAATCGTTTTGTATTACGTCTTCAACTCACGACATAAGGTCGCGGCCCTGGCTTTGTGCGCGGTGGTGGCGATCGTTCTCTGGCTGGCAATGCCGCGACAATACCAGGAACGATACCTGACCACGGTGCACTTTGCGCAAGGAGAAAAGCTCGATGACTCCAACGAGCTTCGTGTACACCTGTGGAAAGCTGGCTGGAGGATGTTCTTGGATCACCCCATCTTGGGCGTGGGAGCAGGTCAGTTCAGCACTGCCTATGGGACGTTCTACTCGGGCGCGAAGCATGGCGCCTGGATGAGCCCCCATAGCTTGTTCTTTCAGGTCGCCGCGGAATTGGGCCTAGTCGGCCTGGTCGCCTTCGGGTCCTTCCTGTTCCGCGTAGTTAGGGCTAATCTTTTTGTGCTGAAAGCTCACGCGGGGGACCAACAGGGCTGGGACTATCAGCTTGCGCTTGCGCTTGGGGCTGCCCTGCTAGGTTACGCTGTTGTCAGCGTGACGGGGCACACGTTCTTCAGCCCGCGTTGGTATTTCACGGCGGGTCTGATCGCTGCCAATTTCTGGCTTACGCAGACCTCCTTGGCCAGCACGACGGCGGTTGCCGGTTCCGAAGATCTTGGGATAGAAAGCAGGGGGGATGAGCCGGAGCTGGTTTGGGGCGAAGATTTTGTGAAAGGCAGGGGCTGAAGCAAGTTGCCGGCTTGGGCTGCCCCACCTCACGGTCGTTGCATCCTCAAGTGACCCATTATCTGGCACTGCTAAAGGAGGGCAGCGCTGACGATGGCTGGGCCGTCTCAAGAAGCGAGTGAATCTGCCGCCCGCCGCCCGAGGGTGCTTGTTCTGGATGAATGGGTGCCTTATCCCCCCGATACGGGAAAGCGCGTGCGCACCTGGAATTTGTTGCGCCGCTTGGCCCGGTGGCACAGAATCTCCCTGCTCTGTTACGGCGAACCGGAGGGCGAGGTTGCCAGTGCCGTACGTTCAGCCGGGATTCACTTACATACGGTGACGCCCCTTGCTGGTAAGGACGCGTGGCGACTTTACCCACGATTGGCCGCCAACCTGTTCTCGCCGTACCCCTTCTCTGTCAAGAAGCATTACACGAGGCGCTTCCGGAAGCGACTGAAGGATCTCCTTGATGAAGAGCATTTCGACCTCGTGCACTGCGAGTGGGCGCCCTATGCGCGCTTTCTATCGAACGTCGGTAGGATCCCCACTATAGTGATGGCTCATAACATTGAGTCGCAGATTTGGTCGCGTCGGGCGCGGCAGAGTCGGACTGTGGCCGAGCGCGCCTTCTTTTCCTCACAGGCACGCAAGATGGAGTCTTTCGAGCGCCGCGCGCTCACCCGGGCGGGGCGTGTGGCTGTCGTGACAGCCCTGGATGGCGAACAGTTGGCGGCTTGGGGCGTGCGCCATATCTCACTTGTGGAAAACGGCGTGGATCTCGATCAGTTCGTGCCTGCCGAGGAAACACCTCTACTCGGTCACATCCTGTTCTGCGGCTCCCTCGATTGGGATCCGAACCTGGACGCGTTGGACTTCTTGCTAGAGGAGATCATGCCTCCGCTCATTCAACGACTGCCGGGCGTAAAGTTGCGCATCGTGGGCAAGGGGCCATCTTCCAGCTTACGGAAGCGGCTTGCCGGGCGTGCCAACGTTGAGTTCGTCGGCGAGGTATCGGATGTGCGACCATATCTTGCCCAGACGTCCGTGGTCGTTGTGCCGCTACGCATTGGCGGGGGCAGCCGGATCAAGATCCTTGAGGCCCTCGCCATGGGGAAAGCGGTGGTTTCGACGTCGATTGGGGCGGAAGGGCTGGCGGTCTCGGATGGCGTTCATCTCGTGCTGGCCGACACGCCGGCGGAATTTGCCTCCCGCGCCGTCGAACTGCTGACCTCCCCTCAGGAGAGCCGGCGGCTGGGAGAGAACGGACGCAGGCTGGTGGTCGATCGCTATAGCTGGGATCGGGCCGCGAAAGCAATGGAGTCCGCGTGGCGACAGGTTTGCGAGCCTTGCCCCACCACCGCCTCGGTTCGCCGCATCCCGGAACAACAGGAAGTTGAAATCATCCCATGAGTCATCGGATTCGCATCCTGCACCTGCGCACCAGCAACTTCGTTGGAGGGCCGGAACGTCAATTGTTGCGATCCGGCGAGTATGAGCGAGAAGGCCCTCTTGAGGTCATTTTCGGAACTCTGGTGGGCGAGACCGAGGGGGTTGACTTTGCAAGCGCAGTTCAAGAACACGGCCTCCAACTTCTCACTCTGCCGGCAGGAACAATAGGAGACATTGGGGCATTGTCAGCGCTCGTTCGCTACATCCGTGAATGCTCCATAGCTCTCATTTGCACGCATGGTTATCAGGCAGACATTCTGGGCGCGCTAGCCGGGCTGAGGTGCCGCATACCCGTGGTGTGGTTCCTGCGCGGCTGGACTGGGGAAGACTGGAAGGTCCGAATCTACGAAAAGCTCGATCGCACTCTTCTGCCTCTTGCCACGCGCGTCGTTTGCCTCTCGAATACTCAGGCGGAGCAACTTGCCCGTCGCCGTATCCTAGCTCGAAACCTCCGTGTGGTTCACAATGTTGTGGAAGTCCGGTCGATCTCTGATGAGGAACGCTTGGAAGTCCGGCACAGGCTGCGGATGCGACTGGGACTGCCGAACGAGTCAGTTATAGTGGCTACCGCCGGGCGGCTTAGTCCGGAAAAAGGGACGGCCTATTTCCTCCAGGCTATAACTATGGTCGCCAACTGGTTCCCGATGGCGCGTTTCGTGGTCTTTGGGAGCGGCCCCTTGAAAGCTCAATTGGAAGAAAGCGCTCAGGATCTCGGCCTCGGAATGTCAGTGTGCTTCGCGGGCTTTGTACCGGACTTTACCGAACTGCTTCCGGGCGTCGACCTCCTGGTGAATCCCTCGCTTTCCGAAGTGATGCCCAACGTAGTTTTGGAGGCGATGGCAGCCGGGGTCCCCGTTGTAGCCACCGATGTGGGAAGCGTGGCTGAGATTGCCGGGCCGGAAAGAGCACTTGCCTTGGTTCCCCCTGGGGACTCGCCGGCCATTGCCCGCGCGGTATTGAACCTCTTGCACGATCCGGACCGAGCCGCCGAACTGGGTCGAGCCGGACAGAGGCGGGTTCGAGCGGCCTTCTCGCCCACTAGCCAAAAAGCTCAGCTCAGGGCCCTCTACGAGGAGATGGTCCCTGACCTTGCCCGAGAAATAGAGGGTCCGGAACAATTGGCTGCGGCCACCCGAGCGCCACGCGCTGCGCCGCAGAGCATTTGAATGACAACCCCTAACCTGAACATCGTGCCACCCGGGAGCTCGCAAGCTCCCTCTGAGAGCGGAGAGTCCATTGTGGTGCTCTTCGTCTCGGTCGTAATTCCGGTGCGTAACGAAGAGGCGCACTTGGGAGCCGTCCTTGACGACTTGATGAGCCAAGATTACCCGCGGGATCGCTTCGAGATCCTAGTGGTTGACGGCCAATCAACGGATGGAACAGCGAAGGTCGTTAAACATTACGCCAGTTTGGGGTTCCCGCGGGTGCAGCTCTTTTCCAACCCCGGACGCCTCTCCAGCTCCGGGCGGAATGTCGGCGTCCGGCACGCCAGGGGCGAGTTGGTCCTATTTGTGGATGGTCATTGCCGCATAATGAACCGCTCGTTGCTTTCGGATTCCGTGCGCATTATGCAGGAGACCGGCGCCCAATGCCTTTGCCGCCCGCAGCCACTGACCTTGCCCGGGAACACCTGGTTTCAGGATACGTTGGCTTACGCTCGGGCCACGCTGATTGGGCACGGTCGTGATTCCACCATTTATGCAACCGAGGTGGAAGGGTTTATTGACCCGACCAGTTCCGGAGCCGCTTACCGGCGTTCCGTATTTGAACGCGTCGGGTTGTACGATGAGCGTTTCGACGCGTGCGAGGATGTGGAGTTCAATCACCGGGTCTACCGGGCCGGGATACCGTCGTACACAAGTCCGCAACTGACCGTTGCTTACCAGCCTCGCTCCAGCCTGTCCGGGCTCTTCCAGCAGATGCTGCGCTATGGCCGAGGGCGCTTTCGACTGATGCAAAAGCACAAGGAGGCGGCAAGCCTCTCGCAACTGGTCCCCGCTGCGTTCGCGGCTGGGCTGGTGTTGCTGGGGGCGGGGTCTCTGGCCTGGAATCTTGGGCGCCTCTTGTTATGGGTTGTGCTCCTTGCCTATGCAGCGCTGCTCCTCGGCTTCTCAGCCGCGCTGGGGGTTCGCCGGGGGTGGCGGAGTTTCCTTGTCGCCCCCTTCATTTACATGACTATCCATTTCGGGTTCGGAGTGGGCTACTGGGCCGGAGTTTTCCAGGCTTGTCGAGAGAAGTTCCGCCCCCAAAGAGTCTCACCGCGGGCGTCGGCGGCACCGCCCAAAGGCCTTACCGAACCTGCCCGGTGTGAGAAAACAGTTCCCTGAGGAATCCGGGGATGTGTCCAAGCCTAGCACCAGTAAAAATGGGATTGAGGGTGTGAGTATGACTAACTTAATAAAAAGGCATCGCCCGCTCGCAGTTGCGGGTCTCAGTTTTCTGATACTGATTATGGCGGGGTGCCATACAAACCCACAGAAGCAGAAGCTCGAATTCGTGGCCAGCGGTGACAAGTACATGGCCGCACACGACATCCAAAACGCCATAATCGAGTATAGACGTGCACTGAAGATTGAGCCGCACTCCGCCGAAACGCAATACAAGCTTGGCCAAGCCTATTTCGCAAACCGTCAGTCCCGGGAAGCTTTTCTTGCCTATCGCAAGGCTACGGAATCGAACCCCGACTACCTGCCGGCGCGCTTGGCGCTGGGCCAGTTCAGTCTCCTCGGCGGCCACTTCGATGACGCGATGACGACTGCCCAGGCCATCCTGCAAAAGGATCCCGGTAACAAGGAGGCCCAAATCCTGCTGGCCGACGCCTATGCCGGCAAGAAGAACCTGCCGGAGGGGACCAAGGCCCTGGAAAAACTCGTGCAGCAATATGCGGACTACGTGCCCGGCTACCTCAATCTGGGCTTGTTTTACCTGGCCCAAGGTAAGCCGGAGGCCGCCAAAGGGCAGTTTGAGAAGGCTGTGACGATCGACCCCAAGTCGGTTGAGGCCCGCAAGGCGATGGCAGCTTACTATGCCCTTAACAAGGATCTCACCAAGGCCGAGCAAGAGTACCGCGCTGCCGTGGATACAAACCCCGACTCCGTTGAGGCTCGGCAGATGTTAGCATCGTTTTACGCCGGGCAAGGCCGCTTTTCCGAAGCGGAACCTCTTTACAAGGATATCGTCAGGCTCCAGAAGAATTCCGCCGAGTCCCGGTTCAGCTTGGGCAACTTCTACCTGAATCAGGGCCGGACTGATGACGCACGCAAGATCGACACGGAGATATCCAAAGACAGTCCCAGTTTCATGCTCGCCCGACTACAACTGGCTGAGTTGGACCTGCGCGAACATAAGTACGATCTCGCTGACCAGGTTCTGGGCCAGATCCTGAAGGATAGCCCGAAGCAATACCAGGCGCTGATACTGGCCGCTCAGGTCTCGCTGAACCGCAAGGATCCGCAAAAGGCGATTCAGCAGTTGGAGACAGCGGAAAAGTACGAGCCCAACCTCCCAGTGCTGCATTACTGGAAGGGAATCGCTTACCTCGGGCAAGACAACCTGGACCGTGCCCAAAGCAGTTTCGAAAGAGCCATCGGCATCAAGCCGCAAAATGCCGCTGACATAGCGATTCAGTATGAAGCGCAACTGAAGTTGGCTGGGCTGATGTTGGATAAAGGGTTGCCGGATGCCGCGGTGGCTCACGCTCAAAAGGCCATGCAAGACGCGCCGAATCTGCCGCAGGCGCACCTCCTCGCGGGAAGGGCTTACTACGACCTCAGGAACTTTACGGAAGCGGAAAAGGCTTTCCAAAAGTACGCCGAGCTTCAGCCCGATTCGCCCCAGGGTCCGTTGAGACTCGGCGCCGTTCACTTTATGCAGCGCCGCTACGACATTGCGCAGAAGGAGTTTGAGAAGTCGTTGGCCCTTAATCCCAAGCAGACGGACGCGCTTAACGGAGTGGTTACGGTCTACCGCGCCAAAGGCCAGAATGACAAGGCCATCGAGCGCATCCGCCAGCAGATCGCCCAGGTGGAGACAGCCGACATCTACAATCTGCTCGCCAAGACGTATCTGGATTTAGGCCAGACCGAGCCTGCCGAGAAGAGCCTGAAGCGGGCATTGGAGCTTGACCCACAGAACTACAACACTTGTGCCTTGTTTGGCGCCCTTTACCTTCGGCAGCATTCTCTCGATAAGGCCGTCGCAGAATTCGAAGCGGCGCTGCGGGTGAACCCGCGCCAAGTGGGTGCCTGGACTGTGCTGGGGATGATCGAGAAGGAGCGCGGTGACTTCGACAAAGCCAAGCATGCTTACCAGAAGGCGTTGGAAATCGATCCCAATGCCGGCATTGCCGCCAACAACCTGGCATGGCTTTATTGCGAGCAGGGCGGGGACCTGGACGTGGCGCTGGATCTGGCGCGCCGGGCCCGCCAGGCTTTTCCCAAGTCGTCGATGGTCTCCGACACGCTTGGCTGGATCTACTGCAAGCGTCAGCTTTACGACTCCGCCATCCCCTTGCTCGAGGAAGCGGTCCGTGACGAGCCCAAGAACGGAGAATTTCGATTCCACCTCGCGGCTAGCCTGCTGGGAGCAGGTAAGAAGGATCAAGGGCGATCCGAGCTCAACGCCGCCCTAAAGCTCGACGCCAACCTGCGCAAGCGCCAGGACGTGCAGAAAGCGCTCGGTCAACTGTAGAACCACGGCGAAACTCCGTGCACCTCTGCACGCTTCTGAGAAGCTTGGCGACCAACCACAAACATTTACTCCTATGAAAGCCCCGACGATCAAGCGGGGCGGCGCCGTCAACAACGACGGACCCGCAAGGGGGCTCAACTCTTGATGCTCTCCGGCGCGCCGGCGCTCACGTCTGGGGTGAATGCCGCTGTCCTGGTGGTGCGAGCCGGCAGCACACCCATGATCCGGCTAGCAGTGCGATCGGACTCCTCGAGCCGAAGATCGTCCGCGCCGTGGTCAACGGCGTGAGGCTATTGCCTTTCATGGGCTATTAGCGCGGCTATTACCAAGAGAATACAAAGTAACGATTGGGGCGCGTGAATCGCTGCGAGTGACCTCGCTCCGACTTTTGCGGCCTCCGGATACGCCGCTCTGGACTTGGCAACGGAGGGTAATGACGATGGTTCTAGTCAAGAACGGTTCGCGTTTCCTGCTCGCGAGCGTTGCCTCTTTAGTTCTGCTTGCCGCAGCTTGCCATATTGATCCTCAGAAGCGGGCATCCCAACTGGTCGCCGACGGGGACAAGTATCTCGAGCAAGGCGACGTCGAGAACTCCATCATCGAGTATAAGAACGCCCTCAAGCTGGAGCCTAAATCGGCGGAAGTGGAATATAAGCTGGGCCAAGCCTATTTCCGCGTGGGGCGATACCCACCAGCTCTTACGGCCTACCAGAAGGCGAACCAATTGGATCCGAACTATGCCCCGGCTCGGATCGCACTGGGCCTGCTTAATCTCATGGTCGGGAACTTTGACGAGGCAATGACGACCGCCCAGGCCATCCTGGCAAAGGACCCCGACAATAAAGAGGCGCAGATCCTGGTGGCGGACGCCTACGCGGGAAAGAAGAATGTGCCCGAGGGAATACGGGCCCTGGAGAAGCTGGTCCAACAGTTCCCCGACTATGCGCCCGGCTATCTCAATTTGGGCAGGTTTTACATCAAACAGGGCCAGATGGACGCCGCCAAAGCGCAATTGGAGAAGGCCGTGGCGGTCGATCCCAAATTCCTTGAAGCCCGCTGGGCGCTCGCGCGCTTCTACATGCGGAGTAAGGATGCGGCCAAGGCTGAGGAACAGTACCGGGCCGCTATGGACAAAAATCCTGACTCCCTCGATGCCCGGCAGGCGCTGGCTTCCTTTTATGTTGCCCAGGGCCGCCCATCTGATGCCGAACTTCTCTACAAGGACTGGGTAAGACTCCAGAAGAATTCCGCCCAGGCGCGAATCTCCTTGGCGAACTTCTATCTGAGCCTGGGCCGCGTGGAGGACGCTCGCAAGGTTGACGCGGGAATCGCCGCCGACAGTCCCGACTTCATTCCCGCCCGGCTGCAACTGGCGGAATTAGCCCTTCACGAACAAAAGTTCGACGTCGCCGATCAGGTTCTGAACCAGATCCTGAAGGACCGCCCGGCACACCCCGAGGCGTTGGTATTGGCAGCGCAGGTCGCTATAAACCGCAAAGACTTTTCCAAGGCCATTCAACAATTGGAGGCCTCGGAACGGACCGAGCCCAACAACCCTGTCCTGCATTACTGGAAAGGCGTCGCCTACGCTGCGCAAAACAAATTGGACCTGGCTCAACACAGCCTTCAACAGGCCATCGGCCTCAACCAGCAGTATACCGATGCTTACGAGGCGCTGGCGCAGTTGATGTTGAAAAAAGGCTTACCCGACTCAGCGCTGGCCTACGCGAAGCAGGAAGAGCAACAGGATGTGAATCGGGCGGAGGCGCACCTGCTGGCCGGGAGGGCCGATTACGATCTCCGGCGCCTTGAAGAAGCAGAAAAGGAGTTCCAGAAGTTCGCCGAGATGCGGCCCAACTCTCCTGAGGGACCTCTGCGCCTGGGCGCCGTCCACCTGATGCAGCGCCACTACGACGTGGCCGAAAAGGAGTTTGAGAAGTCGCTCACCCTCAACCCCAAACGAGACGACGCGCTTTCCGGAATCGTGACGATCTACCGCGCCAAAAATCAAAATGACAAGGCCATCGCCCGCATCCGTCAGCAACTCGCCCGGGTTGAAACGGCCGACATCTACGACCTGCTGGCCAGGACGTACCTCGAACTGGGTCAGACTGAACCGGCGAAGAGCAGTCTGAAACGCGCCCTCGAACTCGATCCTCAAAACTACAATGCCTACGCGTCGTTGGGCTCGCTTTACTTTCGGGAGAATTCCCTCGACCAGGCCGCAACCCAATTCGAATCGGCGTTGCGTGTGAACCCGCGTCAGATCGACGCCTGGACCACGCTGGGGGTGGTCGAGCAGCGGCGGGGAGACCTCGAAAAGGCGAAACAGGCTTACCGGAAGGCGCTGGAGCTGGATCCGAATGCCGCGATGGCCGCCAATGACTTGGCTCTCCTTTACTGCGAGCCAGGTGGCGACCTGGACGCGGCTTTGGACCTGGCGCGCCGGGCCAGGCAAGCTTTGCCCAAGTCGCCGGTGGTTTCCGATACTCTCGGCTGGGTTTACTACAAGCGGCGCCTCTATGACTCGGCCATTCCCGTGCTCCAGCAGGCGGTGCGCGACGAACCCAAGAACGGAGCCTATCGGTTTCATCTTGCCGCCAGCCTGCTGGGAGGGGGCAAGAAGGACCAGGCTCGATCCGAGCTCCATACCGCTCTTAAACTGGATGCGACCCTCGGGCAGCGCCCGGAAGTTCAGCAACTGCTCAGCCAATTGCCAGGGTCTTAGGCCGCACTCATTTCTTGCGCATGGCCAGCGGCGACCCACCATTGAGCCATTTGCTTCGCTTGCTTTGCGTACGAGGAACGCTGGTACCCTCAGCAGCCATGATCCTCGGTTCGATCCTGGCCTTGCGAGCAACGTCACTCCGGCCGGAAGCAACCCCTGCTCGGCGCCGCAGGTTTGGTCTTGACGGGAGTAGCAGGTTACGAATGCGCTCCGGCCCTGATTGTTCGAAACTGGAAACTCCACGACTCAATTCCATAGCGGACGGACGGGTGGCTTCTCGTCGGTTTGCTGATATGCATCATAATGGTTTCGACACGGCACTTTGGTGCCGTTCGAGTCGGCACATATGCCGAAAAAACGGCACATTTGTGCCATTGACAGATTCTGCGAGGTGCGAGATAAACGAGGCTGCAGGGCAGTTTGTCGAAACAACATACACCCAGGGGACGTCGACGAAGGAATAGCTGTCTCGTCGCGCTTGTATGGGGGAGGGAAGGCTGAGTTGCAAGCTCAGCGTAACCCCATGAAGCGCGGAAGCCTCGCTCGTTCGTAGAGCCGGGCACCACCCGTACCAGAACCAATGGTTATTGGGAGTCCGATCCCACGAAAGGAGGGAGTAAATACAATGAGGAAACTTCTACTGGCACTCCTGGCGACAGGAGTGATGCTTTGTGTCAGTGGAACCGTGTGGGCACAATGTCCGGCGTTCGCCAACAACATTTCTGGCGCCTGCAACGAGACCTTCACCATTAACTCGAACGGCACTGTGACCGCCTCTGCTGTCAACGGCACTTTCGATGGCGACGACGACGTCATGGTCGGCGTCATCAACAACGATACCGTATCGGTAGGTCAGATCACCGTTACGGGAAGCGGTATCGCGGATTTTGACGGCGATGGACCGTGGGCTGCGGGCCTAAGCTGTTTGACTAACCCAGTTGCCGGCGCCCTGGGCTGCCTGACACCCAGCCAGGGCGGCAATGGAGCGGTCGGCAGTGGGGGCGGGAATGATCCCTTTGACTATTCGGGGGGAACTACCAGCAACGCATGCGGCGTCGGTTGTTACAACGTCTTCTCCAATTACCTTAGCGGCAACTCCGTCCAAGTTAACTTCAGTAAACCCTTAGCGGCAAACGGTGGCACATCCTATTTCGGCTTGGAGCTGCCAGCAAACGCAGGGTCGGGCGGTGGATTCGGCGTTACCGTCACTCCTGAGCCGGCGTCGATGGCACTCTTTGCCACGCTGCTCGGGCTTTCGGGCCTTGGGCTTCTTCGGAAGCGCTGCTTCTAACGCAAGAAGCGCTTGGCAACAAAGAATCACGGGGGCGGTATTCTAGCTTTGCCGCCCCCGACTTCTTCTGCTGGAATGACTGGCAGGCGAGAACGGAATAGTACCTCGTAAAACTCCTCAGGGCGTTGGACCGAAGCCACTTCAAACCAGAGCTATACTTCTTGCGTCCCTCTCTTCATCTGGCGACCGAAGAGTTCCCCTGTCCTGCTATATATTGCCGACAGGAGAACCCGCGTAAATGGTATCAACCGGCCCGCTTCTTCGGCTGGTGAAATTATTCCGGAGCCGGCGTCCTCATATTGTTTAAACGTTTTTTCGAGATGGAACGTACTGCGGCACTCTGGCGGCCAGAATCGCACGCGGGCGCGAGGTTGCGATTTCAGTGCGCAGTGCAGGCCAACCTGGCATGGCACTACTGCGAGCAGGCGAGAAGGATCAAGGGCGATCCGAGCTCGACGCTGCCTTGAAACTCGACGCTGGCTTGCGAAAGCGCAAGGACGTGCAAAAGGTGATCGGTCAACTCTGGAAGCGTGGACGGCGAGATCCCAATGCACCCTGAGCATAAGCCCAACGACAACGTGCCCCGGGGTAGTGGTGTCCGCATGTCCCAGACAGTACTCGTCGCACCAGAGTCCGAAAAGGGGAGTGGTTCGGGTTTGCCTGTCGTCAAAGCCATACGAGGTGGTATTGAGATCATTGACCAGCTAGCGGAAGAGTGGCGGCGACTGTGCCTGGAAGGCCCGAGTGACCAACCATTTTACCGGCCGGAATGGATAGCGGCGTATGTCCGCGCCTTTGTGCCAAAGGCCAAGTTGCTGGTGGTTACGGCCAGGGTGGGCGGGCGCCTCAAAGCTGTACTTCCCCTCATTTATGAGCGAACTCTGTTCTGCGGTCTGCCGGTTAGAAAGCTGCGGGGACCGTTGAACTGGGACTCCGGACGCTTCGACCTCATCCGAGGCTGCGGAGAGGAGGGGAAGTCAGCAACCCTGGCGATTTGGGAATTTCTAAGAACCTCCAAAGGGTGGGATGTTGTCGAGTTGGCCGACGTGCCTCAAGGGGGCGCTGCCGAGCAGTTGCTCAGTCTAGCTCAGAAAGACCACTTTGTAGTTGGGCGCTGGGAGTCGAAACGCTCCGCCTACATGCTTTTGACAGGACTAGGAGACGGGGAAAGCCCGTGGCTCTCGCGCACGAGCGCAAAGTTCCGCCACAACATGCGCTATCAGCTACGCAAAGCAGAGGCTAAAGGACCGTTGCGGCTAATCCGTCTGGAGGGTGCGACGCCGGACGCCCTGGCACGCTTTTACGATCTCGAGGCTAGCGGTTGGAAGGGGCGCGAAGGGACTGCCATCGCCTGTAAGCCAAGAAATCGCGCCTTCTACGATGAAGTCGCGTACGTAGCAGGGCGCTTCGGGTACCTATGTCTGCACTTCCTTGAAGCCGGCGGCGATACACTCGCCGCCTCCTTCGGGTTGGTCTACGACCGCACGTATTTCATTCTCAAGTGGGCGTACAACGAAAGTTACAAGACGTGTGGACCTGGCCATCTCCTAATAAACGCCATCATAGGAGACTGCGTTCAGCGCCAACTTACCGAGTTCGATTTCATCGGAGAGTGGTACGAGTACGAGGGGAAGTGGACCTCAGAAGTCCGCCCCCACGCGTTCTTGTATGTTTTTCGCAAGAGCTTATACGGACGATTACTTCACACAGTGAAGTTCTCGATCCTGCCGAGCATGAAGAGATTGCTTCAAAGGAAAACCTAGGCTATGACACGCGCGGCAGTTGCCAAGGCCGAAATGCACCCTGAGCATAAGCCCAACGACAACGTGCCCCGGGGCAGTGGTGTCCCCATGTCCCAGACGGTACTCGTCGCACCAGAGTCCGAAAAGGGGAGTGGTTCGGGTTTGCCTGTCGTCAAAGCAATGGAAGGCGGTATTGAGATCATCGACGGACTAGCGGAAGAGTGGCGGCAATTGTGCCTGGAAGGCCCGAGTGACCAACCATTTTACCGGCCGGAATGGATTGCGGCGAATGTCCGCGCCTTTGCGCCAAAGGCCAAGCTGCTGGTAGTAACGGCCAGGGTTGACGGGCGCCTCAGAGCTGTACTTCCCCTCATTTATGAGCGAACTCTGTTCTGCGGCCTGCCGGTTAGAAGGCTGCGAGGAGCGGCGAGCTGGGGCTCCTTACGCTTTGACCTCATACGAGGTTGCGGAGAGGAGGGGGACTCAGCAACCCTGGCAATTTGGGAATACTTAAAGACCTCCAAAGGGTGGGATGTTGTCGAGTTACCCGACGTGCCTCAAGGGGGCGCTGCCGAGCAGTTGCTCGGTCTAGCTCAGAAAGATCACTTTGCAGTTGGGCGCTGGGAGTCGAAACGCTCCGCCTACATGCTTTTGACGGGACTAGGAGACGGGAAAAACCCGTGGCTCTCGTGCACGAGCGCAAAGTTCCGCCAAAACATGCGCTATCAGCTACGCAAAGCAGAGGCTAAAGGTCCTTTGCGGCTAATCCGCCTGGAGGGTGCGACGCCGGACGCGCTGGCACGCTTTTACGATCTCGAGGCTAGCGGTTGGAAAGGGCGCGAAGGGACTGCCATCGCTTGTAAGCCAAGAAATCGCCGCTTCTTCGATGAAGTCGCGCAGGTAGCGGGGCGCTTCGGTTACCTGTGCTTGCACTTCCTTGAAGCCGGCGGCGATACACTCGCCGCCTCCTTCGGGTTGGTCTATGGCAGCAAGTATTTCGCTCTCAAGTGGGCGTATAACGAAAGTTACGATAAGTGTGGACCTGGCCATCTCCTAATAAACGCCATCATAGGCGACTGCGTTCAGCGCCAACTCACCGAGTTCGATTTCATGGGAGAAAGGTTTGAGTACGAGACCAAGTGGACCTCAGAAGTCCGCTCCCACTCATATCTGTATGTTTTTCGCAGCAGCCTTTACGGCCGGGTCCTTCACGCAGTGAAGTTCTCAATTGTGCCTTCTCTCAAGAAGATGGTGGCCAGGGAAACGCGGGTGAAGGCCCCGAGTAAAGTAGTGTGATCGCCAACTCGCATAGTCTAGAATCTAGCTACAAAGCCACTTGCATCCTGGGTTTATAAGATGAATGACCAACCCATAGCCCGCCGCAGTGGAGCGAAGACGTCGTTGCGTGATCAGCTCAGGGACGCGGCACGACGTGCTGCGAATACGTATAGTCGTTACGGGATTTTCACTCTCCTGCATGCGCTCGTTGTTCGACTGATAAGGCGCATACTTGGGATCGATATATTCAACGTGCTCTGGATCAATGCTGGAGCGCTTGCTGTCCCGTCGCAAAACGATCCTGAAATGACTTTTAGATGGTTGACTGATGATGAGGTGCGCAGGTTTGCTGCAGACCCGTCCAATGACCTCGATCCGAAGTTGGCTGGGAGAATTGCCGAGGGAACGCGCTTCTGTCTTGCTGCTCTAAAAGACGACCGGCTTGCTGGATACTGCAATTATGCGCTGGATTCGCTAACTATCGCCTACGTTCGGAACGCCAAAACGAGAATATCGTATTCTCATGGGCTTGCGCACGTATATAACGGCTTCACATATCCTGAATTCCGGGGACGACGATTGTTGGAAACCAACATGCGGTTAGCGGCACAGGAGCTGGCCAGACACAATATCGGGGAATTGTTTGCCTTGGTGGAATGGACCAACTGGCCCTCACTTCGTGTCTTCCAGCGCATGGGATATAGGCGTCTCTATCGATTCGTGAGTATTCCAATTGCTGGCCGGACCGTGCTAGTCATCGGCCCAAAGGCGGAACGACACTTGCTTCGGTTTGAGATGGAGGGGGCCGTTGCGAGGAAGTTCTTGGGCTTCCAAGTATTGGTCAGTCCAAAGCGTCAAAGCGGTTCCACCTTTGCCGCGCCAGCGGCACGGCACACAGAAGGAGAGGAACTGGGGAGCGGTTAGCCGGAGCGACAGACAGGGCTCCAGGGCTCAAGTTACTCTGGCCCCACCCGTGCAAGGCGCGGCGCTGCAGGGATGTGTCAGATGATGCGGAAGCTGGAAATTGCGGCCGCCTTGGCGCGGGTACCTCCCTTCCGTGCGGGGATCGCGTGGCTGAGCGGTGCTGGCGCGCCCGTGTTCACATTTCACCGTGTCCTTCCTGAGCACGAAACTTGCTACGACCCGGAAATAGCAACGTCAACGGGATTGTTTGAGGCGTTTATACGCTGGGTCTGTGACCGATATCAAGCCGTGCCTTTAGAAGAGTTGGTGACACGGACGATGGCTCCGAAGAACGGCGGCAAGCCTCTTTGTGCGATTACCTTTGACGACGGGTGGCACGACAATTTCCTCCACGCCTTCCCCATTCTTCAACGACATCAACTCCCGGCGACGGTCTTCCTTCCGACTCGATTCATCGGAACGAATCGCCGTTTTTGGCAAGAAACGCTGTGGTTCTCCATGCAGGAGTTGACGAAACGCAATGACTCCGATCAGCAGCTCGAGCAAGTACTCTTATCCCTCCCGTGGTGCCCTCGGCTTTCACAGAATCAGTTGACTTTCAAGCGCCTCCGTCGACTCCTCCTGACCCGGCCGAGCCACGAGGCGGAAGAATTCGTGGCCCGAGTAGAAGAGATAGCTGGCCCCGGCGCAGTTCGTCCCGGCCGCAGGTTCCTGACGTGGGAGGAAGTGCGGACCATGCAGAATGCCGGAATCGATTTCGGCTCCCACACATTGAACCACACCTTGCTGACTCGTGCCGACCCCTCGACGGCTTGGAACGAAATAGTGAGCTCCCACCGTGAGCTTGCAGAACGCCTGGGTTCACCGCCTGTTGGGTTTGCTTATCCCTGGGGCGCTACGGGAAGACAAATACGACGTCACGTGAAAGACGCAGGGTATGCATTGGCGGTGACCACTGCAGAAAGATTGGTGCGGGAGTCCAGCGATCGCTGGCTCGTGCCTCGCCTCAATGTGAGCGATTCAATTCTCGAAGGGCGAAAGCGACGATTCGACTCCGTCCAGACTGCGACCTACATCGCCTTAAAGCCTTTGAAGACACTGTTTCGGGGCCGGAAGGGTGGGCAGGACAAGCAAAAAGACAAACGGCTGCGCGTTGCGCTGGTTGTGGACACGGTCCATTGGTGGCAGGGTGGTACTGAGCAGCACTTGAGGCGCCTCCTTGCAGCGCTCGACCGCCAGTACTTTGAGCCCGAGCTTTGCTTTCTGAAGCCGTCGGCAGGCATACCTATGGAGCAATTCCCGTGCCCCGTGAACCTCCTAGGCCGGCGACCAGAAGTCAGGTGGTACGACTTGGTTGCGTTCTGGCGTCTGGTGCAGCATCTCCGCGCTTGGCAGCCCGATATTGTCCAGACTTTCTTTCGCGACGCAACGTATTATGGAACGCTGGCGGGTTGGTTGGCGCGCGTACCCACGATCGTGTGCGGCAGACGCAACGCCGGCCATTGGCGGCGCGGTGTGGACAGACTAGGCCTGAAGTTAGCCAACCGCTTGGCCGATTCTTGGCAGTGCAATTCCCGGACTGTGGCAGAGGATCTAAGAGCAACCGAGGGCATCCCGGCCGAGCGTATTGAGATTCTGCCGAATGCCGTCGACCTGGATAGTTTTTCGCCTCCGACCCAAGAGCAACGACTCCTGGCCCGCAAACAACTCGGTCTTTCATCAGAGGCGCCTGTTTTCGTTGCGGTGGCAAATCTGACATCCGTGAAGGATATCGGAACCCTCGTCGAGGCCGCGGGGTACGTACGACAGCTCCTGCCAGCTTCGCAATTCCTGGTGTTGGGAGAAGGCCCCCTGCGAAGTGACTTGACGGGTCTGATTGACAGGCGAGGGTTAAGCAGCACGGTGCGGCTGCTGGGGAGCCGGAGTGACGTGCGCCCTTTCCTCACCGCCGCGGATATTGGCTTGCTGACATCCCGCAGTGAAGGGTCTTCCAATTCGGTGTTGGAATACATGGCAATGGGCCTCCCGGCGGCGCTCTCCAATATCCCGGCGAACCGCGACCTGGTAGACCGCGTGTTTTTCAGGCCCGGCGACCCTAACGATCTCGCGGCCAAGATTCTGGAGCTGTGGAACGACCCGGACTCGCGGGCAGAAATGCGCAGTGAATATCGTCGTCGGGCCATGGAATATGGCCTGGACGCTTTTGCAACTCGCGTTCAAAGCTATTATTCCAGCTTCTCCGCGCAAGCCCTTTGAGCGCTCGCAGTTTCGGCTGGCGCCTGTTCTGGACGCACAGACGCAGGCCTAGGCAGTGAGAACAGACGTCTCAGACGGAGTGGGTTCGCCGGTCACGCGCCGCACGAATTCTTCTGTGGAGGTTCATGAAGGTAAGGCTCAATGGGTGATTCAGTCCAAGTTGTGACCACGCCCGTGAAGCTCTCGGTTTCTGTTGTTGAGACCGAAGCCGAGTTCAAGGGGCTCGAACCCGTTTGGAACAAACTCCTCTGGACGGGCCCGCGCCCTGTCCCATTTCTGACTTGGGAGTGGGTTTCGACGTGGTGGAAACATTTTCACGGGAACTCTCGACTGTTTGTTTTGGTCGCGCGAGATGACAACGGTGTTGTGGTAGGCCTGGCGCCGTTGAAGGTCGCGGTCAGACGAGGATTCGGGCTGGTCCCAGTTCGGACCGTGGAATTTCTCGGCTACCGGGGTTCCGCTGTGTGTGCAGACCACTTGGACTTCCTGGCCTCTCCGGATGACCGCCAATCCGTTGTCGATAGGCTAACGCAAGAGATTCTCGCACGCCGGGAAGAATGGGACGCCATCGTGTTGGCGGACCTCGCGGAGGATTCGCCCATACCGGAGGCGCTGGCGCGCCGCAGCGCCGACGAAGACTTTTCCTTCGCCCAAGCCGCAGGCAACGTCTGCCCCTATGTGCGCCTGAACCGTGATTGGGAAGGCTTCCTGAAGGCCATGAAAAAGAAGCGGCGCTCGTTCGTCAAGTGCAGGCGCGAGCGACTCGCGAGTAGCTATGCAGTCCGCTTCGAGTGCGATGGCTCCGCCGATCACGTGCACCAACATCTCGATACGTTGGCGCGGCTGCATGGTGACTCGCGTCGGCGTAAAGGCGAACGGGGCAATTTCCACCACCAGCACTACCGGAGTTTTCATCACGAGGTTGCAGAGCGCATGGCCGCGGCCGGGTACCTCTATCTGGCCAGACTCGATTGTGACAATCGTACTCTAGCTATGGCATACGGCTTCCGTGTTGGGGACGTTCTTTTCGACTACCAGAAAGGTTACGACACAGCTTTCGCGCACCTGGGTGTGGGCAGTGTGCTTCAGGGGATGATAGTTCAGGATGCAATCGAGCGCCTCCACGCCACGGAGATCGATTTTCTTCAAGGTAGCGAGGCTTACAAGTATTTCTGGACCGAACGTGAACGCCACACCTGTGTCGCGCTCGTTTGGAGAAAGAAATTCGCGGGCAGGGCCAGCGAAGCCGAATTCCTGCTTCGCCGCCGCCTTTCACCGTGGAAACAACGGGTTCAGATCCTGTGGGACTCGGTGGGTCAGCGCTGGCGCTCCATGAACGAAAACAGGAGGGGTGCTACGCCCGAGGACGGAAAGGAATAAGAGGACATCGGTCAAATGCCAAGTATGCAAGCTGAACCGTTGACAGCCGCCCCAACTCAGGATTCGGGGAACCCATCCGGCTTTTCCCTGAAGGCGCTTGCTCGCAACATTTCGAGCAGTTGGGCCGGCCTGCTCATCAACCTGGTGATTGGCCTGGGGATGATGCCCTTTGTCGTCCACCACCTCGGCGACGCAGCTTACGGCATCTGGGCCCTCGTCCTCCAAATGACGGGCTACATGGGTGTAGTGGACGTGGGCCTGCAATCGGCACTCATCCGATTTGTGGCGCGCTTTGAGGCCGCCGGCGATAACACCGGTCTGAGCGAGTTACTGAGCACGGTGTTTGCCGTTTTCTCAGCTTTGGCGCTGGCCTGCCTTGGAGTAGGGACGGTGCTGGCTGTCTATGTCATGCCTCACATGCATATCGCACCCGGCATGTTGGCCGAGTCCCGCATCGCGCTTCTGTGCGCCGCTGGGACCATGGCCAGCGGCTTCGTGCTGGGAATGTTCACCGGCGTCCTGGTGGGCCTCTCGCGTTGGGACCTGCACAACGCCACGGGCATCGGCGCCCTGCTGGTGCGGACGCTGCTGATTATCCTATTCCTGCGCGCCGGCTACGGACTGGTGGCCGTGTCGGTGATCCATTTCCTCACCTCGACCGCCGGATACGGAGCGGCCGCGCTGCTGGCCAGGCGTTTCCTGCGCGGTGTGAAGATCTCCTGGTGGATGGCGAACCTGAAGGTGATCCGGCCTTTCTTCGTGCACAGCTTCTATTCGTTCCTCATCGGTATCGGTAACCGTATCAACTACCAGGTGGATACGATTGTTATCGCCGCCTTTCTACCGATCCAGTACGTCACGGTCTACGTGATCGGTCTCAGGCTGCCGGAGTACATCCGCTCCCTGATGAATGCCGTCGCCCAAGTTATGGCCCCGGTGGTGAGCGGACTCGACGCCCGCGGAAAGACCGAAGATGTCAAGCAGCTCCTCCTGCGAGGGACCAAGTGTCTGCTGCTGGTCGGATATCCCGTCACGGTGGCCGCCATCCTCCTCGGTCCGCCCTTTATCCGGCTCTGGATGGGGGCAGAATACGCCGAAGCATCGCGAGGTGTCTTGATTATCTTGGCTGTGGGTCTGTTTGGCTCTTTCACGGAGTATGTTGCCGCCCATGCACTCTACGGCCTAAGCAAGCATCGCGCCAACGTCTGGTACACGAGCATGGAGTGTGTTGTGAATCTCGGAATGAGTCTCCTCCTCGTGCGGCGGTATGGGATTTACGGAGTGGCCCTGGGGACTACGGTCTCCATATTCCTCCGCGAGGCGGCCTTCACGCCAGCCTATCTCCGCATCTTAAGGGTGCATTGGTACACGTATGTCTGGCGCGCCATCCTGCCGGTATTCTTGCCCACCCTTTTTTTTGCGTCCGGCGTTCTGCTGTTTCGCGCGGCCTTTGGGGTTGGCAACTACCTCACCCTGGCCTTGGCCGCTATCAGCGGGCTCGCCTTGTACGTGCCATGTGTCTGGGTACTCAGCCTTGACCAGGAAGAGCGCGCCCTGCTCCGCCGCGTGCCTGGGCAGGTCATGTGGAATCGTCGGGTCGCGACCGGAGCCAGTGTATGAGGGACGATCGCACCCGGGCGGCTTGGGGCAGGTTCCGCCGGAAGCGGACGGCGCGCCCGACCTGGGGGCGACGGAGGAAGCTCACGCAGCCTACTCTCACTCAGGAAGGATCCCGATGAATAATGTGGCCCTTGCATCAAAGGACTCTCCCGCGCCGGCCTCTTTAGCGTTCCGCTGGCTTGGCTTTGGGTGGTTCTTTCTGGCGGCCACGGTGGCGCTTTACGCGCCCACCCTTTCTTACCTGTTTCACGACTGGTGGCATAATGCGGATTACTCGCATGGGTTCTTCATTCCCCCCATTGCCGCGTTTTTCCTTTGGCGGAAGCGCCAGCTTCTCCGCAGCCTGCCGGTTCGGCCTGCCAACTTGGGTCTGCTGGTGGGTCTGGGTTCACAGGCCATCTTCCTCGTAGGCTATCTCGGGGCCGAGCCCTTCTTGCAGCGCGTGTCGTTGCTGTTCCTGGTGGCGGGGGCGGTTCTCTACCTGCGAGGTTGGCGCATGCTTTGGGAAATCAGCTTTGTGCTTCTCCTGCTGCTGTTGGCCATCCCCCTGCCCGCCCTCATTTTCAACTCCGTGGCGTTGCCGCTGCAACTCGTGGCATCGTCCCTGGCGGAGCGGCTTCTGGACTTCTTCCGTATTCCGGTCTTCCGCGATGGAAACCTTCTCGAGATAAGAGGTCAGACGTTAAACGTCGCGGAAGCCTGCAGCGGCATCCGCTCGCTCGCTACCCTGGTGACGGGCGGCGTGATCGTGGGCTATTTTCTGCCCGCCCGCTGGTGGCTGCGCCCGGTGTTTGTACTCAGCGCCATCCCCATCGCCATCGGCGTGAACGGACTGCGCGTGGCAGGCACCGGCGTGCTGTCGGAGGCCTGGGGCGAGAAGTGGGCGACGGGTTTCCTGCACCTTTTTTCCGGCTGGGTAGTTTTTGTTTTTGCCTCCTGCCTGCTCCTGGGCGAACGGCAATTGCTGCTACGCTGGTTCGGAGGAAGAGAACAGGGAACAGGGAATAGGGGATAGGGAACAGTGAACAAGTGACAGGGAATAGGGAACAGGTTACAGCGAAGACGGATCAGATGATGACAGAACCTATTCCCTCTTCTAGGAGTGTTCCATGACCCGCCGTTTACTGATCTTAACCGCTATCGTGGTGTCTAGCTTTGGAGTCCGCTTGTGGCTGGCGGCCGCGCCCGTCATCCCCGAGCGCCAGGCGCTGGCGAATTTCCCGCGCCAGCTCGGGCCATGGGAACTGGCTCGCGAAGGGTCGATATCAGGATCTGTAGAGGGCGTGCTCGCTGCCGATGATTATATCCTGCGCAGCTATCGCGACGCGAGCGGGCGATCCGCCGATCTTTTCGTCGCCTATTACAAGGTGCAGAATGCCGGCGAAAGCATGCACTCGCCCAAGAATTGCTTGCCGGGCTCGGGCTGGGAACCAATCGAGACGGGACGCCTCCAGTTGGGTGCGGATGCTGCGGGGCGGCCCATTTGGGTGAACCGCTACGTGATCGACAAGGACGGACAGCGGGCCATGGTGCTTTATTGGTACCAGGCCCAGGGTCGAGTCATCGCCAGCGAGTATTGGGGAAAGATTTATCTGGTCTGGGACGCCCTGCGCAGCCACCGCCGCGACGGCGCCCTTGTGAGAGTTACGGTGCCCATGGTGAATCCGAACGATGGCGGGGCGGCCCAAAGTACAGCGCTGGACTTGGCCCGAGCGGTTGTTCCGGATTTGCCAGGCTTCTTGCCCAACTAATTCAGGCGCAGGCGAGAGTACGAGTTTGGCGATGACCCGCACAAAACGATTTCTCAGGTATTTGGCCGCATGGGTTAAGTTTGGCGACATTAAGGCCTTACGGTCGGGCAATCAACCTCAGCACATCGTTGAAATAGGAACGGCAGAGGGGCACAAGCCCTTGCCGGCGCTGACCGTCGATTACTTAATATATAATTATTTAACTTGATAATCACTTCGAGGTTTGCTAGCCTAAGGGGTGAGAGCGACCAGGACGCCAGGGCGTTTGTGCCAAGACGATCAGCCCGGTAGCCCTTTGCACATCTGGATCGCGAAACTTGCCCTTTTGGGCAACTCTTAAAGTGACCAAATGTCCTATAAAAACGAAGCTGTGAACATATTGAAAATAAATGACTTCGAATCGAGGTTCGAAAAAAACGAAGCTGATAAGATATTGAAAGCAAGGCAGTTAACAAAAATAAAATGAAGAGAGCGAAGAGACGACAAAACGATAGATTGTCAACCTTAAGAAAAGTCTCTTCAAGCATCCAACCCCAAAGCAAGTAGGGGTGATCGAAGCCGCTTCTCCCCCGAAACCTCCGGCATTACATAAGCCCACGTTAGGTTTGGTTGTGGCCACTGGCGCCCCGCGCAGCCACTGCCGCGATGGCGCCATTGTGAGGATTGCGGTGCCCGACTGAATTGGGCGCAGGCCTTTAACCCATGCTTAAGGATCCCCGGTACCGGCTGCAAAATGAATCGCTGACAAGGGAAGGTAAGACGTTCTGAGATGCACAAGTTTTCTTGAGGGGAGTGATTAGAGAGAATGGCGAACGTATCGTTGGTAACTGGCGGAGCTGGCTTTATTGGAAGTCACGTGGTGGATTCTCTGCTCAAACTAGGCCACCAGGTTTTGGTCCTTGACGATCTATCCGGAGGCTTTAGGAGAAACGTCGATCCATCCGCAACGTTCATTGAGGGGTCGATCACTGATGTTGGTTTGGTCGACAGGATTTTTGGCGCTCATCAAGTCGATTACGTATACCATCTCGCTGCCTACGCTGCGGAAGGCCTGAGTCATTTCATCCGTAATTTCAACTACACCAACAACGTGGTAGGTAGCATTAATTTGATCAATGCCGCCGTCGTGCATCGTTGCCAGTGCTTTGTCTTTACTTCGAGCATCGCCGTATACGGTAGCGAACAAGTCCCGATGTTAGAAACCACGGTGCCGCGGCCCGAAGACCCGTATGGTATCGCGAAGTACGCGGTCGAACTCGATCTGATGGCTGCCCAACGCCTGTTCGGTCTGGACTACATCATCTTTCGCCCCCATAACGTCTACGGCGAGAGACAGAACCTGGGAGATCCGTATCGCAATGTGATCGGCATCTTTATGAACCAGATTATGCAAGGGCTGCCTTGTACGATCTTTGGGGACGGCACACAAACAAGGGCGTTCACTTATATTGCCGACGTGGCACCCATAATTGCCCGGTCGGTGGACTGTCCCGCGGCGTGCAATCAGGTTTTTAATATCGGCGCCGACGTTCCTTACTCGGTCAGCGAACTGGTGCGCGAGGTACAAGGAGCGATGGGGAAGGAAACGGGTACCGTCCACCTGCCGGCGCGCAAGGAGACCTTACACGCTTTTAGCGATCACAGCAAGCTCAGGGAGGTGTTCGGCACGGGTGCGGCTGCCTCGCTAAAAGAGGGGCTCCAAAGGATGGCACAGTGGGCAAAACTCGCCGGAGTACAGCGGAGCAAACCTTTCGGTAAAGTCGAGATTAGCCGGGAACTTCCCGGGTCTTGGAAGAGCTTCCTGAATTAGCCAAAATGGCACGGATACTGAGTACGATGACCGCGCAGCACGACTTGAGGCTCCACCAGTCCCAAACGCTGCGGTGAAGCCTACGATGGAGATGCCCGTGGTTACCTTGCCCGACGTCAGGTCTTTGGACTCCCTGAGTTTCCGCGACCTGCTGCCAGCGCATGGGACAATATACGCGGACCAGAACTGGGGAGAAAAGCCCCAGGGGCCGCCGGTTGTGTATGTCCGCAGGAATCGGGTGCTCGCCGCAGTCTCCGGGTGGCTAGGCAACTGGCCTTTTCTCGGCGCCGCGGCGCAGGCGGCCTCTGACCTCGAGTTCGCTTGCCGTCTTCTCGTGCAAAGCTGCAAGACGGGCTCCGTGGGGCTCCTGGGGGGCGATCGGGCTCAACTTCTCTTCTGCCTCTTGCGGTCCTTCCTGCGCACACCCGGAAGCGTGGTACTTTGGGAGGTCCATCTTTATCCGGAATCTGGCCTCAAGAAGAAGCTTCTCCGCCGCGCTTTAACCTCAGCAACGATCGTTGTTTATTCCCGCCGCACCGCGGAGAATTACTGCCGCGAGTTCCAACTGCCCGCAGATAACATCGTGGTTGTTCCCTATAAGGCGAATCACTCCAAGTACGAGCCGGAGAGGCCGCTGATGCGGGGAGACTATGTCTTCAGCGGCGGAAACTCCGATCGCGATTACCGTACGCTCCTGCAAGCGGTGGAAGGCCTGGAAATCCCGTTGGTGGTTTCCACAACCCTTCGCGGCCTGACTCGGGGTCTGAGCACACCTCCCAACGTTATTCTTATTCGCGCCGAAGAGCCTCACTTTCGAAGACTCATGGCTGCCGCGCGCTTGGTGGTGGTCCCACTCACGGCCGGGCGCCTTCGACTCGCTGGGGTAGCATCCTTTTTGAACGCCATGTGGCACGGTCGACCCGTGATCTGTGCCGACGACGTCGCTGCCTCCGAGTATATCGAGAGTGGTATCGATGGCATCGTCGTGGGCCCGGGAGACGTTGCAGCGCTTCGGGATGCAATCCGCAACCTCTGGGAGGACCGCCCCAAAGCCGAGGCTATGGGCCAGGCGGCCCAAGCCAAGGTGAGAACCGCCTATACGCACGACCTATTCTGCGAGCGGATGCTGAAGTTAGCCTGCCTACTCTGCCTCGAAGAGACCGGCAGGGCGACCTTGTTGTACAGATCCTCCAGCGTCCGAAGCGTGGCACAGTGAACGATGGAACCTAAGGGGTGAGAGCGCGCGAGGCGCAGGGCCCGTGAGCGATCCGACGTTCGTCGGACCGCTCCCGCCATGGAGCAGAACCATAGACAGTCGCTACGGCGCTAGCGTCTTTCACGACTCTCAAAAAAGTGCCTTATGGTACGGCCTTTAGTCTCGGTGATCACTCCGACTTACAATGGCGCCCCTTGGATCAGGGAGACCCTGAGCAGCGCCTTGCGGCAGTCGTACGCCAACCTTGAGATCATTGTGGTTGACGATGGGAGCCGCGATTCCACTCCGGACGTCCTGCGTGATTTCGGCGGGAGGATTCACGTGCTGCAAACCGATCGGGCTGGAATCGGGCGTGCTCGAAATGCCGCCCTTGACTGCGCCGGCGGAGAATATCTGGCCTTCCTGGATCATGACGATCTGTGGGCGGAAGAAAAGATCGGCCGGCAAGTCGAGTACCTGATGCAACACCCGCAGGTTGTGGTGCTCTATACCGACGCTGACGAGTTTGACGATGCCGGTACCCAGGCGAAATCATTTTTCCGCAAGTTCCCGGACCTGGTTTCCGGTGCTGACATCGCGGAAGCGATGGTGCTGCGGCGGGCGATACCTTTGATGTCGACCGTCTTAATTCGCGCCGATTTCTTGCGCGAACATGGCATACGCTTTCATCCTCGTGCTTCGGGAGTGGACGACTTGTGGTTATTGCTGGAGATCTACCTAAAGGGCGGGGCTTTTGCCGGACTCGATGACCGGCTTGTGAAGCGCCGCCTGCACAGCGGGAACTTGAGCGCCAATCATTACAACCGATTTTCGGGGCGTTTAACGGTTTATCGAGAGTTGATGCTGAGCTTCCCCGATGCCCCCTCCCGGACTCGCCGATTGCTGGCCTGGGGCCTGCGTGACGCAAACTTCAGGGTGGGAGAATGGCACTGGGGACAACTTGAGCTGCGGAAGGCCAGAGGTTTTCTCCGCGCTGGAATGGGCTTGAGCCGCACCGGCATCAAATCTTTCGTGTTGTGGACTCTCACGTTTGCCCCCAGACGTCTGATCTCAATGTTGAAGACGCTCAAGCAGGAGTGGGTATCCTAATGAGGAGAGCTGGGACCAGTTCACCTGCACAGTGGCAAAGTACGCTTAGAGCGTTCCTAAAAACAAACTTCTCCCCATCCCAGTACCGTTATCTTGTTCGGATCGCAAAGGGTGTATTGGGCTGGTGGTACAGAAATGACCTGAGCCGCCTCGCTGTTCTCTTTGGCACAGACAAGTGGGGAAGCCACTGGTACACGCAGCACTACCAGCGCTATTTCCGCCCTCTGAAAGGCAAACGTCTGAATGTGCTTGAAATCGGTGTTGGCGGCTACCAACACGCCGACGTAGGCGGGGAATCTCTTCGAATGTGGAAGGCATACTTCCGTAAAAGCCAAATCGTCGGAATTGATATCTACGACAGAACTCACTTAAGTGAGCATCGAATCGACATTCGGCAATGCGACCAGACTGATTCCGAAGCGCTGCTTCGTTTATCGAGCGAATATGGAGGGTTCGACATCATCGTTGATGACGGCAGTCATCTGAATCAGCACGTCATCAAGACCTTCCATGTGCTCTTCCCGCTATTGCGGCAAAACGGGATCTATGCAGTGGAGGACACGCAAACAGCATATTGGCCGAGCCGGGGAGGTGGAATTGGCAACCCGAACAGCTCAATGGCATTTTTCAAGAAACCGGTGGACGGTCTGAACTACGTTGAATATCCGATTGAAGGATACCAGCCAGACTACTTCGACCAAAACATCGTCGAGATTGCTTTCATCCACAATATGGTTTTCATTAGAAAAGGAAACAACGACGAAAAGACACACAACCCGGAGCTACTTCAGCGAGAGTCGGTGGCCGCGCAGGCCGTCGGCGTGGCTCCAATGCTGAATCCGAAACAGGAGCTTTGATTCCTAGGAACGCGCTAGGTCGGACCTTCTCGCTGAGTGCCCATGACACAATCAGCAACGCGCGTACAGCGGATGTAACGGTGCCGGGAGCACGTTCTTGCTATCCGCTAGGCTTACGCAAAACAGCCCGAAGCCTCCCGAGCCCCGCATCAAGCCCTTGCCCGGAGGGGAGGGAGGTTCGGATCGCATTGGGTCGCTCAGTTGCACGGCAGGCTCGCGCCCGTGTCTGCCCTCAGGCACATCGGCGCTGAACGGTTTCCCGCCCGGTCCACTGCCACAATCCCGTAATACGGACCTCCCTTCCCGTTGTAAATCCTCGTCCAATTAGGCAGATAATCCAGGTAGCTGGTATATGATGCCGGCACCGTGGCGATCAGGTACTGCTGCGCCGGGTAGGCGTCCACGCCGGTCAGCGGCGGAGCTTGGTCGTCGCGCGAGTAGAGGGCGTAGTACCGCACATCGTTGTCGGGGGGAGCCGTCCACTTCAGGCTGTAGCCTATGACGGTCTGGTTAGCCCTGGGGGGCGCGGGGCCGGCAGCAAGGCTCTTGAGGGTGTAATTCAACTGACCCGGTCGGGCGTTCGGAGGCATGGGAAGCACGAAAGTCGCCTGCGGGGTTTCCGAACAAGTGAAGGGAGCAGGACCGCAGGCGTAAACCCGGACGGCGATCTGGCCGTAGGCTTCGGAGTTTCCGCCGGTAATCGTGAGCGCGCCGGTTCCGTTGCCGCCTTTGACCCATCCGCTTTGGGCGGGGCCGGCGCTTGTACACTGGGCATTCGCCGCGCTGTTCGCGGGGAAGTCTGCGTAGTTGCAGTAGGCTAGCTGGACCCGATAGTTTCCGTCCGGGAGCGACCCGCCCGTGGCCTGAACAACGTTCTGGGGGGCGGCGGGCGGGGTGAGACGCACCGGGGAAACGTGGAGACCCGAGGGCGTTGCCGGCGGGGTGGTATCGAAACGCGTGGTCCCAGCCTCCGAGACACTCCTGGCCGTGAAGGCGCCACCGGCGTGCGTAATGCTGAGGACGGCACTCAACCCGTCGCTCTCGGTGCTCGTCCACTCCTCGCTGGAGATGCCGTAGCAGGCGCTCTGGCCGGAGGCGAGGCGGCCGTCGGTATAAGTGTACCGGGTCTGCTGCAAGTAGATGGCGCTGACATCCGCCAGGCGCTCCCAGGGGCCGCGGCAAGAGGGTTGCTTGTAAATGTGGTAGGCCTTGGTTTCGTGGTTCAAAGGAGCGGCCAGCCATCCGAGCGTGGCGCTGTCGGAACTTGCCAGGCTGATGCCTACCGGCGGGGAAGGCTTCCTAACTACCGCCACCCAACCCAGGGTCTGGTTGGCAACCGAAAAGCTGGTTTTCCCGGACTGCGCAAGCTTGGTGGCGTCAGGTGATTGGGTGGGGCCGAAGTAGACGCCGTAGCTGGCGTCGCCAGCCTTGTTTCTGTCCCGCGTTCCGAAGTCAAAAACCATGCTGTCTCGAATCGTGCCCGCGCTATAGTCGACATAAGAGGACTGCAAACACGAGTGGCTGATGGGGCAGGAGCTGCCGCCGAAGCCGGAATGCCCGAAATGCTTATCGTCGAAGCCATCCCAGGCGGCATGGCCGAAGGACGCGCCCGGGCTGAAAGCCACCGCCTTGTTGGCTCGAAGGTCCCATATACCCTCACCCCAGGTGTTGTTGGTACAGGCGTTGCCGGAAGGGGTGCAAGCTTGTAGGCCACCGTAGGCTACCAGGTCTCCCGACCCATTAAAGGCAGGGTGGGACATGTAAGGGACGTCTCGGGCGGCGTTGGGGTAAAGCGGCACGGTTCCGGTCCCGTGAGCGGAAATCTTGTAGAAGATGCCCTCGCCGGCACCCCCCCCCGGACCGTAGTTCCAGATCGTTTCCGTCGTATTCCGCCGCAAATAGAAATCGTGGACGTGGTATTCGCAATTGAAGCCTCCCCCATCGATCGTGCAGTGCTGCTTGCCGCCGCTGTCCCATCCCAGGTTCAGATTGAGATTGAGGTTCCATTGCGAGGACAGGGTCGCACACCCTGAGGAGAGATGAGTTTCGCAAGCGGAGAGGTCATAGATGTATACATTGGGCGCGCAACGGGATGAGATAGGACTGCATGAAGGTGGGTTGGGTTCCTTGAACTCCGCATAGGCGCCGGAGGGAGGACTATAGAGTGTGCGTCTGACGCCGCTGGAATAGGTGGCAACGCTAATCTGTTTCATCGCCTTATCCATGTCGATAACGTAGATGTGGGAGGCGTCGGAGGTGAGCAGCCAATCGGGCCTATCGTAAGCGTAAGTGTAAGTGAAGCCGTAGGGAATGGGGCCGCCATAGCTCAGCGACTGCAAATTCGACCCATTGGATTGTTGAATGACGAGGTTCCACTGACCCGCTGAACACCATACGCCCGGGAAACATCTATAGCCTGTCCAGCTAAACCACTTGCCATCGTAGCTCCAGGAGGGCCGGTTAATGGAAGAGCCGGCCGTCGAGGGGAACCCCGCTCCCGCAACCTCATTGTCATCTTGGATGATCTGGTACTCATAGTCGGCTCCCCCCGGCAGGGGACCGCTCTGAAACACCAACAGTTCCGGCTGGTAGCGAGCGGGATTATCAGCAATCTCGAGTGTCTTGACGGGCTTCGACTGGAAGCCCAGCATGCGGGCGCGGTGCTTGAAGTACTCCTGGAGGTTGTAGGCGAAAGTGAAGGTGACGGAAACGCTGGCGCTGCTTGACCCTGAAGTGGCCACGAGCGTCGCCGTCTCGCCGGGAGGGTATTCGCCCGGCGCATTGTAAACGCAGTTGGTGTTGGCCGCTGAGTCCGTGCAATCGATTTGGCCAAACACCGCCGTAGGGTCAGGCGGAGTTGCCCCGCGGGTGGGCCAGCCCAGAGTCTTGCCGCCACTGGTCGAAAGCGTGGTGATGGCGGTGCCGTTCTGATCTTTGATCGTCCAGGTGACGGCGCCGGGATTGCCCGTCACCGTGAGCGTGGTGCCCGCGTAGCTGTACAAGCCACCAGCGACATTGTCCCACCGCAGGCCGGTGGTAAGGCTCGCGGGCGACACTCGGAGTTGCGCCAACCCTGGTTGAGCCAGTCCCAGAATTAGAGTCAGGAGAAACCACCTCTTCATGGCCCACCTCCCCCCGCGAGGTTTCACTTGAGCGTAAGCAGTGCCGCTTGATTCTAGCACCAGCTTGTTAAACCGTGAAGTTTTGGAGACGGGGAAGGAAGGCACCTTAGTGCCTTTGGGGTCGGCATATATGCCGAAAAATAGGCCCATTCGGGCCATTGCGCAATTCCAGCCAATTGTTAGACTGAGGGCGTCTGGAGCACCGGTTTCCGGGAAGCCGGGCACCAGGCAAGCAGGTACAAACTTTGAGAGGAAGAAGGCGGACAACGTGAAACGAATCTTATCTCTGCTGTTTCTGGGCTTGGCTATCATGCTTGGCTTATCGATGGCGGCCTTCGCTACAGACACAATCAAATATACTGGCGGGTACGAGTCGGTCCTCGACGGCTATGGCGCCGGCTTGTACAGCGGGACTCTGAACGGAGTCGCCACGGAGTTCGTATGCGACGACGCAGACCATGAGATTGGCAATGGCTCTACGTGGAAGGCAAACGCGTGGACCCTGAGCCAAGTCGTTGTGCAAAATCATGGCGCTTTCGCTGGCCTTCATAATGGCAAGAACAAGCCGTGGGAGCAGGACGCGACCTATGGACCTGCTGGTACCCACGGTGGATACACGGTCCCACAAGTCTACAGCGCCGTGGCTTATCTGGCTAACGAACTACTGAGCGGCGCAATCCCAGCCTCGGATTCGGCGGATGTTAACGGCATCGCGTACGCGATTTGGGCACTCATGGGCCATCCCGGGGCTATAGGGATCACAGACCCCCCGAAGGGCAACTATTGGATTGCAAAGGGCTTGGCCAACGACACTTACACGAACAGCCTCATTGTCTTCTATTCACCGGACGGGAACAAAATAAAGAGCGGGCCATTCAAATGCGACACTCCGCAGGAGTTCATTGGTGAAATACGTGAAACACCAATACCTGAACCCCTGAGCATGGCCCTGATGGGAACGTTGCTGACTTTGGCTGGACTCGGTCTCGGCAAGAAGATGTTGTTCTCGTAGCCCTTCCTTCTGCTGGTTACGACTTCTCTACAAAGCCGGGCCGCAAGGTCCGGCTTTTCTCTGTCCCAAGCCAAAAAACCTCAACTCTTCAAACTGGGCTTGTCTTGGGGGCGCCTGGAGCGCTGCCGATAGAAAAGCTACCGGAGGGTGCGGGCTGGGCAGGCCAGAGCGGCTATCAGCTATCAGCAAGAAAATGGGACTTTATTGCTGAAAGCTGAGAGGCTGACGGCGCATCGCTGGTCTTCGGCGGAGGTTCGTAGGGCTAGGGTGTGTGCGGTCAATAGCAAATGCGTCACGGCACTTTAGTGCCTTTTGGGTCGGCACAGTATGCCGACAAAACGGCATATTCGGGCCATTGCGCAATTCCAGTAAAGAGTTAGAATCTATCCCATGCTGCGCCTGAATCTGTCAGGGTGGGCGCTGGGCAACAAGACATTCGACAGAAGAAAGCACGGAGGGAGGAATATGAAACGATCGTTGACACTGCTGTTTCTGAGTTTGGTTGTCACGCTGGGCTTGTCGATGGCGGCCTTCGCTTCAGACCAAATCGTATTTACTGGGGGCGTCGAGTCGCATTACGGTGCGACGCCCGTTGGCTTGTACGCTGGGACGCTGAATGGAGTGGCCACGAAGTTCGTCTGTGACGACTACGATGGTCATATTGGGCCCGGATCCACGTGGATGGCAAACCCGTGGAGCCTGACCCAAGCCGCAATCCCAGGAAACGGAACTTACGCTGGTCCCCCGTACCACAACGCGACCTATGGACCTGGGGGTTCAGTCGGCGGATACACTACACAACAGGTCTACGACGCCGCCGGTTACTTGGCTAACCTGCTTTTCACAAACCCATCGTACTCGGCTGCTACGGTTGCCAATATCCAGTATGCGATTTGGGGGCTCATGGACAATCCTTATCAGCCACCCGCCGGCGCTGCCCCCTGGATTGCTACGGGCTTGGCTAACGACACCTACACGAACGCAAACCTCGTCGTCTACTCACCGGATGGGAACCTAATAACGAAAGGGCCCTTCACGGGCGATACTCCGCAGGAGCTCATCGGTGAAATACCTGAGCCCATCAGCATGGCTCTGATGGGAACGTTCTTGAGTCTGGCTGGATTCGGCCTCGGCAAGAAGAAGCTGTTCTCCTAGCAGGGGTGCAGCAAGAGTTGGTTTCGGGCGCAGCAAGGGCGGGCCTCGCGCGAGTGCATATTCAGCAAGGCGGGAAGCTCGGCGTTGGCTTCGTTGTTCGCTCTCCACAGAGCCGGGCCGCAAGGCCCGGCTTTTCTTTGCCCCGACGAGCCAGGGCATCGCTTTTCGCTCGTGGGAAAGCCTGGAGCGAGTTTCCGGCCCGGCGCGGATCGTTGGCACAGGCGTGCCACGATCACTCGGAGCTCGCGCAACGACAGACATTCCCAGCGGCGCATTTCGCCGCCACGCCGACTGCAGAGCTGGCTTGGATCTAGCTAGCACAGGGTGCATGCTTGCCGCCGGACTGTTGGCTGTTCCGATGGCGTATGCGCGTTGGCTAGTGACAACGAAGTTCCCCAACTCTTCCGAGACTAAAGGTATCTAGTAGGCGGCCATCTCGTAGCGAGGTGGCCGTTTTTTTATTGTTGCCAGACAGAAACGACGGGAGAGCAGAGTGCGGGAAACCCGCACCCTCCCTTGCGACTGGAAGCGGGGCCGTCAGACCGTCGCGCCATTCCCCCACCCTTGCACCATAACTTCTCTCCCACGCCACAACCGATTTTCCCCCACCTGTAGCGTACAGGCTCGATTGCACCCCAAGATCCCGTATGGCCTAAAGAAATCATACCAAATGGGATAGTACCTCCGTGCTCTAGACGTATCTTTGGAATAGCGCTAAACCGGTAATCGTCAGTCGATTTCCGGCTCGGGCTTACCGCCACCGGCGGGGGGGAGGTGCAAAATGCAGGACGCTTCGGTTCTTAAGCCTGCTCCGTGTTTCATCCCTCTCCTCAACCTCGCGGGGAAAACGGTACGTCCCGGGGGCAGACCCCCGAGGCCGGCTCGCTTCGAGCCCTCGGAAGAGCTTTCTCGGTCTCGGGGAAATTTTATACGTAGGGGGGTGTGGCGAAATCCCTCAGGTCATCTATGAGATGCATTCCAAAGCCGTTAAAAGCCCGCGCCTATGGCCCGCCGTATGCCTTCCCGACTTTACTTGGTGACTCCGGGCTTCACTCAAGAGGGAGGGCCTCTTCGAGATCAACTTCTGTCCCTTCGCCACACCCCTCCTCGCTATTTCTTCCCCTAGGTGACAGTCGACACAATCCAGCGTCGGTGGATTTCATGGCAAGAACGCCAGTCTGGCCAATCGTTCCCAACCCGGCTTTCCGGGATCTCCGCCTCAAGTTGCCGGCGCCTTCTTCCGATAAGTCTAGCGGGAGGAAGTTTTCGAAGTTGATCGAATTCTACCTTCTCTTTTGGAGGCTTGGTCATTTCCTCTGCTTTGCAGGACCTGGAGATCATAAAAATAAGGGCATCCTGCCCGCTCGGTCTTTTATCGTGAATCAAACGGCATCGTCTTTCCCTTCGGGCCCGATCTTCAGGAAGCAGATAGCGAGGACAACGACCCCGCCTCTAAGTGACACATCTGCGTTCTGGAGGGACCCCAGATGCAAACCCAAACGCCGCCACCACCTTCGCTCAAGACCGCACTTTTTCTGGCCACCGTCATCGCCTTTGCCATTATTTCCGCTTCCTGTGGGGGAGGAGGGGCGGCAGCATCCGTCCCCGCTGTAGCTGATCCTCCCGCGGTGAATTTGTCTCCCGTCAGCCTGGGTTTCGGCAGCCAGCCCCTGGCGAAATGCAGCAGCGGGCAGACCGTCACCCTGAGCAATAGCGGCAACGCCGCCTTGAATATCGCCAGCTCCGCGGTGACGGGCACGAATGCCGGCGACTTTGCTCAGACCAATAACTGCGGTGCCTCCGTCGCCGCGGGAGCCAATTGCACGATCAGTGTGACCTTTATGCCCACCGCGGCTGGAGCCCGAGCTGCGACCCTCAGCATCACGGACAACGCTCCCGGCAGTCCCCACACCGTCGCTTTGAGTGGAACCGGAGAAGCGTCCGGACCCGCCGTAAGCCTGGCGCCTGCGGGTTTGACCTTCCCGCTCCAGGCCGTGGGGACAACCAGTGGCGCCGAGACCGTCACCCTGACCAACACCGGCGGGGCCGCCTTGAGTGTCACCAGCCTCGCGGTGACAGGCGCCAACGCCAGTGACTTTGCCGAGACCAACTCCTGCGGCAATTCGGTCGCGGCGGGCGCCAACTGCACCCTTAGCGTCACCTTCACGCCCTCCGCCAGCGGGGCTCGTGCCGCCGCACTCAGCCTTGCGGACAATGCCAGCGGCAGTCCCCAGACCGTGAGCCTCTCCGGGACCGGCGCCAGCACTGCGGCGGGGGTCGGTCTCTCACCGGCCAGTTTAGCCTTCGCCAACCAAGCCGTCAGCACCACCAGTGCGGCGCAGGCCGTCACCCTGACCAACACCGGCAACGCCAGCTTGAGTGTCACCAGCCTTGCCCTCACGGGCGCCAACGCCGGTGACTTTGCTGAGACCAACACTTGCGGCACTTCGGTCGCGGCCGGCGCCAAGTGCACCATTAGCGTGACCTTCACGCCTTCCGCCAGCGGGGCTCGTGCCGCCGCACTCAGCCTCGCGGACAATGCCAGCGGCAGTCCCCAGACCGTGAGCCTCTCCGGGACCGGCACGAGCACCGCGGCGGGGGTCGGTCTCTCGCCTGCCAGCCTGGCCTTCGCCAGCCAATCCGTCGGAACCACCAGTACGGCCCAGACCGTCACCCTGACCAACACCGGCAACGCCGGCTTGAGTGTCACCAGCCTGGCCCTCACAGGCGCCAACGCTGGTGACTTTGCTCAGACCAACACCTGCGGCAGTTCAGTTCCGGCCGGCGCCAACTGCACCATTAGCGTGACCTTCAAGCCTTCCGCCAGCGGGGCTCGTACGGCCGCAATCAGCATCGCGGACAATGCCAGCGGCAGCCCCCAGACCGTGGGCCTCTCCGGGACCGGCGCCAGCACTGCGGCGGCTGGGGTCAGCCTCTCACCTGCCAGCCTGGCTTTCGCCAGCCAATCCGTCGGTACTTCCAGTTCGACGCAGGCCGTCACGCTGACCAACACCGGCAACGCCGGCTTGAGTGTTACCAGCCTCGCGGTGACGGGCGCCAACGCCAGCGACTTTACCCAGGCCAACACTTGCGGCAGTTCGGTCGGGGCCGGCGCCAACTGCAAGATTACTGTAATGTTCACACCTGCTGCCAGCGGGGCTCGTACGGCCGCACTCAGCATCGCGGACAATGCCACCGGCAGTCCCCAGACCGTGGGCCTCTCCGGGACCGGCGCCAGCGCTGCGGCTGGGGTCAGCCTCTCGCCTGCCAGCCTGACTTTCGCCAGCCAATCCGTCGGAACCACCAGTGCGGTCGGGACCGTCACTCTGACCAACACCGGCAACTCTAGCTTGAGTGTCACCAGCCTCGCTCTCACGGGCGCCAACGCCGGTGACTTCGCTCAGACCAACACTTGCGGCAGTTCGGTCGCGGCCGGCGCCAACTGCACCCTCAGCGTCACCTTCTCGCCTTCCGCCAGTGGGGCTCGTGCCGCCGCGCTCAGCATCGCGGACAATGCCAGCGGCAGCCCCCAGACCGTGGGCCTATCCGGAACCGGCACTGCACCGCCTCCCTCTGGGATCGTAATTAGCGGCATTTCGGTAACGACAGGCCCCACAGCGGGCGGAACCTCCTTGATTCTTACCGGGTCAGGCTTTCAAGCAGGAGCGACGGTTTCGTTCGGGAGCACGCCTGCTGCATCAGTTTCGGTTTTCAGCTCGACGCAGATCCAGGCGACGACGCCCCCACTTTCCGCTGGGACCGTTTCGGTCACGGTCACCAATCCGGGCGGAGGAAGGGGCACGCTTCCAGACGGCTTCACTTTCGATGACTCTTCGTTCTGGCAATTCCTCGACCAGTTCTATACCGGCGTCGCACGCGACGCGACCAAGCCGTATTCACTGCTAGAGCGGACGAGCACCTGTTTCATAGAGAATCCGTGCGGGATCTATCAGCCGGACATGGTGATTTTCCATGAGACCACAACTGGGGTTGAGATTTGGCGACTCGACAATGATCCCAGCAGTACATGGACGCCAGGAATCCTGAACCGTACGCCTTGGAGTTCCAATGGTGCGTGGATGCTACTGGGATCCAATCGCTGCATCCCGGAGGTTTATGAATGCGGGCAAGCAGGCTACATTTACGACGGGAGAGGCGGCTTGCAACGGTTACAAATCCCTTACGATCCTACTAGAACTCCATCGTGGACCGAGAAGCAAGGCATGTGGGGTGCCAATGGCGGCTATCAACCGTGGGACCGCTTGGTCAATCCCAATCTCCTCTATGTGACAACCTGGGATGATACCAACTATGGAAACTGGTCCACGCCGCAGTCGTCCCTCTACTCCATCGACGTGTCCAACAACGATAAGATGACCTTCATCGTCAGTCTGCCCAATCCGACGATTAAAAAGACCATCCAGTCGTACTTGTCCGAAGACAACGTGGTGATGGCCCGCGACGTCAACCCGAACTGCGTGGCCACTCCTACGGAAAGCGTTCCCAACCAGTTTGCGAATGTCTGTACGAGCCCACAGGTGCTCGATTACATCCCCGACATCTATATGGTGGACATGAACAGTTCCCGGACTTCCACCTACAAAACCATCATCGGTCAGTACCCTATCGACTTCGGGCTTACTGCCACAGGCCATTCGCAGGCCAATGAGTACCATTTCCATGATATTTACTTCCGCCGCAAATCGACGGACACTTTTATCTTCAACTATGGTCCTCTGGGCTCCGTGGGCGAGAGCGTCTGGTGGGAGGCTCCCCTTAACGGGGTCGGTGCAAACGTGCAGCTTGCCTTTGCCAACTCAACCTACTCGACGCCTTATTACTCGCACCCCGCCTGGAACTTCACGGGGCTGCTAGTCGCATATGAGGGAGAAGAGGTTCTCGGTGACAACAATTATGAGAGTTGGGTGAGAAATCACGATTTGCACCAGACCTTGGCGCAAATAGGTGGTGTCTACGCTGGGCATTACGCTTGGGATGGCTATGATCCTAACTACGTGGCCTTTGATGAAAACGTTGTGTCGCCTTCGATGGTGGCGCTTATGGAGTCAAACCCCAATGGCTCTGCTCAACGTCCCCTGGTGATCTATCAGGCGCCGTCTAATCCCAATGACGTAGGAAATCTCTACGGTCCAACGCAAAGTCCCGACGCAACCAAGGTGTCGTTCGTCACGAACGATAATTGGCTTTCATCCACCTCCGAGCAGCATACCTACGTCGTCGTCAGCCACCCGCCGTTTCCGCCTGTCCTGGCAGTGAGCAGCACGTCGCCCGTGACATTGAGCTGGACTCCCTACCAGACGGCTCGTGAAGTGGCTGGCTACCATGTCTATCGGAGCCCCAACGGGACCACATCTTTTGTGGAAATCACCACTTCGATGGCGACTGGCACCACTTACACTGACAGTACAGCGACCAGCGGAAACACTTACTACTATGCCGTGACAGCGCAGGAAAACTCGGGCATTGAGAGCAATCAGCTTTCCAACATCATGCAGGTCATAGTGGGTGGCTCAGGTAGCCAGTTCGCCGCGCAAGGCTTGCAAGGCTGGGACACTGCGTCACCGGCTCCGCCAACCGGCGTGGGATTGACGAGCTTGGCCACGAATGTCTGGAAACTGACGTGGACTGCAAGCGCATCCTCCGATGTCAGGTACTACAACGTGTTTTACGGCGATGGGAGCGAGCCACCGCCCACTCAACCGTTTTTGGTCGACTCACCGCCAGTTTACGAGACTTCCTACATCTATTGGCAGGCTGATCCCAACTCAACGCCGTTCTTTGGTATCCAGGCCGTGGACCGCCAAGGGAATCAGTCCTCAATGGTATGCGTGGCAGGAACCAGCCCGCCTGGACCTTGCTCTTGACCACAGGCGGAAAAACTCGTGCTTTCGGTTGAGCAGCAGTTATCGGATGGGGGATCGGCTGGGGAGGTCCTCCCCCGTATCAGGGATCAGGGGAGCATTACTGGCGGCGTCGTTCCGCGCCGGAATTGCAGTTTACAGCCGGATGAGGAAGGGAAACGAACACATCCGGCCCTGGCTAGACAGGTGAATTCACCGTGCCCGCTAGCTGAATCCGAAGGAACTTAATTAGCGTTGTGAGCTACCAGCTCGGACTCAGACTTTCGGCTTGCCAGTTGAACGTTGCTGAGGCCGACGAGTTTTGATGTTCGGGTGATTACGCAGCTGTTTCATTTGCCGAGAAGTCGTCCCTTATTTGATCTATGCATACAGGGCGGCATCCAGCACAATCTCCTCGTTGGTGTCCGGTGTGCTGCGGCTCTCTCTTACAGTTGAGTCCGCGGGAACCAAGTGGCAAAGAGGAAGCGCCGCGCCCAGCCGTAACGATCTTTTAGGGATCGATCGTCGGCATCGCCCTCATACTCCTTGCAGGAGGTCGTCGAATGGCTTCGTCCAACTCGCTATCCGACTCTGGCCCATCTGCACCCTGGTCACGCTGATCCAGGGCCGGATCTAAACTCCTTTCTCAGCCAATTCACCGCTCTCTACGCTGCGGTTGCCTGTGGCGTTTATTCACTCAATAGATCCGCAGGATGGCTCCTGTCGCTCGGCGTCGTGTTCCTGATCGGGCTCGCAAGGATCTTTGTCCGTACCGGCCAGAGATGGGAGAGATTGTTGAACTCCTGCTGGTCGGAGGTCTCCACCATCGCCACGCCCGACAGGCGGCTCAACCCGTTCATCCAGCCTTTTTCAACGATCGCAATGGTCGCCCTTTGTGGGGAGATTCTTGTTCCACCGGCGACCGAGCCTCGCCGCCTTACAGACGGGTTCCCGACAGATTCCCCAAGCAGATTTTATTCTGAGGCGAAATGGAACAGAGGCTGTCGGCCGAGATTTTTTTCACAACTGATCCGTTATTGGCGAGGACAGGGCGAAAGACGCTAGCAGCCCGCTTCTACCGCGGGCTGCTGGGCTGGCGAATGCCTCATCCCCTGTGTGGATCGTCCTGCATTCTCCCTGCTGGGGAAAGCCTGGGCCTTAAGAAAATGGGGTTGCGCTTTCGACCAACCTTTGGATTATGGACGGGTGGGATTCACAGATTACTCGCTCAACATAATGGGGAGTGTTAACTATGTAATCGTGAGTCGATTTCCGGCCCGGGCTTGCCGCCACCAGCTGGGGGGAGGCGCGAGATGCAGGACGCTTCAGTTCTTAACCCTGCTCCGCGTTTCATCCCTCTCCTCAACCTCGCGGGGAAGACGTTGCGTCCCGCGGGGCGCAGACTCCGCGCGGCGGCTCGCCCCGGGCACTCAGAAGAATTTTCTCGGTGCTGGGGAAATTTTATACGTAGGGGGGTGTGGCGAAATCCCTCAGGTCATCTATGAGATGCATTCCAAAGCCGTTAAAAGCCCGCGCCTATGGCCCGCCGTATGCCTTCCCGACTTTGCTTGGTGACTCCGGGCTTCACTCAAGAGGGAGGGCCTCTTCGAGATCAACTTCTGTCCCTTCGCCACACCCCTCCTCGCTATTTCTTCCCCCGGTGACAGTCGACACAATCCAGCGTCGGTGGATTTCATGCCAAGAACCCCAGTCTGGCCAATCGTTCTCAACCCAGCTTTCCGGGATCTCCGCCTCATGTTGCCGGCGCCTTCTTCCGATAAGTCTAGTGGGAGGAAGTTGTCGAGGTTTGTCGAATTCTACTTTCTCTTTTGGAGGCTTGGTCATTTCCTCTGCTTTGCAGGACCTGGAGATCGAAAAAATAAGGGCATCCTGCCCGGTCGGACTTTTATGGTGAATCAAACGGCATCGTCTTTCCCTTCGGGACCGATCTTCAGGAAGCAGCTAGCGAGGACAACGACCCCGCCTCTAAGTGACACATCTGCGTTCTGGAGGGACCCCAGATGCAAACCCAAACGCCGCCACCACCTTCGCTCAAGACCGCACTTTTTCTGGCCACCGTTATCGCCTTTGCCATTATTTCCGCTTCCTGTGGGGGAGGAGGGGCGGCAGCATCCGTCCCCGCTGTAGCTGATCCTCCCGCGGTGAATTTGTCTCCCGTCAGCCTGGGTTTCGGCAGCCAGCCCCTGGCGAAATGCAGCAGCGGGCAGACCGTCACCCTGAGCAATAGCGGCAACGCCGCCTTGAATATCGCCAGCTCCGCGGTGACGGGCACGAATGCCGGCGACTTTGCTCAGACCAATAACTGCGGTGCCTCCGTCGCCGCGGGAGCCAATTGCACGATCAGTGTGACCTTTATGCCCACCGCGGCTGGAGCCCGAGCTGCGACCCTCAGCATCACGGACAACGCTCCCGGCAGTCCCCACACCGTCGCTTTGAGTGGAACCGGAGAAGCGTCCGGACCCGCCGTAAGCCTGGCGCCTGCGGGTTTGACCTTCCCGCTCCAGGCCGTGGGGACAACCAGTGGCGCCGAGACCGTCACCCTGACCAACACCGGCGGGGCCGCCTTGAGTGTCACCAGCCTCGCGGTGACAGGCGCCAACGCCAGTGACTTTGCCGAGACCAACTCCTGCGGCAATTCGGTCGCGGCGGGCGCCAACTGCACCCTTAGCGTCACCTTCACGCCCTCCGCCAGCGGGGCTCGTGCCGCCGCACTCAGCCTTGCGGACAATGCCAGCGGCAGTCCCCAGACCGTGAGCCTCTCCGGGACCGGCGCCAGCACTGCGGCGGGGGTCGGTCTCTCACCGGCCAGTTTAGCCTTCGCCAGCCAATCCGTCGGCACCACCAGTGCGGCGCAGACCGTCACGCTAACCAATAGCGGTAACGCCGTTTTGAGTGTTACCAGCCTCGCGGTGACGGGCGCCAATGCCAGCGACTTTACCCAGACCAACACTTGCGGCGATTCGGTCGCGGCCGGCGCCAACTGCACGATCAGCGTGACCTTCAAGCCTTCCGCCAGCGGGGCTCGTGCCGCCGCGCTCAGCATCGCGGACAATGCCAGCGGCAGTCCCCAGACCGTGAGCCTCTCCGGGACCGGCACGAGCACCGCGGCGGGGGTCAGTCTCTCGCCTGCCAGCCTGGCCTTCGCCAGCCAATCCGTCGGTACCACCAGTGCGGCGCAGACCGTCACGCTGACCAATAGCGGTAACGCCGTTTTGAGTGTTACCAGCCTCGCGGTGACGGGCGCCAATGCCAGCGACTTTGCTCAGACCGACACTTGCGACAATTCGGTCGCGGCCGGCGCCAAGTGCACGATCAGCGTGACCTTCAAGCCTTCCGCCAGCGGGGCTCGTGCTGCCACACTCAGCATCGCGGACAATGCCAGCGGCAGCCCCCAGACCGTGGGCCTCTCCGGGACCGGCGCCAGCACTGCGGCGGCTGGGGTCAGTCTCTCACCTGCCAGCCTGGCCTTCGCCAGCCAATCCGTCGGCACCACCAGTGCGGCGCAGACCGTCACGCTAACCAATAGCGGTAAAGCCGTTTTGAGTGTTACCAGCCTCGCGGTGACGGGCGCCAATGCCAGCGACTTTGCTCAGACCGACACTTGCGACAATTCGGTCGCGGCCGGCGCCAAGTGCACGATCAGCGTGACCTTCAAGCCTTCCGCCAGCGGGGCTCGTGCTGCCACACTCAGCATCGCGGACAATGCCAGCGGCAGCCCCCAGACCGTGGGCCTCTCCGGGACCGGCGCCAGCACTGCGGCGGCTGGGGTCAGTCTCTCACCTGCCAGCCTGGCCTTCGCCAGCCAATCCGTCGGCACCACCAGTGCGGCGCAGACCGTCACGCTAACCAATAGCGGTAAAGCCGTTTTGAGTGTTACCAGCCTCGCGGTGACGGGCGCCAATGCCAGCGACTTTACCCAGGCCAACACTTGCGGCACTTCGGTCGGGGCCGGGGCCAACTGCAAGATTACTGTGATGTTCACACCTTCCGCCAGCGGGGCTCGTACGGCCGCGCTCAGCATCGCGGACAATGCCAGCGGCAGTCCCCAGACCGTGAGCCTCTCCGGAACCGGCACCGCACCGCAACCTCCCTCTGGGATCGTAATTAGCGGCGTTTCGGTAACGACAGGCCCTACAGCGGGCGGAACCTCCTTGATTCTTACCGGGTCAGGCTTTCAAGCAGGAGCGACGGTTTCGTTCGGGAGCACGCCTGCTGCATCAGCTTCGGTTTTCAGCTCGACGCAGATCCAGGCGACGACGCCCCCACTTTCCGCTGGGACCGTTTCGATCACGGTCACCAATCCGGGCGGAGGAAAGGGCACGCTTCCAGACGGCTTCACTTTCGATGACTCTTCGTTCTGGCAATTCCTCGACCAGTTCTATACCGGCATCGCACGCGACGCGACCAAGCCGTATTCACTGCTAGAGCGGACGAGCACCTGTTTCATAGAGAATCCGTGCGGTATCTATCAGCCGGACATGGTGATTTTCCATGAGACCACAACTGGGGTTGAGATTTGGCGACTCGACAATGATCCCAGCAGTACATGGACGCCAGGAATCCTGAACCGTACGCCTTGGAGTTCCAACGGCGCTTGGATGCTCCTGGGCTCGAACCGCTGCATTACCGAGGTCCATCAGTGCGGTCAAGCTGGTTATATCTACGATGGCCGTGGTGGGCTTCAGCGCTTGGAGATTCCTTACGATCCTACTAGAACTCCATCGTGGACCGAGAAGCAAGGCATGTGGGGTGCCAATGGCGGCTATCAGCCGTGGGACCGCCTGGTCAATCCCAATCTCCTCTATTTGGCAACCTGGGATGATACCAACTATGGAAACTGGTCCACGCCGCAGTCGTCCCTCTACTCCATCGACGTGTCCAACAACGATAAGATGACCTTCATCGGCAGTCTGCCCAATCCGACGATTAAAAAGACCATCCAGTCGTACTTGTCCGAAGACAACGTGGTGATGGCCCGCGACGTCAACCCGAACTGCGTGGCCACTCCTACGGAAAGCGTTCCCAGCCAGTTTGCGAATGTCTGTACGAGCCCCCAAGTGCTCGATTACATCCCCGACATCTATATGGTGGACATGAACAGTTCCCGGACTTCCACCTACAAAACCATCATCGGTCAGTACCCTATCGACTTCGGGCTTACTGCCACAGGCCATTCGCAGGCCAATGAGTACCATTTCCATGATATTTACTTCCGCCGCAAATCGACGGACACTTTTATCTTCAACTATGGTCCTCTGGGCTCCGTGGGCGAGAGCGTCTGGTGGGAGGCTCCCCTTAACGGAATCGCCGCAAATGTGCAGCTTGCCTTCGCCAACCCAACCTACTCGACGCCTTATTACTCGCACCCGGCGTGGAACTTCAATGGAACACTTGTGGCCTATACTGGAGAGGAAGTGTTAGGCGACAATATCTGGGGGAGTTGGGTCAGAAACCACGATTCACATACGACGCTCGATCAAATTGGGGGCGACACAGCAGGTCATTTTGCTTGGGATGGATATGACCCAAGCTACGTTGCATTTGACGCAGGTGCAGCTGGTAACAGCAATACAGATAGTGAAGTGCAGTTGCTAGAAGCCAATCCGAACGGTTCAAGTCAACGGACTTTGGTACATTATTATCCGTATAATGCCAATAATAGTTGTACAGGAGCACTCTACGGCCCAGTTCAAAGCCCTGACGCAACTAAATTAGCATTTACGCTATGTGATAATCCCCTCTCATCCAGCTCTGAGAACCATACCTACGTCGTCGTCAGCCACCCGCCGTTTCCGCCTGTCCTGGCAGTGAGCAGCACGTCGCCCGTGACATTGAGCTGGACTCCCTACCAGGCGGCTCGTGAAGTGGCTGGCTACCATGTCTATCGGAGCCCTAACGGAACCACATCTTTTGTGGAAATCACCGCTTCGATGGCGACTGGCACCACTTACACTGACAGTACAGCGACCAGCGGAAACACTTACTACTATGCCGTGACAGCGCAGGAAAACTCGGGCATTGAGAGCAATCAGCTTTCCAACATCATGCAGGTCATAGTGGGTGGCTCAGGTAGCCAGTTCGCCGCGCAAGGCTTGCAAGGCTGGGACACTGCGTCACCGGCTCCGCCAACCGGCGTGGGATTGACGAGCTTGGCCACGAATGTCTGGAAACTGACGTGGACTGCAAGCGCATCCTCCGATGTCAGGTACTACAACGTGTTTTACGGCGATGGGAGCGAGCCACCGCCCACTCAACCGTTTTTGGTCGACTCACCGCCAGTTTACGAGACTTCCTACATCTATTGGCAGGCTGATCCCAACTCAACGCCGTTCTTTGGTATCCAGGCCGTGGACCGCCAAGGGAATCAGTCCTCAATGGTATGCGTGGCAGGAACCAGCCCGCCTGGACCTTGCTCTTGACCACAGGCGGAAAAACTGGTGGTTTCGGTTGAGCAGCAGTTATCGGATGGGGGATCGGCTGGGGAGGTCCTCCCCCGTATCAGGGATCAGGGGAGCATTGCTGGCGGCGTCGCTCCGCGCCGGGATTGCAGTTTACAGCCGGATGAGCAAGGGAAACGGACACATCCGACCCTGGCTAGACAGGTGAACTCACTGTGCCCGCTGAATCCGAAGGAACTTAATTGGCGTTGTGAGCTACCAGCTCGGACGTTCGGCTTGCCAGTTGAACGTTGCTGAGGCCAACGAGTTTTGATGTTCGGGTGATTACGCAGCTGTTTCATTTGCCGAGAAGTCGTCCCTTATTTGATCTATGCATACAGGGCGGCATCCAGCACAATCTCCTCGTTGGTGTCCGGTGTGCTGCGGCTCTCTCTTACAGTTGAGTCCGCGGGAACCAAGTGGCAAAGAGGAAGCGCCGCGCCCAGCCGTAACGATCTTTTAGGGATCGATCGTCGGCATCGCCCTCATACTCCTTGCAGGAGGTCGTCGAATGGCTTCGTCCAACTCGCTATCCGACTCTGGCCCATCTGCACCCTGGTCACGCTGATCCAGGGCCGGATCTAAATTCCTTGCTCGCCAATTCACCGCCCTCTACGCTGCGGTTGTCCGTGGCGTTTAGGACTAACTTATGACAGGCAAAGGCACCACTGAGCTGAGGGCCAGCCAGCCGCCAGAGACAGGAGAGATTGTTGAACTCTTGCTGGTCGGAGGTCTCCACCATCGCCACGCCCGACAGGCGGCTCAACCCGTTCATCCAGCCTTCTTCAACGATCCCAACGGTCGCCCTTTGTGGGGAGATTCTTGATCCACTGGCAACCGAGCCTCGCCGCCTTTCAGACGGCTTCCCGATAGATTCCCCAAACAGATTTTATTCTGAGGCGAAACGGAACAGAGGCTGTCGGCCAAGATTCTTTTCACAACTGGTCCGGTATTGGCGAGAACGGGGCGAAAGACGCTAGCAGCCTGCTTCTACCGCGGGCTGCTAGGCTGGCGAGTGCCTCATCCCCAGTGTGGATCGTCCTGCATTCTCCCTGCTGGGGAAAGTCTGGGCCTTAAGAAATGGGGCTGCCCTTTCGACCAACCCCCGGGATTATGAATGGGTGAGATTCATGAATTACTCGCTCCACATAATGTGGAGGATTTTGATATAGGTTGCAGCAAGGCGTCAATGGTCCGAAAGTGCCGCCAGCGAGAGGTTATGCCGGGCCCGGCAGGCTTTGCTCATGCACGCAAAGCAAGTTGACCGGTTCTAAGGAGCCGAAGGCTTTGTAGAATCACAAGAACGGGGGTTCGCTCTCGCTGCTTTCACATCCAACGGCAGACTGGCCCGGTCAGTTGTTAAACCGCAGCGGTGCATTCGTTGCGCCGCATTCACGGCAGAATAATCGTTTGCGCTGGACCATTGTTAAGGAGCGGGAGTCTGCGCCACTTGAGCAGGCGCACCGTCACGCAAAAGATCGACCAGAAAGAAACGTGTGCCGCAACATGGACATGTGATCAACCTACCCGCGGGGCCATGCGGAGGCAGTCGTGAACCAAACAGGCGAGGGCTGCGGACGCGAAAAGTTGCGGAATTACAAGACAGGCCCGCGCTTGCTCCACCCTTTCTGGGATTCCCCAATGACCCAGACCACCTTCCCTACAAGATGTGCTCACTGCCCCGGTAGACCCGAACCGGTGCACGAGTCGGTTGCTTCCCGGCCGGTGCAGCCTTCGCCGTCTCTCAGATGGGCGGCGTCCACGACCTCACTTTCCGGTCCCGCTCAAGCTTCACGCGCGTTAGGGCCTCCAGGCTTGCTCGGCCACCATGCGTGGCCTTTCTCACAAGTCGCCGGCCCACCCGGTTGCCCAGTCGAGCCACTTGTCAGCTACCAGACTTACTGACATCTATCTGGGTGGGTCTTCCACCCACTGCTGACCTGCGCCGTTGGGGCGGACTGGGAAATCCGTGCTAAGCGGTGATACTTGGGCATGTCACCCTACGGCGTCGGTTATAATGCTCCCTCCGGAACAGACGCCGGTCGTTAGGCCGAAGCCGCTGGAAGCGCACGCGAAAATGGAGGAGCAGTTCCCGTAACGCGGACGGCAAATTGGCTATGGGGCACAAATCAGTGTAGGAGTTCGGGACAAGCCCGGAAGAGGAGCGTCAAACGTGCGGATCAGAAAGGCCGTTATCACAGCAGCGGGAGGAGATCAGCGAGCGCTTCCGCTACAGACCCTCATCCACGATGGAGCGGAAAAATCCGTTCTGAGCATCCTGCTCGAACAGGCCCTTACCGCGAATATTGGCGAGATCTGCGTCGTGGTCTGGCCCGGCGACGAGACTCGCTACGCGCAAGCCGCCGGCAACCTGGCCGGTGCAGTGCGATTTCTACCCCAACAGCAGCCGCCGAGGGGATACGGCCACGCCATTTATTGTGCGCGCGAATTCGTGGCCGATGAGCCCTTTCTGCACATGGTGGGGGATCACTTGTACGTGAGTGCAACGAAGCCCGGCGTGCAGCGCCTGGTGGAGTTGGCTGAGATTGAGTCGTGCTCCGCCTCCGGGGTTCAGCCCACCCGCGAAAGCCTGCTCCCCCGCTTCGGCGCTGTGGCGGGACGCCGAATCCCGGGTCGAGCCGGCGTCTATCGCGTGGAAACGGTCATCGAGAAACCTACGCCTACTGAGGCCGAACAGCGCCTCATGGTGCCGGGAATCCGCGCGGGCTACTACCTCTGTTTCTTTGGCATTCACGTTTTCACTCCCACCTTGATGGTCCTGCTGGGGCGGATGCTGGCCAGTGAGCCCAGCCGCGCCCTCACGCTTTCTGCGGCTCTCGCCGAACTCGCCCGGCAGGAGCAGTACCTGGCGATGGAGGACACGGGACGGCGTTATGATCTCGGCGCTCGCTACGGGTTGCTCACCGCGCAATTGGCTCTGGCGCTGAACGGTCGCGACCGTGACGAGGTGCTTACGAACTTGCTGGAACTACTGGCGGAGCGCGAGATGACCACTCCCTCTCCTGGGGGTAAGAGGTGAGCCGGCTTACCCATGTCATAACTGCCCACGATGCGGAGACTCGCAATCGCTCGCTGGACGCGCTGTGTCGAGCTGCGACACTGGAAGACCTGCTGCTCGAATGCGAGGCACTCGACCGTTTCCGGCGGAGCAGCGACAATCTCTACGAGCGCGTGCGAAGCCTGTTTTTCCTGTATGCCATACATCGCTTTCACATCTCCACACGCAAATTAGCGCCTTCACGTGCGCTGATTCCTTTCGCGGGTTACACCAGCCTCCTCAAGCGCAGGTTCGAAGAAGCTCTTGATATCTTCCTCGCCGCGCAGGCCGTCGCCGGACCGAGTGCTCCCCTTTCCAGTGCGCTGGCCGCCGGCTACCGCTCGCTGGGTTTTCAGACTCTAGCAGACCAAGTGCGGCGCAGCGTGCGCTCGGTCCGGGGCAATCAGTGGATGTTCCGCGCCGCCCATCCTGAAGATGTGCCGTTGCGGATTCGGCCTGAGCTCCTGAAGCGCGAGGCCCCCGATCATCTCTTTCCCATCCTGCGCGAGGCCACGCCGGTACGCATGGACTTGAGCCATAGCGGGTGGAGCGATATATTCTTTCTAGGGATGGATTTCCCCGAAGGCGCCCGCGTGCTCAACATTTCCATCGACCTGAGCGTGCGCAGCGCCGGCGACCCCAAGCCTCCCGTGGAAGCATGGTTCCGCGTTATTGACCAGCCGGTCCTACGCCTGGTCAGCGTCGACCTTCAGAGCAGCGCTGAACTCGGCTCGATTGCTGATGTTTTCGATTTCGCCCACGACTACCTAGGCTTGCTCAAGGCCGCGGTGATTGCCTCCGGCATCGTACCACCGGGGATGGAGGGCGCCACTCAGCCCCTCACCGACGTCCTGGCCCATTTGACGGGCCGGGCCGGGCACGGCATCGAAATCGTCAGTAAGGTGAACGATATTCCCCGCGGCTCACGTCTGGCGGTGTCCACCAGTCTTCTGGCCTGCCTCATTTCCTTGTGCATGCGCGCTACCAACCAGATCCGTACGCTCACGGGCGGCGTTTCCGAGGACGGCCGTCGCTTGGTGGCCGCACGCGCCATTCTGGGCGAATGGCTGGGGGGCTCGGGAGGCGGCTGGCAGGATTCCGGCGGAGTCTGGCCGGGAATCAAGCTGATTCACGGGGTCTCGGCCCAGGAGGGTGATCCGGAATTCGGAATCAGCCGCGGCCGACTGTTGCCGAATCACCAGATTCTTGGCCCCCAGGAGGTGTCACCGGAAACGCGCCAGCAACTTCAGCAAAGCCTGGTGCTCGTCCACGGCGGCATGGCGCAGGATGTAGGTCCGATCCTGGAGATGGTGACGGAGAAATACCTGCTTCGTTCCGAAAGTGAGTGGCACAGCCGGAGCGAAGCTGGTCACATCTTCGATGACCTCATTGCCCGCTTGAAGAGCGGAGACATTCGCGGCCTGGGCGCCTGCACCGAGCGGAATTTTGACGGCCCCATCCAGACCATTATTCCCTGGGCCGGAAACCTCTACACGGACACGCTGATTCGCCGTGTGCGCGGGGAAATGGGCGACGATTTCTGGGGCTTCTGGATGCTCGGTGGAATGTCGGGCGGAGGCATGGGTTTTCTTTTTGCTCCGGGCTCGAAAGCGCTGGCCCAGGAGCGTTTGCAGGTTATCATGAGCGACACCAAGCGGAATATGGAACATTCAGTGCCCTTCGCCATGGAACCTGTAGTCTACGATTTCGCGATCAACGAACATGGCACTGAGGCCGTGCTCCGCGAAGGCGACTCGGCGCTGATGCCGGCGGGCTACTACCAGATGGCCGTGCCCGCGCTTCTGCGTATGGAATCTCGCTTGCTTTCGCCTGTGCGCCGCATTGAGCTGGAACGCTTCACCGCCGCCTGCCACACCGTGCCGGAATTCCAAGGGATGGTGCAGCGCGTCTTCGAGCGCCTCATCCCGGCGAGCTCGCAGTTAGCCGACCGCTCGCAAAGCTTGGATGTGCTCCTCGAAGCCCACGGATTTGATCGTGTGGAACATGAGCAGATCCAGTCGGACTTGCGCTGCGGTCGCGTGGGGCTGGCGCAGAATCGTCTTCCTATCAGCAGCCTGATCACCGACGTTGGCGCCGAAGATCTCTTTGACGCCACCGAAGGTGTGGCTTCGAAATACCAGGAAATCGGAAAGGATGCGCTGGCGGCGGGAATGGTGGCGGTGGTTTCATTTGCTGGGGGCGCGGGCAGCCGTTGGACGAAGGGCGCGGGCGTCGTCAAGGCACTGAATCCCTTTTGCCGATTGGGCGGCAAGCACCGCAGCTTCATCGAAGTACACCTGGCCCGAAGCCGCCGGACCAGCCGCCTCTGCGGCACGGCTCTGCCCCACGTCCTCACCACCAGCTACCTGACGCACGATGCGATCCAGGAGCATCTCCGAACCAAGCACAACTACGATTATCCTGGGCCTTTACTGCTTTCACCCGGACGCTCCATCGGGCTGCGGTATGTGCCCATGGAAAGGGACTTGCGATTTAGCTGGGAAGAATTGCCGCAGCAAATGCTCGACGAGCAGGCGCAAAAGGTCCGCGACAGCCTGCGCGCCGCGCTCATTGCGTGGGCCCGGCACATGGGCGAAGGCTCGAGCTACACCGAGAACGTGCCGATGCAGTGCCTGCACCCGGTCGGCCACTGGTACGAAGTGCCCAACATGCTTCGCAACGGAACGCTAGGGCGATTGTTCCAGGAGAGGCCCCGTTTGAAATATCTGATGGTTCACAACATTGATACGACGGGAGCCGATGTAGACCCGGGGTTGCTCGGTTACCACATCGCGGAAGGAGCGGCGCTCACCACCGAGGTCATTGCGCGGCAAGTGGAAGACCGCGGAGGCGGGGTGGCCCGCATCGCCGGCCGCGTGCGCCTGATCGAAGGTCTCGCGCTTCCCAGCGAAGAGATCGAATCACTTCTCTCCTGGTACAACAGTGCGACCTATTGGATCGATGTCGACCAACTCCTCACCATGTTCGGACTGACCCGCGATGATCTTACCGCTACGGAACGGGTGAACAACGCGGTGCGAGCGCTGGCCGCGCGCATGCCCACCTACATCACATTGAAAGATGTCAAGAAACGCTGGGGGAAAGGGCAAGAGGATGTCTTGCCAGTGGCACAGTTTGAAAAGCTGTGGGGCGACATGACCGCCCTGCCGGAACTCCCCTGCCGGTTTGTGGCCGTGCCCCGTGTGCGTGGACAACAACTGAAAGAACCGGCGCAGCTCGACGGCTGGCTGCGCGATGGGTCCGCGGCATTCGTCGAATCCTTGTGCGACTGGGGCCATTGACTCTCGCCGTGGCGGATGGGCCACGCAGGCATTCCTTTTCACTCCTGCCTCGATCCGCGATCGTAGCCTATTTCATCACCAGCATCTCCAGAGAAATTTGATGAGCCTGGGCAACGGCCAAGCGGATGCCAATGCGACGGCTTTGCCACCACCCCAAAACGGACCCTGTCCTTCTAGTGGACGATGGCAGTTGATAGCTCAGGACCTTTAGCGTTTGGATTCGCTGGTAGTGGCCGATCCAGGATTACGGGGTGAGTCAAGGGTGTCGAAGAGAACTGAAGCCAAACGATCTGGAATCTTCTTGTAGCCCTCTTTTCTTACCCATCGCTGCAACCTTGCAATAAAGGCATACCTCCGCAGCTCTCTTTCTTCTACGCCTAAAGCCCGTGCCAACGCTCTACAGATTTGCCGGGTTGGGGGATCTGTTTTCTCCTTCTCCAGTTGACTTATGTAGGCACTAGTGAGACGGCATTTTTGGGCTAGCTGACCTTGAGTCAATCCTGCATGCAGTCTGAGGTCCTTTAGGTGGGGGCCGAATCTCATTGCACGCCGATAGTACCACAATTAAAAAAAGTCCTTGACAAGAAAGGGGTGGCAATTTAGAATAAAGAAAGTAAGTTACTTGATTTACTACGGCGGGTACGGATGTCGAGCACCAAAAGATTGAGGCAGGTCGACAAGCTCCAGGACAGTAGGGTTGCCACGAGTCCGTGCTATGTCACCCACGGAGATCTACTGGGGCTTGCCACAAAACACCACTGTCGCGGGATATTGACTGAGCCAGTGCTCCCACTATGCCGCCCCGAGAAGAACTTTTGGGTGTTCAAAGCCACCGTCTACAAGTCATCCAAATGCCGCGGCTTCGTCGGCTACGGCGACGCCCATCCTGGCAATGTCTCTCCTTTGATTTTCAACAATGCCGAGATGCGCATGGCCGAAACCCGCGCCGTCAATCGTGCCCTGCGCAAGGCCTATGGTGTTGCCCTCTGCTCGCTCGAGGAGCTTCCCCCTTGGCGCATGAGTCCCGAGCAAATATCTGTGTTGCGTCGGACTCTGCAGTCTCGATCACTGTTTCAGAAAGGAGCCCATCATGCGCACCAAAATCCAAGGCCTCAGTCAGCTCAGCGAAAGAAGCCCTCTGGTCGAGGGTCTGTATCGAGCCCGAGTGGTTCACTTCGAGCCGCCCGGGCACGCCGCTAAGCCTTGTCGAAGAGTGACGTTCTTGATTCTGGAGCCTGCCCCGTACGCGGGTCGCTACGTGCGCACCCGGCTCTATTGCCACGAGCGGGCGCTCTGGAAGCTTCGCTGGTTCCTGAACGACTTCAATTACGACGCTGAACTCCTGGCGGCCGAGGAGCTGGATGACCGTCGCGTGGTGGGCCTGGAAGGGGTCATTCGCCTGGCTTATTGGGGTAACGACGGCCATCGCCGGCTGGATGTCCAGGGCTTTGCTCCCAGCGAGCGTTGGGGCGAGCTTTCCGTTCATCAACCACCCTGTGAAAGCCTTACTGAGGCTGCACAGGCTTAGACTTCGAGGCAGAAACATCGCGCAAGGAGGGATCATGGATCATTACAGTTACACGCAGCTTTCCACCTATCTGCAGTGCCCGCTCAAGTACAAGTATCACTACCTGGATGGCTGGCAGGAAACGGAAGACAAGGCCAGCCTGATCTTCGGTCGAGTATTTCAAAGCGCCGTGGAGGCCCAATTCCTGGTGGCCGACTGCGTGCGGTTCTTCACCGAGCGCTGGGCGGGAGTCAAGGAGATGCCGCTCGAATACTCCAACAGCGATAGCTGGGAGAAGATGCTCGAGCAGGGCCAGGCGCTGCTGGAACAGTTCCGCCAGCACAAGCGGGTGCTGATCGAGGACGGCCGCACGGACTTTCAGGTCAAATTCCGGCGACCCCTCCCGCTCAGCCAGAAGCATTTCCTGGCCTATGTGGACGCCGTCGGGTACGTCGATGGGCTCCATTCCCTGATCGAGTGGAAGACCACGACGCAATCCTACCCGGAGAATCTGGGGCGAGTGTTGGAACTCGATCCCCAGTTGGTCTGCTACTCGTGGGCGGCCGATAAGCAGCAGGTGTGTCTTGTGAACTTCGTGCGCAAGAAGCAGCCGGAGATCCAGTACCTGCGGGCGCGCATTCGGAAGCGCCAGTGGAAGGCCTTTGAGCAGGCCCTGGACCTGCTGGCGAGCGAGATGGAAGCCGGGCACTTCTACCCCCGTTCGGGGATTCGCTATCCCAACAACCAGTGTCTGAACTGTGCCTATTTGGGGCTGTGTCTGAGGAAGAAGACCCTGGTAGAAGAGAAGTTGGTCAAGGTGGAGGAGCTGGCAGTCCATGGATAAGGCGCGAGCGCAGCAGGTGCTGGCTCGGATCGATGAGATCCTGAGTTGGGAGCAGCGGACAGACCAGCAGAAGGACCAGAAGTTTGCCGAGCTGGGGAAGCACCTGTGTGAAGTGAGGAAGCACGGGTACTGGCGGCTCGGGCACAAGAGCTTTGAGGCTTATCTGGAGGAGAAGTTTCCGGACTCCCGGAGGAAGGCGTATTACCTGATGTCGATCCATGACCATCTGCGGCAAATCCCGGCACCCGAAATCGAGGAACTGGGCTGGTCGAAGGCGTTGGAACTGGCGAAGGTAGCCCGTAGTGAAGGGCGACGATTTGACTGTGCAACCTGGTTGCACAGGGCCAAGGAGTGCACGAAGCAAGAGCTGAAAGAGGAGGTCTACAAGTACTTTACGGGCGAGGACTACGAGCCTTACGAGATGGTTTACTTCAAGCTGTTCGAGAGTCAGTTGCCGGTGGTGGAAAGGGCCCTGTACGTAGCCTCGCGGATGGTGGGGACGGAGCGCTCGCGGGGGTACTGTCTGGAACTGGTGTGTGCGGATTTCCTGGCGGGCCGAATGGAAGAGTCCACGCCGGAGGAGATTCTGTTGGTGATTCATCGGCTCGTCAACCTTTTGCCGCCGGAGTATCAGGCCGGGCTGCGTGGCCAGGCCGAAGGAACGGAACTGGAGCCTGCCCAAAAATGCTGAGGAAAGTGAAGCGGATCAAGCTGGGAAAGCAAATTTATCGGCGGTTGATGAAGCGCGTGCTGGAGAGAGACGGCTGGCGATGCCAGAAGTGCGGGTCGCTGGAGAATCTCCAGGTCCATCACGAGATCAAGAGGAGCCAGCAGGGAAATGACGCGCTTGAGAATCTTGTGAGCTTGTGTGCCCATTGCCACATGGCAGAGCATGGGCAGCTGAGCTACACGATTCCAGCTACCAAAGTGTGCAGCAAGCCAAAACCTCGAAGGAAGTGAAGACCCTGTAATGTCGGGAGTTGACAATCCGTTGGACGTGGAAGGGGGGCCAAACCTCCGGGACCGGGTTGGGTGTCAGCCTAGCGAAAAAGGTCTTTAACAGCCTCCTCCAACTGCCTTTTGACATCATCCCACTTAAGGGACCATCGCATCCGGGGCATTGGATCCGAATCTGCATCCGCGAAGTAAGTTAGGGAGCGCAGCAGATGGGCGCGGTTCATGCTGCTATACTTTCGTTGCAGGAGTTCCAGCAGTTCGCCCAGCGAGACATTCGGAAACTTCCTGAGGAAGCAAGCCAAATCAACGAAATCCCGCTTGCTGCCGCGTTGGCCGATGGCGACAAGCTTCATCAGTGCGATGTCCTGTGGATCTGCAAGCGAGCCGTACTTCGTATGATGTAGCGGGTGCAAAAGCCGATACGGGTAATAGAGGAACTGACTCTTGAAGCCTGCGATCCAGCATTCAACGCTCCCTTCACCCATACTCAACTGCTTTGGACTGGCGATGACCGTAAGGCGGCGGGCCAGCAGCTCGGGCCTAAAGGAACGCCTTGAGAAGAAGTCCAAATCGTTCGACTGGCGATGGCCCAAGTGGAGAGCCAGGCCGCTCCCCCCTGCAAGATAGAAGGAGCCGAGCGCGGGAAGGCCGGAAAGTGATGCCCATAACCTCAGAACTCGACCGGGGAGGACGACCGGGAACGCTAGCTGACTTTCACGTTCGTGAGTAGTACGTTTTGCCATAGGTGGGCCGTCTGCCGACTGAGCTTGCGGTTTTCCTTTGCGCCGCGCGCCATGCGCGCCGCGCCATAGGTCCAGCGCAGCCAGTTCCAGTCCTCGAGATCACCCTTTTCGAGAACACGGGTGATGATGTAATCCGTGTGGCGCACCAGGTCGAGCTTGTGCGTATCCGTATCCCAGAATAGACGCTGCATCGCCGGGGGGAGCTTGCGCGGTGGGGTTGCCCATCGGTACTCATAGCGGCCCTCATCTGGATCGAGGCAGATTCGAAGTGCCGCATGGGCCTGTCGCCAGGATGATTTCAACCGTTCCGCCAGGGACCGCAAGGGGACATTCGTCACTGCGCCTGCCACGAGCAATCGGAAGAGCCTTTCGGTAGGGAGGGGGATGCGGCGAACTCCAGTCTCCCACCGGGAGATCGTGACGTTGGAGGAGACTCCCAGCGCGTGCACGACATCGGAGGCAGTCCAGTAAGCTCGTTCGCGCAGGTAGCGGAATTCGATGGGTTCGAGGCGAGAAGGTTTAAACAGGATGGCTTGATCGAGCAGTGGAGCCCAGGGAGGCCAACTTTTCCTGATGCAATCCGAGATGTCGCATCGTCCTACGAATTTAACCATTGGTTAATTTAGCATTTCACGCCCAGAAAGTCAAGTCCTTTATGGACAGTAATCTCGGAACTTGGCAACTTGCGATCACCGGTGAATCGAAGGGTGATCTCATGGAGTGTCCGCGGAATGAAATCCCTGACCCTGCCGCTAATCGTGCGCTCTCCGAAGCGAGTTGGCACCGGCCATCTTCAGGATCAGATCTCTAATAGCGGGCTGAGGCGGGGGCCATCTGAAACGAAAACCTGCTACAATACAGGGTTCCTTTCGTCGGACAGTCAAGAAGAACGATAGGTAGGTGTCTGTGCGGAGCGAAAGCGGAACCGCATCACAAGTCGCTGGCCAAGCGCGCACAAAGGAGGCCGAAGAGAAGCGAACAAGTCTGGTTCTGGATTACATCCTGGCTGAAATCGGCGCCATGCGAAGGATTTACCATCTTCCTGAAGCGACGTTTGGGCTTGAACAGATCGAGCAAGAACCCGTAGCAAAACCAGCCCTGGAAAGAATAATCAGAGATACTCTCGCTCGGCATGGCACGGAGATTTACTCGAAGATGGATCCTATGTTCGGCAAGATCTGCGATATCCGTTGTGGTAAACGGCTAGACGAACCATCGTTCGATGCCAGGGGGCCGATTCCGCCCGTGCGCGCTGCAAAGGTGCTGCGGTTGCTGTTGGAAAGAGCGCTACAGACCATCGTTCAATTACCAAAGAAAGACGCACCATTGAAAGATGGCAAACGAGACCTGAAACGGCTAGCCTCGCATTGCGAGAAATTGGCCAAAGAAATGGACCGCGTCTTTAAGCGAGGAGTGGTTTGCCACCACGCGATGGTTTATTTCTGTGAAGGCCATAGCCCGGGGCTCGAGCAATTCTACCGGCAGGCTAAAGAGCTGAAACGGATTGCAGAAACAATTCGCGCGATTCTCGCAAAGGCACGCTCAAAGAAGCAGAAAATGGATAGCCCACACCCGCAGGTGAGATTGGCCCTTTCTCTCATCGCCTGGTTTAAAGAATCTACCGGTAAGATGCAATACGCGCCTTTTATGGCATTGCTAAACGGGGCGTATGCTGCAAAGGGGATGGATCCTCCGCCATGGGTGGACCGACTTGAAATTGAAATGACTCGTGACAGGGCGCGCAGGAAAGCCTTCGCCAAGTCGATAACCGTCCAATCCCCGCTTCCCATCCCTCCCCAATCATTACAAAACCCCGATTGAAAAGATCTCCATTTCTGTAATTGGCGAATGGGCTATGGAATGCTAACGTATAGCTGAGCCGGTACTACTGTAAGCGGCTGGCGTAAGGAGGACTGCACATGGCCCAGATGATACCGCCATCCGCCGCTGGCAGGCCTTTACCGGGTAGAACGCCGTCAACGAATCATCAGGTCAAACTTTCGCGGAAGTTGAAAGGGAGGCGGAGTATGGATAACTCGGGTAAATCGGAAGAATTGAATGCCGGCAGAGTGGGATATGGCAACCCGCCCCAAAACACTCGGTTCAAGAAGGGCAAGTCCGGGAATCCTAACGGCCGTCCGAAGGGCACCCTAAACTTGGCTACCGTGCTCGCGAGAACCCTGCGCGAGAAGGTCATCATCAACGAGAACGGCCAGCGCAAGGTGATCACCAAGCTTGAGGCGGCGGTGAAGCAGCTGGTGAATAAGGCAGCTACGGGAGACCTGCGCGCTCTGCGGCACTTGGCGGATCTTGTGGTCTCCGCCGAAGAGCGGGCGGCTCAAGTGCCGCCTACCGATACCGCCCTCAGTGAGCGCGATCAAAAGGTGGTGCAGGGAATTCTGGACCGATTCGGCCATGGAAATATAGGAGGCGAGGAAAATGAAAATGACACCAAGTGAATTTCGCGCTTTATTGCGGCTCGATTTGAATGCTTTCATTGAAAAAAGCTTCTATGAACTGAATCCGACAACCCCATTCCTCCGCAACTGGCATATCGAAGTGATGGCCGCCGAACTGGAAGCGTGCCGGCGGGGTGAAACGAACCGGCTCATCATCAATGTCCCACCGCGTTCCTTGAAATCAATCTGCGCCTCGGTCGCCTTTCCGGCATGGCTCCTGGGGCATAACCCCAGCAGCCAGATCATCTGCGCCAGCTATGCACAGGACCTCGCCAATAAGCATGCCATTGATTGTCGTGCCCTACTCTCGAGCAAGTGGTATCAAGGTCTTTTCCCGACCCGGCTCTCGAATCAGCGGCAGGCTGTGCAGGAGTTCATGACCACGCAGAAGGGCTTCCGTTTGGCCACCTCGGTCGGCGGTGTGCTGACCGGCCGCGGGGCTGACTTCCTTATCATCGATGACCCGCTGAAGCCGGAGGAGGCGCTCTCGGAGACCCAGCGCCAGGCCGTGAATGACTGGTACGACCATACGCTTTACAGCCGCCTCAATGACAAGCGAAAGGGATGCATCATCCTGATCATGCAGCGTCTACACGAGGACGACCTGGTGGGCCATGTTCAAGGCCAGGAACCGTGGAAGGTAATCCGTTTCCCAGCCATAGCCGAACTGGATGAAACGTATCTGATTCAGACCCCTTATGGCCAGAAGCCCTTTATGCGTCGCGCCGGCGAGCCTCTGCATGCTGATCGAGAGCCCCTGGAAGTGCTAAACCATCTCCGCGAAGCCCAGGGAGAATATAACTTCGCAGGTCAGTACCAGCAGGCTCCTTCGCCCCTAGGCGGCGGTATGGTGAAGCCGGAGTGGTTCAAAATCCACACTCCTGCCGATCTGCCATCGGAATTTGAGATGACCTTTCAGAGCTGGGACACGGCTAACAAGCCTACCGAGTTAAGTGACTACAGCGTCTGTACTACCTGGGGCGTGAAAGACAAACACGCCTACTTACTCCACGTTCTTCGCAAGCGCTTAGGTTATCCAGAGCTGAAGCGCGCCGTCCAGGAGCAAGCGGAAGCGTTTAAACCTGAAACAATCTTGATTGAAGACAAAGCATCCGGAACACAATTAATCCAGGAACTGATCAGTGAGGGAATGCACGCGATCAAGAAGTATGAACCGACCATGGATAAAATCATGCGGATGCATTCCGTCACCAGCATCATTGAAAACGGCTTTGTGCACATTCCAGACAAAGCCGCGTGGCTGCAGGAGTACGTGCACGAGTTGGCCACGTTTCCGAAGGGCAAGTATGACGATCAAGCAGATTCGACTTCTCAGGCGCTGGATTGGTTCAAACAGGAGTGCATGACTTCGAGATTTGGGCTTTTGGAGTATTACCGGCAAGAGGCGGAGAGACTGGAGGCAGAAGAGCTCGCACATTCTCATACCGTTACCAGGGGCCAATGGCTCCGCGACCTCGAAAGCCGCCGCTTTTGAGAGTCGGCTGCGAGTCACGTCGATGGGCTTCATAAAGGCCCTTGCCGACGGTTGCGGGTGCGTGATCTGGTTACCGGTCACTGCAGTTGGAACCGCCGTATGGGAGTTCGCCTTCGGCGTCGATCCTACTGCACCCTCGGTTGTTGGTATTGTTTGATGGTATGTCGTGCATGGGCCGGTTTCGCGGTGGTCGTGGCGGTACCCATCGGCCCATACCGAGGCCTCTTCAGGACTCTCAGGCGCGAGTGCCTCCCACATGCGAGCGGTAGTCTCCGGGCGCATGTAATGCTCAGCCACCGGCTCGCAGGGACCAGCGAAGACTTGACGGACCCCTGGAACGCCGTTGCCGATCCGCAAAATATTTAATGGCATCAACCCCAGGCAGACATCGATCGAACTTGCGGGCCGCGGAGACCCATCGGCCGATTCCTCACCACGAAGCGGTTCAAGCCTCCATCGAGACCTCGGATTCCGGCACATCGGCGTCGTGCCGATGAGTACGACGTGTCCTCGGATGGCATGATGCTGTTCGGAGTACCGGACCTCAAAATGGAGATCCAGGACAAATGGGCTCTGCTGGGCGCTACCGCCAAGGGATCGGTAATGTAACACCCGCCGATGTTTACTTCGCGCGGCGACAGGGGATCATCCAACCGAAGAAGCAAAAACAGGTAACCCTCGATCGCCGATTCCATTACAATCTGGGCCAAGTGGCTCGTCATCCACAGGGTGAATTGGTTAGTGAGCTGTAGCTTTGCCAAAAACTAGACAAGTCGCAGATGTGCTGAGAACACACACCTTCAAGGAGTAACCTATGCGCAAAAGAGTTGTGATCTTGATCGCTGCGCTTTTTGCCTTGACACCGGGCTTGGCAAGACTGCAGAACAGCCCACTGCAATACCAGTCTGCTTTCCTGCGTGTCGAATTAGCGCAGGATCAGCCTGCCTTTGTGGCACTGGCCGTGGATTCACTGGGCAAGAACAAACTTAGCGTAAGCGCACTCCGGCCGCCGGCCAGGCCGGAAGGAACTTATGAATTGCAACATGTCGGCTCGACATTTAAGTATCGTCCCTCGGGAACTCAAGCCCCGACGCCGCCGGGATGGACGTTCGAGTTCTCCGCGCGACAAATGCACCTGCGCTCACATTTTGCCGCAGGGAATCCCCCGCTGCCGCTGGTGCTGAACTTTAATTCCTACCTCAACCATGCTACGCTGCTGGGACTCATCAACGATGACGGCAGCGTCCGGCTGCCAGCGCTTCTCCACCTGCCTGATCAGGGGACCTTCCGAATTACCTCCAGTCCAGCGAAGGGCTTGGCGCTGGGGTACGACGCCTTGCGGCAATCTGATGCCCAAGAGGATTCACCCAGCAGGCCACCGTCTAAACAGGCGGGCGATTACGTAAAGGTGACCTTTCCCGCTGCCTCCGCTGGCATGCCCGACGTCGATTACAACCTGGAAGTGGTGGCTATTTATCCTGGCCCGCCGGGGCTTGCACGCGACTCCCGTTTCGACGGATTCCGCCGCAACTGGCTCAATATCTTTCAACTGAGCCCCCGGTTACGCGTGCTGGCCAACCATGCGGCCAGCGACGCGTGCGCCTTCACGGTGTTTGAATATTCCTCCGTGGCCGTGCGCACTCCGCCCCTCGCGCTAGGGCTGACCGCACTGGACCTGATACGCCAGACCCTGGACCGCTACCTCAGCGGAATGAAGGCGTACGGCATGGCGGGAGTCCAGCCGGATGTCCCGTACGATTTCCTGGATACTTATCCCTCGCTGCTGATCGCCGCGTGGGACTATGTCCGCGGCAGCAATGATGAGGCATGGCTGAAAAAGAACTATGCAGGGCTGAAGGATTGGGCCACCAAGATGCTTGCAATGGATCTGCAGGGAAGCGGGCTGCTCGAATACCCGGCGAGCGGCGACTCCGGCTCCTGGTCCGAGCAAATCACAGTGCGCCCGGCGAACTGGTGGGACACCATCGGCTTTGGTCACGAGGACGCCTACTCGAATGCTCTCGCATACCATGCCCTGCTGGGAATGGCCGAAATGGCCCGGCATGCAGACAGGACGGAAGATGCGCAGTTTTATGCGTCTCGCGCCCAGAAGATCCGCTCCGCTTATTTCGACACCTTCTACAATCCCACCACGGGAGTGCTGGCCGGCTGGCGAAGCGCGGACGGCAAGCTGCACGACTACTACTTCACGTTTGTGAATGGCGCGGCCATCACCTATGGTTTAGTTCCGCAGGACAAAGCGAATCAGATCATGGACCGCCTGCTCGCCAAGATGAAAGAGGTGGGCTACACCCATTTTGAATACGGCCTGCCTGGCGACCTGATTCCCATTCGCCGCGAGGATTACATGGGAAACGTCAAGCGCTGGGGCGCACCTGAAAAAGAGGATGGCTCCGATGGCTTCCAGATCTACGAAAACGGCGGCGCCACTGCGTGCTACGCCTACTTCACCCTCCAAGCGTTATACCAGTTGGGCCGGCACAAGGAGGCCGATACCATTCTGCTTCCCATGCTTCGCGGATTTGAGGAAGGCGGCTTCCAGGGCTTTGGTCCAAACGGCAAAAGCTACGATTGGAAAGCCTGGGACGGAACACCCCATGGCTACGAAGGCCTGCTCGTGGACGGATACCAAGCACTGCTGGCTGTGCTATCGCGTTGAGATGACGCACGGGCAAATTCCGTGTTACCGAACAAGATGGATGGGTTGCGCGCTCCCCCGGGACTGACTGCTTTCGGGTTTTTGCTTGCGCGCGGCGGCTTCCACCTTGCTTACCAGGCAACGGGTGTCCCTACCGCGACTGATTGACTTCACCTCCTGAGGAGATGTGCTTGACCATCCTATGAGTTTTGCGCATGATGGCCGGAACAGATCCCGCAGATGAGTGAGGATTGGGGGCCAAATATGGCAAGTGATGATAGGTACAGCGTGCTGGACCGGCTCAGCGAAAATCCGGAGTCGGCTCAAGCCGCGGCCGCCGGAGCGGCGACGAAGCGAGTCATCTCACGGCGGGAATGGCTAAAACGTGCGGGCACGGGCATGGCAGCGGGGCTGGTTTCGAGCGGCCTGGGCAAGCGCTTGGCCAGCGCCTCGCCGACCAGCGCAGTGCGGGCCGAAGGTGCGCCGGCGCCCGCCCGGGCGAGCGCCTCCGGCAAGATTCCCTTCTCGCTGATTATCGATGATGGCTCGCCGGTAGATCCCCTCTTCTACGAAATTCCCGGTTATGAGACCCCCTTTCTTGTTCCTCGCGCCTTCACGCAGCGCGTGGCCGATACGTTAGATAAGTACGACCTGCGCGGAAAACTGACGATCATCCCCATGCCCAGTTGTCTCGGGCGGCTGGACCAGTCGCTGAAGCGCGTGCCCGCGGAGGATTTGCAGGATTTCCTGCAGGTGGTGCGCGAGCGGATCCAACCCCGATTCGACATCACCCCGGAATTCCTCACTCATCTGCGTGCCTACGATCTCAAGAAGGGGGAATACCAACACATCTTCGAAGACGTCTGGATCACTGGGGCGCGGCCCGAGGAGATCGTCGAGTATTTCGTCCTGGCATTCACGATTCTCAGGAACGTCGGCCTGAACGCCCCTGGCATCACGTCGCCGTGGGACTCGGGAATTGACGTGGAGAAGAAGTACGTCAAGGCATTGGCCGATGCACAGTGGCAGGTCTTCAATCGGAAATTCACGTGGTATTTCCTATACACTACCGATTGGGGAGAGCCTCGCCATTGCACGGTGGAATACCGTGATGCGGAGCGTAGCCAGTCTGTGGTCAGCGTGCCGGCGAATTTCGTGGACCTCTTTTGGAGTATGGAGAAGCCGCCGGGCGAGCGCGTGCAGTTCATCAAGGACAACATTGATAAGGTGCTTTCTGCAGACGGACGCCGTGGGCGAATCCGTCAGTTGATTGATTCCGGGTACCCCGTAATACTGCTTACCCACTGGCAGTCGCTTTATGCGCAGGGGACCGGGCTCGGGTTGGAGGGCCTGAGCGCCTTGGCCGAGAGGATTCAAGAGGTGTTCGGGAACAACATCGAGTGGGTGAGTATAACGGAGATGGCGCGGCGCAGCGAGGTGTCATGTTGATTCGCAACATCGAGAACACCAGAGCCCAATCGAAACAGTGTGGGCGGCCGGTCTAAGCAACCCAATACTCTGGGATCGGATGCACCGAAATTTCCCGGTAATGAGTGCGAGCTAACGTAACAGAATCGCGGAAGGGAGGTGAGCCATGCTCGGTCGTTCAGTCATGCTCCATGGGGTTGTCGGACAAGACGGTGATAACTACCCCGATGATGTCAACGCAGTCCAAGACCTCTTATGCGAAATCTGCGCAGACGAGTCGCACAGTTACTCTTGGGGCAGCGGCTCTGTGCCTTCTGACGAGGTCATTTCACTCACACTGGATGACATTGTGAAATTTCAGGTCGCGGTCGGGCTGAGGCCAACCGGCTATGTCGATCAGCGGACTTTGGAGTGCATGAACCACATCGCTGAACCGTTGGGGTGGGAGAAAACGCCTCCTAAAGAGCTCAGCACGCGCGGTAAATGGTGGTGGATTAATGAACAGGACGTGAACGACGGCTGGATTCCCAGGTGCAGGCTCCCTCAGGGTTACTACGTTAGGCACGACGGAAACATACCATCCGACAAAGCTGGAACCTATCAGGTGTTACTGTACGTAAACAAGCCGCCTTTGCGTATTTCGCCCGGCAGACCAGTCCGGCAAGAGGTTATGGAAAAATCAATAGAGCTTCCAGGCTCTGCGGAGTCACGTCAAGACGCCCGTTGGGGGCTACTGGACAAGGGAAAGCTGGAGAAGCTTTTGGAAATTTTCGCCAATTTTTCACTATGGAATATGAAGGTTGAAGCTTCGTTGCTTGTGGTCAAGCAACGGCGTGGTGAAAAACTACTAGTAACCCGCTCCCCTTCAGAGCATCTCTTGTCCCCCGTTGAACCATATCCATTTGAACTCACATCCCAACTCGGCGCCGATAACCTGGGCGACAAGCACCGTATTCACTACACCGGAGCGGGCGACGGTCGGCTGCTGTCTCAAGAAAAGTTTGGAAAGTACTATTATTTTGTGAATCAGAACCAATTTGAGAAGGACGAAAAATTGCGAGGATTTGATTGCTCAACGTTTGTGGGGACTGTCTTCGGCATCGCACCAGAAAATTCTCCAGGCAGTGCTAACCAAAGTGTGTACGCACTACCAAACGAGAGTCTCGCTCAGGCCATAGGAGTTTCCGAAACCCACCCGATCACTGCGACGACTGAGTGCAACGTTGATCTCGACGGAGAGACAGTGGGAACGGTTACCTGCGATGCAAAGAAGGATGCAAAGATGAAGAAAGTAGCAGCGACAATAATTACAGACGGGGCACAATGTAAGATCAGGCTCGCAGAAAGTATCAGTGGTGTTAGCGAGTTGACTGTCGATGCCAAAAAGATCTCGGATAAGAAGCCCAAGACGGTGAAGGAGAACGCCAAAAAGTTCTTTGAGGCTAACTCCAAGGGTATTTACATTGCTCATAGCAGCGGGCATTTCATTTTAGTTAAAAATGGGACAGTGCACGAGTTCAATTCCCCCCCTGGCCAGATCGGTAGTTACGGGGATGTGGGATATTACCACACAGCTGCATCAGCCTATAGTTGGTGGGGGGGGAACTGGACCATTTACAAGACCAACAGGCAAGCGTTGTGAATTTGATTCGTGGTTCTCAATTGCCCCTTCTTCCTGCCAACCCACAGGGGGCCGAGGCTGTGCGCCTGGACTCGAATAATGGTTTGGCGCAAAGCTACCTCAGGCTTGTGCTCGGTTATTGGGATCATTCTGCGCGATCAGAGGAAGGGAAGCCTTTTGCCGGGTACCTACCTGCCACGCCTGAGTTCAAGGAGGTTGCATTCTATAGTCCAGTTGATCCGATACCCCCGGGTCACACAACCTCGGCGCTGTTCGAACTCTGATCTCTGCTCTTGTGACCGGGGGCTACCGTCGGGATGCGGTCCTTTGCGTCTTGAACTTGGCGCAAGGATGCCACAAGAAAGGCGTGGAACGAGTTCCCCGAGTGATGGCAGGTCGGAAAACAGCTGAGGCAGAACGCGCGTAAATACACTGGAAAACCACGTCGCAACCATAACTTGTATTGACTCGTACCGGTCGCGTGCGGTACTTCGATGTAACCCACTCAAAGATTGGATATTGGGCTCGTAGTCTAGCCCCACACCTTTTGGTAACGTAGCAAACGGGCGAGGAACAACCGCCAGAGTCTCTGACTATACGAGGTCGCGCGTCCGTCGGAGAGCCAGCAGAATCGCATTAGCACACCTTTCCTGATTCGGGCCAGAAGAGTCAGCGCACCTGCTCCAGCCAGACTACGATCCCTTTGTTGATTTCCGGGATGACGCACGCGACCTTCGCGGCTTCCGGGCGGCACTTGAGCTGCTCCACCTGTCCTAGGAAAGGAAGCATATAGACTTTGCTGCGAGGATCGGCCACGAAAGTGACCCCAACGTCCTTTTCGGGCGTTTGCTCGGCGATTTCCTGCGACTTCAACCCCTTGAAATTCGCGATGAAGACGTGGGGCTTGCCCCCCACGCGCGCAATTTCGGTGGAAACGAACACCGAGGCATCGATTTCGATTGTCGGTCGGGAGGTTGAAAGCGCGGAGACTTCCTTGACGAACTCTTCCCTGAGCCGGTTGAAGGTTGTGCTATGGTAGTCCCCGCGCACAGCGTATTCATTGAACTCCTTTTCCAAGGCGTCGTAATAGTTTCGGGCCGGACACTGGGGCTCGTAAATGAATTTCGGCGAACCATCCCGCCTTCGGCTCGAATCGGTGATTCCGAGCAGTTTGTGAAGCGGGTTCTCCAGCTGCTTCTTGCGGTGATCGTCAAACTTCGCGGTTTCGCCCGTAACCATCAGGGCCCTTCCCGACCGGACGAACGCGCGAAGGACGGCGAGTTCAGCCGCGCCGAGGCACTTTACGTCAGGAAGGATCAGCAGGCGACCGGAAAAGCTGGCGAGGTTACGAGGCGTCACGACTTGAAATTCCCGGTGCGACTGCAGGAGCAAGCACATGGCGCCGCGATAGGAACGGATGGACTCGTCCGGAAAGTAGTTCCGGGTGCCCGGCGAGAAATACACCCCGATCGGCTCGATCGGTTGCCGGGGCGAATAGAAGGTCTTTTCGTGCTCGGAGATCCAGCTGAAGACCTCTTTCCGCGTTCCCCAATCGTTCGAGCCCGACATGCCGTGACCCTTCGCATCCCAGACGTTGGCTCCTGCCATGACTTCCGACAGGAACAGGTTCTTCATCGCGTCGCTCGGGCGAACGCGCTTTTCGCCATCCCAGGAGTAGTTCAGTATCCAGGAAGCTTTATCTCCGGCGAAGGACCGGAAGGAGTACATGCCGATCATATAGCCGAACCAATCGAGCGGAGTTCTCGACGCGGCCATGTGATTGCCCTCTCCGTACTCGTATTCGTGGGCGACCACATCCACTACTGGATACAGCTCGTAGACATCGGCGCCGACCCGGGGAACGCTCTCTTCAATACCGGGGTAGATCTCGGCAATCGTCTCGCACTTGGGGTTTACGGATTTGGCGTTGCGGTCAATCTCCCTCATGAAGTCAGTGATGGCGGCGATGCGGAAGTCGATCCACTGGATGAACCCGGGATCATCATAGTCTCCGATGCGGATGTCGTGCCGGGCATCCAGGCCGGACTGCTTCTTGAAAGCAGCGACCGTATAGTCATCGAAACTCGCCCAGCTCTTCTCCCAGCCCTCGAAATGGGTCATCCAGTAAGGTATATCGACGTAAATGCCGTCGATTCCCGTGGCCGCGATCTGCCGCACGCGCCCCATGTACACCTGGCGCCATTCGGGCGCGAAGGGACTGATCCAAACGTCCTCGTCGCCTGGAGCGATCCAGAAAGCAGTGCCGCCGCCGAACACCGCCGGCTCGCCGGTGATTTTGCGCTGCACCCAGTTCGGATGATCTTTGAAGCAGGAGTGAGGACTCTGCTCCGCGTGGGCCGTGATGCATTCCAGGCCGGCAATGTAAACGAACGCGTAGTTCCCGGCGGCGTGGGCTTTGCCGGCGACCGCCCTAATCGCCTGCAGTTTCTCCGTTGGATCAAGAAGGCTTTCGTAGCGGCCGGGGATGTCATTGTCCGTCTCAATGCCGAAGATGCGATTTTCGGTAGCGCTTTCGACGATTTTGTCCACGCGGTCAAGGCTCAATCCGTAGCCACCAATCCGGACCCAGTGAGTCCAGTCCTGGGCGGCCAGCGGTGCCAGCGCGAAAGCTTGGCAAAACAGGGCGGCCATCGAAAATCGGCGAAGTTGTGTCATCATGCCCGTCCCCACGAGTCCCTGCGACAGAAGCCGTCTGGCTGTCACCCCCGCGTAGGCGGGGGGTCCAGCTTCCGCTTGCGCGAGAATGACGACGACTGTCTGGTAGGCGCTCGAATTGTCCACTCAACCCGAATTCGCAAATTGATGAGCACTTTTCAGTTCTAATCCGCTAGATTGAAGTTGGTTAGACACAATCGGCGGAGGAACAGAACAGTGCAACGAGAAATTACGACGGTTTGGGGAGAAAAGAAAGTGGTTTTGCGCGGGACCACCGCGATCACCACTGTGAATCGCCGTGCCCTTGAGAAATGCTCTCCTTGCCATTCACAGCGCAGCTGATGACCGTAGCGGGTTCCGACATCCCAAGTTTCGGGTGTATCAAAGGGTTGCGCAGGGCGCGCCTCCAGCCATTGGTAGTGTCCTAAATGTGTGTTGGCGGACTTTTATGACTGTTTGGAAATGTGGACAATTTGACATGGCATTAAAGTGCCTTTTGGGTGGGCACAGTGTGCCGAAAAATCGGCACATTCGGGCCATTGCGCGATAATTCCCGAGAGCCTACGATCGTATGCGCAAGTGGGTGATGTATTTCCAAGCCTGTGAGCCTGCGGAAGGTGGGATGATTTGCAAGGAAAAAGGAGACGATCATGAAAAGACTTCTTGTACTCATGGCCTTACAACTGTTTGTAGTATCAGCCTATGCGGGGCCGATCAACAGCCCTGTCCCCTCCGATGCCTACATCGTGTATGATAACCTGGACTGGGCTTGGGGTGGACCCTGTCCGTATAGTGGTGGATGCTATGCGACCGGGGACTTGTCCTACCAGGGCACTCAGGGTTGGGGTCTGCCGACGGCCTCCGAGTTGGCGCTGATTCCATCCGGCTTTGCGAGCGACTTCATCACAGGTAGTGGCAATGTGCCATACGGTGGGACCGATCCCGTGAGCGGCGCCTACTTTAGTAGCGCTGTGTCACCAGCCCTGTCCGGGGCCTGCGCGACTCCCTATTTTAGCAGCAATTCGACTTGGTGCGATTTTAGTGACGGTGCGAGTGGATATTGGGCTGGGGTGACCAACCCTTACCCGTACTACTCCGAACAACTCTACGTCCGCTCCGCGTCGCCGATTCCGGAGCCTTCTTCACTGGTGCTCATGGGCACGTATATCCTGGGAATGGCTGGATTCCTGGGGCGCAAGCTGATCAAGTAAATATAGCCCGAAAACGAAGACACCCGAAAGCCGGAGTGCCAAGCTCCGGTTTTCGGGCTCTTCCGCCGACGCGAAAATCTGCCCACAATTGAACTTTGTTTTTGCCCCTTGCCCCGCTGACGGAAACTTGACGTCCCCAAGAATTGTGGTGGGAAGCACAACGTAGCTACTCCTCAAAAACCCACACGCCGGACCCACGGGCGCCGAGGGCCAATTTCACTTGCCATGACCCATCAGGCTCCTGCATCGTCCTGACGGTTTCCGAACCCGTCACATCGCGAAACCATCCCTCCTTGCCGGAGGGGCGGATCATGCTTCCCGGAATTTTCAAGCGAAGGCTTTTGGGGGTGGCAGAGTCGCCGGGAAGGTCGCGCTCGAGGTTGCCGAGCAAGAAGACCAACTTTCCATCAGCGCGTCGCCAGTAGTGAATTTCATAGGCGTCGGTAATGAGTTGCGAAGAATCGACCGGCGACCGCCCGGTTTCTTGCAACAGCTTCCGGAAGGCCCGCGCGGCAAGAACGTAAGGCTCCGGGTCGGCGATGACCGCCGACATGGTTTCCGAACCATCATTCGAGTTTTCCTTAGGCGAGAAGAAGGGTGGATTCCAATAGAGCCAATGGCGCTCCGGAGAATTCTCAAAAACCAGGTCAGGGCATGCGCCCGTTGCATAGATTGTCTTTTCAAGTGGCTTCGCCGCGAGCGCATAATGGCCTTGCCACACGGAGAAGTCTTTCGCGAGGCCGTCGGTCAGGCCAGCTATCGCGAATTCAAGACGGGCCGACTGAAGAGATCTCTCCTGGTCAAGGGTCTTGCAAGGCGGCCGCAAAATCCCGCCCAATTGAGGGTCGATGCCCCAGGTCGGGTCCCCGACGAAGGCCAACGCCTCGCCCGCGCTCTCGCGCCGGAGAATTTCCCGGGCGGTTTGGGGTTCGAGTTGCGCCGGGGATTGAAACACCAGCAGATCAGAATGCACGGCGGACAGCCACTCCGGACGAGTGATGGAGAGGATGGGCACCTGCCACTTCATCAGCATCCCCGCGTGGTCTTCAAAGAATTCCTTAATCAGCCAGTCCGGGTGCGTGCCTTGCAGCCAGGCGACGAACCGGCGGTTGTATACCAGCGTGGGCCCCAGCGTCTCCTGGGTCGTGAGCGCATCGGCGGTGGCAGCATCCACATTGGTGGCAAGGTAGTTGACGTCTTCAGCCGACCAGAGCTGGTGGCCGTGATTGGCCCAGGATAGGTAAATGCCGCGCGGAACCTTTTCCCCCTTTGGCATCTTGACGGCGGCGTGCAGGAAGGCCCAGATTTCCCAGCGCATTTTTTCCGGAACGCTGTGCAGCGTGTCCCAGGGCTCGTAGGCGTCCCAGGTGTCTACCAGCACATAGTGGCGCGTGGGCGTATCCGCAAGCTGCGCGGCGTGTCCAAGAATATTCGCCAGTTGGAAAGAGTAACCGATCAGGTGAGTGTTCCAGTACTCATTCCAGGCGCCACCCCAGGACTGGTCAATCCAAGCGTCGAGATATCCTTCTTTGGCAATGCGCTCGAGATCGAAGCCGTCCAGCCTCCACTCGGAGACTGGGGAGACGGCATTCGAGTACCCCAGCAGCAGGCAATCGGGATTGGCCTGTTTGGATTCGCGCACCAGGGCGGCAATGGCTTGGTGCCAACGTTCCATCTGCTGGGGATCAGGCGAGGCGTGATCGCCGAAAGGGCCGATCTTGAGGTACTCAATTTGGCCCCACATCCCGTCGCGCAGGACCAGGGCATCGAACTTCACAGCGCGCGAAACCGCCCCCCATTGCTGCGCAAAGAAATGAGGAAAGGGTGTGCCCTCGGGAATACCCGCCGGGAAAGCCGCATAGATATGCCGGTCACCATGTAGATTCCGGCATACGTTCAGGGGAGCCTCGGTGGTCTCGCCATTGCGCTGGTCCCAAATCTCGGGGTGCGCGTCGCGCCAGCCGCCGCCGCTGGCGTTGTAATCATCACGCCGGCCCAGCAACAGGCTGCCAAACTTGAAATCGTTGATCCCATAGCGTTCGGCGGCTTGGCGGCGGAATTCCTCCCCCAGGGTTTTAAGGTCGCGATAGGTCCAGGGTGGATACTTGATTTCCTCCATGGGCAAGGGATAAGGCGACTTCTGGAATTGCGGTCCCAGCCAGTGCTTCACCTGAAATTCCGGCAACGGGACGCGCTCATCGAGGTTGCCCTCGAAGCCCGCGATGTAATCAATCAGGAACCCTATGTTGACGATCACGCCCCGCCAACCCGTAGCGTTCTTGTAGAGCGGATATGTGCGGTCGAGAAACTGCGAGACCGACTGCGCCATGTGCTCGTGATCAAACCAGTAGAGGTCGAGTTCAATCCAGCGATCGGTTCGCAAGGCTTGCGGTTGGTTGGGAGGCACACCGGCGCGCGCCGCCGATGACACGATCAGAAATAAACAAACTGCGGTTAGGGTTTTCCGCATAGTTCGCCGCTTGTTGCGAAGAAGCGATAAGGAGTGAACCAGGATTTCCATTTTGGCATCCTGAGCCAGAGCAGTATACACTCCGCCGGCTCGTTCGCGACCGCAATTTTCCACTCCAGACGCCAGCGCGCCATCGGGCAGCCAAGGGTGCGCCTCCGAGATGGAGTCGACCGGCACCTTGACCCGCGGGCGAACGCCATGCACGCCAGCGGCGTGCCCATCGGCATGCCCAGCCAGGACTCCCGTATGCGGGAACCGGCGTCTATATTCCTCACGTGATCGCTGTTAGCTTCGTGGTGCAACGGCTGGTGCAAGCCCCCGACGAAATGAATCACGAATCTTAGGGCTCGCGCCTTGGCGTTTTTGTTTGCGTTCGGGTCTTTCAGGACGGCGAGGAATTGCTCCGTCTTGGAGATAGCGCAATCACTGTTAGGGCACTCACGGGCCAACTCGATTCGGGAATCTGCCAGAGGGGATGTCGATGTAGTCTTGTCAAACAGAACCTCAAGAGAAGGTCCTTAAGAGGGAAGATGCAAGTGGCTCAAACAACTTTTGAGCTAGGAGCTGTCCGACCACAACTTGCAGGCCGGCAGATAGTTCCGGCGCTACGAGGGATTTGGCCTGAAAGTCGCTTGCCTGGAAAATGGCCGCCGTCCGGGATAGATCGTGTGGAACGCCGTAGGGTAGAGCGAAGTCGCCCAGCTCCTGGATCGTGGCACGCGAAAAGTGTGGCCTTGTCTGATCTCCAGTCCGACGCGCAGCCACGTGCATGTATTGCCGCGTGGAGGTTTAATCCAAGGCTTCTGATACTCGACCGGGTGGGCAACCCACGGATGACAGGCGTTGATCTGCGTCCCTCTGCGGCTGAAAATGATGGTTTCAGACCCTCCGAGGCATTGCCTCCCAAGCGGGAAATCTCTTGACGGAGGTTCGACAGCGTTCTAGCGTAACGGGCGGTGGAATAATCCTTACTTGATAGTCGCCGCTTGGATCTTCTACACCATAAACGTTGGGGCGGTGCTGGTCCTGCGCCGCAAGGTGCCGAATGCTGCCCGGCCTTGCCGGATGTGGGACTAACCTGCCACTCAGCTGCTGTATGTCTATCTGGTTGGTTGTAAACGCGTTTGTGCCGCAACCTGAGCCTTCATTAATGGCCTGCGTAATCGTCATCACTCGAGTTCTGGCTTATTGGATCTGGCGCAGACTGGCGCCTCTCTCCTCGCAGTGTCCAAATACTGGATGCTACTGAAATGCAGTGGGTTAGAGGACTTGGCCTCCGCTCCGTCATGGGGTGATAGGCCCACGCCATTCGTCAGACACTCTATAGGAGTCTTGAGCTTAGATCCTCACAAAGGTCTTATTACAGTATAGGTAGTAGAGGCCGGCCCAAAGGAAGCCCAGGGCTCCGCCGGCGAGCAGGAAGTTGCCGAACATCCCCAGGTGCCTGGTCAAGCCGGTGAACACCGTGCGGCTGATATCCATGAATGGGATGATATCAGGGGCCACGTAAGCAACAATGGCATTCATGCCGGTGACGATAAAGAAGAAGGCCCAGCGCCGGTAGCCGAGCACGTCAATGACCCAGTAGAACAGGGCCAGCAGCAACAGGCACCAGCCTCCCGACCACAGCACCATCGAACTGGTCCAGATGTGCTTGATTATCGGAAAGGCTAAACCCCATAGCCAGCCGGCGAGCAGACAGGCCACCCCCACGCCCGCCAGCAGCAGCGCCTTGCGCGTCCCGGCGAGCTTTGACCTCAGCAGGTGGCCCGCCGATACTCCTATCAGCACCGTGGCGCCGAAGCCCAGGCTGCTCAGAATCCAGGTGTAGTCGGTGCCGTCCTGGAAGTGGCCGAGCAACGTCTTGTCAATATGCATGGCCAAGTTGCCTGCAGGGGTAAAGACGCCCGCGCCGTAACCGGGCACGGGGATGAACCTCATCAGCGCCCAGTAGACGATCAGGAGCCCTCCGCACAGTGCTCCCTGCCAGCGCACGGGCAACTCCACCAAGGCAATGGATGCGATTAAATACCCAGCGGCGATGGACTGCAGAGTGTTGCTGTAGAGCTGCAGGTTGTTCAAGTCGAAGGCTAACAGGTGCCCCTGCGCGATCATGCCCAGAATCCACAGCACCACCACGCGATAGATCACCTTGCGGTAGATGCTGCCGCGGCTGTCGCCTCGCTCCACCCGCTTGCCAATCGAAAAGGGCATAGCTGCGCCCACGATGAACAGGAACAAGGGCATGATCAGGTCCCAGCCCACGAAGCCGGCCCAGGGGACGTGATCGAACTGCCGCTCCAGCCACTCCGGCAACGGGTTGGAAAACAACCGGCAGAATTCCATCACAAATGGCCCACCGCCCGCGATCCAGAACATGTCGAAACCGCGCAGAGCGTCGATCGAAACAAGGCGCTCCGACGGCCCGACAGCATGCAATAAGGACTTCTCGGGTACGCTTTGGTCCATCGGCGTGATCTCCAGAGTTTCAGATTCAGGTCGTACGTCCGGCCTTCACCCCCGGCGTCGGATTAAGGGTGAATACCCTTTGCATAGTCCCGGGAGTGGCGGGCGCTCCCGGGATGATAAACCAGCTCCAATCTGCCGGGATTCCCGCCTTCATTTTCCGGCCGACCGGGAACATACACCCGACCGCCTCAGAATGCAATTTCCCGTATCGCGCCATCTGAAATGTAACCCTGGGAGGAGCTGTCGCGCCATTTAGGATGTAACCCGAGTCGGTGAGAAAGGTGAGGAGGGTTACTGTGAGTCACAAGGGGCACAGGGAGTATTTTCGGGCGATCTATGGGCGCTATCAGAGGGGTGATCGGAAAGCCCGGCAAGCAATTCTGAATGAATTCTGTTTGAACACGGGGTATCACCGGAAGTACGCCATTCGGCTGTTGGACGGGGCGAGTCCAGGTCCGCGAGCTACCCCAAGGAGGGTTCGGCGAAAACGCGCTCGGACCTACGGGCGGAAAACGCTGGCGGTTTTGATCGCCGTGTGGGAAGCGGCGGGGTACCCCTGGTCGGTGCGGCTGAAGGCGATACTGCCGACGTGGATGCCGTGGATCCGCAAGCGCTTCGCTATCGGCCCTGAGACAGAGCGGGAGTTACTGGCGATCAGCCCGCGCCAGATGGACCGCCGGCTGCGGGACCAGAAGCTGCAGGCGCGCCGGAGACTTTACGGACGTACCCAGCCGGGCTTGCTGCTGAAACACCCAATCGCGGTGAAGACGGACAACTGGGACGTGCGCAGTCCGGGGTTTACCGAGATCGACCTGGTGGCGCATTCGGGCAATTCCGGAGCGGGGGAATTCGGGCACACGCTGAACGTGACCGACATTCACAGCGGGTGGACCGAGTCGCGCGCCATCCTGGGACGCAGCCAACTCGCGGTATTGACCGCCATTCAGGAGGTTGAGGAGGCGCTGCCCTTCGCGTTGCGGGGAGTGAATAGCGACAATGGTTCGGAGTTCATCAATTGGAATTTGCGGGCCTGGTGCCAGGGCAAGAACATTCAACTCACCCGTGGGCGGCCTTAGAACAAGGACGACAATGCGCACGTCGAGCAGAAGAACTGGACGCACGTGCGCAAGCTCCTGGGTTGGGATCGTTACGATTCCGGGGCGGCGATCGAGGCTATCAACGATCTGTACCGTCAGGAACTGCGCTGGTTGCTGAATCTCTATCTGCCCTCGGTGAAGCTGGTGAAAAAGACGCGGGTGGGATCGAAACTCCGGCGTGTCTACGACGCTCCGCAGACTCCCTTGGAGCGCGTGGCCCGCTCCGGGTATGCCGAGCCCGGCCGGTTGGCGGAATTAACCAAGCTCCAGAGTCGCCTGGATCCGTTCGCGCTGGCCCAGACCATTGATCGTAAGCTGAAGCGCATTTACGACTTGGCGAACCGTCGGCTCAGCCCCGGGAACTGCCCGTGCACAAAGATCGTCGCAAGTGGCTGCGGCCGGAGAACGGGTGTGGAAAAGACGCTCCGTGGAAAAGCCTGAAAGCGGGCTTTCCCACCGAGCTTGGAAATCCCGCCAAGAGCGCGGGATTCCCGCTTTTCCACACCCGTGGCGACGGGTCTCCGGTAACATTTTAAAGGGCGCGACGATACACCCGAAAGTTACATTTTTAGATGGCTTGACGCGTTTCCGGGGTTTCGGTGCGAGGTGCTTCCGCGGGTGCTCGAGTGCCACGCCGGAAAACCTGCCGCCTCCTATGAACGAAGCACAATGTAAGCAAAAACAAGTTGACAGCACAAGTTTGTGTCTCTTAGGATGCTGAACAAAAGCCACGCTCAAAGGGAGGTACTTTATCATGAGGAAAGTGGATCTTGGTTTTTGGAGGCCCATCGCAGCGTTGCTCATCGGAGCATACTCCCTCTCACTGGCAACTCCCCTACGAGCTCAGGTGACTGGAACTATCAGCGGCTACGTGATGGATCCGACTGGCGCCGCGGTTCCCCACGCTTCAGTAACTGCCACATTGATAGAGCAGAACATTACGCGCACCGTGGAATCGAACGCTGAGGGATTCTATAATTTTGCGGCATTGGGGCCCGGTGTCTATGCATTGACTGCCGAAAAGGAAGGCTTCGAAAAACTAGCCAGGACCGGGGTCACCCTTACCGTTAACCAGAACGTGCGAGTAGACATGAACCTGAACTTGGGCGCGCTGAGTCAAGAAGTAACCGTACACGCAGAAGCTCCCTTGGTGGACACACGGTCGCCCACCGTGTCGGGGTTGGTGGATGACAGTCGGATTGTGGACCTCCCTCTTAACGGTCGCAATGTCGTGAGCTTGTCGGAGATACTGCCAGGCGTATTGAATGTCTCTGCGCCCCAATCACTCAGTGATGCGCGCAGCGGTCCAACCATGAATGTCAATGGCGGCGAGTTTGACATGAACAATTTCATGTTTGATGGCGCTTACTTCGCCAACCCGTCACGGAACACCGGCATGAACTATCCTCCCCCTGACGCCATCCAAGAGTTTCGCATTCAGACCTCCAACTTTTCGGCGGAATATGGACACAACATCGGATCTCAGGTCAGCGTTGTCTCGAAGGCAGGGACGAACAGCTTTCGCGGAGCTGCCTGGGAGTTCTTGCGTAATGACGCTCTCAACGCCCGGAATTTCTTCTCTTCCACGGTTCCGGGAGAAAAGCAAAACCAGTTCGGCGCGGCAGCCGGCGGGCCGATCCGCAAAGACAAGCTCTTCTTTTTCGGTTCCTATCAAGGCTTGCGCGATCACCCGCAAGCCGTGGGCAACGTAGTGGCCGTCCCTTCCAGCAGCGAGCGAAGTGGCGACTTCACGGATCTCCTACCGGGGACAGTTTTGGCCGATCCCGTGAGCCCGCTCACCAATCAGCCTTTTGTCGATGCTAACGGGGCAAGTTGCGTGAGTAATAACATCATCAATCCAAACTGCATCAGCCCCGTGGCGACAAATCTCCTCAAATACGTTCCGCAGTCTACTACGGGCAGCGTTGTGAGCTTGGGAGCAACCCCCATCACGAACGATATGTACCTTGGGCGGGTAGACTGGAACAAATCTTCCAAGCATTCCCTATTTGTTCACACCTATGTTGACCAAAATGATCAGGCCAATCCTTTTCCAGGAAACGCAAACTTATCGTACGACACCACCGGCTATATCGGAGAAGTTTTTACGGAAAGGACCACGATGGTCACGCTGAACGACAACTACTCGCTCGGTCCCAATCTCATTAACCAGGCCGTCCTCTCCTACTTGCGCACCGCCTCTTATCAACATGAAACGAATAGCATCGCGCCGAGCCAACTGGGAATCAATATGCCTCAATACGTTCCTTATGGCGCAGTCGATGTGGGGGTGGCGGGGTCATTTGACCTCGGTTCGGGATACGACACTCGCTTCCTCAACAACAACTACCAATTCCGCGACGTGTTGAACTGGATGCGGGGCAGGCACAGTTTTAAATTCGGTGGCGAGGTGATCCGCTTCCATTTCATACAAAGGTGGATTGGTTCCCCTAATATCGATTTCAACGGATCGCGCTCCGGAGATCCGTTCGCGGACTTCATGCTCGGGGCGTACGGCACCATGCCTTACCTGCAATTTGGCGTCATTGACAACGACGATGTTCAGACTACCCCAAGCTTCTTTTTCCAAGATGAATTCAAGTTAAAGCCGCGCTTGACCCTCACCTATGGCATTCGGTACGAGCCTATGTTGCCGTGGTACGATAATCATAAACGTATCGAGGCACTGAAGTTCGGCGTCCAGTCCACCACGCAGCCCGATGCCCCGCCCGGAATCCTCTTTCCTGGCGATCCAGGCGTCACTGCGAGCTTAGTACCTGCTGACTTGAACAATTTTGCTCCGCGGTTGGGCTTTGCCTGGGATGTTTTCGGCAATGGGAAGACCAGCGTCCGGGGAGGCTACGGCATATTCTATGACTCTATCAAGGCAGATGCTCTTTCGCAGCAGAACGCACCGTTTGGCGGAACGACTGAAGCCTATGACGGCCTCATTTCCGATCCTTTTAACTCCGTGGGTCAGGTCACTCCACCCGTAGTCCCGTCTGGCCAATTTGACTGCACTCACACTGCTCGGTATCCGGGCCTGAATTGTCCTTTGTTTCCCTTGCCCATCCTTGGCTACTGGATAGATGGAGGCCTGCGGACTCCCTACGTCCAATCCTGGAACCTGACGATCGAGCGTCAACTGACGCCGAATATCATGCTGCAAGCCAGCTATGTGGGTAAAATCGGGACCAAGATTGAAGGATGGCGCGATTTCAACCCTGCGCAGTTCATCAACGACCCAGTGACCGGGGCTCCGCCATCTCTGAGCAACGCCAACGATCGCGTGGCCTATGAGCCGGGAATCCTGTCACCGGGCAGCGTTATAGACGGGAATGACAACCGCAGTTGGTATCACAGCTTGCAGGTACAAGTGACGAAGCGGATGAGCCGAGGTTTATCGGTGACCGGCTCTTACAGTCTGGCCAAGTCTATTGACCTGGAATCTTACAACGTTTTCCAGGCCGTTTATGCCGATCCCTTTAATCTTCACAATGACCGAGGCCGGTCTGACTGGGATCGTCGCCACGCCGTCGTGGCCTCGTGGGTTTGGTCCCCGCCGCTGAAGTTTAGTAAGCCATGGGAGAACACTCTGGCGGGCGGCTGGAACCTTACGGGAATCACGACGGCCCAAAGCGGCGCGCCCTTCACAGTCGAGGAGGGCGAAGATATCGCCATGGTCGGAACCACCGCAGGGAGCTCCGGATTCCAGTACGCCCAGCGGACCGGTGCTCCGGTGACCTTGAGTCATTCCAGCCGGAACGCGATGATAAGTCAATTCTTCAACACCAATGCTTTTGTCCCGATCAACCTCGTAGCCCCGGGAACGATCGGCAACTCAGGACGGAACACCATCAGCGGCCCGGCACTAAGCAACACTGACTTCTCCATATTCAAAGACTTCGCCTTCAAGGAACGGTACAGGCTGCAATTCCGGTCGGAGTTCTTCAACGTCTTTAACCAAGTGAACTTTAACAATCCAGATAATGCGGTTGATGCCGGCCCGGGCGTCTTTGGCGTGATTCTTGGCGCTAACTCCGGACGACAGATCCAATTCGCCCTGAAGTTGCTTTGGTAAAGGGACGCGGTCCGGGCGCCCTCCGGATCCGCGGAAGGCTGCCGGCAGGGAATGTGCCGGGGAGAGGAGAGACTTAGCTACTCTTCCTCTCCCCGCCGCGGCTCAAGCAAGCCTGAGTATTTGTATTTCGACTGGCTGTGTCTCCCTCACCGCCGCTGGTCTCAAGACGCTGTCTCATTTGAAAGCACCTGGGATGCTGGCCTCCCCTGTCCTGCCTGTGGGGGTCACATCCTATAGGGTGCACGCTAAACAAACTGCCCGTATGTTTTCGCGTGGCACCCAGCGGGCACCCGCACGGCAGGTGGAAAGGAATGAAAGCAGCCGGGGCACAAATGCAGGTTCGCAATCATGTTTCAGCCACCTTATCATGGAGCGATGAGGTCACAGGCTTCGATCTGGGCTTTGGCGTGGTTGCTCGGGGGATTGGTGGCGCTACACGCGCAGAGCCCTGTCGAGCAAGCCCGCGAGCACTTTGACGCCGGGAGTGACGCCTACAAAGCACACGATCTGGACAAAGCCGAAGAAGAGTTCCGCGCGGCGCTTAAAATCCGCCCAGAATACGTCGAAGCTCAGGAAAATCTTGCCATTACTCTGGCACGCAAAGGCAAATTCGATCTTGCGACTGAGGAGATCCAGAAAGTTCTTGACGCTGATCCTCGCTCGGCTGAGGCTTACGTTGACTTGGGTCTGATTCAGTTTCTAAACGGCCGCCAGGAATCCGCGCTGAACGAATTCCGTCAGGCCATTAGCCTTGACCCCAAGTACCCCGACGCTTATCTCCAACTGGGCCAGGCCTTGCGTCAAAAGGACGATCTTGACGGAGCGATTTCGACTTTTGCTGCCGGAGCACGCACGGCCCCCAATAACGCCAAGCTGCACTACGAGCTCGGGCTCACTCTGCGCCGCAAGGGTGAGTTTCCCCAGGCGCTCGATGAATTGCAACGTGCTCTTACTTTGGAACCCAACGACGTGGACGCCCGATACATTCTGGGGCAAACTCTCCAACGGCTGGGGAGACAGAAAGAAGCTCAAGCGGCGTTTGCAGAGGTTCAGCGCCTGCACCAAGTCGAGGCGGATAAGGCCGAAGCAAGAACTCAACGCGGCCTCGGGCGCCAGCAACTTGCGCAGGGTGACTTTGCCGCAGCGCGGAATTACTTCGAGACCGCACTTCGTAAGAATCCGGACTTCGCCGAAGCCCACAAAGACTTGGGTGATGTGCTGGTGAAACAGGATGAACTGGACAAGGCGGAACGGGAGTTTCGAGCCGCGCTCAAGATTCGTCCGCAGTACATCGAGGCCCGCCAGAACCTTGGGGTTACTTTGGCGCGACAAGGCAAGTTGGACGATGCCGTCGAAGAGTTCAGGAGAGTGATTGCTGCTCGCCCTCTTTCCGCGGAAGCCCACAATGATCTGGGCTTGGCCTTGCTGGGGAAGCAGGACCGTCCTGCGGCCGTCGGGCAATTCCGGAAGGCGGCTGAGCTCGATCCTGACTACGCCGAGGCGCGCAACAATCTGGGCTTGCTCCTGGAAGAGCAGGGCGATGTGGAGGGAGCGCTGGCGGAATATCGCTCGGCAGTGCAGTCCCATTCCGACTATGCCGAGGCCCACAATAACCTGGGGCATCTACTCGCCAGCCGGGGCGCGTTGGAGGCGGCCGTCGCTGAATATCGGGCCGCACTTCGTCTCCGCCCCGGCTTTGCCCAGGCACACTGCAACCTTGGGTTGGCGCTGTGGAAAGAACACGACCTGGAGGGCGCCGAAGGAGAGTTTCGTACAGCCTTGAGGTTGGGAAAGGTAGACGCGCGCCTGAGCCTGGGAGCTCTCCTTGATGAGAAAGGCCAGCTCGACGCTGCAATCGCTGAGTACAGAACGGTGGTCGAGGCTGATCCGAAAAATGCCGAAGCTCATTATCTGATCGGGCAGACGCTGCTCCAGAAACGCGAGCTGGAGGCAGCCATCAGCGAGCTGCGGCAGGCCTTGGTCCTTGAACCAACACTCGGGGCGGGTTACATAGCGCTGGGCGCCGCCCGGCGGGAAAAAGGCGATCTGGAGGGCGCTGTTTCGGCGCTTCATTCCGCCCTGCGCCTGGAGCCCCAAAGCCCTGAGGCACATTACCAGCTCGGGTTTGCACTTCGCAAAAAGGGTGACCTCCGCGGAGCTCTGGGGGAACTCCAACGCGCCATCTCCTTGACACCCAACTATGTGGAAGCCCGGTACCTACTGGGGCAGACGCTCCAAGAAATGGGGAAGCCCCAAGAGGCGCAGGCGGCCTTTGCAGAGGCTGACCGTCTACAACGAGTTGATGCGGATGTTGCAGAAGCAACCGAACAGTACAACCTTGGGCTTCGGGACATCCAAAAGAGGGATCTCGCTGCTGCACGCGACGCGTTTCAGGCGGCTTTGCACCACAAAGAAAATTTTCCAGAAGCTCACACGAATCTGGGTGGTGTCCTCCTTGAGCTTGGCGATGTTGATAGCGCCATCGGGCATTTCCAGGCGGCGATCGACCTAAGACCTGATGATGCCCGTGCCTTCTACGATTTGAGCTTGGCATTGAAAAAGAAGGGGGATTTCACGGCTGCGCAAGACGCGCGAAAAAGGGCTCTTGAGCTTGATCCCCGCTTGGATCCCTCTGCGCCCGCCGGTCGCCCGTGAAAATAAGACGCCCTCAAGGCCAGTGTGCCCTCGTCTCGGGGATTGCAGCTCCCCCGGTTAAGAGTCGAGTCATAATCCGGTCGAGATCGGTCATCGGTAGACGGTGGCGTTCCGCGAATATTCCATTTCGTCGCGTTTGCCCTTAGCGATCACTTGCACTTCGACACGTCCCAATGCGAGTCCGGGGCAGTAAGCACTGATCCTCGCTCGTCCCACACGTGAGGTTGCTCGCATCGCGACGCGCGTCATGCCGGCCACGGCCTCCCACTGGAGGCCCGTGGCGTGCCCCGCCCAGGTCTGCGGCAGAAGCTCGCCCGGGCCGTAGCTGCTGAATGCGATAGCGTTGCAAGCGCTCGGGACCACTGTGCCATCATTATCCACGACCTTCGCCGTGACATAGGCCAGACTCTCGGGGTCGCCGGAATTAACCTGCGGCACGTCGGACTCCAGAATGACGCGGGCCGGCGGGCCAGCGGTTTTGCGCTCATCGGTAAGGCGCTCACACGTAAAATGCCCAACCGCTTTCAGGATTCCAGGGGCATAAGAAACCTCCCAAACTCGGGGTGGGTGAAGAAGACCAGGGGCTTCCCCTTCCTTCTTCACGCCCAATGATTTCTCGTTGAGAAAGAGCTCCACCTCCGCGGCATTGCTGTACACCTTCACTGATTTACGTTTGCCTTCATCGCCGGGCCATGTCCAATGACTGCAGATGTGGAGCGTGGGTTTGGAACTCCACTGGCTCCGATAGAAGTAGAAGACATCTTTGGGAATCCTCCAGGGGTCCGCCATGCCGAATGTCACCAGGTGCGGAATCACCGGATCGTATTCTTCGCCGTCATAGTCGAACTGATGCCATAAGGTGCTCCCGGCGATCCACGGACGAAGATTGACCTGGCTTAAGAATTCCTCGTGCAGCGCGCAGCCCAGGTCTTCGCTCTCCGGCCCCATCCCATAAAGGCCGCGCCCAATCCCCGCAGCGGTGTATTCCTCGATCATGTACTTTCGTTCCGGGTGCAGCTTGTGCTCCCCGTCGTCACCTTCCCACGACTGGTACAGCCCCTCAACGTCCAGAAGCTTCTTGATTCCTTCGACGCGTGGATCGTGCATGGTAACGATCCGGGTAGAATCCATTTCACGATATTTCTGCACCACCGTGGTCACCACCCGGGTGGCCACGTCATCGGGAGAATCAATCTCGCCACAAAATCCATACATAATGAGGCACGGATGATTGCGGTCGCGGGTGATCATCTCCTCCGCTGACTTGGACTGAATCTTCAGATACTCCGGCGTGTCTGCCACTTCCTCACCGATGAACAGTTCCTCCAGCACCAGGATTCCCAATCGATCGCAAGCCTCCATTACAGCAGGGGCATGCGGGTAGTGGCTTGTCCGGAAGAAGTTCACCCCCATATCGCGGATGATCTCCATATCCTTAACGTGCCGCGAATTGGGCAGAGCATTTCCCATCCCAGGATAGGACTGATGCCAGGTCGTTCCCTGCAACTGCAAACGCTTTCCATTCAGGAAGAACCCTTGCTTAGCGTCGAAGCGGAACCAACGCAGGCCCAGTGGAATCTCGATGGAATCAATGAGTTGTTTCGCTTCGCCGAGGGAGGTGCGGATCCGGTAAAGATGGGGATTGTCTGGAGACCACAGTTGCGGGTTATTCAGCGGAGCGACTTCTTGAGTGACGTCCAGGCTTGAGTGCCCGGAGACCGCAGCGGAAGAAGCGACGGTCCCCGCGAGTTTGCCGGCAGGGTCGATAACCTCGTGGGTCAAGGAAAGGCTTATTGCTTGATTGGTCGTATTGATAACCGTCGCATGAACCAACACATCCGCTGACTGCTCACTGACCCGCGGAGTTGTCCAGTAGACCGTCGACACATAAACAGGCTCCGAGACTCGCAGCCAGACGCCGCGATAGATCCCTCCGTAAAATGTCACGTCGGTCTTCACGGTGGGTGAAATGTCCGGGTTGTAGAGGTTGTCGACTCTTACCGTAAGCACATTGGCCTGGGGACCGAACGCCACCAATTCGGTGACATCAAATTCAAAGCTCGTGTATCCACCCTTGTGCTCTCCGACGCGACTGCTGTTCAGCCAGAACTCCGAAACCTGATTGGCGCCTTCGAACTCCAGAAAGACCCTTTTCCCGCGCAGACCCTCAGCGAGTTGGAAATGCTTGCGATACCATCCAAGGCCGCGGAAGTAGCCGGGGATCTCGGCGCAACTATCGTGAGCGTTCCAGGTGTGCGGCAAGTCAATCGGCTCCCACCAGGAATCGTCGTAAGCGGCTTCATGAGCGTTGCCGAAAGCCGGTTCGATCGCTGCCCCAGCGGAAGTGTCCCGATCGAATGATCCCAGCTCTCCACCCCCATGCTCTTGCCGGCAAAACAACCAGCCGACATCGAGGTTCTCGCGCCAACGCGGCACGGGTCGTGGTCCGATGCTCTCCAGGACAGGTGCGGCCGAACCCACCCGTCTTGACAATGCTGGAAGTGTCTGTGAAGCCGCCATCCCCCCAGCCACGCTGCGCAGAAACTCTCTACGTTTCATACTTGCCCTCCGGTGCACACAATTCCCTCCGCACTGCGAATCCCTTTGCAATGTCCGCTGCCCCGAATGTGGCGTAATGAAGCACGCCACTCATTTTGCTGGCACCCGGATGTGCACAGAGCCTAGCTCCAATTTCTGAGCCGCCGCGGTCACCACGATCTCTCCCGGGCTGCCAGTGGTTTGCACGTTGATCGCCACGACCCCGGTAATTGCATCGATTTCCGTCGTCCCTCCCAGCAACCGTCCAGGCCCACTCACTTCGAATCGCACCCAGGGACGCGCGTCGGGAACGATTGTGCCGTTGACGTCAACCACATCCGCCTCGATGAAACTCACGTCCTCGCGGTCAATATCGAGAGTCTCTTTTTCCGCTTTCAGCGCAACGCGCACCGGTTTCCCCGCCGTCCGCAGTTCGTCACGTACGGTCTCAGTCCCCTTGTGGGCAACCGCCACAAGCGCTCCATCTTCGTAGGGAACGTCGTCCCAAACGAAGGGCGGATGCTTCAGACTTGCACCCGGTAGTATTTCCCGATTGAATTGGTCGTGGTACTTGATCTCATCACTGGCCTGCCGGAATTCCCGCCACACTCTTTCGTTTGTTATCGGCTGATGAACGCCCAAGCTGCGCCGGTTCAACAGGAGTTCAACGGTGTCGCAGTTGCTGTATACCCTGATCTGCCGTTTTCGCCCTGCCTCGCCCGGCCAAGTCCAGTGGCCTGTGATGTGGACCATGGGTTTCTCGGTCCACTGGCTTTTGAGGAAATAGAACCCGTTCTTAGGGAGACGCCACATATCCGAAACGCCCAGGTAATCGTTAAATGGCCAGCGAAAGGTCACCTTGCCATCCGGGAATGGCCAATCCCAGACGGTGCGTGTGGCGGTGGCGTTCACTTCGCCAGTATCGAACATGCACCACTTTGCCGTCGCCAGCCACGGCAAGGCGTTCCATTGCATCAGGTGGCCTTCCAAGAGCTGCGCCGCCAGGCTGTCTCCCAGGGAGAGACCGTCCTCGGACCCGCCAGGGTGGTGGTACGGGGCACCTTCCAGCCCCCGCTCCGACTGAAACGCCCCCCATTCATTCCAGATATACCCCTTCTCGGGATGCTCCTGATGCTCGTGCAGAAGGTCGAAGCGCCCCCGTTCAAAATCATAAGAACCTGTCGCATCCATGATATCGGTAACGTGCGGAGCCCGGCCCGCCGTCCAGCGTGTGGGGTCGAGTGCGTGGGCGGCCTCTGACAGCTCGATGAAATCTTCGGGATAGTGGTAGCGGCTCAGGTCGTCACTTAAGCCCCAGATGGCGATGGCGGGATGGTTGCGGTCGCGCTCGATCATCTCCCGCATCTGTTGCTTTAGATTCTGCATGAGAGGCCGCGGAAAGCGCTCAGTGTAAACCGATCCGACGTTATCCTCGACGGGGGGATAAATATGAATCTTGATGTTTGGGATCTCTTCCCAAGTGACGACTCCCAGCCGGTCACATTCGTTAAGGACGGCTGGATCTTGCGGATAATGTGCCGTGCGCAGGAAGTTCGCTCCCATGCTCTTGATCAGTTGGATATCACGCTCGCCGACCACCTCCGGCACCGCGTCACCCAGGAACCCGTAATCTTGCCGCCGGTCTACGCCATGCAGGTTGATGGGCTTACCGTTCAGCACGAATCCCGCGGCCGGATCAACGGTGATGAAGCGGATACCAAAAACTGTTACGTATCGATCGGCCGCGCGGTTGCCATCTGATATTATGCTCATGACCCGATAAAGGTAAGGCGTGTCCGGCGACCACAGGTGCACGTTTGAAAGGGCATCCGTTTTCTGATCGAATTCCTTTGTCTCGCCGGGTGCGATTGTCGCGCTGGCATCGAGTGTGGCGGCGGTTCGGTTGCTATCATCCACGACCAACGTCTTTAGCGTCGCGTTTGCGGCGCTTTTGCCGCTGTTCTCAATCCATGTGCGCACTTTTACTACGGGGGCGCCGGCATTTCCCTCCGTCGTGACCCATATCCCGTTAGGAGACACGTGGAGCGGGTCCGTCACCTCGAGCGATACGCTGCGGTAGATTCCGCCATACACAACCACATTGCTCTCATTGGCTGGAGCAATCGCAGGGTTCAGCACGTCCTCCACTCGAACTGCCAGCAGATTGGGTGCGTTCCATTTCAGCAGATCGGTGACGTCGAACTGAAAGCCGGTAAAGCCGCCCACATGCCGGCCTGCAATTCTGCCGTTCACCCAGACATCGGCGATTTGAAACACACCTTTGAAACCCACAGACACTCGCCGCCCTTGCCATTCCGGTCGCACCTCCAATCGTCGCCGATACCATCCCACTCCCCGAAAATGGCGGCTGGTCGGGAAGGGGCATTCCCACGTGGCGTCCCAGGTGTGGGGCAGGACGATCTTTGCCCAACCGGAATCGTCATAGCCGGGTTTTTCGGCCCCCACGAACTCCGCCTCTGTCGCCGCCCCTGGGTCTGCCTGGCGTTTAAACAGCCAATCCGAGTTGAGGGAGCTCTGAAAGCGGCGCCCTTGATATTGCTGATTTCCTTCCGCTGGGTGCAAAGCCGTGCTGGCTCCTCGAGCTGGATCCAGAACATTCCCTGATACCGTCAACCAAGCCATCACTAACGTACAAACAAGCGATCTTTGTACTGATTGCGCGGTTTTCTGCATGTCTGTTCTCCGTTGATCGGATCTGAATTGATCACGCGCCCTGCGCGGTACTGCGAGGTGGCTGTATGGGAGCGAACAATATCAGCATCTTCCGCCATGAGCCGGGATCTCACTATCTGGCGTGCTTGAGAAAGCCCTGGATAGCCTCGCGGTCCTTGTCCGTTCGCGCAGCTGTCTTAAGCTCCTGGAACCTCTCCAGGGCCTTCTGTGCGCGTTCTAACTCACCGATCTTCCGATAAAGTTCGGCCAATTTGTAGAAGGCGGCACTGGACTTCGGGTCGAGCTGGACAGCCTGTTCCAGCTCGCGTCGGGCCGCCCCGAGCTGGTTCCGCCTTTCAAGGATACCCCCCAGTTCCACGCGGGGTTCAGCCAGGCGGCCATCAAGGACAATGGCCCTCTCGAGATGGCGCTGCGCTTCTGCCAAATCTTCCCTCGAGGATTGCCGCCCGCGTACTGCGAGAATTCTCCCATAGGAAAACTCAGCCCACGCGTCCTGCGGCTGCCTGGCTAGATAGCTGGCGAATCGCTGCGCAATCGTGTCCTGAAACGGCCCCGCCGCATCATAGGCTCGGCCCAAGAGGTAATACACCTGGGGATCTTGCGGAGCCATGTCATTCGCATGCAGAAACGTCTGGGCCGCCCCTGTGTAGTTGCCCGCCAAGTAGTACGTTGCCCCCCATCCTAGCCACATCCTTACTGATCCCGGAAAGTCTCTGGTGGCTGCCTTGAAAACTTCCACGGCCTCATTAAGGGACGACACACGCACTAGTGATTGCGCATAGTCGTAGCGATAATCCTCATTTTGCAATTCGAGTTCCGCAGCGCGACGAAAGGCGGCGAGAGATTGAGCCTTGTTGTTGCGACTTTCCTCGACATCGCCCAGCAAATTTTGCAGTTCCGCGTTGTCCTTATGCTCCAGCAAGCCTGTTAGAAACGCCGCCGCTTCATCCTCTTCGCCAGCACGATGGTACGCCAGCGCCAAATTGTAGTTTAGCTCGTAAGACTCCGGCTCGGTCTCACGCAACCGCCGAAGCTGCTGAATAGCAAGCTTGTAGGCGCCTTCGCCGACCAGCAGGGCTGCTAGTCCCATTCGCCGGGGATCTTTCTTATCCAACTCGCCGTCGAGCAGGGTTAGAGTCGCGGCCGACTGTGCTTCCTGTTTCATCTGCAACTGCGTCTGCAGCAGGCTGGTAAGAAGCGAAGGATCGCGAGGCTTGATTTTCAAAGCCTTGTCGAATTGGTTTAAAGCCGCCCCGGGCTGGCTGTCCAGGAGGAAGGTCACACCCACGCCATAAAGAGATTCGAAATCGTTCGGGTAAGAGGTGAGGACCAGTCGGAATTGGCGGCGGGCATCGTTCAGCCGCTTTTGCTTCAGGTACATTGCTCCCAAAGTCCGGTGCGCCGGGATCAAGCCGGGCTTTAGTTCGAGAGCCTTTCCCAAGTCCTTCCCCGCGGCGTCGAGATCCCCGAGGGCCAATTCGGCCATCCCCAGCAGACATTCGGCTTCTGCTGAGTGAGAATCAATCTCCAACGCGTGACGCGCGGCCTCGCGGGCATCCCGAAATTGCTCCCGCGAGAGCAACTCTTGGGCCTGACGGCAGTAATCAACTACAGATTCTTGGGGCCTTGCGGTAACGGGAAGACTTCCGACCGATAGTCCGCCCATCAAGGCGGCGGCTCCCCAGAGGATTATTGTGACGCTATAAACCCCGGTAATGCGGTTTGAAGATGTACCCATGGCAAAGGTCACCGCGAAGATTCCCTTATACGCCATTTGCGGACCTCGGTGTTGCCATCAGCGCCTCCTTCCCGACGGAGTTGAGAATGAAACCACCGAAGAGCGCCACGGAGTGCTGAACCGTGACACCGTTCTGCCTGTGGCAGCCACCGACAGCATGCACCTGAGTTGTCACGGTCCGCAGCAGCAGATTGTCGGAAACCCACGGAGTGTACTCAAAAAAGATCGTGGGCGCAACGCCGCCCCCGCGACCTTCCGGCTGGAGTTCGCACACTCCATCCTCTCTGCAACCCCATCAGCCGGCATGTCACACGTTGCAATCAGTCCAGCGTAGGGCGACTCGCAGTGAACCTACAAGCACGCTCGACTTTCGGTAGCCGCGCTGCCCTTCGGGCTCTTCCAGGGTTCCTGTTCCGCCACCTGCTCAACTATCTGATTGGGGGTTGGCAGATATCTAACGGCGGATTGCGGATTTGTGCTAAACGCGGATCATTTCCTTAACCGGCCGCCGCATCGCGCCGAGTGTTTATACCCGGGATATTGTAATCGTTGCTCTCTCGTAAGATGCGCGGTTCTCCCAATACTGGCGCCTGGTGAGACGCCGGGGTAGAAAAAGGCGGCTGATCAAGGGGGAGCACTGTGCGGCTCTAGCCTTTGGGCGCGTCATAGCCTCCGCGGGTAATGATCCTTACCCCGGGGCGCAGACACTTGACTCTGATCCGGTGATATCGGCCATCGCGTGGCTCGTGTTGCGGATGATACCCAATCGCATATAAATGCGTAAGGGTAATGCCGACCCCCTCCAAGTTCTGCTCAAACTCCCTCGGCTTGGTGTAGAGGGAAAACACGCCGCCTGTTTCCGCGGAGAAGACCTGCGCGAACCTGACATTGCGGAACATGGCCGTGTTCTCAGCCCTCACCCAGGGAAGCAGGGGATAGACGATGGTGTCCGTCCGCTGCACGAACCTCAGAGCTTCTAACTCCCCGTGGAAACTGAAATTGTCGGGGGTGCCGCCAAGGACGACCAGGGCCTTGCGACCGGTTTCGCTTGAGAATCTCTCCTCGCAGAGGGTGAGTATGGCGTCGTAGAGCGCCGTGGCGCCTGTCTGGGGGGAGTCGAACACGCGTTGGAGCGCCTCGTCGAGCACCCCGAAATCCGCAGTCCAGGGGCAAAGGAGGGAAGTTTCTTCGCCGAAGTCTGCGACAAAGGCGCGATCATTTGGCCCGAGAAGCCGGCGCAGGACCCGTGAGATCGACCGCCAGTCCACCTGCTCCGGTTCGTCCAGGCGGCCTTGGCTTACGTCAATTAAAATGCCCAGGCGCAGAGGCTCCGAGGGTCGTGGCTCAAAGTACGTGATCTGCTGAAGTACATTGTCCTGATAAACGCGGAAGTCCTTTGGCGTCAGGTCCTGAACAACCTGAACAAGATGGCGACGCTTCTGCGTTGCCATCACCCATAGTCTGATCATCCTGCGGGAATCGGCTTGAGGGTGCACCGTCTCGTCCCACACCTTCGGGGCCGTTTCCTGACCGGCAAGCACGCAGCCCGGCAACAGGCCCAGGACCAGGGTGGCCAGCAAATGTTCTTGGACGGTTTTCAAACGCACACGCCCCTCCCGCTCCTGTCACTTGCGGCGCCGTTGTAGAAGCCTTATACGATCATGATAAGCCCCCGTTCGGCCGGCTGCAAACTTTGGCATGGAGCCGAGTTTCTTGTTCCAGGCTGCCGGATGAGGCGAAACATTCTGAAGTCTCAGTTCTTGCTCCGGCGGGACTTCCCGAGGCTGGCCAGAAATGGGAGTTTCATGCCGAATGGGAAGGCGAGCGGGTGCTGCTCCGGGGTGACGTCGTCTGGAAAGGCAAGGCGCAGGCGTGTGTGAAGTTCTCCTTTCTTGACGAAGGGACGGAGAATCTGCTGAGGCGAATCTGCTCTCACTTGAGGCTTGCAGCGCTCGCGGGGCTCCCGCCTGAGTGACGCCTTGCCCCCGTATCGTCCGTTCTTGGCGACCTGCCTTGAGCTTGCACTGCCACCGGTCGAACTGGCTCTCTTTCAACAGCTGTTGCCGGCAAAACTCCCGAATCGACATCCCGCTCCGTGCCGCTCCCGAATCATGTGCGGCCAATATCGCGCTTTCTCGACATCACGCCTCCCACTGCTCAACCGACACCTCCGGCTTTTGACCCGCGCGTCCAGCTAAGCACGCCAACGCGCGTTTTCTGCTTATCTGTAGGGAAGTATTAGTCGTGATCCTCAATTGGGGAAGATGGGTTCGCCGGACGATTGCATACTGAAGTTCACCCCCTCAGCTTTGACGCCTTGAAGAGGGCCGTCTGCGAGGGGAAAACAGGGACTGGATACGGGAAGCTATTTCCCTGATAATTCCCTGCTACGAATTACAGGGAATGGAGCAGAATAAGAGCTGAATTCGCGGCGACTACTGGCAAGCAGATTCCTCCGCGAGGACAGATTCCCTGCATTTATCCCTGTTACCATGCTTTCGCTAGCTGGTGGATTGCTGCGCGAGAAGAAACTCTCGGCATAACTCCCGCTGCTGGTTTGCGTTCGCATATGTTGGAAAAGCCGGACCGCAGGGTCCGGCTTTTCTTGTCCCGAGGTAGGACATCGCTCTCTCCTCGTTGGAAAGCCTGGGGCCAGTCCGGGGCTGCGCGCTCGCCTGCGATGCATTCATCGGTGCAGGCGCCTGAGGCCCGCACGACGAGCTTCCACAACTGCCTGCTCGTACTCGGCAGTCGTCACGCGCCGGCCGATCTCTGCATATTCCCGTCCTGTGACTTTTCCTGCCGGATAGTACTGCGGCATCAGGTTGACGTAGGTCGTGGGAGAAAGCTCCTGGGCGATCCAATTCATGACTTGGCCCGTGCCGGCAACATCCCGCGGCATCACGAGGTGACGGATTAGCAGCCCGTGCTTTGCGACCCCGAGCTCGTCGAGCACCAGGTCACCCACCTGCCGGTACATTTCCTTGATCACCCGCCGCGCCACCTGCGGATAGTCAGGCGCCCGTGAGTATTTGCGGGCCATCTCGCCATCCCAGTACCTGAAGTCGGGCATGTAAATGTCCACGATCCCGCCGAGCAACTCCAGGCTCTCGCTCGAATCGTAGGCGCTGGTGTTGTAAACAAGTGGCAGGCGCAGTCCCTTCACGATCGCGATGGGCAGGGCTTCGATGATCTGCGGGACCACATGTCCCGGGGTCACGAAGTTGATGTTGTGGCAACCCTGATCCTGGAGTTCGAGCATCATGGCGGCCAGCCGTCCCGGCGGCGCGACCGTCCCCCGCAGTTGCCAACTGATATCGAAGTTCTGGCAGAAGACACAGCGCAGGTTGCAGCCGGAGAAGAAGATCGTCCCGGAGCCTCGCCAGCCGCGCAGGCAGTCCTCCTCGCCGTGGTGAGGGAAATGACTCGCCACCACGGCATAGCGTCCGGTCCGGCAAACCGCGAATTTGTCTTGGAGGCGGTCGACCCTGCATTCCCGTGGACAGGCCGTGCAGCAGCGAAGGACTCTGACGGCGCGGTCGACGCGGCTCTTCAGCTCACCGCTCTCAAACAGAGGGAGGTAGGCAGGGATGAATCCTCGGGAAACGGAAGTGGCGTCGACTAGCATAACGACTGGATTCCCGGTTGGCTGAAAGCTTGATCTCCGCTTTTGCCTTCTCAGTAATTGCAACTATACAGCAAGCGGCCACGTTTAGACGGTCTTGGCTGGGTTTTCAATCCGGAATTAGCGCCTTCCGGATCGGCTCGACCCATTGCTCTTTGTCGATATCGTAGACAATGAAGTCGGAATCGAACTGCCAGTAAGTCCAGGCCCAGCCCAGCGACTCTGCGGTGCGCGCCACGTGAGCGACATAATTTGTGCGGGATTCCATGGGGGCTTTGTCATAGGCCCCGAATTCCCCCAGCAATATCGGACGATGATGCTCCTGGGACCACTCTTGGACCCGAGCGAAGTCGCCTTTGACCCGGGCTTCCTCTTCGGGTTTGCCCCAAGGCACTCCTGAAAGGTGCGCTGTCTCCTTTTCCCAGGGAGCCCCCTGATGGGTGAATGTCATCGGCTGGTAGTAGTGCACCGTCACAATGATGTGGCGATCCTCCCCCGGCAGCGCCAGATCCTTGAGGTGGTCAATCCCGTTCCAGAAGGGCGGACCAATGACCACGTTACGAGTGGGGTTGCTGGCACGGATGATCGCCAGCGCCTCGCGGGAGAATTCGTTCCAAAGTTGGGGGGTGAGTTTGCCATTCGGCTCATTAAGGATCTCGAAGAGCACCGTGTTCGGCGCGTCCTGGAAATGCGCGGAGATCTGGCGCCAGTAAGCCAAGAAGCGTGGTTTGTATCCCTCGGGGTCCTGGGCGATGTCTTCAAAATTGTGGAGATCCAGGATGATCAGGAGATGATTTGCCAGGGCATTCTTGACGGCCCAATCCAAGGTGTTCAGCCAGGTGTCCCCCAGCTTACAGCCTTTCTCCGCACTGAGGCGCTGGAGGGCGTGCAGGTTGATGCGCACTGTCTGAAATCCGGCGTCATGAATCAGCTTAAAATGCTCCTCCTTGAAACGTGCCTTGGAGGCGTCATCCCAAATTGGGTCATAGCCCAGAATGTTTACACCCCGGCCCATTTGCTTGACCTGTTCGTACGGATCAACAGGTTCGATCGCGGTCGCAGGGAGTGCGCACCACACCAGAAACACGAGTGCAATGAAAACTGCTTCTACCCATGTTGCGTGTTTCTCCAGAATCGACATGGGATTACCCTCCTGTGCCTTGCTAGAATCGCGTCGCATGCAGCATCGCAAAATTAGGAGTGAGCTCTCAACACGATTAAGAGCCACTTAATGTAGCACAGGATTCTTACAGATCAGACCCTTGGCTGCCATTCTGAGCCCGTCGCCGTCATCCTGAGCGAAGCGAAGGATCTCAGTATCTCGAAAAGAGCAGCCCCAGCTTATTTCCTTTCAGTAACATTCTAGTTTTATCCTGAATTACCGTGTAATACGCATTCTCCGCCAAGAAGACCGATCAATTGACGACTGTGGCGCTTTGTGCATTTTCGGTCAAACAGCCCGTTAGATTATCGGGCATTATGTCACTCCGCCCTTTGCTTTCATGCACATCCCCGGAGGTTCCTTCATTTTTGACATCACTTTGAGTCAGCGCTCCGTTTCGGAGCTTGCAAAGCATATCTGTGAGCCGCCCCAACCGGCGCAGACTGGAATCCTCCCTCCTTTGCATGAGCAGCGCCTCGTCGTCCTGGGGAGCCATCCGCGCCGCGAAATTCTCAGGCAACGGCATGTTTTCGACATGCTCCGAGAGTTGCGCGCAGACCCTTCGGTAGCTTTCCATCATACCGTTCAGTTGCGCCCGGGAGCGCGGGACTGGCTTAAGCCTTCCTGGTGCGGATTCGTGCAGAACCTGGCTCGAGGCCGGCGGAAGTGGCGGTTACCACTATTTCACCGGGTTGCCCCGTAGTTTGCACGTTGATGGCGGCCACGCCCGAAATAGCGTCAATGTGCGTAGTGCCGCCCAGCAATCGGCCCGGACCCTCCACGGCGAAGTGAATCCACGGCCGCGCCTCGGGGACCAGCACGCCCTGCGCGTCTACCACGTCGGCCTCTATGAAGCTCACATCTTCATCGTCGGCAACCAGACTCTCCTTTTCCGCCTGCAGCTTGATCCGCACGGCAGGTCCCGCCGTGTGCAACTCATCGCGCACGGTAGCACTGTCCTTGCGGCCGATCGCGGCAAGCGTCCCATCCTCGTAGGGCACACCGTCCCAGATGAAGGGCGCATGGCGCAAACTCGCCCCGGGCAAGGGTTGCTGATTGAACTGGTCGGAGACCTTGTAGACCGCGATGGCGTCGTGAAAATCCTTCCAGACGCGCTCGGGTGTCGCGGGCTGTCCCACTCCCAAGCTTTTGCCATTGAGGAGCAGTTCTACGGTGTCGCAGTTGCTGTAGACACGCACGCGCCGCTTGTGCCCGGTTTCTCCCGGCCAGGTCCAGTGGCCCACGATGTGAACCATGGCCTTTTCGGTCCACTGGCTCTGGAGGAAGTAGAAGCCCTCTTTGGGCAAGCGCCACATGTCACAGACACCTAGGTAGTCACAGAAGGGCCAGCGAAAGGTCACCCTGCCGTCCGGCGTCTCCCAGATATTCCGGGTGAGCGTCGCGTTGACCTCGCCGGTATCGAACATGCACCACTTGGCCGTGCCCATCCAGGGCATGGCGTTGAACTGCATCAGATAGCCTTCCAGGAACAGTGCCGAATCGCTGTCGGGCAGCGCGACATCCGCCAGAGGGTCCGCGGGCAAGTGCTGATAATACGGCTTTGCCTCTCGCCCGCGCTCAGAGCCAAACGAGCCCCATTCATTCCAGATATAAAGCCGCTCGGGATGCAACTCGTGCTGGTGGAAAAGGTCCTCCACGACCGTGGCATCGGCAATGTCCGTGACGGGGGGGACACGTCCCGCGGTCCAGCGTGTGGGGTCGAGCTCGTGTGTGGTATTGGAAAGATCGGCGAAATCTTCGGGATAGTGGTATCCGCTCAAGTCATCGCCGAACCCCCAAATAATGATCGAGGGGCGGTTGAAGTCACGGGCGATCATCTCGCCCAATTGCTGCTTGATGTTCTCCAGGAGCGGCCACGGGAAGCGCTCCGTGTAAACCGGGTTGGTGTTGTCCGCAGAGGGGGGATACATGTGAATTTTGATGTTGGGAACTTCCTCCCACACCAGAATGCCCAGCCGGTCGCAAGCATCCAGCACGGCCGGGTCCTGAGGGTAGTGCGAGGTGCGCAGGAAATTCGCCCCCATCGACTTGATCAGGAGAATGTCTCTCGCCCCGATCACTTCCGGCACGGCATCGCCCAGGAAGCCGTAATCCTGCCGCCGATCGACGCCGTGCAAGTTGATGAATTGGCCATTCAACATGAACCCTCGGCCGGGGTCGTAGCCCATAGAGCGGATCCCAAACGGCGTGTTCGTGCGGTCGAGCGCGCGGTCGCCGTCGTAAACCGTGCTGGAGAGGTGGTAAAGGTGGGGGGAGTCCGGCGACCAGAGGTGCGGGTTCCCGAGCGGCGCGGTGCTTTGCTCGATCTCCGCGTGGTTCTGGGCGGCTACGGTTGTGTTGCTCTTGAGCGCTGTTACGGGTTGACCCTGGTCGTCGGTCACGAGCGTTTCAACGCGCAAGTCACGGGATGCATCCGTGTGGTTTTCGACCCGAGTGCGGACGTGCACGAGCACGCCGTGGTCTGTCTGCTTGGTTGTGATCCGAACGCCGTGTGCGGGAATATGAACCGCATCGGTTACCGTGAGCAGAACACTGCGGTAGATGCCACCATAGTCCGCTACATTGGTTTCGTTGGTAGGAGCGATGAAGGTGCTGAGCACGTCATCCACGCGAACCGCGAGCAGGTTCGTGGCGCCCCATTGGAGGGCATCCGTGGCGTCAAACTGGAAGCTGGTGTAACCACCGACGTGCTGCCCGAGGTGGCGGCCGTTGACCCAGACGTCGGCAATCTGAAAAACCCCGTTGAACCCGAGCCAAACGCGGCGACCGCGCCATTCGGCGGGAATTTCCAGCTTCCGGCGGTACCACCCTAAGCCGTGGAAATGGTCGGTGGTGGTGAACGGGTTATCCGGCGTGGCATCCCAGGTATGGGGAATGTGGACCATCACCCAAGAAGAGTCGTCGTACTGCGGTTTTTCGGCGCCAACGAATTCTGCCTCGACCGCACTGCCAGGCGCAGCTTGACGCTTGAATCGCCAATTCCCATTTAGGCGAGTGATAACGCGCAGGTTCTCCAAGGTCTCACCTTCCTTCTGGCCTGGAGTCGATTCCCTCGCGTACCCATTAAGGGCAGACATGCGGTCCGCAGCGACGGCGCCCATCACAGATGTTCCGATGAACTGTCGTCGTGACATCCCTTTATTAGCCATATATGCTCAACCCCCTCTCGTGTCCTGTAACAGAAGTTCGCTAAATAGCTCCCGCACGCTGGGGAGTGGATGCTTAGCCCCGATGGGGGCGGAATATCGTAGCCCAGGGCGTAAACCCGGGGAAAGGCGCCATGAACGACAATCGGCGCGCAGCACGCGGCATATCACCGCGAGAGCACCGCCAGCAGTGCCTGGTATCCGTCCACGAGCAGACCTTCGTAGCCATGGGGTGTTCCGTCCCAGGCTTTCCAATCATAGCTCTTGCCGTTGGGGCCAAAACCCTGGAAGCCCCCTGCCTCAAATCCGCGAAGCATGGGAAGCAGAATGGCATCGGCCTCCTTATGCCGGCCCAACTGGTAGAGCGCTTGCAAGGTGAAGTAGGCGTAGCACGCTGTGGCGCCGCCATTTTCGTAAATCTGGAAGCCATCGGAGCCATCCTCTTTTTCACCCCCGCCCGATTGCAGCTCGTGATGTGCATAATCCTCCCGGCGAACGGGCACCAGGTTGCCAGGCAGGCCATATTCAAATTTGTTGTAGCCCACCTCGTGCATCTTGGCGAGCAGGCGGTCCATGATCTGGTTCGCTTTGTCAGCGGGAACCAAACCATAGGTGATGGCCACGCTATTCACGAACAGGAAGTAGTAATCGTGCAGCTTCCCGTCGGCGCTTCGCCAGCCCGCCAGCACTCCCGTGGCGGGATTGTAGAAGGTTTCGAAATAAACGGAGCGGATCTTCTGGGCGCGAGCCGCATAAAGCTGCGCATCTTCCGGCCTGTCTGCACGCCGAGCCATTTCGGCCATTCCCAGCAAGGCATGGTAGGCGAGAGCATTCGAGTAAGCATCCTGGTGACCAAAGCCGATGGTGTCCCACCAATTCGCCGGGCGCACGGTGAGTACCTCGGGCCAGGTGCCGGAATTGCCGCTCAAGGAGTATTCCACCAGCCCTTCCCCGTCACGATCCATCGCGAGCATCTTCGTAGCCCAATCTCTCAGCTTCGGATAGTTGTTCTTCAGCCAGGCATTATCTTTGCTGGCTTCAACGTAGTCCGAGGCAGCGATTAGCAACGAGGGATAAGAATCCAGGAAATCGTAAGGGACATCCGGCTGGACTCCCGCCACGCCGTATGCCTTCATCCCGCTGAGGTAGCGGTCCAACGTCTGCCTTATCAGGTCCAGTGCGGTCAGCCCTGGCGCGAGGGGCGGAGTGCGCACGGCCACGGAGGAATATTCAAACACCGTGAAGGCGCACGGGTCGCTGGAGGCGTGGTTGGCCAGCACGCGCAACCGCGGGTTCAGTTGAAAGATATTGAGCCAGTTGCGGCGGAATCCGTCGAAGCGGGAGTCGCTGGCAAGTTCGGGCGGGCCAGGATAAATGGCCACCACTTCCAGGTTGTAATCGACGTCGGGCGTGCCCGCGGAGGCAGCGGGAAAGGTCACCTTCACGTAATCCTTCGCCTGTTCAGACTCTGGCCGGTTGGGTGACGGATTCTCAGCATGCCGGAAGGCGTCGTATCCCAGCGCCAACCCCTTGGCTGGACTGGAGGTAATTCGGAAGGTCCCCTGATCAGGCAGGTGGAGAAGCGCCGGCAGCCGGACGCTGCCGTCATCATTGATGAGTCCCAGCAGCGTGGCATGGTTAAGGTTGGAATCAAAGTTCAGCACCAGCGGCGGCGGTGGATTCCCTGCGGCAAAATGTGAGCGCAGGTGCATTTGTCGCGGGGAGAACTCAAACGTCCATCCCGGCAGCATCGGGGCCCGAGTTCCCGAGGCATGATACTCAAACGTCGAGCCGGCACGGTGCAATTCATAAGTTCCTTCCGGGCTGGCCGGCGGCCGGAGTGCGCTCACGCTAAGCTTGTTCTTGCCCAGTGAATCCACGGCCAGTGCCACAAAGGCAGGCTGATCCTGAGCTAATTCGACACGCAGGAAAGCGGACTGATATTGCGGTGCGTTCTTCTGCTGTCCTGCCACGCCCGGTGTCAATGCAAGAAGTGCAGCTATCAAGATCACAAGTCTTTCGCGCATAGGTTGCTCCTTGAAGGTGTGTGCCTCAGCCCATCTGCGACTTGTCTAGTTTTTGACGAAGCTACAGTTCACTCCTCAATTCACGCTGCGGTTGGCGAGCCTCTTGGCCTAGATTGTAGTGGAACCAGCAATGGAGAGTTATCCTTTTTTTGCTTCTTCCGTTGTAAGGCCAGGTAGGCGCCTTAGCCTGTGGTTGAGCCGTCACCACCCGCACCGCCGCCTGGAACTTGCCTTCAGAGGCGGTAGGGTGTAGGTTATCGGTCAGCCGGAAAGGGCGGACGGGGATTCCGATTAAAGAGACTCTTGCAGGAGGACGCCATGAAGTGGATTAGCGCTCTCAATCTAGTACTCTCCCTTTTTTTGTTTCCCGGGGGGTGCTGGGCTCAAGGACTCCGTGCGGTTTTGGGGATAGTGACCGATCCTTCGGGAGCTTCCGCGGCGTTTCCCGCCGCAGATGCGGTGGAACTCCTGCGGAAAGGCGATCACGTTGATGTCCTCATTGGGGGGAAGCTTTTCACGACATATTACTTCTCCTCTGAGGTTGCGAAGCCATACTTTCAACCCCTGCGAAGCGCACAAGGCACAATCTTGACGCGGGACTTTCCCACCGGCAACACCTTCCCGCCGGAATATCGGAACGACCCGAGCGTGGAACCCCATCAGCGTCCCATGTTTTTTGGACACGGAAACATCGATGGCATTGACTTCTGGGGCGAGGCGGTATTTCCACAATATAGCGATGACACGGTTTTCGGGCGCGCGACATTTCGCAAGCTGGAAGAGATTCGGGGCGGCGCCGATTCCGGTGCGTTGCGAGCTGATTTCGAACTTGCTGACCCCCGCGGCAGGGTGGTCGCAGACGAAATCCAATCCTTCGTCTTCGGAGGCGACCCAAACACCCGGTGGATTGATTGCGAGGTCACCCTCTTGGCCAATCATGGTTCGGACCTAACCATGGGCGACACCAAGGAAGGAACCTTCGGTATCCGTTTGGCCAAAGAACTGAATTCACCTCCAGGGCACATGGTAAACTCGGCGGGCGCGGAGGGGGAGAAAGCAATCTGGGGAAAGCGCGCGGATTGGGTCGACTATGACGGTACGGTCGCAGGAGAAGAACTGGGCGTGGCCCTCTTCGACAGCCCACGGAGTTTCCGGCATCCAACCTACTGGCACGCGCGCGGTTATGGCCTGCTCGCCGCGAATCCCTTCGGCTGGAGAGAGTTCTATAAGGATCCAGAGAAGGATGGAAGTTGGACAGTTCAACAAGGCAAGGAGTTGAAGTTTCGTTATCGCGTTTTCATTCATCACGGAGATTACAGGCAGGCCAAGGTCGCCGAGGCCTATCAGGAATATGCAATCCACGAACGATAGATAAAACTGAGTGCAAGACCTCAGGGAGGGAGAATTTCGCATGTCCAACGATTCGCAATTAAGCCGTCGGAGTTTCTTGAAAAGCGGTGTGACGAGTGCAGCCGGGCTGGCGGCCGCGAGCAGCGTGGCTTTCTTAACCCGGCCGGAACGGATATTCGGGGCGAACGATCGTGTGCGGGTGGCGATTTGCGGCGTGCACGGGCGCGGTATGGATCACGTCGAGAATTATTCCAAGCTGAATAACGTCCAAATCGCTGCGGTGTGTGACATCGACGAGAAAGTCCTGGCGGAGCGCGTGGCACGAATAGAGAAAATGGGCATCCCGAAGCCCGCGACGTTCGTCGACGTGCGCAAGCTTTTGGACGACAAATCGATCGATGCCATTTCGATTGCGACGCCGAATCACTGGCATTCCTTGATGGGAATCTGGGCATGCCAGGCGGGCAAGGATGTTTACGTGGAGAAGCCCTGCTCGCACAATCTGTGGGAAGGCAAACAGTTCGTGGCGGCCGCGCAAAAATACAATCGCATCGTCCAGCATGGCACGCAAATCCGCTCGGCCACGGCGGTGCGCGAGGGTATCCAGAAGCTCCAGGAAGGGCTGATCGGCGACATCTACATGGCGCGCGGGCTCTGCTACAAGTGGCGCAACACCATCGGCCATGCACCCGTGGAGCCGGTTCCGGCGGGAGTGAATTACGATCTCTGGACCGGCCCGGCGCCCCTGCACGATTTCACTCACAATCGCTTTCACTACAACTGGCACTGGTTTTGGTATTACGGAAACGGGGATATGGGAAATCAAGGCACCCATCAGCTCGATGTCGCGCGATGGGGGCTGGGAGTGGGATTTCCCAACAAGGTGAGCGCCATCGGTGGGCACTTTATGTTCGAGGATGATCAGGAAACTCCCAACGACCTGAGCTGTGCCTTTGAGTTCGACCTGCCCGACGGCAAGCGGAAAATGATCACCTTCGAGACCCGGCACTGGATCACCAATCATGAAGCAGAAATTGGCACCGTGGAAATGGGAACTCCCGAACCCAAGCACAAGGCGGGAATGCCGGCGCTCGGCCCCATGGCGGGCGGCCACAACACCATTGGGGACATTTTCTACGGCTCCAAGGGCTATTTCTCCACCGGCGATGAGGATGCCGATACTTACGGGGTGTGGCTCGGCCCCGACCAGGATCCCCAAACGAAGGTGCATGGCGGGACGGAACTCGCCCATTATGCCAACTTCATCGACTGTGTGGTGAGCCGCAAAAAGGAGAATCTGAATGCTCCCATCGAAGAGGCTCACATTTCCATGGCGCTGATGCACCTTGCCAACGCTTCCTATCGCCTGGGGCGGACTTTGAATTTCAATCCCGAGACCCAACAAGTCATCGGCGATCCCGAAGCCGACGCGCTGCTTCGCGACGCCGACCGCGGCTACCGTGCCCCGTACACTGTGCCGGAACAAGTCTGAGGAAGCTGTCTGGTCCAAGGCTCGGAGAGAGCACATAAGCCATGCACAAACCCATGCTGTGCACATTCTTCTTTGCCAGTCTTGCAGTAGCCCAACAACCCTTGTTCCGCGTCGTGGATATTGATGCGGGCGCGGCCGATCGAGTCCAGTTCGCGGATGGCAAGAGCGAGACCGTGAAGCTGCTCTCGATCAGTGAGACTCGCGACAAAGCTCGTTCCGCGATCCGGGACGCGCGCGCGGAGGTGGAAATCAATGGATCCCGCGCCACTCTTTCCTGCGGGAACTATCGCCTTCCGGTGGCCGTGGGTGGAGTGCAGGCAGACTGCACCGTGATTAAGGCCTACTATCAGAACACCGATCACGATCACTGGGCGCTTGCAAAAGACGCCCGCCTGCGCCTCTGGCCCGCCGGTTCACCCTTCATGCCGCCGGGATCGATGGTCTATCCGGTTCGGCAGCGCTGGTTCGCCACGCGAACGCAAATGGCCAACGAGCCGACCTACGTCGACGGGGGCGAGAGAGTCAGTTCGGGCAAGATCTACTATCACGCCGGCCTCGATATTGGCGGGGCCGAGGGCTTAGTGGATGTCATCGCCGCGACCGGCGGCCTCGTGGTGGGGCTCGGAACCGCAGTGATCGACAAAGAAAAAGACAACAAAACCATCGACAGGAGTTACAACGATACCATTTGGGTGCAGGATGAACGAGGCTGGTACCATCGGTACACGCACCTGTACTCTTACGACCCGTCGGTAAAGCTGGGCGGACAGGTCGTCATGGGGCAGAAGATTGGCACGCTCGGGAAAGAAGGCGGGAGCGGCGGCTGGTCGCACCTCCATTACGAAATCCTCGCCCGGCAGCCCTCGGGCAGATTGGGGACTCAGGAAGGTTATGCGTTCTTGTGGGAAGCTTACCAGCGCCAGTACAAACCCTCGCTGATCGCTGTCGCGCGGCCTCACGAGGCCGTGCTCATGGGAGAGAAGGCGACGCTGGATGGCTCGCGATCGTGGAGTAAGTCGCACATTGCCCGTTACGATTGGACTCTCACGGATGGCGAAAAAGCCTCGGGCTCGAAAGTCGAGAGGTTGTACTCGAAAGTCGGCACCTACAGCGAAATCCTGATGATCACCGACGACCACGGCCGCATCGCGTATGACTTTGAGACGGTCAACGTGCTCGATCCGAAACATCCGGAGCAGGTGCCGCCATCAATTCAAGCCGCATACTTCCCGACCATGGGCATTGCGCCGGGGGAGCAAGTCACGTTCAAAGTCCGGACGTTTGGCACGACGCATGGGCAAGAGACTTGGTCCTTCGGCGACGGAAGGACCGCCACGACCAAGTCAGATGGCAACGTCGAGGAACATGCGAAGGATGGATTCGCCGTCACCACGCATGCCTTCTCAAAGCCGGGCGACTACATCGTGCGCGTGGAGCGCACGAACCAACTAGGCCAGAAGGCGATCGCCCACCTGTGGGTGCGCGTGGGCGGCTCCGAATAGTCCTTCGCAGCTCCCGGCCTGGCGCCGCCATCGTATGGATTCACTTACGGCCATGCTAGGCATCGGTCGCAGGACGGAACGGAGCCGCACCACGTGCGATCATCCTGTCCAACGTCAGTAGGTTGAACATCTGTTGGCGGAGGGGATGATAGTTGTCCTGGCGGCCGACGTGCGGCTGCAAGGCCATCCGGCGGTCGGCGAAAAGCATATATCCCGCTGGGTAACCTCGCTCCTCTTGCCAGAACTTCTCGTTGATAATCTGATAGGCCATTCCGAAGTACTCTGCCGCCCACTCTTCACCGGTTCGCTCCAGCACGTTCAGAGTTGCAATGAGCACTTCATTTTGGCACCACAGGCACTTCATGTATTCATACTCACCCGTGAAATGCAACTGTTGATGCGTCCCGGGCGGAGTCTCCACCGGCCATTGATATGCGGGGTGATCCACATTGACCCACTGCGAGAGTCCTCCGTAGATGTAGTCCCAACCTACATTGAGATGGTGACGGATGCGCTCGGCGCAGGTTTTCCACAGTGCCTCATCCCGGCGGCGGTTCGCTTCGTCCATGACCATCCAAAGAGCCTCGACGCAGTGGCCGAAGCGCGACTTGGCTGCCTCGTCTTTCGGCCTCGTGAAGTCAAAATACAACATTTCCGTATTCAAGCCGATGTCGGGGTTGTAATGTCGATTCATGATCGCGTCCACCGAGCGGTCCGCGATCGCGGCGATTTCCGGATCGCTCCCCCGCTTGAGCATCTGGGTGGCGACGGTGAGATTCAAAAACCACAACCCCTGAGGCCGCACGGCGCGCTTGCTGCCCCATAGATATGGGAAATCCGCTCCCCGGTAGCGAAAAGCCGGGCTGTTGAAGTCCCGGAAGAGCTTCTTCAGCAGTGCGAAGGCGGTTTCACGGGACTGCTCGTCTCCGCTGGCAGCGGCGTATTCGTGGAGACCTTCGGAGAGATGGTACATCCCTTCGGTGTCGCCGCTGAAGGGCCTCAGGACTTTCCCTTCCCGTGACAACTCTTCCGCCCACCAGCCGTCTTTTTGCAGCGCATACTTAAAGACAAATTCCTTGGTCTTTTTCGCCA